>SAMEA104315426__coassemble_130_pt1 | contig 124669 bp, 115 predicted proteins | sample SAMEA104315426__metabat2_low_PE_040 | metagenome-assembled genome bin SAMEA104315426 (sample SAMEA104315426) | gut metagenome | biome: Monkey gut; feature: monkey-associated habitat; material: faeces | place: China | collected 2013 | reverse complement strand
AGATGCAAAGAAGAATGTAATTAAGGTTTCACTCAGAGGAACAACTATTCCTCACGAAATCAAAGGTAAGTTTGGCGCAGGCGAGGTTCTCCTTATGCCGGCTCCAAAGGGTACCGGAGTTATCGCAGGCGGCCCTGTTCGTGCTGTTGTTGAAACAGTTGGTATCAAGGATATTCGTACAAAGGCTATCCGTTCAAACAATCCTTGCAATGTTGTAAGAGCTACAATCAATGGTCTCAGCCAGCTCAGAACTGCTGAGGAAGTTGCAGCCGTTCGTGGCAAGAGCGTTAAGGAAATAGTAGGTTAAGGAGGAATTTGATTTATGAAAATCAAGCTTACAAAGAGCTTAATTGGTTGCAAGAAAGATCAAATTGCTACCGCTCACTCACTTGGTCTACGCAAGATCGGTAACGTTACAGAACAACCTGATAACGCACAAACACAAGGTAAAATCAAGAAGATTTCCCACCTTGTTACAATCGTAGAAGAATAAGGGGAGGTGCTCAAATGAAATTACATGAACTTTCTCCTGCAGAGGGCTCAAAGAAGGCAGTTAAGAGAATTGGTCGTGGCGCAGGTTCAGGCCAAGGTAAGACAGCCGGTAAGGGTCACAAAGGTCAAAAGGCACGTTCAGGTTACAGCAGAAGACCTGGATTTGAAGGCGGTCAGATGCCACTTCAAAGACGTGTGCCAAAAAGAGGTTTTAATAACATCTTTGCAACAGAATACGCTATTGTAAATGTTTCAGACCTTGAAAAGAGATTTGAAGCAGGCGCAACTGTTGATGCAGAAAGCCTTGTAGCTTGCGGTCTTCTCAAGAAGACACTTGACGGCGTAAAGGTTCTCGGTAAGGGCGAAATCACAAAGTCTTTGACTGTAAAGGTTGACGCAATTTCTGAGTCCGCAAAGGCAAAAATCGAAGCAGCTGGTGGAACGGTGGAGGTGCAGTAAATGATTAAAACCATCATTAATGCATTCAAAATCTCCGAAATCAGAAAAAAGCTTCTGTTTACTGCTTTTATCATTCTTATTTTCAGAATCGGTTCGGTTATTCCTGTTCCGTTTGTAAATATCGTTGATGAAATCGACGTTGGTAAAGGCAACACAATTATGACTTACTTGAGCTTGATGACAGGTAGTGCTTTCACATACGGAACTATCTTCGCTATGTCAATCACTCCGTACATCAACTCATCAATCATTATTCAACTTTTGGCTGTAGCCATTCCTGCTTTGGAAAATCTCCAAAAGGAAGGCGAAGAAGGCAGAAAGAAAATCACTGCAATTACAAGATTCTTGACAGTCGCTCTCGGCTTGCTCCAATCTCTTGCATATTTCTTCTATCTTCGTGCAAACAGCTTGCTTGCAACTGATGCAAGCGGTGCTGCATATACAGGTTTTGACGCTGTATTCCAGGCAGTTGTTATTATTGCCGTTCTTACAGCGGGCACAGCAGTTATTATGTGGCTCGGTGAACAGATTTCAATTCAGGGCATCGGTAACGGTATTTCCATTATCCTTTTTGCCGGAATTGCATCTCGTTTCCCAACAATTATTAAGCAGTTGTTCCAATACATCTCAACAGGCAGAACCGTATATAAAGTTCTTGTTCCTGTTGTATGTGTAGTCTTTGTTTTGATGATTGCATATATCGTATTGCTCGACAATGCTGAAAGAAGAGTTCCTATCCAATACGCAAAACGCGTTGTTGGCAGAAAGATGTATGGCGGTCAAAACACACATATGCCTATCAAGGTTAATATGTCAGGCGTACTTCCAATCATCTTTGCGTCATCAATACTTTCTCTTCCGGGTACAGTTCAAATGTTCCTCTCAAGCAGCAAGTATGAGGGCACTTTTTGGGAAAAGTTTTTCAAAGCTTTCCAGAGTGACTCATGGTGGTATGCAGGAATGTACTTCATTTTGATTATTTTCTTTGCTTATTTCTACAGTACAATTCAGTACAACCCAATCGAAATGGCAAATAATCTTCGTAAGAACAACGGTGTAATTCCGGGCATTCGTCCGGGCAGACCTACATCAGACTACATTTTGAGAATCATCTCAAGACTCACCCTTATCGGTGCCTTGATGATTTCGGTAGTTGCGTTGTTCCCAATCATTTATTCTCTTATTTGCGATGCTGCAATCAAGCCGCTTTCTGGTGCTTCAGACAGCACAGGCGGTATGTCAATCACAATGGGTGGTACATCACTCATCATCTTGGTTGGCGTAGCTCTTGAAACAGTTCGTCAATTAGAGTCACAAATGGTAATGCGTCATTATAAAGGCTTCCTTGATTAATCGAAAGGATTTATGATATGAAACTTATTCTTTTAGGAGCTCCGGGTGCCGGCAAAGGTACTCAGGCAGAAAAGATTTGTGAAAAGTTAAATATTCCTGCAATTTCAACGGGTAACATTCTCCGTGCCGCTGTTAAGGACGGCACAGAGATGGGCCTTAAGGCAAAAAGTTATATGGATGCCGGTCAGCTCGTCCCTGATGAAGTTGTTATCGGAATTATCAAGGATCGTCTTAATGACGATGATTGTAAAAACGGATTTATTCTCGACGGATTCCCTCGTACAATTCCGCAAGCTCAGGCTTTGCTTGACAGCGGTGTAGATATTGATAAAGTTATTGATATCGAAGTACCGGATGAAGCTATTACAAAGAGGATGTCCGGACGCCGCGTTTGCTCAAAGTGTGCAAATTCTTACCATATTGAGTACAAAAAACCAAAGGTAGACGGAATTTGCGATGCTTGCGGCGGAGAATTGATTCAGCGTAAAGACGACGCTCCTCAGACTGTTCTTGACCGTCTTGTTGAATATCACAAGATGACAGAACCGCTTAAGGGATTTTATGAGAATCTCGGTAAGCTTAAGGTTGTTGAAGGTCAAGAAGATGTAGCTGATACAACAAAGCTCGTTTTTGCCGCATTGGAGGATTAACATGATAGTGCTAAAAAGCAGTCGTGAACTCGAGCTTATGAAAGAAGCTTGTATAATTTCGGCTCAGGCATTACAGGTGGCAGGTGAAGCCGTTAAACCCGGTGTCACAACATGGGAGATTGATAAAATCGCTTATGATTTTATCAAGAAATGTGGGGCTACCCCTAATTTCCTGAACTATGGCGGGTATCCTGCTACCGCATGTATATCTATAAACGATGAAGTAATCCACGGTATTCCAAGTAAAGATAGAGTTATAAAAGATGGCGACATCGTTTCTATCGACTTGGGTGCTGCAAAGCACGGATATAACGGCGACAATGCTGCTACTTTTATCTGCGGGACTTGCTCTCCCGAGGTAAAGCGGCTGGTGGACACAACCAGAGAATCTCTGTATAAGGGAATTGAGGCTGCTGTTCCGGGCAACAGAATCGGCGATATCGGTCACGCAGTGCAATCATATTGTGAAGAGCGTGGATACGGTGTTGTTCGTGACTTTGTCGGTCACGGCGTAGGCACAAAACTTCATGAAGAACCAAGCGTACCGAACTTCGGACACGCAGGTCGTGGTATCCGACTATCACCCGGAATGACATTGGCAATTGAACCGATGATAAATCTGGGAACCTATAAGGTTAAACAGCTCTCTGACGGATGGACTGTAAAAACTTGTGACGGTAAACCGGCAGCTCACTTTGAGCATACCATTGCCATTACATCAAACGGTCCTGTAATTTTGACAAGGGCTTAACGGTAGGCGAGTTGAATTGCAGGCGATTACGCCGTAATGTGATTCCAGATAGAAACAACATCATACTAATATAATTAGCGAGGTAAAATGATGTCTAAGTCAGATATGATAGAAGTTGAAGGTACTGTGGTTGAATTGTTACCTAACACAACTTTCAAGGTAGCGTTACAAAACGACCACATTATTACAGCCCATATCAGCGGAAAGCTCAGAATGAACAACATTCGCATTCTTCCCGGTGATAAGGTAACAATGGAAATGTCACCGTACGACTTAACTAAAGGTCGTATCATTTGGCGTTCAAAGTAAATTTAAGGAGGATATTCAAATGAAAGTTAGACCTTCTGTAAAGAAAATTTGCGATAAATGCAAAGTTATTAAGCGCAATGGAAAAGTAATGGTTATCTGTGAAAATCCAAAGCACAAACAGCGTCAGGGCTAATCCTGAACTAATAATCGGAGGTAAACTGTAGTATGGCACGTATTTCAGGTGTTGACTTACCTAATGACAAGAGAGTTGAAATCGGTCTTACCTATATTTACGGTATAGGCAAAACAACCTCAGACAAGATCATCGAAGCAACAGGCGTTAATCCAGACACACGTTGCAGAGATTTAACAGAAGAAGATGTAAAGAAGCTTAGCGATTACATCACTCATAACCTTGATGTTGAAGGTGACTTGAGAAGAAAAGTTGCGTTCGATATTAAGAGACTTAAAGAAATCGGTTGCTACCGCGGAACTCGCCACATCAAGGGTCTTCCTGTAAGAGGACAGACTTCTAAGAACAATGCGAGAACACGCAAGGGTCCAAAGAGAACCGTAGCAAACAAGAAGAAGTAAAGTAGGAGGAATATTCAGTATGGCTACTAAGAAGACAGCTTCTCCACGTAAAAGACGTGAGAAGAAGAATATTGAGCGTGGTGTTGCTCATATTCAGTCAACCTTCAACAATACTATCGTAACAATCAGCGACACACAGGGCAACGCAGTATCATGGGCTTCAGCCGGTGAAATGGGTTTCCGTGGTTCAAAGAAATCAACTCCGTTTGCAGCACAAACAGCAGCAGAAACTGCAGCTAAGATTGCAACAGAGCATGGTATGAAAACTGTTGAAGTTTATGTTAAGGGTCCGGGTGCAGGTCGTGAAGCAGCTATCAGAGCACTTCAGTCAGCAGGCCTCGATGTAAGTCTTATTAAAGATGTTACTCCTATCCCACATAACGGATGTCGTCCGCCAAAGAGACGTCGTGTATAATTTATTGGAGGTTACTTGATATGGCAAGATATACAGGACCTGCTTGTAAGCTTTGCCGTCGTGAAGGAAAGAAGCTTTTCCTCAAGGGCGACAGATGTTATACAGGCAAATGTGCATTGGAGCGTCGCTCATATGCACCTGGCCAACATGGTCAAAATCGTAAAAAGACTTCAGAATATGGTTTGCAGCTTCGTGCAAAGCAGTCTGCTCGTAGATATTATGGCGTAAGCGAAGGTCAGTTCCATAAGTATTTCCTTATGGCTGAGCGTAAGGAAGGCGTAACAGGTACAAACCTTCTTCAACTTTGCGAAAGCCGTCTTGACAATATCGTATATACAGCAGGTTTTGCAAGTTCAAGAGCTCAGGCTCGTCAGCTCGTAAATCATGCTCACTTCACCGTTAACGGTACAAAGGTAGACATTCCGTCATACCTTGTAAAAGCCGGTGATGTAATTGCTGTTAAGGATACAAGCAAGTCAACAGATGAGTTTAAGACTCTTGTTGAATCAAATGCTTCTCGTACAATTCCTAAGTGGATTGATGCAGACGCTCAGGCTATGACAGCAAAGGTTGTTGCTCTTCCTGAAAGAGAAGAAATTGCAACACCTGTTGAAGAGCACTTAATCGTTGAGTTCTACTCTAAATAATAAGCTGATTATATTGGTTTGTTATTTAGCGAAAACAAAGCTATATATTTAGGAGGCTTTTAGATGATTGAAATTGATAAGCCTAATATCGAAATAGTAGATTTATCTACTCAGGGAAGCAGAAGCGTAGGCAGATTTGTTGTTGAACCTCTTGAGAGAGGTTTCGGCACAACTCTCGGAAACTCAATGAGAAGAGTTCTTCTCTCATCACTTCCGGGTTACGCTATTACTTCTGTAAAGATTGACGGTGTACAACACGAATTTTCAACAATTCCTCATGTTAAAGAGGATGTAACTGAAATTGTTCTTAACCTCAAAAATGTAATTCTTAAGATTCATGACGAAGAGCCTAAAACCCTTTACATCAATGCAAAGGGCGAGGGCGAAATCACTGCCGGCGACATTCAGCATGACGGCAGCGTAGAAATCTTGAATCCGGAGCTTCATCTTGCTTATCTTGATGACGGCGCCGATGTTGTTATGGAACTCACAGCAGATAACGGTAGAGGATATGTTCCTTGCGACAGAAACAAGCAAATTATGGAACTTCCAATCGGCACTATTGCAATTGACTCTATCTATACACCTGTATTAAAGGTTAATTACACAGTAGAGAATACTCGTGTAGGACAACAAACTGATTTTGACAAACTTATCCTTGATGTTGAAACTGATGGAACTATTCCGGCAGACGAAGCTGTTTCGCTTGCCGCAAAAATTCTCAATGAACATCTTAACCTTTTTGTTGACCTTTCTGAGGAAATGGGCAACGCTGAAATCATGGTTGAAAAAGACGATGACGGAAAAGAAAAGGTTCTTGAGATGACTATTGAAGAACTTGACCTTTCAGTTCGTTCATTCAACTGCTTGAAGAGAGCAGGAATCAACACTGTAGGGGATTTGATTGGCAAATCTGAAGACGATATGATGAAAGTCAGAAACCTTGGTCGTAAGTCACTTGATGAAGTAATTGGTAAGCTTGCTTCTCTTGGTTTCAAACTTAGCAAGGAAGAAGACTAAAGGAGGGAATTTCAATGCCAGGTAGCAGAAAACTCGGTCGTCCAACCGACCACAGACAGGCTATGCTTAGAGGATTGGTTACTTATCTTCTTGAAAACGGCAGAATTGAAACAACCGTTACTAGAGCTAAAGAAGTTCGTGCTATGGCCGACAGAATGATTACTCTCGGCAAGGAGAACACACTTCATTCAAGAAGACAGGCTCTTGCTTATGTTACTAAGGAAGATGTTGTTAAAAAGCTTTTTGATGAAATTGCTCCAAAGTATGAAGATAAAAACGGTGGTTACACTCGTATAATTAAAACAGGTCCTCGTAGAGGCGATGCTGCTGAAATGTGCATCATTGAACTTGTTTAATTAAAAAGCATACAGGCACTCAAGTATTAATTTACTTGGGTGCTTTTTGTTGTATTAAGTGCGGTATTGTGGTATAATATTATGAATAAAATTTTTGAGGTATAGCTATGACTTTATTGGTTCTTGACGGCAACAGTATAATCAACCGTGCGTTTTACGGAATAAAACTTCTCACAACAAAGCAGGGTGATTATACCAATGCAATATACGGATTTTTTAATATGATGCTCCGATTTGAGGATATGTGTAAGCCTGATTCGGTTGCAGTTGCTTTTGATTTGCACGCACCGACTTTCAGACATAAGATGTACGATGCTTACAAAGCAGGCAGACACGCTATGCCCGAAGAACTTCGTTCTCAAATGCCTGTGCTCAAGAATATTTTGAATCTTTTAGGCATTAAAACCGTTGAATGTGAGGGCTGGGAAGCTGATGATATTCTTGGCACTTTTGCAAAGGCTTGCAGAGAAAACGGTGACGCTTGCTATCTTGCAACAGGCGACAGAGACAGTCTGCAACTTGCTCATGACGGTGTTAAGGTGCTCCTTGCAAGAACAAAAAGCACCGATATTATGGACGAAAAGGCAATCTTTGAAGAGTACGGTGTTGAACCTGTTGACCTCATTCAAGTTAAGGCTTTGCAGGGCGACAGCTCCGATAACATTCCGGGCGTTCAGGGCGTAGGTCCAAAGACTGCACTTGACCTCATTTCTCGCTTTAAAACTATTGATTATATTTATGAAAATATTGACACAATCGACATAAAAGAGGGCGTTCGCAACAAACTCAAAAATGATAAAGAAAATGCCTATCTTTCACTAAAACTCGGTGAGATTGTAACCGATGCGCCGATTAATACCGATATAAACGAATACAAACTTAATGACGGTGACAAAAAAGCCGCTGCTGCCGAATTTGCAAGGCTTGAACTTTTCAGCCTTATGGATAAATTCAACCTCAACGCAAATGACGCAGTTGTTGCAGCTGCCGAAGAGGAAGTTGTACCTCGTGAACTTGAAAGATTGACCTGTGTTGACGCCGATTATCTTCTTGAAAAAATCGGTGACAATGATGCTTATTATTATCCTGAAATTGTAGACAATTCGGTGACTGATTTGTATTTTGCATTTGGCGACCAAATTATCGTTATGCCGAGCGAAACTCCCGAATTCAAGTATTTTGTTCGCAATTTTTTTGAAAATGAAAATTGCAAAAAGTACACCTATAATTCAAAATATTCTCACCGCCTTGCAAAAGAATTAGGCGTTGAGTGCAAAAATATATGCGGCGACCTTATGCTTTCGGCATATCTTCTCAAACCGTCAGATAACAATTATTCAATCGACCATCTTTGCATGGAGTACGGCGTTGCAATTCCCGAATATAAAAATTCCCTCGGTGGCAGTGATGAAAAAGTAGTCAATGCTTCGGTGCTTATGCCGCTTTTTGAAAAGACGAATTCGCTTCTTGAAGAGGCAGACCAAATTGAACTTCTCAACACAATCGAGCTTCCTCTTGCACGGGTTCTTGCAAAAATGGAAATCGAGGGTTTTGCTGTTGATAAGCAGGGCATTGAGGATTTCGGCAAAAGGTTGTCAACACGAATTGATGAACTTACAGAGATGATTTACGGTTTTGTCGGTCACGAATTCAATATCAATTCACCAAAGCAGTTGGGGGTTGCACTTTTTGAAGATTTAGGCTTGCCGTGCAAGAAAAAAACAAAGAGCGGTTATTCAACAAATGCAGAAGTTCTTGAGGGCTTGCGTAACGAAAATCCTGTTATCGACTGCATTTTGGAATACAGAACTCTCACAAAATTGAAGTCAACTTATTGCGAAGGCTTGCTAAAGGCTATTCAATCAGACGGCAGAATTCACACTTCATTTAATCAGGTGGAAACTCGAACAGGCAGAATTTCGTCACTTGAACCGAATTTGCAAAACATTCCTATTCGTACCGAACTCGGCAGAGAAATGCGAAAGTTTTTCATTGCCAAAGACGGTGATGTGCTTGTTGATGCCGATTACAGCCAGATTGAACTTCGTGTTCTTGCCGACCTTGCAAACGATGAAAATATGATTAACGCTTTCAACAGCGGTGCGGATATTCATACTTCCACAGCCGCACAGGTGTTCAATATGCCTGAGGAGTTTGTTACAAAACAAATGCGTTCATCTGCAAAGGCTGTCAATTTCGGTATTGTTTATGGTATCGGTGCGTTCAGCCTTGCAAAAGATATCGGTGTTTCACGCAAGGAGGCACAGGAATATATCGACAGTTATCTTGCGACATACAGCGGAGTAAACAAGTATATGACCCATGTGATTGACCTTGCAAGAGAAAAGGGATACAGCGAAACTTTGTTTAAGCGTCGCAGATATTTGCCTGAACTCAACGCAACTAACCATATGGTCAAGGCGGCAGGTGAACGAATCGCACGAAATATGCCTATTCAGGGCACAGCTGCCGATATTATCAAAATCGCAATGATTAAGGTTGACAAGCGACTTGACGACGAAAAACTTGACGCTCATCTCATTTTGCAGGTGCACGATGAACTTATTGTTGAAACAAGCGAAGCGGATTCAAAAAAGGTGCTTGAAATTGTAACCGAGGAAATGGAAAATGCTTGCCAAATGAAGGTTAAACTCCGTGCAGACGGTGCAATCGGCAAGGATTGGTACACCGCACATTAAATTACCAATTAAGGCTCCCTTGTGTAAAGGGAGCTGTCAACACTTGTGTTGACTGAGAAATTGTCAATAATCAGTAATTATGAATATAGAAAAGTTTGAAGAAAAGCACCTTGACGGTGTTGAAAAAACAGAAAAAACCTGCTTCGCACATCCGTGGAGCAGGGAAGATTTAAAAAATCAAATCGGTCTTGAAACATCATATTTTCTTGTTGCAACGGTTGACGGAAATGTTGCGGGATATATGGGACTTCAGATTTTCGGCGGCGAGGGATATGTAACAAATGTTGCCGTTCTGCCCGAATATCGCAAGCAGGGTATCGCCGAAGCGTTGGTAAGGGAACAGATGAAAAACGAGATGTCGTTCATCACTCTTGAGGTTAGGGAGAGTAACCTCACGGCAATTTCGCTTTACACAAAGTGCGGGTTTAAAAATGTCGGCATCCGCCCCAATTTTTACACCGACCCCACGGAAAATGCAATAATAATGACATATGAATTTGAGGATAAGTAAATGAAAATTTTAGGAATAGAAAGTTCTTGCGACGAAACAGCCGCTTCGGTGGTTGAGGACGGACGCAAGGTGTTGTCAAATGTAATAGCAACCTCTTTGGAGGAACATAAACTGTATGGCGGCGTTGTGCCGGAAATCGCATCTCGCCGACACGCCGAGAGTATCAGCGGTGTTGTTGAAGAAGCACTTGCACAGGCACAGTGCACTATGGATGATATCGATGCAATAGCTGTTACCTATGCTCCCGGTCTTATCGGTTCACTTCTTGTGGGGGTTAATTTTGCAAAGGGTCTTGCAAGTGCAACAGGTACGCCGCTTGTTCCGGTTCATCATTTAAGAGGACATATTGCATCAAATTACATTTCAAGCGATATTGAACCGCCGTTTTTGTGCCTTGTTGTCAGCGGAGGTCACAGCCATATAGTTGCGGTAAAATCCTATACCGATTTTGAAGTTATCGGCAAAACCCGTGACGATGCGGCAGGCGAGGCTCTCGACAAAGCCGGCAGAACCATGGGTCTTGAATATCCCGGCGGTATCAGTATTGATAAGCTTTCGCCGAGCGGTGATGAAAATGCTTTTAAGTTCCCCGTGCCGAAAATTCACGATGCACCTTACGATTATTCGTTTTCAGGGTTGAAAACCGCTGTAATAAATACTATTCATAATTCAAAGCAGAAAAATGAAGAAATCAATATTGCCGATTTGGCGGCGTCTTTTCAAAAAAGTGTTGTTGACCTTTTGCTTTCGCATTTTGAGAGTGCGGCGGAGAATTTCGGTTATAATAAACTTGTGATTGCCGGCGGAGTTTCAGCAAACAGCAAGCTCAGAGCCGAAGCAAAGAAAATCTGCGATAAGCACGGTTGGAATTTATATTTGCCGGAACTTAAATATTGCGGCGACAACGCAGCAATGATTGCTTCACAAGGCTGTTATGAATATAAGGCAGGCACTGTTGCAGGCGAAAATTTAAACGCTTATGCCACTATGCCGCTTGACAATTTACATTATTGACAAAAAATTGTCAATTTGAAACATATTAATGTGACAAATTAATGAATTTTGCTTTTTTCTATTGAAATTTTACTCAATAATAAGTATAATCATACTAACAAATCAGTATGCGTTACTGTAACTGATTTCAGGCTGAAAAGCCATAGACCAAATGTAAAATATATAAAGGAGAATAGATTATGGAATCAAAACTCACAAAGAATCCATCTTTACTTGCTTGGCTCGACGAAAAAGTTGAACTTTTGAAGCCTTCAAAGATTGTATGGATTGACGGTTCAAAGGAGCAAATCGACGCTCTTAAGGCTGAAGCTGTTGAAACAGGCGAAATGATTAAGCTTAACGAAGAGCTTCTTCCTGATTGCTATCTTCACAGAACAGCAGAGAACGATGTTGCCCGTGTAGAGGATCGTACTCTTATCTGTACAACAAAGGAAGAGGATGCCGGTCCTACAAACCATTGGATGGCTCCTGACAAAGCATACGATATGCTTTATAAAATTGCAGCAGGTTCTTACGAAGGCAGAACAATGTACATCATCCCTTATTCAATGGGTCCTGTAGGTTCTCCTCTTGCTAAAATCGGTATCGAAATCACAGACTCAATTTATGTTGTTCTTAATATGAACATTATGACAAGAGTCGGTGCAAAGGTTCTCGATGTATTGGGCGACAGCAACGACTGGGTTCGCGGTATGCACTGCAAATGTAATGTAGACCCTGAAAACAGATGGATCGTTCAGTTCCCTGAAGACAATACTATTATCTCTGTTAACTCTGCATACGGCGGAAACGTACTTCTCGGTAAGAAGTGCTTTGCTCTTCGTATTGCTTCATATCTCGGTAAGAATGAAGGCTGGCAGGCAGAGCATATGCTCATCCTCGGTCTTGAAAAGCCAAACGGCGAAATCAAGTACATCTGTGCAGCATTCCCGTCAGCTTGCGGTAAGACAAACCTTGCAATGCTTATCCCACCTGAAGGATACAGAAATAAGGGCTACAAGATTTGGACAGTAGGCGATGATATCGCTTGGATTAAGAAGGGTCTGGACGGAAGACTTTATGCTATCAACCCTGAAAACGGCTTCTTCGGCGTTGCTCCTGGTACAAATATGAAGTCAAATCCTAACGCTCTTAAGTCAACAATGAAGGGCACAATCTTTACAAATGTTGCTCACAACCTTGACAACAACACTGTTTGGTGGGAAGGTCTTGATAAGAATCCGCCTGCAAATGCTATTGACTGGAAGGGTAATCCTTGGAACGGTCAAACATCAACAGAAAAGGGTGCTCATCCAAACTCAAGATTTACTGCTCCTACAGCAAACTGCCCTTGTCTTTCATCAGAATTCGACAATCCAAACGGTGTTCCGATTTCTGCATTCGTATTCGGCGGTCGTCGTGAAAAACTCACTCCGCTTGTATATCAGTCAAAGAGCTGGAACAACGGTGTATTCGTAGGTTCAATTATGGGTTCTGAAACAACTGCTGCTGCTACAGGTGCAGTTGGTGTAGTTCGTCGTGACCCTATGGCTATGCTTCCATTCTGCGGTTACAATATGGGTGACTACTGGAAGCACTGGATTGAAATCGGCGAAACTCTCGACGAGGACAAGGCTCCAAAAATCTTCAATGTTAACTGGTTCCGTAAAGATGAAGACGGCAACTTCTTGTGGCCTGGATTCGGTGATAACTTCAGAGTCCTTGACTGGATTATCGACCGTTGCGAAGGTAAGGTTGACGCTCAGGAAACAGCTATCGGTTATCTTCCATATGCTAAGGATATCAACCTTGAAGGTCTTGATATGACTGAAGAAGAAGTTAACAAGATTCTTGATGTTGATAAGGACGCTTGGGAAGAAGAACTCAAGGGTGTTGATGAACTTTACGCTAAGTTTGGCGATAGGCTTCCTAAGGAGCTTGCAGACGAACTTGCATCTGTAAAGGCTGCACTCAAAGACTAATTCCTAATCGAAAATATTGATTAATTGAAATCCCCGGAGTAATCCGGGGATTTTGTGCGTTTAAAAATATATTCTTGCATTATTGTAATTGAACTTGTCACCAAAAATTAATTTCCGTGTCGTATTCTTAATATTAAAGAAAAGGTGAATTTGTTTATTCTTTTTTAAGATTCTTTATAAGTTCTTTCCTTTTCTTTAACACAATATGAAAAAAGCAATGTTAAACTTTAGAACATAAAGGGTAATAACTTTTCTGCCGATTTCGGTGGCTTTATTCTTATTTATTTGTGAATTAAGGAGATGTGGATATGAATATGTTAGTAACTCTTAACAGCGGTTATGTTTTGCCGTTGTGCACAATGCTTAAATCAATTGCTTGCTCAAACGAGGGAACAAGGATTGATTTGTATATTGTTCATTCTTCGCTTACCATTGCGGATTTTAGGGAAATTAACTCGGTGACAAAAAATACAAATATCAAATTTCATCCTATAAAGGTTGACAATTCGTTGTTTGATTCTGCTCCGACTTGCAAACGAATTTCTAAAGAAACTTATTATAGGATTTTTGCAAGTGAGCTTTTGCCAAGCAATCTTGACCGAATTTTGTATATCGACCCCGACACTGTGGTTATCAACCGTCTTGATGATTTTTATAAATCCGATTTTAACGGCAATGTTTTGATTGCCGCAAAACATTTTGACGGTGCTATGGATTCGTGGAACAGAAAAAGACTTGGTATCAAAAAATCAAAAAGATATGTCAATGCCGGTATAATGCTGTTTAATCTTGACCTTATGCGAAAGATTTTTTCGGCAGACAGGGTGTTTGAAATTATCAAAAAGAAAAAGTCAATCTTGTTCCTTGCCGACCAAGATGTAATCAACATTATGTACGATGGATTAATAGGTCTTTATGATGAATATGTAATCAATCTTGATGAGCGTTGCTTTGCTCGACTTTTGAAGAAAATGCCTCTTGAAAAAGCAATGGAATATGCAAACCAAAACACGGATATTATTCATTTCAATGGCAAGTACAAACCGTGGAAAAGCGGATACAAAGGTGTGTTGGACGGCTATTGGCATTATTATAATCGTATGCCAATTCTGCAACCGAGGAGGTATTATGATGAAACTGCTTAAAAAATACTTCAAAGTTCCTCCGAAAAATGTTTGTATAATTTACGGTGTGGCATTCGCTTTTCTTGTCGCTTTGTTTCTGGCGGTGTATTTTACCGTTGGCAAACAGCTGACCGAATTCGTATCCGACACAAAAAGTTTTGACGCTTGGCTGTCACAATACAAGAGCTTCAGTGCGGTTGTGTTTATCTTTATTCGTGCATTTCAAACAGTGATCAAGATTATACCTGCCGAACCGTTGGAAATTGCGTCAGGCTACGCTTTTGGCACTTGGGGAGGACTTCTTTATTGTTCAATCGGCACATTTATAGGTTCGCTCGTAATCGTCTTTCTTTCAAAAGTGTTTGGGCAAGCGTTCATCGGTGCCTTTGTAAATGAGGAGCAAATAAAACAGCTAAAGGTTTTGAGTGATACAGATAACCAAAATCTCTTTTTGTGGATATTTTATCTTATCCCCGGAACACCAAAAGACATTTTTACATATATCGTTTCGGCAACTGATATTAATCTATTCAGATTTTTTGCAATAACAACAATTGCACGAATTCCGTCAATAATCACATCAACTGTTTGTGGCAACGAATTGATGAACAACAACATAAAGTCCGCTGTGATTATATTTGTTTTAACAGCGGTTGTTTCGGGCGTGTGTGCGATCATTTATAAAAAACATAATGACAAAAAGCAAAAACTTAATGTATAAATATAAAAGTCAGCCCTTTTGAATTTTTTGAGGACTGACTTTATTATTTGGAGTTTTACTTGTCGTTTTTGTTAAGCATTCTGATTATGTTGAGGTTCGTTTCAAATACTTGCCTGTGTTGTTTTCGGAGAACCGAAAGTATAACGCCTGCAAAGAAGTTCATTCCCGATACAATACCGAATGTAACGGAAGCGAGGAAGGTCGGAATTCTCGGTACCAATCCCGTTTCAACATATTCAATAAATACCGGGATGAAAAATGCAATCGCCACCGCCATAAGTATAGCGGCTATAATCGAGAAAAACGAAAGCGGCTTTGTATCTCTGAACAGCATACCGATGGTTTTGAGCACCTTGAAGCCGTCGGAATATGTATTGAGCTTGCTTTCGCTTCCTTCCTCACGGTCTTGGTAATCAATAGGTATTTCAACTATTTTAAAGTTGTTGTCAAGAGCAAAGATTGTCATTTCCGTTTCAATTTCAAAACCTTTGCATAAAACAGGAAATGATTTTGCAAAATCACGGCTGAATGCCCTTGCACCTGTCATAACATCGTTGATTTTTGAATGAAAAAGGAAGTTAATCATATCCTTTACAAGCACATTGCCGAAGTTGTGAAAACGACGCTTATTCATTTCAAAATATGTAGAACTGAGCCTGTCACCTACTGCCATATCGGCTCTGCCTTCAAGTACTTCTTTTTCAAGCACGGGTGCAAATTTTGCAGGATATGTGTTGTCACCGTCTGCCATTATATAGCAGTCTGCGTCTATATCTCTGAACATTGAGCGTACAACATTGCCTTTGCCTTGGCGAACTTCTTTTCTTACGGTTGCACCGGCTTTTTTTGCAATCTCATATGTGCCGTCGGTTGAGTTGTTGTCGTAAACGAAGATTTCTGCGTGTGGCAAATGTTCTTTAAAATCTTTGATTACTTTTTCTATTGTTTTTGCTTCATTGTAGCATGGAATTAATACTGCTGTTTTCATTGTTTACTTCCTGTTTGTGATATTTTTTTAAATACTGCATTTTTTTTGTTTTTATAAATCAGTTTGTAATTTTCATCGTTTTTCAAGTTGACATACAAAGGCTTTTCGGAATTTATATCAACAAAAGCATAATTAAAGTTATATTTGTTAAAAACTTTTTTGTAGTCTTTTTTTCCGTTAATCAAGTTAAAATATTCGGTTAAGTAATCATATTCGTGATTGGCTTCCTTAACGAACGAGTCGGCACGGGGGTCAATGTAGGTGGTATATCCTTTGAATTCAAGGTAACCGCCTGTATTGAAACCGTTAAATAATCTTAAATCGGCAACATTGTTTTTATCAATGTCATCTTGCATTTTATCAATTGCTTTGTCCATATATACAGTCGATTTGCTGCCGCCGTCATATTTAATATAATTTGACGCTTGGGTATAAAAGCTGTTTGCAAGATAGCCTACAATTCCGATTGATATAACGATTATAAGCGCAACCGTGCATTTAATGAGTCCTTTGGACTCTTTTTTGTTTTGTGATTTTTTAGCTTCTTGGTCTTTTGCAACCAATTTCATAAACTCTTTGCGGAAATTTATGTTATCAATATATTTGAGCGTTGAAGGAATTGCACAAATAATAAAATACGGTATGAGCTTTACGTACATCATCATCATTAAAGCAGTGCCGACTGAGAGCAAAGCGTGTCTGATGCTTGTTTTGCCTTTTTTATAAAAAAGATAAATTGCAAGAATTGCTGTTGGATAAATAAGAAATGAAAAATTATTTTTTGATACGGTAAGCGGCTTTAATTCTAAAATAGAACTGTTCACCTTGTCGCCGATTGATGTTGTGAATAAAAATGAAAGACCTTTTATTCCGTAAGGAGTGATAAGTCCGCAAGCCGCCATTATTATTGCAACAATTATGAGCGGTATCAATTTGCAGCAGGCAATTGATTTGCCTTTAATCTTTATCGGCAAAGCGTTTGCCATATACGGCAACAATACTATAAACAGCATTGTCCACATTGATGCGTGCAAATTAACCACAAGTATTGATAAAATCGGCAGAGGTATCAAGTGCTTCCAATTGTTGCTTTTTACGAATTTTTCAAGGCATATCAATTCAATGAGAATTATTGAATATGTAAAAATCTGAGGTCTTGTAACAAAAAAGTTTATCATACCGAGTGCGGCGGCAAATGTTACAAAACTTGCAATAATAGGTTTGTTTGATATTTGTAAGCAAAGTTTTTTGAATAAGACTATAAAAATACAATACATTATAAGCATAAGCAACATAGGCCCGAAAAAGCCCATTGCATTGTATAGTTTGTAATATATTACATCTGACAGCCATTGTTGAACCACAAGGTCCATATTTGTATGAAATGTCAAAAAATCCTTGGTAGGAATTCCGTTTTTGCAGATGTATTCACCGGTTTTGATAATCCAGTAGGTGTCCGGATCGGTTTGCCATTTTGCCATAAAAAGCGAAAAAAACGGCAAAACCGATATGACGGCTGTCATTATTTTTATAATTTTATCGGTTAACCTTTTTTCTTTATCTGTAATTGTTTGTTCCATAGCTTCTCCTTTGTAATATCTTAATGTTAATTATACACATATTTAGACTTTAAATCAATGTTATATTTGTACAAATTGAATATTAATTTACTGTATAAGTTAACATATATAATATGATAATTTCTTCTTGCACATTCGGTTGTAATTTGGTACAATAAAAACGATAATAAAGATTTTTAAAGGAGCTTTTTTATGGATTCAGTATGTAAAAAAGAACTCGAAATTTATGCCACAAAAATTCGTATGGGCATAATTGAGGGTACTTATAATGCAAAAGCAGGACATCCGGGCGGCTCGCTTTCTGCTGCAGATGTTTTTGCTTATCTTTATGAAAAGGAAATGAGAGTAGACCCTAAGAATCCTAAGTGGGACGATAGGGACAGACTTGTTCTTTCAAAAGGCCATTGTGCACCGGGTTTGTATGCTGCTCTTGCATACAAGGGTTTTTTCCCGGTTGAGGATTTGAAAACACTTCGTCACATTGATTCTTATCTTCAGGGTCACCCTAATATGAATACCGTTCCGGGTGTAGATATGAGCACAGGCTCTCTCGGTCAGGGCATCAGCGTTGCTGTCGGTATGGCAAAGGGTGCAAAGTATCTCGGCAAAGATGTAAATATCTACTCTGTTTTGGGTGACGGTGAAATTGAAGAAGGTCAGGTTTGGGAGGCTATGATGTTTGCCAACCAATACAAACTTGACAATCTTTGCATTATCATTGACTGCAACGGTCTTCAAATTGACGGACCTTGCAGTGAAGTTATGTCTGCTGAGCCTATCGACGAAAAGGTTAAGGCTTTCGGCTTTGATGTTATCACTATTGACGGCAATGATTTTGACGAAATTGAAAAAGCTTTTGATGCTTTCCACAAGTCAACAAAGCCTTTTGCAATCATTATGAACACTGTAAAGGGCAAGGGCGTTTCTTATATGGAAAATCAAGTGGGCTGGCACGGAAAAGCTCCTAACGAAGAAGAATATAACATTGCTATGGCAGAACTTAATGCCAAGCTTGCAGAATTGGAGGCGTAAGTATGAGCGAAGTAAAATGTATTGCTACCCGTGACAGTTACGGTAACGCACTTAAAGAACTTGCGGCAAGCGGAGCAGATAAACTCGTTGTTCTTGACGCCGACCTTGCGGCTGCAACAAAAACAGGCATTTTCAAAAAGGATTATCCCGACAGACATTTTGATTGCGGTATCGCAGAAGCAAATATGATTTGTGCCGCAGCAGGTATGAGCACTATGGGACTTGTTCCGTTTGCTTCATCATTTGCTATGTTTGCGGCAGGCAGAGCCTTTGAGCAGGTTCGCAACTCAATCGGTTATCCGCACCTTAATGTAAAAATCGGTGCAACTCACGCCGGTATTTCCGTAGGTGAGGACGGTGCAAGCCATCAGTGCTGTGAAGATTTTGCACTTATGCGTTCTATTCCGGGCATGGTTGTTATTTGTCCGGCGGACGATGTTGAAGCAAAGCAGGCTGTTAAGGCCGCTTATGAATATGAAGGTCCTGTATATTTGAGATTCGGCAGACTTGCCGTTCCTGTATTTCACGATGACAGCTATAAGTTTGAAATCGGCAAGGGCGAGATTATCAAAGAAGGCAAGGATGTAACACTCGTTGCAAACGGTCTTATGGTTGCCGAAGCTATCGAAGCCGGCAAGACTCTCGCAGAGCAGGGAATAGATGCCGAAATCATTAACATTGCAACTATCAAGCCTCTTGATGAGGAACTCATTGTTGCCTCGGCAAAGAAAACAGGCAAGGTTGTAACCGTTGAAGAACACAACATTATCGGCGGTTTGGGCGAAGCCGTATGTGCTTGCCTTTCTGAAAAATGCCCTACTCCGGTTAAGCGTATCGGCGTAAATGATGTGTTCGGTCATTCGGGCTCTGCAAAGGATCTTCTCAAGCAGTTTGGTCTTTCGGCAGAAAACATTGTAAAGGTTACAACAGAATTTGTTAAATAATTAACATTTATTATTGATTTATCAATAAAGATACTGTATAATACTATTGTTAAAAATTCATAAAGGAGATAAAATCATGGAAGCACTTAACAAAAAGACTATCGAAGATATTGATGTAAAGGGCAAAAGAGTTCTTGCCCGTTGCGACTTCAATGTTCCTCTTATGGACGGCGAAATCACAAATGATAAGAGAATTGTAGCGGCTTTGCCTACAATTAAGTATTTGATGGAACACGGCGCAAAGGTTATCCTTTGCTCACACCTTGGCAGACCTAAGGGAGAATATAAGCCTGAATTCAGTCTTGCTCCTGTTGCAAAGAAACTTTCCGAGTACCTCGGCACAGAAGTTAAACTTGCAGAAGATCCTGAAGTAGTAGGCGAAAACGCAAAGAAGCTTGCCGCTGAACTTAAAGACGGCGAAGTTATGCTTCTTGAAAATGTTAGATACAGAAAAGAAGAAACAAAGAACGAAGAGAACTTCTCAAAAGAACTTGCTTCTCTTGCAGACGTCTTTGTTAACGACGCATTCGGCACAGCTCACAGAGCACACTGCTCAACAACAGGCGTTGCGGCTTATCTTCCTGCTGTTTGCGGTTTCCTCATCCAAAAGGAAATCAAGTTTATGGGCGGCGCTCTTGCAAATCCAAAGAGACCTCTCGTTGCAATCCTCGGTGGTGCAAAGGTATCGGATAAAATCGGCGTAATTTCAAACCTCATCGACAAGTGCGATACTATCATCATCGGCGGCGGTATGGCTTATACATTTATGAAGTATCTCGGTCATACAATCGGCGATTCTCTTCTTGAGGCTGACTGGGTTGAAAAAGCAGGTCAAATGATGGCTGACGCAGAGGCAAAGGGCGTTAAGTTCCTTATCCCTGTTGATAACAAAGTTGGTAAGGAATATGCCGCAGATACAGAAGCTAAAATCGTAAGTTCCGATGAAATCCCTGACGGTTGGATGGGTCTTGATATCGGACCTAAGTCAATGGAAGTTTTTGCTGACGCTATCAAGGGTGCAGGTACAGTAATTTGGAACGGTCCTATGGGCGTATCCGAATGGGATAACTTTGCAGCAGGTACAATCGCAGTAGCAAACGCTGTTGCAGAATCAGGCGCAGTATCAATCATCGGCGGCGGCGACTCTGTTGCAGCTGTTACAAAACTTGGCTTTGCTGACAAAATGAGCCACATTTCAACAGGCGGCGGCGCTTCACTTGAATTCCTTGAAGGTAAGGAACTTCCTGGTATCGCTGCTCTTCAGGATAAAGACTAATTTAATACAAAAGAGGTAATTGTAATGAATAAAGCAAAGAGAAAAGCTATTATTGCCGGCAACTGGAAGATGAACAACACTCCGGCACAGACAACAGCTTTGATTAATGAAATGAAACCACTTGTTGCAGATGCAGATTGCGAAGTTGTACTTTGCGTACCTTTCGTAGATATTCCTGCAGCTGTTGAAGCAGCAAAGGGCTCAAATATCAAAATCGGTGCAGAAAATGTTCACTTTAAGGACAGCGGTGCTTTCACAGGTGAAGTTTCGGCAGATATGCTTAACGAACTCGGTGTTGAATATGTTGTTATCGGCCACAGCGAAAGAAGAACATATTTCGGCGAAACAGACCAAACCGTTAACCTTCGCACACTCAAGGCTCTTGAAAAAGGCCTTAAGCCAATCATTTGCGTAGGCGAAACTCTTGAACAAAGAGAACTCGGCTATACAGAAACTCTTTTGAAGTTCCAAACAAAGATGGCTCTTACAAATGTAACAGCAGAACAGCTCAAGAATGTTGTTATCGCTTACGAACCTGTATGGGCAATCGGCACAGGCGTTACAGCAACAGCCGACCAAGCTGACGAGGGCAACGGCTATGTTCGTGCCGCTATCGCAGAAGCTTACGGCGACGATGCCGCACAGGGTGTTACAATTCAGTACGGCGGTTCAATGAACGCAGGCAATGCCGATGAACTCACATCAAAGGAAAATGTTGACGGCGGTCTTATCGGCGGTGCTTCACTCAAGGCTCACGATTTCTCTGTAATCGTAAAGGCAGCTTCAAAATAAAATATTTTTGCAGGCGGTATCGCCTCATTGTAGGGGCGACCTTTAATTAGGCGCCCCTTATTTATAATGGGAGCTGTCGTGCTTTGCACGACTGAGGGGTTATCCCTTAATTATGCCCCAACTTTCAAACCAAGGAGATTTAATATGAAAAAGACTAATGTTCTTTGTATAATGGATGGCTTCGGCCATAATAAGAGTGATTACGGCAACGCTGTTGCGGCTGCAAAAAAGCCTAACCTCGATATGCTTATGGAAAAATATCCTTACACTTATATCGGTGCTTCGGGTATGGATGTAGGTTTGCCTGACGGTCAAATGGGCAACTCCGAAGTAGGCCACACAAATATGGGTGCCGGCAGAGTTGTTTATCAGGAACTTACAAGAATTACAAAGGCTATTGATGACGGCGAGTTCTTTGAAAATGAAGCACTCAAAAACGCTGTTCAAAAATCAATCGATTCAGGCAAGGCGCTTCACCTTATGGGTCTTATGTCAGACGGAGGCGTTCACAGCCACAATAAGCACATCTTTGCTCTTGTGGAACTCGCAAAAAGAATGGGTCAGGATAAGGTTTATCTTCACTGCATTATGGACGGCAGAGATGTTCCGCCTACTTCGGGTAAGGATTATGTTGCCGAAGCTATTGAAAAGATGAATGAAATCGGCGTAGGCAAAGTTGCTACTGTAATGGGCAGATACTACGCTATGGACAGAGATAACAACTGGGACAGAGTTAAAAAGGCTTATGACGCCGTTGTTTTCGGCGAGGGCAATAAGAATACAGACCCTGTTGCCGCTATCGAGGCTTCTTATGAAACCGTAGACGGTGACGGCAAGAACCTCACAGATGAGTTCATTCTTCCAACCGTTACTCTTGAAAATGAGGGCAGAGTTACAGAAGGCGACTCCGTTGTGTTCTTCAATTTCCGTCCTGACCGTGCAAGAGAAATCACCCGTACTTTTGTTGACCCTGATTTTACAGGATTTGAAAGAAAGTATTTCCCGGTTAACTATGTATGTATGACTCAGTACGATGCAACAATGCCAAATGTTGATGTTGCTTTCAAGCCTCAGACACTTAAAAATACATTCGGTGAATATCTTGCAAACAACGGTATGACTCAGCTCCGTATTGCCGAAACAGAAAAATACGCTCATGTAACTTTCTTCTTCAACGGCGGTGTTGAAGCCGTTAACGAGGGCGAGGACAGAATTCTTATTCCGTCACCAAAGGTTGCAACTTATGATTTACAACCTGAAATGTCGGCTTATCTCGTTTCTGAAAAACTCAACGAGGCTGTTCGTTCGGGCAAATACGATGTTGTTATCGTAAACTTTGCAAACTGCGATATGGTTGGCCACACAGGCGTGTTTGATGCGGCAGTTAAAGCTGTTGAGGCTGTTGATGAGTGCGTTGGCTCTCTCTATCAAGCTGTTATGGATAACGGCGGCACTCTCTTTATTACTGCCGACCACGGCAATGCCGACCAAATGAAAGAAGCTGACGGCTCACCGTTCACCGCTCATACAACAAATGAGGTTCCTTTCATCGTTTGCAACTGCGGCGATGTAAAACTCCGTGAGGGCGGCAAACTTTCAGATATAGTTCCTACTATGCTCAAGGTTATGTCTATGCCTCAACCTGCCGAAATGACCGGTAAGTCAATTATTGAATAATTTTTAAAAATTCGTAGGGGCGACCTTTGGTCGCCTCTTATGTTTTACCATCCTCACGGAATATACGGGCGGATAATATCCGCCCCTACGGTACATTTGTTTGTCATTTATTAACCTTCTGTTATTGTATCCAAAAAATTATTTATAATTTTATTATAATTTATCTATTATTCCAACAGAAAAGGCTTGAATTGTTTACCTTTTTATGGTAAAATCTTTACAAGTAAAATTCTGCGTCGTTAAATTTATCGATGTACACATAGGCTATTGCCTAACGGTCAGATGTGTCGGCAGAATGTTGAGGACTTTTAATTTTTTAATTGGGGGGATATTTTTGAAGTATATCAAACCTAATGCAGAAATTTTAAAATTTAATTTGTGCGATGTCGTTACAACTTCCGATGTTAATATCGGTCCGGGTTATGACGGCAACAAAACAGATACAAATCTTGGAGATTCGTAATCTCTAAGGTATTATTATGTAATTAAATTTATTATTTTTCATATTTTATGCGGCTCCGCCGTAAATTTAAAATGGAGGATGATTATGAAAAAATTTATTAAAAAAACAATCGCAGGCTTAATCGCCGGCGTAATGGCTGTTTCATCAATGCCGTTCACAGCATTGGCAGCATTGTCAGTAAATGATTTTACTGTTAGAGAAGCTACAGCCTATGGTACATTTGAGAGCGACAGCGATTACAATGATGAAGCTCACTATAAACAAATCTATAAAAATGTTTTGTATTCTCCAAGCAAAATGGGTGCTTGTTATACTTCAGGTGCTGTTTCTGCCGAAGGCAAGGATAAGGTTTATTTAACAGGTAAAGTTTACTATGGAAATACTGTTCTTCTTTATAGTGGCGGTACAACACCGGCTATGGGTGTTGGTTTTGCTGTAGTTGGATACTCAAAACCTTGGAACTACGGTTATGGCAATGTCAGAGCTTTTAGATGTAACCTTTCAGGTGATACACAAGGAATTACATTAAGAGATTCAAAATGGCACGGTAATGACGGTCGAATGAACTACACATATATTATGTTCGGTCAGGGTGAAACAATTGGTACAACTTCTGATTCGCAATGTGTTCAAGGTGAGAGGGGTTACTATGGTAATGTTCTTCAATATACCGGTGGAGATTTTACAGCTGATTATAAAACAATCAATCTTGGATTTGAATATGTTGTCGGAACAAATGAAGGCTCACATCAAACTCACCAAACAGGTACAATCAGTACAGCCACTATTTATGTTCTTAACTATAAAAAACTTGTAGATAAAGCAAACGCTGTTAAAACAGAATTGTCGGGAATGGACACTTCGATTTATGAAGAAACTTCATTGGATAATTATTACAATGCAATCAACAATATGTTTGCTTTTAATCCTACATCTTATAATTATTCATCAGATCAAAAGGGAACAGTTGAAACAGCTGCTAAAGATATGAATCGCCTTATGACAGCTGTCGACACTGCAAAAAGCGAACTTAAAATTAAGTATACTTTTGTTAAAAATGATGGCACAAGCAGTGTAGTAGCTGCTGTTAACGAAGCAGATGCTTTGGCAAACCAACCGGCTAACACAGCAAGCACACAAAAGACTTATGCAGGCGAAAATCAGCACAAGTGGACTGAGTACACTTGGCCTGAAACAGCTACAAATTACACCTTTACAGAACAAGCAACAGAAAAGTCTGAAGCATGTAATGTTGTTGACAGCAAATGTACAGAATGCGGCAATGTTTTTCTTGACTTGGAAGCTTGGAATAAGGCTGCACAAGAACATATAACAATAACAATAAATGATATTTCAAAATATACAAATGAGTCTATGGATGAATACAATGCACTTGCCGATGAGGCAATTGCTCTCAGAAACAGTGCCACAACTCAAGAAGATGTTGACAAAGCAACCGCAATGCTTTTGTCTGCTCAAACAGTTCTTCGTAAAAAGTCTGTAACCGTTACTCTTGTATATGATAACGATGGTAATGAAGCAACTCATGAAACAAAGACAGTTTCTTACGGCGAAACTTATGATGCTGTGTCTGACAAGAATGTTGAAAAGTGGACTGTTTCAACCGATAACGGTGCAACAACTACAAGACTCAACACCTATGACAAGACAGTATCAATCGTTGTTACAAAGGATGTTGTTATCAAGGCATTTCAAACAGATGAAGAACAAACAGAGGCTTCTTCAAAGGTAACTTTCTACGGCAAGAACAATGTTGTTGTTGCAGTTAAGTATGTTGCAAAGGATGCAGAACTTGCAACAAATACAGTAGGTGTTCCTGAAATTCCTTTCTATGACAAAGGCAAGTGGGATAAGGAAACTGTAACAGGTACAGGTAGTGACATCAGCGTAAAGGCTGTTTATGAAACCATACAGTCAGAAGAAGAATTGTGCGGCGTTCACTATGACGGCTTTGAAGGCGGTGTAAAGAAATACAGCTACGACAGCTATGTATATCTCACCGGTGCAGATACTACAAAGAAGTATGCACTTTATTCCGACGAAGCTCGCACAAAGCTCCTTACAGTTCTTAACGGCATAGATTTCTATGCACCAAAGACAAAGGACATCTATGTTGGCGAATACACCGGAGAAGATAAGGCTTCAATCGGCATCACAGGTTCATTCAACCAGAGAACAGAAACTACAAAGTCTGCTGTTTACAACTGTAAGTTCTACCTTCCTGAAGGTGCAACAGTTGTTGAATACGGTCTTGAAGTTACTCTCAACGGCAAGACAGCAAGAGTTAAGGCTGAATCAAAGTCAGAAAGAAATGAATACTCAATCAGCTTGAATGCTCCTCTTTCATCATCAATCAATGCAGTTGACGGTCGTGCATATGTAACATATACTTTGAACGGCAAAACAACTACAATTTACTCAGAAACTGTTAATCAAGCACTTTAATTTCAGGAGGTATGATTGTGAAAAAATTTGATACACCTCAAATTAATGTGGTTAAATTTATGAATGACGATGTTATCACAACCTCAAACACGGGCGGATACAGTGGCAATGTAACAAACAATAACCTTGGTAATTTGTTTGGCTTTACAACACAATCTGCAACCGGTCAGAATGATGATATCCCACTTTAACAAAAACGGCACCCGCTTCTGCGGGTGCTTTTTGTATGTTTTGATTGCTTTTATGGCTTTTGATTGTCCGTAGGGGCGGATATTATCCGCCCGATAGGCATTCGCTTATTCACGAGAGGATGGTATCCTCCTCTACGACTGTTGTATATTTTTGTATAATAATTCTAAATTTCTACTTGCAATACACTGTATTTTAGTGTAAAATGAAATAAAAAGGGGATGTTTTTATGAACAAAGTCTACACAATAACCAATCCGAAAAACGAAAATGTGTTTATTCACGCTATGCCGGGGCACTTTATCTCCGCAAATAACCACATCAATTATTATGTCGGCACATCCGATATTAAACATAATCTCAATGTTTCTGTTGATGCGGCAAAACTTATGGCAGAATATTACAACACAAATGACATTCAGGTTGACACTGTGCTTTGTTTGTACGAAACACAGGCACTCGGCGCATATTTGGCAAGAGAGCTTGCAAGACCGTCTATGATGGCACCTAATCCGGAACAGACCGTGTATGTTGTCGGCAGTGAATACGATGCCGCAGGCAACTTGATTTTCAGAGATAATCTTCGCAGAATGATTTACGGCAAAAATGTTTTGCTCCTCATTTCATGTATCACATCGGGCAGAACTATTGAGCGTGCTATCGAAAGCGTTACATATTACGGCGGCAAGGTTGCAGGCATTTCAGCCGCATTTTCCATGCAAAGCCGTATTGCAAATATTCCTGTAAATACTTTGTTTAGCGAAAAGGATTTGCCGGGCTACATTTCTTATCCGTCACACGATTGCCCGCTTTGCCAAAAAGGCATTCCGGTTGATGCAATCAGCAACGGCTACGGATATTCAAAAATTTAAAGGCTTTAATTATCGTAGGGGCGAACTGTGTTCGCCTCTTATATTTTTCGTAGGGGCGGATATTATCCGCCCGATAGGCGTTTGTATATTCACGGTGTACCGATGACGCCGCACTTTGCGATGAAATAAAACAAACATTTAATATTCCTCTTGACAAATCCCTGTTTTTTGGTATAATAAATTTACTGAAAATTAAACAGTACCCTTAAAGATGAAGAAACAGAAAAAGATTGTTTGCTTGCTTCAGAGAGCCGATGGTTGGTGTGAATCGGCGGATGGCGGATAATGTATAGCTCTCTGTGGAGTCGACGACCTGAACAGAAATCAATAGGGTTGTCCGTGTGGCTGCGTTACAGGCTGAGGCATTGATAGATGCTAAAGGGCAGTTTAACCTCTGCTGAAATAGGGTGGTACCGCGTATTTTACGCCCCTATACTTTATGAGTGTAGGGGATTTTTTATATCCCTTTGCACCTAACGGAAGGAGATTTTTACTATGAAAAAAGGTTATCAAAAGTATTTCGGTTTTAAACCGATAGACATTCCGGACAGAACTTGGCCGAACAAGCAAATCACTAAGGCACCGATTTGGTGTTCCGTTGATATGCGTGACGGCAATCAGGCACTTGTTGACCCGATGAATTTGGAAGAAAAGCTTGAATTTTTCAAGACAATTCTTGATGTCGGAATCAAGGAAATCGAAGTAGGTTTTCCGTCAGCGAGCGAAACCGAGTACGAAATTTTACGCACACTTATCGACGGCGGCTACATTCCGGACGATGTAACAATTCAGGTGCTTGTTCAGGCAAGACCTCACCTTATCAAAAAGACTTTTGAGGCTATCCACGGTGCAAAGAATGTTATCGTTCATTTTTACAATTCAACTTCAACCTTGCAGAGAAAAGTTGTTTTCAAAACCGATATGGATGGCGTAATTGATATTGCTGTCAAGGGCGCACAGCTTATTTACGAGCTTACCGAAGAAGAAAAGAAGAAAAATCCCGACACAAATATTCGCTTTGAGTATTCGCCTGAATCGTTTACGGGCACAGAGATGGACAATGCGGTTGAGATTTGCAAGCGTGTTATGGAAGAACTCCATATTACCAAGGAAAATCCGATTATTCTCAACTTGCCGTCAACCGTTGAAGGCTCAACGCCAAACGGCTACGCTGACCAAATCGAATATTTCTGCCGTCATTTGCCAAACAGAGATGCCGCAATTATTTCGCTTCATCCTCATAATGACAGAGGCACGGGCGTTGCCGCAGCAGAACTCGGCTTGCTTGCAGGTGCAGACAGAATCGAGGGCACACTTTTCGGCAACGGCGAAAGAACAGGCAATGTTGACATTGTTACTCTTGCACTTAATATGTGGACTCAGGGCGTAGACCCTAAACTTGATTTCCACGATATTAACAGCGTTAAGGAAGTTTACGAGCGTTGCACAAAAATGACCGTGCCGCCTCGTCATCCATATGCCGGCGAGCTTGTGTTCACGGCATTCTCAGGCTCTCACCAAGACGCTATCAATAAGGGCAAAATCTATATGGAAGAAAGCGGAACCGATATGTGGGAAGTTCCTTATCTTCCTATCGACCCAGCCGATGTGGGCAGAGAGTACGAGCCGATTATTCGTATCAATTCACAGTCGGGTAAGGGCGGAACAGCGTTTATCCTTTCCACAAATTACGGCATCAAGATGCCAAAAGCAATGCACCCTGAGTTTGGCGCAGTGGTTCAAAAGGCTTGCGATGAAAAGGGCAAGGAACTTACCGCAGACGAGGTATTCGACCTCTTCCAAAAGGAATACAGAAATGTCAACGGCCCTTACAGACTTGCTAATTATAAAATCACCGAGGAGAAGAACGAGGAAGACACTCTTACAACCGTTCATTTCACCGGTACTCTTAAATATAAAGATGAAGCACCTGTTCAAATTGAGGGCTTCGGCAACGGTCCGGTAGGTGCGTTCTGTGACGCTATGAACAAAACTCCGCTTCGTGAGTATGAGTTTATTGATTATGATGAGCACGCAATCGCAGTCGGCTCGGATTCAAAGGCTATCAGCTATATTCAACTTAAAACACCGCAGGGCAAAACGATTTTCGGCATTGGCGTAAGCCATAATATCGGCTACGCTTGTATGAAAGGTGTCATTTGTGCAATCAACCGTGACCAGCCAGATACAATGCGTGACGATACCATGCCGGGCATATTTGATGTTTGCTGATTGATATAATATTTTGGAGGACAATGCTATGAATGAATACAATATTACCGTATTGAAGGGCGACGGAATCGGCCCGGAAATCGTTGATGAGGCAATCAAGGTTTTGAATAAAGCCGGTGAAAAGTTCGGCTTCAAGTTCAATTATAATTATCAGCTTTTGGGCGGATGTGCCATTGACGCAACGGGCGTGCCTTATCCAAAAGAAACCGCAGATGCCTGCAAGGCTTCGCAAGCCGTACTTTTGGGTGCTGTCGGCGGTCCAAAGTGGGACAGTCAGCCGGGTAACAACCGCCCTGAAAAAGGTCTTTTGGCTATCAGAGAGGATTTGGGACTTTTCGCAAATCTCCGTCCGGCAAAGATTTTTGCACCGCTTAAAAGTGCTTCCCCTATCAAAGAAGAAATCATCGGTGACGGTCTTGATATTCTCATTGTTCGTGAACTTACAGGCGGTATCTATTTCGGCGACCGTGGAACTTATGAGGAAAACGGCGTTGTAGGTGCTTATGATACCGAAAGATACACTTATCCGGAGATTAAAAGAATTGTCAAAGCCGGCTTTGAATACGCTATGAAGCGTGAAAAAAGGCTCACCTGCGTTGACAAGGCAAATGTTCTTGATTCTTCTCGCCTTTGGAGAAAGGTTATGGAAGAAACAGCCAAGGATTATCCTGAGGTTGAGGTTTCGTATATGTATGTTGACAACTGTGCAATGCAGCTTGTCCGCAATCCTAATCAGTTTGACACTATTGTTACTTCAAACATTTTCGGCGATATTTTGTCCGATGAGGCTTCAATGATTTCAGGCTCTATCGGTATGCTTGCTTCTGCTTCTCTTGCCGAGGGTACTTTTGGTCTTTATGAACCGATTCACGGTTCTGCTCCGGACATTGCAGGTCAGGGCAAGGCTAATCCGCTTGCAACCATTCTTTCGGGTGCAATGATGCTTCGTTATACTTTCGGCGAATCCGAAGCGGCAGACGCTATCGAAAAGGCGGTTGATACCGCTCTTACACAGGTAAGAACTCCTGATATTTTCGAGGACGGTTTCACTCCTGTAAATACTCAACAAATGGGCGATAAAGTAGCCGAGTTGTTGTAAATGATGATCCCGTAGAGGCGACCTTTGGTCGCCTCTTTTTTTTATTCATTCTGGCGGATAATATCCGCCCCATACGGTACGCTTTATTCGGCACCTTTATAAACTTTTTGTTATTATATCCAAACTTTTATTTATGATTTTGATATAATTTATCTATTATTTCAATAGAAAAATGTTGAATTGTTTACCTATTTATGGTAAAATCATTACTAGTGAAAATATGTGTAATTGCTATGCACAATTCGGAGGAATGTATATGAAAAAGATTTTTAAAAAATCTCTTGCCTGCCTCATAGCGGTGCTGATGATAGTTTCATCATTTCCGTTTGCAACTCTTACGGCAAATGCGGCAACAACTACATCAACTGTAAATGTTACTCACTACGGTGTTATTTGCAATAACTACGGTACAAGATTTTCTGACCCTGTACTTAAAATCTGTAACGATAATGAAAACAATAACTTTACAATCGGATTTATTAATTTTGATATTTCGGGGTTATCTTTCACTTCATCCGATACGGTATTATGTGATTATACATACGGATTGGCTTTTGCAAGCAATTGTAAGGACCCTTCAACACAAGCTGTTTGTGCTTTTTATCCAACAAAAAACACCGGTGATTTTTCCGTTTCGGAGAATAAGCAATTTGATAAAAGCGGCACTGAAATTTATACTTCAACTACCGGAACTTATGTTGACCGTGCAAAAAATTATTATGGCTTAACAAGTTTGAACGCCGATGTTGAATATGCCAATATTGACGGTAATGACAAAACTGTTAATATCGGCCCTGCAATTAAAGCGGCAAAGGATGCCGGCAGAACAGAAGCAACAGTTTGCTTTATGTTTAGATCAGCAGGTCAAACGGCTGGAAACGGCGGCTGGTCTGATACAGACTTGACTGTAAAAAATAAGTCCAATATTTCTGTTACCGTATCCGAAGCGACTGATTATGTTATTCCTTCAAACTTGAATGCAAATACAGCCAATACATCTCCAAAAACATTTACTGCAAGCAGTTATTTCGGTACAGCAGTTGTTCCGGGTTATCAAGGTAATGTTATTTATTGCTCAAAATCTGTTGCTCTTGATGAGGACACAGATAATTGGTTGGGTAAAAAAATGTGTGTGCCTAAAAATACTGTTATGGCATATAATGGTGCAACAGATACATATATGCCTGTATTTGCAGGATTTTATTCAACTGGTGACTCTAATGTTCAAATGTGTTATGTAACATTGAACTGGGGCAGTAATCCGTTTTCGATTGATTCGTGGACCGGTTATATTAATAAAACGCTTGATAATACAACAGGTGTTTTAAAAGACAGTCCGTCTGAATTATCTGTTACAAAGAGTGAAACATTGCTTAATTATCAAAGTCATGATGCCAACAGAGTTTCATTTATAAAAGGTGATCATGGTAATGGTGATTACTACTGGTGGACAAAGATGAAGTACACCGGTACAGGTAATTCCGATACTTATTATGATAAATATACAAATCCTGTTTTTCAGTATGGACATCGTAATAAAATTGCATTAAGTTGGTATAACAGAACAGTAAATAAAACAGTTAGCAATACAAATGTTTATGTTGTAAATTATAAGCCTGTTTATGATGTGCTCAGCAATTCAAGAAGAGTATACTCTTTGGGCGGTAATTATACATTTAAAGAATTGTATAATAAAGTATTTGGCAGAGAAAATTATTACACTGTATCTTCTCTTAACAAGTATTATGATGCAGTATCAAAACTTATTGCCATTGATCCGCAAAGTTATCTTGCAGACGCAACCGACAGTGATGTTGAATCAAAGGTTGTTGAATTAAGTTCAAAAATCAAAGCGGCATATGACAATTATATTTCGGCTGCACAAGGACTTGTTGCAAGACCTGTTTTTTACTTCCAAAGAGCAGACGGTTCACAAATTGCCGAAGTTCCTGCCGATAACGAATCTTCTGCGTATACTTGGGGCATAACAGAGAAACATGTATCAACAACTCCTGATACACAAAAGACTTCAAATGGCAACGGTCAGCATACTTGGAAAACATATTCATGGCCTACTTCAGCTACAAATAATGTTTTCAAAGAAATAGAAAGCGAGCATACTGAAAATTGTTCCGGCGGTACTGCGACATGTACAGCTAAGGCAATATGTTCCGGATGTAATACAGAATATGGTGATGTTTTAGGACATAATTACACATATACATATGTTGACAAAACATACCACATCAAGAAGTGCACAAAAGGTGATTTTGAAGAACAAGAAGAGCATACTCTCGGCACAGACGGTAAATGTACTGTATGTAAAGGTACAGTAATTGATTACACTGCATACGATGCCGCAGTAGATGTTGCCGGTGCTATTATGATGCATATGACGGAATATACCGATGAATCATATGCCGAGTTTTATAAAATTGTTACCGGTGCAACGGCTAAAAAAGGTGATGCAAAAACTCAAGAAGATTTGGATGCGTTGACTTATACTATTCAATCTGCTCAAACAGTTCTTCGTAAAAAGACTGTAACCGTTACTCTTCAAATAGAATATGTAAATTCTGCTGAAACAGTAAAATACGAAAACCAAGAATACGGCACACCGCTTGAAATTGACCTTGCAACATTGGACCAACCAATCAAAAATGTTGACAAGTGGACTATATCAACCGATGACGGTGCAACCACCACAAAACTTTCCACAACAGATACAAAACTTACACTTTATGTAACAAAGTCCGCAACAGTTACGGTTTACGAACTTGATGAACCTAATGACAGCGAAACCGTTAAGTATTCAAAGGTTGTATTCCTTGGCAAGAACGGCGTTGTAGTAGACATTAAGTATGTTAAGCAGGACGATACAAAGACACCTGCACAATTGGGCGTAACCGTTCCGACAGTTCCGTTTTACAATTCAAACGGCTGGGATAATGAATCAATAACAGGCACAGGCGAAACAATTTATGTAAGAGCAAAATATACCGCTTCAACAAAAGAAGAGGATATGTGCAATGTTCACTTCCGTAAATGGTCAAGAAAATACAGCTATGACAGCTTTGTGCGTCCTGAGGGAATCGACCCGAGCAAGCAATATGCACTTGCTTCCGATTCCGAGGGCAAAAACATTATTACCTATCTTGAGGGCGTAGATTTCTATGCACCAAAGACAAGCGACATTTATGTTGTTGAAGTACAAGAACGAGTTGCAAAGACAGGTATTACAGGTCACTTTAAAGGTTCTGATGATACACATCGTTGGGCTACATATAACTGTAAGTTCTATCTTCCTGAAGGTTGCACAGCAATTGAATGGGGCCTTGAAGTTGCTGTAGGCAATCAAAAGCAGCTTATCAAAGCAGAACATCTTTCAAAGGGCAATGAATATACCGTAAACGCAAGAGTTAAAACAAATTCAACATTACATTCAGTAATTTGCAGATCGTATGTAACATACAAGCAAAACGGCGAAACAAAAACAATTTATTCCGATGTTGCCGTAAAACAAGATTTTTAAGGAGGGGTTATGATGAAAAAATTTGAAGAACCTATAATTGAAATTATCAAATTTATGAATTCTGATGTTATTACCACTTCGTATACAGGCGGCGGAACAACCGGTGATATTAATATCGGTTCGGATGAAGAATTGCCCGACGAAAGCACAATTTATTGATTAATGCAAAAATGATACATTGTAGGGGCGACCTTTGGTCGCCTCTTTTTTATTTCCTCGGGCGGATATTATCCGCCACTACAAAAAATAAAGGTCCGCTATTGCGAACCTTTTTTCTTATTTTCCCTTAAATTTTTAAAAAACGCCGTGAGCAATGCCTGTGCTTCATCTGCCATAACACCGCCGATAATCTCCGGTTTATGGTTATACGGTAGGTCGTTGAAATTAACAACCGAGCCGAAACTCCCGGCTTTGTTATCGCTTGCACCGTAACAGACCGTTTTGATTCTTGAATTGATAATTGCACCGGCACACATCGGGCAAGGCTCAAGCGTAACATACATATCACATTGCCACAAACGCCATCCTCCGAGCTTTTTGCATGCTGAGTTTATAGCTTCTATCTCTGCGTGATAAAGTGCGTTTTTGCCGTATTCACGCCTGTTTCTGCCCGTGCCTACAATTTCGTTATCTTTAACAATTACCGCACCTACTGGCACTTCACCCTCAAGAGCACTTTGCCTTGCAAGTTCAAGTGCGGCTTGCATAAATTTGTTTTCCGTCATATTTTTGTGACATATTGCTTTGTTAATGCAATGAGAATTGCAAACGGAACAATCATTCCCGGAATCATACAAGCAATTTTTGTACCGAAGTTGTTGTCATAAAGGCTTTTCATTTTCTTTTCCGTTGCAAAAGATTTTGTATATAAAAGATAAATCAAAGCGATTATTGCAAGAACAACAAAAATTATCATAATGATTGTCGAAACGGTGTTTGCAAGCTTTTCGTTTGCGGCGGTGGTGATTATATCGCTTACAGCCGACCTTGCGTTATTTAAGCCGTGAATAAACATAGCAATGATTACATTGTCCGTTTGTACCGTGATGTAAGCCAAAATAAGACCTACAAGAAAGGCGAATACAAACTGTATCACATTGCCGTGAATTAAGCCGAAAATAATGCTTACCATAAACACGGCAAAGCCTTTGCCGTACTTTTTCAAGACGCCGAGTGTGCAACATCTAAACGAAAACTCCTCAAATATTGCAGGAGCAATCGCCGTTGCAACAAACATAACGATATATGTTAAAATATCGTCTGAATTGCCGTAGTTGTTTTGAGTGAGTTCGTAGCCGAGCACATTTTTTACAAATGCCATCATTACCGATACAAGGTAATTTGCAACAATGGTGCAACCCATACCGAAGAATACCCAAGCCGTGGCTTTAAGTTTGCCTACTTTTTTTGTGGGCACAAGTTCACCGGTAAAGTTCCTTTTGAGTATCAAAGCCGCAATGCCGAATGCCGGCAAAAGCGAAAGCAGGTCAACTCCGATGATGTTAAATGCGTATTTGAACATAACCGAGTTTTGGTATGCATCATAAAGTCCGAGTGCACTTATCATAGAGCCCCAAACAGTTTGAAGAAGCAAGTACACAATTATTGCACTGCCAAGCACAAAACCGACTTTGACAAGTTCTTTGCGTTGCTCTTTTTTTGCATATGCAATTTGTTGCTTCATCATAAAATATTGTGCATTTTGTTGCTGATAATATTGGTTGCCTTGCGGATTGTAATAGTTGTTGTTCATTCGTGTTCCTTCCGAGGATTACAGAGTTTTTGACAGTTCCTTTATGTAATCCTTCAATTTTTCGGACAGTTCGGGATGGCGGAGTCCAACCTCAATGTTGGCTTGCAAAATTCCGAATTTGTTGCCCATATCGTATCTTGTGCCGTCATAATCAACGGCGATAACGCCTTGCTGTTGTGCAAGGGTACGCATTGCGTCTGTCAACTGCAATTCGTTGCACGCACCCTTTGGCGTGTTTTCCAAAATTTCAAAAATTTCAGGCGGCAAAATAACTCTGCCCAAGATTGAAAAGTGCGACATAATTTCTTCTTTTTTAGGCTTTTCAATCATATCCGTGCAGTTGTAGCGATTGTTTTCAAGGTGTTCAACGGCAAGCGAGCAATATTTCGTGATTGATTCTTCGTCAACCTCTTTAACGCCTACAACGCCCTTGTTGTATTTTTCGTATACATCGATAAGCTGTTTTGTAACGGGATTATCCGAGATGATTACATCGTCACCGTACAAAACGGCAAACGGTTCGTCACCCACAAATGCTTTTGCACAAAGCACAGCGTGACCCAAACCGCCTGTTTCTTTTTGACGCAAAAAGTAGATGTTGCCAAAATTTGCACAGGCTTTAACAGAATCCAACAAGTCTTTTTTATCCGGATTTTGAGCCAGCTTTGTTTCAAGCTCAAATGCGTGGTCAAAATGGTCCTCAATAGCTTCTTTGCCACGGTTTGTGATAATCAGCACTTCCTCGATTCCGCTGTTGAATGCTTCCTCAACAATGTACTGAATTGCCGGTTTGTCAACGATATTGAGCATTTCTTTAGGTATTGCCTTTGAAGCAGGCAACACTCTTGTACCAAGTCCTGCGGCAGGAATAATGGCTTTTCTTACTTTTTTCATGTTTCTCTCCTAAAACAATGATGTTACAACATACATTATAAAATATGCTACAAGCGGTGCAAACAGTGTCACTCCGCCTTTGTTGCCAAGGTACATTCTTTTCATTTGTCCCTGGTCAAGGTTTGCTTCCGCACCGAAAATCGACGATTGAATAAAGTTCGCTCCATTATCAAGCTGTTCCGATACGGTCTTGATAATATTAAATACCGTGCCTTTGTAAAAATAATCGGCATATGCGGCAATTATTATTCTTATTAAAAGCAATACTGCCAGCAGAATGTACATAACTGTTATTGCCGTTTGTGCGTCCGATGCTCCTGTTATTGAAGATATGTCGGGCATTGCTGTTGATTTGGGGTCGTAGTGTGTAACCAAATCCTGCATTGCCGCCATATATTTCGGCGCAAATTTAAACAGTGCCGCATCTCCGACCAATACAGCCGAAAACATTATGCAGAAAAACGCAATGCCTTGCTTATACATTTTTCTGAACAGCAGGTAATACGAGCCAAAGAAAAATGCTCCCCAGTTCCAGCTGAGCTTGCTCTTTTTTTGTGAAAACTTCTTGAATTTTTCAATAAATCTCTGAGGGTTTGTCCTGACCGTTGCGGCAATATCGTTGATGCTTACTCCGTCGATTTCGCCCTGTTCCTGATATTGCGGAATATCAAATTGAATTGTTTGAAAAGGTTGAAACGGCGGTTGATTTTGTTCTTCACCGTTTTGACTTTGACCGAACGGAGCTTGTTGATTGTTTGAATTGTTAACAGGCGGAGCATAGTATTCGCCCGTCTTTGCTTTAGCCTGAACAGTCGGTTCGGGGATAATCGGTTTGTGGTCTTGCAAAAAACTGTAACCCGTTGCGTGTAAACCTTGATTTACGCAGTGACCCGAAAGCATGTAGCACTCTCTGTGGTGAGGTGTGCCGCATTCGGGGCAGGTAACTATGTCATCGTCCTTTGTAAACTGTTTGTTACATACGGGACATTTGAATTCTTCGTAATTTGGCATATAATTCTCCCAATTAATATATATTATTTTTATTATACTTATATAATCATAAAAAATCAAATATTTAATTAAGATTTGATTAACTGTTTATAAATTGTGATGATTTACGGCTTGCATTGTCCGCAAGGCTCATATCCGTTGTTTATGAGATTTTCTCTGTATCCTTTGTAGGTCTTTTTATTGTCGTCCTTGATTTTTTGAACGGCAGGGCAGTCCTCGGTATGGAACTTTTTTGTGTTGAGGTTAACGATATATGTTTGCTTTTCTTCATCGTTGTTTGATGAAGTTGATTTGGTGCCGATATAGCAGCTCTCTCCGGTTGCGTAATTTATTTCTATATCAGGCTGAACATTGTAGCAATATACATTAAACTTAACACCCTCGCCTTTATCCTCAATACTGTAGGCTTCCATTTGTACGCCTCTGGCAACAAGCTCGTTGCCTTTGAATATAGGCGTTACTCTGTAAAGAACATGGTTGTTTGTCTTTTTGATATAATCGGCAACTTCGTTTTCAAACGGAAGCATTCCGTCAATATTGAGGTATCTTGTGCCGGTAATTAAGTTGTTCGGATTGGCGTTTTCGGCTGTCAGCTGGTAACCTATTAAATGGCAACGGTTATACAGATATTTTCCGTCAACATTGTTGTATTTTGCAATGTGCCATCCGGTCGGTTTAACAGAACCTATTGCACCTCTTTCTTCGGTCGGCATAAGGTCGGTGCCTATGTTTGCAATACAGGATGTGCATCTGCCGAGAGAATCAAGTTCTCCGTATTCTTCAAAAGACTGAGTGTAGTCCGTTTTGTCAAATTCCGGAATGTTGTTGTTTACTGTTGTGTAAGGGTAATATGTGTACGGCTGAATATCGTCTATACTGTCGCTGTGAGCAATTTCGGTGTACTGTGTTACAGTTTCTTTTTCTTTGGAAACGGTTTGCTCTGCACTTTTATATTCACTGCATGCCGTAAGCATCAAAACCGCTAACATCAACGATATTATTTTTGCAAAATTCTTTTTCATTTTATCACCTAATATACTATAACATATTATATGGGCTAAAGCAATTTTGATTTTTTGTTGTTTAAGTCAACAACTATCACAATACAGCTTGCAAGAAGCATAAGACTCAAACTGCCGTTGATTTCGCTCATTTTAGGTGTCACCTGTGATATGTTTGCAAAAACTTCTTTGTTCGGTGCAAAGCAAACTGCGTACAGTTTACCCGGGAAATATGCCAAAAGTCCGCCTGCAAGCCTATGAATGAAAAAGTCAAGGTAGCTCATATTTACTTTTTTGATTATGCCGAAAAGCTGAAAATGTATACATATTCCGCCGAAGCATAAGAAAAAGCATAGGTATTCAAACGGTATTGAATTATTGTTTGCGAATATGCCGTTTGTTACTTCAATCATCGGCATAAGAAAACTTGGAATTGTAAACAGACCGGACAGTGCGGAAAAGAAAACTATATATCCGCACATTATTGCAATGCTTTTTACGCTCCCCTCAACAGAATTTATCAGTGCCGTAGAAAAATTCATTTTTTTGAATTTTATATTTTGATATTCCTTTTCTTTTATAAACAAGCTTTCAATAAAGCAAATTATTATTGAGGATAGAATATTTGTCAGATAAATAATTGCTCCGGATTTTGTACTTCCGAGTTTTATCGTGCCTACCGCCGTGATTATAAACGCTATACCGCCGCAAAAATTAAACCTTAGCAATCTCTTTGCGGTGGTGTCGGATATTATTCCTTGCTCATAAAGTTCATCGGTCAGTATTGCACCCGTAGGGTAGCCCCCGATAAGGCCGAAAAATACAACGCAAACAGCCGTCGGCGAAAGTTTTAACAATTTTGCAAGCGGTCTGAATATAAATTCAAATATTGTCGAACATTCACTTTTTATCAGGGTATTTGTCAAAATCAGTATAGGCAAAAGTGAAGGTACAATTATATTTAAACACATTTTCATTCCTTCAATTGCCTGTAATTTTGCCTTTGCCGAAAGCAAAATAAACATTGCAAGGAGTATTAGTATGCCGAATGATTGAAAAAATGTAGCTGCCTTTTTCAAATTAATCACCGATATATTATATTGGTTAAAGCGTAAAAATAACACTTCGGCTTACATATTGTAAACCGAAGCGTTTTTAAATTCCCGATGTGAGCAGGTTGGCATTTTTTATAAGAGTGTCAACAGCTTCCTGCCCGCTTTTTTTGATTATCTCTTTTATTCCGTTTTCGTATTCCGGCGGTCTGCTTGTCAGATTGTGGCAGTCGGAGCCGATAAGGTGGATATGACCGGTGTCAAGAAGCTTAAACATTTTTTTCTTAACGCTTCTGTGTGCGTCTGAAAATGTTGAAATGTTAACCTGTGTAAGGCATCCCATATCAATGTAATCTTCCAACTTGTAGGTGTCTTCCATAAGCGCCGGGTATCTTTCTATATGAGCAAGGATAGGCTTTGCACCGTAATCGCAGTACATATTCATAAGTCTGTCGTATGAATTTTCGGAAAAGCTGCTTGAAAACGGGTGCTCAATAAGTATGTAATTTGAATTGCCGATTTTAAGCTCGTCAATGTTTGTATTGTTAAAAAGATATTGACTGATGTATACCTCTGCTGCCGGAATTAATGTCGGACTTCCGCTCGGAAGTGCACGCATAAGTTCGTTAAAAGCTTTGTCACGACGCTTTAAAAAATCATCAAGCGAAATATTATCCGAATAATAGTGCGGCGTAAGTATGATTTTTTTTGCACCCTGTCTTTGCAATTTTTCAATCATTGCAAGGCTTGTGTCAATATCGGGTGAGCCGTCGTCTATTCCCGGTATAATGTGACAATGGGTTTCCACAAGATTATCTATAATCATAAATCTGTCCTTTACCGATAATCGGTTTATCTTTTGTTTTGACGGGCATCATACGGTGCACTGTCATATCTGTATGATGCGTAGTTGTTTTGCGAACCGTAGCCATAACCGTATCCGCCATAACCGTAGCCGTAGCCTCCGCTTTCGTAGCCGTAGCCATAACCGTTATATGAGCCGTAATTGCCGTACGAACCGTAGCCGTAACCGTAACCGCCTTTATATTTTCCGTAACGATAGCGACCGTATTTGCCATAGCCGTATTTTGTGCGATTGCTATCTGCAAAATTAACTACAAAGCCGAGGATTTTTGCATCAATAAATTCAAGAGCAGATATGGCACGCTGAATTTCCGGATGAGTTGACTGGTTTGAGCGTACAACAAGCACAACACCGTCACTTTCTCTGATAACAGGGAGTGCATCCGATACAACATTTATAGGCGGTGTGTCAATAATTATGTAGTTAAAATCTTCTCCGATTTCCTCCAAAAATTCCGTCATCGGTTCACTGCCGAGAATTTCTGCCGGGTTAGGCGGAATTGAGCCGGAGCAAAGTACGGAAAGATTTTCAAATTCCGTAGCGTGAATTAAAGAAAACAAATCTGTTTTTTTGTCTGTGCCGGAGCCGACTTTACTGCCGAGATAATTTGTAAGTCCCGGTGAATTAGGCACTGAAAAATAGTGATGAATTTTAGGCTTACGAAGGTCACCGTCAATAAGAAGAACTTTTTGGTCCGCCTGTGACAGGGCAATGGCTATGTTAATGGTTGTAGTTGTTTTACCCTCGTTTGGAGCAGATGAAGAAATAACAATTGTTTTACAGCCTTTTTTCATTACGGAAAACATAATGTTGGTTCTGACACTTTTGTACGCTTCTTCAACTCTGAATTTGAGCGAAGGGTCCATTTCTATATCTTTAAGGAGCTGGCGTGATGTGCTGCTGATTCTTGTTGATTTTTTGTTGCTTTTTCTTGCCATTATTCTTCATCTCCTTTTTCGGCTGAGTTTACATAAGGCTCGTTGGCTGTTTTTGTATGTGATGCAGTTGCAGCACTTTTAATTTCATAGTTAGGTATACTGCCGAGAACAGGAATGTTGTATTTTTCAATAAGCTCTTCGCTTGTGCGAACTTTTATATCAAGCATATTTCTGAGGATGATGTATGCACATGCCACAACAATTCCGGCAACGGCACCTATGGCACATTTTTTAGGATAGCCCTTGCTTCCTGCCGCAGATGCTTTTATCGGTTTGTCCTCAACGCTTGCCATTACAAGACCGTTGTTTGTACGCTTCATCATATTAGGAACCTCGGTTTCAAGCTGATGAGCAATTTCATAAGACAAATCGTTGCTTTCCGTTGTTACGGTAATTAAAAACATTGCCGTTCCCTCCACGGCTTCAACGGTCATTGCATTTTTTATGTTTGTTCCCGTGTAGCTGGAGTTTATCCTGTTATTAAGTTCCTGAGCAACTGTTGAAGCAAATTCGTTTGTATTCATAATCTCAATATATGTATTAAGCATCATGGTGGTGTAATTCATTTTGCTTGTGTTGCTTGTTCTTGTATCATCGGGATTTGTATATGACCCCTTAATTTCGCTTTTTGTATCTACCGCATATGCAAGAAACTCAACGGTTGATGTGTATGTCAGTTTTGTAAAGTTTGCTGTATAAAAAAATCCGAGCAACGCACCTACGAGTGCAAATGCCACAATTACTTTCCATTTTCTTAAAAGTGAAACAAGTATCTTTCGTACATTTTCGTCAATGTTCATATGTTATCTCCTTTACTTGCTGCATAATACACCACAATATAATATATAGTATAATAACTTTAAATATAAATTTTGTCAATAAAATACCGATAAATAGGTAAAGAAAAATGAAAAATTTAGACTATATTATTGACAAATCGGCATTTTTCAATCATAATATTTGTGATATTTTACTTTTTGACAAGGAGATAAAAAATGGCAGAAAAACCGTTTATGCCTATATGGGGTCCGTATTCAAAAAAATATATGGGACTTTCAAGAATTATGGGCACAGTTGATAACAAAAACGGCAAGTCAAGTGCAGATGCGGTTCGCTTTGATTTTGCCGTGCACCCTACAATTTGGAACTCGTCAACTCCTGTTCCCAATGTAACCGTTCCGTCAAGCTATCATTTGTGGAAGTGTGCAACGGATTATTCGTTTTATTCTTACAGATATGAGCTTATGTGGAAAGATATGGTATATGCCGATGTGTCTTTTTCAAAAATAAACGAAGAAGCATATCTTGCAAGAATTGAATTTGTAAACAATACCGACCTTTCGCAAAATACGGTTCTTAATTTCTTTTCTTCGCTTGAATTTCCGAATTCAAAGGAATATTACATCAAGGCAAAGAACGATAATTACAAACTTATCAAAGCAAATGAATATGCCGAATATTCCTATGCAAAAATCAGACCTTGGGAAAACGAAACCCCGGACGGTATGTTCAGAGGAATGTTTAAGAGCGAGGAATTTTATCTCGGCTATGGCTTGGGCGACAGATGTGATAATGCTCATGTTCATTATCTCGGCTTAAAGCCTTTCGGTTGCGAAGCAGGGGATAAGGTTGCCTATAAACTTTCGGCAGACGGCATTGACAACCCTGTTGTTGCTTTGAGATACAAGACCGTTACCGACGGCGACGCAAAATTCAGCGTTAATGGCGTTGAAACCGTATTGCCTCACAGCAACGAACTTGCAATAATCGAACTTCCGTTTGCGGAAAATCTTGAACTTGTCAGCCTCGGCGGCGCAGGTGTTGAACTTGATTTTGTTACCGTATATGAAAAAGGCAACGCTCTTGAAGTTGTTGAAATTAAGCATGATTTTGAACCTGAAATCAGTACGGCTCAAAACGGCAAAGGTTACACCGTTGATATTGACTACAAGTATAACGATTGCAAATTCAAGGTTATCACTTCAAACCCAAACACCCGATTCCGCACACTTGACAGCGGAAGCCTTGAAGATGCACTTATCAATCGTCTTTCAAACGGCGACCATACATATGACGATTTAAAAGAAACTTTTTCAGGCTCGTTTAAGCGTAAAACTTCGGATGACGGTTTCTTCCAAAATACACTTATCAAGTCGATTTTCATTGAACCGCACAGCACTCATATCGAGTATGCGGTTGTTGCAAAATCGGATTTTGAGCCTTTGAACTATGATGAATACGAAAAAATTTATAACGAACGCAAAGCAGCAGGCGAAACCGCAAAGTTCAACAAAGACGGTGAAAAGTACACACTTTCAACCGATATTTTGCGTGCAACACTTTTGACAAACACGGTTTATCCTGTTTACAAGCACGGCGAAAATGTTATTCACCACACACCGGGTAAGCGTTGGGACAGTTTTTATACTTGGGACAGTGGATTTATCGGTATGGGACTTCTTGAGTTCAGCAACGAACTGTGCCAATATGCACTTGATATGTACCTTTGCGATGATGACAACGATGATTTTTGCTTCTTGCTTCACGGCTCGCTTGTGCCGACTCAGTTTGTGGAATATCTTGAACTTTTGAAGCGTACAAATGACAAGGCAAAACTTGACTTTTTGTATAACAAAATGAAGTTGTACTATGAATTTTTGCGTGGCAGAAGCCATAATTCAACCTGTGCAAAGTTTGATAACGGACTTCTTACAACTTATGATTATTGGTATTCTTGTTCGGGTATGGACGATTATCCGGCTCAGGTTAAGATGATTGCCGACAAGGCGGAGAAATATTCTTGCCCTTGCCTTTCCACAAGTCAAATTATTCGTGCCGGTAAGATTATGAAAATGGTTGCCGATTATCTCGGTAAAACAGACGATATTGCCGTTTATGATGCGGATATTAAGCTCTCAACAGATGCACTCAACAATTACGCTTGGGATGAGGAGTCGGGATATTTCGGCTACACTATGTACGATAAGGACAAAAATGCTCCTTATATTATGAAAACCGAGGACGGCGAAAACTGGGATAAGGGCTTTGACGGCGTTTATCCGCTTATCGCAGGTGCGGTTGACGGAGAAAGAAAACAAAAGCTTATTTCTCATATTAAAAATCCAAATGAAATGTGGTCTGCGGCAGGTGTTTCGGCTGTTGATATGTCCGCTTCGTACTATTTTGACGACGGCTATTGGAACGGCAATGTATGGATGAGCCATCAATGGTTTGTGTGGAAAACTATGCTCGATAACGGCGATACGGATTTTGCGTTTGAAATTGCAAACCGTGCACTTGAAATGTGGAAAGAGGAAACCGATTTCACCTACTTTACATATGAATGCTTCGGCATCAAAACCCGCCGTGGCGGATGGTTCCACAACTTCGGCGGTTTGTCTGCTCCTATTTGCATTTGGGCAAACGCTTATTACAAGCCGGGAACGGTTACAACAGGTCTCGATGTATGGACCGATTACCAAAATGTAACCGATGACAGTGCCGAGATTTCGTTTAAGTATTTCGGCAACAACGAAAAATATTCCATGATTGTTACCCTCAGTGATAAGAATTCGTACAAGGCTACCCTTAACGGAAAAGAAGTTGAATTTAAGCTCCGTAACGGCGGTTCATTGGAATTTACATTTGACAAAGATGTTGATAAGGGTATACTTAAAATTGAAACTTTGTAATTGAAAGGTAAGAATATGGCAGACAAAATTGTAGGCTCAAATAATGAGCCGCTTAAGGTTCAGTTTATTACTGATGTTCATTATTATTCAACAAAACTCGGCACTCACGGCAAGGCTTATGACAAGATGGAATCAAAGTCGCAAATGGTGATTAAGGACAGTCCTCTTGTCATCAAAAGAGCCTTTGATATGCTGTGCGAGGACACCTCAACAGATATAGTTCTTCTTTCAGGAGACACCACTCACGACGGCGAAATGCAGTCGCACGAGGAGTTTATTGAAATGCTCCGTGACCTCAAAAAAAGAGGCAAGAGGGTTTATGTTATAACAGCCACCCATGATTTTCAGGACAACGGCATTGCCTATGCTTGTGAGGGCGATGAAAGGGTTGAAGTCCCTGCCGTTGGCGATAGACACGATTTGTGGGATATGTATTATGAGTTCGGTCCCAATGAGGCTATTGCAGTGCATAAGGAGTCTATGTGCTATGTTGTTCAGCTTGCCCCGGGCTATCGTTTGTTTGCACTCAATGACGACACAAATTATAAGCCGGAGGGTGAGCGTGGTTCAGGCTTTTCCGATGATTGTATGGCCTGGATTATGGAACAACTTGAGGATGCAAAAAAGAACGACCAGTTTGTAATTGCAATGACCCATCATCCTATGATTTCACCGTCACCGTTTTATAATATTATCGGCGGCGGAAATATGCAGAGAAATTACGAAACAACACGAGAAATCTTTGCGGATGCCGGTCTTTCCTGTATGCTCACGGGTCACACCCATGTTCACGACATCAGCGATATCACAACCAAAAAGGGCAACAAGTTTTATGATATTACTTGTGGTGCACTTATCGGCTGTCCGCCTGTAATGAGAAATGTTACCTTTGACCCGAAAAACGCAAAGATAGATATTGACACTGTTTTTGTTGACAATGTTGACGGACTTGATACAGACGGCAAGAGTTTTCCGGATTATATGAAAAACTTTTTCTTCGGTATGATAAAGGAAGTTTTGTGGGCAATGGGTTATGATATTGACCGCCTTGCAGAAATGACGCCTGCTTTTTCGGTACCGGGCGAAACCATCAAAAAGTTTGCTTGGATAATAAAGCCGGTCGGCAAGTTCCTTAACAAATTGACTTTTAAGAAAATTTGGCGACTTTGCAAAAAAGAATGCGGTCTTAAAAAGTCCGATATAGCCGATATTGCAAACAATAAGGTTATTGATTTTATTCTTGAACTTATCCAAAACCTGTACTGCGGCGATTCTCCGTACACTCCGGATACAAGGGAATACAAGCTTACCTGTGGCTTTCTTAATGTAATTGACGCATTTTTGAATACAATTCATTTTTCAATCGGCAAGGTGCTCAAAGGTGCAACTTCGGTCAGAGGAATTGTTGAGCCTCTTCTTTGGAACAGCGGCTATTGCGATGCCGAGGCAACTCTTCCGCTTTATCCGATTTATGATGAGCAAAACCCTGCACCTGCTTCCGCTTTTGAACAAAAGAAGTTTGAAGATACCGTTAATAAGAGCAAAAAAGGTCCGCTTGTGCTCCTTATTCTCATCCTTGTTGTAATCCTTCTTCTTGCAATACTTGCCGGCATCGTTGCACTTATCGTGTGGGCGGTTATCGCTATTATTCACGCAATTTCGGGCACCGCTATGCTCGGATTGTTGTTCTCATAATTTTTGTATGTTTTTACTAAAATAATTGTTGCATATTGGAATAAAAATTGTTATAATGATTTAGTAAATTCGCTATTTACATAGAAAACATAATTTTTAAGGAGTAAATTTATGGCAGACGAAAAGAAAAAATTCAGTCTTGGCGGCATTGATAACGCTGCCGAAGAAAAGGGTAGTTTCATCAAGACTCTTTGGCAACTTGTAAAGTTCCTTGTTGTATCGGGTCTTGTAACAATCATTCAGTTGGCACTTGCGGCTTTGCTTCCTTTGGTATGCGACCAAATCCACACATTGCTTCCTGAATTTTTAAGAGGCATTTTCACACCTACAATGTTCACAGCAGGCTCAAAAGAAGCTACAAAGTATGTTATCGACGGTGTAGTAACATGGGGTTATGTACTTCCGTTCCTTCTTTCAAACCTTATTGCTAACATTTACGGTTTCTATCAGAATAAAAAGACAACATTCAAGTCTGATTCTGCTTGGTACAACTTTGTTATTTACATCGTGCTTCTTCTTGCACTCATCCTCTTCTCAACTTGGATGCAGGGTGCAATCGTTGGTGCACTTCTCAAGGTTGAAGCAAGCAACTGGTTCCTCAAGATAGTTACAAACGAGTCTATCGCTCGTCTTCTTGCTTCTATGGCAGCAGGTTTTGTTCAGATGGTAGTTCTCTTCCCAATGGAAAAGTTTGTACTTATGAGAGAAAAGAAAGACGATACAGCAGAGGAAAAGGCTGCATAAGTCACATTTTTATAGCGAATAATGTTAAAAGGGCGGTTCGGTGGAATCGTCCTTTTTTGTCCTAATTTAAAAAAAGGGGTTATTATGGACGAAAGATTAACTTATACCAAAAAAGAAGCCGGTATGTTTTTAACCGGACTTTTCGGTCAAAATCTTATTTACAATGTTGTTACGGCAGGGCTTTACTATTATTTTCAAAATGTAATTTGTTTGCCGGCTGTGGCACTCGGCTGGATTTTTGCAATCGCAAGAATTTGGGATGCAATCAACGACCCGATGATGGGCTCGATTGTTGACAGAACACGAACAAAATGGGGCAAGTGCAAACCTTATCTTCTTTTTGCTCCGCTTGTAATTTGCGTGATTACATGCGTTGCGTTCCTCAACGGAAATTATGCAGTGGCTAAAGAAAACGGTAATACAACCGCTATGGTGCTGATTGTAACTTGGGCGGCTGTGTCTTATGTTCTTTGGGGTATGTCTTACACGGCGGGCGATGTTCCGCTTTGGGGTGTCATCAGCCGTATGAGTGAGGTTGAAAAAGACAGAGCAAATCTTATCGCACTTGCAAGAATAGTTTCTTCCGTTGCGGCAGGTCTCGGCATTGTGTCGGTTGTTGCTCTCAGTCAGGCGGCTAACAAAGCATTCGGCGAAAGTGGAAATGCACAAAAAGGCTTTATCGTTGTCGGTATCGCAATGACGATTGTGTCGTCAATTCTTTTTGAATGTGCAGGCTTGGGCGTTAAAGAACGAGTACCTAATACTGACGACAAAAAAACGATGAAAGAATCGTTTGCACTTATGTGGAACTGCAAACCGTTCAGAAGACTTTTGATTTCCGGTATTCTTCGTGCTCCGCTTCAGCTCCTCGCAACAGTTGTAATGACTTTGTTTACATATTACTATTGTGGCGGCGATTTAACCAATGCGTTCAGCAACGGCAAAACATTCCTTACCGCTGTTATCATTGGCGGTGCGTTCTTTATCGGTCAGTTCGGTGCAACGGCACTTTGCCCTGTGCTTATGAAAAAGATTGATGTAAAAACGCTTTACAATCTTACAGGTTTTTCCGCTTTGCCTATGGCTTTGCTGTTTGTTACTTATCTTATCGCTCCTACCGAACTTGCCAAAATGGGTTGGGTAGTCATCGACGGCGTGCTGCTCCTTTTTGCCGGAATCGGCTTTGGTGCGGTTATGGTTTGCCAAAGCGTTATGATAAGCGACTGTATAGACTATGAGGACTATCATCACAATTACCGTCCCGACGGTGTGTTTTTTGCAGGTCAAAGCTTTATCCAAAAGTTTTCAACGGGTATTGCTTCAATTATTTCGGCTTATGTCTATGCCGCAGTAGGCTATTCCGATGTTAACATTGAAAAAATGAATACAGCCATTGCCAACGGTGCGTCGTTTGCAACCGATTTTCAAAATTATTCAAAGGCAATGTGGCTTTTGATCACAATTCCGCCTGCAATCGGTATGGCAATTTCAATCATTCCTACCATTAAGTATGAGATTACAAGCAAATCTCATCAAGAAATGCTCAATGTTCTTATAGAAAGACATAAAGAAGAGAAATAATAAAAATACAAACGGAATTTCTTGCAATTGTAAGAAAGTCCGTTTTTTATGTTAAAAAGAGTATGTTTATTGGCTGCTTCAGGACCTTTATCAGTTTACACAGTAAAAATTTGATTCCCATGCCGGTATATATTTTGAATGCCTGAAATATATTTTGTAGTTTTCGTTAAGTTCCCACACCTTTAATGGCAGAGCAAACAAATCCTCGTTTCTGTGGTAGGCACAGATGTATAGCTTTGGCAGTTGTGATTTTATGGTTCTTTCCATGCCTTCAAGTGCCTTCATTTCGCTTCCCTCAATGTCCATTTTGATGAATGTTGCAGGAATGTTCAGGCTGTCAATATCGGTCACTTCAACGCTTGTTCCGCTTGATGAAAGTTTGCTGTTTCGCCCTGCGTCTGCGCTGAAAATCAGCGTGTCTTTTTTGCTCCACGCACCCATGTTTAGCGTTGTCAAATTCTCCATGCCGTCGGTATTTTTCAGCAGTTTTTTGTAGCTTTTTGCGTCAGGTTCAAGTGCGGTGATGTGCTTGTATTTACCATTTGTTGCGGCTGTAAATTCTCTTATCGTGTCGCCGTCATATGCACCCAAATCAATGATTTCTTCGTTGTCGTTCAACTTCAAAATTTCTGAATAAACCTTGTCTTTTTCGCCAAATGAGCGTAGCAAATATTCAATTTTGCCCGACACCTTGAATGAAAGAATGTCGAGATAAACTCTTTTGCTTTCTTCATCCGCAAGTCGAGAATATACTTCGTCAAATTTTGACTCGTTTTCGGCAATATATTCACGGGTGAAAAGTCCTCCGCCGGCAACGGGAACATCGGGTGCAAATACCGTGTGCTCGCTGTTTATCTTTTCAATATGCTCAATAACGCTGTCAATGTGACTTGCAAAGCAAAGTACAATGTTGAAGTCGTCGTATTTTTCGCAAACTTCACTGTATTTGAGCACCTTGTAGCCCTTGAACGAATGACCTCTTACAAATTCATCACTTGCAAAAACTTCGTCTGCCTTTAGCCCTCTTTGTTCAAGTTCTGCCATAATTTTCTCTGCACCGAGTCCCATTCCGTACAGCACAATGGGCTTTTTGCTGTCTTTCAGGGTGTCCCAAATATTTTTGTCTTGTATCTTTTCAAGCATTTTGCCGTCACCTCATTTTGATATATAATAACATATTACTTTGCACTTTACAAATTAATATTTATATATTATAATATAACAGAATGGATTACTGTATAATTTTGTTAAATCGGAGGTATTTGCCTTTATGGCTATTGGCAGTTTAAAACGCTTGTTTAAAAAAGAAAGTTCAACCGAGGAAGAAATCAAGCAACTTGTTGACGATGACGAGGGCGAACTTGAAAAATCCACAAGAGATATTATTAATAATCTTTTTGAATTTCACGATACTAATGTCGGCGATATTATGACCCACAGAACTGATATTGCCGCCGTTGAAATTACCGAGGAAATAATTGATGTTGTCAAACTTGCTATTAACGAGGGCTTTTCCCGTATTCCTATTTATGAAGAAGACCTTGATAATATCAAGGGCATTGTGTATGTAAAGGATTTGCTCAAATTTGTCGGAACGGAAATTCCAAAGTGTGAAAAAATTGAGGATTATATCCGTACACCGCTTTTTGTGCCGGAAACTATTCCGTGCGGCAAGCTTTTTGCTCAAATGACCGAAACGCATATTCAGCTTGCTATTGTTGTTGATGAGTACGGCGGAACCGCCGGACTTGTTACCATGGAAGATATTATTGAGGAACTTGTAGGCGAAATCGAAGACGAGTACGATGATGAGGAACAATCGGTTACAAAGATAGATGATGACACCTTTGTTTTTGACGGAGCATGCGATATAGAAGATGTAGAGGAAGCACTCGGTATTAATTTGCCGGACGGTGATTATAATACTGTTGCGGGCTTTGTTATCAACAGGCTCGGCACAGTTCCTAACGAGGAAAGCAAGGGCGAAGCCGTGGAATACGGCGGAGTAAGATTTACCGTGCTTGAAGTTACGGACAGAAAAATAGATTCAATTAAGGCGGAAGTGTATGACAGAACAAACAATAACGATTGATGCAATGGAGCAGGCGGTGTCGCTATTCGGCTCGTTTGACGAAAATATCCGTATGATTGAGCGTGAGTTCGGCGTAAGCATTGTGTCAAGAGGTTCGGATTTAAAAATTATGGGTGACGCCGAAAATGTGTCAAAAACTGTCAGAACAATTAATTCGCTTCTTGTTCTTATCGGCAAAGGCGAGGCACTTACCGACCAAAATGTAAGATATGTTCTTTCGCTTGTCAATGAGGGCAACGAAGACAAAATTGCTTCAATGACAAACGACTCTATTTGTATAACCGCAAAGGGCAGACCGGTTAAGCCTAAAACTCTCGGTCAAAAGAAATACACTCAGGCTATCGATGACCACACAATCACATTCGGTGTAGGTCCTGCCGGAACGGGTAAAACATATCTTGCCGTTGCCATGGCGGTTACGGCGTTCAGAGCAAAGCAGGTTAACAGAATTATTCTTACACGGCCGGCTGTTGAAGCAGGCGAAAAGCTCGGATTTTTGCCGGGTGATTTGCAAAGCAAGGTAGACCCTTATCTCAGACCGCTTTATGACGCTTTGTTTGATATGCTTGGAGCGGAGAATTTTCAAAATTATCAGGAGAGGGGAGCAATCGAGGTTGCACCGCTTGCCTATATGCGAGGCAGAACTCTTGATGACAGCTTCATTATTCTCGACGAAGCACAAAATACCACACCGGAACAAATGAAAATGTTTTTGACCCGACTCGGCTTCAGGTCAAAGATGGTTGTTACCGGCGATATTACACAGATTGATTTGCCCGACGGTAAAAAATCGGGACTTAAAACCGTTTTGAATATCCTCAAAGATGTTGATGATATTGAGATTATCAAGTTTACTCAAAAGGATGTGGTTCGCCACAGACTTGTTCAGGATATTATCAAGGCGTATGAAAAATATGATGAAAAGCAAATGAAAAAAAGAAAAGGAGAAGATAAGTAATGAATAAAGTAAAAGTTATAATCTCCGACGAACAAAAAGAAATTACTGTTCCAAGAGGAATAAGAATGTTGATTCGCCGCTGTTGTAATGCGGTTTTGCAGGCTGAAAAATTCGGCTCGGATGCAGAAGTAAGCGTTTGTTTTGTGGATAATGAGAGAATTCACGAGCTTAACGCACAATATAGAAATGTAGACAGAGAAACAGATGTGCTCTCATTCCCTATGGGTGAAAACGGAGAGTACGATACTAATATGGACACGGGTGCAAAAATCCTCGGCGATATCGTTATAAGCGTGCCGAAAGCTATGGAGCAGGCAAAGGCGTATAATCACTCTCTTCAAAGAGAAATCGGATTTTTGACCGTTCATTCAATGCTTCACTTGCTTGGATACGACCACGAAAACGGCGGTATCGAGCAGGTACATATGCGTGAAAAGGAAGAGGAAGTTCTTACCAAAATCGGACTTAAGCGTGACAACAGCTATTATATGGGAGATTAATTAATGACAAAAACAGCATTTATTGCTATTGTAGGTTGCCCTAATGTAGGCAAATCATCTATACTTAACAAACTTTTGGGTACAAAAATCGCTATTGTGTCATCAAAGCCGCAAACCACCCGCACAAAGATTATGGGTGTTCTCACTGAGGGTGAAACACAGCTTGTTTTTACCGATACTCCGGGCTATCACAAGCCACACAACAAACTCGGTGAAAAAATGAATCAGGCTGTCGGCGACTCAATCGGCGGTGTTGATGCTTGCCTTTTTGTTGTTGAATCAAAAGGTGACATCAAAAAAGGCGAATATGAGTTGATTGAAAAATTTAAAAAGCTTAAAGTGCCTGTAATCCTTGCAATCAATAAAATCGATATGATTAAGGATAAGGAAGAACTTCTTGAACGCATAGTGGAACTTAACAAACTGTTCGATTTTGAAGCAATCGTTCCTGTTTGTGCTTCAACAGGCGAGCATATTGATGAACTTGTTGACGAGATGAAAAAGCTTGCGTTTGATTCTCCGCACTTTTTCCCTGATGATACTCTTACCGACCAGCCCGAAAGAGTGCTTGCCGCAGAGATTATCAGAGAAAAAATTCTCAGGCTTATGGACAAGGAAGTGCCGCACGGTGTCGCCGTGTCTATCGAAAAAATGCGTGAGCGTGACAATCAAGATATTCTTGATATTGAAGCGATTATTTATTGCGAGCGTGAAAGTCACAAGGGTATGGTTATCGGTAAAAAGGGTGCCATGCTCAAAAAAATATCAACTTATGCCCGTCAGGATTTGGAAAACTTTTTTGGTATAAAAGTAAATCTTCAAACTTGGGTAAAGGTAAAGGAAGATTGGCGTAACCGTGAGGGATTAATCCACAATTTCGGTTTGGATTAATTTGGCACAAATCATTTAAAACACCATAGGATAAAATAGTAACGGTGGTGTTTTTTATGGATAATTTGTGGCAAAACTTTGTGTCTACGGGAAGCGTTTCGGACTACCTGAAATATAAACAATCAGAAAATAAAAACGAGGTTGTGCAGACTGATGCAGACAAAAACAAAGGGACTTATAATCAGAGAACAAACGGTGGGGGAAAGCGATAAACTCGTTACCGTTATAACCGAAGATTTTGGGCTGATTAAGGCTTTTGTCCGCCGTGCAAAGACTATTAAAAGTCAAAATTTATCTGCAACCTCGCTTTTTGCATACAGCGAGTTTTCGCTTTACAGAAGCAAGGAAGCGTATGTTATCGACAATGCAACCTCTATCGAGGTGTTTTTTAATCTTCGCTCCGATATAGAAACCTTGTCACTTGCACAGTATTTTGCACAGCTTGCCTGTTTTTTAGGCTCTGAGGAACAGCCGATGCCGGGTATGCTCAGATTGCTTTTAAATGCTTTGTACCTTTTGTGCCAAGGCAAAAAAAGTCACTCGCTCATTAAGGTCGCCGTTGAACTGCGTATGCTTGCCCTCGGCGGATATATGCCCGATTTGACGGCTTGTTACCGTTGCGGTACATACGAAACCGATATTATGTATTTTGACCCCGAGGAAGCCTGTATTTATTGCAAGGATTGTTATCGTAACAACGCCGTTGAACTTCCGCTTGCGGTCATTACCGCTATGAGATTTATTTGCTTTGTTGATCTCGGCAAGGTGTTTTCATTTTCGCTTAGCGATGAAAATATGGCACTTTTGTGCTCTACGGTTGAAAAATATCTACTCTCCCGTGTTGACGGAAAACTGACTACTTTGGAATTTTATAAAGCGATTATATAATTATGGAAAAGAATTACGAAACTCTTGAACTTGACAAGGTTCTTGAAATGCTAAAAAACGAAACTTCGTGTGACGATGCCGCCGAAATGGCGCTTAACATCAAGCCCACTTCGGATTTTGTTGCCGTGTGCAATATGATTAATCAAACAGAGGACGCTTATTCGCTCCTTGCACGCTTCGGTGCTCCGTCATTCGGAGGTCTTTATAATGTAAACGGCTCTCTTGCCCGTGCTTCGGCAGGCGGCGAGCTTAACACCCGTGAGCTTCTCAATATTGCGTCAACTCTGCGTTCAATCCGTACACTTTACGAGTGGCACGGTCATTGCAGCGGAGTTAGGACAACGCTTGATAATTTGTTTGAGAGTATAACGGTTAATAAGTATCTTGAAGATAAAATATTTACATGTATCATAAGTGAAGAGGAAATCTCCGATAAGGCAAGCGAAACTTTGTATGACATTCGCCGCAAAATCAGAGCAAAATCCGCCTCGATTCGTGACAAACTTGACGCTATGATTCATTCGCCGCATTATACAAAGTTTTTGCAGGAGGCTATTGTTACTCAGCGTGACGGTAGATTTGTTGTGCCTGTAAAAAGCGAATGCAGGGGCAATGTTCAGGGCTTGGTGCATGACACATCTTCTTCCGGTTCAACCGTGTTTATCGAGCCGATTTCCGTTGTTGAGGCTAACAATGATATAAAAGTGCTCAAGGGTAAGGAAAGGGAAGAAATCAATCGTATTTTGTTTGAACTGTCGGTTGAAGCAGGCAATTTCGGCGAAAGCATAAAGCACAGTTATGAAGCGGCGGTTGACCTTAATCTTATTTTTGCAAAAGCCCACCTTGCAAACAAAATGAAGGCGGCAAAGCCTATAATCAATACCGACGGCGTTATTAATTTGAAGCAGGCAAGACATCCGCTTATTGATAAAAACAAGGTTGTGCCGATTGATATTTCTCTCGGCGAAAAATATGATACTCTTGTTATTACAGGTCCTAATACCGGCGGTAAAACCGTTTCAATTAAAACAGTCGGACTGCTTACTCTTATGACTATGTGCGGACTTCTCATTCCGGCATATCAGTCAAGCAAAATTTCAGTTTTTGATAAAATTTTGGTTGATATAGGTGACGAGCAGAGTATTCAGCAAAATCTATCCACTTTTTCGTCACACATCACCAATGTTGCAAATATCTTAAAGGTTGCGGATGAGAGTTCGCTTGTGCTTATTGATGAACTCGGTGCCGGCACAGATCCTATTGAGGGTGCGGCACTTGCCGTTGCGATTATTGAAAAGTTGAGGCAAAAGGGTGCAAAAATTCTTTCAACCACTCACTATGCCGAACTTAAAGCCTATGCACTCGATACCGATGGGGTGGTTAACGGTTGTTGTGAATTTGATGTTAAAACATTGTCGCCAACATATCATTTGCTCATCGGCGTGCCGGGCAGGTCAAATGCTTTTGCTATTTCAAGGCATATCGGTATTGAAGACGATGTTATCAGCCGTGCCGAAGAAATTGTAGGTTCGGATAATCGAGATTTTGAAGCGGTGCTTGACAAACTTGAAGCCGCACGCCACGAGCTTGAAAACGAAAAGAAAGCCGCTGAAAAAGCAACCGAACAGGCAAGAAAGATGGCTTCTAAGGCACAGTCCGAAAAAGATAAGATAGAAACCTTGAAGGCTCGTGAACTCGAAAAGGCAAAAAAAGAAGCCGAAAAACTTATTAATCAAGCAAAACGCCAATCGTCTGATTTTCTTCTTGAACTTGAAAAAATGAAAAAAGAAAAATCACCCGAAAACGCAACGGAACTTGCAAAAAAGACTCGCCGTGCAATTAAAAATCAAATGGGTGAGATGGACGACCTTATCAATCCGCAGGAGATTGCGGATAATTGGGATGACGATTACAAACTTCCACGTCCCGTTGTTGTGGGTGATGCCGTTATCATCAGAGGTATCGGCGAGGGCGAAGTAATTGAAGTTAAAAATAACAATGTCACCGTAAACTCGGGACTTTTCAAAACAAGAGTTAAAATGTCCGACCTTATGTTGATTGAAAAGAAAAAGAAAAAACCGACTAAACTGCAGAGAAATCTTTATCGCACCTCCTCCCGTGCAGATGCGGATGTAAAAACCGAACTCGATTTGAGAGGTCAAACAGCCGAGGAGGCTATCAGCAATCTTGGTATATTTATTGACAAATGCGTACTCAACGGAATTACAGAGGTTCGGATAATTCACGGCAAGGGTACGGGTGTACTCAGAAGCGTTGTAACGGAAGAACTTCGCCACCATCCAAATATTGATGAGTTTCGCCTCGGCAAGTACGGTGAGGGTGAGGACGGCGTAACAATAGCAAAATTGAAGTAGACATTGCTTAAAGGGGAAATTATGAAATTCAAAATTAAAAACGATAATTATAAAAACTTTGATGTGTTTAAAGATAATGTGCTTACACCCCGTTCTTATTTTATTCCGTTTTCTTCACCTGAAGAAATGGGAAAAACGGACATAAGAACCGAGCGTTATTCATCATCGATGGTTGAAGTGTTGTCCGGAGAGTGGGACTTTGTTTATTACAAAAAAGAATCCGAACTTCCAAGCGAACTTGATATTGATAAAACGGATTTTGATAAGGTGAGCGTTCCGTCGGTATGGCAGCATACGGGATATGAAAAGCCGTATTACCTTAATTCCCGTTATCCGTTCAAACCAAATCCGCCGGAAATTCCCGTTGATTGTCCGGTAGGCGTTTATCACAGAACCTTTAATATTGACGATTTGGATAAAAATTATATCATTTCGTTTTTGGGCGTTGCAGGCGGACTTGATGTTTTTGTAAACGAAAAGTATGTCGGTTACAGCGAGGGCAGTCATAACACTGCTGAGTTTGAACTTGACGAATTTCTTGTTGAGGGCGAAAATCACCTTGTTGTCGTTAACCACAAATGGACAAACGGCACTTATCTCGAATGTCAGGATATGTTCCGTGACAACGGTATATTCCGTGATGTTTTACTTTTTAAAAACAACAAAAACTCCGTTTATGATTTTGAGGTAAAAACCAAATTTAATACCGACCTTACATATGATTTAACTGTTTTGCCGTCACTCAAACTTGTTGATGAGTGCGAATTTTCGGCAACTCTTTTTGACGGCAATGAGCTTGTTTCGTCAAAATCCGTAAATGTTGATTCAAAGCAGATAGATAAAATCGTTTTTTCGTCGCTTGATGTTAAGGAATGGTCTGCCGAAGAACCTAATCTTTACACTCTTGTTGTGTCACTTTCAAAAGACGGCGAGATTGTCGAACTTATTCGCCGACCGATAGGATTTAAGCATATTAAAATTATAGGTAATGTCTTTACTTTTAACAATAAAAACATCAAGCTTTTGGGTGTTAATCATCACGATACCAACCCTAAAACAGGTTATGTAATGACTGTTGAGGATATGGAAAAAGATGTTAAGATTTTTAAGGAATACAATGTCAACTGCGTTCGTACTTCTCATTATCCGCCCGACCCGATATTCCTTGATTTGTGCGATGAATACGGCGTTTATGTTGTTGATGAGGCTGATATAGAATCTCACGGCTGTGAAGTGGAACTTCACAAACCGGGTGCATGCTCTCATAACGAAGCTTGGCAACCTCGCTATTGGGACAGAGTGTACAGAATGTTTCAGCGTGATAAAAACCACGCAGGCATCACAATGTGGTCACTCGGCAACGAGGCACACGGATATTTAAATCAGGATTATTGCTATGAACAGCTTAAAAAGCTCACCGATATTCCTATTCATTACGAGGGTGTTGTGCGTACAAGAAGATGGGCATATGATGTGATTTCCATGATGTATCCGTGGCAAAAGCAAGTTAACAAAATCGCAAACGGCTCCGGACTTCCTAAAAAGTTTTACACAAAACCGTTTTATATGTGCGAATATGCTCACGCCATGGGCGTAGGTGCAGGCGGGCTTGAAGATTATGTTCAGGCAATTTTGCGTGGGAACAATATGATGGGCGGCTGTATATGGGAATTTGCGGATCATGCGATTTATCATGAGGACGGACCGATTAAATACACCTACGGCGGCGACCACGGCGAAAACAAGCACGACAGTAATTTCTGCGTTGACGGACTTTTCTTCCCTGACAGAACTCCGCATTCGGGTGCTTTGCAAATGAAAAACTGCTATCGTCCCGTTCGCATTGTTAAGCATAACGGCGACAGCTTTGAGTTCCATAATTACAAGTGCTTTACTAAGGCGGATTACACCGTAAAATGGAATTATCTTGTTGACGGCAATGTGGCACAAAACGGAGAATTTACACTTGATATTGAGCCGCGTTCTCATCAAACCGTTAAGCTTGATATTGAACATGCAAAAGGTGATGAAGCGATAGTATTTACATATCTTGACGGTGATTTTGAGGTTGCAAGTGAACAGATTGTCAACTTTGCGGATGATGTTAAGGTATATGAAAATACCGAAAAAGACGCTCCTGTTGTTGAAACGAGCGAAAAACGAATTTATGTTTACTTTAACGGCGGCGAGTTTGTTTTTGACACCGCTTCGGGCGAAGTAATCAGCTATAAAAAGAACGGCAGAGAATATATTAATACTGCGCCGTTCGGAGGCACTAAGGGCTTTGGCATAAGCGTTTACCGTGCACCGATTGATAACGACCTTAATATTAAGCGTATTTGGAAAGCGTTTGCACTTGATACCGAAAAATTGCTTGTTAAGAAGCCGAAAGCCGTTACCGATGTGTTCAAAACAGAGGGTAACAGAGTTGTTATTACATCAAATTACTTTGTTTCAACAGTTAAGAAAAAGAATGTTTGCAAGGTAACCGTTACTTATGAAGTTTATAACGACGGTGCTGTTAAGGTAAGTGCCGAGTGCACAAAGTCAAAGAATTTGATTTTTGCTCCTCGTTTCGGCTTAACTCTTGAAATGCCGAAAGTATATTCAAATGTTGAGTATTACGGAATGGGCGACAGCGTAAATGCACCTGATTTTTGCGAGCACGCTATGCTCGGTATTTATAAAACAAAGGTTGCCGATATGCACGAAGAATATATCAAACCGCAGGAATCCTCTATGCGTTCCGGTGTTCGCTGGGCAAAACTTACCGATGATGACGGAAACGGTCTTATGTTCCTGTCGCTTAACGGCAGAATGACTTTTTCCGCAGACCATTACACTTCGCAGCAATGTGCAAAGGCTCAGCATATCGAGGAACTTCAGGAATGTAACACAACATTTTTGCATTTTGATTCTTATCACCTCGGCGTAGGCTCAAATGCCTGCGGACCTACTCCTACAAAGGATTACAAAAAATCAAAACTTACAGGTGAAAAGATTACATTGCTTGTTACACCGCAGTAAATAAAAAACCGTAAAGAGTTTTGTGCTCTTTACGGTTTATCTTTATATTACGATTCCGCCGTTAACGCCTAAAATCTGACCCGTGATGTACGGATTTTCTGCAAAAAACAGCACGGCTTTTGCAATTTCCTCCGGTGTGCCGAGTCTGCCGAGAGGTACTTCATCTTTCAATTCTTCGGCGTCAAACATATTGTTCATTCTTGTGTCGATTATTCCCGGGGCAATACAGTTTACGGTTATGTTGCTCGGTGCAAGTTCCTTTGCAAGTGCCTTTGTCAGTCCGATAACCCCTGCTTTTGTCATGGAATACAGTGTTTCGCACGAAGCACCGACCTGCCCCCACATTGAACTGATGTTGATTATTGCACCGCTTTGCTCTCTTATCATTTTAAGTGCGGCAAACTTGCTTGCAAAATACACCGCTCTTTCGTTCACGGCGGTCATTTTTTCGTAGTCATCGGCTGTGATGTCGTTTATCATCTTGATAAGCGATACCCCTGCGTTGTTTACAAGCAAATCAATACTGCCGATTTCATTGATTGCATTTTCTATTTCGTCAATATTTTCAAGATTACATTTGATTGCGTTCACTTCATAGTCCGGCTCTGTTTTGTTGTATGTAATATACACATCATATCCGTTTTGTTGCAACAAAATTGCCGTTGCCTTGCCGATTCCTGTTGCACCGCCTGTTATTAATGCTTTTTTCATATCGTCACCTGCTTTTTACTATATTATCATTTATTGTTGAAATTTTCAATTATATATTATATAATTCTATATTATACTGAATTATTCGGAGGTTTGTTATGGACAGAGAGTTTTACACAATTTCGGTTTATGTTGACGAAAATGAAAACTTAATCGGCATCCCTTGCGGTGAAAGTGACAAGTACGGAATTGCCGATATTGATACTGTTTTGCTTCTCAAAGCACCTTACACCGATAAGGCACTTGAGGATTATATCGAAAAGGTAATTAATGCTTGCTATACAAAAAAGCATAACGACAGCGCTGATACTTCAACTATCGAGCGTTACACAAAGAAAAAAGGCTTTGCCAATGCTACCAAGGATTTCACTATGATTTCGATAGTAAAGACAAAGACAAACTATTCGCTTATGCCGACTTTCAATGATTTTGAAAGAGGTCCGCTTGCCATTGATGATGACGAGCATATTCTTCTCCCTAATTACAGAGAGGGTGAAATGGCAGAAGTCATCCGTGGCTTTATTGAAATTTATCTCAAGGCTAATATGTTCTATAAGGAAAAAGCAGAACTTGAAGCCGAAAAGAATAATAAAAATTAACAGGAGTTTATTATGCACTTATTAGAAGTTGATAAGGAAAATTATCTCGGTCAGGCAGACCCGTTTATTTTGAAATCCGGCGGCAGATACTATATTTACACTACCGGTCACACGGGTATCTATGCCTATTCATCTGATGAACTCACAAAAGGCTGGAAGTTTGAGGGAATGGTTCTCACAGACGGCAAGCACGATTCGTGGTGGGCACCGAGCGTTATAGAACTTGACGGCAAGTTTTATATGTACAATTCGTTTGAAATTGAGGGATACACACCCGATAAAGGCGGTCACAGAGGTGCTATGCATGTTTCGGTTGCCGACAATCCGCTTGGTCCGTTCAAGGTTGTAAAGCAACTTATAGAGCCGTTTTCCATTGATTCCCATGTTGTTCAAAATGAGGCAGGACTTTGGATTTTTTATTCAACAAACACCTTTGAGGGCGACCGAATCGGAACTTATATTGTTGTTGACAAACTCCTTGACCCATTTACAGTTGAGGGCAAGCCGGTGCCTGTTGTTGTGCCAACTCTTGACGAGGATATTTTTCGCCGTGACAGATATAAAAAAGGTCAGCATTGGCATACTATTGAGGGAGCGTTCTATTTCAAAGAGGGCGATTGGCAGTATGTTATGTATTCGGGCAACTGCTTTGAACAGCCGACCTATTATATCGGCTACGCAAGAGCCAAGACAGACGAAACCGACCTTCGCAAAATTAAATTTGAAAAATATCCCGATGACCACACTTATTGCCCTGTGATGAAAGCAAACGATTTTGAAGAGGGCACGGGTCATCATTCTATGATTAAAGAAAACGGTCAGTGGTATGCAATTTATCACGCAAGGGATTATGATGATGGCTTAGGAGCAGATGCTTTTGACGCACGCAATGCACGAATTTGCAAGCTGAATGTAAATGACGGCATCATAACCGCCGAACAGTATAAAGACCATATTTAATACAGCTTGAAAATGTAAATTATCAGTCCGTACAAAAAGGAAGTTGCCGTGCCGTAAACAATCACGGGTCCGGCAATGGAAAACATCTGTGCCGCCGTGCCGAGTATATATCCCTCGTGCCTGAATTCAAGCGCAGGCGACACAACGGAATTTGCAAAGCCTGTAATCGGCACAATTGTTCCCGCTCCGGCATAGCGTGCAATTTTGTCAAACACGCCTATTCCGGTCAGAATTGCCGTTATTATTATGACGGTTGACGGTGTTGCAAGTTTAACTTCATCTGCATTCAATCCGATTTTTTCAAACAGTGTGTTGAGCACTTGAGCAAACAGGCATATTCCTCCGCCGAACAAAAACGCTCTTATGCAGTTTGGCACAACAGGGGAATTAGGACTTGCTTTGTCTGTCATTTTTGAATAATCGCTGTTTGATATGCTCATATTTACACCTCATTTTTTGTTTATGTATATAGCATTTGTAAATGCTGTGTGAATATTCACTCCTTATTGTTGACTTTGAATATTAATAATTGTATAATCTTGTTATACTTATAGTAAAGGAGCACTTCTATGGAACATCTTGTTGATGTAAGAAATGTATATAAGATTTATAATCCGGGTGAAAATCAGGTTAACGCACTTGACGGCGTCAGCCTTACTATTGACCGTGGCGAATTTGTTGCCATTATCGGTCAGTCAGGCTCGGGTAAATCAACCTTTATGAATATGATTGGCTTGCTCGACACTCCGACAGAAGGCGAATATTATATCAACGGCAAGCTTGTCGACGACCTTACAGATGACGAAATGTCTGTTATTCGTAATGAGGAGATTGGATTTATTTTCCAGGGCTTCAACCTCATTCCGTCACTTACTGCACTTGAAAATGTTGAACTTCCGCTTGTTTATCGTGGAATGAAAAAAGATGAACGCAGAAAGATTTCTATCGCCGCACTTGAAAAAGTTGGGCTTGGTTCTCGTATGGACCACTTGCCAAAGGCTTTGTCCGGCGGTCAGCAACAGAGGGTTGCGGTTGCCCGTGCTATTGCCGCCGCTCCTCCTGTTATTCTTGCCGATGAGCCGACAGGTAACCTCGACACTCGTTCAACAAAGGATGTAATGAAGATTTTGCACCAACTCAAGGACGAGGGCAGAACTGTTATTGTCATTACTCACGACAATGAGATTGCCATGGAGGCGGAACGAGTTGTTCGTATTCGTGACGGCAGAATCGTTGAGGATTATATCAATCCGGGATTTGAAGAAAAGTACGGCAGAAAAGCGAAGTACGACAATGCAAATCCTATTGACCTCGGCTAATATTGTAATAAAATCACCTAAATCGGTTAAAATAGATTTAGGTGATTTTTTATGTTGTTTTTAAAAGCATTTGTTGTCGGCGGATTAATATGCGTTGTCGGTCAGCTTTTGATAGATTTAACAAAACTCACTCCGGCAAAAATCCTTGTTTCGTTTGTGTGCCTTGGCGTTGTGCTCGGCGGTATCGGTATTTATGACAAATTGATTGATTTTGCGGGTGCAGGCGCAACGCTTCCGCTTACAGGTTTCGGCTCTGCTCTTGCAAGCGGTACAAGAGAAGCAATCAGAGAAAAAGGCTTTTTAGGGGTTGTTACGGGTCCGCTTTGTGCATCGGCAGGCGGTATAACCGTTGCACTTTTGTCGGCACTCGTTGTCAGCCTTGTAACAAAACCCAAGGATAAGTAATAGTATATCCTGTGGTGATATTTATGCTCAAAATCAAATCAATAAGCACCGTCGGCTTTGTCGGCGAAAGCGAGAAACTTGTGCACGAACTGACCTGTCCGCTTTCCCGAAAAAGAACAGGGGATAGGTTTTATTACAAATCGTCCCTTTATCGTGTTGAAGCACCCGATGATGCAAATGTCAGGGTCGTTGTGTTTTCTGCCGTAGATGTTTTTTGCTGCTTTGAAACTCTTGTTGATTTGGTCGATTTTCAAAAATGTGTTTTGTATCTGATCGATGTCAAAAAAGCAAGGCGGATGGGTATGAAAATAGATAAAACACGCCTCTCCTATGCTCTTGAATGTCCCGTGGTGTTTGCCACAAAATCCGCAAGAGGACTTAACCGTTTGCTCGATGCAGTACATATGGTTTCGCAAACTCCGAATTTTATTACGACATTTGAAAATCCGTCGGTCACCAAAAAATCTGTAATAAGTTTTAAGCAAAGTAAATTGTCATTTTTGGCAAGAAAAATATGCGATTTGTTTTTAATTATAAAAACCTCTTGTTAATTTATATATAATCTGTTATTATATATATAATATTTAAAAGGGGTGTAAAAATGAATTCAAAAGCTAAAACCTATACCAAAAAAGAGGCGGCAGGATATCTTGTCGGTATGTTTGGTCAAAACCTTATTTACAACATTGTTGCAACAGGTCTTTACTTCTATTTTCAGAATGTAATTTGTTTGCCGGCAATGGCTCTCGGTTGGATTATGACTATCGCCAGAATATGGGATGCCGTAAACGACCCGATGATGGGTACTATTGTTGATAAAACCCATTCAAAATGGGGTAAATGCAGACCGTACCTTATTATTTTTCCTGCAATTATAGGCGTAATCACTATTTTAACATTTGTCAACGGCAACTATGCCGAAGCACCGTCAAACGCACAAAAAGTGCTTATTGTAGCCTGGGCGGCTGTGTCTTACATCGCTTGGGGTATGTGCTTTACTGTTTGCGATATTCCTCTTTGGGGTATTACTTCTCTTATGACAGAGGACGAAAACGACCGTAGCAAGATTTTGGGTCTTGCCCGTATGGTTGCAGGCGTCGGCGGTATCGGCGTTCTTGTTGTTCAAGTTGCACAGGCTCTTGCAGGTGCGTTCAACGGCGATATGCAAAAGGCATTTATTGTAACAGTTGTTATTATGACTGTTATCGCAACAATTCTTTTTGAGTTTGCCGGTATCTTTACAAGAGAGCGTGTTGAAAAATCCGAAAAGAGTTATACTTTCAAGGAAAACTTCCAAATTATGTTCGGCAACAAGCCGTTCAGACAAATCCTTATTTCAGGTATCCTCAGAAGCCCGATTCAGCTTCTTATGATTGTTGCCATGACTCTTGTTACATATTATTATGCAAACGGTAACATTATGAACATCCTCAAGACAAATGAAGATGGTTCAATCGCAGGTATCGACTTCAAGATTCTTATCGGTCTCGGTAGCGTTGCAGTTGGCCTTTTTGTAGGTCAGTTCGTTGCAATGGGTGTTACTCCGCTAATCATCAAAAAGGTTGAAAAGAAAACTCTTTACAATATCTATTCAATCGCAGGCGCTGTTCCTTTTGCTCTTATCTTTGTATTCTTCAAAGTTTCTGGCGGTGACCTTACATCTACAGTTTGGTCAATCGTTATCGGTATTTGCATGCTTTTTGCAAGTGCGTCTTTCGGCGGTATCAATGTTCTTCAGTCAGTTATGATTGCCGACTGTGTAGACTATGAGGAATATCACAACGGTGTTCGTACCGACGGCGTATTCTTCTCAGGCCAAAGCTTTATTACAAAACTTGCAGCAGGTATTTCAACAATCATTTCATCTGCCGTATACGCTTTTGTAGGTTACAGCGGCGTTAATGTTGACAAACTCAACAAGGCAATCGAAAACGGTGCAAACTTCATCACATATGACGGCGGTTCCGGTGTCGGCAAATATGCTGAAGCAATGTTCTTCCTCATTTCAATCCCACCTGCAATCGGTATGTTCCTTTCAGCTTTGCCTACTCTTAAATATGCAATGACTGATAAAGAGCACGAGCATATTCTTGCAGAACTTGTTGCAAAGAGAGGCAATAAGCCACAGGATTGAAAAGTGCTCAATGAAGAAGATGATGAGCAGGCACAAGAGCTTGAACAGAATCTCCTCAACATTGTTGACGAAATAAATAAATTATAAAGTAAACACTGTTTGTTCAAATGAGCAAACAGTGTTTTTGTTATGTGATTATATAAACGGCTTTATGGCTTCAAGTACGCTGATTATGTGATATTTTACAACGAATGCAATGTTGCAGTACGGTGCCGGCTCGCTTTTTAAAACCGATATAAGCGGAATAATATATTCTTCCGTTTCGTTTATGTATTCAATTATTTTCTCTTTTGAAAAAACATACGCCATTGTGGAAATGTTGTTGCATCTGTCTAAAATCTTAACCGTAACGGCTTTTTTGTTTTTTGCAATGTTTTGGTAGTAAATTTTTTTAGACTCTTCCTTTGATATATTCGGCAAAAGTTTAAAGGTTAAAAGATTTACAATTTCTTTTGTTTCTTCATTAACGGGAAGTTCGTTAATTGCCGTGTCGGTTTCCTCAACAACATCGTGCAACAGAATTGCCGAGAGTATGTCGTCATCCTTAATACCCATAGCGTGTGCGTGGCAAGCCATCATCAGCGGATGATTTATATATTTGACTTTTTCGTTGTCGCCGGAATATTTTGACTGCCTTCGGTACTGACCGTTGTGTTTTGCTCTCATAAATTCAAGGGACTTTAATGTTTGTTCCAATCCTTCAAACTGTGCAAAGGTTTGAACCTTTGTGTACATACTGTCCTCGTTGAAAAGCCTTGAACGGTATTCCAAATGCTCGTCATTTTCATCCTCAATGAAAAACGAATACGGAACATTAAATAGCTTGGCAATCAGCATAAGATGTTCTATATCCGGCAGGTTTTTGCCGTTTTCCCATTTGCTGACAGCTTGCGAAGAAACGCCGATTTTTTCGGCAAGTTCTTCCTGAGTTATTTTGTTATTGTGCCGTAGTTTAACAATTTTTTGTCCTGTTTCTCTGATATCCATTTTGCCACCTCGCCTTTATTATATCATTTAATAGAAATATTGTACAGTGCAGTTGTCTGAAACAAGAGAAATAAGATAACCGTTGCTTTTGACTGTTAAATATTTTCTCATAAGCTCTGCTGTGTCAAGATTGCTTGATATTCCCAATTCTTTTGAAATTCGGTTGCAAATGATTTCGTTTTGTTTCGGTGAAAATTCATAATGCATATCGTTTGCCGCCTCAATATCAAGACTGTATTTTGTTATGTTACCGTTTTCATCATCGTGTACTGTCAGGTAGAACAGCCTGATTTCATCAAGATTGATTCGCTTTGTCATATCGCTTCCTCCTTACAAATTTATGATAGCATATCTTGAAGAATTCTTCCATATATCGTCGGTTGACCAAACTAAACCGGTGGTTGACCTTTTTAGATAGGCAAACTGATAAATAAAGTGAATTTTTAAAAACAGAACATAATTTTTAAAAGAGATTTCATTGAATAATTTGTATTGTAAACTTTTGTCAAAAATTAGGTTGACAATTTAAATTTATGTGTTACAATATATACCGATTTGGCGAAAGCCGAAAATAATTTATTGAGGTATGTGACTATGGCACAAACAGAAAAAAAGAAAACAAATTCAAAAGTAACCGATATTGTTTACATCGGTCTTTCTGCGGCAATTATTGCGGTTTGCTCGTGGATTTCAATTCCGCTCACAGTTCCGATTACATTGCAAACAATGGGCGTAGTGCTCATTTCAGGCTTGTTCGGTGCTAAAAGGGGAACACTCTCAACTCTCCTTTACATTCTTATCGGTGCAATCGGTGTTCCTGTTTTTTCGGGATTTAAAAGCGGCTTCGGTGTTCTTTTGGGTTCAACCGGCGGATACATAATCGGCTTTATTTTTACCGCTCTTATCGTAGGTATTGTTTCGGATAAAACAAACAAACTTTGGGCACTTATTTTGTCTATGGTTGTCGGCATTTTGGTTTGCTACGCATTCGGCACAGCGTGGTTTGCCGTTGTTTATGCAAAGACAAATGAGCCGGCTTCACTTGCAACAATCCTCGGCTGGTGCGTTATTCCTTTCTTAATTCCGGATGCCGTAAAAATTGCACTTGCCGCCGTACTTACAAACAGACTTAAAAAATTTGTAAAATAATGGCTTATTCCTGTTGTTTTTGCACCGATGATTTGTTATAATATTTGCAACGAATTAGAGAGGGAAGCAGAGAACAACTCTGTAAGGTAAATTATGGGCGGATTTTTCGGTGCGGTATCAAAAGACGATTGCGTGTTTGATTTGTTTTTCGGTGTAGACTATCATTCTCACCTCGGCACTCGTCGTGCGGGTATGGCTGTATATGACAAAGAAGCAGGCTTTGACAAGGCAATTCATAATATTGAAAATGCTCCTTTCAGAACAAAGTTTACAAAAGAATCAAATACTATGCACGGTCAATACGGTATCGGTTGTATAAGTGACTTTGAGGCACAGCCTATTTTGGTGCGTTCACATCACGGTACATTTGCGGTTTCTACCGTAGGCAAAATTAACAACATCGACAAACTTGTTGACGATATTATTAAAAACAACACTCATTTTTTTGAAATGCAAAACGGTGACATCAATCAAACCGAATTGGTTGCCGCTCTCATTAATCAAAAAGAGAATTTTATTGACGGCATAAGATATGCTCAGGAGGCTGTGGATGGTTCGATTTCTATCCTTGCACTCACGCCTAAGGGAATTTATGCCGCAAGGGATATGCTTGGCAGAACCCCTATTTCAATCGGTCAAAAAGAGGACGGCTATTGTGCTTCGTTTGAGAGTTTTGCATATCTCAATTTGGGATATAAAAATTATAAGGAACTCGGTCCGGGTGAAGTTGTATTTATGGATGAAAACGGTGTTAAAACTCTCATTCAACCGGGTGAAAAAATGCGTATTTGCACATTCCTTTGGATTTATTACGGCTATCCGTCAGCTTCGTATGAGGGCATCAGCGTTGAAAAAATGCGTTATAACTGCGGCAAGGCTCTTGCAAAAAGAGATAATGTTCATCCCGATATTGTAGCAGGCGTTCCGGACAGCGGTATTGCTCATGCAATCGGATATTCAAACGAAACAGGCATTCCTTATTCCCGTCCGTTCATTAAGTATACACCAACTTGGCCTCGTTCGTTTATGCCGCCAAACCAAACAAAGCGTAACCTCATCGCAAAGATGAAACTTATCCCAATCCCTGATTTGATTAAGGATAAGAGCTTGCTTCTTATTGACGACTCTATCGTTCGTGGTACACAACTACGTGAAACAACCGAGTATCTCTTTGAATCGGGTGCAAAAGAAGTTCATATCAGACCTGCGTGTCCTCCGCTTTTTTACGGATGTAAGTATCTCAACTTCTCACGCTCAACTTCGGATATGGACCTTATCACAAGGCGTGTTATCACCGAGCTTGAGGGCAGAGAACCGGATGATGCACTTATTCAGGAATATGTAAATCCGGACAGCGAAAAGTATCAAAAGATGATTGATGTAATTTGCAAGCAACTTCACTTTACATCGCTTCGTTATCATCGCCTTGATGATATGATTGCCTCTGTAGGTATTGACAAAGACAAACTCTGCACTTATTGTTGGGACGGTCAGGAATAAATTTATTTTAATAGACCATAATATTGATGGGCTGTAAGTTTATTGAACCTTACAGCCCTTTTGTGTTGACATTTTTTAGTAATACAAATATAATTAATTATTATAAGGTGGTGTTATTTTGTTATCTTTGGTTGTTCCTTGCTTCAACGAGGAAGATAATGTGGAAAAGTTTTATTCTCAAACCGTTATGGCTTTTGAGAGTAATATTGATGAATATGAGTTCGTTTTTGTAGATGACGGCAGTTCGGATAAAACACTTGAACGATTGCACAGCCTTTTTGATAAAGATAAAAGCAGAGTTCAGGTTTTGTCTTTTAGCAGAAATTTCGGCAAAGAGGCTGCCATTTATGCAGGACTGAAAAATGCAAGAGGCGATTACGCCTGTATTATTGATGCCGATTTGCAACAAAGACCTGAAGTTGTTGTTGAGATGATGAATGTCTTCAAAGAGGACAATACCGTTGATTGCGTAACTGCTTATCAGGCAGAGCGTAAGGAAAACAAATTTATGTCAGCCCTTAAATCGTCATTTTATAAGATTATTAATAAGATGTCAGAGGTTGATTTTGTAAACGGGGCATCGGATTTTAGATTGATAAACAGAAAAATGATTGATGCCGTTATCAGTATGGGTGAATACCACCGTTTTTCCAAGGGAATATTTGGTTTTGTCGGCTTTAATACAAAATTTATTCCGTACGAAGTGCAGGAGCGAGAAAACGGAAAATCAAAATGGAACTTCTTTAAACTTTTAAAATATGCTGTCGAGGGTATAATTTCGTTTTCATCATTTCCGCTTAAATTGTCGGCATATGTCGGCTTTTTCTCGGCATTTGTGTCAGTGATTTATCTCATTTTGGTAATTATCAAGCGACTTGCTTACGGTGTTGATGTTCCGGGTTATGCGTCTATTGTTGTGCTTGTTTTGTTCCTTGGCGGTTTACAGCTTATGAGCCTTGGAATTTTGGGCGAGTATATGTCAAAGGTGTATGATCAAGTTAAAGGCAGACCTATTTATATTTTGAAGGAACATTTGAGCGAGGACTTGTTTCGCAATGAGGAGAAACAATAATGAAAAATATGATTAATAAAATTAAAACGAATCCGTTGCCGTTTGCTTATTTTGTGATTTTTGTTGCATTGCTGATGTTGTGCAGTCTGTTTCCTTATACGGGTGATGACTGGGCATGGGGAAGTGCATTGGGAATTGAACGACTTAAAACATGGTTTGATAATTACAGCGGCAGATATGTCGGTAATTTGATTGTTTTGGCTTTAACGCGTTCAAATATTTTAAAAACGGTTGTAATGTCGGGTACTGTAACCGGAATTATTGTTTTAATTAATAACATTACCAAAAAGCAAAGGGGAGCAGTATGGATTATAACCTTGTTTCTTGTTTTTATGCCGGTAGGTTTGCTAAAACAATCAATAGTTTGGACAAGCGGTTTCGCCAATTATGCAACTTCAATATTCTTTATATTGTTGTATGTTTATTATTCTTGCGGTATTTATGAAAAAGAACCGCCGAAATATCCGCTTTGGCATATACTGCCGATGTTTGTGCTCGGCTTCGTTTCTTCATTGATTGTTGAACATATAACCTTATATTCAATTGTTCTTGCAATATTTGTTTTAGTTTACGCAATAGTAAAATTTAAAAAGGTATACGCTTCATTTGTTTCTTATTTGGCAGGAACAGTCGGCGGAACGGTTTTAATGTTTTCTAATTCGGTATATCACAATGTTGTAAGCGGTAATGACAGTTATAGAACAATCGGAGATAACGGCATTGTTTCAACTGTAAAAAGAGCATTTTCTGCGTATCTTGATACAATTTCACCGGAGGGCTTTTTTAAAAATTTTGTGCTGAATGTGTTTATTGCAGCGGTATGTGTTATCCTTTGGCATAGCCTAAAAAATAAGCTTTCGTTAAAGGCAAGGATTATCGGTGAACTCAGCCTTACGGTTATTGTTATGTATGCCGGCTTTTCGTTAATGTTTGGCGTAGGAAGATTATATCCCGATGAAAGATATAAGCTTTTACAGAGCTTTGCCACTGCTGTGTACATTTTGGCAATGTTTGTATTTTTAGTTGTGTTGCCTTTAACCGGTGATAAAAAAGCAAAAGTTTTGTTTATGTATTTCAGTACCGGATGTATGATTGCTCCTTTGTTTGTTGTAACTCCGATAGGCAGTAGGTGCTTTTTTGCATCATATGTTATGATGATTGCTCTTGTTGTTGAACTTTTTTCAAATGTCGATGATGCTTTAAAACAGAGCGTGGCAAAATATTCCAAAACCGCTATGATTGTTTCGTCGGTCGGTTTGTTATATTTGTTATATGTTTATTCTTCAATTTATGTTGCAGATGTACACAGAATTGAAAAAGCACAAACCGATTCACAAACCAAAACGGTAATAAAAGTTAAAAAGTTGCCATATGAGGATTATGTTTGGTGCAGTGATTTACAAAACGACGAGTGGAAAGACAGATTTAAGGCGTTTAACGGTATTGACGAAAATGTAAAAATAAAAGTTGTTGAAAGAAATAATTAATTAAAAGCTGTGAGGCTCAATTTGGGTTTCACAGCTTTTTGATACATCTGTTGTTTGTTTTTGAGCGTTGACAGTTTGCTTACAATATTGTTATTGTATTTTGCTGCCGTAGGTAGTATATTATAATTAAGAAAAGAGTGAGAAAAATGCATATACCTACCGATGATTCTCATTTTATTGAGATAAAAAGTTTTGACGAGGATTATAACGACTCGCTGTCGGCAACATCGTTTGATGCGAAAAAGTGGATTTATGTTCCGGGTGAGTATCGGGATTACCGTTATCTTCTCGGCACAAGAGGTGAAAATCCCGTTATCTGCATAGGTATTAATCCGTCTACGGCAGAGCCTGAAAATCTTGATAACACCCTCAAATCCGTTGAGCGATTGGCTCATTTTAACGGGTATGACAGCTTTATTATGTTCAATGTTTATGCTCAAAGGGCAACCAGACCCAAGGATATGGATGCCGAGGTTAATACATTTTTACATAACGAAAATATGAAAGCGTTTGATTATGTCCTTTCTCATTCGCAAAATGCAACCGTTTGGGCGGCGTGGGGAAGCATAGTTAACGAGCGTGACTATCTTAAATCCTGTGTAAAGGAAATGATAGAAATCGGCGAAAAATACAATGCAAAATGGGTGCATGCGGGCAAACTCCTAAAAAACGGACATCCGCATCATCCGCTTTATCTTTGCAAAACAACACCGTTTGAAGATTACGATATTAAAGACTATGTTGATACACTTTGATTTGGTGATACTATGAATGCAGTCAGATTAAATACAAAATGCGGCAAAATCAATGGCATTGATTTTGGAGAATATTTCGAGTTCAGGGGCATAAGGTACGCAACGGCAGAGCGCTGGAAGTATCCTGTTATTACTACAAAATTTAATGATATTTATGACGCAATTATGTTCGGCAAATGTTCGTATCAGCGTCGTGCGTTTGAAGATGACGAGATTTGCAATGCTTTTTATCACAAAGAGTTTAGGCAAAATATGAACTTTGAATACAGCGAGGATTGCCTTTATCTAAATATTTATGCACCTAAAAATGCCGAAAACGCTCCCGTGCTTCTTTACATTCACGGCGGTAGTTTTACAGGCGGTTCGTCAAACGAGGGACATATCAGCGGTGCGGAATATGCCAAAAGAGGCGTTGTTTTTGTATCAATCAATTATCGCCTCGGCCCGTTCGGTTTTTGCTCACATCCCGATTTGATGGATGAAAAGGGCAAATGCGGCAATTTCGGACTTTACGATCAGCTTGCGGCAATTAAGTGGGTCAAAGATAATATTTCATCCTTTGGCGGCAACGGTGATAAAATCACAATTATGGGTCAAAGTGCCGGTGCCATGAGCGTTGATATTTTGCTCAGCACTCCGGTGTGCAAAAATTGGTTTGGCGGTGCAATTATGATGAGCGGCGGAGCACTTCAGCGTGAAGTTGCAAAACCGTTGTCACCGCAAAAAACAAAGAAGTTTTGGGATAATATTATCTCAAAAGCGGGGGTTAATAATATTGAAGAACTCCGATGCGTTGACCCGAAAACTCTTTATTATGCGTGGTTTGAAGCGTGCAAGGAGGATAAACTCAGTATGCTTTATACCATGCCTGTTAAGGACGGCAAGATTATAACAAAAAATACATTCAATATGTCAACGATTCCGAGCGATGTTTCGTATATGCTCGGTGTTACTCAAACGGATATGGTGCCTATTGTCCTTGAGGGTGTTACTAAAAAGTTTGCAAAGGCAATCATAAAAAAAGGTGCGCCTTGTTATGTTTATAACTTTAACCGTGATTTACCGGGCGACAACAGTGGTGCATGGCATTCAAGCGATTTGCTTTACGCTTTCGGCACATTGGGCAATAATTGGCGACCGTTTGAGGATATAGATTATAAAATTTCGCATCAAATGCTTTCGGCAATTACGGCTTTTGCAAAAACAGGCAATCCCAACTGTGCCGAGATACCCGATTGGCGAAGCGGTTATGCCGAGCCTATGCGATTTTGTGAAAATACACGATGTGAAAAATGGGATACAAAAAAATTATTCAAAAACACTTTTTCAAATAACGGAGCAGAATTTTAATGAAATTTAATCATAATTTTAAGTTGGTGGATTACACCGATAATTACAGACTTTATGCTTGCGATGATGTAAACGCAAGGCTTGATTTTGTTGAAGAAAATATTGTCAGAGTTGCGATTTACCGCCACGGTGAAGACATTTTGCCTACTTTTTGCATAAATCCTTACGGTCAGCCGAATTCTCTGGCAAGGAACAGGCTTGATACCGAGGGATTCCACTTTGACACTCCGGGGGTTGAAAACACCGATAACGGCGAAAAAATCACGCTTACTTCGGGAATAGAAATAGATGTTGATTTTCATAACTTCCTGCTTTCGTTTATTGATGACGGCGAGGTGCTTTTTGAGGACAGACGCCCTCTTTCGTATAATCTTGAAAATGAATTCGGCAGGGGATATTATCACTATATCTCACGAGAAGAGGACGAAAAAATCTTCGGCTTGGGTGATAAAAGCGGCTTTATGGATAAAGCGGGCAGAAGTTTCAGAATTGAAACTACGGACGCACTCGGCTACGATGCCGAAAGTTCCGACCCTCTTTATAAGCACATCCCGTTTTATATTTGTGAAAACAGCGTGGGCAATTACGGTATTTTCTATGACACAAGTGCCACCAGCTATATGGATTTCGGCGTTGAAATTAACAATTATTATCAGCCGTATAAGTTTTTCAAGACCGAGGACAACTGCATAGTTTATTATGTTATTTTCGGCTCAAAGCTTGAAATTTTGCGTTCTTTTGCCCGTATGTGCGGCAAACAAGCGTTTCCGCCGAAGTGGAGTTTTGATTATTGTGCTTCCACCATGGCTTATACCGATGCCGAAAATGCCGGCGAGCAAATGCAAGGCTTTCTTGATAAGGTTAAAGGCCTTGATTTTTCGTGCTCGGGTTTCTATCTTTCTTCGGGCTATACCTCCATCGGTAATCAAAGATGCGTGTTTAATTGGAACAAGGATAAGTTCCCGGACCCTGCGGCTTTTGTAAAAAGCTATGAAGACAGCAACATTCACCTTATTCCGAATATTAAGCCGGCATTTCTTACCACTCACCCTATGTATGGTATGATTGCTGAAAAGGGATTTTTTGTAAAAAATGAGGACGGCACTCCGTTTGTAACCCAGTTTTGGGACGGACTCGGCTCGTATCTCGATTTCACAAATAAAGAGGCTTATGATTTTTGGGGCAGTCAGGTAACGGAAAAACTCCTTGATAACGGCATTGTTGCAACTTGGAATGACAATAACGAATTTGATATTAAGGACAGCGACGCCACAGTTAAAGGCTTCGGCTTCGGCAAAATCCGTGCAAGGGATGTAAGACCGGATTTAACTTATCTTATGGTTAAATCTTCATACGAAGCACAAAGAAAAAAACACCCTGAACTTCGTCCGTTCCTTTCTACAAGAAGCGGCAATATAGCTGTCAGAAGAATGGCACAAACCTGGACGGGCGATAATATGACCTCGTTTCACGATTTGTATTACGGTCATTATATCGGGCTTACTCTTTCAATGTCGGGTATGTTTTTTTACGGTCACGATTTAGGCGGATTTGCAGGCGAAATGCCGTCAAAGGAACTTTTGCTTCGTTGGATTCAGCACGGACTTTTTGAGCCGAGATTTACAATTCACAGTTGGAACACCGACGGAACGGCTACAATGCCTTGGACATATGAGGATGTAATCGATGATGTCAGAGAAATTTTTGCACAACGCAAACAACTTATTCCGTATCTTTACAGTTCGGCTTACAACAGCGTGTCTTATGATGAACCTATGAATGCTCCGCTCTTCCTTTATTATGACGATGAGGATATAGAAGAAGATTGCGAATCGTTCTTGGTCGGCAGAGATGTGCTTGCAACCTGCGTCCTTGATGAGGGAATAGAAAATATTTCCGCTTATCTTCCGGAGGGCGATGATTGGTATCTTGACGGCAAATTTTATAAGGGCGGCCAAAATGTCAGCCTCCACATTCCGCCAACATCAAAAATGCCTTATTTCATCCGCAGCGGTTGCGTGTTCCCAACTGATGAGGGCAAGTATGGATTTGAAAGCGAGCAAAAACTTGTGTTTACCGTTTATCCGCTTGAAACAGGCTTTTTCCAAAGTTCATTCTTTGATGACGACGGCGAAACCTTTGAGTATAAGAGAGGCAACTGCACACGCCTTATTTTCTCCGTTGTGTGCGAAAAGAATAAGGTGTCCGTTTTCTATAAAAATATCGGCAAGGTGCATATTACACCCGATATTAAGTTGGTTGGCTCCGACGACCGTAAACTCATAATCGAATCAAGAGATTAAAAATAAGAACTGCTTCACTTAAATTTGTGAAGCAGTCCTTATTTATTCAGAATAATATCCCATATCTTTAAACATTTGCAAAAGTTTATCTTTTTGCTCGATTTTGCAAGCACCGTATACAAAGGTGTTATTAATATATGCTTTGCAATAAAAGAATTCATCATCTTGTGAACCTAAAAATTGCTTATCGGTAATTGTGTAGGTGTCTGCCGGCAATGAAGCCGAATCATATAACAGTTTTGCGTTTTTGTTGGAGTTAAGTACGCAGTAATCAATTCGTATGTTATATGTGTTGATTGAATATGATTCTGTTATTATTGAACCCATACCGAATTCTTTTTGCGTTTTTTCCAAAGAGTTTTCTGCCGTATATCCCTCGGATTGCATTATTTGAACAAAGTCGTTTGATTTTATATTCTTTTGTGCGAACGGTTGAAAATACATCAAAATAATTGCCAAAACTAAAAAACAGGCAAAGAACAAAATTATTTTTAAATATGATTTTGATACACTTTTTCGATTTGGTTCTAGATAATGTGGTTCGTTTTTTTCGTATTCAATATCGGTGAAAATAAGTCTGTTTTTCCAAATAATCACCGTGAATATTACACCGCCGAAAATCGATATAATGCTGAAAAACAATATTATAATAAATTTTGAAGTATCAGGAGCTGTTATTGTTGTTGATTTTGACGGCTCGTCAGGATTGTACTTGATGTTTATGTTCCTGCCTACTTGGCTCGGAACTTCGGATCTTATTTCATTAGTATATTCAATGCCGTTGACTTCGTAATTGTATGTAATTATATAAATTGTTCTTGGCAGGTCGTTTCGACCTCCGGAAGTTTCATAGCTGTCCATATCTGTAACTATGGCTTCTGTCGGTTGCCATTTCACTTCTTGGCAGTCGTTTATGTATTCGGTTGTTGCATATCCTGATAACAATATCCCGACAATAATACATATTATCGGGAATATCATTTTGATTATATATCTTTTTTTCATATATGTATTTGCGTTATTTCAATAGTGATTTTTGATAATAATCGAGAGCGTTGTTGATTGCCTTTTGACCGTATTCGTCAAACGGGTCGAGCACGCTGAAAACATGCGGCAATTTTTTACCCTCTCTTAAATCGGTGAAATCTTCAATTTCACATTCATAGCCTTTGTCGGCAAAATAGTTATATGCGTTTACCGTTTGGTCGTGGGCAAGAGTATCGCCCGAACTTGTGATGAAATATGTTGGCGGCATATTGTTTGCAAGTTCCATAATTTCATCAAGGTCCATATAGTTGTATGCGGCTTTGGTTTTGTAATCTTCGCCCCACATCTTTTTTGTGTAAATGCTGAACCATCCGCCCGATTTTGCGTATGTAACAGGGGAGGTAAGCAGCAGGCATTTTATGTTTAACTTTGTGTCAACCGTGCCGAAAATTTCTCTTGCGTCAGGATTGTTGTTAAGGATTGTGCTGTATAGTGCAAGCTGTCCGCCGGCACTGTCGCCTGTGAGCATAACGGTTTTTTTGTTGGCAGGATAATTTTTCATATTGCTGTTTATATAAGCAAGTGCATCGGTGCAGTCTTTGATTTGCTCGTAAACGGTAACATCCGGCACGAGTCTGTAACTTATGCTGAATACACAATATCCCTTGCTTGCAAGCTCCATACAGTAGTATTCGTTGAGGTCTTTTGATGCGTACATCCATCCGCCGCCGTGAATGTCGATGATAACAGGCAAGCCTTCTTTGGGAATTGTGCCTTCGGGATAAAATACATCAAATTTATGGTACGGGTTGCCGTCATCAAGATATTCAACATCCTTTACCTTTACAACATTTTCAGGCGGAGTTTGTGTTGCCATTCTTTTTTTGTCCGACTTGTCACAGAATTTCCACGAAACCTGCATTATTTTAACAATAATGTCATTTTCAAGACCTTTTGCCGAATCCGATTTGTAATCAATGCTTTGTGACGAACGCATACCACCTACATAAATTGCCTTGTCGCTTGTGTCGTCAACAGGCTTTGTGAGATAATATATAACGCCGAAGCCGATGCCGACTATCAACGCAATGATAAGTATAATAACACCCAAAACTTTCAACCCCTTGTGTTTTTTCTTCTCTTTTACTTTTTCAGCCATATTGCCAGCCTCCGAATAATTTATGATTTTATTTTATATTTTTACACAAAGATTGTCAACATAACAATTTATTAAATAAAAAAGAACCGACGATTATATCGGTTCTTTCGTTCTTATGAATTGTTTACGCTTCTTTTTTTAGCTGGCGTTCAAGCCAGGTTGCACCCAAATCAAGTGCTGTGAAAAGACCTTTCTTTTCGCTCTTTTTAACAATTCTGTCCTTTGGTGACAATGTTTCGTCAGTAGCAAGCAACTGAATTGTGATGTCACCTGCAAGAGTAATGTCCTTGTAATCTTCGGCATTTTTGATTGTAAGACAAACAACATATGCGTCGTTCATATCACCGTAGTAAATCGTATTGCCGCTTCTGACCAAAGGCTTTCCTTTGTATTCAAAAAACTTTTCTGCCAAAGGTAACCCTCCTTAATAATGTATTAGCTGAGGTAATACTTTACCATTTCTGCCAAAAGCTCATCTCTGTCTATCTTACGGATTAAGCTTCTTGCGTTGTTATGAGTGGTGATGTATGTTGGATCTTCGGATAAGATGTAGCCGACTATTTGATTTATCGGATTGTAGCCTTTTTCCTTTAATGCGTCGTATACGACGGTAAGGGTGTCTTTCATTACATCCTCGTTGTCGTTTGCGATTCTAAAGGTCATAGTTTTGTCTTTCACTTTTGATCCACCTCCGCTTAAGTGTTATATACCGCAGTTTTGGTATATGTTAATTCAAATTATATTATATACATTATTCAAAAATATTTCAACTCTTTTTTTAGTATTTTAAACAAAATATTGAAAAAACTTGACTTAATTGTCTTTAAGGTTTATAATTTATGCAACAATTAAAGAATTAATGCGATGAACAGGTGTAAGTAGAGTGTCCGTTTGATTAAAGAGAGTGCACGGTTGGTGTGAGTGCATATCGGCGGAGATTTGAATTTCAGCCTGCGAGCACCCTGCGAGCAACTAAGTAGGGCGTACACCTGCGATAAAGGTTAGAGTGGCATATTTTATGTATGCAATTTGAGTGGTACCACGGAACTTTTCGTCTCATATTTATGAGGCGATTTTATTTTTTATGGAGGAAAATCAATGGAACAAAAGATTAAAGACTTAAGGTCCAAGTTTGAAAAAGAACTTGAAAATATTAAGGATTTGTCTGAACTTGAGGATGTTCGTGTTGCGTATCTCGGCAAAAAGGGCAGTGTAACCGATTTGCTCAAGGCAATGAAGGAACTTTCAGTCGAAGACAAAAAGGCTTTCGGACAAAAAGTAAACGAACTTAAAGGTGCGGTTGCTCAAAGAATTGCCGAAAAAACAGCAGAAATGAAAGAAAAGGAAGTTCAAAAGGAAATTGAGCTTATGCCTGAATTTGACCTTTCGCTTCCTGCAAATTTGGCAAGAGGTTCATATCATCCTGTAACAATCGTTCAGCGTCAGTGTGAGCAGATATTCAAGTCAATGGGCTTTACCGTTGAGGATTATCCCGAGGTTGTAACCGACTATGAGTGCTTTGAATCTGTTAATGTGCCAAAGGATCACCCTGCTCGTGATATGCAGGACACTTATTATCTCACAAACGGTCAGCTTTTGAAGTCGCAAACTTCTGCCGCACAAAATGCTATTTTGAGAAAATATAAGGATGAACTTATCAATAACGGAACTCCTATCAAGGCTATTTTCCCTGGCAGATGCTTCCGTAACGAAGCAACAGACGCTTGCCACGAAAACACTTTCTTCCAAATGGAAGGTATGATGGTAGGCAATGATATTTCTATTTCAAACCTTATCTACTTTATGAAAACCATGCTTTCCGAAGTATTCCAAAAGGATATTAAGGTTAGACTTCGTCCGGGCTTCTTCCCGTTCGTTGAGCCGGGATTTGAACTTGACATCAGTTGCCTTATTTGCGGCGGCGAGGGTTGCCCAAGCTGTAAGCACAGCGGTTGGCTTGAACTTTGCCCTTGCGGAATGATTCATCCGGAGGTTCTTCGTATGGGCGGTATTGACCCTGATAAATACACAGGCTTTGCATTCGGCTTGGGTCTTACAAGACTTGTTATGATGAAATACGGCATTAAAGATATTCGTGATTTGAACGGCGGCAGCCTCAAGGCTATGAGCCAGTTCACCGATGATGAATAAGAAAGGGGAGTGACATTATGTTTTTATCTATGAATTGGATTTCGGACTTTGTTGATTTGTCCGGACTTGACAAACTTAAACTTATCAATCAGTTTTCACTCTCTACCGCAGAAGTTGAAAATGATATTTTCTTCAAAGGCTCTGACCTTTCGGGCGTTGTTGTTGCAGAGATTAAATCTGTGGAAAATCACCCTGATTCAAAAAAGCTTCATTTGCTCAAGGTTGATGCAGGTGAGGCAGAACTTACCGATGTAGTTTGCGGTGCACCTAATGTAAGAGTAGGTATGAAAACCGCATTTGCAAAAGTTGGTGCAAAAATCGGCGAGATTGAAATTGCTCCCCGTTCTCTTGCAGGCTATATGTCATACGGTATGTGCTGTTCGGAAAAGGAAATCGGCATTTCCGATGATAACAGCGGTATTATGGAAATCACAGATGATATTCCAAACGGTACAGATCTTAAAGATGTTTATGCTATTGACGATATTATTTTTGAGGTTGATAACAAATCACTTACTAACCGTCCCGACCTTTGGGGACACTACGGTATCGCAAGAGAATTTGCCGCACTTTCGGGCAGAGAACTCAAGCCGCTTGAAACTGTTGACCTTTCAAAGTACGACAATCTTCCAAAGGTTGATATGAAGATTGAGGACCCGCTTTGTCAAAGATATTCCTGCTTGCAGGTTGAAAATATCAAGCGTACTGTTTCTCCTGTTGATATGCGTATCCGCCTTTATTATTGCGGAATGAGAGCCATCAACTTCCTTGCAGACCTTACAAATTATCTTATGCTCGAAATGGGTCAGCCTATGCACGCATTCGACAGCCGTAAGGTTGAAAAAATCAGAATTAAGCGTTTTGACAAGCCGTTTACTTTCCAAACTCTTGACGGAGTTGAAAGAAATATCGACGAAAACACTCTTATGATTTGCAACGACAATACTCCTGTTGCAATCGCAGGTATTATGGGCGGCCTTGACAGCGAGATTGTTGATGATACAACAACACTTACTCTTGAATCCGCAACATTTGATGCGGCTTCGGTTCGTAAGTCAACTGTTCGCCTTTCACACAGAACAGACGCTTCTATGAGATATGAAAAGTGTCTTGACCCTGAGATGACAACAACCGCCATTGCAAGATTTGTAAATCTTCTTCAAAAGTATGACGAGGAGTCAACCGTTGTTTCGGCACTTACAGATGATTATGCTTATCATTATGATAAGGTTGAACTTAATTTCACTAAGTCATTTGTTGACAAATATACCGGTATTGAAATTTCAAACGATACCATTATTTCAACTCTTACATCACTCGGTTTCACGGCAAGCGTTGAAAATGACGAATTCACCGTTGATGTTCCGTCTTGGAGAGCAACAAAGGATGTTACGATGAAAGCCGATATTATCGAGGAAATCACCCGTATTTACGGTTATGATAACTTTGATGTTCACACCTGCCTTGCTCCGCTTTATCCTGTTCGTCCGGATGTTGAAAAAACAGTTGAGGATAAAATCAAGGACTTGCTTGTAAAAAGATTTTCACTTCATGAGCTTCATTCATATGTATGGGCATATTATGATGAACTTAAGGCTCTCGGTATTGATGTAGAGGGTGAAATCAAACTTGAAGGTGCATCAAACCCTAATATCGAAACTATTCGTAAATCAATTATTCCGACTCAACTTTGTCAGGTTAAGCAAAACACTTCATTTGCACTTCGCTTTGGTATTTTTGAAATCGGCAGAGTCGTTACAGGTCTTGACGAAAACAATCTTTGTGTAGAAAAGAAGAAACTTGCTATTACACTTTTCAGCAAAGTTGCTCCTGTGTCTGTGCTTTTCTATAAACTCCGTGATATTTTGGAGGTTATGTCCGACGATATTAAGCACAAGTCGCTTTCATTTGAACCGATTGAGGCAACATCAAACTATCAGCACCCGAGAAATCTTAACAGAATTATCTGTGACGGCGTTGAAATCGGTCAAATCGGTATTGTTCACCCAACTGTTCAAAAGAAAATTGACAAGAAAGCTGCTATCGTGTTTGCCGAGGTTGATGTTGAAGCATTTGCAAATATTGAAAACGCTTCAATCCAATATGTTGAGCCGTCAAAGTTCCCTGAAATTGAAGTTGACCTTTCATTTGTTTCACAAAAATTTGCACCTATCGCAAAGGCTATTGCCCAAACAAGAAGTCCGCTCATCAAGAATGTTTATGTAACAGATATTTATGAGGATGAAAATGACGGCACAAGGTCAATCACAACTCGTATCGTATTCTCTCACTCTGACAAAACTCTTACAAGAGAGGAAGTTCAGGAGGTAACAGACAGCATTATCGAGTCACTTAAGAATGACGGAATTGAGCTTAAAAGCTAAAATGGATTAAAAAAATAAAGGTGTTCATTTTGATGAATGAGCACCTTTTTTGTATATACTTTAATCTAATGCGTCTTTTACTGCATCGCCGGCTTTGTCAACGCTTCCGCCCACGCCGTCGGCAATGTCGTCAACGCCTTCGCCTACATCGTCGCCAACCTTGTCGGCACGGCGAGAAACATCGTTTCCGGCTTTGGAGAGGTCCTCTTTTGCCTTGCTTGTGGTAGTTTGCTTAGCTGTTGTTGATAAGGTCGTCTTTTCGGTTGTATTCATGGTGTTGTCTTTTTTGCCCGAACAACCTACAAAAATCACAGCTGCCATAATAACTGCAAGTGAAATAATAATTATCTTTTTCATAATTTATATCATCCTTTCGGTGGTAGTGTGTGTAATATTTTTTTGTTTATTCATTATTTTACCAAAGTACCGCTTGCCGATTTTAACACTATCATAATATCTTCCTCCTCACCTGTGTCACAGTTGATGTAAACAAGGGTGTCTTCGCCTGTGTCCTTGCTTTTGCAGGTGAATTCGTAGCATTGTATTTCTTTGCCGCTTTCCTTTGGTATGACGCACATTTTAGAGTTCTTTACTTCAAGGTATTTTGACAGCTTTTTCTTTGCCTGATTTGTAGAAATCTTTGCGATTTTCGGCTTCCTGTTTGTATGGTTTGTGAGATATGTTTTTGAGTCCACGCTCACAAGTTCGCCGTCATTCATCGAAATACCGACCTTGATTAAGTCCGAATAGTAGCATACATTGTTTTTTTGATATGCACAGTTAACCGTGCAAATGTTGTTTTCAACATTGTAGTAGCATACCGTCATATTTGAATATCCAAGTTCTTCAAGTGCATTCACGGCAAGGTTGCATGCGTTTTCTGCCGTGATGTTTGAATTTTGAATTTTGCCGGAATATAAGATTTCTTTGATATATCCGCCTTGCTTTGTCACCAAGCACGTGTATCTGCCGCATTTAAAGGTATAGCACGGGATTTTTGATTTGTCATCGGTTTCGTATGATACATTGTTTACATCCGCTCCGATTGCACTTGCAAAAATCTTTCTGCATTCTTCCCGAGTTTTGACATCACCGGATTTTACAAGCTTTGACGCCTTGTTCAGCACTTGGTCTGAAAACGGACCGTCATAAAGCAGAGTAGGGAAGTCCTCAAAAATTTCCGCACCTGCACTGAAACTGTTTGACAGCGGAGAAACATTTATTTGATTAACGCTTTTAACTTCGCCCTCGGTAATCATTGCACCGGCGTTTACCGTTGCCACCATATCCTTAGCCTGTTCGCTGAATTTTTGTGCATAACCGAGCAGATTTTTTAGGTTTTGGTGTTCTTCTTCGGTTATGATTTCGTTTTTGTCGATTTTACCGCCGATATATTGTGCATAGTCACTGCATTGACTCAAAAATTTGTATGCGTTGCCAAGTTCCATTTGGCTGACGGGCAGACGGCTCATTGCGTTTTTTGCCGTTGAACATTGCGCATATAAATCTCTGCTTAAATCGTACACTTCGCCTTTTGAGTTTGATACAAGACTTTTTGTGATGTCGGTATCAACCTTGTCAAGACATTCGGCAAATTCCGCAAGACTTTGTTGGTACGAAACCTCAAGTTCGGTCTTGTATGCTTTCATATTCGTTGCACTCATAACGCTTGAAATCACTATGACCGCAAGCATAAAACCGATGTATGATACAATTCTGATATAGCTTCTTTTTGTCATATCTATACTCCTTTATCATTTTTCACCTCTATTGTTTACACAATTTAGCCAAAAATACATCTTTTTAATTGCAACGCTAATATTACTGTGCTATAATATTAAACTGAATTATAATATTGGAGCAAAAATTTTATGCAAAAGAAGAGAATTGTTGTAAAGGTCGGCACTTCCACCCTTACTCATAAAACAGGAAAAACAAATATTCAAAAAATCGGAGAACTTGTATCCGTTCTTGCCGATTTGCACAATATGGGTCACGAGGTTATTCTTGTGTCATCGGGTGCTATCGGAATAGGCACGGCTCGTCTTGGCTTGCATAAAAAGCCCCAAAGCATAAAGGGCAGACAGGCAGCCGCTGCTGTCGGTCAGGGTGAACTTATGTTTCTTTATGATAAGTTTTTCGGCGAATATGATGTTATTGTGTCGCAGCTTCTTTTCACATATGATGCACTTGAAAATAAGGAAAACAAGATGCACCTCACAAACACATTCAATCAACTTATCGAATACGGCGTTATTCCGGTTGTAAACGAGAACGACTCCGTGTCTATCGAAGAACTTTTGAACGGCGACAACGATTGCCTTTCTGCAACGGTGGCAGAACTTATCGATGCGGATTTGCTTGTTATGCTCACCGATACAGACGGTTTGTACGACAGCAATCCGTCAGAAAATCCCGATGCAAAGCTTATTCCTGTTGTAAAAGAAATCACTCCGGAGATTGAAGCGGTTGCAGGCGGAGCAGGCGAAAAGGGAACGGGCGGTTTTGCAACAAAGGTTAAGGCGGCAAAAATCGCAAACAATGCGGGTATTCCTGTTGTTGTTATGAATGGTGTCACACCAAAGAAAATTTACAATGTGCTTGACGGCGAAAATGTCGGCACAAAATTTTTACCTAATTGATTTATTTTTCCGAATGAACGCAGGAGTTTTGATATGACAGTTTTTGAACAGGGCAAAAAGGCAAAGCAAACGCTTACTTTTATGTCGCAGGTCACAACCGAGCAAAAAAACAACGCTCTCGGTATTATTGCCGATATGCTTGAAGAAAATATTGAAAAGATTGTTTCTGCCAATAATGTTGATATAGAAAACGGCAGACAAAACGGTTTGAATGACGGACTTATTGACCGCCTTATGCTCAATGCCGACAGAATTAAGGCTATGGCAGACGGTGCCCGTCAGGTTGCTTCTTTGCCGGACCCGTGCGGCAGGGTGTTGTCCGAATACAAAAAAGATAACGGACTCCTTATAAAGAAAATCACCGTGCCTTTGGGTGTTATTGGTATAATTTTTGAAGCACGCCCTAATGTTACCGTTGATGCGGCGGCTCTGTGTCTTAAAAGCGGCAATGCCGTAATTCTTCGTGGCGGCAAGGAAGCTATCAATTCAAACACCGCTCTTGCCGATATTATGCGAGAGGCACTAGCAAAGGCAGGTTTTCCGCAGGATGTTATTCAGCTTGTCGGCGACACTTCAAGGCAGTCGTCAAACGATATGATGCATATGAACGAGTATCTTGATTGCCTTATTCCGAGAGGCGGTAAAGGTCTTATCAAGGCTATTGTTGAGAATTCAACCGTGCCTGTAATCGAAACCGGTTCGGGCAATTGCCATATTTATGTTGACGAAAGTGCAGATATTAATATGGCGGCAAATATAATATTTAATGCAAAAACACAGAGAATATCTGTGTGCAACGCTTGCGAAAGTCTTGTTATTAACAGCAAGATTATCGATAAGGCTTTGCCGGTTATTGCAAAAAAGCTCAAGGAAAAAAATGTTGAAATCCGTGGTGACGAGCGTGCACAAAAGGCGTGCAGTCTTGTTGTGCCGGCAACTGATGAGGATTTTGCAACCGAATACCTTGATTATATAATCAGTGTAAAAACTGTTGATACTGTTGACGAGGCAATCGCTCATATCAATGCAAATTCAACAGGTCACAGCGAAGCTATTATTACCGAAAATAAGGAAAATGCCGAAAAGTTTTTGAAGTGCATTGATTCTTCTTCTGTTTATGTAAATGCTTCAACAAGGTTTACGGACGGTGCGGAGTTTGGGCTCGGTGCAGAAATCGGCATTTCAACTCAAAAACTTCATGCAAGAGGACCTATGGGACTTGAACAACTTACTTCAACAAAATATTTGATTTACGGAGACGGACAAGTCAGATAATGAAAAGAAATAATAACGAATATTCGTATATTCAACCGCAGGTTGATAATAAAAGAAAAAAGAAAAAGAGAAAAAAGAAAAAAGGCGGCTTCGGCAAGGTTTTGCTTGTTATTATTGCCGTGCTTGTTGTTCTTATTGCGGCAGGACTTTTGTCGGTAAAATATGTTTTCACCGATTTTTATTTCAGCAGCGTTTTGCCAAATAAAGAGGTTGCGGATTTTGTTGATGAAAACATCATCGGCAGAACAACGACTACAACCACAACTCAGCCGCCTGTAACGGTTCCCGAACAAACTACTTTGTCACAGGTGTCGTATCTTGAACATTCGGATTTTGAATTTGAAGCGGCTAAAAAAGGTGCTATGATAGGCAATCTTTTAAACGGCGGCAAGGTGGATAAGGATAACGGCATTGTTTATCATATCGTGGACGGCAGAGGTATTTACAAGTTCTTGCCCGAAAGTGAAAGCTATGCCTGTGTTTATAAATCAAGTGACACACTTTCATCGTTTAACATCAGAGGCGATTACTTCTATTTCGTTAACGAAAGCGACCACGCTCTTTATAAGGTTACAAAAACAGGTAAAAACCTTGCCAAGGTAGCCGACAATGTTATGCTTGCATATATTTATGACACAACGGCTTACTGCATTTCAACAAATAACGAGGTTGTTGCCGTCAATACTCAAAATTTTACTCCTACGGTGCTTTATTCAGGCTACGGAGATAAGGTTAATTTGATTGGTATTTCGCTTGACAGAGTGTTCTTTACAAGTGAGGATATGTCGGGAAATGTGGCTTATCTTTGCGTGCTTTCAGCAGGCGGGGAAGAAGAACGCTTCAGACCTGACAGCAAAAACGGCGAGATTACCTCCTTGTCTATGGAAAACGGCTTTATGTATTATTATGAAAAACAATCCGACGGCAAGTACAATATCATTCGTCAAAAGTACGGTTCACAAAAAACGGTCACATTGGTTGAGGGCGTCAGCCTTTGCAAGCCTGTTATTGTTGACCAAAACAGAATGTTCTATGCCGATCTTGACGGAGATAAGCTCAAGATGTTTGAACTTAATATGAACAGCGACGCTACAAAAACAATGCTTTCTTCAGGCAATGTTACGGCAAATGACAATGTGTTTATTCAGCACGGCGGTGAATATGATTTTATTATAGGCGGGCGTTCAAACGGCGATAAGATTTACCGTGCGTCATCAAATCTCACAGGTTCGTCAAATGTTATGACTTTTGGCGACGGCAAATGGAGTTACTAATTTAAGAGGTAAAGATTTTTGGATAAGTATAAAAAATTAGCCACAAATACAATAATATTTGCAATCGGTACATTTTCTTCAAAGATTTTGTCTTTTTTGCTTATGCCTTATGTCACGAGCAAACTTTTGCCTGAACAGTATTCTACGGGCGATCTTATTCAGCAAACCGCAAATGTGCTCATTCCTATTGTGTTTTTGCAAATAAACAGTGCGGCGCTTCGCTTTGCTCTTGATAAGAACGAGAACAAAAGCGATGTTTTCACCATCGGTGTGCGAACAACAATTAAGGGCTTTTTGGCATTTTTGATTTTCTATTATCCCGTGACCTTAATAAAAATCAACGATATGGCACTCGGCGATTATGCTCCGTTACTGTATCTGTTTGTGTTGGTTTCGGGTATGCGTCAACTATGCCAACAGTTCGTAAGAGGTTGCGGACAGGTTAGAATTTTTGCAATAGACGGTATTATTGCAACCGCAACAACTCTGCTCTTTAATCTGTTGTTCCTCGGTCCGCTTAATATGGGTGTAACCGGCTATGTTCTTGCAATTATTGCATCCGATTTTATGTCGGTTGTGTTCCTCTTTGTTGCAACAAAGTTATGGAACGACCTTCATTTTCATAAGGTAAACAAGAAAACAAAGATTGATATGCTCAAATATTCTGTCCCGCTTATGCCGACAATTATTTTGTGGTGGATAATCAATGTGTCGGACAGATATATGGTAACGGGCTTTATCGGTTCTGCCGAAAACGGACTTTATACCGCCGCTTCAAAGATTCCAAACTTTGTTATTATGTTTTCGTCAATTTTTATTGATGCGTGGCAGTTGTCTGCTGTTGATGAATACGACAGTGAGGACAAGGCAGAGTTCTTCAGTAAAGTATTCCGTGTTTATTCGGGCGGTATATTTGCCGTTTCTTCGGGTCTTATTCTGTTCTGTCAGTTTATCACCAAAATTTTGGTTAAACCGATTTATTATGATTCGTGGAAATATGTTCCTGTTCTTATTATCGCAACAACCCTTTCGTGCCTTGTAAACTTCCTTGCGTCTGTTTATATGGCGGAAAAAAAGTCGGTTATGGCTATGGTTACCGCTTTGTCGGGAGCATTGACAAATATCGTGCTCAATTTGCTTTTGATTCCGAATATTGGTGCAATAGGTGCCGCAATAGCAACCGTTATCGCTTTTGCCGTTGTGTTTATTTTCAGAGGGGCAAACACCAAAAAATATATTGCAATCAATTTCAACACACCGCTTCTTATTGCTGAGGTTGCAATCCTTGCGGTTCAGTGCATTGTTATGATAAAGCTAAAGTCGGGAGCAATGATGTACGGCATCGAATCAGCTCTTGTTTTGGCTATGCTTTTGGTAAATTTCAAGCCTATAAAAGAACTCGCAAACAAGATTTTTGGCAAATTTTTAAAGAAAAGCAAGTGATTTTTGCAAAAAGACTTCTTATTTATACAAGAGGTCTTTTGTGTTTTTGTGTAAAATGTATATATTTGGCTGTGACTATTGAAAAAGTTGCATTTTTAGTGTACAATATACAAAAATTAAGAAATAACATATCATTTTTAAATAAATTTTTGGAGGAATTGTATGAAAACAGCTATTTCTACAACACAAGCAAAGAAGCTTATTACCGATAAGCTTTCTCATTTCTTCGGTGTTGCACCCGATGTTGCCACCGATGAGCAGTTTTATAAGGCTGTTGCTATGATAGTTCGTGATGAACTTTCAAAGAAAAACAGCGATTTCAGACATACAGCAAAAGGACAGGACTCAAAAGAAATCTATTATCTTTGTATGGAATTCTTGATGGGTCGTTCACTCAAAAATAATCTTTATAATCTCGGACTTACAGAAACATTTGACAAGGCCCTTTCATCAATGGGCGTAAAACTCGATAATCTTTATGAGCAAGAGCCTGATGCAGGTCTCGGTAACGGCGGTTTGGGTCGTCTTGCGGCTTGCTATCTTGACGGACTTGCAACAACAGGCTTTCAATCAATGGGTTATTCACTCCGCTATGAAGCAGGTATCTTCAAGCAGAAGTTGATTGACGGCTGGCAGACAGAACTTCCTGACTTTTGGCTTCCGGGCGGTGAAGTTTGGCTTGTTCCTCGTGAGGAGCGTTCTTGCAAGGTTGCGTTTGAGGGCTATATTGAGGATAGCTGGGACGGCGACTTCCACCATGTAAATCATAAAGACGCCAATGTTGTTGAGGCTATTCCGTATGATATGTATGTTTCGGGCAAAGGTGAGGGCGTATCCCGTCTTCGTTTGTGGGCTGCTAAGAAGCCTGAACTTGATATGACTCTTTTCAACGAGGGTTCATATATGAAGGCTATGGAGCAATCCGCTATGGCTGAGGCTATCACAAAGGTTCTTTATCCTGCGGATAATTCACCTGAAGGTAAGTCACTTCGCCTTCGTCAGCAGTACTTCCTTGTTTCTGCTTCAATTCAGGATATTATTCAGCGTCACCTCACAAAGTACGGCACTCTTGATAATCTTCCCGACAAGGTTGCAATTCATATCAATGATACTCACCCGACAATGGCTATTCCTGAGCTTATGAGAATTATGCTTGACGAATGCGGATATAGCTGGGATGATGCGTGGTCAATCGTTACCCGTACGGTTGCATATACAAACCACACTGTAATGAAAGAAGCACTTGAATGTTGGAGCGAGGAACTCTATTCTCGTCTTCTTCCTCGTATTTATCAAATTACCAAGGAAATTGATAACCGCTTCCGTGCATATGTTTGGTCGGCAACCTATGATGCAGACAGAGTTGAGCGTATGGCAGTTGTTTCAAACGGCGTTGTTCGTATGGCAAACCTTTGCGTTATCGGTTCACACAGCGTAAACGGTGTTTCTGCACTTCACTCGGAAATTCTTAAGGAAACCGTATTCAACGATTTTTATAATCTTACTCCGGAAAAATTCTGTAATGTAACAAACGGTATTGCATTCCGCCGTTGGATTTGCCAGGCAAACCCTGCATTGACCGATTACATCACTTCTCTTATCGGTGACGGCTTTATCACAAAGAGTGACGAACTCGAAAAACTCCGTCAGTTTAAGGACGACAAAAAAGTTCTTGCAAAGCTTGACGAAATCAAGCACGAAAACAAGGTTCGCTTTGCAAAGATTGTCAAAAAACGTAACGGTGTTGATATTAACCCTGATTCCATCTTTGATGTTCAGGTTAAACGACTTCACGAATATAAAAGACAGCAACTTAATATTCTTAATATTATTTCGGAATATCAAATGCTCAAAGAAAATCCAAATGCGGATTATTATCCAAAGACCTATATCTTCGCTTCAAAAGCGGCTCCGGGCTACTTTATGGCAAAGAAACTTATTCAACTTATTGACGCACTTTCAAATGTTATCAACAACGACCCTGATGTAAACGACAAACTCAAGGTTGTGTTCCTTGAAGATTACAATGTTTCTCTTGCCGAGGTTCTTATGCCGGCTGCCGATATAAGTGAGCAGATTTCTCTTGCAGGCACAGAGGCATCTGGCACAGGTAATATGAAACTTATGCTCAACGGTGCTATAACTCTTGGTACGCTTGATGGCGCAAATGTAGAAATTCACGATGCTGTCGGTGAGGATAATATTTACATCTTCGGTATGAAAACTCCGGAGGTTGAACAGCTTAAAAAGGCAGGCTACTTCCCACAGAGCTATATTCAAAACAACGAAACCCTTGCAAAGGCTATGGCATTCTTGCAAAACGGTGTAAACGGCAAGAAGTTTGATGAGGTTTACTATTCACTTGTTAATACCGACCCATATATGGCACTTGCAGATTTCACCGATTATCAGCGTGCTCAAAGAGAGATTTCAAAGGCTTATGCCGACAGAGAAAAGTTTGTTAAGATGTCTTTGATGAATATTTCGGGTGCAGGCATATTCTCTGCCGATCGTTCCATTATGGATTATGCAAACAACATTTGGCACACAAAGCCTGTTCAGTTTGCCTCTGAAACACCAAAGGCAGCCAAAAAGTCAAAGCCTATGGCTCCTAAGGAAGAAAAAGCAGAGCCTAAAAAAGAGGTAAAAAAAGAAGCAAAGGCAGAACCGAAAAAGGCTGAAAAGAAAGCAGAGAAAAAAGTTGCTCCAAAGAAAGAAGCACCAAAAGCCCCTGCAAAGAAGCCGGCTTCAAAATCAAAGAAAAAATAATTTTGAAAACTCCCCTTTAAAATAAAAGGGGAGTTGTTGTGTGATAATATGGTATTTAATTCTCGCAGTAAAGAATATAAAGATAAAATCCGTGCCATCGCAACCGATGAGCCTGTAAAGCTTCGTATAATTGTGCCTCGCTCAATGAAATGCAGCGGGGCTACTCTTTGTGTTCACAAGGAAAACGAAAACAATGTCTACAACTCTATGTTCTGGGCAGGTATGTGCGGTGACGACAAGGAATATTGGGAACTTCATTTTGTTGCCGACACCCCCGGACTATATTGGTATCATTTTGAACTTGATACCCCGTGGGGCAAAAGCTTTGTGCGTAATATGGGTCACGGCCACGGAGAGTTTTCACCTAACGGTGCCGACTTTCAGCAGATAGTTTATGACAAGGATTTTGCCACTCCCGATTGGCTAAAGGGCGGTATAATTTATCAGATTTTTCCTGACCGTTTTTATAATTCGGGCAAGAAAAAAACAGGATACAGAAAAAGTCGTGTTCTTCGCAAATGGGGCGAAGAGCCTTTTTGGCGAGAAGAACAGATGAACGGTATTTGGAACAACGATTATTTTGGCGGTGACCTCTTGGGTGTTGAGGAAAAACTCCCTTACTTAAAGGATTTGGGCGTAACTTGTATTTATCTCAATCCTATTTTTGAGGCAAATTCCAACCATAGATACGACACAGCCGATTATGAAAAAATCGACCCGCTTTTGGGCACCGAAAAGGACTTGAAAAATCTTTGCAAGGTTGCAAAAAATGAGTACGGCATTTCGATTATTCTTGACGGTGTGTTCAGTCATACAGGTTGTGACAGCAAGTACTTTAATTTGTATAATAATTACGACAGCATCGGTGCGTACAACAGCCAAAACAGTCCGTATTATTCGTGGTATAAATTTATCAATTATCCCGATGAATACGATTCGTGGTGGGGCATTAAACTTCTGCCTGAAGTCAGAGAAGAGGACGAAAGCTATCGTGAATATATTTGCGGCAAAGACGGAATTTTGCGTAAATGGCTCAAATGCGGCATTGCCGGATGGCGTCTTGATGTTGCCGATGAACTTCCCGATGTGTTCCTGGATGACTTACGCAAGGCAGTCAAGGAGGAAAACAGCAATGCCGTTATTATCGGTGAGGTTTGGGAAGACGCAACCACAAAGTTTGCCTATGGTCAGCGTCGCCGTTATCTCCTCGGAGAACAGCTCGACAGCGTTATGAATTATCCGTTTGCAAATGCGGTTTTGGATTTTGTAAAATATCCAAATGCCCATGAGTTTTTTGACCGTGTGATGACAGTTGTTGAAAACTATCCGCCGCAGGTTACAAATGTTTTGATGAATCATATCGGCACTCATGATACGGAGCGTGCAATCAGTCGACTTGCGGGTGACAGTTGTGAGGGCTACGGCAGACATTGGCAGTATGAACACAACAAACTTTCCGAATATGAATATTTGCGTGGACTTTCGCTGATGAAAATCGCATCGCTTATTCAATATACATTGCCCGGTGTGCCGTCACTTTATTACGGTGACGAAATCGGTATGGAAGGTCGCAAAGACCCGTTCAACCGTGCTTGTATGAATTGGGAAGAACCGAACAACGAACTTCTCCGTTGGTATAAGCGTCTCGGCGAAATCAGGCTCGGTTGCAAGGTGCTTGCAAAAGGCGAGTTTGTGCCGTTATATAGCGAACACAAAACTATTGCTTATCTCCGCACGGACGAAAATAGCGAACTTTTGGTGGCTGTCAATCTCGATGACACCGATGTTGATATTTTTGTCGGCGAGCATTGGGATAATTCGTATTGCTTTTTTGACGAATCTGCAACAGACGGCTATATCCATCTCGAACCTATGCGATATACTTTGTTAACCAGAGTATTAGAATAATGTGATAAGCGTTTTTGTTTACATTTAAAAGCTAATTTTTGTTAAGTATTTATACTATTGAATTAATAAAACAACGACTTAATTTAAGCCGTTGTTTTTATCTTTTATCTGTTCTTTCTAATATATAATCTATACTTGTGTTATAAAAATCCGCAAGTGCTATTAGAATTTCCGGTGGGATGGTTCTCTCTCCGCTTTCATAATATGCATATGTTCTTTGCGGCAGATTAAGTTTTTTGCCGAGTTCTGTTTGAGTTAGGTCACAATCTTCTCTCAAATCCCGTATTCGTTTATATTTCATTTAATCACCAAATATTATTATATAAAGAACAAAATGTTCTATTGACATTTAGAACGATTTGTTCTATAATTGATTTTGTACAAATCATATTGTACAAAATTTATTTATTATTAAAGGAGATAATTATGAAAAAAATTTTAAGCTTATTTATGACATTAATTATGGTAATTGGTATCGTTACAGGTACATCAATGATTGCTTATGCAGGCGGTTGGGCAGACCAAGCTATTGATATTGAGTTTGACACAGTTTATAATGCTTCACCGTCTTTAGAAGATGCAAGTAAACACCAAAGCAGTTTTGGAGTAAGAAGCGATTATTATTATGATGCTTTTAAATTCTCTGTTCCGGTCAGCGGTAAGATTACCTTAAATATGGAAGCGCAAAGTAAATATTATTTACCGTTGGAATATGAGAGTAGAATAGATTACTTAATTTACAGCGCAAAAAATTTGGATGAAGAATTTAAGGTTGATTATAATATTGTTAAAGCAGGCTTTAGTTCTGCAAGAAATATATATTATGGCAAATATGAATGGAATTTACCTGCCGGAGAGTATTATATGCTTTTCGAGTATGATTATAATGACTATTGGGGCTTTGATCAAAAGGGGGAGTGTGATTTTTCAGTTTCATATACTCCTAATATTGCAACTCCTTCAAATGTAAAGGCGTACAGTAAAAAATCAAAAACTGTTAAAACTTCTTGGAATGGGGTTTCTGGAACAAATCAATATCAAGTATATTTGTCAACTAATAAAAAATTTACCTCTTGCAAAAAAGTTAATGTTTATAACAAAAAGTCATTTACTTTTAAAGGCTTAAAGAAAAACAAAACATATTATGTTAAAGTTAGAGCGGTTAAAAATGTAAACGGTAAAATTTATTATGGCAAATGGTCTGCTAAAAAAATTGTAAAAACTAAATAGTATATTCTAAATTTAGAGCTTAAAACGAGTAAAGCGTCATTTATGATTCTTTACTCGTTTTTGTTTATGAATAAAATAATATTTGAAAAATGATAAATAATTATTGACAAACGATAATTTTCGTGGTATAACAATGAAAAAGATACCAACGGAGGTAGAATTATGTATAACGATAAAACCACAGTAGCGTTAAAAGTGATAATTAAGATTTGCTATTTTGCTTTGGCTGTTGCCGCAATTATTTTGTATATGCTTCAATTTTTAGGAATGCACGGAACAAAAGCCATATATGGAGTAGAGGAAAAATATTTTGTAATACTTTACACATTTTTGTTTTCGCTTCCGCCGGGATATGTGGCACTCGTATTTATTGATAAACTTTTGACTGTCGTTAGGAAAAACGAAGTGTTTGAAATTAAAACAACAAAGTATCTCGATAAAATAAGTTATTGCTGTTTGGCGGCAAGCGTTGTCAGTTTTGCGTCAGTTGTTGCGTCAGTTGTTTTGCGTATTGACACTTATGTTGTTTTGTTTTCTATGCTTTTACTTGCGGAACTTTTTATGGCTTTGTTGTTGAAAGTCGTAAAAAAGATTTTTGCAAAAGCGATTGAACTTAAAGAAGAAAACGATTTGACAATATAGGAGGGCAAAATGATTGTAGTTAATTTGGATGTTATGCTTGCAAAACGCAAGATGTCCTCGCTTGAACTTGCCAACCGTGTGGGCATCACGCAGGCTAATTTGTCAATTCTTAAAACAGGCAAGGCAAAGGCAATTCGATTTTCAACGCTCGATGCAATTTGCAAAGAACTCGATTGTCAGCCTGCCGACATTTTGGAATATCAGCCTGATTAAAATTGATTGTTTGTGAGGTGTTATTATGACTGAAAAACATTATTCGCCACTTGACAAAAAGGATAAATTTTTGTTTCCCGTGGCTCTTATATTATGCTTTGTATTTGTTGATTTTGTGCTTTTTGCCAAAGCAATAGGTTTGGGATTTACACTTGCGTATGTGCTTTCTTTTGCATTTTCAACGGTGTATTTGCTTGGCAAAAATCAAAAGCCGTCACCGATAGGTGTTGTTTACGGAATTCTGGGCGTGGCGTCCTCAATTCCCGTAACTCTCTATAACGACAGCATAACGCAATTTTTGATGCCGATTTTGGCACTTGGACTTTATGTGTTCTATTGCGTGTCATATACAGACGAAAAGCAAAAATTCGGCTCGTATAAAATAATGACCGCTTCGCTCAAAGCCCTAACTTGCGGAGTGTTCAGGGCTATGCCCGATGTTGTCGGCTCGGTCAAAGCAGGGGAGAAAAAGGACAAAAAGTCGCTGTCCGTACTTGTCGGAGTGCTGCTTGCAATTCCTGTTTTGTGTGCCGTTGTTCCGCTTCTTGTAAAGTCGGATGCGGCGTTTGAAGGACTTGTCAGCGGTGTGGTTTCAAAATTTGCTTCGTATATGGGCGAACTTGTTGTAACTTTGACTTTGATTCCGCTTTGCTATTCTTATTTGTTTTCTTTAAGACATAAGAATTTTGCGACCGAAAAAGGCAAGCTGAAAAAGCGTAAAAGTTTGCCGTACACGGTTTGCACTTCGTTTTTGTGCGTGATTTCCGCAACTTATCTTTTGTATCTGTTTTCACAGCTTGCGTATTTTTTCAGTGCGTTTTCCTATATTTTGCCGGAGGGCTACAAAAATACCGCTTCGGAATTTGCTCGCCGTGGATTTTATGAAATGTGCACGGTTTGTGCAATCAATTTAGCTATTATCGGCATAATTTTTGCTTTCGTAAAAGGTAAAAACGGCAAATTGCTAAAGGCACTTTGTACCTTTGTGTCCGTATTTTCAGCACTGCTTGTAATCGTGGCAATGCAAAAAATGGTTATGAATGTCAGCGTTTACGGACTTTCAAAAAATCGCATTTTGGTGTTTGCTTTTATGCTTATGATGCTTGTTGTAATTGTGATGCTGATTGTCCACATCTTTGCTCCGAAAGTGCCGTATATGCAAACGATTATCGTTTTTTGCTCCGCTCTTTTGATAGCAATTTCTTATTCAAATGTTGATGCAAGAATTGCAGATTACAACATCAAGGCATACAATAATCACACGCTTGAAAATCTTGATGTGGGCAACATTGCCGACCTTTCCGACAGTGCCGTGCCGTATCTCATCTCCCTTGCTAAAAACGGAAATGCAGATGCCCAAGAAGAACTTTATAGGGTCGTCGGTAACAATTATCACGATGAACTTGTGCTTAATTTAAAAACGATAGAAATCAAAAGCAGTGGGGATATTAGAAGGTTTAACTACTCTCACACTCTTGCCGTAAATGCAATTTATGATTACTATTTGAGCCTTGATGAAAACGGTGCAAAAATATTTGCAAATCATTCTGCGATTGCCGATTATGAAAAGTATTACTATTCAGACGAAGACACATATTGCAAAGTGTCTGATGATTCCTGCAATGAAACGACTTACAAACTCAACAAGGCAACCGGTTTATACGAAAAACAGTAAATTTATACAGATAATCTTATTTAAGGTTATCTGTATTTTTATATATTTATATATAATTAATATAAAATAGTTGTTGAAGTGGCAAGGTAACTGTGCTATAATATTAGCGTTAATATGGATTTTTATATCTATTCAGAATTTTCCATGAAAGGAATTATATTATGGCATACAGAACACATAACTGTAACGAGCTTACATTTGATAACCTCAACCAAAGAGTTCAGCTTGCAGGTTGGGTAGACACAATCCGTGACCACGGCGGTGTTGCATTCATCGATCTCAGAGATGAGCACGGTGTAACACAGGTCGTTGTAAACGATGACGACCTTATCAACCATCTTCGCAAAGAGAGCGTTATCTCTGTTGAGGGTGTTGTTGTTAAGCGTGATGAAGAAACAATCAATCCAAAAATCGCAACAGGTGAACTTGAAGTAAAGGTTGACACTCTTAAGGTGCTCAATCCTTGCACAGAGAATTTGCCTTTTGAAATCAGCGAAAGCAGAGAAACCCGTGAGGATGTTCGTCTTTTTTACCGTTTCCTTGATTTGAGAAACAAAAAGGTTCACGACAACATTATTTTCAGAAGTCAGGTTGTTTCATATCTTCGTCAGAAGATGACTTCTCTCGGCTTTACCGAAATCACAACTCCAATCTTGACTTGTTCATCACCGGAGGGCGCTCGTGACTACATCATTCCGTCTCGTAAACATGAGGGCAAGTTCTATGCTTTGCCACAAGCACCACAGCAGTTCAAGCAACTCCTTATGACTTCGGGATTTGACAGATACTTCCAGATTGCACCTTGCTTCCGTGATGAGGACGCAAGAGCAGACCGTTCACCGGGCGAATTCTATCAGCTCGACTTTGAGATGGCTTTTGCAACTCAAGAGGATGTATTTGAGGTTGCTGAAGAAGTTCTTTATGATACTTTTGAAAAGTTTGGCGGAGGAAAGAAAATTTCTCCAAAGCCATTTGTAAAAATTCCTTATGAAGAGGCTATGCTTAAGTACGGTACAGACAAGCCTGATCTCCGTAACCCTCTTGAAATTGTTGACCTCACAGAGTTCTTCTCTGATGTAGAATTCAAGGCATTTAAGGGCAGACCTGTTCGTGGTATCAATGTACCGGGTTGTGCAAAGCAGTCAAAGGGCTGGTTTGAAAAGATGCTCAAGTACGCACTTGAAATCGGCATGAAGGGTCTTGGCTATATCGAAGTTCTTGAGGACGGCTCATACAAAGGTCCTATTGATAAGTTCCTTCCTGATGATAAAAAAGAGGAACTTCGCTCAATCTTCAACTTTAAGACAGACGACACATTGTTCTTCATTTGCGACACACCAAAGGTTGTCAACGAACTTGCAGGTATGATCAGAACAGAACTTGCAAACCGTCTTGACCTTATTGATAAAGACAGATTTGAATTCTGCTACATCACAGACTTCCCAATGTTTGAGCGTGACGAAAACGGTCAGCTTATCTTTACACATAACCCATTCTCAATGCCACAGGGCGAGATGGATGCACTTCTCAACGAAGAACCGACAAAAATCAAGGCTTATCAGTACGACATTGTTTGTAACGGTGTTGAACTTTCATCGGGTGCTGTTCGTAACCACAGACCTGATGTTATGGTTAAGGCTTTTGAAATGGCAGGATACAGCGAGGATACCGTTAAGGAGAAGTTCGGCGCTCTTTATAACGCATTCCACTATGGCGCACCGCCTCACGCAGGTATGGCACCGGGTGTTGACCGTATGATTATGCTCCTTAAGGATGAAGAAAATATCCGTGAAATCATTGCGTTCCCTATGAACAGCAACGCACAGGATATGCTCCTCGGTGCACCAAACTATGTAACCGAACTTCAGCTTCGTGAAACTCACATCAAGCTTCGCAGACCGGTTGAAAAGGACAAATAATTTTTGGAGGCAAATATAATGCAAATTACTCCTGATTTAATTAAATATCTTGAAAAATTGGCTCGTATCACATTGACAGAAGATGAGGAAAAGAAAGTCGGCAACGAACTTCAGGATATCCTTACCTATATTGATATGCTCAACGAGCTTGATACAGACGGCGTTGAGGCTATGAGTCACTGCTTCCCTGTAACAAATGTTATGAGAGAAGACGAGGTTCAGCCGTCAATGTCGGCAGACGAAATTGTTGCCAATGCTCCTGAAAGTCAGGACGGCTGTTTCGTTGTGCCAAAGACTGTGGACTAAGGAGGGAATAGAATGGAAATTTATGAAATGACTGCCCTTCAGGTTGCAGAAAAAATTAAGAATAAAGAAATAACATCTATGGATGCAGTTGAAAGTGTCGCAAAGGCTATTGAGCAAAAGGACGGCACTTATAACTGCTATGTTTCACTCGATAAAGACTCTGCTTTGCAGCAGGCAGAACTTGTTCAAAAGAAGATTGATTCGGGCGAGGCTACATCATTGTTTGCAGGTGTTCCGATTGCTATCAAGGACAATATCTGCGAAAAAGGCAAGTTGACCTCTTGTGCATCAAAGATTCTTTCAAACTTCAAGCCTCCGTATAACGCAACCGTTATCAATAAACTTAATGATGCCGATATGGTAACTTTCGGCAAGGTTAATATGGACGAGTTTGCAATGGGCTCAACAACAGAAACATCATTTTACGGTGCAACAAAAAATCCGTGGGATATTACAAGAGTTCCGGGCGGTTCATCTGGCGGTGCGGCAGCTTCTGTTGCCGCTGACGAAAGCATTATTGCTCTCGGCTCGGATACAGGCGGTTCAATCCGTCAGCCTGCATCATTCTGCGGCGTAACAGGTCTTAAGCCGACTTACGGTGCTGTATCCCGTTACGGTCTTATTGCATACGCATCATCACTTGACCAAATCGGACCTCTTGGCAAAGATGTTCTTGATGTTGCAGGTGTGTTCAATGTAATTAAGGGCAAGGATGTCAAGGACGGCACTTCAATGGAAAGCGAAGTTTTTGACTTTGCCGATATTAAACTTGATAACCTCAAGGGCAAGAAAGTCGGTATTCCAAACGATTACTTCGGTGAGGGTATCAATGCGGAGGTCGCAGCGAGCGTAAAAGCTGCCGCTCAAACTCTCAAGGATCTCGGTGCAGAGGTTGAAGAGTTTGATATGCCAATCGTTAAATACGCAATCCCTACCTATTATATTATAGCTTGTGCAGAGGCTTGCTCAAACCTTTCTCGTTTTGACGGCATCAAGTACGGCTATAAGTCAAAGGACGCTTTCAATCTTACTGATGTATACTTCAAGTCCCGTTCGGAGGGCTTTGGTATGGAAGTTAAAAAGCGTATTATGCTCGGTAACTTCGTGCTTTCATCAGGCTACTTTGATGCTTATTATAAGAAAGCACTTCAGGCAAAGGGCCTTATTTGCAAGGCGTTCAATGAAGCGTTCCAAAAGTATGATTTTCTCCTCGGTCCTGTTGCTCCGACAACAGCGCTTAAGATGGGCGAAGGTCTTTCTGATCCGCTTGCAATGTACCTTGGCGACATTTATACGGTTATGATTAATATCGCAGGCTTGCCGTCACTTGCACTTCCTTGCGGTTTTGATACAAATTCAATGCCAATCGGTATGCAACTTATCGGCAAACCGTTTGATGAAAAAACAATACTTTCAGCCGGCTATGCTTATCAAAATGTAACCGACTGGCATAAAAGAAAACCAAATCTTTAATAGGAGGCAGTAAATATGGATTATATTACCGTTTGTGGTCTTGAAGTTCATACAGAGCTTGCCACTAAAACAAAGATTTTTTGCAACTGCACAACAGAATTCGGCGGTGAGCCAAACACTCATGTTTGCGAGATTTGCTCCGGTATGCCGGGCACTCTCCCTGTTGTAAACAAGAGAGTTGTTGAATTTGCGGTTCGCACAGGTCTTGCACTCAATTGCGAGATTACACAGTATAATAAGTTTGACAGAAAAAACTATTTCTATCCCGATTTGCCAAAGGCTTATCAAATTTCACAGCTTTATCTTCCGATTTGCAGAAACGGTTGGGTTGAGATTAACGATAGCGTAAACGGTGGCAAAAAGAAAGTTAGAATTCACGAAATTCATATGGAAGAGGACGCAGGAAAGCTCGTTCACGATGAGTGGACAGACAGCACCCTCGTAAACTATAACCGTTGCGGTGTGCCTCTTTTGGAAATTGTGTCAGAACCTGATATTGCAAGTGCCGATGAGGCAGTTGAATATGTTGAAAAGCTCCGTGCAATTCTTCAGTTCTGCGGTGTTTCGGACTGTAAAATGCAGGAAGGCTCACTCCGTGCCGATGTAAATGTGTCTGTTATGGAAAAAGGCGCAACTGAATTCGGTACAAGAACAGAAATGAAAAACATCAACTCGTTCAGAGGCATTCACAATGCAATTGAGGCTGAAACCGAGCGTCAAATCGAGCTTATCGAGGACGGCGGCAAGGTTGTGCAGGAAACTCGCAGATGGGACGACAGCAAAGGCGTCTCAACCTCTATGAGAAGCAAGGAAGACGCACAGGACTACAAGTATTTTCCTGAGCCTGATCTTCCTCCGATTGAACTTTCGGATGAATATATCGAGGGCATCAGAGCATCGCTTCCTGAACTTCCTGAAGCCAAGAAAGCAAGATATATCAGCGAATATTCTCTTACGGAATACGATGCAAACATTCTTTGCTCCGATAAGGCATATGCAAAGTTGTTTGATAAAACCGTTGAGATTACCAAAAATCCAAAGGACTCTGCTCACTGGATTATGGGCGACCTTATGAAACTTATGAATGATACCCAGACTCTTCCTGAAAACATTTCTTTCAGAACAGAGAGTCTCGGTGAAATTATCAATCTTGTAAATTCAAACAAGGTTTCTCGTGAATCTGCAAAAAAGGTGCTTAAGGCAGTGTTTGATGATGATGTAATTCCTGAGGAATATGTCAAGGCAAACAATATGGAAATGGTATCCGACACAGGTGCAATTCAGTCCGTTATTGAAGAAATTATCGCAAATAACGAAAAAGCTGTTGCAGAATACAAAGAGGGCAAGGACAAGTCCTTTAACTTCCTTGTCGGTCAGTCGATGAGAGCACTCAAGGGCAAAGCTCCGTCAAGCGAAGTAACAAGAATTCTCAAAGAATTGCTTGGTTAATTTTAAACCAAATAAAAACAATAAAAGCGTATCGAATTTTCGATACGCTTTTTGTTATGCCGTTAAGTGTTATTATTTGTTAGTTTCTGCTTCGTTTGCACGCTTTGCAACGATGTGATCGTGTACTTGGTCGGCAAGGTCGCCGTGAAGTTTGAACTTTGCAGTGAATACGATGAGCGAAAGCAAAATGAGTACAGGAGGAACGGCGAAGCAGATGATGCCGATTCCTGTTTTTGTTGAATTGTTGATTTGTTTTGTTGCAGATGTGATTTGCTCGTTATAGTTCATCATAGCCAAACCGCCAAACAAAACGAGAGTTTGAATGGTGTATGCCATCTTCTGCAAAAATCCCTTCATAGAAAATGTGATCGATTCGTTTCTTTCTGCATTTTTGAACTCACCGTAGTCAACAATGTCTGCAAGGAATACTGTCTGTCCAACAAACATTGCAGCGATACCTGTTGACGAAATGATGTATGCAATATCGAGTGCGATAGTCATCTTGAGAACAGGACCAAAGATGTACATCAAAACATAACCAATAATTGTTGCAATGAGCGAAATTTGATAGATAACTTTTTTGTTGAACCATTTTGAGAGAACCGGAATAACCAAAAGGCCAAGAACCGAACCGACTGCGCCGATTGTTTGGAACAATGATTGTGCTTTTGGGTTGCCGAGTACATCCGTAAAGTAATAAACGGCAGTTCCGGATGTTAAATACCAGCCGGCGTTTGAAAGCATGGCAAATATCATAAATATAACAAGTTGGTCGTTGTTTTTAATAACAGAAAAGATTTTTTTGAATGAGAATTTACTTTTTTCGCCGTAAACATCATTCTTTTCTTTTGTATTGAACACACAGATAGCAGAGAACAATACAAGCATAATTGCAAGAATTCCTGCCCATCTTGAAAATCCTGTTGCACTGTAACCCTTGTCGGTCTTTACACCTGTTGAGAGCAACGGTAAAATGATAGGAGAAGCAACCGTAACAATACCTTGACCTAATCCGGAGAATGTTCTTGCAACGGTTGAAACAAGGTTTCTGTCTTTAGGGTCGGAGGTAAAACTCGGAATCATACTCCAATACGGAATGTCAGCCATTGTGTTGGTCATACCCCAAAGCACATACATAATACCGATATAAATATAAAGTGCTGTTCCGCTCAATCCGAATTTTGTAAACAATAAAAACAATACAACTGCGTTTGACATAGCACCTATCAAAATCCACGGTCTGTATTTGCCGTGCTTTGTGCGGGTGTTGTCAACAATCGTTCCCATCATCGGGTCGTTGATACCGTCCCAAATTCTTGCAAGTGGGGTGAGAAGCAATAAAAATCCCTCTTTAAGTCCCAAAACACTTGATAAATAATAACTAAGGAATGAATAAAACATACCATAGCTTAGGTCAAGCCCTATTGCGCCCACACCAAAGCCGATTTTTTCACCCCAGGTGGTTTTTCTTTCTTCCATCTAATCACCATAACTTTCGTCAGTATAATATAAACATTATAACATATATATAATGCTTTGGCAATTTCAAATATTGTTATATATTACAAAATGGTTACAAATTTTGTAATTAAACTTTAACCTTTACAAAAGAGAATTATAGAAGATTTTTCTTGACTTAGTCGTGCGATACTATTATAATGAAATAGAAGTGGGGTACACCCCCATAAAGTGTATTGAGAAAACATACAAAACCCTAATTTTTTGAAAAATGTGGGGGAACAAAATCAATTTTTCGGGAGGAGGACGCAAAATGGATAACTATTTGTATGGCTATCGTGTGCATAAATTGGATGCGAAAAGTCGTATTGCCATTCCTTCACATATGCGTTCACGCCTCGGCGAAGAATTTGTTGCATCTCTCGGATTGGGCGATTTTATCTCGCTTTATCCGCAGGACCAGTGGGAAGAACTTTTAAATAATGTTCAAAACAGTAAGCTTCCGACCGAAAAAAAGAAAAAGATTTCTATGTATCTTGTTTCTTCGGCTGACAAGGTAAGCCTTGACACTCAGGGCAGACTTCTTGTAGGCGATCGCCTTAAAGAAAAGGTTTCGCTTGCGGGAGAAAAGGAAGCTGTTGTTTTCGGTAACATCAACCATATCGAAATTTGGAACAAAGCCAAGTTTGAAGAACAGGTTGCTTCTATCAGTAAGGAAGAAGTTATCGATATTATGGACGAGCTCAACGGTATAGGTATCTGATATGGAATTTGTACACAAGAGCGTTTTGTTTGACGAATCCATTGAGTCACTCAATATAGACAGCACAAAAACAATAGTTGACGGTACGGCAGGCGGCGGAGGCCATTCAAAGGCAATCGCAGCAAAAGCCGGCAGACTCATTGCGATAGACCAAGATCCCGATGCGATTAAGGTCCTTCACGAGCGTCTGGACGATTTGGGGAATGTTACTATTGTTCAAAATAACTTTTCTAATGTTGATCAAGTTTTGAAGGAGCTAAATGTGGCATTCATTGACGGAATGCTGCTTGATTTGGGAGTAAGCTCCTTCCAGCTTGACACAGCAGACAGAGGATTTTCGTATCACAAAGACGCACCTCTTGATATGCGAATGAGCAAATCGGGTTTAAGTGCAAAGGATGTTGTCAATACTTACAGCGAGGAAGAACTTGCTAATATAATTTTTAGATATGGGGAAGAAAAGTTTTCTCGCAGAATTGCAAAAAACATTGTTCTCTTTAGGCAGGACAAGCCTATTGAAACAACAGGCGAGCTTGTTGATATCATTAAGGCTTCGTATCCAAAAGCAAAAATGCGTGATTCGCACCCGGCAAGAAAAACATTTCAGGCTCTTCGCATTGAAGTAAATGCAGAACTTGATGTGCTTGACAAAACGCTTGATAAAGCACTTGAATGTTTAGCACCGGGCGGCAGAATTTCGGTTATTACTTTCCATTCGCTTGAGGACAGAATAGTCAAGGAAAAGTTTAACAAATGGGTTAATCCTTGTACTTGTCCAAAAGAATTTCCTGTTTGTGTATGCGGCAACAAACCGCTTGGCAGACTTGTGTTTAAGTCAAAAGCACCGACAGAAGCAGAGCTTAAAGAAAATCCGAGAGCAAGGTCGTCAAGACTCAGATGCTTTGAAAAATTTTAAATTGTATATTAATTACATTATTATAAACGGAGGTGAATATAGTGACAAATACAAATGATTTTCGCAGATACTCGTATCAAAATGATACATCTTATATGTTGAACGGCTTTAATGTATCTCGTTCTTCAACCGCACCTAAGCGTAGGGAAGAAGAGTATCCGGAAACCGGCAGAACACTCAAAGTTCGTGAAAACGACAGCGTAAAGTCCTCGTCGCAAATAAAACACGAGCAGGCGCTTTGTGCCAAAAGAGCCGTTGCCCTTATTTTGACGGCGGTTATCGTAATCGGATTTGTCGGCTTAACTCTATATTCTTTTGCCGTTAAAAATGAACTTACAAGAGAAATATCAAGCGCAAAGGTTAATATTGCAAACGCTCAAAGCGAAAATATAAGCTTGCAAAGCGAACTTGATACCATGGTGTCAATCAGTATGATTGATGATTATGCGGTTAATAAGCTCCATATGACAAAAATGGAATCAAATCAAATTCAGTATATGGATGTAAACCAATACAAACAAGATTATATGAAAAAAATAAATCAGCACAAAACTCTTGCCGAAAAGCAGTTGAGTAATAAATAAAATTATACAGCGTACTATATAAGAGAGTCGGAATTTTCCTACTCTCTAAAATGCTTTTTTATAGGCAGTCGAAAACAGACGAAAAATGAAGCGAGGTGATAACAATGTCAAACGATTTTAAAAAGCAGGGACTCAGACGAATCGCAATATTGGCTGTTGTTATCGCTTTTCTTTTTTCAATCGACGCATTCAGGGTATTTTATATTTCAACCGTCAAAGGTGACGAGTACTCTGCAAAGGCGGAAAGTCAGCAACTTTCGGATACCGAGATTGAAGCAAAACGAGGTTCTATTTATGACAGCGACGGCAATGTTCTTGCCCAATCGGCAACTACTTGGGATATTTTTCTCGATTCAAAAAACATTACCGATAAAAGCAGAGATAAGCTTGTTAACGGACTTGCAAAAATTTTGAAACTTGATGATGAAGGCAAAGCGGAACTTCTCGAAAAAAGTAAAAAAGACACTCATTATGTTGTTGTAGCCGAGCAGGTTGAAAACGATATTAAGGAAAAAATTGCAAGTTTTAAAATTAAAAATAAGTTTTCAAGTATGATAGGCATGGAGCAAAATACAAAGCGTTATTATCCTTACGGCGAATTTGCTTCAAATGTCCTCGGCTTTACGGGTGATGATAACCAAGGTCTTTACGGCTTGGAATATTACTATGAGAATGAATTAAAAGGCACAAACGGCAGAATTATCACTGTAAAAGACGCTCAAAAGCACAACCTTCCGACAGATTATGAAACTTCGATTGACGCAGTTGACGGCAACTCTCTTGTGCTTTCTCTTAATCAAAATGTTCAGTATACACTTGAAAAAAATCTTTCTTCAACAATGAAGGAATACAAGGCAAAGGGTGCGTACGGCGTTGTGATGAATTGCAAAACCGGTGCTGTGCTTGCTATGGCATCGCTTCCCGATTATGACTGCAACGAGCCTTACAAACTCACATATTCAAAAAATATCAAGGCCATAGAAAAGATTACCGATAAAGATGAAAAAGTTGCCGCAAAATCAGAGGCAATTCAAAATCAGTGGAACAACTTTGTTACTTCAAGTACATATGAACCGGGCTCGGTTTTCAAAACCTTTATTGCTGCAGCAGCACTTGAGGAAAATATAGTTAATCTCAACACAACTTATACTTGCACAGGCTCAATTCGAGTAAAGGATTATGTTATGAGATGTCACTATCATCCGGGACACGGCACAGAAACTTTTACTCAAGGACTTGAAAATTCGTGCAACCCGTTCTTTATTACCGTAGGTCAAAAACTCGGTGTGCACAATTATTTTAAATATTTTGAGGCATTCGGCTTTACTCAAAAAACGGGAATTGACCTTCCAGGTGAGGCAGGTTCACAGTATTATAAAGAAAATCAATATGGTATTGTAGAACTTTCTTCTGCTTCGTTTGGTCAGTCAAACAGCTTGACGCCTATCCAGCTTTGCACGGGCCTTTGTGCAATAGCAAACGGAGGTACACTTTTGAAGCCGTATGTAGTTGACCATATCATCGATGCAAACGGCAATACCGTTAAAAAAACGCAACCTACCGAGGTAAGAAGAGTTATCAGTGAAGATACCTCCAAAAAGGTTAGAGGTATGATGAAATCCGTTGTTGACAACGGTACGGGTAAAAACGGTTATGTTGCAGGTTACCGTGTAGGCGGTAAAACAGGTACATCAACCAAGCTTGCCGAGTCGACAAACGGCAAAACGAAGTATATTGTTTCATTTGCGTCAATCGCTCCGTCGGATGATCCGCAAGTTGCTATGATAATCATTATGGATGAGCCAAACGAAGATTTGGGCGGCGGTGCACTTTGTGCTCCTATTGCGGCACAGGTGGTAGAAACTTGTATGCAGGAACTCAATATTGAGCCTGAATATGACGAAAAGGAAAGCAAAAACCTTTCTGTATTCACACCGAATGTAATCGGTAAGTCTGTAAATGACGCAAAATCAGCACTTAATTCGAAGAATCTCAAATGCAAAATTGTAGGCAACGGCAAAAAGGTTGTTCGTCAGTCACCGGCGTCATCATCAACAATCCCTACGAACGGCACAGTTGTTCTTTACACAACCGATGAAGAAAAGCAAATCGTTACCGTTCCGGATTTTTCGGGACTTACAATAAGCGAAGCCAATACTTTGGCAAGCGAAAATAATTTGAATATTGAAATTAACGGTATTAATTTGTCGGCATCAAATGTTGTGGCTTATCGCCAGTCCACCGAAAAAGGTGCAAAGGTTTCTGCCGGCACGGTAATCACCGTATCGTTTAAGAATACAAACTCAGTTCTCGACTGATAATATATAGGAGTGAGAAAATGAAACTTTCACAGGTTTTAAAAGATGTAAAGGTAAAAAATGAATATAAGGATGTTGAAGTAAAGGATGTAACAGCCGATTCCCGTCAGGTCGAAGAAGGCTACCTTTTTGTGTGCATAAAGGGTGCATCGTTTGACGGTCATTCGGTTGCCGAAGAAATGCTCAAAAAAGGTGCGGCGGCTGTTGTGTGCGATCACGATTTGGGTCTTGCAAATCAGGTTATTGTTGATGATACACGCAAGGCTTATTCTCCTATATGTGCTTCGTTTTTCGGCAATCCTGCCGATAGTCTAAAACTTATTGGACTTACAGGCACAAACGGCAAAACAACCACAACATTTTTGATTAAGCAAATTCTTGAAAATGTCGGCAAAAAATGCGGACTCATCGGTACGGTTCAAAATATGGTGGGAAGCGAAGTCTATCCTGCACATTATACCACTCCGGACCCTCACGAATTGCAGTCGCTTTTCAGAAAAATGGTTGATGCAAACTGCGAATACTGTATTATGGAGGTTTCTTCACAAGCACTTGCACAGGGCAGAGTAGAGGGCATTCACTTCCATATCGGTGCATTTACAAATCTCACTCAGGACCATCTTGATTATCACAAAACATGGGAAAATTATTTTGAGGCAAAAAAGCTCCTTTTCAAGGATTGCGATACAGCCGTTACAAATGTTGACAACAAGTACGGTCTTAAAATTGTTGAAGGCTGTAATTGCAAAACCGTTACCTACGGTGTTGATAATATGAAAGCGGATTACACCGCAAGAAATGTTCGCTTTTCTTCACAGGGCGTTAAGTATGACCTTATTGGTGAAAAAATCGGCAGAGTAGACTGTCCTATTCCGGGTAGATTCAGCGTATATAATTCGCTTTGTGCAATTTCTGTTGCATTAACACTCGGTGTTGATTTTACCGATGTGCTTGAAGCAATCAGCAAGTCAAACGGAGTAAAGGGCAGAATTGAGGTTGTGCCTACACCGAATCAGGATTATACAGTTATTATTGACTATGCTCACTCTCCTGACGGACTTGAAAACATTATTTCTTCCTTAAAGGAAATTGCAAACGGCAGAGTTGTCACAGTATTTGGTTGCGGCGGTGACAGAGATAAAACCAAACGACCTAAGATGGGCAAAATCGCAGCTGACTTGTCTGATTTCTGCGTTGTAACATCGGATAATCCGAGAAGCGAAAATCCAAGCGACATTATCAAAGACATTCTTGTGGGAATGAAGGACAGCAAAACCCCTTATGAGGTTGTTGAAAACAGAAAAGAAGCTATTGCGTGGGCAATGAAAAATGCGAAAAAGGATGATATAATTCTCCTTGCAGGCAAAGGACACGAAACTTATCAAATTCTTCCGACAGGCACAATTCATTTTGACGAAAGAGAAGTTGTTGCAGAGGTTTTAGAGGAACTTAACAAATAATGGAAAAACTAAAATTATCAGAAATTGCACCGTATTTGGGTGCAACATATAACAAAGATGCCGGATTTGATTCGGTGTGTATAGATACAAGAAAAATCACAAAGGGTTGCCTTTTTATATGTATTAAGGGTGAACGCTTTGATGCTCATCAATTTGCGGATGAGGCTTTGTCGTTCGGTGCATCGGCTGTTATGATTCATTCCGACATTGAACCGAACGGTGCATATATCAAGGTTGACGACACATCAAAGGCTATGCTCAGCCTTTCGGGATATTATCGTTCAAAGTTTGATATTCCTGTAATCGGTTTGACAGGCTCGGTCGGCAAAACAACAACAAAGGAGTTCACTCACCTTGTTGTGTCGGCAAAGTATAATGCAATCAAAACTCTTGGAAATCTCAATAACGAAATCGGCGTTCCTCAAATGTTGTTCCAAATTGACAAAAGCACCGAGGCGGCGGTTATCGAAATGGGTATGAATCACTTCGGTGAAATTTCCCGTCTTGTAAACGAGGTTAAGCCTACAATCGGTCTTATTACAAATATCGGTGTTTCGCATATTGAAAATCTCGGTTCTCGTGAGGGGATTTTGAAGGCAAAACTTGAACTTTGCGAGGGACTTGCAGAGGGTGCTCCTCTTATTTTGAACGGCGACAATGATATGCTCCAAACCGTAAAAGATGAACATCACAAGGTTGTTTTTTACGGAATTGAAAACGGTGAAATTAAAGCGGAAAACATTGTTGAAACGGATAATTCCACATCGTTTGATGTTGCATATTACGGCAAAAAACAGCATATAACTATCCCGACAATCGGTATACACAATGTGTACAATGCTCTTGCGGCGTTCGCAGTAGGTTATTTTTTGAATGTCGAGCCACAGTCGGCGGCAGATGCACTCGGCACATATGTGCCTGCCGGTATGCGTCAAAAAGTAGTTGATGTTGACGGCATAACTTCAATTGAGGATTGCTACAACGCTTCGCCTGATTCTATGCGTGCCGCACTCAAAACATTAAGCAACATTAAAGGCAACAAAAAAATTGCTGTTTTGGGCGATATGCTTGAACTCGGCGATTATGCAAAAACCGCTCACACAGAAGTCGGCAAGGCTGTTGCAGAAAACAAAATAGACTATCTTCTTGCTTATGGCAATGATGCAAAGTTTTATGTTGACGGTGCAAAGCAGGACGGAGTAGAAAACGCATTTTTGTTTGATGACAAAGAAAAATTGTCCGAAATGCTTTTGAATATTGCAACAAAAGGTGATGCGATTTTATTTAAAGGCTCACGAGGTATGAAACTCGAGGATGTTATAAATACTGTATATAAAGGATGGAGAAAACAATGAGCACAACAGTTGCACTTATCATAACCGCTGTTATATCCTTCGGTATCACAGCCGGTCTCGGATTTGTAATTATTCCGTGGCTTCGTAAATTAAAATTCGGTCAAACAATTTTGGACATCGGTCCGTCATGGCACAAGTCAAAGCAGGGCACACCAAATATGGGCGGCTTGATGTTTATTATCGGTATCATCGTTGCATTTGTTATCGGTGCATTGACTTTTACTCTTTCGGGCGGCAAACTTGAAAGTGATTATGCTTCGGTTCTTGTCGGCAGAGATAAGGTGCTTATCATCGCAGGTCTTTGCCTTGCGTTCGGTTGCGGCGTTATCGGCTTTACTGATGATTTTATCAAAATCAAACTCAAAAGAAATGAGGGCTTAACCGCAAAGCAAAAGTCATTCGGTCAACTTGTTATGGCTATCGGCTACACGGCTACTCTGTGGCTTTCGCACAATACGGTTTGGTATTTGCCTTTTATCGGCAATGTTAATTTTGAAAAAAATATTGTTACAGGCGTTGTTTTCTGGCTTGTTTCAATTTTCATTATAGTAGGATGTGTTAACAGCGTTAACCTTACCGACGGTATCGACGGTCTGTGTTCAAGCGTAACCGTAACCGTAGCCGTTACATTTATTATTGCGTCGTTTATGCTTAAGTTCGCAGGACTCGGTATTCTTTCTGCCGCACTTCTCGGCGGCGTTTTAGGCTTCCTTTGTTGGAATTGGAACCCTGCAAAAACATTTATGGGCGATACCGGCTCGCTTTTCCTCGGCGGTCTTGTTACCGCACTTGGTTTTGCAATCAAGTGTCCGCTTTTGCTCGTGCTTATCGGTATTGTATATGTGTGCGAAACTATGAGCGATATTATTCAAATCGGATATTTCAAAATGACTCACGGCAAGCGTATTTTCAAAATGGCACCTATTCATCACCATTTTGAAATGTGCGGCTGGAAAGAAAAGAAAATCTGCGTTGTATTTTCAATCGTAAATACAGTAGGATGTGCAGTTGCACTTGTTCTTATGCACTTTGGTTATTAAATGTAAAAAAATCTACGAAAGGAGTCCCGTATTATGGCAGGCAGAGATTTAGAACCGCCTCGCCGTTCGTCAAGACAAAATGAGTCTTACGAACAGCCGAGAAAGAAAAAATTAGGGAAAGCACCTAAAAATCCGTTTGATAAAAATTCGGGTATGTCATTTTTGGTTGCCAACGGCGGATTTGATTTGCCGTTTTTTGCCGCAACACTTGCACTTGTTACAATAGGTCTTATTATGTTGTTTTCGGCAACCTATCCGTATGCTTTGCAAAATGAGGGCGACTCCTATTATTATTTTAAGCGCCAACTTATTTTCGCTGTTGCAGGCATAATCGTAATGCTTGTTGTATCAAAATTAAATTACAGATTTTTAAAGATAATTGAAAAGCCTCTTTTTGCGATTTCGGTATTTTTGTTGATACTTGTTTTGTTTTACCATGTTGATGTCAACAGAAACGGCGAGGACTTTAAGAGATGGATTCCTATCGGACCTTTTACTCTTCAGCCTTCAGATATTGCAAAGTTTGCACTTATTCTTGTGCTTGCCGGTTATATCAGTAAAAACTACCGCAAGATGAAGTATTTTAAAGAGGGCGTTTTATTCCCGGCACTTTTTATAGGTGTATGCTGCGTGTTGATTTACCTTGAAAATCACCTTTCGTGTACTCTTCTCGTTTTTATGATCGGACTTGCAATGATGTTCTGCGGCGGAACCCGTTGGCAATATTATGTTGCCGGCATATGCTTCGTAGCCGTTGTTGCAATAATTGTTATAAGCAATCCCGATGTTTTGCCGGGCTATCAGGGCGACCGTATCAGAGCATGGACCGATAAAGCTTTTCAGCCTTTGGGACTCAGATGGCAAACAAACAATTCGCTTTATGCAATCGGCTCCGGCGGATTTTGGGGCGTTGGTTTGGGCAATTCAAAACAAAAATACCTTTATGTTTCCGAGCCACAAAATGACTTTATTTTTGCAATTGTTTGCGAAGAACTTGGTTTTATCGGTGCAACGCTTATTATCGGCCTTTTCGGAATTCTTTTTTGGAGAGGCGTTAAAATAGCACAAAGATGTGAGGATAGATTTTCTTCACTTGTAGTTATAGGTATCGTATCTCAGGTTGCAATTCAAACAATATTCAATATTCTTGTTGTAACCGATACCATTCCGAATACGGGTATAGCATTGCCGTTTTTCTCTTACGGCGGCACATCGCTTTTGATGCTTTGCTTTGAAATGGGCGTGGTTTTGTCTATTTCACGCAAAGTAAATACAAAGAATTATTGAGGTAGAAATTATGAAACTTTTATTTGCAACAGGCGGTACTGCCGGTCATATTAATCCTGCACTTGCCGTTGCTTCTTATATCAGAGAACATTATCCCGACAGCGAAATTATGTTTATCGGCACAGCCGACCATATGGAATCAAGGCTTGTTCCGAATGCCGGATTTGAATTTAAAACTATCGAAATTAACGGCTTTAAGCGTTCGTTTTCGCCAAAAGCAATTATAGACAATGTAAAAACGGTCGGCAAACTTATGAAGTCGGAAAAGGAATCTAAAAACATTATCAAAGAATTCAATCCCGATGTTGTTATAGGCTTTGGCGGATATGTATCCGGACCTGTTCTTGATGAAGCTGTTAAACTTCATATTCCGACTTGTATTCACGAGCAAAATGCTTATCCGGGAATTACAAATAAACAGCTTTCTAAAAAAGTGGACAAGGTTATGCTCACTGTTGAGGATGCAAGAAGTCATTTGGATGATAAATGTGATGCTGTTGTTACGGGACTTCCCGTAAGAGGCGAACTTCTTAAAAAATCAAAGTTTGAAGCAAGAATTGAACTTGGAATTGCCGATGATAAACCTCTTGTTCTTTCGTTCGGCGGTTCCCTCGGAGCAGCACCTTTAAATGATGCTATGTTTGATATTCTCCTTGAAGACGCCGAAAAAAACGATGTTTATCATATTCATTCGGTAGGTACAAACGGCAGAGATTATCTTTATAAATTTGCCGAAAACGGTTTCGCCCAAAGAAGCGAAGATGTTTATTATAAAGGCAATGTTGAAGTAAGATTGTATATTGATAATATGGATACCTGTATGGCTGCTGCTGATTTGGTTATCGGCAGAGCCGGTGCTTCCTCTTTGTCCGAAATTGAGGCAATGGGCAAGGCTTCTATTCTTATTCCGTCACCGTATGTTGCGGAAAATCATCAATTCCACAACGCAATGGCGCTTGTAAATCGCAATGCAGCAAGAATTTTGCGTGAAAAGGATTTGACAACCGACTCTTTAAAGGCTCTTATGAATGAACTTATAAGCGACAAGGCGGAACTTGTCGATATAGAAAAAAATGCAAAAGATATGGCGATTCTCGATTCTCGTGAGAGAATAGCGGATATTATTCTTTCTCTTGCAAAATAATTAACATATTTTGAGCACTTTTCATAGACTGCCATAGGTGGTTTTATGAAATGCTTAAAAATTAACGGTGGTAAAAAATTAAGCGGAAGTATTTCGGTTCACGGTGCAAAAAACAGTGTGCTTCCGATTCTTTCCGCTTGCGTGCTGATTAACGGAGTTTCCGTTATACATAATTGCCCAAAACTTTCTGATGTCGATGTAACAGTTGATATTTTGCGTTATCTCGGTGCAAAAGTTGAAAGAAATAATGACACTTTGACTGTTGATACTTCTGATATAAATCGGTTTGATATATTGGAATGTCAAATGAAAGAACTTCGTTCTTCAATTATTTTTCTCGGTGCCCTTGCATCAAGGAGCGACAGAGCTTGTCTTTATCTTCCCGGTGGGTGCGAAATAGGACTTCGTCCGATTGATTTACATTTAAAGGGACTTAAAGCACTCGGATATGATGTTTATACCGACGGCCACAATGTATGTGCCGCAAAGGATAAAGTTAAAGGTACAGAGATTGTTTTGCCGTTTCCGAGCGTCGGTGCAACGGAAAATATAATACTTGCCTCTGTTTTGGCTCCGGGCAGAACAACAATAGTAAATGCCGCAAGAGAGCCGGAAGTAGCAGATTTGGTGAATTTTTTAAACAAAGCAGGTGCAAGGATTTCAGGAACATCCGCACCTACCATTGTGATTGACGGTGTAAAATCACTTCACGGTGTTGAACATACCGTTATTCCCGACAGAATTTTGGTTGCTACCTTGATGTCCGCCTGTGCAATTACCGGCGGTGAAATTGAAGTTAAAAACTTGTTCCCCGAGCATATTATGCCGACTTTGCCTGTATTTGAAGAAATGGGCTGTAATATAGATATAAGTAATAATAGCTTGTATATAAAATCGCCCAAAAGGTTAAATCGAGTTAAAAAGATTGAAACAATGGCATATCCCGGATTTCCTACGGATTGTCAGGCACCTGTTATGGCGGCTCTTTCAGTAGCAAACGGAACTTCTATAATCAAAGAAACCATATTTGAAAACAGATTTAAGCATATAGAACAACTTAATTTGTTTGGTACGGATATAAGCATTAATGACAGGATTGCCGTTGTTAACGGTGTAAAAAATATTCATCCGGCAGATGTAAAATGTACTGATTTGCGAGGGGGCGCAGCAGTTGTTATTGCTGCCCTAAAGGCAAACGGGATCTCAACTGTCAGTGATATTTATCATATCGACAGGGGATATGAGTGCATTGAAAACCAATTTGCTCTTCTTGGTGCAGATATAAAGAGGATAAATGATGAAAAAAAGCAGTAAAAATAACCAAAAAGAAAATATTGATGCTATGAAACCTCTGAATGATGAACTTGGCTTTTTTGGACTCGAACCGCCAAAGGTTTACCGTGAAGATCAAGCCAAATCTTCATACAGAAAAACAGAGCAAAGGCAATCTTTAGATAAGAAAAGAAAATCAAAACGTAAAAGTGCACCTGCTCAATCAAGAGAACAAAATATAAATCAGGTTAAGAAAAAAAGAAAGCTTAAAAAGAAGTTCAGAGTGGCTTTTACGGCTGTCGGTCTTGTACTTTTAATTGCAATAATTGTACTTATTTTAAGCCTTACCGTGCTTTTTAAGATTGAAACCGTAACGGTTAACGGTGCAAAGAAATATAATTCACAACAAATTATTTCTGTTTTGCCTATTGAAAAAGGCAAAAATCTTTTTCTTATAGATAAAAAGGGAGCAGCAAGTAAGGTTGAAGAAAATTTGCCGTATGTTTACAATCTTGAAATTACACGCAAATTGCCGTCAACCGTTATTGTAAAAATTACAGAACCTGAGTTTGTGTATTATGTAAAAAACAGTAATGATACATATACCTATTTTGACGATAATTTTAAAATTCTTGAGGCAGATGTAAAATCGGCTCCTAAAAAAGGAATTGAGGTTAAAAAAATAGCATTTGAAAATGTTGTTCCGGGCAAAACGGCAACAATCACAAATAAAGACCTGATACCTGATATAGAGGCACTTATGCAATGCGTTGCCGATTTACAACTTAAAAAGATAACCGCTGTTTATTCTGACAGTCTTGTAAGCAATTATATTGTGTATGATAATCGTATAACAGTTAAATTGGGCGAAACCAAGGATATAAAAGATAAAGTCTTTACAGCTTTGGCAGCTATAGAAAAGCTAAATGAAAGTAATCCGGGTGCCGAAGGCACTTTAACAGCTACAAACAGCAAGCAGATTTACTTTACAGAGAAAAAGTAAAAAATATAATAAATTTTGCTGTAAAGTGACTTTACTTGCATAGTGCATTACGAAATGTATAATTTATGCACTTTGCACAACAAAACAATGTATAATTTTATAAAGGTTGGAAAAAATATTTAGATTATTTTTTAAAAAGTATTGCAAAGTAGTTACAAAACTGTTACAATATCAAATGTGAGACACTGACAGAGTGTTGTACCGATAAAATTAAAGATAAGGAGAATTAAAAATGGGTAGATATGAAATCGATACTGACGACAACAAAGTTGTTTCAATAAAAGTAATAGGCGTAGGTGGCGGCGGCGGAAACGCTGTTAACCGTATGGTTAAGTGCGGAGTAAAGGATGTAGAGTTTGTAGCAATCAACTCTGATAAGCCTGCTCTTGACAAGTCATCTGCTACACATAAAATTCTTATCGGCGAAAAGGCAACAAAGGGCCGTGGTGCAGGTGCAAGACCTGAGGTTGGTCTTAAGGCTGCCGAAGAATCAAAAGAAGCATTGACAGATGTTCTTCAGGGCTGTGAAATGGTATTCGTTACTGCCGGTATGGGCGGCGGAACAGGTACAGGTGCTGCTCCGGTAGTTGCAAAGCTTGCTAAGGAAATGGGTATTCTTACCGTTGGTGTTGTTACAACTCCGTTCGGTTTTGAAGGTAAGCGTCGTATGCAACAGGCACAGGAAGGTATCAATGAGCTTGCTTCAAATGTTGACTCATTGATGGTTATTCCAAACGAAAATCTTAAGCTCGTTTCTAAGGAAAAAATTACTCTTCTCAACGCATTTGAAATTGCAAATGATGTACTTCGTCAAGGCGTACAGAGCATTTCTGACCTTGTTAATGCAACAGGTCTTGTAAACTGCGACTTCGCCGATGTTACCGAAATTATGAAGGATGCCGGCTATGCTCATATGGGCGTTGGTCACGGCAAGGGTAAGGATAAGGCAGAAATGGCAGCTCAGCAAGCTATTTCTTCACCTCTTCTTCAAACATCTATCGATGGTGCACGCGGTGTTCTTCTCAACATCACTTGCTCAACAGATATCGGTCTTGAAGAAATCGATGCAGCATCCAATGTTGTTATGGAAGCTGTTCATCCTGATTGCGAAATCATCTGGGGCGCTAACTTCGATGAAGATCTTGAAGATGAAATGATCATTACAGTTATCGCTACTCGTTTCGGTGAGGACGGTCCTGGTGCTCCGATTAAGTCTACAACTGCTTCAAAGCCTGTTGCTCCTCCAACTGAAATTCCTTCAGCTCCTGCAAGCTTCACTTCAAATGATGACGATTCGTTTAATGACATTGTTTCATTCTTTAAGAAGTAATTAATCTGAAATTTAAAAGACTGTTCGCTTTTGAACAGTCTTTTTTTGTTGTGTAAAGCTATAAAGCTTGTATTATTTATTTTTGAAAAGGTGAGATTACTTTTTGAAATATATATTGTTTTCTTATGTAAATTTTTAAACTTTACTGTTTTTAACACTTTCCACCCAATTTTCCACACCGAAAATACGCTAAAATCGGTTATTTAAACATTTATTCCACACAGTTTTCCACATTTTCATTATTGAAGTGCCGGTTTGTAAAGAATTTCACTTTACAAATATCGCATAATAAAAAGCCGTTAAACAATTATTTTTGTAACTGTTTAACGGCTTTACATATGTTTTTTATTTTTTTGCAACAATAATTGAAAATTGTTTGGTAAATGATTTTACTTTGTTTGCCATTTCAGTAGGTGTTTCTTTCATTCCTTTTGAAATCCAGCTTATGATAACTCCGCCCAAGCCGAAGCCGAAGAATTCCGCAACGGCAGAGTTGTCATTGCTTAATGTATTTAAGTTGTTTTTTCTGATAATATCATCAATTATGCTTTTAAATTGGTTTGTGGCAATTTTTGACAGGTAAGAATATACATCACCCATGTTGATTTTTACAGCGTTTTGGTAAAACTTTTTGTCGTTATACATCGTATTGAATATAGTCAAAAAGTTTTCTTCCATCGTTTCGTATGAAAAATTGTCAACAAGTTTGCTGATTATTTCATTATAGAGCAACCAATCAAGAAGCTCGTATCTGTCCTGAAAATGATAGTAAAATGTTTGTCTGTGCATTTCACATTTGTTTGAAATGTCCGAAACCGTGATTTTTTCAAATGGTGTAGTTTGCATTAATTCTTTCAACGCAGCAGCAATCTTACGCTTGGTGATTTCACTGCATGATAATTGGTCTTTCATACCGTAAACCTCTTATACAAATATTATAGTATGTATATTATAGCATATTTTCAAATTTATACAAGTGTATGTTTAAAAATTAACATTTGTATAATTAAATTGTTGAATGATACATCATAATTCCGCTCTGTTCGATGTCTACAACTCCGTAAAAACCGTCACGGGCAGAACCGGGATTCATATAATGTATAGAGTCCACAACCTCAATATACGGGATGTGAGTGTGACCGAATAAAACAATGTCCGCACCGATTGATCTTGCTTCTCTTTGAATATCCTGATACCCGTGCTTAACATAGTATGGATGTCCGTGCGTGAAAAGTATCTTCTTTCCGTCAAATTCTATAACTTTGCTTGCAGGGTACGGTGAATAAAAATCACAGTTTCCGCTTACTCTGTCAAGGTTGATGTCCGGGTACATTATCAATGCTTCATCAAGGTCATCATTGCCGTCACCCAAAAACAAAAACAAGTCGGCATTGTCCTTATGCCTTTCGATTATATCAAGTAAAGCCGAAACTCTTCTGTGACTGTCCGACATTACCACTATTCTCATTCATATCCCACCTTAAATTATCATATCTTTAATTAGATTATACTATGAAAGGATGCGTGTTTCAATGAAAAATATCAATGTTGACGATCTGAAAAAAGCCGCCGAGAGCGGAAACATAGATTCGTATATCAATAAAAATCTTCCGCCCGATGCAACTAAAAAAATCAAGCAGGTTTTGTCTGATAAATCCGCAACCGAAAAGTTGCTTAACACTCCGGAAGCAAAAGCACTTATGCAGAAATTTATGAAAAAATAGGTAGAAAAATGGATAACATAAACGATATTATATCATCTCTTTCGGATGATGATATAGAAATGCTCAAGGGTGTTGCCTCGTCTATATTAGGCGACGGCAATGCACCCGAACAAAAGCATTCAGCCGAGCAGAATAATTCTGTTCTTCCAAACGGACTTAATCTTTCACAAAGTGATCTCAATATGATGCTCAAGGCAAAAAAGATAATTGATAAAATGAACAACACTTCATCAAAGGATGCCGATCTTATTTTGGCTTTAAAACCGCATCTTTCCGAAGAGTCAAAAGCAAAAGCCGATAAAGCAATTCGTATTTTGAAATTGTTTGATATTCTTCCGTACATAAAGGAATTGTTTTAAATGAGCGAATTTAATTCAAATGACATAAATGATGCAAAACGCCGTGTTGAAGAAATGCGAAAAAAAGCAAATAATTACATAGACACTCCGCAAAACGAGGACAAAACTTTTAAAAATTCGAGTGCAAAAAGCAATAATAAAAATGATTCTCCGCTATCCTTTTTGTCGGATTTAACAGGTTCTCTTTTTTCGTCGTCGGGCAATGACGGCTCGCAGGGACTTATTCTTGCACTTATTTTAATTTTGTCAAAAGAGGGAGCAGACAGCAAATTAATTTTGGCACTTCTGTATATTTTGCTTTGATAGTATGGAAATTTGATATAATATGTGTTATATTATACATTAGATTTATTTGGGAGGAATTAGATGTCTAATATTACACATGTATATTTTGACGGCTTGGGTATAGATTTTAATCTGCCGTCGGTAGCCTTCAGCGTGTTTGGCTACGACATTCATTGGTACGGAATAATTATTGCTTTCGGTTTTGCACTTGCTGTTTTGTACGGCGGTCGTAAGGCGTATAAATGGAAGATGAGCCTTGACGGAATGACCGATGTGCTTATTTGGGGCACACTTTTAGGTATAATTTGTGCACGGCTTTATTATGTCGCCTTTGAATGGGACTACTATTCGCAACACCTCAACGAAATTCCGGCTATATGGAACGGCGGTATTGCGATTTACGGCGGTATTATCGGTGCCCTTATCGGTGCGGCAATAGGCTGTAAAATCGGTAAAATTAATTTTCTTAACCTTCTTGATTTGGGTTCGCTCGGGCTTTTGATCGGACAAGGTATCGGCAGATGGGGCAATTTCTTTAATCAGGAGGCGTTCGGCACAAACACCGATACGGCACTTTTCAGAATGTGGTCGCCAAAAATTCATGATACTTTGGAAAGTTCGGCGGCACTCCTTGCACAAAAGGGAATAACTGTTGATCCAAACACAGCTGTTCATCCTACATTTTTGTATGAAAGTGTATGGTGTTTGCTCAGCTTCCTTGTGCTTCATATTGTTGTAACTTATTTCAGAAAGTTTAAGGGCGAAATCTTTATGCTTTACGGCGTGCTTTACGGTGCCGAGCGTATGGTTGTTGAAGGTATGAGAACCGATTCTCTTTACATCGGCTCAACAACTATCCGTGTTTCACAGCTTTTGTCGGCAATTATCGTGGTTGTTGCTCTTGTATTTTTCATTTATTTTATGACAAAATACAAGAAGGGCAAATTGCCAAAGGCACTTCAACTTGATGACTTGGATGCTTTAGAAGAAGCAAACAAAAAAGTAAAGGCAGAGCAAAAGGCTGAACTTGAGGAGAAAAAAAGACAAAAGGCTCTTAAAAAGCAGGAAAAGAAAGATAAGAGGAATAAGCAATGAATATTATCGACGGAAAAGCTGTATCAAAAAAAGTGAAAGAAGATGTTAAGGCAGAGTGCGAACAGCTCAAAGCAAAAGGTGTCACACCGGGCCTTGCAGTAATTATTGTTGGCGATGACCCTGCATCTCAGGTGTATGTTCACAACAAAGAGGTTGCGTGTGAGGCTTGCGGATTTTACAGCGTTAAGTATGCTCTCCCTGCCGAAACAACTCAGGAAGAACTTAATGCACTTATAGACGAACTTAACAAAGATGACAAAATCAACGGTATTCTTTGTCAGCTTCCTCTGCCGTCGCATCTTGACGACAAGGAGGTTATCAATCGTATTGACCCGCTCAAGGATGTTGATGCGTTCCATCCTGTAAATGTCGGTGCGATTATGATTGGCGATTACAATTATTTGCCTTGCACTCCTGCGGGCGTTATGGAGCTTATCCATTCAACAGGCGTTGATGTTTCGGGCAAAAAAGCTGTTGTTATGGGTCGTTCAAATATCGTGGGCAAGCCTATGGCAATGCTTCTTCTTCACGAAAACGCAACAGTGGAAATCACTCATTCAAGAACTCAAAATTTGGCAGATATTACCAAAGAAGCCGATATTCTTGTTGCCGCTATCGGCAAGGCAAAATTTGTCAAGGCAGATATGGTCAAGGATGGCGCAGTTGTTATTGATGTCGGTATGAACAGAGATGAAAACGGCAAACTCTGCGGTGATGTGGACTTTGAGGATGTAAAGGATAAGTGCAGCTTCATCACTCCGGTTCCGGGCGGTGTTGGTCCGATGACTATCGCTATGCTTATGAAAAACACATTGACAGCGGCAAAAATCCAAAACGGTGTTGAGTAATATGACTATTGAAGAACAGGTTGTAAACAAATTAATTGACAGAGGCTTCCGCATTTCCTTTGCCGAATCGTGTACAGGAGGCCTTTGTTGCGGCACGCTTGTTAATGTGTCGAATGCTTCAAAGGTGCTTGATATGTCGTTTGTGACCTATGCAAACGAAGCAAAGGTTGAACTTATAAATGTAAGCCCCGAAACTATCAAAAACTATGGTGTCGTCAGTGAACAGGTTGCAGGGGAGATGTGCATCGGTGTTGCCGAAAAAGCACACAGCGATGTCGGAGTAGGCGTCACAGGTGTTGCCGGTCCGACTGGAGGCACCGCCAAAAAACCGGTCGGTATGGTTTGCTTTGGATTTTATGTAAACGGAAAAGTAAAAACTTATACAATGCAGTTTGGCAATCTCGGCAGAAATGTTGTCAGAGCCAAGTCGGTTGAATTTGTTTTCAATACTTTAAATGATTTGCTTGAAAAGTAAAAAACTATGTGTTATAATATTTCCGTTGCAATTGCAAAAATTAAATAAGGTGTATCATCCGATACACCCGACATGCTGATATGGCTCAGTTGGTAGAGCAGCTCATTCGTAAACGGAAGGCTGTTCGCTGATTTAGGCTCAAAGCAAACGAAAAATTGAATAAATGCTGATATGGCTCAGTTGGTAGAGCAGCTCATTCGTAATGAGCA
>SAMEA104315426__coassemble_128_pt1 | contig 131796 bp, 117 predicted proteins | sample SAMEA104315426__metabat2_low_PE_040 | metagenome-assembled genome bin SAMEA104315426 (sample SAMEA104315426) | gut metagenome | biome: Monkey gut; feature: monkey-associated habitat; material: faeces | place: China | collected 2013 | reverse complement strand
GATTTTCGGGGATTTGTAGGGAGTCAAAAATGCCCCTCGGGGGCTTCTCCTAAGCAGTAGGCCATCGGTTCGATTCCGGTCGGGGATGCCAAAAATTGAAGTCTTGAAATCCTTGCAATTAAGGCGTTTCAAGGCTTTTGTTGAAAATGCACTTACTGCGTGCTATAATGAAGCCGAAAACAAATCATTTTTAAAGAAACGGAAAAATTATGTTTGTAGATATTGCGAAAATAAAAATTAAAGGCGGCGACGGCGGTGCCGGTGCGGTTGCCTTTCACAGAGAAAAATATGTTGCGGCAGGCGGTCCTGACGGCGGTGACGGCGGAAAGGGCGGAGATGTTGTTTTTGTAGTTGACGATAATCTTGCAACTCTTGCCGACTTCAGATATAAGCGTAAGTATTCCGCACCAAACGGCGAGGGCGGAAAAGGCGGTCGTTGCAACGGTAAAAAAGGTCAAGACCTCGAAATCAAAGTGCCTCGTGGCACAATCATCCGTGAAGCGAACAGCAAAGCTGTTATGGCGGATATGAGCAAAACAGAGCGTTTTGTTGCCGCAAAAGGCGGAAAAGGCGGATGGGGCAATATGCACTTTGCAACTTCAACCCGTCAGGTTCCTCGTTTTGCAAAACCGGGTGTTCCGGGCGAGGAGTGGGAAGTCAGCCTTGAACTTAAACTTCTTGCGGATGTCGGTCTTGTCGGTTATCCGTCAGTCGGCAAAAGCAGTCTTATTTCCGTTGTTTCACAGGCGAAGCCGAAAATCGGCGATTACCACTTCACAACTCTTGTGCCGAATCTCGGCGTTGTAAGTATGGGCGAGGGCAACAGCTTTGTTCTTGCCGATATTCCGGGACTTATCGAGGGTGCAAGCGAGGGCGTTGGTTTGGGTCATCAGTTCCTGCGTCATGTTGAGCGTTGCAGAATGCTTATTCACATTGTTGATGTCAGTGGCAGTGAGGGCAGAAATCCGATTGACGATTTTGAAAAAATCAACGAGGAACTCAAAAAATTCAATCCCGACCTTGCCGAGCGTCCTATGATTGTTGCCGGCAACAAGATTGATATGGCAGAGCCTGAACAGATTGAAGAGTTCAAAAAATATGTCAACGATAAGGGCTATGAATATTATTCTATTTGTGCGCCGATTATGGAGGGCACAAAAGAATTGATGAATGTCACTTGGAATATGCTCAAGGAGCTTCCGCCGATTAAGGAATACGAAGTTGAGGAAATTCCGCTTGAAGCACTCATTCCGGAGGATGATAACAGCTTCAAGATTACTCAAGAGGACGAGGGCTACTACCTTGTTGAAGCAAAGTGGTTCCCGAGAGTTCTCAAGGGTATTGATGTCACCGACTACGAGGCACTTCAGTATATGCAAAGAGTGCTTGAAAAGAGTGGCGTGTTTGACGCATTAAGAGAGAAAGGGATTCAAGAGGGCGACATTGTCAGCCTTTATGACATTGAATTCGAGTATATTCCGTAATGAGATTTACAGATAAAGAAGCACATCCAAACGAACTCAGTCCGCTTAACCTTGCGTTTATCGGCGACTGCATTTATGAAATGCTTGTGCGTGAAACTTTGGTGCTTGATGCAAACCGTCCGGTAAATGATTTGCACAAGGAAAGCGTAAAATTTGTGTCGGCAAAGGCTCAAACTTTGGCTTATGACAAAATCAAGGATGTTCTCACCGAGCAGGAAACCGCAGTGTACAAGCGTGGCAGAAATGCCAAGGTGGGGCATAATCCAAAATCCGCAAGTCAGGGAGAGTACCACATCGCAACAGGTGTTGAGGCACTTTTTGGGTATTTGTACCTCACCGAGCAGGACGACAGAATCAAAGAACTGTTTGGAATTATAACTGAATAAAAAGCAATTTAATAAGAATAACCGTTCATGTATTCCCGTAATACAGGGCGGTTATTTTTTTGAATAAAGTTGTAAAAATACGGTTAGATACGGTGTTATTATTTTCATGGCTTTATCTGCCGACATTAAAATTATAAATTTGTTGTGTTGAATTTTATTGACACAAAAAGTACACAATGGCATTATATACTTATGGCAAGGAGGGAGAAAAAATGTACAGAGTTTTAGTTGCAGATGATGAAAAAGCAATCAGAGAATCGGTTTCGGATTATTTGAGGGCAAAGGGCTTTTCCGTAGCTGTGGCATGTGATGGCAAAGAAACTGTTGAAAAAACAAAGTCGGATTCGTTTGATTTGCTTATTCTGGATGTTCGTATGCCGAATATTGACGGTTTGAATGCTTGCAAACTGATTCGTGAATTTTCTTTGGTGCCGATACTTTTTCTTTCGGCTTATGGCGAAGAAGATGATTTTTTGAACGCTTATAAGGTTGGCTGTGATGATTATATTGTTAAACCGTTTCCGCTGTCGGTACTTGTTGAAAAGTGTAATGCAATGATTAAGCGAAACAAAAGCATTGATACCGAAATTATAACCGTCGGAAGTATTTCGATTGACGCTGAAAGGCGAAAGGTTTTCACTCCCGAAAGCGTTGTAAATTTGAGTAATGTTGATTTTGAACTGCTCTTGTATCTTTGCAGAAATAAAGGCATTGCCCTTAACAGGGATATAATTTTAACTCGTGTTTGGGGCTATGATTTTGACGGCGACGCAAGAGTTGTGGATACACATATCAAGAGGATAAGAAAGGCCCTCGGCAGGCATTCCGCTCAAATAAAAACAATCTCCGGTGTCGGTTACTCTGTAGAGGAGGTGTGATTATGAACAAGAAAAGAATGAATTGCATAATCACTTTGTCGCTTGCCGTGTTGTATGTTATTTGTGCCGGACTGTCATTTAATATTTGTTATTCCAAAGAAGGACGGGATTTTGAAAACGCTTCTATGAATTATGTCAATTTGCTTTTAGATAATATCAATAATATTATTTATTCCGATGGCGGAGCACAAAATCTTGACGAATTGCAGGAACAGCTTGCAACTGCCTATACCGAATTTTATCCGTCTTATTACGGGGTTTACGATGAACACGGAAAGCTTGTGTTCAAAAACAGTTCGTATATCCAAAGCGATGATATAGGCTTTATTCCTGTTGATGCGAATGATGAAGTAACAGAGCAGTATTTGTTGTTTGACAAAGAATTAACTTCATATCCCGTGATTGATAAATTTTGTTATGTTACAGAAAACAATAAGATTGTTCCGACAAAATTATATTTTGTTTCGGCAGATGAGAGCATCGATAAAAATGCTTCAAAAGTTATTGTGCTCAGCAATAAAAAAGCAACAGGTGAATATATAAGCAAAACCGATTTTTTAGGTTTTACAAGTAATATTTCGTATAATTATAACAAGGTTAATAAAAAGATAAAAAATGATTTGATTGATTTGTATTCCAATAAAAATGTAAGCGTTTCCGATATAGGAAATACGGGCGGATACAACGGATGCGATGAAGCGAAATATACAAGCACTTTTGAACTTGACGGCAAAAAATATTATTTTATTGTTCATGTAAAGCACAGTCTGTTTTACGATACGCTCATAAGTCAAACTTTTAAAAACAGTATTTACAATCAAACTTTTTTGTTTTTGATTGTTGCTGTCGTGTTGTTTGTTACACTTAATAAGATGTTTGACAAAAACGAAAAACTAAATCAGGCACGGCAGGCTTTTACTTCGGCAGCGGCACACGAACTTAAAACGCCGATTACAATTATCAACAATCAATGCGAATGCCTGATGGAAAATGTAGCACCCGAAAAGCAGCAGGAATACATTTCAAATATTTACAGGCAAAATAGGCATATGTCGTCACTTGTAGGCAACCTTTTGCAGTACAATCGCATTGATTTCGGCAAAATTCAAAAAACAAAATTTGATTTTAAAATTGTATGCCTTGAAGAACTTGAAAAGTACGAGTCACTTATTGAAAATAAAAACCTAAGTATTGATACTTCGGAAATTTATGATGATGAAATTACGGCAGATGAAAAACTTATCAGGCTTGTTGTTGATAATTATATTTCGAACGCGGTAAAATATACTCCGAACGGTAAGAACTTAAAAATTTCATATGACAAGTATAAGGGCTTTATTGTGTTTAATGAAGGCAGTCATATTGATGAAGCGGATAAAAATAAGATTTGGGAAGTGTTTAACCGTTCGGTCGGCGATGAAGTGATTGAATCAAGCGGTATGGGGCTTGCGGTTTGCAAAAAGATACTTGACGCACATAAGTTTAAGTATGGATTTAATAATCTTGCGACCGGTGTTGAATTTTATTTTAAAACAAAATAATTCTTTACAAATTCGATTATGTGTGATATAATCTTTTTGCTAAATGCGGATGACTCGGTTCTGGGGGCAAGTCGGATACGACATACACCGAGCCCACTACTGTGTTTTTCGCAATGCAAATATTATTATGAAAGGTGATTTTAATTATGACACAGGCAGAAAAGCAAGCTATTATGGCTGAATACGCTACTCACGAGGGTGACACAGGTTCTGCACAGGTTCAGGTTGCTGTTCTCACAAAGAGAATCAACGAACTCACAGAGCACCTCAAGGTTCACAAGAAGGACCATCACTCACGCAGAGGCCTTCTCAAGATGGTAGGTCACAGAAGAAACCTTCTTGCTTACATCTACAAGAAGGATATTAACGAATACCGTGCACTTATCGCAAAGCTCGGCATCCGTAACACTCTTGAGCGTAACATGGCTGAAAACGAGGACTAATAATCCATTGGCAAGTGATACCTGTTTGGTATCGCTTGCCTGTTTGTTTTTGATTCCGAAGGAGGAGCAAACAATAGTAGTAAATTGAGGGTGTAATTGTACAGATTTATGCCTTGAGTTTATTACTATTGCCCTCCTTTTGATATATAATAAAAATATTAATTTAGAGAGGTAAAAGTATGTTTTTCAAGAATTTTAAAGTATGGGAAACAGAGCTTGCCGGCAGAAAACTTACCCTTGAAACAGGTAAGATGGCAGGCCTTGCAAACGCATCAATCCTTGCTCGCTATGGCGAAACAGAGGTTTTGTGTAATGTAACAGCTTCGGCAAAGCCGAGAGAGGGCGTTGATTTTTTCCCACTCAGCGTAGACTACGAAGAAAAAATGTATTCGGTTGGCCGTATTCCCGGCTCATTCCAAAGAAGAGAGGGCAGAGCTTCCGAAAAAGCCATCCTCACATCTCGTTGCATTGACCGTCCTATCCGTCCTTTGTTCCCAAAGGATTTGAGAAACGACTGTTCGGTTGTTGCAACAGTTATGTCTGTTGACCCTGACTGCTCACCTGAAATCACAGCTATGATCGGTGTATCCGCCGCAATCGCAATTTCGGATATTCCGTGGGACGGCCCTATTTCAGGCGTAAATGTCGGTCTTGTTGACGGTCAAATCGTCATCAACCCGGGTCTTGAGGACAGAGCAAAGAGCGACCTTGTTCTTACAGTTGCTTCAACAGCAGATCTTATCGCTATGATTGAAGCAGGCGGTAACGAAATCAGCGATGACCAAATGTTTGACGCTATTATGGCAGGTCACGAAGAAAATAAGAAGATTGTTAAGTTCATTCAGGGTATTGTTGATGAAATCGGTAAGCCAAAGTTTGCTTACGAATCATCGGATCCTGATCCTGAAATCCTTGCTCAAATCGAGGACTTCTGCATTGAGGATGTTAAGAAAGCACTTGACACAGACGACAAGAATGTTCGTGATGAGGCTCTTCTTCCTATTTATGATGCAGTTCACGAGAAGTTTGACGAGCTCTTTGAGGGCAACGAGGGCAAGATTGACGAGATTATGTATCTTGTTCAAAAGCATGTTGTTCGTGCTTGGCTCAAAGATGAGCACAAGAGAGTTGACGGCAGAGGTATTGATGAAATTCGTCCTCTTAATGCCGAAATCGACCTTCTTTCAAGAGTTCATGGTTCGGGTATGTTCACAAGAGGTCAAACACAGGTACTTTCAGTTGCAACACTCGGCCCTATGAGTGATGCACAAATCCTTGACGGTCTTGATGAGCAAACCGAAAAGAGATATATCCACCACTACAATTTCCCATCATATTCAGTTGGTGAAACAAAGCCGTCAAGAGGTCCGGGCAGAAGAGAAATCGGTCACGGTGCTCTTGCAGAAAAGGCTCTTGTTCCTGTTCTTCCGTCTGTTGATGAGTTCCCATATGCTATTCGTGTTGTATCCGAAGTTCTTTCTTCAAACGGTTCAACATCACAGGGTTCAATCTGCGGTTCAACTCTTGCTCTTATGGCAGCAGGTGTTCCGATTAAAGCTCCGGTTGCAGGTATTTCTTGCGGTCTTATCACAGGTGATGAGGGCGTTTACGGCGACTTTATGACAATGGTTGACATTCAGGGCCTTGAGGACTTCTACGGCGATATGGACTTCAAGGTTGCAGGTACAAAGAAGGGTATCACAGCAATTCAGATGGACCTTAAAGTACACGGCCTTACTCCTGAAATCATCAAGGAAGCTTTTGCAAAGACTCACAAGGCAAGAAATTACATCCTTGACGAAATTATGCTCCCTGTTATCAGCGAGCCTCGTAAGGAACTTTCAAAGTACGCTCCAAAGATGTACACACTTCAAATCGACCCTGACAAGATTGGCGATGTAATCGGCAAGGGCGGCAAGGTTATTCAGGAAATCCAGTCTGAATACGAAGTTAAGATTAACATTGAAGAAGACGGCAGAGTATTCATTTCAGGCGTTGACGCAGAAAAGTGTGAGGGTGCAGTAGGCGTTGTTAAGCTTATCGCAACCGATCCTGAAGTCGGTGCTTTCTACAACGGTGTTGTTACAAGAATTATGAACTTCGGTGCATTTGTTGAAATTGCTCCGGGCAAGGAAGGTCTTGTTCACATTTCCCGTCTTGATGTTAAGAGAACAGAAAAGGTTGAGGATGTTGTTAATGTAGGTGATTCAATCATCGTTAAGTGCATTGAGATTGATGACCAGGGCAGAATCAATCTTTCAAGAAGAGATGCTTTGATTGAACTTGAGGGTATGAAGCCTGAAAATGATATTGAAGAAGCTCCTCGCAAGCCAAGACGCGATAATCACCGCCGTGGCGACAGAAGATAATTAAATATCAAGTTTATTACAGCTTTCCTTGCTTGCAGGGGAAGCTGTTGTTTTTGAATTGGACAATAATTATCGGTTTGTTCAAAAATTGTTTTCTTGATTATATAACTTATATATAGTATAATAGTAATACTATTTTTAAAGGAGCATTTTTATGAGTGAAAAAATCCCAAATATGGATTTTGACGCAGATGAAGTAATTGACGACTTCAAGTCAAAATTCAAGTGGCCTTCAAGCAACGAGGTCGAAGTGGTGGTTAAGCCGCCAAAAGTAGGTCTTAAATTTTTGATTTCGCTTCTTATTACCTTGGTTGCGGGTGCAGGCGTTTATTATATGATGATTCCTGCAATGAATTTTAAATCAACAGATTTTTACACATTTTGGTTTATAATCATTGCAATTTTCTGCGCTTCGTTTTATCTTCTTTGCGGTGCAAACAAAAAAGTAGAACGCCGTGAATATTGCAAAAAACGCTCGATTTTTCCGATTGTGTTGGTTGTTATGATGCTTGTTGTTATGGCGGTCGGCTGGCTTGTGGGTTGCACACTTTTCCGTGCAAAGAGTTACAGCGAACTTGTCGATGTTAAGGAAAGCAGCTTTTCCGAGGACTTCAAGGATATTAATTACACCGATGTTCCCCGTCTTGATGCGGTAACATCAAAGGTTCTTGCCGATCAGCAGCTCGGCTCACTTTCGGAATACAAGAGCCAATATGTTGTTTCCAATGTGTCAACTCAAATCAATTACAAAAATCATCCTGTCAGAGTTGCATATCTTGAATATGCCAATGTGTTTAAGTGGTTTAACAACACAAAGGACGGTTTGCCGGCATATATGCTCACCGACCTTGTCAGCCAAAATGTAACTGTTGTTAACTGCGTTGAAAAATTCGGCAGCGGTATCAAGTATTCTCCAACGGAACTTTTTAACGAAAAACTTATCCGTCATTTGAGATTTCAGTATCCAACCGCACTTCTTGACACCCCTAATTTTGAAATTGATGATGAGGGACATCCTTATTGGATTACTCCGGTGCTTGACAAGACAATCGGTCTTTTCGGCGGTACCGATGTAAAGGGTGCAATCATTACAGACGCTCTCACGGGCGAAAGTCAGTATTACAGTATGGGTCAAATCCGCACGGATGACTCTCTCAACTGGATTGATGTTGTTTACAACGAAAATCTTGTTGTTCAGCAATATAACTATCACGGCAAGCTTTCACACGGCTTTTGGAACTCTATCATTTTCCAAAATGATGTAAATGTTACATCGGACGGCAGCGGAGTTATTGCTATGGACGATGATGTGTGGGTTTACACAGGCGTTACATCTGCTGAGGCAGACACATCAAACTTCGGCTTCATCCTTTGCAATCAGCGTACAAAAGAACTCAGATATTACAAAAACGGCGGTGCTCAGGAAAGTTCGGCTCAGGCTTCGGCAGTCGATATGGTTCAGCAATATCGTTATCAGGCTACATTCCCGATTCTTCTTGATATTGAGGATCAACCTACCTACTTTATGTCGCTTTACGGTGACGGCTACACGGTTAAGGGCTATGCGCTTGTAAACCTTGATGACAAAACTATCGTAGGTACAGGACTTCTTGACAACGAAAAATCACATTCAAACGCACTTAATGCGGCGGTTGAAAACTATATTTCGGCTCTCAAAGATAAGAATAAGGTTGACAAAGACGCAAATGCCGATGATTACAAGGTTGATGACTCCTCGACAAATACTGTGGATGACGGTGATAATGCTTCGGCGGATTCAACAACCGAACAACCGCAGGAAGAACAAAAACTCACTGTTACAGGCGAAGTTAAGGACATCAAAACTTCTGTAAATGACGGCAACACGGTTTACTACTTGCAGGTTAAGGGTAAGTATTATTACATCACCGTGACCGATTGTATGGATGTTCTTCTTATCAACGAGGGCGATAAGGTTAAAGTTACCTACGCCAAGGACAGCGATAAATTCGTTCTTGCAAGTGATGTTGAAGTTGTAAAATAATTTAATAAATCGGAGACTGCTAAGAAAGTCTCTGAATTTCGTTTTCTTGCGAGTGGGAGCTGTACGATGGTACCGCCCCCGAGCAAAAAACGGAAAGCGCCAAAAATGCTGTAAGTATCAAACTTACAGCATTTTTAAAACTCCACCGTCAACGCTTCGTGTTGCCACCTCCCCTTTTGCTAAGAGAGGAGGAATAATTCGGTTGGATTATATTTGGCGTGGTTCAGGGGCTTTATCGGCAGTTTTTTGTTTTTCGCAACCGTAAGTTTACATTATGGAACCGTTTTTTGATTGCTAAAACGGTTGATTTTTGCTATTATTAGGTTAGCAAAGGAGGTAGCTTATATGAAATTTGATGAGAACTTGAGAGCGTTTAGAAAGCAAAAGGAGTTTTCACAGGAATACCTTGCGGAGAAAATGAATGTATCCCGTCAGACTATTTCCAAATGGGAGAACGGCACGGCTATGCCCGATTTGAAAAAGTTGACTGATTTGGCAAGCCTTTTTGATGTCAGTATGGATGAACTGCTCGGAACATCTGCACCCGATTACAAAACCTCGGTGTCCGACAATTCCGAACTTGAAATTTTGAAGCAGGCGTTTAACGAATACAAGGCTAAAAATAAAAAGACAACAATCATATTCGGTGCGGTATCAACAGCTCTTGTTGTTGCGTTAATTTTTACAACGGTCAATTTGACAAATTCAATCGCAAATCTGCAAAGCAGGGTGAACAGCTTGCCGTCGGGGCAGGTGATTTATCAAAATGACGGTGATGACGACAGCAGTATTCTTTGTGATGTTGATTGCTTCGTTTCAAAGGTGGACAAAGACAATCCCGACAAAGTTGAAATGACCTTTACTTATGCACCTAAAACCTATGTCAAAGGTACGAGTGTAAAGTTTGTTGTAACAGATGCGTTGAAATCTACCGACCCGCAAACAACATTTGAAGCGGAGTTGAGCGGTAATTCGTTTTGTGCTGTGATTCCGATTAAAATGTCGGGTTCAAACACGGTGAATGTTTCGGTTGATGAAGGCACAAATGTCACCTCCGAACAGATGGATATTGATTGGGTAGGCGAGTATTATGCCTTTATAAATCAAATCCAATATTATGACATTGATTCGACAGGTACAAATGAAAGAATAGTTTTTAATGAGAACGCTGTTCAGTGGGAAGAAAATTCCGAATGTCCGAAAATTACAAAGGCTTTTCTTGAAGCCGAGGACGAAAACGGAAAAATCGTTCATTCCAAAAAATGTAAAATTAAGTTATCCGATTCTGTTTATTCGGTTGATGCCGAAAGTTTTGACAGCACTGTGAAAATTTCCGCTGTCTATATAAAGCTTATTGATGAATACGGCACAGAATGCAGAATGAAATGCGCTTATGTTTATAATGACACCGACGGCTTTGATTCAACTGCCGAATCGGTTGAAGCGACTCCCGAAGTGACAATAAGATTCCCTAACGGAATGAAGTTGACAAGTTAATCGAAAATAAAAAAGGCTATTTTGGTGTGAATACCAAAGTAGCCTTTTTGTTATGTTTGTCAGAATGCGATTTTTTCTTCAATGAATGATTCGAGTTCTGAAATAGGAAGTCTAACCTGCTCCATTGTATCTCTGTCACGAACTGTTACGCAACCGTCCTCAACAGAGTCAAAGTCGTATGTGATGCAGAACGGAGTACCGATTTCGTCCTGTCTGCGGTATCTCTTGCCGATTGAGCCTGCGTCATCATAGTCAACCATAAACTTCTTTGAAAGGTTTTGGAACACTTCTTCAGCCTGCTCGTTGAGCTTCTTTGAAAGAGGAAGAACTGCGCACTTGTACGGTGCAAGAGCCGGATGGAAGTGCATAACGATTCTCTTGTCGTTCTTTTCCTCGTCAAGCATTTCTTCGTCATATGCTTCGCAAAGAACTGCAAGGAAGAGTCTTTCAACACCGAGTGACGGCTCGATAACATACGGAATGTATCTCTCGTTTGTTGTGCCGTCAAAGTATTCAAGATTCTTGCCCGAAGTCTTGATGTGCTGTGTGAGGTCGTAGTCTGTTCTGTCTGCTACGCCCCAAAGTTCGCCCCAACCGAATGGGAAGTTGTATTCAAAGTCGGTTGTTGCCTTTGAGTAGAAGCAAAGTTCTTCAGGGTCGTGGTCACGAAGTCTGAGGTTTTCAGGCTTGATGTTGAGTGAGTAGAGCCAATCTCTGCAGAAGCCTCTCCAGTATTCAAACCACTCAAGGTCTGTACCTGGCTTGCAGAAGAATTCAAGTTCCATTTGCTCAAATTCACGAACACGGAAGATGAACTTGCCCGGAGTAATTTCGTTTCTGAATGACTTACCGATTTGAGCAACACCGAAAGGAACTTTTCTTCTTGTTGTTCTTTGGATGTTTGCAAAGTTAACAAAGATACCTTGTGCGGTTTCGGGACGGAGATAGATTTCGTCCTTGCTGTCCTCTGTTACACCTTGGAAAGTCTTGAACATAAGGTTGAACTGACGAATGTCGGTGAAGTTGTGAGCACCGCAGTTTGGACAAGGAATGTTCTTTTCCTTGATGTAGTTGCTGAGTTCTTCGTTTGACCAGCCTGCAACATTTGTGCCGTCAAAGTCCTCGATAATTTGGTCTGCTCTGTGACGGGTTTTACATTCACAGCAGTCCATAAGCGGGTCAGAGAAACCGCCCAAATGTCCTGAAGCAACCCATGTCTGTGGGTTCATCAAAATTGCGGAATCAAGACCTACATTGTATTTGTTCTCTTGGATAAACTTCTTTCTCCAAGCGTCCTTGATGTTTGTTTTGAGTTCAACACCCAACGGACCGTAGTCCCAAGTGTTTGCAAGTCCGCCGTAGATTTCACTGCCCGGATATACAAAGCCTCTGCCTTTGCAAAGAGCAACGATTTGGTCAAGTGTTTTTTCAGAATTTAACATTGAAATGTCCTCCAATTTTTGATGTCTTATATTATACTATTTATATTGTTTTTAGTCAACTTATTTTGTAATGCTCGTCTTTGAGCACCGCCTCGGCACATTTGATTCCGTCAACTGCGGCAGAAACAATGCCTCCTGCATATCCTGCACCCTCTCCGCAAGGATAAACGCCCTGAATGTTGCATTCCAAAAATTCGTCACGCAAAATACGGACACTGCTGGAACTTCTTGTTTCGGGTGCCGTGAGCACTGCATCATAAAGATTGAAGCCGTGGAGCTTGTTGTCCATTTGCACTATTGCGTCTTTCATTGTTGCTGAAACCTTTTGCGGCAAACATTCTTCAATGTTTGTGAGCGTAACTCCCGTAGGACAAGTAGGCTGAACATCGCCGAGCTGTGTGCTTTTTTTGCCTGCAAGGAAGTCGCCGACAAGCTGTGCCGGTGCTCTGTAATCTCCGCCGGCAAGTTCAAATGCCTTGTGCTCGATTTCTCTTTGATAATATATTCCTGCAAGCGGATGGTCGGATGGAAAATCCTTTGGCTCAATTCCAACCAAAAGTGCGGAGTTTGCGTTTTCTCCGTCACGGGCAAGAGAACTCATACCGTTCACGATAACGCCCTCTTTTTCGCTTGCGGCGGCAACAACCGTACCGCCCGGGCACATACAAAATGTGTATGCGCCACGCTCATGAAGTCCGTGGCAGGCAAGTTTGTAATCGGCAGCACCCAATTTCGGATGCCCTGCAAATTTGCCGTATTGTGCCTTGTTGATGAGGCTTTGCGGATGTTCGATTCTTGCACCCACCGAAAACGGCTTTTGAATAATCTCAACTCCGAGGTTGTACAGCATTTCAACCGTATCTCTCGCACTGTGACCGATTGCCATAATTACGCTGTCGGTCTCAATGTCAAAGCGTTCTCCGTGGCAGACATATGACACACCCTGAACCGCTCCGTTTGCCGTGTGGAGTTTGTCAAGTCTGCATTCGAGTTTAACTTCTCCGCCGAGTTGTTCAATCCTCTTGCGGATGTTTTTTACAACTATCGCAAGTCTGTCCGTGCCGATGTGCGGTTTTGATGAATACAGAATTTCCTCGGGTGCACCTGCTTCGTAAAGTTCTTCAAGCACCTTGCGGATGAACGGACTTTTAATTCCCGTTGTGAGTTTGCCGTCCGAAAATGTACCGGCTCCGCCCTCGCCGAACTGAACATTGCTTTCTTCATCAAGTTTGCGTTTTGTCCAAAATTCGTTTACATCACGCTGTCTTGCATCAATGTCCTTGCCTCGCTCAAGTATAATCGGCTGTGCACCTGCCTGTGCAAGTATAAGCCCTGCCAGCATTCCTGCCGGACCGAAGCCGACAACAATCGGACGAAACTGTGAATTTCTGCTGTTTGCAGGCAAATCATATTTGTACGGCTTAACCGTCATAACCTTGTTGGATTTGCACTTCGCAACTATTTGTTCCTCGTCAAGCGATATTGTCACATCCACGCTGTATGTGAAATGCACATCGTCCTTGCGTCTTGCGTCAACGCTCTTTTTGAATATCGTCAGATTTGTGATGTATTTTTCGTTTATTTTTAAAACTTTTGCCGCTTTTGATTTGAGGAGAACCTCGTCATCGTCAAGCGACAGCTTAATTTCATTAACTCTAATCATATTTCTTTTCGTTTCAGTTTGGTTGTTATGTCGGTTGCGGCGTTTATACCGCTGTATATTGCATATGTGAGGTTAAAACCGCCGCATTCAAATTGATTATCGGTGAGTTCACCCACTATGTAAAGAAATGGTATAATCTTTGATTCGTTGCAGTCGGTTAATTCGCTGTTAGGTACGCCGCCCTTTGTGATTTGAGCAAAGTCATATCCCTTTGTGCCGGTAATTATTATGCGTTGATTTTTTACGCATCTTGCCATTCTGTCCGCTTCGCCGTTTGCTTGCTTTTCAAGTATCGAGCACAGCTTTTGCGGAAGTATTCCGGCAAACGAGCCGAAATTTTCAAGATGTTGCTTCAAGTTGTCCTCGCTCATTTCGGGAACAAAGTCGATGATTGCAACGGTTTTATCCTGCCCCGATTGAAGCCTTTTGTCGTTGATGAGAGTTGAAAGATTCATCACAACGATGCCCGAAAGACCGTAATCCGTAAACAAAAGTTCGCCGTATTCTTCACCGATTATCTCGCCGTTTGTTTCTATTTTTACAAGGCATTTTGTTCTTGTGCCTTTGAGCGAACGGCAATTTTTGTTCGATGATTTGAGCTGAACAAGGGCAGGGGAAAGTTCGGTAATTGTGTGACCGAGCGATTTTGCAATTTCATATCCGCTGCCGTCCGAGCCGAGTGCCTTTTGAGCTTTGCCGCCGGTGGCAAGGATAAGCGTTGCACTTTCAAACACGCCTTTGCTTGTGTAAACAAAAAAGTTGTCACCAAAGTGCTCAACCCGTTTTATTTCACATTCGGTTACGATATTTATGCCAAGGCGTTCACATTGTCTTTTGAGCACATCGACAACCGTTGCCGCTTGCAATGAATAAGGATACATTCTGCCGCATTCATCTTCACGCAATACAAGACCGAGCGATGAAAGGAAGTCAAACACTTCGCCGCAGTGCTCGGCGTTTTTGTTTGCAATGTTGCATCTGCCGTTGCCCGTTGCGTAAATTTTTTTGAGTATATCGTCAAGATGTTCCAATACGGTTACATCAAAATTAGGATTGTTTTGTTTTATTTTGATTGCCGCCGCAATGCCCGAAGCACCGCCGCCGATTATAACCGCCTTCATAGCTATTCCCTCATATATAACTGTAATTAATGTATATATATTATAATACATTATAAATTTTTTTCAACTAATATTTTCGCTCTGCCGCTTCCTTTTGCACGGAATATATGATTTCTCACGATTATCGGCAGAAAAGGGTTGACTTTTGTTGACATCTGTGGTATAGTCTTTGTACCTCGTAGAAAAGGGCTTTTATTTTTGTGCCCTGATTTTACAAATCCGTAAGCGTTGCGGGTTTGACGGCACGAGGGAGATTGTTATCGAAATTTAATAGGAGGTGCCGAAATGAGAGTTAAGATTACATTAGCTTGCACTGAATGCAAACAACGCAATTACAACACAATGAAAAACAAGAAAAACACACCTGACAGACTTGAAATGAACAAGTATTGTCGTTTCTGTAAGAAGCATACACTTCACAGAGAAACAAAGTAACGGAGGAATAACGATGGCTGAAGATAAAAAGGCTAAGAAGACAGACGCTAAAAAGTCAAAGAACGACAAGCAGAAGTCTAAGAAAAATCCGTTCAAGTCAATCGCAAGTTTCTTTAAGAGTGTAAACAGTGAAGGTAAAAAGGTTTCATGGCCTAAGGCACAGGAAGTGTTAAAGAACACCCTTGTTGTTATCGTAGTAATCGCTATCGTAAGTGCGGTAATTTATGTTATCGACCTTGGTCTTACAAGCGGTATGAAAGGCATTAAGCAGTTGGCACAGACAACTACAAGCCAATCAGAGAAAACAACAGCCGAAACAACAGCCGAGGCTCTTACCGAAGCTACAACAGAAGCCACCACTGCCGAATAATTAAGGAGGCACACGATGGAAGAAGCAAAATGGTATGTTGCTCACACATTTTCAGGCTATGAAAACAAGGTGGCAACCGACCTTAAAAATAAGGTCGAAAACCTTAATCTTACTGATATGATTCAGGACATTGTCATTCCTACCGAAACCGTTGTTGAAGTAAAGGACGACGGCACAAAGAAGGAAATCGAAAGAAAGATTTTTCCTTCATACATTATGGTAAAGATGATAATGACAGACGACACTTGGTACATTGTCCGCAACACAAGAGGCTGTGCAGGTTTTGTAGGACCTGAAGGTAAGCCTGTTGCTCTTACCGAAGAAGAGGTTAGAAACCTCGGCGTAGAAAAGGTAAGCGTAGAGGTTCAGTACGAAGTTGGCGATATGGTAACCGTTATTGACGGCCCTCTTGAGGGCTTCACCGGTACTGTTGAATCGATAGACACAGCCAACAACAGCGTACAAGCAATTGTATCTATGTTCGGTCGTGAAACTTCAGTTGATTTTGAACTTGACCAACTCGAAAAGGTCAAAGATTGATTTTAGTAATCGGCAGCTTTGTGCTGCATTTACCGTAGGGCGTTATTTATAGCGTCTTATGAGTGGGAGGAGATATAGCTTCTCCGCCAATAACCACATTTTTTAGGAGGAAAATAATTATGGCTCAAAAGGTAGTAGGTTTAATTAAACTTCAAATTCCTGCCGGTAAAGCAACTCCGGCACCACCTGTAGGTCCGGCTCTCGGTCAGCACGGTGTAAACATTGTTGCTTTTACAAAAGACTTTAACGAAAGAACAAAGAATGACGCAGGTCTTATCATTCCTGTAGTAATTACTGTATATGAAGACCGTACATTCACATTCATCACAAAGACTCCGCCTGCAGCAGTTCTTATTAAGAAGGCATGCGGTATTGACAAGGCATCAGGCGTACCTAACAAGACAAAGGTTGCAACAATCTCTAAGGCTGATGTTCAAAAGATTGCAGAACAGAAGATGCCTGACCTTAACGCAGCATCACTTGAAGCTGCTATGTCAATGATCGCAGGTACAGCTCGCAGCATGGGTATTGTAGTAGAAGACTGATTCCCAATGTGGGAGGAAAAATCCGATTAACCACTGGAGGTAATTTTTAATGAAACACGGAAAGAAATATACAGACGGCGCAAAATTGATTGACCGCGCTAATTTATACACATCAAAAGAAGCTTTGGACCTTGTTGAAAAGACAGCTAAGGCTAAGTTTGATGAAACAGTAGAAGTACATGTTCGTTTGGGTGTTGACTCTCGTCATGCTGACCAGCAGGTTCGTGGCGCAGTTGTTTTGCCAAACGGTACAGGTAAGGATGTTAAGGTAGCAGTATTCGCTAAGGGCGACCTTGCAAAGGCAGCTCAGGATGCAGGTGCTGATATCGTAGGTGATATGGACTTGATGCAAAAGATTCAAGGCGGCTGGATGGAATTCGATGTATGTATCGCATCTCCTGATATGATGGGCGTCGTTGGTCGTTTGGGTAAGGTTCTCGGTCCTCGTGGCTTGATGCCTTCACCAAAAGCAGGTACAGTTACTATGGATGTAGCAAAGGCTGTACAGGAAGCTAAGGCAGGTAAGATTGAATACCGTCTTGACAAGTCAAACATCATCCACTGCCCAATCGGCAAGGTATCATTCGGTACAGACAAGCTCCTTGAAAACTTCAATGCTCTCCTTGATGCTATCATCAAGGCTAAGCCTGAAGCAGCAAAGGGTCAGTACATTAAGTCTTGCGCAGTAGCTTCAACAATGGGCCCTGGCGTAAGAATCAACCCATCAAAGGTTGGTACTGTTTCTGTAGCAGAATAATAAAAAGTTGTTGACAAGAGTATTCTCTTGTGATACAATATACAAGCTGTTCAACCAAAGACAGTAGGTGTCCCTGTGACATAAGCTTTGTCGCCTACCGAGGAATGAGCATTATGTAGCACTTTGTGCAAAATTATGTAATGTTGTGCATCCTCGATTTGGGGATGCACTTTTATATTTGTTGGATAGCTCCAAAAGTCCGTTTTATGCGGCAAAATAATTATGGAGGTAAACTAAAATGCCAAGTACAGTAGTTCTTGAAAAGAAAAAGCAACAAGTTGCCGATCTTGCAGAACGCATCAAGGGTTCATGCGCAGGTGTAGTTGTTGACTACAAGGGTATTAATGTTGAAGACGACACAAAGCTCAGAAAAGAGCTTCGTGAAGCAGGCGTTACTTACACAGTAGTTAAGAATTCTATCCTTAAGCGCGCAGCTGAAGAAGTTGGACTTGAGATTGCGGATTCTGTTGTAGAAGGTACAACAGCAGTTGCAACATCAGTTGACGATTATGTAGTAGCAGCTCGTATTCTCAACAAGTACGCAGAAGAAAATGAAAACTTCAACATCAAGACAGGTTATCTCGACGGCGCAATCATCGCTAACGAAGAAGTTGTAGCACTTGCTAAGCTTCCTTCAAGAGAAACTCTCCTTGCAACTATCGCAAGTGTAGTAGTAGAACCTATCGCTTGTATCGCTCGTGCAGTTAATGCTCTTGAAGAAAAGGGCGGCGCATCAGCAGTTGAAGCAGCTCCTGAGGAGGCTCCTGCAGAGGAAGCACCGGCAGAAGCACCGGCTGAAACACCGGCAGAATAATTACTAAATTTAATTCTAATTATAACGGAGGAAAAAATCATGGCATCAGAAAAGATTACAGCAATTGTAGATTCAATCGCAGAACTTACAGTTCTTGAACTTAAAGAACTCAAAGAAACAATCGAGGAAACATTCGGCGTAACTGCAGCAGCAGTAGCAGTAGCAGCAGCTCCTGCAGAAGGCGGCGCAGCAGCAGCTGAAGCTAAGTCAGAATTCGATGTTGTTCTTACAGAAGTAGGCGCAAACAAGATTCAGGTTATCAAGGCAGTTCGTGAAGCAACAGGTCTTGGCCTTAAGGAAGCTAAGGAAATCGTTGACGGCGCTCCTTCAACAGTTAAGGAAGCAATGCCAACAGCTGACGCTGAAGCTCTTAAGGAAGCTCTCACAGCAGCAGGCGCAACAGTTGAACTTAAGTAATTTTAGTTTAAACTTAATCCATAATTTAGGAAGCTACCTCAAAAGGGTAGCTTCTTTTTTATATTTAAAAAGGTTGTATATAAGTTAAACGACTGCCTCACAAAAGTGAAGCAGCCGTTATGTCGCTTATTTATTTTTTATTTTTGTGCTTGTCTTGGCAAAACAACCTTGACCTTGAACAAGTCGCCGTCGATGTGGATTTCCATTCTGCCGTGCATTGCCTGGCAAAGATTGTCTGCAATCGAGAGTCCCAAACCATTACCCTCCTCGTTGCGTGACTTATCCCCACGAACAAAGCGTTCTTTCAGTTCATCCGCCGAAATATCAAGCTGTTGAGCCGAAACATTTTTGATTTCAAACACTGCGGTGTTGTTCTGCTCGTAAACATCCGCATAAACTCTTGAGCCTTTTGCCGAATACTTGCGTGCATTTGACAACAGGTTTTCAATAACTCTGTATGTCTTTTGACCGTCTGCTATTGCCGAAAGACTCTTTTTGTCGCCCTTGAAGATAAGTTCAAGTCCGTTGTCGGCAAATTCCTGCTGATGTTCAACTACTGCCTGGGTTGCAAGCTCTCCCAAATCAAGCTGTACCAAATTGAGCTTTACCACTCCGCTGGTAATCTTTGACGCTTCCACAAGGTCGTCAATAAGTCGCTTCAGCCTGCCACCCTTTTCATCAAGAACACCGATGTATTCCTGCGCTTTTTCGTCTTGAATATCGCAATGCTTCAAGAGGTCAACATAAGTAATGATTGATGTGAGCGGTGTTTTCAAATCGTGCGAAACATTTGTGATAAGTTCGCTTCTCATTCGCTCATCTTTAACAGCCTTGTCAACCGCACGGTTAAGTTCCTCGGCTGTGTATTTTTGTGCATCCACAAGCATTTTTAGGCTTTGCGGAAGTTTTTGATAGTTAACTCTCGGCGGTCGTCTTTCGTTAAACGCCTTGATGATTTCGTCAAGGTCCATAACATATTTCACAACAAACACAAGGCTTGCCACATTCAACCCAAACCAAGCAAAGCAAAGGAGCAATCTCACTACGCCGTCATCACCAAGCCACACAAAGAACAGCAACAGCAAATTGACAACACCGTAGCCGATGAGATATGCCATTAGTTGCTTTTTAAACACATCAGGACGGTATTTTAAGAACGCAATGCCTTTCTTTGCAGGCTTTGCAACAACCGTCTTAAAGAGCCATACAAGGCACTTTATCAGCATATAAACAAGCGTGTTTTTGAAAAATCCGCTGTGAGCCTTTACCTGTCTTGCCACCGATGTGAGCCACTCGCTCATAACAAGGAAGATTGCAAAAGCAAGAGCACAAACAAGAGGCATGAACATATTTGCGTTTACAACACCGGCAACCACATCAGCTAAATCATTGTAAATATCCGCCTCGGAAAACAGGATTTTAGCATAACAATAAAGTGAATTAACCAACAGGAAAAATCCGCCTGCAACAAGTCCGCCGCTTATAAGAAAATGCAAATCGTTTGGCACTTTGTCGATTTTAGAAGTTTTGTATTCACTGCCTTTTCTGCCTGCAAGCACGCAGTTCCAAATAAGGAGCAACAGCAAAAGTATGATGCAGGCAACACTCACGGCAAAGTTTTTCATCGGATTATGATTGACTTTGTCAAAATTTCCCTGAATTTTGGAATAGTAATCATCCTTTGCCTTGCTCATATCAATTTGAAAATAAGCTTGCTTTGTGTTATTGGTGTAAAAATCATCATAAACATTGCAAAGCGAATAAAATCTGTTCCTGCTCAAATTGTCCTCGCCGAGCCAAAAACCTTTATCTGCCGTAGCATTCTTTTTGAATGTATTTACATCATCAACATTTGTGTAAACGACACCGTCTTTTGATTCAATGTAAAATTGCAAAGCATCCGAAACTTCGCTTTGAGTGAAATAAGGTCCGAAATCTTTGGTTACTTCGTTATCAAACTTTTTTTCAAGGTATTTTATTACCTGTTCGTTTGAATATGAAAGCGGGACAGTACAGGTAAACCACAAATACCTTCCTGCTGAAAGTTCTCCCGAGTAATCTTTTTGAAAGTAGAAAACATCATTTCCAAACTCATCATATTCATGTTGAATGTTATATAGCGATGATGCGTCGTCATAATCAACATCACTTTCATCATCTTCGTTATAATATTCATCATTATACTCATCATTATACGACTTTTGTAACGCTTGACTGTTTGCATCATAAAAGCTTTTTGATTCAAGGTATTTTGCAAGCATACCGTCAACGAATTCTGTTTTCTTTTTTTCAACCTGCTTTTGCATATAGTTTCGATTTGACCAAGCAAGCACAGAAGTAACATCTGTTCTAAAATCATTTTCAAATCCGTTTGTGTCATAAACAGTGAGGTCATTGCGTAGACAATCGCCAAATCCAAACATATACGCCGATTTAACAACTTCTATTCCGTTGAGCATACCCACGACGATAAAAATCAATGCAAGCAAAAACGAAATGACTCTTGATGCCTTTTGAATTTTAATATTTTTCAATTTTGTATCCAAGTCCATACACCACCTTTAGATATTTAGGGTCTTTGGGGTTAATTTCGATTTTTTCTCGGATATTTCGTATATGTACAGTTACGGTTTTTTCAATGCCGAACGAAGCCTCGTTCCACACAGCCTCATAAATCTGCGAAGAAGAAAGAACAACATTCATATTCTGCATAAGATATTCAAGAATTCTGTATTCACGAGCTGTGAGGTGAACTTCCTCGCCGTCAACGGTCACACGCTTTGACTTTGTGTCGAGCACAAGACCGCCCGTGATGAGCTGACTGTCGGTTTTCACCATCGAGCCGAGAGTTGAATAGCGTCTGATTTGGCTTTTCACCCTCGCTACAAGCTCAAGAGGATTGAACGGCTTTGTAACATAATCATCGGCACCAAATGAAAGTCCCGTGATTTTGTCTATGTCCTCGCTCTTTGCAGAAAGAAGAATAATCGGAAAATTCTTGTTTTCTCTGATTTTGAGCATAGCGTTTAAGCCGTCAATCTTGGGCATCATAATATCAAGGATGAGGCAGTGCACTTCGTTATTTTCCGCAACCTTGATACATTCCTCGCCGTCAGAAGCGGTGAGAACATTGTAGCCCTCGTTTTCAAGATAAATCTTAATTGAATTTTGAATTGCGATGTCGTCATCGCATACTAAAACCGTGTACATATATTTCCCCTCCGGTGATTATATTAAACCATACCGAATTTAATAATTGAACAAGAAAAAGTAAAGAACTGTCAAAGAATAAAATTTACTTTTTTGATTTGATGTAGTGATATTTTTTGTTTTGAGTGAAAATAAACACTCCCGACATAATAAGTGTACAAACTTCTGCAACCGTGATTGAAAGCCAAATTGCTTGTTTGCCGAACAACAGCGGCAAAGCAAAAATGCAAACGATTTGGAACAAAAGCGTTCTCAAAAATGATATAATCGCACTGACAAGTCCGTTGTTGAGTGCCGTGAAAAATGCCGAAGCGTAAATGTTATATCCGACAATCAAGTATGAAGTTGCAAACAGTCTGAACGCCATAACCGTAAGGTCATATAAGCCCTCGTCATAGCCGACATAAATGTTTGCAATAGGTCCTGCAAGAAATACGGACGCAAGCGTAATAATTGCCGAAGCACCAAACAAAATAGCAAGACTTTTTTTGAAAATGTTTTGCAATTCCTTATTGTTTTCGGCACCGTAATTGTAACCGACAATAGGTGCGGAACCGATGGAATAGCCGATAAAGAGCGATGTAAACATAAAGTTTAAATACATAATTGTGCCGTAAGCCGCAACGCCGTTTTCGCCGTAATATTTCATAAGCTGATAGTTGTACATTATGCTTACGATATTTGTGGAAAGATTTGTCATAAGCTCGGACGAACCGTTTGTACAGGTTTTGAGCAAAATTTTACCGTCAAATTTTGTTTTGCAAAGGCGGAGCGAACTTGAATTTTTGCTTATAAAATAGACAAGCGGAACTATACCGCCGATACTTTCACCCATTACCGTAGCGGCTGCCGCACCGACAATGCCCCATTTGAACACGCCGACAAACAAAAAGTCCAAAATAATATTTGTAACGCCTGCAATGATTGTTACGGCAAGTCCGATATGCGGTTTGCCTGCCGTAGGCATAAAACTTTGAAAGAACACCTGGAGCATAAACGGAGTTGCGCTGATTGATATAATTCTGCCGTAAAGGACGCAATATTCAAGCATATTTTTATCTGCACCGAGGAGCTTTGCTATTTGCGGCATAGCAATTTCAGCCGCTACAGAAATCACAATTCCGACAGTTATTGTGATATATACAAGCATTGAAAAAACTTCGTTTGCTTTTTTATTTTTACCCTCGCCGAGCAATTTGGATACAATGGCATTACCGCCCGTGCCGAACATAAAGCCTATTACGCTCATCATTATTAAAAACGGCATAATAAGATTAACGGCGGCAAACTGCGTTTTGCCCGCATAGTTTGACACAAAATAGCCGTCAACAACATTATAAATACTTGAAAAAATCATCATAACGATTGACGGAATCGTAAATTGAATTAGCTTTTTAAAATTAAAATGGTCCGAAATTTGTGTTTTCATTTTCCTTCTCCGATATGCTATACTTCAAAAACTATAACATATATAAATATTTTTGGCAACCTTAAGCAAAAAATGCCCACGGCATTTCTGCTGTGGGCTAAACCGTTATATTATTTTACACTTTCAACAATGCCCTCTGCAAGGCCGGCAATAGACTGAATTTCCGATGGAATAATAATCTTTGTTGCCTGACCGTCTGCTGCTTTTGCAAAAGCTTCAAGAGCTTTAAGTTTAAGCACCGCATCGTTTGCGTTTGCTTCGTTAAGCAGCTTGATTGCCTCTGCGCTTGCTTGCTGAACGGTTGCAATAGCCTGTGCCTCACCCTCTGCTTCTCTGATTTTTGCTTCCTTAACAGCTTCTGCGGCAAGAATTGCGGATTGCTTTTCTGCCTCTGCTTCAAGGATTTTTGACTCTTTATGACCTTCTGCCACAAGAATTCTCGATTGCTTTTCACCCTCAGCACGGAGGATAGCCTCACGGCGTTCACGCTCTGCCTTCATCTGCTTTTCCATAGCGTCTTGAATCTCACGAGGAGGGATAATGTTTTTAAGTTCAACTCTGTTAACCTTGATGCCCCACGGGTCGGTTGCTTCATCAAGAATCACACGGATTTTTGCATTGATAGTGTCACGGGATGTGAGGGTTGAGTCGAGTTCAAGCTCACCGATGATGTTACGGAGTGTTGTTGCCGAAAGATTTTCAATAGCGGAAATCGGGCTTTCAACACCGTAGCAATAAAGTTTTGGGTCGGTGATTTGATAGAACACAACCGTATCAATCTGCATAGTAACATTATCTTTTGTAATTACAGGTTGTGGTTTGAAGTCAACAACCTGCTCTTTGAGGGATACAATCTTTGCAATTCTGTCAATAAACGGAACTTTTACATGAAGTCCTGTTTGCCAAGTTGTAAAGTAAGTGCCGAGTCTTTCAATAACATAAGCCTTTGATTGCGGAACAACTCTGATGTTTGCAAAAACGAGAGCCAAAAGTGCAACAACGAGCACAGCGATTACTATAAATAATTTCATAAATTTTCTCCTTTAAATAATTCTATTATACGTTAATTTTGTTTAACTATTAATTTTACGCCGTCAATTTTTTCAACAGCAACGAGGCTGTTTGGCGGAAGAATTTTGTCATCATAACTTCGGGCAGTCCAAACCTTTCCGTCAATTTTCACCGTTCCTGTCTGTGCAATGTTGTTGATTTCCTAAACAACAACAGCAGTCTGCCCGATGACTCGGTCGGCATTAGTCGGCTGAACCTTTGTTTGCAGTTTTTTGCGAACAAGCGGTCTTGTCACCAAAAGTGCAAGCACACTGACCGCAATGCAAATAACAACTTGAAGGTAAATCGGGGCACCGAGAAGTGCCGACACAAGACCTGCGACCGAGCCGATAACAAACCATATCGACACGAGCTGAACAGTTATCGCTTCAAGCACACCGAACCCGATAATAGCCGCCGCCCAAATAATGTACATCATTGAATCAGACATACTTTTTTCACCTCCATAAGAAATTACATATGTCAACCCTTCCATATGTTGTGCACATTATACCATATTTCGGCGATATTTTCAATATGTTGTGAACAATATGAACGAGATTTACAATCTGTTCACACTCCGATACTACAGGAATAACACGAATAATTTTGACATACAACCTGTTGTGGTTAAATTACGCGTGTATCTAAAAAGCCGGCAAGGAAAGCAATCTTGACTAATTCATTAAACAATGTTAACATTAATTCAGAAACAAAAATAGCCGACAAATCCAATATAATTTTATGAGGTCTCTGCTGATTTAATATAACGGACGGTATGCATATAAATATACAGACGGGAGTGTAAAAAAATATGACACTTAAAAAGAGCTCAACAATAATTTGCTTAACAATACAATTACTGTTGAATATCGTTTGCATGATATTGGTATACAGGTATGTCATAAAAACAAAAATCCCCGTTGAGATGTATGACGGATTTCTGAATGATTTGTATCTTTCGTTTGCGGGTTATTTGTTCTTTTTATTACTGATAGTTTTTAATATCATAACAATCATTTGTATAGTTTCTGAAATTATAAATTTAAAAAATAAAAATACAGATAACTCTTCTGTCAAAAGAATAATTATTATTCCTCTTGCATTTATTTTTTGTTTTCAACTTGTTGTTGCCATTCCGGCAGCCACACAAAAGGTAAAAAATTTTTCCGATGTCAATTTATCGTTTGATGATGAATATTCGGGTGTTATTTCTGATTTGGATTCATATTATATATGTGTTGACAATCCTATTGCAAAAGCCGGATATTTAGAAAAATATTATTATAGAGATAATAATCAAGATATAAGGTTTTTGTGCTCTTATCAGCAGGGCAAATATAGCTTTTTAAATGATGATTTTGAAATAATTGACGAAAGCGAGTATTCATTTAAAAATAAGGTTGAAAAAGAAAAATATATTCTTTATTATGACCTTGACGGTGATTCTGTAAGTTACGCTCTTACTGTTATTAAAAATGACTTTAGATACATAGCGATTTTCAATGATGAAAATTTATTGAAAGATTCTTATTCAATCGAAGATTTTGTTAATGACAGTTTGAGTATATATGACGAATGGAACAGCATATAAGATTAAGAAAAAAGTATTTGAGTGTTTGATTTCTTTGCAAATATTACTTCTGCCGCAGTTTCAAGAAGATTTTAAGGAGAATAATAATGTGTTTTGATGGAATTTGGATAAAAGCCATTTCCTTATTAGTGATGTCTGTGATTACTCTTATATGCGGTATTTATGCTTTAAAAAAGATGAAATGGAAGCCATATGAATTTATGGTGGTAATAGCAGTTTGTATTTTTTTGTTTGTTTTAGGTTGTAAAAATGTAAATTATGCAATTAACCCTGAAATCAAAACAATCAGTGTAAACTATAACTATCAGAGTAGCAATGGCGTTATTTTTGGTCGGGAATATCATTTTGTTGATGAAAAAGATAACAGCTATGATTTAACTATGGATCCTATTACAACAAGAAAAATTTTCCCAAATAAGGATTTTAACAAAAAAACAAAATATATTATCAAATATGAAAAGAAGTCAAATGTAATAATATATATTGATGAAGCTACTAATACAAATGTTAATCAGATTTCATAACAACAAATAGGGCTGAAGGAACCAGCCCTCGTTACAAAAAAATCATTAACTTCACTTATGCAAATTTTGAATGGAAAGTTTTGCTTGTTGCAGTAAACGATGTCGAACTTACATATCAGAACATGTAAAACCATAAATGGTGTTACAACTCATTACAACATCAAAGACGGCGTTATTCTGTCACAGACTGATGGAACAGATACCCTTTATTTTCAATATGATAATATAGGCCTCCTCTCGGTTTTATTTGGGACGGTACGCAATATTTATATAAATATAAGACCAATGCACATTCATTTTATTTATGAGGCAAAACATGAAAGTATTAATATCAATACAATACCCGTATGCAATTATTGAAATTCCAAATCGTTTAGAAAATTCATTTATTAAAATAAAAAATGATTATATAAACATGCTAAATGATGGTACAAATAACAGTTTAATAAACTATGATGATTGCTCAGAACCAAGTCGGATTTTTTCAATGACCATAGAATGGCTAAGTCAATATTTGATTAATGATGAAGAAATAAAAATAATAACTCTAAAACCAAATGATAAAGAAACCCAAAACTTTTCAAAAAAGAATTCTCTTTTCATTTAATATAAAAGCTTTCAACATTATTGATATCACTACAAAAGGAGCAAATTAATGTTTTCAGAAAAAGAAGCTTTAATAAAAATGATATTTATTTTTGTTAAAAGTATTATTATTTTGTCACTTTATCTGCATTTTGACAAACGAAATAATATTAAAAGAAAGACTATTGAATATCTTGCAATTTTTATTTTCTGTGATTTATATGTTGTTATTGATGTAATTAAGGAATTAAAATCAAAGAGCCATACCACGCAAAAAGCACTTATTGTAGTTCTAACGGTATTGCTGATTGCTAATTCTGCGGCAGGTTCTGTTAATATCATATATAATAAATTGAGTGATACTCATTCATCCTCTACCGAAACGGTATCAAAATACTATGACCGAAAGGGTATTGAGTACACCGAATTGGAAAACGTGGTCTACTATACCGAGGATGGTGCAGAATTTAAGTATGACGCCAAGCAGTTTGAATATGTTTGTATTGTCAATACAAAGGAAAACAAATATAACTCGCGATATGACAGTCTGTTTACATATATCGACAAAAACGGCTGGATAGTCTTTTCCGACAATATACTTGATTTTGATAAAAGCAAGGGGGATTTCGGTTTTTACGATAAAAATACAGATGAATATTATGCCGATATTCACGCAATACGTTGGAACAAAGACGGAACGGTTTATTGGGATTATTAGATTAAAAACAACAAATGTTAACCAACAAATGATTTATAGATGAGAAAAAGGCACAACTTACGGAGAAAAATTCCGCAGGTTGTGCCTTAACTTTATTTAAATATATCAATCCATTTATCGTGGTCTTTCCGTTGTATGTATTCCTGAACATTATCTTCGCAAAACACATCAATTATTTTATCAAAACTTTCGGCAAGATTTAAGGTTTTTAGTGTTTCAAGCTTTGTCCAAAACACCTTTCCTTCGTTTGATGATTTTAAGGTTCCGCAGTATTCGTTGGTTTTAAAGAGTAAAACCACATAGCGTTTGTTTCTTTTTACTTCCCACCACTTAATGCCACATAATTTAGGATTTTTAATGATGAGTCCCGTTTCTTCTTTAACTTCTCTAATGACAGAATCAACAAAAGATTCTTGTTTTTCAATATGACCGCCGGGGAAAGTTATACCACCCCAAGATTGGTTGATTTTATCTTGAACTACAACATTGCCGTTGTTGTCATAAATCATACACATATTGGTTAATTCGATTTTTTCGTATTTGCTCATAATAATACCTTGAAATATTAAATTATTGTTTCTTAAATTATATCATAAGCGTCAAAATATGTCTATATGTTGCGGTATTAATTATAAGTTATAAACGCTTTTGTATTTGAAATACTTGATAAAAATAAAAAAGAGTATTCACAAAATTCTTTATGAATACTCGATATGGTCGAGGTGACAGGACTCGAACCTGCGGCATCCTGCTCCCAAAGCAGGCACTCTAGCCAAACTGAGTTACACCTCGAAATATATTAATGAGCGGTGCTCATTGTTTATTATATGTAAAACTCCCGCAGGAGTGTTACGCCTTAATTACTTAACGCTTTAAAAGTATACTATAAAAAAATGCCGTTGTCAAGGATTATTTTACAAAATTTCTTTTTTTATAAAAAATATTTTATTTGCGATTGATTTGTGGTAAAATGACAGATGAAATAATAAATTTTGAGGTGATAAGTGTGAATTGGGATTTTAATTTGCCTGTTAAATTGGTTTTCGGCGTTGGCAGGCACAAAGAACTTCCTGCATTTATTGATGAAATCGGCGGTAAGGTCGGGGTGCTTGTATGCTCACATTCGTTTGCAAAAAACGGACTTGCCGATGAATTTGTTTCGCTTTCAAACGGCAGAATTAAGGCGGTTTTTTCCGATATAAGACCAAACCCTACAACCGACAATGTAAACGCTTGCGTTGCGGTTATGCGTGAGGTTAATGCTGATTTTGCAGTTGCTCTCGGCGGCGGTTCGCCTATGGATTGCTGTAAGGCGGCTTGTGCCATTGCAAAGGGGAACGACAAAATCGAGTCTTATCACAGCGGAGGCAAGGCTGTAACTTCTGCCGAGGCTATACCTATGATTGCCGTAACTACCACATCGGGAACTGCAAGCGAGGTTACAAATATTTCCGTTCTTACGGATTTGACGCAAAATCTCAAGCAGCCGATGAACGACCCGGCAATGTATCCGAAAATTGCGGTTATCGACCCTGTGTTGACACTCACCGTGCCGCCGCAGATTACTGCTTCAACCGGTCTTGATGTGCTGTCACACGCTATCGAAAGCTATTGGGCAACTCTCAATCAACCGATTTGTTCTGCGTGTTCAATTTATGCGGCAAGGCTTGTTTTTAAGTATTTGGAGCGTGCATATAATCACCCTGATGATTTGGAAGCAAGAGAAAAAATGGCGGAGGCTTCTATTGTTGCGGGTGTTGCGTTCAGCCATCCGAGAACGACCGGTTCTCACGCTTGCTCGTTTCCGCTCACCAATATTTACGGCGTGCCTCACGGCGAAGCTTGTGCGTTCACACTTGATTATTTTGTGAAGTTCAATGCCGAACATGCCGATTCCGACGGCAGAATTACTGCATTTGCAAAGGATTGCGGTTTTGATACTCCGCAAGCTATGGCGGACGAAATTACAGCTATGAAAAAGCGTATGGGTATGCGTTCAACTCTCAGCGAAATAGGATGCACAACCGATGAGCAGATTAAAGAACTTACCCAAAAGAGTATGTCAATGCTTATGAAACGAAATCCTATTGAACTTACCGAAGAGGATATATATAATATGTATATAGCATTAAGGTATTAATTAGGCGAACAAAGTTTGTCCCTACGGCAGATTGATTATTTATTTGAAAGGAAAAACTATGATTAAAATAAGTGATAGTGTAAAATACATAGGTGTAAACGATTACGACATTGACCTTTTTGAAGGTCAGTATATGCTCGAAAAGGGAATGGCTTACAATTCCTATGTTATTCTTGATGACAAAATTGCTGTTATGGATACGGTGGATAAAATTGCCGTTGACAGATGGCAGGAATATTTGAACGATGTTTTGGGTGATAAAAAACCCGATTATCTCGTTGTTCAACATCTTGAACCTGACCATAGCTATGGTATTCAGGCAATTGCGGATAAATATCCGGATATGCAGCTTGTTATGACCGGTGCGGCACTTCGTATGTTGCCTCAGTTTTGCGATGTTGACCCTGCGAGAGTTACCGCCGTTAAAGAGGGCGACACTCTTGAACTCGGTTCGCATATACTTACATTTGTAACTGCACCTATGGTTCATTGGCCTGAGGTTATGGTATCATATGAAAGCAGTGAAAAGATTTTGTTCTCTGCCGATGCGTTTGGCAAATTCGGCACGGTTGACGCTGATGAAGCTTGGAATTGCGAAGCAAGAAGATATTATTTTAATATTGTCGGCAAATACGGCAAACCTGTTCAAACCTTGCTCGGCAAGGCAGCAAAGCTTGATATAGCAACAATTTGTCCGCTTCACGGTCCTGTTCTTACAGATACAATTCCCGAAGTGATTGAGCTTTACAAAAAGTGGTCTGCTTACGAGCCTGAAGACGAGGGCGTGTTCATTGCCTGTGCTTCAATTCACGGCAATACTTGGATGGCTGCCCAAAAACTTAAAGAAATTCTTGAGGAAAAAGGCTGTCCGAAAGTTGCAATTGCCGACCTTACCCGTGATGACCTTGCAGAAGCGGTTGAGGACGGATTCCGCCACAGCGTGCTTGTTTGTATGGCTTCGTCATATGACGCAGGCGTGTTTACTCCTATGGAGGATTATCTCAACCGTCTTGAACATAAGGCTTTTCAAAACAGAACCGTTGCACTTGTTGAAAACGCTTCTTGGGCGCCGAGTGCAATTAAGGCGATGAAAGCACATTTTGAAAAAATGGCAAACATCACCCTTGTTGACAAAACGGTTACGATAAAAACAAGACTTACCGATGCGTATGTAAAAGAACTCGAAGAACTTGCAGACGAAATTATGCAAAAATTCTAACGGCAAGCAACCGGTATTCTTTTGTATCAAGAGAATAGGGAGTTCGTGCAAATACTGAAAGTATGAACGAATATGACAATTAAGTCTTTTATCGTCAAAATTAACAGTAATTTTCCCAAATCAAGTACATAATTCTACAATAAAAAAATAAAATATTCCTTGAAGCTAAAGGCGGTTTATGATAAAATAAGCCGTCTTTTAATTTTGGGCATTTTATGCCTTGTCAAAAGAAAATATTTTTATGGAGGAACATTTATGACAAAAATTTTTAAAAGAACTTTTGCCTTTTTTATTGCGGTAATTATGATGATTTCTTCATTTCCGTATATGGCACTTGCAGAGGATACCGCTTCTGTAAACGAGGGCAGTACAACTGCCGAAATGACTAACGAAGAGTTGGAAAACTATATTGACAGCAAAATTGGCAGTGCGTCACTCACTCTTCCTCAGGAGCAACTTGTTGCTACGGCTGATAAAGAGTATATGAGTGGTATTTACACAACTGCCGGTTTTAGCAAATTTCCTGTTCTTACAGACCTTAAATTAAACGACAGCACTAATGTAAGATTTGGTACGGGTGAATTGCAGTATGCTGTTGCAGTTTATACAGGTCAAAATGATGATATTCGTTTTCCTGCTATTGTTACAAAGTATTTTACTCCAAAAAATCCCAACACTTGTTATATTAGATATGTTAGCATACCACAAGATGTAAAAAATTTTGAATTCGGTAAAAATTGGGAAAGATGCAAGGGTGAATTAGATTTAACTTATGATAAAGACCCTCAAATCTTTTCTAGTAAATATGATGGAGACCACATAACTGGTTCGTTTAAAATGAGTGACAAAAAGTATTGGCGAAATTACATAAAGTATACCGGCAGCGGTGACGAAGAAAAATATTATGAAGCATTGCCAACGAGTTTGGATATTGGATTTCAGTATGCAAATACAAAAGTACCAGGTTCTTTGACATTTAAGTATAATTCATATGTGTTAAATTTAGCACCATATAAGAACATTTTGGAAAATCTTAAGAAAGAATATACCGAAATCAAAGGAAAATCGTCTTTGTATACAGAAGAATCGGTTAATAATTACTACAAGGCTGTTCGTGATGTTCTTGATTTTGATATTAAAACTTTGCTTTCCAACATGACCTTGAATTCCAAGGTGTTTAGTACAGAAATTGCAGATATTGCAACAAAAGTTAAAACCGTTGTAGAAAATTATAATACTGCAAAAAATCTCAAATTGAAATCGAAGATTGATTTCACAGCCTATGATGCGGCAAAAGAAAAATGCGATACTATCATTAAAAATCAGAGTGAAAATGCTGAATATGAGAAGAATTCGTTTGCAGAATTTAAGAAAATTTATGATGATGTAACCGCAAAGGCTGAAACTGTTAAAACCCAAGAAGCACTTGACGATTTGACTGCACAGCTTATTACTGCGCAAACTATGCTTCGCAAGAATAAATTTTCAATCACAGTTAATATTTATAAAAATTCAGACCTGATTGACACAAAATATTATCATGATGAACTTTATGGTTATAAATTTAACATTGATTTAGCTCCTTATGTTAACGAAACAAAAGAATGTGTTAAACGCTGGGTTATTTATACAGACGGTGGTAAAACACGCACAGTAGTCGGCACAACCGATTCGATTTTTGCCTTGTATGTAACGAAGGAAGCAGTTGTTGATGTTTATATTGTTCCGCTTGATGAAAATGCTAAGCCTGAGGAATATTCAAAAGTTGTGTTTTATGGTTTTAACGGCAGAGTAATTGATGTTAAGTATCTTAAAAAGGGTGACACGCTTACTTCAGACAAATATACAAAAGCTCCTGATGTGCCGTTTTATGATTTTGATTCTTGGGATAATGCTTCTGTAACCGGTAACGGCAAGGAAATTGCCGTTAAAGCAAAGTATACTGCAAAACAAGTTGAAACTGATGGCTGTACAGTTCATTATAAAGGCTTTGCCGATGGAAAAAAGACATACAGCTATGATAAACTTGTATCTCTTGTAGGTGCAAAGGATGATGAGTATTTTGCACTTGCAACAACAAAAGACGGTAAAAACGCAGACGGTAGCTCCAGTATTCTGACTTATCTTAACTGCAACGAATTTCATGCACCGAAAACAAAAGACATCTATGTTGTGCCGGTTAAAAAAGACGCAAGAGTTGCAAAGGTTGCTATCACCGGCAGCTATGCTACAAAAGTTAACGACGCAGGCGACATTGTTTCAGAAGCTGAATATACCAAAAACCGTGCAGTATTCAACTGTAAGTTCTATCTTCCTGATGAATACACGCTTGTAGAGTGGGGTGCACAAATTTCAGCCAACGGCAAAACAAGGGCTGTTAAGGGCGAAAAAGTGTCTAAGCACAACGAATATTCAATCTATATGAATGTTTCAAAGACTTCAAGTGTAAAGACATTTACCGCTGTTGCTTATGTAACATATAAGGACAGCAAAAATAACATCAAAACAATATATTCACAGTCTGTCACACAGGCATTTGACTAAAGGAGGTTAAATATGAAAAAGTTTGAATCCCCGAAAGTTGAAATTGTCAGGTTCGTTAACAGCGACATCATCACTACATCAGGTGGTGGCGACGGTTATGACAACGGTATGTCAGGCGGCGACAACTGGGAAGATGATGAATTTTAACAAAATTTAATCAACCGAATATAAAAAATGCTGTAAGCTCGATACTTACAGCATTTTTGTTTATATTATTTATTCTTCTCGTGAAACAAGGTCGGAATGGTAATCCTCCATTTTGACTTTTTCTTTTTTATTGATAGATTGGTATTTATCTTGGTAATAGTTTTCAAGCGTGCGGTCATAGGTTCCGTCAGGGTGAATTTCCATAACGGAGCAACCACGCTGAAGTCCGTATTGAGCAATGCCGAAGTATGCAAGGTAGTCAACGGTGTAGGTGTAGCCGAGTTGAATACCGTCATACATAAGCGAAAAGCTGTTTGTATGGTCGTGACCGAAGAACACGCCCTTTGTTGAGCCGAGTTCTTTTATTTTGTCAAACATACCCTCGTTTTTGTCGCTTGCGTAAACAACCTTGCCCGTTTCGCCGGCTTTACCGTACATAAATTTAACTCTGTCGGTGTCTTTAAAGTCGTTGTCACGGTATTCGTAGTATGCCTTTTGAACCTCTTGGAGAGGAATGTGGAAGAACATTAGTGATTTTGGCACTTCGCCGTTGTTTTCCTCGGTGAAAGCTTTTACATTTTTTTCATACCAATCAATTTGGCTCTTGTGTATGCAGTCATATTTCCACAATGCACCGAAATAGTCGCCGTCGGTATATGAATGTGAGTCAACCATAAATATTGCCTGAGTGATTTCGCCCGCGGTATTTTTTACTTTCACGGCATAGTTGCCGTAACCGTCAACATCTTCCGGACCGGATTGGAACAGGCAGTGCGGATATTTTTCCTTGTTGCCGTAAACAGCCGAAATATCGGCTCTGTCAAAGTAGCTGTAAGCTTCCGTATCATGGTTGCCGTATGTAAGGCACCAGTAAACGCCCATTTGTTCCATAAGATTTGCAAAAATCTTTGCGGCGTTTTTGTTGTTGAGCGTACCCGATTGATAAGGTACAGGATAGCCTATGTCACCGGTAATAACTACAAGGTCGGGCTTTTCCGACTTAACCATAGCCTCAACCGCATTGACAGCCATCATATCCTTTTTTGAACTTAAAAATCCTGCACCGATATGCACATCCGAAAGCTGTACAACCTTAAAATCCTTGTCGGTTGTAAAGGTGTAGTATCCGTCTTTTTCATCTGTTGTCGGCTTCAGTTGATTTTCGTATTCAACAGTTGGAACGGTTGAAATAAAGTTGTTGATTGATTTAACCGAGATGATATTCATTGTTGCTATAACAGCGGCAACGATTGCAATAACAATCAAGATGCCGAGTATAACCTTGCCGAATATCGCCCATTTTTGTTTAGCCGTTTTTTTCGGCTTTTTTGTTTTTTCCCTTTTAGCCATAATATAAACCCCTTTAATTTGTGACTAAATCAGTTGTTAATTAAAAATTTGCTTTGATCTATTGTGTTTTTAACGGCAGAAACGGTAACAGCCGTGCCTATGATAATTGCAAATATTCCGTCTGCCGCAAAATTAACGTTTGTGATTAAAAACAGACCCATAAGTGCAAATATCGTCACCGCGCAGTCAAGAAAACTGTCAAGAATCATTGCTTTGAGAACAGGGGAGGAGGCTTTTTTGTTGAAAGCCATATACATCAGCCCCATAAGTATTTTTGCAAATACCGTTGCAATGATAATGTAAGCATATTCCTCGCTGTATGCAATTCTCAGCGGATACATCAGCCTTTGCAAGCCGTTATATACAAAGTATGCACCTGTTGCGGCTATTATCAATGAGATAACAAATGTGCACAGGCTTTGTATTTTTTGAGATTTCAGTTCAGTCACTTTTCGTGCAAGGAAAAATCCCAAAACAGCTATTAAGCAGGCAAATGTGTCACCGAGATTGTTGATTGCATCGCAGTATATCGACAGACTGTTTGTGCTTATTCCGACATAGAATTTTGCAAAAAACAGTACCGTGTTGAATATTACGCCGAGTGCCGTTGCTTTTATTCCGATTTTGTTCATTATCTGAGCTGTGTTCCGGCAGGTAGGTCAACAAAAACAACTTTTACATCGTTTTCGTTTACATCGCCTGCAAGGAGCATACCGTTGCTCATTTCGCCGCAGAGTTTTGCCGGCTTAAGGTTTGCAACAATGATAACATTTTTGCCGATGAGTTCCTCCGGCTTGTACCACGGAGAAATGCCGGATACGATTTGACGAGGCTCTGCCGTGCCGTCATTTACGGTAAGCTTGAGGAGCTTCTTTGCTTTTTTAATCGGTTCACATTCCGTAACGGTTGCCACACGAAGTTCAACCTTTGCAAAATCATCAAATTCGATTTGTGCAAGTCCCTCGATTCCTTTCGGCTTTGCGGCTTCTTCCGCTTTGGCTGCTGCCTCTTGCTTTTCTGCAATTTCGGTAAGCATTTTTTCAGAGTCAATTCTTGCAAAAAGTGCTTCTGCCTTGCCTACCTTTTCGCCTGCCTTGAGAGCACCGAAAGATTCAAGAGAATCGTAATCCTTGATGTCGCAGTTCATCTGTGCAAAGATTTTTTCGCTTGTTTCAGGCATAAACGGGCTGAGAAGTACAGCAATGTATCTGATAGCTTCAAGGAGATTGTAAAGCACGGTGCCGAGGCGAGGAAGTGATGCTTCGTCTTTTGCAAGTGCCCACGGAGTGGTTTCGTCAATGTATTTGTTAGAACGCTTTGCAAGGTTCAATACAGCTTCAACGGCGTCCGCAACTCTGTAAGTTTCAAAGCACTTTTCAATTTTTTTAACGGTGTCGAGTGCAAAGTTTTTAAGTTCATCGTCAACAGGTTCGTTAACATTGCCCGGTTGAATAACTCCGTCAAAATACTTGTTCTGCATTGCGATTGTTCTGTTAACAAGGTTGCCAAATGTGTTGGCAAGGTCGGAATTGTAACGCTCAATGATGGTTTCGTAAGTGATGGAACCGTCTGAAGCGTAAGGCATTTCGGACACAAGATAGTATCTTACGGCGTCTACTCCGAGAAGTTCGACAAGGTCATCTGCATAAATGACATTGCCTCTTGATTTGCTCATCTTGTCCTCGCCAAAGAGAAGCCAAGGATGACCGAATACCTGCTTTGGAAGCGGTTCGCCGAGAGCCATAAGCATAATAGGCCAGTAAATTGTGTGGAAGCGAACAATGTCCTTGCCGATAATGTGAACATCGGCAGGCCAGTATTTTTTGTATTCATCGGATGAACCGTCAGGGTCGTAGCCGATAGCAGTAATATAGTTTGAAAGTGCGTCAATCCAAACATAAACAACATGGTCAGGGTCAAAGTCAACAGGGATGCCCCATTTGAAGCTGGTTCTTGAAACGCAAAGGTCCTGCAAGCCCGGCTTGATGAAGTTGTTGAGCATTTCTTTCTTTCGTGCTTCGGGATAAATGAAGTTTTCGTTTTGCTCAATGAATTCTTCAAGTCGCTTTTGATATTTTGAAAGCTTGAGGAAATATGCCTCTTCTTTTGCCGGCTTTACTTCTCTGCCGCAATCCGGGCACTTGCCGTCAACAAGTTGGCTTTCGGTCCAAAAGCTCTCGCAAGGTGTGCAGTACATACCCTCGTAGTGACCCTTGTAAATGTCGCCCTGTTCGTATAATTTTTTGAAAATCTTTTGCACAACTTTTTCGTGCTGTTCGTCCGTCGTGCGGATAAAACGGTCGTAGCTTGTGTTCAAAATATCGCAAATGGAGCGAATTTCGCCCGATACCTTGTCAACATATTCCTTTGGTGTAACGCCTGCGGTTTTTGCGTATTCTTCGATTTTTTGACCGTGTTCGTCTGTGCCCGTAAGCATAAATACATCGTATCCCTGCAAGCGTTTGTATCTTGCGATAGCATCGGTCAGCACAATTTCGTAGCTGTTGCCGATGTGCGGCTTGCGAGAAGTATATGCTATGGCTGTTGTAATGTAAAATTTTCCTTTGTTTGCCATTGTATTATCTCCTGTTTATAAAACTTTAATGCTTGTAACTTTATCTGTTTTAAGGTTTCTTTCATTTGCCTTACCTGTTTTTAAATCAACGGTAATAACAGATGTAATCGTGTGCTTGTCCGGATTGGTAAAAACTGCAAAATATGCGTAATTACCGTTATTGTTCGGGTCATAATCGTTATAGTAATTTATCCATTTTTCAGGGTAGTTAGCTTGAAGATTGGCAAGTGCCATAGATTCTGATAATGCGTTATCATCTTCAGGAGCATCAGGAAGTTCTATTACTCCGTTTGTAGGCTTTGTTGTATAAGTTGTTGTGCCCTCGTAATGCTTGGTAGTTTCTTCACCTTTTTTTGTGGTTTCGGTAACTTTTTCAGTTACATCATTGCCTTTTTTATCGGTTACATTTTCACCTTTTTTGTTTGTAACCTTTACATAAGCGGCTGTTGTGGTGATTTTTTTACCGTTTATATTTGTAACATAGTAAGGCTTTGCGGGTTTTTCCTTCACCTTTTTTGCTTTTTTACTCTTTTGAGTAGTTGTTGTGCTTTCTGCGGCAGCAGTAGATGCGTTTGTGCCTTCGGTTGTTACGGCGTTACCGTTTTCATCGGTAACCGTTTGCTCCTGTGATGAGGCAGAAACATATTCGCCGTCAGGCTTTTTGTCTTTTGCAGAGCAGCCTGCCACAGTTGCGGCAATCGTGGCAGCAAGCACAAGAGATACCATTGCTTTTGTTTTCTTTTTCATAATTATCACCTTAATAAAAATATTAAATTTCTAAAATGTTTTGGCACGGTTAAGGTGCTTTGTTTCTAAATCAGATGAGTGATGCGGCACCTTTGTCGAGCATAAGTGTTACATCTTTGTGAAATTGAAGTACGGATGCCGGGCATTGAGGAGTAACATTGCCGTCGATAAGCTGCTTGATTGCTTTTGCCTTGTTTTCGCCGATAGCGATAATAAGGATACGCTTCGCCTGCATAATTGAGCCGATACCCATTGTTACAGCGTGGGTAGGTACTTCCTCAATTGAATTGAAAAATCTTGAGTTATCCTTGATTGTACTTTCTTTAAGAGCAACAACATGGCTCCATCTTTGGAATGAATCGGCAGGTTCATTGAACGCAATATGACCGTTTGAACCAATGCCGAGAAGCTGAATGTCAATTCCGCCTGACTTTTTGATTTTTTCTTCGTATGCCTTACATTCTGCGTCCATGTCTTCTGCGTTGCCGTTGAGGAAGTTGATGTTTTCATCAGGAATGTTGATGTGGTCAAAAAGGTTTTCATACATAAAGCTGTGGTAGCTGTTCTTGTCTTTTACATCAAGCTTGCAGTATTCATCAAGGTTAAATGTTGTAACTTTTGAAAAATCAACCGCACCCTCTTGGTAAAGCTTAATCATATGTGCATACGGCTTGAGCGGCGTTGATCCTGTTGCAAGACCCAATATACTGTCGGGCTTTTGCAAAACCTGACCGCACATATAATAACCTGCGGCAATTCCTATTTGTTCTTCAGTGTCAAATGTAAGTACATTCATTTTTATATCTCCTTAAATCTTTTATCATTTTTATGTTCAATTATTTTGCGAATAATTAAATACAATATTAAAAAAATCAACGCACCTGTGACAACACCCAAGGTGTCAAGTGCCCAATCGGTGAATTGACAGCTTCTGCCGTCAACAAAAATTTGATGAATTTCATCCGTTGCGGCATATGCCGAGCCTATTGCAATACCAATTGCCAAATTGCGTTTGTGTTTTGTAAAATATACAGCCGAGTTTGTTAAAAATCCGAGTCCTGTAAATTCCGTAAAATGTGCCGCTTTACGAACCATATGTTCGGTTATTGCTTCGGTGTGAAAAAGCTTTTGTAAAAACAGAGTTACAACGGAACTTTGACCTGCCGATTGCGTTGCCGGTCGTGACGAAAAGTAAAATATCGCTCCCATACACATTGCGGTTAATATCCAAAATACTATGGCAAATGATTTGGTGTGCTTATTCTCTTGTGGCATTTACAAAGCTCACCCTTCCTGTTCCGGGATGGAACTGAATGTTTTTTACTCCGCTTGCGGCAGCATAGTAACTGCTTTCGTATATCATCGGGCAAACGGTATAGGTGCTTATAATTGTTTGTTCAGCCTGCTTCAAATATGCTGCGGTTGAGTTTAAATTGCTTTGATTTTGAGCCTTTTTAACAAGTGCGGCAACTTTGTTTGAATTTATATCCGTTATGTTGTCGCTTGCAATTTGGCTCATAAAAGATATTGCACTGTTGCCTGTTGCGGTAAACGGTAAGAATGCCACATCATATGTGTTTTTTGCAATTTCCGTTCTTATGTCGCTTTCGTCCATTGCCTGAACCTTCAGCGTGAGTGTGATTGCGTCACCGTTCGAGTTTGTAAGATATGAGCCCAATCCTGCCTGGACACCTTGTAAAAGCTGTTTTACGCAGTTTTCCATATATGACGGTGTAAGCACGGTTATGCTTATATCGGTTGTGTCGAGTATTTCAAGTGCCTTTTTCCAATCGGCGACGCTTTTTTCTTGATTTTGTGCTCCTGCGGAACCTCCCATAGCCTTTACGGCATTGTTGCCGTTGATAAGGCAGGATGACGGCGTAAGGTTTGTGGCAGGGGAAAGATAATCCTTGTCGTATTTTGTCGGTCTGCTGAAGCCCTCACAAAATGCCTTGCGCATGGTCTTTGATTGAAACACTTCGTCGTTTGTGTTAAATACAAAACCCCAGGTGGTGTCTTGATACGGAGTGTAGGTAACGCCGCTGTCCTTGTTTATTTTGTCGCTGTTTTCGGCGGTGATGAATGCCGCATCGTAATATCCGCTTTCAAGCTTTGATACAAGGTCGTCGTCTGTGTCAGAACTTTTGTCGAGAATTTTGAGAGTAAGCTCTTTTGCCTTTGACGGCGACGGTCCGGTGTATTTATCGTTGTTCTTTAACAAATACGAAGCATCAAGGATTTGGCTTACATAAAACTGCCCGTTAAACAGTGTGTACTTGCCCTCTAAACCGTATCTGCCTTTTGTTGCAACAAAAAATTGCTCGTTGCACGGCATTGCAACGGCAGATGCAAGCGTTTGCATAAAGGTGTCATCCCTGTGCTCAAGCGTGATTGTTAGGTTGTAATCATCGTTTGCAACCACTCCGAGTTCTGTGGGGAGCATAGCACCCGTGTGAATTTTGTTTGCGTTTTTTATGCACGAAATGAGGGAAAATTGCGGACAGTCCGTAACATAATAAGCCGCTCTTCTGAGTGCAAAAACAAAGTCGTTTGCCGTGATGTCCGGATTGAATTCGTATCCGAGCATTTGCAGACGGCTGTCTTTAAATTTGCCTTTGTTTTCACCCGAGGTGTATTTTTCGGTGTTTATGTCCCACTTCATACCCTCACGGATGTGAAATTTGTATGTGAGTCCGTCGTCGCTTATTTCCCACTTGTCTGACATTCCCGGTACAACGGTGCCGTCATCATTTATTCTTATTAAGCCTTCAAAAGTGTTTTCGATAATCAAAAACTCATCGGAGGTTGATGCAACCTGCGGGTCGTAGCTGTTAACATTTGCGTCAAAAGGGTATATGAAATCTATTGATGCCTCTTTGCCGCCGCAACCCGAAAACAATGTGATAATCAGTATTGCCGATATAATTATAGATAAAATCTTTTTCATTATTTATATATCCTTAAAAAAGAGTATATATATTATAGCAGATTAATTACCTATATTCAATACAAAATCGAGCGGTAAAAAGTAAATTTTTTATTTGGACAAAACTTACTATTTTTGCAGAAGTATTTTGGCTATTTTTACAAAACACACGGCACAGTTGATAAAAAATATACAAAAATTTTGTAAATTGCTTTATTACCTGATTTGCAAAAAAATTGTAATATTTTAAAAATTCTCTTGACTTTAAAAGAATAATAGTGTAGAATGTCACCACGATTATATACTGGCAGTATGTGTCTTTATGTCTTGCTATTAAATAAGCTATATATTAAAGACAAGCGGCGATTTTTGTCAAGTAATGCCGGTCTATGTATTGCAAATAAGAAACGAATGGAGTGAATACCTTTATGGTAAATGTGAAGGATGTACAACTCGGTACAACTACACGAAAGAGCTTTGCTAAAATCAACGAAGTTATGCAAATGCCTAACTTGATTGAAGTGCAAAAAAAGTCTTACCAATGGTTCCTTGACGAAGGTCTTAAGGAGGTATTTAGGGACATCGGTTCAATTACCGACAATTCCGAAAAGCTTGTTCTCGATTTTATCGATTACAGTATGGATGATGAACCTAAGTACAGCATTGCCGAATGTAAGGCGAGAGATACCACATATTCAAAGGCTCTCAAGGTGCAGGCTCGCCTCAGAAACACAGAAACAGGCGAAGTTAAGGACAGCACTATTTATTGCGGCGATCTTCCTCTTATGACAGATTCCGGCACCTTTGTTATCAACGGTGCAGAGAGATGTATCGTATCCCAGTTGGTTCGTTCACCTGGTGTATATTACAATATGGACCACGATAAGACAGGTAAGGAACTTTTCACTAATACAGTAATTCCTAACCGTGGTGCTTGGCTTGAATATGAAACCGATGCAAACGATTTGTTCTATGTTCGTATAGACAAAAACAGAAAGATTTATATCACAACTTTCCTTCGCTCATTGGGTCTTGGTTCGGACGAGCAGCTTCGTGAATATTTCGGCGATGACGAAATGCTTGAAGCTACCATCGAAAAGGACATTACAAAGAACGAGGAAGAGGCTCTTCTTGAAGTTTACAAGAAGCTTCGTCCGGGCGAACCGCCTACGGTTGATACCGCAAGAGCACATCTTGACGGATTGTTCTTTGACGCAAGAAGATATGACCTTTCAAGAGTCGGCAGATATAAGTACAATAAAAAGCTTGGCTTGGTTGAAAGAATTACAGACCAAGTTTTGGCTGAGCCGGTTATTTCTCCTGCAGGTGAATTCCTTGCAGACGCAGGCGAAAAGATTACCAAGGACAAGGCTGTTGAAATCGAGAATGCAGGTGTTATGTCTGTTATGCTTGAGCTTGAGTCGGGCAAGGTAATCAAGGTTCTTTCAAACGGTATGGTTGATATTGACAAGTATGTAACCGTTGACAAGAAAGAACTTGCAATCAACGAAAAAGTATCTTATCGTGTACTTTCCGAAATTATGGAAAAGGTCGGCGATGACCAAGAAGCACTTGAAGCCGAAATTAAGCTTCGCCACGATGACCTTATTCCTAATCACATCATTATTGATGATATTTTTGCAACAGTTTCTTACCTTCTCAACCTTGCAAACGGCGTAGGTAAGACAGACGATATCGACCACCTCGGCAACCGTAGAATCCGTGCCGTAGGCGAGTTGCTCCAAAACCAATTCCGTATCGGTTTTACCCGTATGGAAAGAGTTATCAGAGAGCGTATGAATGTTCAGTCGCAGGACGACAGCGACGCTATCACTCCACAGGCTATTATCAATACCCGTCCTGTAAATGCGGCAATCCGTGAATTCTTCGGTTCTTCACCGTTGTCACAATTTATGGACCAAAACAACCCTCTTGCAGAACTTACTCACAAGAGAAGACTTTCGGCACTCGGTCCGGGCGGTTTGTCAAGAGACCGTGCAGGCTTTGAAGTTCGTGACGTACACTATACACACTACGGTCGTATGTGCCCTATCGAAACTCCTGAAGGTCCAAACATCGGTTTGATTTCGTATCTTGCTTGTTACAGCCGCCTTAACGAATACGGATTTATCGAAGCTCCGTACCGTAAGGTAAACAAGGAAACAGGCGTTGTAACAGATGAAGTTGAATATATGACAGCCGATGTTGAAGATAATTATGTTGTTGCACAGGCAAACGAACCGCTTGATGAAAACGGCAGATTTACAAATACAAGAGTTACATGCCGTTGCAGAGACGAGTTCATTACAGTTCCTCCTGAAAAGGTTGACTATATGGATGTTTCGCCAAAGATGGTTGTTTCTGTTGCCACAGCAATGATTCCGTTCCTTGAAAACGATGACGCAAACCGTGCTCTTATGGGTGCTAACATGCAGCGTCAGGCAGTTCCGCTTCTTAAGACAGAAGCTCCTGTTGTAGGTACCGGTATGGAATACAAAGCAGCGTACGACTCAGGCGTTGTTGTTATTGCAAAGCGTGGCGGTACGGTTGTTTCACTTGATGCACGCACAATCGAGATTAAGACCAAAGACGGCAGCATTGACAGATATGAACTTATAAAGTACGCCGGCTCTAACCAAGGCACTTGCATTAACCAAAGACCTATTGTTTCACTTCATCAGGAAGTTGAGGACGGTCAGGTTATCGCAGACGGTCCTGCAACCTGTAACGGTGAAATCTCAATCGGTAAGAATGCTCTCATCGGCTTTATGACTTGGGAAGGTTATAACTACGAGGACGCCGTTCTTATCAACGAAAAGATTGTTCGTGACGATGTATATACATCTATTCATATTGTAGAACACGAGGTTGAAGCCCGTGATACAAAACTCGGCCCTGAAGACATTACAAGAGATATTCCTAATGTCGGTGACGACGCTCTTAAGGATTTGGACGATGACGGTATCATTCGTGTAGGTGCAGAGGTTCACTCGGGCGATATTCTTGTAGGTAAGGTAACACCTAAGGGTGAAACAGAACTTACAAGTGAAGAAAGACTTTTGCGTGCTATTTTCGGCGAAAAGGCAAGAGAAGTTCGTGATACTTCAATGAAAGTGCCTCATGGCGAATACGGTATCGTAGTTGATGTTAAGGTATTCACAAGAGCAAACCACGATGAGCTTAATCCGGGCGTAAACAAGGTTGTTCGTGTTTATATCGCACAAAAGAGAAAGATTCAAGCCGGTGACAAGATGGCAGGTCGTCACGGTAACAAGGGTGTAGTTTCCCGTGTACTTCCGCAAGAGGATATGCCATTCCTTCCGGACGGTCGTCCGCTTGATATCGTGCTTAACCCATTGGGCGTACCTTCTCGTATGAACATCGGTCAGGTTCTTGAAGTTCACCTCGGCTATGCCGCTATGGCACTTGGCTGGAAGATGATGACTCCTGTATTTGACGGCGCTCATGAAGATGACATCAGAGAATGTCTTAAACTTGCCGATATCGGCTATTATATTGATGAAAACGGCAATAAGATTTACGACGGTAAGGTTCAGCTTACAGACGGCAGAACCGGTGAGAAGTTTGATAACCGTGTAACCGTAGGTTATATGTATTACCTCAAGCTCCACCACCTTGTAGATGATAAGATTCATGCTCGTTCAACAGGTCCGTACAGCCTTGTAACTCAACAGCCTTTGGGCGGTAAAGCTCAATTCGGCGGTCAGAGATTCGGTGAAATGGAAGTTTGGGCACTTGAAGCTTACGGTGCTGCATATACACTTCAGGAAATCATCACCGTTAAGTCGGACGATGTTGTCGGTCGTGTTAAGACTTATGAGGCAATCGTTAAGGGCGAAAACATTCCGCCGGCAGGCACACCTGAAGCATTTAAGGTTCTTTATAAGGAACTTCAGGCTCTTGCTCTTGATACAAGACTTTACGACAAGGACGGTAACGAAGTTATCCTTAAGCAAGACCTTGACGATGACGGAATCCCAACCGTTTCGGATGATCAGGCATTTACAGAAGTTAATGACTTTGACGGTCAGGAAGGCTACGGTATGCTTGATGAAAACGGTGAGGAAATCGAGGAAGCAAATCAGGATGAAGAAGTTGATTTGTTCGCTGCATTCGACAGCTTGGGCGACAGCGATGATTATGATGAAGAATAATCATAAAGTATTAATTTCAAATTTTGATTAACTTTCCAATATATTATAGAAAAGGAGTGCTTCCATATGGATAATACAGCTAATTCAACAAATGAATTCAGTTCAATTAAAATCGGGCTTGCTTCTCCGGAGGCCATTCGTGAATGGTCTTACGGCGAAGTAACCAAGCCTGAAACTATAAATTACAGAACCTTAAAGCCTGAAACCGGCGGCTTATTCTGCGAAAGAATTTTTGGCCCTATGAAGGACTGGGAATGTCATTGCGGTAAGTATAAGAGAGTTCGCTATAAGGGTAAAGTCTGCGAGCGTTGCGGCGTTGAAATTACCCGTGCAAAGGTTCGTAGAGAGCGTATGGGCCACATTGAGCTTGCTGCCCCTGTATCACACATTTGGTACTTTAAGGGTATTCCGAGCCGTATCGGTCAGGTTCTCGATATTAACCAAAGAAATCTTGAAAAGGTCCTTTACTTTGGACTTTATATCGTAATTGATCCGGGTGATACTCCGCTTCAAAAGAAGCAAACTCTTACAGAAAAAGAGTATCAGGATATGCGTGAGAGATACGAAGACGACTTTAAGGCAGGCATGGGTGCAGAGGCTATTAAAGAGCTTCTTTCCGAAATTGATGCCAAAGAACTTCGTGACGAACTCACTGCAGAACTTGAAGGTGCAACAGGTCAAAAGAGAGCAAAGCTCCTTAAAAGACTTGATGTTGTTGACGCTTTCGTAAACAGCGGTAATAAGCTTGAATGGATGATTCTTGATGTTATCCCTGTTATTCCTCCGGATATTCGTCCTATGGTACAGCTTGACGGCGGCAGATTTGCTACTTCCGACCTCAACGATTTGTACAGAAGAGTAATTAACAGAAACAACCGTCTTAAAAGACTTATGGAGCTTCACGCACCTGATATTATTATCAGAAACGAAAAGAGAATGCTCCAAGAGTCTGTTGACGCCCTTATCGATAACGGCAGAAGAGGCAGACCTGTAACAGGCCCTAACAACAGACCTCTCAAGTCACTTTCGGATATGCTTAAAGGTAAGCAGGGTCGTTTCCGTCAGAACCTCCTCGGTAAGCGTGTTGACTATTCGGGTCGTTCGGTTATCGTTGTTGGTCCTGAACTTAAGATGTACCAGTGCGGTCTTCCAAAGGAAATGGCTATTGAACTTTTCAAGCCTTTCGTTATGAAGCGTTTGGTTCAGACAAATGTAGCTTCAAATATTAAACAAGCCCGTAAGATGGTAGAAAAAGCAAACCGTTCAGAAGTTTGGGATGCTCTTGAAGTTGTAATTAAGGACCATCCGGTTATGCTTAACCGTGCTCCTACACTTCACAGACTCGGTATTCAGGCATTTGAGCCTGTTCTTGTTGAGGGTAGAGCAATTAAACTTCACCCTCTTGCTTGTACAGCGTTTAACGCCGACTTCGACGGTGACCAAATGGCTGTCCATGTACCGCTTTCAGCTGAAGCTCAGGCAGAAGCAAGAATGCTTATGCTTGCATCAAACAACCTCTTGAAGCCGTCTGACGGTAAGCCTGTTGCCGTTCCTTCACAGGATATGGTTATCGGTTCTTACTACCTCACAATGATTAAAGAGGGCGAACCGGGTTGTCCTTACAAGGAAATCATTGACGGTGAGGAAGTTACAAAGTATAGAATTTTCCGTGATGTTGATGAGGCTATGATGGCTTATCAGGAAGGCTCACTCGGTCTTCATTCGGAATGTAAGATTAGATTTACCGGCGAAGTAAACGGCGAGATGAAGTCGGGTATCGTTACAACAACAATCGGCCGTGTAATCTTCAACAGACCTATTCCTCAGGATCTTGGCTTTGTTGACAGAAGCGTTCCGGGTAACGAATTTGTACCTGAAGTAAGCTTTGTTGTTAAGAAAGGCGGTCTCGGTAAGATTGCCGATGCTTGTATCAGAACCCACGGTGTTGCAATTGCTTCAAGAGTGCTTGATGATATTAAGAATCAAGGTTACAAATATTCAACAGTTTCCGGTACAACAGTTGCCGTTATCGACGCACTTATCCCTGAAAAGAAAAAGGAATTCCTTGCCGAAGCAGAAGCAAAGGTTGATGAAATTACAACAAACTACAACTACGGTTTGATTACAAATGAAGAGCGTTATTCACAGGTAGTCAAGACTTGGGAAGTTTGTACCAATAAGGTATCTGATGAACTTACAAATAACTTTGACGGTACACATAACCCAATTCACATGATGGTAGACTCCGGTGCTCGTGGTAGTACATCACAGCTTCGTCAGCTTGCTGGTATGAGAGGTCTTATCGCCAATACATCGGGTGCTACAATCGAAATTCCTATTCGTGCCAACTACCGTGAAGGTCTTAACATTTTGGAATACTTCATTTCTTCCCGTGGTGCTCGTAAAGGTCTTACAGATACAGCTCTTCGTACAGCCGACTCGGGTTACCTTACAAGGCGTCTTGTTGACGTATCACAAGATGTAATCATTCGTGATGACGACTGCGGATGCCATGACGGTATTGAAGTTTACGCTATTATGGACGGCAACCGTGTTCTTGAATCGCTTGAGGAAAGACTTGTCGGCAGATTTGCTGCAGAACCTATCGTTCATCCTGAAACAGGTGAGGTTCTTATGGATACCGATAGAATTATGAACGAAGAAGATGCCGCAAGAATTACAGCCGCAGGTATTACAAAGGTTAAGATTCGTTCGCTTATCACTTGTAAGTCACGCCACGGTGTTTGCCGCAAGTGCTACGGTTCAAACCTTGCATTCAACGAGCCTGTTCAGGTTGGTGAAGCAGTTGGTATCATCGCAGCTCAGTCAATCGGTGAACCTGGTACACAGCTTACAATGAGAACCTTCCACACCGGTGGTGTTGCAGGTGGTGAAGATATTACACAGGGTCTTCCGAGAGTCGAGGAATTGTTTGAGGCAAGAAAGCCAAAGCAACTTGCTATTCTTTCTGAAATCAGCGGTACGGTTAGATTTGAGGAAATCAAAAAGACTCGTCATGTTGTTGTCTTTAACAAAGAATCAGGCGAGGAAAGAAAGTATCTCATCCCTTACGGTTACAGACTTTGCGAAAATATCGTAGAGGGCGCATATATCGAAAAGGGTACAGAGCTTACTCTCGGTTCAAAGAACCCACACGATGTACTTGCTATTCTCGGTGAGGAAGCAGTTTATAACTACCTTATCAAGGAGGTTCAGTACGCATACCGTACACAGGGTGTTGATATCAACGATAAGCACATCGAGGTTATCGTTCGTCAGATGCTTAAGAAGTGCATTGTTGACGACGCAGGTGATACAGACCTTATCTCGGGTACAAATGTTGATGTCGCAGCAGTTGCCGAAGCAAACGATAAGATTGATGCAAGAATTGCAGCAGGTGAAGAAAACCTCAAGAAGGCAACATATATTCCTCTTCTTTTGGGTATCACAAAGGCTTCTCTTGCAACAGATTCGTTCTTGTCGGCAGCTTCATTCCAGGAAACAACAAGAGTTCTTACAGACGCTGCCATCCGTGGCAAGTCAGACCCACTTATCGGTCTTAAAGAGAATGTTCTTATCGGTAAGCTTGTTCCTGCCGGTACAGGTATGAGCGTGTTCAGAGATGTAGATGTTGTTCCGAGCTATTTCTCATCCGAAAGCGGAATGGAAATAAAAGATTTGGAACAGTTACAACAACTATTGACAAATGGCAACAACTAAGTTATAATACTTATCTGTGTGCTGATAAACTTGTGCAATCTTAACAAGATTTATCGCTTTAATTTGTTAAATTCGTCTATCGGGGCATAAGTGATTATGCCTCGGTAGATAATGTAATGTATACATCCGATACCTTATATAATAAGTAAGGTATGAAATGTGTATATTGCAAATTTATGCACAAATAATCAGAAAGGAGAATAAACTATTGCCTACCTTTAACCAATTAGTTAAGACCGGTCGTAAGTCACTTGAGAAGAAGTCAAAGACTCCTGCTCTTATTAAGAGTCTTAACACAAAGAAGAATGTTATGACAAACAACGCTTCTCCACAAAAGCGTGGTGTTTGCACAGCAGTTAAGACAGCAACACCTAAGAAGCCTAACTCAGCTCTTCGTAAGATTGCCAGAGTTCGTCTTACAAACGGAATGGAAGTTTCTGCTTACATCCCTGGTGTAGGTCATAACTTGCAAGAGCACTCTGTTGTTATGGTTCGTGGCGGCCGTGTTAAGGATTTACCTGGTGTTCGTTATCACATCATCCGCGGCACACTCGATACACAGGGTGTAACAGGCAGAATGCAGAGCCGTTCAAAGTACGGTGCAAAGAAGCCAAAGGCTAAGAAGTAATCGGATTTTTTAGCTAAAATTTAACGAGGAAACCCGACAATAGTTTATTTATTCATATAAAAGGCTTATTGTTGGCTCCACGGAAAAACCGAGTACCTATGAACTCATATTATAATTTAATGAAGGAGGGAAGCGAAGATGCCAAGAAGAGGCCAGATCGCTAAGCGTGATGTATTACCTGATCCAATGTACAACTCAAAGGTTGTAACAAGACTTATCAACAACATCATGCTTGATGGAAAGAAGGGTGTCGCACAGAAGATCGTTTACGGTGCGTTCGACATCATCCAAGAAAAGACAGGCAACGATCCGTTGGAAACTTTTGAAGCTGCAATGGAAAATGTTATGCCGGTTCTCGAAGTAAAGGCTCGCCGTGTCGGTGGTGCAACATATCAAGTTCCTTTGGAGGTTCGTCCTGAAAGAAGACAGACATTGGGTCTTAGATGGATTACACTTTATGCTCGTCAGAGAAGTGAAAGAACTATGAAGGAGCGTCTTGCAGCAGAGCTTATGGACGCTGCAAATCAAACAGGCGGTGCAGTTAAGAAGTGTGAAGATACACACAAGATGGCAGAAGCAAACAAGGCTTTTGCTCATTTCAGATACTAATCAGCCGGACAGGAGGATATTATGCCAAGAAAAGTTGCTCTTGAAGAAACAAGAAATATTGGTATTATGGCGCATATCGATGCCGGTAAGACTACTACAACAGAGCGTATTCTTTACTACACCGGTATCAACCACAAGATTGGTGAAACCCATGAGGGTGGCGCTACAATGGACTGGATGGAGCAAGAGCAGGAAAGAGGTATTACAATTACTTCTGCTGCTACAACATGCTTCTGGAAAGGCCACAGAATTAATATCATCGATACACCGGGTCACGTTGACTTTACAGTAGAAGTACAGCGTTCACTCCGTGTACTTGACGGTTCGGTTACCGTTCTTTGTGCAAAGGGCGGTGTTGAGCCACAGTCTGAAACCGTATGGCGTCAGGCTGACGAATACAATGTACCTCGTATGATTTTCGTTAACAAGATGGATATCATGGGTGCAGACTTTTACAATGTTCTCAACATGGTATTGGAGCGTTTTAAGTGTAATGCACTTCCAATCCAGCTTCCTATCGGCAGCGAGGACACATTTGAAGGTATCGTTGACCTTGTAAACAACAAGGAAATCGTATATATCGACCCTGGTAAGAACTTGGGTACAGTTTTTGAAGAAAGAGAAATTCGTCCTGAACTTCAGGAAAAAGCTGCTAAGTACAGAACAGAACTCGTTGAGTTCATTGCCGAGCAGGACGAAGAACTTATGGAAAAGTACTTTGAAGAAGGCGAAGACGCTATCGATGTTGACACCATGAAAAAGTACATCCGTAAGTGCACAATCTCCGGTGACATGGTTCCTGTATGCTGCGGTACAGCTTACAGAGATATGGGTGTTCAGCCGCTCCTCGACGCTATCGTTGATTACATGCCGGCTCCAACCGATATCGAATCAATCAAGGGTGTTAACCCTGAAACCGAAGAAGAAGAATATCGTCATTCATCTGATGACGAGCCGTTTGCTGCTCTTGCATTTAAGATTGCAACAGACCCATTTGTAGGTAAGATTTGCTACTTCAGAGTATATTCAGGTACTATTGAAGCAGGTACACCTTGCTATAACTCTGTAAAGGGCAACAAAGAAAGAATGGGTAGAATTCTTCAGATGCACGCAAACCACAGAGAAGATATTCCTGTATGCTATGCAGGTGATATTGCTGCGGCTGTTGGTCTTAAGAATACTACAACAGGTGATACACTTTGTGATGAAAATCACCCAATCGTTCTTGAATCAATGAATTTCCCTGACCCTGTAATTCGTGTAGCTATCGAGCCAAAGACTAAGGCAGGTCAGGAAAAGATGGGTATTGCTCTTGCAAAACTTGCAGAAGAAGACCCTACATTTAAGGCTTATACCGATGAAGAAACAGGACAAACCATCATTGCAGGTATGGGTGAACTTCACCTTGAAATCATCGTTGACCGTTTGCTCCGTGAATTTAAGGTAGAGGCAAATGTCGGTGCACCTCAGGTTGCATACAAAGAAACAATTACTCAGGACTCTATGTCCGATACAAAGTATAAGAAGCAATCCGGTGGTAGCGGTCAGTACGGTCACTGTAAGATTCGTATGTTCCCTAACCTCGACGAAAACGGCGTAGGTAAGGGCTATGAATTCGACAATCAGATTGTCGGCGGTTCTATTCCTAAGGAATATATCCCGGCAGTTGACGCAGGTATCCAGGCTGCTATGAAGAGCGGTATTTTGGCAGGTTATCCTGTAGTTGATGTTCGTGTAGAACTTTATGATGGTTCTTACCATGAAGTCGACTCTTCTGAAATGGCATTTAAGATTGCCGGTTCTATGGCATTCAAGGATGCTGCAAAGAAGGCTCATCCTGTAATTCTCGAACCTATGATGAAGGTTACTGTTATCGTTCCTGAAGAATACATGGGCGATGTAATCGGCGACCTTAACTCACGCCGTGGTCAAATCCAGGGTATGGAAGACAGAACAGGTGCTAAGCAAATCAATGCGAGAGTTCCGCTTTCAGAGATGTTCGGTTATGTAAACGACCTCCGTTCAAAGACACAGGGTCGTGGACAGTACACAATGGAACCTGACGGTTATGACCAAGTTCCAAAGTCAATCTCCGAATCAATCATCAGCGAACGCGCAAAGAAAGACTAATATAAAAAAACACTTGATATTTACCAACCTTTTTGGTAGAATATTAGTAACAAATTTTTTAAGAAATTTTTAGGGAGGAAATTCCAATGGCAAAAGAACATTTTAATCGTACCAAGCCACATGTAAACATTGGTACAATCGGTCACGTTGACCACGGTAAGACAACTCTTACAGCTGCTATCACAAAGTATCTTGCAAACAAGGGCTTCGCTAAGTTTGAAGACTATGCTGATATCGATAAGGCTCCTGAAGAAAGAGAACGTGGTATCACAATCAACACAGCTCACGTTGAGTATGAAACAGAAAAGCGTCACTACGCTCACGTTGACTGCCCGGGACACGCTGACTATATCAAGAACATGATCACAGGTGCTGCACAGATGGACGGCGCTATCCTTGTAATCGCTTCAACAGATGGTCCTATGGCTCAGACTAAGGAGCACTTGCTTCTTGCTCGTCAGGTAGGCGTTCCTGCAATCGTTGTATTCATGAACAAGACTGACCAAGTTGACGACCCTGAACTTCTTGAACTCGTAGAGATGGAAATCAGAGAAACACTTGCTGAGTACGACTTTGATGAGAACTGCCCAATCATTAAGGGTTCAGCTCTTAAGGCTCTTGAAGCTACATCAAACGATGATCCTGCTTGCGCTTGCATTCAGGAACTCATGGATGCAGTTGATGAATATATCCCAACTCCTGACCGTAAGGCAGACCTTCCTTTCCTTATGCCTATTGAAGACGTATTCACAATCACAGGTCGTGGTACAGTTGCAACAGGTAGAGTTGAAAGAGGTCAGCTTAAGACAAACGATACAGTAGAAATGGTTGGTCTTGAGGACGAAATCAAGTCAACAGTTTGCACAGGTATCGAAATGTTCCGTAAGATCCTCGACTATGCTGAGGCTGGTGACAACATCGGTTGTCTTCTTCGTGGTGTTCAGAGAACAGATATCAAGAGAGGTCAAGTACTTGCTGCTCCTGGTTCTATTCACCCACACACAAAGTTCACAGGTCAAGTTTACGTTCTTTCAAAGGACGAAGGTGGCCGTCATACTCCATTCTTCAACAACTATCGTCCTCAGTTCTATTTCAGAACAACTGACGTAACAGGTGTTATCACACTTCCTGAAGGTGTTGAAATGTGTATGCCTGGCGATAACGTTGACATGAACGTTGAACTCATCACTCCTATCGCTATCGAAGAAGGTCTTCGTTTCGCTATCCGTGAAGGCGGTAGAACAGTAGGTTCAGGCGTTGTTACAAAGATCAACGAGTAATCACCTGATTTACTAAATCTATTAGAGCAAAGCTTCGGCTTTGCTCTTTTTAGCGTGTCGAAAAAGTATTTTCGACACGCTGGTGGCTGTTGAGAAAGGTTCTGAATTTCGTTTTCTTGCGAAGGAAGATGTACGATGGTACCTCGACTGAGCAAAAAACGAAAAACGCCAAAAGTGCTGTAAACTCAATGTTTGCGGCACTTTTACAATCCCTCCGTCAACACTTAGTGTTGCCACCTCCCTTTACACAAGGGAGGCATTAAGCGGTTAGTTTATTTTATTGGCGTGGTTCAGGAACTTTATCGACAGTCTGAGAGCAAAACTTCGGCTTTGCTCTTTTTTTATATTTTCAAATTTGTTTGGTATAGGCTTGCCTATACCACTTTTTGTTGCTATAATAGAAGCAGATTTTGAGGTAGGGATATGGAAAACGAAGTTCAGGACATTTTAATAGGAACGGTTGAGGACATCTCGTTTTACAATGATACCACAGGCTTTTGCGTTGCCGAAGTAAACACCGGTGAAGAAGGTGTTACGGTTGTCGGCACAGTCGGAGAACTCGCCATAGGCGCTGAGATTGAATGCAGAGGCGTGTGGTCTTTTCACCCATCTTTCGGCAGACAATTTAAGGCTGAAACGGCTGTTCAAACTCTCCCTGCCGATGCAGGCGGAATAATGAAGTATCTTTCGTCGGGAATTATTAGGGGAATCGGACCCGCAACGGCAACCAAAATTGTTGAAAAATTTGGCACACAAACCTTTGATGTGCTTGAGAATGACCCGGCTCGACTTGCAACAATCAAAGGAATTTCAAACGCAAAAGCAAGAGAAATTTGCAAAAACTTTAAATCTCAGTTTGCCGCAAGAGAAACACTTATGGGACTTACAAGCCTCGGACTTTCTCAAAATGAAGCCATCAAAACTTATAATTTGCTGAAAGGTGAGGCGATGGACTTCATCACGGCAAATCCGTATGCACTCATAGGTGCCGAAACGGGAATAACCTTTGATAAGGCAGAACAAATTGCCGATAATTTGCAGGATAAACCGCCGTTTACCTACCGTGCTCAAGCTGCTGTTTGTTATATTCTTCATCATAATCTCGGCAACGGTCACACCTGTATACCCCGTGATAAAATAATAGAACCGGCAAAGGAATTGCTTTGCTGTGATGATGACGCCGTAGAGATTTCGATTGACAATGCCATTGAATCTAAAGCTGTTATTCAGCGTAAAGTTTATGACAGAGATTTTCTCTTTTTGCCTGAAATTTATCACGCAGAAAGAGGAATTGCCGACCGTATAAAAATTATGGTGGAATATCCGCCGAGCGAAAATGAAATTCATCCGAGTGAGATTTATGCTTTTGAAGAAAGCAGTAAGATAAAATTTGACGAAAAGCAGAGAACGGCTATCGAATATGCCGTATCAAAGGGACTTCTTATACTTACGGGCGGTCCGGGTACGGGTAAAACCACTACGGTTAAAGGCATAATTCAGCTTATGAAAAACCGCAATCTCAAGGTTGCACTTGCCGCTCCGACCGGCAGAGCCGCACAGCGAATGGAAGAACTCACGGGAAGCGAAGCAAAAACTATCCATAGACTTCTTGAAGTGGAATACAAAGAGGGCGAAAACACCCAAAGCTTTGTTCATGATTTAAAAAATCCGCTTGATTATGATGCGGTGATTATCGATGAACTTTCTATGGTGGATGTTACTCTCTTTGCGGCACTTCTTGACGCTTTGCCGCTTCATTGCCGATTGATTATGGTGGGCGACCAAGATCAGCTTCCGCCTGTCGGTGCCGGCAATGTTCTTCGAGATATGATAGACAGCGGAGTTTTGCCTGTTGTAACGCTTGATAAGGTTTTCCGTCAGGCTATGAAAAGCAAAATTGTTACAAATGCTCACCGAGTTGTAAGGGGTGAAATGCCGGAGTTTGACAATTCGGCAGAAAGCGATTTCTTTTTGCTTAGAGAAAACTCACGATATAATGCACAGAAAAAAATCCTTGACCTTGTAACTCAAAGACTTCCGGCAGGATACGGATTTGACCCTATGGGTGACATTCAGGTGCTTTGTCCGAGCAGAATGGGCGAGGTGGGCACGCAAAATATCAATGCGATTTTGCAGGCGAAAATTAATCCTCCGTCAAAGGATAAGCACGAAATCCGCTATAAAGGTTACACCCTTCGTGAGGGCGACCGTGTTATGCAGATTAAAAACAATTATGATGTTCCGTGGTTTAAAATCGGAGAAACGGGAACGGGTGTTTTTAACGGCGATATAGGAATTTTGACGAGAATTGACAAGGCAAATGACATTATCAATGTTCGATACGATGACAAAGAGGCTATGTACAGCGTTGAAAATGTTAAGGAACTTGAGCTTGCGTATGCAATGACGGTTCATAAATCACAGGGCAGTGAGTTTAACGCTGTGGTTATGCCCGTGCTGTCCGTTCCGCCAAAACTTGCTTACAGAAATTTGTTTTATACCGCACTTACAAGGGCGAAAAAACTTCTTGTTCTTGTCGGCAACGAGCAGGGCGTAAGGCAGATGGTGCAAAATGACAAAAAGTCACGCCGATTCAGTGCACTCAAATATTTTATTGAGAGCAATGATAATGATGATTTGTTGACTTTTTAGTTATGCTATTGTAAAATATTTAAAAGTATTGAAAAAATAAGTTATATAAATGGTGTAAATTATGTTTGGTTATGACCTTGGAATAGATATGGGCACAAGCAATGTCGTTATAACCGTGCCGGGTAAAGGCGTTGTTATCAACGAACCGAGTTATGTTGCCTATGATACCGAAACAGAGAAAATTTTATATGCGGGCAGAAGAGCCTATCATCTCGAGGGCAGAGAGCCAAACGGAATTACCGTTTTACAGCCGCTGAAAAACGGCGTTATCGGCTCATACAATATGACTGCTCAGATGATAAAATATTTTATCGGCAGAGTTATAAAAAAGAGTATATTCAAACCGAGAGTTGTTGCGTCTATGCCGGCACTTGCAACCGATGTTGAAAAAAGAACGATTATCTCAGTAATTATTTCTGCGGGTGCACGCTCCGTGTGCCTTGTAGAAGAACCGCTTTGTGCCGCTTTCGGTGCAGGGGTTGAACCTCAACAGCCAAACGGTGCATTTGTTATCAATATCGGCGGCGGTACAACGGATATGGCGGTTGTCAGCCAAGGCTCAATGAGCCAATGCGAAACCGTTAAGGTTGCCGGCAACGCTTTTGATGATGAAATCGTAAGGCACTTGAAGGACAACCATTCTGTATTAATCGGTGTACGCACGGCGGAAGAAATCAAAAAGCAAATCGGCTGTGCCGTTCCTAGAGAAACTCAGGTTACTATGAATGTAAACGGCAGAAGTTCCGTTACCGGATTGCCGAGAACCGTTGAGGTTACAAGTGAGGAAATCTATGATTGCCTGAAGCCGCTTCTTGCGGAAATCACTGCGGCGGCACAGATTATGTTTGAACGCACATCTCCTCAGCTTATTGCGGACATTACGGTGTCAAAGGTTATTTTGACAGGCGGTTCGGCACAGCTTTACGGTATGGATGAGCTGTTTAAAAGAGCACTCGGACTTGATGTTGAGGTTTATCCAATGCCTGATTTGTGCGTGGGCAAGGGTGCAACCGTTGCACTTAACAATATGCATATTCTTGATAATTACGGTTACAGATACAAGACAAAAGAAGAAGTAAGAATAAAATGATTCATTATTATTACGGTTACGGCAAGGGCAAAACCTGTTCAGCCGTCGGTGCGGCAATGCGTGCTTACGGTGCAGGAATGAGTGTACTGTTTGTTCAGTTTTTTAAGAATGACCAAAGCAGTGAGTTGTCGGCTTTGCCGTTTGAGGTTTATCCGTCGCCCCATAATTTGGGATTTAACCCGGGTGATGAATATAAGGTGTGGGTTGACGGAGCACTTGATTATATAAAAAATTCATCTGTCAATGTTGTGGTGCTTGATGAATTTTCGGATTTGATACCAAAGTTTTTGACGGTTGACGGTATGAAAAAGGTGCTTTCATCGGACAGAGAATATATCATAACCGGGCATAACAAGGTGAGTGAATTATATGACCTTGCCGATTACGCAACATTTTTTCAAAAAGAAAAGCACCCTTATGACAGCGGCATTGCCGCACGGCGAGGCATAGAATATTAGAGAGGATTATATATGGACAGATTCAGCAAATTTCATCCGATATTTCATTTTTTGTATTTTATCGGGATGTTTGTGTTGGTTGTGTCGGTGTATAATCCTTTTTTTGTTTTGCCGTCCCTTGTAGGTGCTCTGTTTTACGAGGTAAAAATCAGAGGCAAGGAAGCTTTGTCATCACTCAAGTTTTCCGTGGTGATAATATTGGTTATCGGGCTTTTTAATATGCTTTTTGCACATTACGGCTTAACCGTGCTTTTTACAATCGGCGATACCGAATTTACGCTTGAAGCATTGTTTTACGGCATAAATCAAGGCTTTGTCGTGGCGGCTATGGTGCTGTGGTTTGGTATTTTCGGCAGGGTTGTTGACAGCGAAAAAGTTATATATGCTTTTCGCTTTGCACCAAAAATTGCATTGCTTTTTTCCATGGTGCTCGGCTTTATTCCGAGATTTACAAAAAAACTCGGTGATATAGAAACTGCAGCTCTTGCTCTTGACGGAGGCAAAAAACCTAAAAATAAGCTGAAAGCGGCACTGAATAATCTGTCTGCACTTGTGACTTACAGCCTTGAAAGCAGTATAATTACTGCCGATTCCATGACGGCGAGGGGATACAATCCCAAAGCGGTCAGGTATTCGAGATATAAGTTTAAGTTTGCCGACGGTGTGCTTATTGCTTTGTCGGCAGTTTGCCTTTTTTATGTGATTTTTGCAAAAGCAAGCGACAGGATAACCTTTGTTATTGACCCGAGGATATATTCAAAAACCTTTGATGTTTCGGCATTTTTGTTGTTTTTGTTGCTGTCGTTTTTGCCGCTTATAACAGATTTGACGGAGGAGTTTTTATGGAAAATATCATATGCGAAAAATTGAATTTTTCTTACCCCACATCAACTCATTCCGTGCTTAATGATGTTGATTTTACAGTTTCGGGCGGCGAATTTTGCCTTGTTATCGGTCGTTCGGGTGCAGGTAAATCCACTCTTTTGAAGTTGATGAAAAAAGAAATTGCCCCTCACGGTACACTTACGGGAAGCATAAAAATCAACGGCAATGTCGGTTATGTTGCACAAAATGTTGAAGAAAATATTGTCACCGATAAGGTGAGGAGCGAACTTTCGTTTGGGCTTACAAATATGGGCTTGAGCAGGGAAACTATCGAACTTTCGGTTGCCGAAACGGCGAGCTACTTTAATCTTTCGGACAAGCTCGATAATGATATTTCAACCCTTTCGGGCGGTGAAAAACAACTGTTGAACCTTGCTTCGGTAATGATAACAAAACCCGAAATTTTAGTGCTTGATGAGCCGACTTGCCAACTTGACCCCGTGTCGGCACAAAGATTTGTTGCCGTGGTTAAAAGGCTCAACCGTGACTTCGGTACAACCGTTGTTATTTCCGAACACTTAACCGAGGAACTTTTGCCGTATGCCGACAGCGTGATGATTGTCGAAAACGGTGAGGTTATTCTTAAAGATACGCCGCAAAATGCGGTTTCGTTTTTGAAGCAAAGCCACAATCTTCTTTTGGGTGAAATTCCTCTTTTTATGCGACTTTTTGACGATGCAAACAGCGTGTCGCAATGTCGTGAGGTTTTGAAAAACAAGGATTTGCCTTTGCTTTGTACAGAGTCTGAAGATGTTAAAACCGCTTTGCGACTCAAGAATATTTCTTTTGCTTATATCAAAAATCACGATGTGCTCAAAAGTCTTGACTTGCGAGTTTACAAGGGCAAAATCAATGTGCTTTTGGGTGCCAATTCCAGCGGTAAAACCACTGCGCTCAAGGTTGCGGCAGGAGTTTTAAAGGCACATCACGGAAAGGTTAAAACCGACGGTAAGGTGTCTATGCTGTGCCAAAATCCGTTTGATTTGTTTACAAAAGAGCGTTGCGATGATGAAGTTGAATTCGGAAAAATAACCGATTTTTTGCAAATTGACGATATAAGAAAGCAACATCCGTATGATATTTCCGGAGGTCAGGCTCAAAGACTTGCACTTGCAAAGGTGCTTGAAAAGGACGCCGATATTGTCCTCCTTGATGAGCCTACAAAGGCACTTGATTATGAACTTAAAGTTCGACTTGCCGATATTTTGTACCGCCTTTGCGATGAGGGAAAAACCGTTGTTATTGCCACTCACGATATAGATTTTGCCGGTGAATACGGGGACTATATCTCGTTTTTGTCAAACGGCGAAATTGTTACAACTATGCCGAGGAGAGAGTTTTTCACTTCTCTCAATTTTTACACAACATGCACGGCAAAAATAACAAACGGCATTGCAATAGGCTATGTGGGCGAAAAAGATTTAAACGACGGAGGCATATTATGAAAAAAGTCGTATTGCCTCTTGTGATTATTATAAGTCTTGCATTTATTTTGCTTTGGCAATTTTTGTTTGCCGACAGCGTGAATTATTACATTGTGTCGGTTGTGATATTGATAATTTCAATGTTGCCGTTTTTTGCGTCATACGAAAAGAAAAAAGTCACCGCAAGAGATATAACTCTCACGGCAACCTTAATTGCCCTTGCCGTTGTCAGCCGTGCGGCATTTTATCTTATTCCGCAGGTAAAACCGATTGCGGCTGTTGTTATAGTTTCAGCCGTTTGTCTCGGAGCACACAGGGGATATATTGTGGGTGCTTTTTCCGCCTTTGTGTCAAATTTTATTTTCGGTCAGGGAATGTGGACCCCGTTCCAAATGGTGGCACTCGGCACGGTCGGTTTGTTAGCGGGTTTGATATTTCAAAAGCTCAAAGTTAACAGATACACTTTGGCGGTCGTAGGCTTTGTGCTTGCAACGGTTGTTTACGGCGTAATTGTTGATATGTCAACGATTTTGTCGGCATACGGCAATAGAGTAACTCTTGCCGGTGCGTTGTCAATTTATGCAAGCGGTGCTGTGTTCAGTCTTGTTTTCGGTGCGGCAACGGCGGTGTTCCTTTTTCTTTTCGGTATGCCGTTCATCACCAAAATTGACAGAATTAATAAAAAATACGGTCTGAATTAAAATGAGCTTGAACAAAAATTGTTCAAGCTCGTTTTTATTTTCTCACTTCATCGTATTTTCCGTCGGGGTCAAAATCTATTTTTTTGCCCTTGAAGTAAACTTCCTTGTCACGCTCGTCAATTTTTCGCATAACTCTGCACGGATTGCCGACTGCAACAACATTTGCCGGGATATCGTTTACAACAATCGAACCTGCTCCTATAACCGTGTTGTCGCCGATTGTAACGCCCGGACAGATTACCGAGCCCGCACCTATCCAAACATTTCTGCCGATATGCACATCAGCATTGTATTGGAGCATTTGTTCACGAAGCGGCGGATAAATCGGATGTCCTGCCGTTGCAATGGTAACATTAGGTGCAATCATAACATAGTCGCCGATGTAGATGTTGCCGTCGTCAACAAAGGTTGTGCTGAAGTTGGCAAAAACAAATTTGCCCAGATGTACATTGTGACCGCCCCAGTTTGCATAAAACGGCGGCTGAATGTATGTGCCCTCGCCGACCTCGGCAAACATAATTTTGAGCAATTCTTCCATTCGCTTTTCGTGACCTAAGCCGAGCGTGTTGTATTCCTGCATATGCTTTACATACTGCGTTTGTGTGCCCATAATTTCTTCTTTTGAGCAGTCATAAAGTAGACCTGTATTCATTCTTTCGGTTTCTGTCATTATTTTTTCTCCCTTGCCGTTGTGGTTATCAGTTCAAATTTTGTGTATGAATTTCCGTCTTTTCTCAGCACTTCGTCACCGTCAAACGAAATGTAATATTCGCCCTTTGTGTCAAAGGTGTATGTTGCCTGACCGTCATCGCCTTTGTGTTCTTTTTTAATTGCGGCGATAACCTGAATGTAGCTTTTGCCGTTTATTTCTTCGCCGTCGGATGCCACCATAAATGAACATTTTGCTCTGTCATCTTCTGTCAATCCGAGTTGTTTGCTTGAATAACTTTCAATATAGTTGATTGCGTCTGCGTCTTTGATTTTTGCTTTTTCCGTTGCCATGGCTGATGCCGTTTCTGCCTTGTTTTCCTGTTTTGAGCAAGATGCAAATGTAACCGAGCAGATAATTATAAATGCACATAATATGATTGACATTGCTTTTTTATTCATATAGGTACCTCAACTTTTCCGTTTGGCTCTCGCCGAAAATCTGTATTTCATTGTCAAAAAGGAGTTGTGCCGTTATGCCGTTGCCGTCAATCTTGTTGCCCGAAAATGTGCCGTCGTATATTTTTCCGAAACCGCAAGACGGCGAATTCTCTTTGAGTACGGCACACGGTGCGTTTGCTTCTTTTGCGATGTAAAGTGTTTGCTCGGCACCGGACGTAAACGCTTCTGTTAAATCTTCACCGTTTTTTGAATAAACTCTGCCGTCTTTGATTTCACTCGGTACTCTCGGAATGGGCAAACCGCCAAAACATTCCGGGCAGACGGGAATAATCTCAAATTTGTCCGATAAAGCAATAACTTTTTCGTTCTTGTTGTTGCCGCCGCTGTACTTGCAGTTTTCACCGAGCAGGCAGGCGGACACGAGAATTTTTGTTTTCACAATTTCACCAACTTTTATTTGATGACATAATTATAACATAAATGTTTGACTTTTGCCATATCTCTATGTTATTTTATGTTTATAGGATAGGTTAAAATTTTTGCGGTTAAAAGGGGTAAATATTATGGACGCAAAAACTTATGTTCCTAAAAAGGAATGGCTTGCCTACTGCGTAGGTGCACTCGGTCAGGGTATGGTGTACGCTATTATGAGTTCGTACATCTCCGATTTTTATCTTAATGTATTAAAGGTTACGCCGATTTTCGTGCTTCTTTTGATGCTTTTTGCCAGAATTTGGGATGCAATCAACGACCCGATTATGGGTTATATTGTTGACCATACACATCTTAAAAAGGGCAAAATGAGACCGTATCTTCTTTACACGCCTGTTCCGGTGGCGATTCTCACAATGCTTCTTTTTTACGCACCGAATTTGGCAGACAGTCAAAAAATGATTTATGCCGCAATTACTTATGTTGCGTGGGGTATGATTTATACCAGCAGTGATGTTCCGTTTTGGAGCCTGCCTAACGCCCTCACGCCTAATGCGGATGAGCGTGGTTCAATTATATCAAAGGCAAGAACTTCCAACGGCGTCGGCTCTGCCGTGCCTATGGCTCTGTTTATGATTTTGGGCTTTGTGCTTCCTAAGTTTAATCTTTCGGGCACGGAACTTGAAAAAACAAAGTATGTTGTTATGGCACTTGTTTGCTCGATTATCGGCAATGTTTTGTTTGTAAGGGTGTATTTTAAAACAAAAGAGCGTGTAAACATTCCTATTCCGCCGAAAAAAGACAAGTCACAGCCTAATTCCTTAAAACTTATTTTTACCTGTAAACCGCTTATGCTTACTGCCGTTATGGGTATTTTGTCTGCCGCAAGATATATGTTTCAGGCAGGTGCGGTGCATGTAGCAAGATATTCGTTTTATATCGGCAAAGATTTAACGGGTCTTACAGGTGCCGAACTTGAAAGTGCACTTCAGGCTAATATTTCAAAGGTGTCAACCGTTATGGCGGCGGCTTCGGCAATCGGTATGTTCGGTGCCATGATAGCCGTAACTCCGCTTATCAAAAAATTCAGCTATAAGCAGATTGTCATCGTGTCTGCACTTTTGGGTGCGGCATCCTCGCTTGCCATGTGGTTCATAGGCTATGAGCATTTCTGGGCGTGTGTTCCGCTTCTTGTCATCAGTGCAATTCCTTGCGGAACAATCAATGTTTGTGCATTTGCAATGGTGGGCGACTGCCTTGATTATATGGAACTCAAAACAGGTGTTCGCCTTACGGGTATGGGCTCTGCAATTCAAAGCTTTGTTACAAAGTTCGGCAATGCCATTGCAACTTCGTTTATTATTCTTATGTATATCATTGCCGACCTTGATGTTTCAAGCATTTCCGCTTCAATCACGGCGAATCCGCTTGAAATGACACACGGTGTACGCAACGGTATTTTCAGCATTATTTCGATTATCCCGGCAATTTCGCTTTTTGTTTGTATTATTCCTATGTTCTTCTACAACATCACGGGTGAGTATCGTGATAATATGGAAAAAGAGCTTGCCGAGCAAAGAAAACGCAGAGGCATTGAAATTGACTAATTTATTTGGATAAAATTAACATTTACTATTGCAATTTTTCAAAAGTTTTTGTAAAATATATTTGATAATATTTTAAGGAGGAAAGAAAATGCTCTGGACTTTAAAGAAAATTTGGTACAGAATTTACCAAAATGTATTTAAGGTTGCTATGTGCTTTATGGATTGGTCCGAGCCGGAGCTTCTTGAGGGTGCAGGTTCTGTTCTCAGATTGCCTGAATTCATCAAGAGCAAGGGACTCAGCAAAGTTCTTGTTGTAACCGATAAGGGCCTTATGGGACTTCATCTTCTTGACCCGCTTTTTGCAAAGCTTGAAGAAGTCGGCGTTGATTATGTCGTTTATGATGGCGTTCAGCCAAACCCAACAATCCCTAACATTGAGGACTGCAAGGATATGTATATCCAAAACGGTTGCCAAGGCATTATCGCATTCGGCGGCGGTTCATCAATGGACTGTGCAAAGGCTGCCGGCGCAAGAGTTGTAAAGCCTAATCAATCTGTCAGAGATATGCGTGGCCAGCTTAAAGTACATAAAAAGCTTCCACCATTTTTCGCAGTACCTACTACAGCAGGTACAGGCTCAGAAACAACAGTTGCTGCTGTTGTAACCGATCCCGAAACTCATGAGAAAAATGCCATCAACGATACTTGTCTTCGTCCTAAGTATGCTGTGCTTGACCCGGAACTTACCGTAGGTCTGCCACCACACATCACTTCGACAACAGGTATGGATGCAATGACTCATGCTGTTGAGGCATATATCGGCCACAGCAACACAAAGGACACTATCAGAGAGGCAGAGGTTGCTACAAAGCTTATTCATGAAAATCTTGAAAAAGCTTACAACGACGGTAAGAATCTTGAAGCAAGACAAAATATGCTCAAGGGCTCTTATTATGCAGGTCGTGCATTCACTCACGCTTATGTAGGTTATGTTCACGCTATTGCACACAACCTCGGCGGTTTGTACGGCACACCTCACGGTTTGGCAAACGCTGTTATCTTGCCTTATGTTCTTGATTATTATGCAGATTCTGCATATTCTCAGCTTGCAAAGCTTGCCGATATTATCGGAATTACAACTCCGTCTATGTCGGTTGAGGAAAAGGGCAAGGCATTTATTGCCGAAATCCGCAGAATGAATGCTGCCATGAACATCCCTGAAAAGTTTGATATGATTAAGGAGGAGGATATGCCTACTCTCGTTAAGCGTGCGCTTAAGGAAGGTAATCCGCTTTATCCTGTTCCAAAGATTATGGACGCAAAGGATTGCGAGGCTGTTATTCGTAGCTTTATGGCATAATCGCTTTAAATAAAATCAATAAGCCGTGGTTAATTCCGCGGCTTGTTTTTTTAGGAGATAATGATGACTCAAAAAGATTATTTGCTTCAAATTGATTCTGTTATTGCAAACGGAAAATTTAAGGATAATAATGCTTCTCTCTGTACTCACACACCGCCCGAATGGTACAAAAATGCGAAGTTCGGCATTTTTATTCATTGGGGTATTTACAGCGTTCCGGGATATTCAAACGAATGGTACAGCAGGGAAATGTATGACAAAACCAAGCCGTCATACTGCCACCATATCAAAACCTACGGCAATCAAAAGGATTTTGGCTATAAGGATTTTATTCCGATGTTTAAGGGCGAAAACTTTTCTGCCGACGAATGGGTGAAATTGTTTAAAGAAAGCGGAGCAAAATATGTTATGCCCGTTGCGGAACATCATGACGGGTTTGCTATGTACGGCACCGAATTCAACAGATGGAACGCTGTTGATATTGGTCCAAAACGAGATGTCATTGCCGAGATTAAATCGTCTTGCGAACATCAGGGTTTGGCTTTCTGTGCTTCAAATCACAGGGCTGAACATTTTTTCTTTATGAATATGGGCAGAACGATTGATAGCGATGTAAACGATGAAAATTATGCCGATTTTTACGGTCCGGCTTATTATTGTGATGAACTCGGTGCGTTAAAAATGGGTCAAACCACAAATGATGTAAGGGGCACTGCACCTACTGAAGAATTTTTGCAGGATTGGTTGGTGAGAAACTGCGAGTTTGTGGATAAATATCAACCGTCGGTTGTGTATTTTGATTGGTGGATTCATAACAAGGCGTTCAAGCCGTACCTCAAAAAATTTGCCGCTTATTATTACAATCGTGCTTTGGAATGGGGCAAAGATGTTTCTATTAATTACAAGTGCAACGCATTTGCACCGGGAATTGCAACTCGAGATGTTGAGCGTGGAGCACTCACCGATATTTCTCCGGAGCATTGGCAAACCTGCACGGCAATCGGCAAAAATTCGTGGGGCTATACAAAAACAAATAACTTCAAAACGCCGTATCATATTGTTACCGACCTTATAGATATTGTCAGCAAAAACGGTAATATGCTTCTTAATGTCGGTCCAAAACCTGACGGAACGATTACAAAGGAAGAAACTCAAATTCTCCGTTCAATCGGCAAATGGTTGCAGAAAAACGGTGACGGAATTTATGATACAGTCGCTTGGAAAATGTTTGGCGAGGGCAAGGTTAATGCCAAGGACGGATTTTTCCAAGACAATAAAACAAAGCCGTACAAAAGCAGAGATTTTCGCTTTACATACAAAAACGGCTCTGTATATGCTTTTTGGATGAAACCCAAAGCGTCAAAGCCTGTTAGAATAAAAACATTCAAAAAAGTTGATCAAGACTTGATTGTTAAGCGTGTTACACAACTTGACTCGGGCGAAGAACTTTCTTTTGTCAGAGGCAAAAAGTATATGGAATTTATGCCGAACGGCAACTCGGATTATTCAATGCCGCTTTGTTTTAAAATAGAATTGGAGTAAATCAAAGCCAAATTCGTATTTGACTCAGCGTGTCGAAAAAGTATTTTCGACACGCTGTAGGCTGTTGAGAAAGGTTCTGAATTTCGTTTTCTTGCGAACTTTGCTGTACGATGGTACCGCTTGTGAGCAAAAAACGAAAAACGCCAAAAGTGCCGCAAACTCGATGTTTGCGGCACTTTTCTTTAAATAGTATTATTAAATTAATAGTATTTCAGTATAGGCAACCTATATTTTACTTAATGTGTGTTAATATAATTTTGGCGTGGTTCAGGGGCTTTATCGACAGCCATAGCCAAATTCGTATTTGACTATGGTTTGCAAATAGAATATAATACACCTATGAAAAGTGTAACAATTAATTCAAATGATGCGGGGCAGAGAGTGGACAAGTTTTTGCAAAAGCACTTTGCAACTCTACCCAAGTCGATGATGTTTAAGCAAATCAGAAAAAAGAATATCAAGGTTAATCGCAAGCGTTGCACACCCGAACAGGTGCTTCTTAACGGCGATGTGATTGACCTTTATCTGCCCGATGATATGCTTGCGAAAAAGAAAAAACATTATGATTTTCTTTCTGCTCCAAAGGATTTGTCGATTATCTATGAGGACGAAAATATTATTCTTATGGATAAAAAACAGGGCGAACTTTGTCATCCCGACGGCAAGGAATATGTCAACACTCTTGTTGCCTCGATGAAACGCTATCTTTATGACAAGGGCGAGTATAAGCATGAAGAAGAAAACAGCTTCACTCCGTCACTTGCCAACAGAATTGACCGAAACACAGGCGGCATTGTTATCGGTGCAAAGAACTATCAATCGCTCAAAATCCTCAATCAAAAGATTAAGGACAGGGAAATTGATAAGCTTTATTTAACCGTTACAGAGGGCGTTTTTGATAAAAAAAGCGATGTTTTGGTTGGCTGGCTCATTAAGGATACCAAGAAAAATATGGTTAAGGTTACTCAAGCCGAAACAGACGGTGCAAAGCTTTGCAGAACGAAATACACCGTGCTTGACAGCTACAATGATTTGTCGCTTGTTGAGGTGGAACTGCTCACGGGCAGAACTCATCAAATCAGGGCACACCTTGCTTCAATCGGTCATCCGCTCCTTAATGACGGCAAGTACGGCTCACATCACGGCAGATTTAAGCAGGAGCTTTATTCATATAAGTTGAAGTTTAATTTCACTACCGATGCAGGAATTTTGGAATATCTCAACGGCAGAGAATTTGAATCTTCTAATTGTCCGATTTTGGAAAAATTTAGGAAAAGGGTTTATTGATGAAAGATAAATTTATTATGTGCTTGTCGCCGATTACGGCGGCGGTGACACTTGCCATGGCTGTTGCCGTGGCGGTTAATGCGTATTTTTGCGGCATAAAGGTTGTTGAGGGTTTCGATTGGAAAGTCGGCGTTTATGTTCTTGTAGAAATCGTTGCCGCCGTTATTGTTGTGCTTATGGCTAAAGAAGTGCTCAAAACAGGTGTTCGCTTCACCTCCGATAATGTGGAGTTTACAGGCGTTGACGAAAACAATGTGTTTGAATATTCCCATATTGTCAAGGTGCAAACCGGCAGAGATACCAAAGCAAGTTTAAAGAAAAATTTTGTTGACCGCTATTCGCACATCATTATTTTTCTTGATGACAACAGCGTGGTGACGATTGAACTCGGTCTTACCACAAAGCACACACTCAAAGCAATTGATGACGAATTCAAGAATCGCTTAAAATAACCGATTGAAGTTCTCCGTTTTTGGAGAACTTTTTTGAATTTGTTAATTTTTTACAAAAAAACAATCAATATAATAAAATTTTTATTTTATTATGTTGAATTTGACGACACAGAGTGCTATAATTACATTGATAACTTGGGTAAATTATGCCCAATTGCTAATTTGAATTTTTTATATGGAGGGAATTTCCAATGGCAAGAGCTAAAAAAACCATGGATGGTAACAGTGCAGCCGCTCATGTAAGCTATGCGTTTACTGAAGTTGCAGCCATCTATCCTATTACACCTTCTTCACCAATGGCAGAAGAAACCGATGCTATGGCAGCAAAGGGTGTAAAGAACTTATTTGGTCAAACCGTAAAGGTTGCCGAGCTTGAATCTGAGGCAGGTGCAGCAGGTGCTGTTCACGGCTCACTTTCGGCAGGCGCATTGACCACTACTTACACAGCATCACAGGGTCTTCTTTTGATGATCCCTAATATGTACAAGATTGCCGGCGAACTTATTCCGAGCGTAATTCATGTTTCTGCTCGTTGCGTATCAACTCACGCACTTAACATTTTCGGCGATCATTCCGACGTTATGGCATGCCGTCAAACAGGTTACGCTATGCTTTGCTCGGCAAATGTTCAAGAGGTTATGGACCTTGGTGCGGTTGCTCACCTTGCAACTCTCAAGAGCCGTGTACCTTATCTTCATTTCTTTGACGGCTTCCGTACTTCTCACGAAGTTCAGAAGATTGAAACTTGGGATTATGAAGACCTCAGAGATATGCTTGACCCACAGGATGTTGCTGATTTCAGAGCAAGAGCATTAAATCCTGAACACCCTGTTCTTCGTGGCTCGGCAGAAAATTCAGATATTTTCTTCCAGCACAGAGAAGCTTGTAACAAGTATTATGCAGATGCTGTTGCCGCAACAGAAGCATATATGAACAAGGTTAATGAAAAAATCGGTACAAATTATCAACTCTTCAACTATTACGGCGCACCTGACGCAGAGCGTGTTATCATCGCTATGGGTTCTGTTTGCGACACTATTAAGGAAACAGTTGACTTCCTCAACGCAAGAGGCGAAAAGGTTGGTATGGTATGTGTTCACCTTTACAGACCATTCTCCGCAAAGCACCTTATCGGTGTATTGCCTGAAACCGTAAAGCACATTTCGGTTATCGACAGAACTAAGGAACCGGGCTCACTCGGCGAACCTCTTTATCTTGATGTTGTTGCCGCTCTTAAAGGCTCAAAGTTCGATGCAGTTCCTGTTTACGGCGGTCGTTACGGCTTGGGTTCAAAGGATACACTTCCTGCTCATGTTATTGCAGTATTTGCAAATATGTCTGCACCTGAACCAAAGCAGCAATTTGTTCTTTCTATTGACGATGATGTTACAAATCTTTCATTGCCTATCACAGAAACTCCTGATACAACTCCTGCCGGAACAACATCTTGTAAGTTCTGGGGTCTTGGTTCAGACGGTACTGTAGGTGCAAACAAAGACTCTATTAAGATTATCGGTGACCATACGGATATGTATGCTCAGGGTTACTTCTTCTATGATTCAAAGAAGTCGGGCGGTATCACCGTATCTCACCTTCGTTTCGGTTCATCACCGATTACATCAACATATTTGATTAACAAGGCAAACTTTGTTGCTTGCCACAACCCTTCATATGTAACAAAATATGATATGGTTCAGGACCTTGTACCGGGCGGTACATTCCTCCTCAACTGTATTTGGACTCCGGAAGAGCTTGACAAAGAACTTCCTGCATCTATGAAGAGATATATTGCAGAAAACAATATCAACTTCTACACAATCAACGGTATCAAGATTGCCGAAGAAGTTGGTCTTCCGGGCAGAGCATCAACAATTCTTCAGTCTGCATTCTTTACAATCAGCGGTATTCTCCCTGTTGACGAAGCAATCGGATATATGAAAGAAAAGGTTGTTGCAAAGTTCTCAAAGAAGGGCGAAGCTGTTGTAAACGCTAACTGCAACGGTATCGACAGAGGCTCAAAGGAAGTTGTTAAGATTGATGTTCCTGCTTCTTGGAAGGATGCTGTTGACGAAAAGGCAGAAATGCATGTTGACACAGACAGACCTGAAATGAAGAAGTTTGTTAAGGATATTCTTGACCCTGTTGGCAGACTTCACGGTGATGACCTTCCTGTATCTGCATTTGTTGACAGTGCCGACGGTGTATATCCTCAAGGTTCTGCCGCATTCGAGAAGAGAGGTATCGCTATCTCTGTTCCTGAATGGGACCCTACAAAGTGTGCACAATGTAACCTTTGTTCAATGGTTTGCCCTCACGCTGTTATCAGACCTATCGTTATGAACGAAGAAGAGGCAAAGGCAGCTCCTGAAGGCACAGCAATGATTAAGCATAAGAGAACAGATTATCAATATGCACTTATTGTTTCTGCTCTTGACTGTACAGGTTGCGGATCTTGTGCAAATGTTTGCCCTACAAAGTCGCTCACAATGAAGCCTATTGCTTCTCAACTCCATGTACAAAAATCTTTCGACGCTCTTGTAGATACTCCTGCAAAGCCGGAAGTTCTTACTCCTAATACAATCGGCGTTCAGTTCAGAAAGCCTTATCTTGAATTCTCGGGTGCTTGTGCAGGCTGCGGTGAAACACCTTATGCAAAGCTTGTTACACAGCTTTATGGTGACAAAATGTACATCGCAAATGCAACAGGTTGTTCATCAATCTGGGGCGGTTCAGCACCTTCAACTCCTTATACAGTTGACAAGAACGGTCACGGTCCTGCTTGGTCAAACTCACTCTTTGAGGATAACGCAGAGTTCGGTTACGGTATGTACCTTGCTCAAAAGCAAATCAGAGAAAGACTTGCCGCAGACGCAGAAGTTCTTTCTAAGGCAGGCGTTAAGGAAGCAGACGCATGGCTTTCAACTTATGATGATGCCGCAAAGAACGATGTTGACGCAGATGCTCTTATTGCAGCTCTCAAGGGTGCAAACCTTTCGGGCGAAGCAGCAGATGCCGCAGCAGACTTCCTTAAGGATTCTGATTATGCTGCTAAGAAGTATCAATTCATCTTCGGCGGTGACGGTTGGGCTTACGATATCGGCTTCGGCGGTCTTGACCATGTAATCGCTTCTAACGAAGATGTAAACATCGTTGTGTTCGATACAGAAGTTTATTCTAACACAGGCGGTCAGGCTTCAAAGTCAACACCTACGGGTGCTGTTGCCAAGTTTGCCGCTTCGGGTAAGGTTGTTAAGAAAAAGGATTTGGCTCAAATCGCTATGTCTTACGGCTATGTATATGTAGCACAGGTTGCTATGGGTGCAAATGCAAACCAATGCTTAAAGGCATTCCAAGAAGCTGCCTCTTACCATGGTCCTTCACTTGTTATCTGTTATGCACCTTGTATCAATCACGGTATCAAGATGCCGTTTAACCAGATGGAACAAAAGAAGGCTGTTGCAGCAGGTTATTGGAACCTCTTCCGTTACAATCCTTCTCTCATTCCTGAAGGCAAGAATCCGTTCAGCCTTGACTCTAAGGCTCCTACGGCCGACTATGTAGAATTTATCGAAGGCGAAACAAGATATTCTGCTCTTAAGAGATCCTTCCCTGGCAAGGCAGAACAGCTCTTCTCAATCGCTGCCGATAATTCTATTGAAAAGTACAACAAACTTGCAAAGCTTGTTGATTTCTACGCTCCTGACGCAGAATAATCGGTAAACATAAAAGTGCTCTCCATTGAGGGCACTTTTTTCTTGTTTTTTGTCGATTAATAATATATAATTTATTTAGTATAATTTATTTTGGAGAATGCTATGAACAGATTGAAGTCATCATATATAATGAGAGCGGTTGTTTATCCGCTTTTGGTTTTGGCAGTTTTAATTATAACGGCTACATTTGTTGTGCCTAAATTTATAGATTCGCTCCCCGTTGCCACGGATAAGGTACATGCGGTCACACAATATAATGTTAAAGATTATGATATGTTTCCAACAAAGTACAATGAATTTTCCGAGCTTAATCACAACAGATTTATAGGCTGGCTCAGCTCGGAAGATGTTGCACTCGGATGTGCTGTTACCTTTGATTCGGAAAATGAAAATTCCAACGCCGCTTCTCTTTTAAAAGGTTCAACCGAGCCGTGGAATAACGGTTGTGTTATGATTATCGGCAAAAACTCCGATGCGGAATTCAGAAATTTGCATAAGGCAAAAATCGGTGACAAAATTGATATTGAGTTTTATAAAAACGGAACATATCATTATCAAATCAATAGTATTGAATATATAGTTTCCCGTGATGAAATAAAGGATTTCAGCGATAAAAACAAACTTATTATGTGCCTGCCGTATAAAAATTTTGAAAAGGATAATGATTTCTTTTATACTGTTTATACAGCAGATTTGATTAAGAAATGAGGTGCTGAAAATGAACGGAAAACCTAAAAACGCCACTTTTGGTTTTAAAAGATTTATATGCTATATTCTTGCAATTGTTATGGCGGCATCGGCAACCATCTTTATATCAGTCGGCATAACCGCTTCGCTTTTGCGTACAAATACCTTTGTTCAAAAAAGATTTGAGGCATACAACAGTCAACTGCTTAAGGAGGTTTATAACGAACTCGGTGAGGTTGCCGAAAAAACAGGAATACCTAAAAAGGCATACACCTCGGCATTTTCAAGCAAACATATGCAAAGTGCTTTGCATATTGCTTCAAACAATGTTGTTAAAGGATATAAAACCGATTATTCGGAATCCGGATTTTTATATGATTATTGCAAAAACTCAATCACAAAATATTGCAAGAAAAATGATATTCCGATAACGAATCGGCAAATAAATAAATATGCTTGCTTTGCGGTGGATGCTTTCAATAAAGTTGTAGGGGACGAAAGCACAAATAATATCATTATTATCGCTCTTACATATACAAACAAACCTGCTTTTGCAATGCTTTTCTCCCTTATAGCATTTATACTTTGCATATTCCTTATTGACTTTATTTCTGCACGCCGACATAAAAAGTATGAATATATGGGTATCAGCTTTATAATTTCGGGTGAGGTAATGTTTGTGTTGCCGTTTTTTGCCATTATTATGAAATATGCAAATGATTTACATTTCACTGATGTTGATGTGTATAATATGGCTCTTGCCGATACGCTGAATGATATCCTTAAAATTATTATGGTTTTCGGAGTGCTTGTCTTTGTGCTCGGCGTATTTTTGGTTGTTAAAAATTACAGGTATTATTTGCATAAAGCACAATCCTTCAATACGGAAAAACAAATTGTGGAGAAAATCAAAAACGAACAGACTGAAAAATAAATATAAATAAGACACTATTTGTGAGTTTTTATTTGCAAAAACTTTCAAACGGTGTCTTTTTTTGTCAAAACTCGAAGAATTGTAAAAAATGTGAAAAAAATTCACATAAATTGCGTAGAAACTATTGATTTTTACTTAAAAATATGCTAATATGTGGAAACAACGGGTGTGAATAATATTCACATTTCGTTGTAAAATTTTTTAAATGGGAGTAAAAAAGTAATGAATGAAACAATGAAAGTACTCGTTGCTGATGACTCGGAGTCGTTCGGTAAAGAGTGTCAACGGGAACTGAAGAAATTCGGCTTTGATTCGTTTTTAACGAAAAAGGACGGAAGAAAAGTAATTGAGCTTTTGCAAAGTCAGCATTTTGATGCCGTAATGATGGATGTCTTTATGAGCGGACTTGACGGAATAGAGGTTTTGGACTATATCCGTGAAAGCTTGAGTAATCCGCCGCTTGTAATTGTGTTTTCATCTGTTGACAGTGCAGATTTTGAACAGCAAATAATAGATGCAGGTGCCGATTATTATTTTCTTAAACCTGTTAATCCGTCATCCGTTGCAAAGAGGGTGCAAAGTTTGGCGAATTGGAAAAGAGAAAGATTAAAGAAAACAGGAATTATTGAGCGTGATACCGAGGTTGTAATATCGGATATTATGCGTCAAATAGGTGTTCCTGCACATATAAAAGGCTATCAGTATTTACGCACGGCCATAGATTTGAGCATAAATGATGAAGAAATGCTTGAATCTGTAACAAAGCTTTTATATCCAACAATAGCAAAGATGTATTCAACCACATCGTCACGAGTTGAGAGGGCAATTCGTCATGCTATTGAGGTTGCTTGGGACAGAGGCGATGTTGAGGTGTTGTCGTCATATTTCGGCTATACCATCCAGTCTGACAGAGGAAAGCCTACAAACAGTGAATTTATTGCTATGATTGCCGACAGAATAAGGCTGTCTATGCACAGGGCACAGGTAATTTGATATTTACATAATGCCGAATTTGTTATATAATCACCTCAGAGGTGATGAGTATGAGATTTGTTATTGTGCGTCACGGCGATCCTGATTATTCTGTGGATTCACTTACTCCAAAGGGTTGGAGAGAAGCGGAACTTTTGTCGGAAAGACTTACAAAGCTTGATGTTAAAGCATTTTATTGTTCTCCGCTCGGCAGAGCAAAGGATACTGCCTCCAAAACACTTGAAAAGCTTAATCGCAGTGCCGAAACCCTAAAATGGGCAAGAGAATTTGAAGGCAAGGTTAAAATAAACGGTGAAACCAAAAGTGCTTGGGACAGGCTGCCTTCCGAGTGGACCGATAATCCGGATTTTTACACACCGCAGGGTTGGATAAAAACTCCGATTATGCAAAGCGGCAATGTGGAAAAGAAGTACAATAAGGTTTGCAAAGGCGTTGATGAGCTTCTTGCAAAGCACGGATATGTACATAAGGGCAATGTTTTTGAAGTGAAAAAACCAAATCATGATACAATCGTGTTGTTTTGTCACTTTGGTGTGGAATGTGTGATTTTGTCACATATTTTCGGTTGCTCTCCTATGGTGCTGTGGCATAATTTTGTGGCTTTGCCTACTTCGGTTACAACTCTTATTACGGAGGAACGGGAAGAGGGCATTGCCGTTTTCAGAACTCAGCAATTCGGTGATATAAGTCATCTTTATGCAGGAGGCGAAGAACCGGCGTTTGCCGCTCGCTTTTGTGAGTGTTTTACGGATGACACAAGACATTAATAAAACATATTTTAAGCTGCAAATTGATTTATTTCATTTTGCGGCTTTATTTTTGCCGTAGTTGACTGAAAAGAATTTTTTATGTATAATGTAAAATAGAACATATTGCGGAAGTGATAAAATGACAGATAAAAAAGAATGTATGGCAGAATGTTGCGAAGCATCGTGCATTCACAAAAATTTGCTTGAAAGAGTAAATGAAAAAATGCCGGACGAAATGGAACTTTACGATTTGTCGGAGCTTTTTAAAGTATTTGGCGATTCAACAAGAATAAGAATACTTTTTGTTTTGTTTGAGGAAGAAGTTTGCGTGTGTGATTTGGCAGAACAGCTTAATATGACACAATCGGCGATTTCACATCAGCTCAGAATTTTAAAACAAAACAAGCTTGTTAAAAACAGACGAGAGGGTAAGTCGATGTTCTATTCGCTTGCCGATGACCATGTGCGCACAATCATCGCAATGGGACTTGAACATATAGAAGAAAACGATTAGTTTATTTAGTTTATGTTGGAGGTGGTAACAATGAAAAAATTAGTAAGCATATTTCTTACTTTAATTTTGGTATTTGTTGCCTCTTTTTCTTTTGAGTCGGTTTCATTTGCAGCGGATGATGATTTGGGTATCAGATTAAAAAACAGCAATACTTTTTATAAATATGACAATGATACCAAAACACTTTATATCAACGGAACCGGTGATATTCCAAATCTTTCAAATAATTCAAGCAGTATTCCGTGGTTTGATTGGGCTGATGATAAAATTCAAAATGTTGTGGTTGCCGAGGGCATAACTTCAATAGGCAATTATGTATTTTATCAGGTTGGAGCAACTTCGTTTTCACTTCCGAGAAGCCTTAAAAAAATCGGAAGATATTCTTTGTCCTGTACAAGAGGAATGAAGGAGTGGAGCTTACCGTTTGGGGTGCAGACAATATCGGATTATGCTTTTTATAACTGCATATATATGGAAAAACTTAATTTGCCGTCATCGGTTAAAACAATCGGTGACAGTGCGTTTTATAATTGCCGAAGCCTTAAAAGTGTAAATATACCGTCGAGCGTTACAGCTGTAGGCAGAAAATCTTTTTACGGTTGTTCATCGCTCGGAGAAGTGAACTTTGCTTCGCTTACGCAGACGACTGCGGTTTCGCTTTCGGCTTTTTTGGGATGCTCAAGTTTGAAATCGGTTAATATTCCAATGAACACCTCTTGTAACACGCAATCATTCGGGTATGCCAACAGTTTAACAAAAGTTGACGGCTTTACAATGGGCGTTTTTAAAAATTCTCTTGCGTACAGTTATGCTGTCGGCAATGGCTTTGATTATACCTTGATTGACAGCGTTCCCGTAAAGTGCGGTGTGGAATATGCCGCTTCATTTACAGATGATAATATAAATGACACTTTTCACTATACATTTACACCTGATAAAACACAAGAGTATGTGCTTTATTCTATGGGCGGATGTGATACCTATGCAAAACTTTATCTTGACGGTGAACTTATAGCCGAAAATGATGACATTGATAAAAGTCTTAACGGATTTGGCATAAAACAGAAATTGGAAAAAGGCAAAACATATGATTTATTTGTCGGTTCGATGAAAATGACAGGCAATTTCAGCGTTCGTGTTTATCCGTTGAATGTGAGCACATTTAGTATTTACAATGGCAAGATAACAATGTCTGCTGCCGACGGAAGGCTTGTGGGAAATACAAGAATATTTAATATAACAAAAAATATGCTGTCAAATTTTGTGGTTGATTTGGATTTTGCCGACGGTACAAGCGACAGTTTGTATCTTGATGAGTATATTGCCGGCGAGCATGTAAAGATTGTTGATAATCAGCGTGAAAATCCGTTTTCTTGCGGCGAAAACAAGGCAACACTTTTATTTGGTGATAAATCGGCGGAATATAGTGTGTATATTGAGCACAGCTATGCCGAAAAGGTTGTTGAGCCTACGGCCGATGATGACGGATATACGCTTCATTATTGTATTAATTGTGATGTGAGTTACAAGGATAATTTTGTGCCTACAACTTCGTATGTTATAACGGGAAATTGTGTTATGGACGAGGACGATTTTGGCGGACATCCGCACAATGTTCCTTATTCCCATGTGTATATTACTGTTGACGGAAGAAAATACAGTGTTAATTCAGACGGAACATTTACTGTCAGAACATTTGAGAATTGTTATATTACATTTAACAATCTGTACGGGGGTAATGCCGTAAGAAAGGTTGATGTAACAAACAACGGAAGCTACAATATCGGCACGATTGCTCTTGAGGGATATGACCTTAACGGTGACGGATATGTTAACGCAAAGGATTTTGCGATTTTCGAAAAGGAAAAGAAGCAGGAACTCGGTGAAAATTACTGGCAATTTGGTGATAATTTTTTGATTTGGCAATAGAATATTTTATTATAAAGGATATAGTGCACAATTATATCCTTTACTTTTTTTATATATTATAATATATAACTATTGAAAAAGATTTGCTTACAGGGTATAATACTTATATTAAAATGGAAAATTATGTCGTTTGTGTTTTCGGCATACGGAAAGGACAGAATATTATGAAAAAAGTTGCAATTATTATGGGCTCGGACAGCGATTTGCCTATCGTTACTCCGGCTATCAAACAGTTTAAGGATTTGGGTATTGAATCAGAGGTCAGAGTTATGTCTGCTCACCGCACTCCTGAGGCTGCACACGACTTTTCAAAGAATGCCATTGCAAACGGCTTCGGCGTAATTATTGCTGCAGCAGGTATGGCTGCACACTTGGGCGGAGTTTTGGCTGCTTCAACAACTCTCCCTGTTATCGGAATTCCTTGTTCGGCAAAGGTGCTTGACGGTATGGACGCAATGCTTGCAACCGTTATGATGCCTCCGGGAATCCCTGTTGCCACAGTCGGTGTAAATGCGGCAAAGAATGCGGCACTTCTTGCGGCAGAAATTTTGGCTGTCGGTGATGATGACCTTATGCAAAAACTCATTGCAATGCGTGAGGATATGGCAAAGCAGGTTGTTGAAAAAGACAAGGCTCTTCAAGAAAAAATCAAAGAAATATAACAGTAGGGTAAAGGAGAATACATTATGGAAAAAAGTTTCAGCGACAGCTATGCGGCAGCAGGCGTAGATGTAACAGCAGGTTACAAATCTGTGGAACTCATTAAATCACATGTTAAGAGAACCAACATTCCGGGTGTAATCGGCGGCATTGGCGGTTTCGGCGGTATGTTTGAACTTGCGGCTAATGAATACAAAAATCCCGTCCTTGTTTCGGGTACAGACGGTGTAGGAACAAAAATCAAACTTGCATTCCTTATGGATAAGCACGACACAATCGGCATTGACTGCGTTGCAATGTGCGTAAACGATGTTGCTTGTTCGGGTGCAAAGCCGCTTTTCTTCCTCGATTATATTGCTTGCGGCAAGAATTATCCTGAAAAGATTGAGCAAATTGTTAAGGGTGTTGCAGACGGTTGCGTACAGTCGGGTTGTGCACTTGTAGGCGGCGAAACCGCAGAACATCCGGGTATGATGCCGGATGAGGAATATGACCTTGCAGGTTTCACCGTTGGCATCGGTGAAAAGGACAAGCTCGTATCGGGTGAGCACCTCAAGGCAGGTGACGCTATTATCGGTGTTGCATCATCGGGTATTCACTCAAACGGATTTTCGCTTATTCGCAAGGTGTTCAACATCAACAGCGAAACTATTGCCGTTAAGTATGACGAACTCGGCACCACTCTCGGTGAAACACTCCTCACTCCTACAAGAATTTATGTAAAGCCTCTCCTTGCTCTTATGGACAATGTGAGAGTAAACGCTATTTCTCACATCACAGGCGGCGGCTTTTATGAGAATGTTCCGAGAATGCTCAACGACAACACTCTTGCTGTCATCGAAAAGGATAAGTGCTTCAAGCTCCCTATCTTTGACCTTATCCAAAAAACAGGCAACATTCCAGAACATGATATGTACAACACTTTCAATATGGGTACAGGTCTTATGCTTGCCGTTGATTCCGACAAGGCTGACGAGGCTGTAAGAATTCTTAACAAAAACGGCGAGCAGGCAACAATTATCGGCGAAATCAAGGACGGCGAAAAGGGAGTAGAAATATGCTGAACATAGCGGTGTTTGTGTCCGGCGGCGGAACAAATCTTCAGGCTCTTATTGACGCACAGGACAGAGGCGAAATCAAAAACGGAAAAATCACTTTTGTTCTTGCTTCAAACGAAAACGCTTATGCACTTGAGCGTGCAAAAAAAGCAGGTATTGAAAGCACGGTTGTCAATCGAAAAGCATATGATACAAAGGCGGATTATGACAAGGCTGTGCTTAAAGCTCTTGATGGCAGAAATATCGACTTGATTGTTCTTGCGGGATTTTTGTCAATCCTCGGCGAAGATTTGGTTAACGAATACAAAAACAGAATTATTAACATTCACCCAAGCCTTATCCCACTTTTCTGCGGTGACGGTTTTTACGGCAAAAAGGTGCACACGGCTGTTCTCAACAGCGGTATGAAAGTTACGGGCGCAACTGCCCATTTTGTCAACGAAATCACCGATGGCGGTGCAATTATTTTGCAAAAGGCTGTTCCGATTGAACAGGGCGATAATGAGGACATTCTTCAGTATCGTGTTATGCGTCAGGCTGAATGGGAGATCTTGCCAAAGGCAGTATCACTTTTCTGCGAGGGCAGAATAAAAATTAACGGCAACAAAACAGAGATTATTTGAGGTTAGATATGAATATAGAATCACTTGCAAAGGAACTTAACACAAATACATATCCGGGACGAGGCATTGTTCTCGGCAAATCAAAGGACGGCAAAAAGGCTGTAATTGCTTATTTCATTATGGGTCGTTCGGTTAACTCACGCAACAGAATTTTTGAAGAAAACGACAGAGGCGGTATCCGCACAAAGGCTTTTGACGAAAGCAAGATGGAAGACCCAAGTCTTATCATTTACAATCCTGTTCTTAAATTTGAGGACAAAACAATTGTTACAAACGGCGACCAAACAGACACGATTTATGATTGCTTTGCAAACGGCAAGTGCTACATTCACGCACTTCGCACTCGTGAGTTTGAGCCTGACGCACCGAATTATACTCCAAGAATTTCGGGCGTTGTTAAGCCAAACGGCGACTACAATTTGTCAATCCTCAAATCAAATAACGGCGAGCCGCAGTGCGTAAGATGTTTCTTTGAATATCCGGCAACAGCAGGCCTCGGACACTTCATCCACACATATAAGTGTGACGGTGATCCGATTCCGTCATTTGAGGGCGAGCCGACTCCTGTTGAAATCGGTGACGAAAGCATTGACGATTTTACCAAAATGGTTTGGGATAACCTCAACGAGGACAACAAGGTTTCTCTTTTCACTCGTTATATTGACCTTGAAACAGGTGCAGAGGAAACAAGAATTATTAATAAAAACAACTGATTATATTCGGAGGATATTATGAGAGTATTGGTAGTAGGTTCGGGCGGCAGAGAACACGCTCTTATCAGAAAAATCAAAGAATCAAGCAAGGTTGATTATATTGCTTGCTGTCCGGGCAACGGCGGCATTTCGTATGATGCGGAATGTTTTGATGTCGGCGCAACCGATATTGACGGCGTGGTTGAACTTGCAAAGAAAATCAATGCCGATTTTGTAGTTGTCGCTCCTGATGATCCGCTTGTACTCGGTATGGTAGATGCACTCAACGAGGCAGGTTTTGCAACTTTCGGTCCAAAGGCAAATGCCGCAATTATTGAAGGCTCAAAGGTTTTCTCAAAGGACCTTATGGAAAAGTACAATATTCCTACTGCCGAATACAAGGTGTTCAATGACCCGGCGGATGTAATTGATTATATAAAGGAAAAGAACGAATTTCCTACCGTTATCAAGGCTGACGGTCTTGCACTCGGCAAGGGTGTAATCATTCCGGAAACACTTGATGAAGCTGTTGCGGGTGTAAAGGAAATTATGGAAGATAAGATTTTCGGCGACTCTGGCAACAATGTTGTTGTTGAGGAATTCCTCACAGGTCCTGAAGTTTCGGTTCTTGCGTTCACAGACGGCAAGTGTGCAAAACCTATGGTGACTTCTATGGACCACAAGCGTGCACTTGACGGCGATAAAGGTCTTAACACAGGCGGTATGGGTACTGTTTCTCCAAACCCTTATTATACAGAGGAAATTGCCAAGGAATGTATGGAAAAAATCTTTGTTCCTACTATTGAGGCGATGAACAGCGAGGGCAGAACCTTTAAGGGTTGTCTTTACTTCGGATTGATGCTTACACCGAAAGGACCAAAGGTAATTGAGTATAACTGCCGTTTCGGCGACCCTGAAACACAGGTTGTTTTGCCAAGACTTAAAACTGATATTATCGACATTTTTGAAGCTATCAACAACGGCACTCTTGCAGATTTGGACATCGAGTGGGATGAAAGAGCTTGCACTTGCGTAATTATGGCTTCGGGCGGTTATCCAAAATCTTATCCAAAGGGAATTGAGATTACCGGTCTTACCGACGGTCAGCTTGACGGTGTAACCGTTTATCACGCAGGCACAAAACTTCAAGACGGCAAACTCGTAACCGCCGGCGGCAGAGTTCTCGGCGTTACCGCACTCGGCAATGATTTAAAGGATGCACTTGCTAAATCTTATGCCGCTGTGGAAAAAATTCACTTTGACGGTGCTCATTACAGAAAAGATATCGGTGCAAAAGCGCTTAAGGCTTTGCAGTAAATATGAACAAATTGTCAATTTTGTTTAAAAATACAAAACGTTATTGACAATTATACAAAATGGAATTATACTAATTTTGTAATATCACTACGCCATAAGTGCGTCACTTTGTACGCAAAATATGATATATAAATAGAAATAAATATATATTTTGGGGGTTTGACTATGGCAACTGTCAAAAAAAGTAATACAAAGAAAATTGTATGGGCAGTTATAGCTGTTATTCTTGTTGTTGCTATTGTAATAACAAGTGTTGTCTTTGCTAAACGCGGCAAAAGAACAGAAGTAACGCTTAATACAGTATCTACAAACTCTATCACTCAGACCGTATCTTCAACAGGACAGGTAAGTTCGGGCGTAAAAAAAGAATATAAGCCGGGCACCGTTGCTACTGTTAAAAAGGTATATGTAGAGGTTGGTGACAAGGTTAAAAAAGGCGATAAGCTTGCTTCGTTTGACACAAGCAGTCTTGATTCACAGGTGGCAAGCCTTAATTCAGCTTATGCAAATTCAAACGCTTCTTATCAAGAGGCAGTTCAGCATCAGGCTGAAGCGGCAAAGCAGCTCAGTGCAATTAATAAGAATATTGCAAAGACCGAAAAAACTTTGAAAAAGCTTCAAAAGGCAGAGCAGAAAAAGCAAAGCACTACCGCAACAACAAAAAAAGTCACAACAACAACGACTACAACCACAACTACAACTCAAATACATTGGGGTAGCAATCCTACAACTACAACTACTGCCGCAACAACAGCTTGCAATCATACATTTGACGGCAGATATGTAGACTCAAATTATTCGGGTCACTATAAGGTTTGTACCAAGTGCGGTGCAAAGGTGTTTGAAGAACACCATTATGGTTCTGTTCAAAAGTTTGCAAGCGGAAAAGACAAGGAAAATTATCACTATTATAAATGTGCCGATTGTGGATATATAAAGAAAGAAGTTCACGATTTTCCAAGTGGTGTGGGCACAGTAACATGTAAGGTTTGCGGAGAAGCAAAGGCTTCAGGCTTTAATGAAACATCTGCTATGGTTGAGCTTGCTCTTGAACAGCTTCAACCTGTATTTGATTCTTTGAAGCAACTCGGTGAAGCATCAAAGCAAATCGTTGAGCTTCTTACAGGTCTTACAAAAGACCTTGCGAAAATTGCAAAGGATGTTGATTCCTTGACAAATGCAATCACAACAGTTGCAAATGCAATTATGTATCAAATATCTTCAGGTAACTGGAGTGCAGAAAAAATCGCTGACGCTGTCGGCAAAGCAGTTACAGCCGCTATCAAACAGGGTATGATTGAATTTATTGACAGCGGTGCGGCAGTTAAAATGATTGAAACTGCTGTTAAATCTGTTAATTGGAAAGCTATCGGTAAGGGTATTGCAGAGTCTGATAATTTCGGTTTAGCTTCGGTTCAAATTCAGCTTGCTGCACTTTATGCTCAAAAGGAAGTTTATACAATTACTGCTTCAGCATCAACCGTCAATGCTCAAAAGCAGGCGAAGGATGCCGCAAAGAAAGCGTACGACACAGTTAAAGATGCAAGAGATGACCTTGCCAAGGGTTGGACAGCTGAATTCTCAGGTGTTATTACAACCTGTGATATTGAATCCGGTTCACAAACAACAGCTCTTTCAACAGGTATTACTCTTGAAAATATGAAAAAGAGAGTTGTTACAATTTCTCTCGGCGAATATGATGTTCACAAGGTTAAAGAGGGAATGACTGCAACGGTTAAAACAGCATACGGTACATATGACGGTGTTGTTGCTTCAATCGCTCCGACTGCAACAGGCGGTTCACAAGGCTCAATGCTTGACAGTGTAGGTTCAATGGCAGGCATCAGCGGTCTTTCATCGCTCACAAATTCAGGTGCGGGCGTTGAATGTAAGGTTGTTGTTGACCATCCTGACGAAAACATTATTGTCGGTTTTGACGCAGATGTTGAAATCGTAACAGGTACATACACTGATGTTCCAAGTGTTCCTATTGAATCCATAGTTCTTGAAAAAGAGGGCACATATGTTTATCTTTACAATGAAAAGGACGAAACAGTTACAAAAACAAAGATTGAAACAGGCGCAACATCTGATACTTCATACGAGGTAACATCGGGTCTTTCGGTAGGCGATAGAATTGTTGCAACTCCTCAAACAGACTATGAGGAAGATACATTTAAAGTAAAAGTTGTAACCAATAAATCTAATAAGAGGTAATATAGGTGAATATAACAGAAAGCTTAAAAATCGCTGTAAAGTGTATAAAAGCAAACTGGATGCGTTCCGTTCTTACCATGCTTGGAATTATTATCGGTATCACCTCTGTAATTATGATTGTCGGTGCAGGTACGGGTGTGCGTGACTATATCGTTGGACTTATTGAAGATATGGGCTCAAATGCCGTGCTTGTGTCGGTTGATACAACACAGGCAACCGATAATGACTATATCACACTTGACGATGTAGAAAATATCAAAACAAAAGTTTCGGGCGTTGAGCGTTGCTCGCCAATGCTTATGGGTTTTGGTAATGCAACTATCGATGCAACAGCAACCGAGGCAACGGTAATGATGGTAGGCGTAAACAGTGATGTTCAGTTTGCCATGACAAATACGTGTGAGTACGGCAGATTTTTTACGGATGAGGAATATGCCGCAAATGCACCTATAGCTGTTATGGGCCTTGAATCGGCAAAAACAGCCTTCGGTTATGATGATGCAACAGGTCAAAGCATAACGGTTTCTTCATCCGGCAAATCAATGAAAATCAAGGTTTGCGGTGTTGCCAATATTGATGCAATGGTTAATTCGTTGGGCGGCAGCAGCAATATGGGCTCGATGTTCCAAAACGGCTCGGATAAGCCGATGATTGCACTCTTTATGCCTTGTACAACGCTTACACAGATTACAGGTGCAAGTGCCAACCTCTCCAATGTTTTTGTAATTGCAGAGGATGGCAAGGACTACGACGCAATCGGTAATGCAACCGTAAACTATTTAAAGGCTGTTCACGGCAATTATTCAAATGGTATGTACACGGCTCAAAATATGGCTACATATATTGAGATTGTTGATATTATTATGAAGGTTCTTACAATCTTTATTGCCGGTGTAGGTGCAATTTCTCTTATCGTCGGCGGTATCGGTGTAATGAATATCATGCTTGTATCGGTAACTGAACGAACGAGAGAAATCGGTATCAGAAAATCGCTTGGTGCAAAAACAAGGGTTATTACAATGCAATTCCTAACCGAATCGGTCATATTATGCTTGATAGGCGGATTTATAGGCGTCGTCTTGGGTGTTGCGGGAGCTTTTGCCGCGTGCTCGATAATAGATATAACGCCTAAGATAAGTATTTGGCTTATCCTTTTGGCACTCCTGTTCTCATCGGGTGTAGGATTATTCTTCGGTATTTATCCTGCAAAGAAAGCTGCTCAGCTCAGCCCTATTGATGCACTTCGTTCAGAATAATATAAAATAAAACAAACAGTCCTTCCCAAAGGGAATAGGACTGTTTCTTTTTATCGTGGTATAGCATTTTTGTAGGGGGGAAGATGATATTATCTTCCGGTGCTGAATTTTAGCTCTTATTTAGAATAAGAAAATCGGTATCGCTTGATTTAGCGATACCGATAATTTTTAGGGAAGTTTTTACTGATTATTTTTCAGCGTATTTGTCGTCACCGTTCCAGCTGTACATAGCTCTGATGCCCTTACCTACTTCTTCAAGTTGGTGAGAAGCTTCAAGTTCTCTTGTAGCTCTGAAGTGTGCCCAGCCGTTGTTTGCTTCTGTGATGAACTTAGAAGCAAATGTACCGTCTTGGATTTCACGAAGGATTTGCTTCATTTCCTTCTTAGTTTCGTCTGTTACAAGACGCTTACCTGTTTCGTAGTCACCGAACTCAGCAGTATTTGAAATTGAGTATCTCATCTTTGAGAAGCCGCCTGAATAAATAAGGTCAACGATAAGCTTCATTTCGTGGATACATTCAAAGTAAGCGTTTCTTGGGTCATAGCCTGCTTCAACAAGTGTTTCAAAACCTGCTTTCATAAGAGCTGTAACACCGCCGCAAAGAACAGCCTGCTCACCGAAGAGGTCAGTTTCTGTTTCACACTTAAATGTTGTTTCAAGGATAGCAGCTCTTGCACCGCCGATGCCTGCACCGTAAGCAAGTGCTGTATCAAGGCAGTGACCTGAAGCATCTTGATATACTGCTACGAGGCAAGGAGTACCTTTGCCTTCTTTGTACTCTGATCTTACTGTGTGACCTGGAGCCTTAGGAGCAATCATAAATACATCTACATTTGCAGGTGGTACGATTTGCTTGAAGTGAATGTTAAAGCCGTGTGCAAATGCAAGTGCTTTGCCTTCTGTGAGGTATGGAGCGATATCGTTCTTGTAGATTGCAGCTTGTTTTTCATCAGGTGTAAGTACCATGATGATGTCTGCAGCCTTAACTGCTTCTGCAGTTGTCATAACCTTAAGACCAAGGTCTTCAACATGCTTCCATGATTTTGAACCTTCGTAAAGACCAACGATTACATTTACGCCGCTTTCGTGAAGGTTGAGTGCGTGAGCGTGACCCTGTGAACCAAAGCCGATGATAGCAACTGTCTTGCCGTCAAGTACGCTCAAATTACAATCTGATTCGTAAAAAATTCTAGCTTCTGCCATTTTTATTTCCTCCGAAAAAATAATTTTTTGTTTTGCTTGGCTGTCGGACAAGTTGACCGACAACCGTTTGATTTATTTCTTAATTCACATTATATATCGTATGATGTCATATGTCAATAGGAATTTTTAAATTTTTTATAATCCTTCCATTGCATGCAAAATGTGGAGCCTCATTGCCGTTCTTGCACCCTCTGCGTTTCGTGCCTTGAGGAAGTCCATAATCAGCCTGTCGTCATTCAAATTGTTTTTGTTGATGTTTTCATCTTTTTGCATAACGATTACGCCGTTTTTGATTGCGTTGAAGATAATCGGCATAAATTGTTTTACAAACGCATTGTGCGTTGCGTTTGCGATGCTTTCATGGAACTTTTGCTCTTCATATGTTCTGTCTTCGCCCGATTTTATCTTTGCTTCAACAGCTTCGCCGTACTTGCAAATAATCGCTATTTCCTCGTCTGTTGCACGCTGTGCGGCATAATAAGCACAATCCGGCTCAAACATCAGCCTCATTTCAAACAAGTCATCAAGACCGCTGCTGATTTCGCCGAGGTCGTTACTTTCTATCGTAGTGTTTGATGTAACAAAAGTACCTTTGCCACGCTTGATTTCCAATATTCCGCCGAGCGTCAAAATTCTCACCGCTTCACGCAGGGTGGAACGGCTGATACCAAGCTCTGCGGCAAAATCGTTTTCGTTAGGCAACTTATCGCCTACAGAAAAGCGATGCTCGTTTTCTATCATAGATTTGATTTTTTTTGCTGTAATATCGGATAGTTTACTTGTATTTGACATAGCGCCATCTCCTTTATGTATGATAATACCACAAAACATCATACAAGTCAATATGTTGTCAGACATCATATTTTTTAAATATTTTTGCAATAGCTATTGTAAATTGTGAACAAATGTTATAGAATGTAATTAATTCTAATATATAAGGGCAGAAGGTGTAATAATGAATAAAGCCGTAAAGGTAAGATATTATATTGAATCATTGTGCGTATATGATTTTAAACAGGACGGGATTATAAACGCATTGTATGATTTGCTTAATTCTCTTGAGGACGAAACTGTTTTGACAAAGCAGAGCAGATTTTTCAATCTGTTGTCGTCACATCATTCGCTCAGGCACTATGTGTCAAAGCTTATTTTGACAGATGACAATGTGTTTACCAAGGCAGCTGCGGCAGGCAAATGTGATGAACTTGACCCATCTATTCTTGACGGCGTAAAAGCCGATTTGAAAAAACTTGAGGTTATCGCTTCCATTTCGGCAGAAGATATTTATAAAGCAGAAGAGGACAGCGATATTGCCGATGTTCTCAAAACTATGCCAAAGTGGAATCCGAACGGCAGGGCAATGCTTCCTCTCACCGACGATTGGGCAGAACATATCGAGGACTTAAAATCATTCCACAGAACGAACGGCTACGGTATGTTTGCCAAATTTGTTGCATTCACTTGGAGAAATGAGGAGTTTGTTCCGATTACGGCTATTGATTCCATTCGCTTGACCGACCTTAAAAATTATGAGGTTCAGCGTGGCAAGGTTGTTGACAATACCGTTGCGTTTATTTCTGATTTGCCGGCAAACAATGTTTTGCTTTACGGTGACAGAGGTACGGGTAAAAGTTCCACTGTTCATGCAATCCTCAATGAATATAAGAACAAAGGCTTGCGAATGATTGAAATTTCAAAGGGCGACATCAACGATCTGACTATGATCAGAGAAAAAATTTCTGACAGTCCTATGAAGTTCATCATCTTTATTGACGATTTGAGTTTTGACAATCACGATGATTCGTTCGGTGAATTAAAGGCGGCACTTGAGGGCTCACTTTCGGGCAGACAGAATAACACGCTCATTTATGCCACATCAAACAGACGCCATCTCATTAAGGAGAACTTCTCCGACCGTGAAAATGATGTCAACCGCTCCGATACCTTGCAGGAAGAACTTTCGCTGTCCGACAGATTTGGTCTTTCAATCACATTCATAAATCCCGACAAAAAGGATTTTGAAGATATTGTTCAAAAGATTGCAACCGACAGAGGACTTAAATCCGATATGGAAAAGATACTTTTCACCGCAGAACAGTGGGCAAGACGCAGAGGCGGTCGCTCTCCGAGATGTGCCCGTCAGTTTATCGATTATGTTGAAAGTTGTGAAAAGCGAAATATCGAATGGTAAAAATTTGATAAATATGAATTAATTAATTGTTAAAAATATTAACTCTTTGTTTACTCAAAATACAAATTGTGAACAAAATCGTTTGATATTATGGGTGCAAAGAGAAGAAAGAAAGGAAAAACTATTATGGCAAATAAAATTCTTGTAGTTGACGATGATTTAAACATCTGCGAACTTCTCAAACTTTATCTTGAAAATGACGGCTATGTGGTATTCACCGCAAACGACGGTCAGGAAGCTGTTGATATGTTCCATAACAAGACACCCGATTTGGTGCTCCTTGACATTATGCTCCCTAAAAAGGACGGCTGGCAGGTTTGCCGTGAAATCAGAAAGACCTCATCTGCTCCTATTATTATGCTCACAGCAAAGGGCGAAACCTTTGACAAGGTGCTTGGCTTGGAACTTGGTGCAGACGACTATGTTGTAAAGCCGTTTGACGCAAAAGAGGTTATGGCAAGAGTTAAGGCTGTTCTTCGCAGAACAACAGGCGACAGCGAATCAACAGAAACCGAAAAAAAGGTTGTTATATATGACAACCTTGAAATTAATATTCAAAATTATGAGATGAAGGTAAAGGGCGTGCCGGTTGACACACCACCTAAAGAACTTGAACTCATTTATCACTTTGCTTCAAATCCAAACAGAGTTTACACCCGTGACCAGCTTCTTGATGAGGTATGGGGCTTTGATTATTACGGCGACTCCCGTACAGTTGATGTGCATGTAAAAAGACTCCGTGAAAAGCTTGAGGGCGTATCGGACAAATGGTGCTTGAAAACCGTTTGGGGCGTAGGTTACAAATTTGAAACAAAGGACTAAATTGAATTATGGCATTACAAAAAGGTAAAAGACAAAACCTGTTTACCAAATACTTTTTGATATTTGTTGCCATCTTTCTTTTTATGCTTACTGTTATGGGTACAGTGCTCATAACGATTGTTAACGCTTATTCTCTCAGCGAAAAGACAGACCTTTTGAGTGAAAATACAAAAACACTTGCAAATACAATATCGCAGAATATGATTGTAAATAATATGAACAGTGATTATTCTGCATATAAGGAAAGTATTTGTGAAAATCTTTCTATGGTGTCGGGTTGTATAGATGCCGATGTGTTTGTTTGTGATGCCGGCGGCAGTATAATTATGTGTAAGGACCAAACCGGACTTAAAGGATTTGTTACCGGAGAAACGGTGTGCAAAAATCATAAAAATTTTGTAATCGGTGACAAACAGCTTCAGCGTGTGTATGAGGGTGCTTCAATCGGCAAGGCAATGATTAACGGCGAATCGTATTATGTTGTCGGTACGGCAATAAAAACCTCGTTTGATGCAAATAATTTAACTGACAACAATCAAATTATAGGTACGGTTTTTGCAGTTACACCGACAGGCTCACAAGGCATTGTTTCGCTTGTTATGAAGTCGTTTTTGATTATTGCAATTATTTGTCTCGGCATTGCTTGCATAGTTATTTGGCAGGTTACAAAGCATATGGTTACTCCTCTTCAGCAAATGAGTGCGGCGGCAAAGCGTTTTGCGGTAGGCGACTTTTCATACAGAGTTAACATCAACACAAACGATGAACTTGCGGATTTGGGCTATGCTTTTAACGAAATGGCAGATGCTCTTGACAAACTCGAAAGCTCACGACGGTCGTTTGTTGCAAATGTTTCGCACGAACTAAAAACGCCGATGACTTCCATTGCAGGATTTATTGACGGTATTCTTGACGGAACAATTCCAAAGGAAAAGGAAGATTATTATTTAAAGATTGTATCGGATGAAGTAAGGCGACTTTCCCGTCTTGTTGTGGCAATGCTTAATATGAGCAAGATTGAATCGGGTGACTTCCAGATGAAACTGAAGCCGTATAATCTTTCCGACCAAATTATTCATATTCTTTTGACCTTTGAGCAAAAGATAGAAAAGAAAAATATAGAAATCCGAGGACTTGATAATCTTGAACCTCATCACATTGTAGCCGATACGGATATGATTTACCAGGTTATTTACAACTTGTTTGACAATGCCGTTAAGTTTACAAATGAGGGAGGATATATAGAGATTAATGTTGCCGATATTGGCGACAATGTTCAGGTCAGCATCAAAAACAGCGGTGATGGTATTGACGCTTCGGAGCTTTCTCGTGTGTTTGAAAGATTTTACAAGGTTGACAAATCACGCTCACTTGATGCAAAGGGTGCAGGTCTCGGACTTTATATAGTAAAAACAATGGTAGAGATGCACGGCGGCAGAATTTTTGCAAGGTCGGATAGCAAGACCGAAGCGGAATTTGTGTTTACTCTTCCAAAATCAAAATAAAAGGAGAATCGTCATGGACGAATATAACAACAATCAAAATAATGTAAGCGGCGGCAATGATATGCCGAACGGCGAGTATCATTTTGTACCGCCAAGACAAAATCAACCGCAAAATAATACAAATCAATATTCACAGCCTGTAAATCAGGGTCAGTATTACCAAAACAATACACGCCCTAATAACGGCACATATTACACGCCTAACAATGCAAATATGTATGGCAGACCTGTTGCACCTGCCCCAAAGCCGCCAAAGAAAAAGAATAAGGCACTCAAGGTAGTTATCATTGTTGCAATCGTTGTTGTAGCTGTGTCAATCTTTGGCATTGCAGCTGCAATGGTAGGATATAATTCATCAAGCGGTTCAAGTGAAAGCACTACCCAAAGCGATTCTGCCGACAGCACAAAGGGCGGAGCAAAGATTAACGACAGCAAGGGTGATGTTGCAACAAAGGACAACAACGGCAATTTGACCGTTGCCGGCGTTGCAAAAAAGACAATTGATTCCTGCGTTCTCATTTCGGTTTATTCCGAGCAGAATTCATATTATGATTTCTACAATTTCGGTCAAAGTCAAGACAGCGGTTCCGATGAACAAACTTTGTCGGGCGAAGGTTCGGGCGTTATTATGAGCGAAAACGGCGGAACAACATATATTATGACTGCGGCTCATGTTATTTCGGATGGTTCAACCTTTAAGGTAACAACAAATGACGGCAAAACTTATGATGCAAAAATTGTAGGATTTGACAGTCAAACAGATATCGGCGTGCTTTCAATCAAGGCAAGCGGACTTCAGGTTGCCGAGTTTGCCAACAGCGATGACATCGTTGTAGGTGAGCAGGCAGTAGTTATCGGTTGCCCGGGCGGCAGTAAGTTTATGAACAGCGTTACAACAGGTATTGTATCTGCTCTTGACCGTCCCGTTTCATCATCAATCGGTTATGATAACGAGTGTATCCAAACGGATGCGGCTATCAATCCGGGTAACTCAGGCGGTGCTCTTTTCAATATGAGCGGTCAGGTTATCGGCATCAATTCATCAAAGATTGCTTCAACCGATTATGAGGGTATGGGCTTTGCCGTACCGAGTAATACAGCGGTTAAAACATCAAACAGCCTTATCAAAGACGGCTATGTGCCAGGCAGAGCAAAACTCGGCATAACCTATAACAGCATCACAAATGCATCAAATGCAAGTGCAATTCTTGCCGCTTTGGAACAAAAGGGATTTAAGGATGCCGAAGGCACAATGATTATCGGTGAAGTTGATTCCGAATCGGACCTTGCAAACAAGAATGTTAAACAATATGATATGATTGTTGCCGTTAACGGAAAGACAATGACATCAACAGATGTTCTTACAAACATTCTCAGCAAGTCTTCACCCGGCGATACAATCACTCTCACAATCGCAAGAATTGAAAATAATCAAATTAAAACCTTTAACGTTAAGTGCAAACTTATCGAAAGCAAAGGCTAAATAAAAAGCAATACTGCTTTCTGGAGGCGAACTTTGTTCGTCTCCTTTGCTTTTTAGATTGCAGATAAAGCTATTAACAGTTTAACAGGGACTGTCGCATTATATGTGACAGTCCCTGTGTTTTTGTTGTTCTATATATTATTGATAATTTACATTATCTGCCTTTGTTATATCGTAGATTGAATCAAGTTGTGCATTGTCGTCAAGTGCACTGAATTTTTCGTTTTGGTAATCGGCTGTGCCCTCGTAATCGGCAAGGTAGTTTTGCTTCATAGTAAGCACTTTGTCGCCTTTGCCTTTGTAATTTTTGATAATTAATTCGGGTGTGCCGTCGTTATCCAAATCCTTGATTAAATATTGCATTTTCGCCTTGACATCATCGCTTGTGTTGTTGATTGCCCATTGAACAGCCCAATAGTATTGACGGTGAACATTGTCGCTGTAAAGCGATTTGCGTTCTTTAACTCCATAGTTTACGGGAATTGATTTTTTAAACGCCATATAGTCGTATTGCGGTCGCCATTGGTCACCTGTTTCTACGGTGTTGTTAAATGTATCTTCGTCGGCTTCAACATCAAGGTAGGTAATGCCTTTCAGTTCCTTGTCTTCTTTGTAAACAGCGTCCCAAAAAGCGTGGTGCTTGATGGTCTTTACGTTTTTCGGAATGTACATATAGTTGAGTGCTCTTGTATAATAAAGGCAGTCCGAACCGATAAATTCCAAACTTTCCGGCAGGGAATTGTAAATTGTTTTCATCGAGTCAACGGCTTTGTATGTTGTGTCTGTAATAGGCGTGTCGGTTGTGTAGGTGAAAATGTTTGTCAAGACTGTGTTTTTGAATACAGCCATATTGTCCATTTTTGTAACGCCCTCAGGTATGTAAAGGTCAACGATATTGCTGTATGCAAATGCAAGCTCGTTGATTTTTGTAACTGTTGACGGAATAACATATGTGCGGCAAAGCCTGTTGTAGGTTTGGTAATACTGCTCGTCATAGAGCTTGTTTGTGCCCCACATTCTTTCAACAAGATTGTTGCCTTTTTCATCAACTAAATTGCCGTTTTCATCGGTAATTTTTGATATAAATTTGCGGTTGCCATTTTTGTCGATTTTTTCATCTGCGTAGCCGTTTTCAATCATCAACTGTAAATCGTGATAGTTAGGGTAAAATACCGCTTCGGTTACATCTTTGTTGTAAACAACGCCGTCAAGGTCGCAGTAGTTTTGATTATCATCGTCAATCCACACATTGCGAACATACCAACAGCTGTAAATTGCTTTGCTGTCTATGTACTTTACATCCTTGCCGAATGTGATGTTGTGCAGTGTTTCATCACCGTTAAACGCATATTCGTGGATGGATGTGATAGGCTTTGATGTATCTTTTTTGCCTGTGTCGAGGTCAACAACATAGTCAATGGTGATGTCAGTTATGCCGCCCGGATTTGAAAATCTCACAAGTTCATATGTGCCGTCATCAAGCTGTTTGTATTTGTATGTGTCGCTGTGTACGGCTTTTACGGAAAAGAACATTGCCGCAAAAATTGCAATTAACAGTACAACGATGAAGATAATTTTTTTGGTTTTTGCGTTGTCATACGGTTGATTGATGTGAGGCTTTTGCAGTCCTTCGATTTGATATGTCCAAATTTCATCTTCGGGAATATCGAGGGTGTAAGCCTGAGCGGTTTCCTGAGTTTCAAGTGCCTCCTGTGCAAGGAAGTCGTCATTTTGCTTTTGTTTTTTCTTTTTGCTCATGATACAACCTCCTCAAGTTCTTTTTCTTCTTCGGCAACTTCAACTATTCCGTGTTCCTCGTTATATTGTTTTCTTGTAACTTCTTCACGGCGACGCAAAACTTCCATAACTTTGTTTTGCTTGTCATCGTTGTAATCCCAAAAGATATACGGTATCGTCATAAGAAGATAGCCTATAATATCTATTATAATAGGTACAACAATGATTTTTACTCTTGACGAGTCGATGAAAAGTACATCCCAGTTTGTGTTGAAGCCGAATTTGAGAAGCAACAACGGAATGATAAGACCTACAAATGATGTGATAGGACCTGTGAACCAGCCGAACACGCCGGCAAAACTTTCAAGTCTTTCACCCGAAAGGTACATTTGATAGTCGTTTACACGAATGTCCATATCGTGTGAGATTGACTTAGGTACGGTTTGGAACATTTCGGTTATGAACAGCATAACTACCGAAAGCGTACCGCAAAGAATGAGGTTATCGCCGCAGAAGATGTAACAGCAAACAATTACGCTGTAGCATACAGCACGGGAAAGCTGATAGAATATCATAACCTGCTTGTAGGTAAATCTCTTGATAAAATACGGAGTGAACAGGTCGGGCGGTGTGCCGGCAAAGCTGACAAGTGCAACAATAAGACTGTATGTAAGACCTGTCAGTCTGAAAGTGTAAAGGTACAAAATTGTTGTAAACGCAAGCATACCGTTGCCGAGCGAATCTAAAAGGCTAACGATTGTTTGAATCCATCTGTATTTGTTGCGAAGAACGCCGAACATACCGTCCCAGAAATTGATTTTAATCTTCTTTTCAAGAGGCGGTTGCGGAATTCTTTCTTTAATTTTGCTTGCAAATATCATTGTGATAACGGCAAAAATCGTAAATGTAACAGGAATAATCCATTTGAACACGGCAATGTCTGCCCAGTCGTTTGGGTACTTGTCGATGATTGCCGGCAAAATGATTGCCAAAATTGATTGGAATAGGTGAGAAAGCTTTATAGGATAAGACCTTACAAAGATACGCTCACGCATATTAGGTGAGATGTTTTGCGTGCAGGTTTCAAGATTGTTGTTAAAACCAAAGAGGTTGTAGATTGAAAACAGCAGGTTTGCAACCCAAACTCTTGTTGTAACATCTGTGATTGTTGAATAAAACGGAAGCCAGCCGATGAGCCAAACCATTATGATTTTCGGCACAACATCACAGTAAAGGCTGTACTTGTATCTGCCGAACTTCGGTATAAGCTTTTTTCTGTAAAAAATATTACGGGCACCTGACCAGCCGTTCCATAAAATGTGGGTGCCGAAAATTTTGATAACTGATGCGGCGGTAACGCCCTCAAGCCCGTTGAGGTAGGCAACAAGCTTGTTTGTTTCGGGCAGAAATGCCGAAAAATCGCCGAATATCATTGCAAGTCCGGCGGCTATCAAAAAGAAATATAATCCGTAAAAGTTACGCTCGGTTTTCTTTGGCAAAAATCCGAGGTTGTCGTTGATTACCCATCCGATAAGCGTCCAAACATAGTTGAGCGGCATATTGATGAGGGAGATAATTGCGTATGTAAGATAAGGCAGCTTGTAGTGATACATCATCAAATAGCAGCCTGCGGCAAAGCTGATGTATTCAAGCGTTTTATTGCCGGCATAGTTTGCACCTACGCCAAACAGAATATCCACATATTCTTTATATGGAACATATTTGCCCTTTGCAGGCTTGTTCCAATGCGTTTTAATTTCGGTAAAAAGTCCTTTTACCTTTGAACCATTATTTCCCATTCATTTCCTCCTAAAGCACTGTGCTTATTAAATAATAACATATTTTTAGCAAAAAATTAATTGTTTTTTGTATAAATTGTGCACAAAGTTTTAGAAAGGAATTTTACATTTTGTACAAATTGATATTTCAGACTAAAAAAAGGACATCACGAGGAATGTCCTTTTGATGTCCTTATAATGTATTAATATATGATTATAGTACCTTTGAAAGGAAGTCAACCAATCTTTGGTCTTTCGGATGATTGAAAATGTCATCCGGCGTGCCTTGTTCAAGGATTTTGCCCTCGTCCATAAAGATAACTCTTGTGGCAACCTCTTTTGCAAAGCCCATTTCGTGAGTTACGATAACCATTGTCATGCCTTTGTTTGCAAGCTGTTTCATTACCTGCAAAACTTCGCCTACCATTTCAGGGTCAAGTGCAGAGGTCGGCTCGTCAAAAAGCATAACTTCAGGCTCCATACAAAGTGCTCTTACAATGGCAACCCTTTGCTTTTGACCGCCCGAAAGCTGGCTCGGATAAGAATCCGCTCTGTCACGAAGTCCAACGGTTTCAAGAAGTTCAAGTGCCTTTGCTTCCGCTTCTTCCTGCGACTTTTTGAGCAACTTCATCGGTGCGATGGTCATATTGCGCAGAATTGTCATATTAGGGAAGAGGTTGAAGTGCTGGAACACCATACCCATCTTTTGCCTGTGCTTGTTGATGTTGAGTTTTGGGTTTGTTAAATCCTCGCCGTCAAAAATGATGTGACCTGCCGTCGGAATTTCAAGGAGATTGAGCGAACGCAGCATTGTTGATTTGCCCGAACCGGAAGGACCGATGATAACAACAACTTCGCCTTGATTGATTTCAAGGTTAACTCCGTCAAGAGCTTTAACTTCGCCGCCGAGATAATATTTTTTTACATCATTTACGGAAATAAGTGCATTATCTTTCATTTTTACGAAGTCTCCTTTCAAGTATTCCTACCAATTTTGTAAGGAGCATAACAATTACAAGGTAAATGAGTGCTACCGACAAAAGAGGCATATAGTAAGAATATGTTGAAGCCGAGATGCTTGAACCTGCCTTTGTAAGGTCGGTTACGGCAACATAGCCGGCAACGGATGTTTCTTTGAGAAGTGCAATGAATTCATTGAGAAGCGTAGGCAATACAGCCTTGAACATCTGCGGTAAAATAATGTATCTCATAGTTTGGAAGTAGTTGAAACCGATTGAACGGCCTGCTTCAAACTGACCTTCGTCAATAGACATAATGCCGCCGCGGAAAATCTCTGCAACATATGCGCCCGAGTTGATGCCGAATGCAAAAATCGCAACCGCAATACCGTTTGACGATGCGGCAAAAATGATAAAGTATGTGATAAGGAGCTGAACAACTACCGGTGTACCTCTGATAACAGTGAGGTAAAGTTTGCATATGAAATTGAGAATTCTTATAATGAAGTAGGTGAATCCGCCGCGAAGCTTGAGAGTTTCTTCGTTTTTGTCGTATGAAGAACGCACTGCGGCAATGAGCACACCTATTACTATGCCGATAACTGCGGCAACAAGCGTAATTTCAAGTGTGTGACCCAAACCCGTAACCATATACTTCCATCTGTCTTTTTGTATAAAGTTGAGGTCAAACTGACTTTTAAAGTTTTCAACAAAAGCCGGAGCTTTCATTAATATTGTATCTAACATTTTATATCTCCATAAATAAAGGCGAACTTAATTGTTCGCCTTAATCTGTGTTAATTCAGCCGAATCAGTCTGCTGTGATGTACTTGTTAACAATCTTTTGAAGTGTGCCGTCAGCAATGAGTTCTTTAAGAGCATCGTTAACCTTTTTCTGAAGCTCTGTGTTGTCCTTCTTGAAGCAGATAGCGTAATCCTCTTCTGCATATGAAGTTTTAAGGATTTCCAAGCCTTCGTTTGCTGCAACAAATGACTTTGCCGGCTCGTTATCGATAATTACACAGTCAATCTTGCCTGCGAGAAGAGCCTGAACAGCGTCTGCACCCTTGTCGTATTCCTGAACAGCTTCGTCACCAAAGTCGTCCTTTGCATAGATGTCGCCTGTTGTACCGAGCTGAACACCGATCTTTGTCTTTTTGCTGAGGTCGTCAACCGACTTGATGTCGCTGCCCTGCTTAACAATGATTGACTGAATACCTGTTGCATAAGAATCAGAGAAGGCAACGCTCTGCTCTCTATCAGGAGTAACAGTCATACCTGCCATACCCATATCGTACTTGCCGCTTTGTACGCCGGGGATGATAGCGTCAAACTTTGTGTCAACGATTTCAAGCTTCATGCCGAGTTTGTCAGCGATAGCCTGTGCAACTTCTGCATCGATACCTACAACCTTGTCGCCCTCTTTGTATTCGTAAGGAGGAAATTCGGCGTTTGTAGCCATTGTCAATGTTTCCTGTGTGTTTGCGTCTGTGTTTGTGTCATCTGATTTTTTCTCGCTTGAGCATGCAACGAAGCTAATGCAAATCATCAATGCCGCAAGGAGAACCGCTAAAAATTTTTTCATAATCTTTCTCCTTTATATTATATACATTTTTAGTGTTTCCACAATAGCACACTAAAGTTCTTTTTGCAATAGTTATACTTTAATTGCATATTTATACAATTTTAGTGCACAACTATTCATCTTGATTGAAAAAATATTTATGCAATTTTCACAAAAATGGGAATTTATCGTATTACCGCTTTACAACGCTAAAGAAATAAAGTATAATGAACACATCAACAAAATTAATTTAATGAGGTAGAAGTTATGAAAACATTTAAAAAAGTAATCGCAGTCGTTTTGGCTGTACTCACAGTTTGCTTTGCGTTTGCGGCTTGTTCAAACGGTTCTTCTGATAAGAGCGATAAGTCAAGCAAAACCGATTCGGCAAAAATCATTGAATCCGGTAAGCTTGTTGTAGGTATTACAGACTTTGCTCCTATGGATTACAAGGACGACAACGGTAATTGGATTGGCTTTGATGCAGATCTTGCAAATATGGTTGCTGAAAAGCTCGGCATTAAAGCTGAATTTGTAGAGATTGACTGGGACAACAAGTTCCTTGAACTCCAGACAGGTTCAATCGACTGTATTTGGAACGGTATGACAATTACAGATGAGGTTAAGAACAATTCATCTGTTACAAACGCTTATGCAATGAATCAGCAAATCGTTGTTACAAAGTCGGACCTTGCCGGCAAACTTAAAACGGTTGACGACCTCAAAGACCTTTCATTCGCAGTAGAAAACGGCTCGGCAGGTCAGAGTGCCGCAGAGGATAACGGACTCAATGCAACAGCCGTTACCGCTCAGTCAGATGCACTTTTGGAAGTTGCTTCGGGTTCATCCGACGCTTGCATTATCGACTCTACAATGGCAGCTGCTATGACAGGTGAGGGTACAGACTATGCAGACCTTAAATCATCTGTTGTTCTTGTTGACGAGCAGTACGGTATCAGCTTCCGCAAGGAAAGCGATATGACCGAAAAGGTTAACAAAATCATCGCAGACTTCAAAGCAGACGGTACATTGCAAAAGCTTGCAGATAAGTACAGCGTTCAGATTGCTGAATAAGTTTAAACTTAATTATGCGAGGCAGTTACTCATTTTGGGTAGCTGCCTTTTGGTGGCTTATAAAGGTTTGATTTACCTTTAAAAAACACCGTAGGGGACAGGCTTGCCTGTCCCGAAACAATCATAACTCTATCATTCGGTTTAGGAGAATATTTTATGTTTTGGACAGTTACACTTGAACTTCTCAAGGGCTTTGCGGAAACACTTAAAATTTTCGTTCTCACCCTTGTGTTTTCACTTCCTTTGGGGCTTGTGCTCAGCTTTTTCTCAATGTCAAAGTTCAAGCCGCTTAAATATTTAACAAAGATTTTTATTTGGATTATCCGCGGTACACCGCTTATGCTTCAGCTTATTATCGTTTATTTCGGTCCCGGACTGATTTTCGGCTGGAACCTTATGGAACGCTTTAATGCGGTAATTGTTGCATTTGTTATCAACTATTCTTGCTATTTCAGCGAGATTTACCGTGGCGGTATTGAATCTGTACCAAAGGGACAAACCGAGGCGGGTTTGGTTCTCGGTATGAGCAAAAGCCAAATTTTCTTCAAGGTTACTCTTTTGCAGGTTATCAAGCGCATTGTGCCGCCTATGAGTAACGAGATTATTACACTTGTAAAGGATACTTCGCTTGCCCGTATCATAGCAGTGTACGAAATTATCTTTATGGGTCAAAACTTCATCAAATCGGCAGGTCTTATTTGGCCGCTGTTTTACACAGCCGTTTTCTATCTTGTGTTCTGTGGACTTCTTACAGTTTTCTTCCATTGGGCAGAAAAGAAAATGAGCTATTTTGAAGCGTAAGGAGGGAACATTATGGCTTTGTTGGAAGTAAAAGGAATTAAAAAATCCTTTGGCAGAACCAAGGTTCTCAAAGGTATAGATTTTGATTTGCAAAAGGGCGAAGTTCTCTCTATTATCGGTTCTTCGGGCTCAGGCAAAACAACTCTTCTTCGTTGTATCAACTTTTTGGAGTTTGCCGATGAGGGTACAATTTCCGTTAACGGTGAAGTTATTTATGACGGTGTTAAGGATAAAAAAATCAAAGACAAGGAATTAAAGGCAAAGCGTATGCATTTCGGTCTTGTTTTTCAGGATTTTAATCTTTTTCCGCAGTACAGCGTGCTTAAAAATTTGACTCTTGCTCCGTCGCTTTTGAATCTCGGTTCAAAAGAAGAACTTGAAAAGCAGGCAAAGAATATTATTGCAAGGGTAGGACTTTCGGATAAAATTGATTTTTATCCTTGCCAGCTTTCGGGTGGTCAAAAGCAAAGAGTTGCCATTGCAAGAGCACTTATGCTCAATCCCGATGTTTTGTGCTTTGACGAGCCTACATCTGCACTCGACCCCGAGCTTACGGGCGAAGTTCTCAATGTAATTAAGAACCTCAAGGATGAGGGCAGCACAATGATTGTTGTTACACACGAGATGGAATTTGCCAAAAATGTTTCTGACAAGATTATCTTTATGGCAGACGGTGTTGTTGAAGAAATGGGCACTCCTCAGCAGATTTACGAAAATCCGAAGAGCGAAAAGACAAAAGCGTTTCTTGCAAATTCGCTTGAAAAGTTTTGATGAGGGAAAATTATGAATTATAAATTGAATTTCAGCTATAAAACGGGCAAAGAAATCAAGACTACCGAAATGTCAAATGATGATGTTTCGTTTGATTTGCGTCAAAGTGCAAACGGCTTAAAACTTACCGTTATTCCCAAAAAACAAATCAGCGACATTTCTTTTTATCTTGAAAGAAACTATGAGTACCAAACCGACAGCAGGTTCTTTGCAAACGGCTTTCAGTCTTGGACGGATACAAAGGAGTTTACAAGAAATGAGATGATGGCTGATGAGGGACTTATCGGCAGAGGAATTTTCGGCAAAAGTCCGTTTGGCATTAATCTTGTAGGCAATTACACCTTTGTTAAACAGCCTAAGGAGTACGGCAATTTTCACGCATTCTCGTTTGCTTATGTGAGAAATGACAAAAATGTTGACCTTTTTGGCTCACTCAACGACCGCACGGGATATACAATTATCTATGCGGATATGAATAAAAATACACTTCGCTTTTCAAAAGATGTTGAGGGTATCAAAATAACCGAGCCGTATGAACTTCTCGATTTGTATTTTGACAATGGCGGATATGACGAAGTTTTCGACAGATATTTTGCAAAGATGAATGTTAAGCCGCTTACCGATAAAAAGATAAAGGGCTACACCTCTTGGTATAATTATTATCAAAACATCAGTGAAGATATTATACTTCGTGACCTTGAAGCAATCAGCAAAAAGACCGATAAGGTTAACACATTTCAGATTGATGACGGCTATCAAACCGCTGTGGGCGACTGGCTTTCAATCAACAAAACCAAGTTCCCGAACGGTTTGAAACCGATTGTTGAAAAAATCCATGCAAAAGGTTGGCAGGCGGGTTTGTGGCTTGCTCCGTTCGGTGCACAAAAAGGCTCAAAGTTAGCTTGTGAACATCCCGATTGGCTTGTGAAAGGTAAAAACGGCAAGCCGATTATGGTCGGTGCAAACTGGGGCGGTTTCTATGCGATTGATATTGACAATGCCGATGCAAGAGCATATATCAAAAATGTGTTTGACACCGTGCTCAATGACTGGGGCTTTGACCTTGTAAAGCTCGACTTTTTGTATGCAACTGCGGTTGTTCCGCTTCACAACAAAACAAGGGGACAGCTTGCGTATGAAAGCATTGATTTTCTTCGTGAATGTGTCGGCAACAAGCAGATTTTGGGTTGCGGTGTTCAGCAAATGCCGTGCTTCGGCAAGGTTGAATATATGCGAATCGGTGCGGATATGGCTCTTAGTTGGAAGCATAAGTTTTTCCGTAATCTCACCCACAGAGAAGATGTTTCAACTCCGAATGCCATCCACAACAGCGTGTACAGAAGGTGCCTTAACGGCAGAGCGTTTCTTTGTGACCCTGATGTGTTCTTGCTTCGCAGAAGCAACATTCAGTTCACTTTTGAGCAACAAAAAGTGCTTGCAAAATTCATTAAACTTTTTGGTTCTGTCCTCTTTATGAGCGACAATGTTGATGAATATGATGATGAACAGCTTGCTGTTTTCAATGACACTTTGGCAGATGATGATGCAAAAGTCGTAGCAATCAACGAAACAAATGACAAACTGTTTATTGATTATATTCAAAACGGCGAACCGCATACACTTGGATTTTGTGTAACAGACGGAAGCATATACTCGTATTAAACTAAATAAGCTATTAAAAGTGTCGATTTGTTTCGGCACTTTTTTCTTGAATTATAGCGTATATAATGTTATAATATATAGACTATAAAAATGGAGAAGTGTGACCTATGAGTAATACTCTTAAAATTTCACCGTCAATTTTGGCGAGCGATTATGCAAATCTTCAGTCCGAACTTGACAGAATTTCAACCTCGGATTTGATTCATATTGATGTTATGGACGGACACTTTGTGCCTAATATTTCAATCGGTGCACCTGTTGTTGCCGCTTGTAAAAAGGTGTGCAATGTGCCGTTCGATGTGCATTTGATGATCAGCAATCCTCTTGATTATGCCGAGGATTTTGCCAAAGCGGGTGCTGATATTATTTGCTTCCACACGGAGTGCGACAGCGACACCGAGCAAACCATAGACAAGATTTTGTCACTCGGCAAAAAGGCGGCTTTGGCTATTAAGCCGGCAACTCCGATTGACGAGGTTGTGAAGTATCTTGACAAAATTTCAATGGTACTTGTTATGACGGTTGAACCGGGGTTCGGCGGTCAAAGTTTTATGGAATCAACTATGCCTAAAATTGAGGCTATTCGCAAAATCAATCCTGATATTGATATTGAGGTTGACGGCGGAATCAATGCCGACACCGTAAAAATTGCCGCAAAGGCAGGGGCAAATGTTTTTGTTGCGGGTTCGGCTGTATTTAAGAGCGAAAATCCTGCCGAAACAATTGCTCTTTTAAAGAAAAATGCACAAGATGTACAGTAATTTGTTATGAGTAAAAAACAGGAAAAACGAAAATTTTATACAAACGAGCATCGTAACGAGCACTGGACGGAAGAACCAAAGGGCAGACCGATTGATTTTGCCGACAAATATACCGTTGACGGAGAAACGGGTGATGTGTATAATGACAAACGCCGTGCCGCACAGCATAAGGCTCAAAGAAAAAAAGAGAGCCGACAAAAAGCGATTAAAATCGTTGTGTCGTCGCTTGTTGCGGTTGCACTCCTTTTCGGCGGATACACCGCTATGGATGTGCATATGATAAGGCAGGCTGAACCTGCCGAAAAACTGCTCCGTCAAAACAGTTCCGACAGCAATGCTTTGTCGCAAATTTCAATCAATGTTTCGTCGATTATGACCGAATCCGTAAGCCTTGACAATTCCACAATGCTCACATCGGTAATCAACGATGTGCATAATTTTTCGGCAAACAGCATCACATTTGACGCAAAGCGTGAGGACGGCACAATCGGTTATCGTTCTTCGCTTGCAACCATTGATACTTACGGTGCTGTCAGCGATGTAGGCAGTGACAGCGTGGGTTCAATCAAACAGCTTATTGACAATGATATTTTGCCTGTTGCAAGAATTTGTTGCTATAAGGACAATGTTTTGCCGTCGCAGAACAGAGATTTTGCCGTTACAAAGGGCAAAAAGCTTTATACCGACAGCAACGGAAATAATTATCTGAATCCAAATAACGAGCAGGTGTATAACTACATTCTCGATATTGTCAGAGAACTTAAAGGTTACGGCGTTCAGGTGTTTGTTCTTTACGGCTGTGATTTGCCGAGCGATATTTCGGATAAATATAACGACGGATTTAAAAAATTGGCAAAAAGGCTTCAGTCCGATCTCGGCGGAGATGTAAAACTTCTTAAAGAGGTTGATGTCAAGGTTACGGGCAGGGATGCCGAAAGCGGAAATATTACAAATTCCGCAATAGACAAAGAAATCAAAAATTTTGATAAATTAAGTGACAATCAAATTTATTATATTTCCACCTCATTGGATACCACTCGTGTCTACAATCATGTTGCAAACGCAGGGGTAGAAAGATTTATTATTGCACAGTGATAATATAAAGGAGAAAGTATGAGAAAATCAGTCAAATTTATTGTTTGTGCCACGCTGCTGTTTGCTTTGGCAATGCCGTTTGGTGTGCTTGCAAAGGATAACGGACAATTAAAAACAGTTGATGCTCCCACATTGCAGTCAATAGAGTTTAACGATGCCGAGATTGACGGCAAATTTGTGCCGACAGAGTTTTATTATAAAATCAATGTCAAATCCGACGGCGAAACGCCTACTCTTAAAAAATATAAGGTTAGCAAAGGCTCTGAAATTTTTGTAACCTATAATCAAAACGAGGGTATGAACGGCATAAATGTAGAAGTAAAAAACGATACTTTGTCTTCAAACTATTTTTTTGAATATAAATATAATGATATTAAAGCAAAACTTAATTCAAATAGCAATTTGAAAGAACTTAATTGTGAACTTGGTTGTGTTTATCCGGCACTTAACCATGAAGATACCGCATATCAACTTTATATTCCGAGTGATATGACAGAACTTAAATTTAATGCTGTGCCGGAAGATATGGGTGCTTCGTGCAATGTTCCGCAATCGGTAAAAATGACAACCGAGCAAAATCCTACATTTGAGGCAAGCGTTATTGCTTCCGACGGTACGATGAAGGTTTATACTTTTGAAGTAAAAAGGCTTGGCATAACTTCAAAAGAATTAAAAAAAGAACTCAAAAGCAATTCTTATGAAGATATTATCAAAAGCGAAGTGTTCCATAAATCACCGAGATTTAAGGTGTTGATTTACGGAATAATCGGCGGAATTATCGTTCTTGTAATTGCGGTTATGCTTCTCAAACGGGTTGCCGTAAAAGCACAGGATGAGGACGAAACAGAGTTTTTCGATTATTCGGATGAATCCAAAGAGGAAGATGCCGAATGATTTAATATAAAAAATAAACAACAAAGGCGGTGATAGTAATGAAAGTGGATATTCAGGAAATGAATGAACAGGAAATTATTGAAGAAATCCAATCATTATGCGAAAAAAGAGAGTTTTCAAAACTTAAAAACCTACTGTCGGAAATGAACCCTGCCGATATAGCAAGCGTTCTTGACGAAGTGTCTGCCAACCAGCGACTGCTTATGTTCCGATTGTTAGCCAAAGAAGAAGCCGCGGAAACCTTTGTTGAACTTGACAGTGACAACCAACAGGCACTTATTCATGCGTTTTCGGACAGCGAGCTTAAAGAAGTGCTTGATGAACTTTACCTTGATGATGCCGTTGATGTCGTTGAGGAAATGCCGGCAACGGTTGTAAAGAGAATTCTCAAAAATGCCGACAGCGAGATGAGAGAATCGATTAATGCTCTTCTTAAATATCCGGAGGATTCCGCAGGTTCGATTATGACCCCGGAATTTGTAGACCTTAAAAAGGATATGACGGTTGAAGATGCTTTTAAGCGTATCAGACGAACAGGTATCGACAAGGAAACTATTTACACCTGTTATGTTTGCGACAGCTCAAGGAAACTAATCGGCGTTACCACCGTTAAGGAACTTTTGCTTCACGATTACGATGATGTTATCAGCGATTTTATGGAAACAAACATTATTTCCCTAAACACGCTTGATGACCAGGAACTTGCAACTCAGCTTTTTGACAAGTACAATTTCCTTGCTCTTCCGGTTGTTGATATGGAAGGCCGTTTGGTAGGTATTATCACGGTCGATGACGCTATTGATGTCATCCAAGAGGAAAATACCGAGGATATTCAAAAGATGAACGCTATGCTCCCTACGGAGAAAACATACCTTAAAACCTCGGTTTTTGAAACATGGAAATCCCGCTTCCCGTGGTTGCTGCTTCTTATGATTTCGGCAACCTTTACAGGCTCGATTATTACGGGCTTTGAGGACAAGCTTGCAACTATGACTGTTCTTACGGCGTTTATCCCTATGCTTATGGATACCGGTGGTAACTCTGGCGGTCAGGCAAGCGTTACGGTTATTCGTGCCATGAGCCTCGGCGAAGTAACATTCAGGGATTTCTTCAAGGTTGTATGGAAAGAAATTCGTGTAGGCTTGGTTTGTGGCTTGAGCCTTGCGGCAGCTAATTTTATAAAGATTTGGCTTGTTGACCGTACGATTATGCATAACGATGATATAACCCTCATTGTTGACCTTGCAATTTGCCTCACCTTGGTTGTTGAAATTGTTTTTGCAAAATTCATCGGTTGCACACTTCCTATGGTTGCAAAAAAAGTCGGATTTGACCCTGCTGTTATGTCGTCACCGTTCATCACAACCGTTGTTGATGCCGTTTCACTTCTCGTATATTTCGGCATCGCAACCGCATTAATTCCGCAATTACATTAATAACATAATTAAAGAATAAAGGAGTCTGCCTCACAGAAAATGAGGTAGACTCCTTTATTTATCATTACTTTCAAAAAGTTTAATAAGTTGTTCTATTGCCGTAAGTTGCTCAGAAGAAAGATTTGAAACATCAATCGTGTGTGTATGTTCAATACCGAGTAAATAATCTGTTGTCACATGAAATATTCTTGACAGTTTAATAAGAATTTCAGGCGATGGTGAACGCTCTTGCAATTCATAATACGAAACAACAGATTTTGTAACGCCGATTTTATCCGCAAGTTCTTTTTGTGTCATTTTATGCTTAAGTCGTAATTCTTTTAAATTGCTATCAAAATCAACCATATTTATTTATAGTAAAAGTACAATTTGGTTTATAGCCATAATTCGCTGTTGTTGAGCCTGTATATGTAATGCAGGTGGTTTCTTCAGCGAAAGATGTAGCAGGTAAATAAATAATGTTAACGAAAATCAATATAGTTACTATTATACAAATATATTTTTTAATAATAATCACTTCTTTCATAACTTAAAAATAAGCATTCTCTTTTCTTATTGTTTCATAGTTAATTCCATACGACTGATACGAAATTCCTTTTTGCTTTTTGACTGTAAAACGTTCAAATTTCATTTCTTTTTCAAATATCACCAAATTGATTTTAACATTTGCATTTTTAGAAAGTAATTTTGATTGCAATTCGTTTTTTAGTTCTTTATAATTTTCGTTACCATTTCCTACAGAGTTTCTATAGTAATCGCAATTATTTGTTAGATAATAAATAGTTATGGTTCTTAAATAATCAGAATCTTTATTTAAGATTAGTTTTTCTATTGAAGTTTCGGTAATTAGTTTGTTAGTATTTGTCGGTAAATTTTTGAGCGTTGAATCATACAGTAATTCTGTACTGATTTCCATACCAAGAATATTTTTATCAATATTTTCTTTTAGATATATTGCTGCATATTTGCTAATATCTTCAAGTTGATAATTATCATAAATTTTATCTCCGATTTTCTGCACTTGAAAACTTCTATCATTATAAATGATATTCCATGTTTCATTAGTAAAATAGAATTCAAACATATTTGATGAATGTGAACTATTATTAACCAACTTTCGAGGGTAATACTTTTTTATTTTATAATCATGCGCACTAATATTGTATTTTTCAACTAAGTATTCAACCGCCTCGCCTCTGTGGCATTGAACATAAACGGTATGTATAACAAAGCCGAGTAATAACGCAGAGATTATTATTATAAATAAGGATTTAACTATTTTCTTTGCTTTTTTCATATTATAACCCCCTATAATACAACTATATCATAAAATAAATTAACATAAAAGTAGAAAATTAATATTAAAGATGTTGAATCTTATAAGCAAGCTATTTCATTATTTGAAATGCTTAAAAGCAAATGAACTTCAAGCAATGGACATAATTGATATTATTGATCAAATATTATGATTTAAATAGCACTTTCACATTTGTTTCGCTTAATCCATTTGACACAATGAACAAAAAGTGGTAAAATATCGTTAACTTAATAAGTCAGGGGTGCTGATTGTTTTTCAATCTTGGCTGAGATTATACCCTTCTAACCTGTTCGGTAATGCGAGCGTAGGAAGACGATATAAATTTAGGATTTCAGCACCGATTTTTTCGGTGCTTTTTTTCTTGACTTATCAAGAATATTATGAAAGGAGGTATTTTATTATGAAAGCAAGTGTTGCTATTCAGGTTTTGCCAAGCGTAAAGGATGAGGACGAACTTATCCGCATTGTTGACGAGGTTATTGCATACATCAAGTCAACAGGACTCAATTATTATGTAGGTCCGTTTGAAACTACCATTGAGGGCGAAAGCTATGATGAGCTTATGGAAATTGTTGCAAACTGCCAAAAGGTTGCAATCAAGGCAGGTTGCCCAAGCGTGAGCGCATATGTCAAGGTGGTTTACAATCCTGAGGGCGAGGTATTGACCATTGACAAAAAAGTTACAAAACATCACCAATAAGCTTGCACCGCTCGGTGCGATAATTGTCATATTGCTGTTGTGGTTTTTGGCTTGTGATATGGAACTTGTGCCTGCATATATGTTGCCGTCACCGATTGATGTTGTCAAAGCGTTTGTTGACAATTTTTCAATTATGATGAAACAGGCGGCTGTCACTTTGCAGGAAACTTTTTATGGTTTGCTTATCGGCATTGCAATAGCCTTTGTTATTGCAAGCCTTATGGACAGATTTACCATAATCAACAAGGCTCTTTATCCTGTTTTGGTTGTTACTCAAACAATTCCGACCATTGCAATTGCGCCTCTTTTGGTGCTCTGGATGGGCTTTGGTATGGCTCCGAAAATCACACTTGTTGTTCTCACAACATTTTTCCCTATTGCAATCGGGCTTCTCAACGGATTTGAAAGCGTTGATGCCGATGCTATAAATCTTATGCGTTCTATGGGAGCAACACGACTTCAAATTTTTAGGATAGTCAAATTGCCGAATGCTACCGCTTCGTTCTTTTCGGGGCTTCGCATTTCTGCCGCCTATGCGGTTGTCGGTGCTGTTGTTTCGGAATGGCTCGGCGGATTTGAGGGACTCGGCGTTTATATGACAAGAGTAAAAAAGGCTTATGCCTTTGACAAAATGTTTGCCGTTATCGTGTTTATTTCGGCAATCAGCTTGGTACTTATGGGCATTGTTATTTTGCTTGAAAAAATTTCTATGCCGTGGGTACATAAAACAGAAAATTTGGGAGACAAAAAATGAAAAAGTTTAAGAAAATAATCGCATTGTTGCTTGCACTTTCTCTTGTTTGTGCATTTGCCGCTTGCTCAAAGGTAAATTCGGATGATGCGTCAGACGACACAAAAAAAGAATTAAAGGATGTTACACTCTGCCTTGATTGGACACCTAACACAAACCACACAGGTTTTTATGTTGCATTGCAAAAAGGCTATTACAAAGACGCAGGTCTTAATGTATCAATCGTTCAGCCACCTGAAAACGGTGCAACAGAGGCTTGTTCCGCAGGTCAGGCACAGTTTGCTATTGACGCACAGGATACAATCGCTTCTGCTTTCACATCTGCAACTCCAATGCAGGTTACAGCTGTTGCCGCTCTTCTTCAGCACAATACTTCTTGCGTTATGTCTAAAAAGGGTGCAGGCATCGACAGTCCAAAGGGTCTTGAAGGCAAGACATATCTCACTTGGGATTCACCTATCGAACTTGCAATGTTGGAAAATGTTGTTAAGGCAGACGGCGGTGATTGGAGCAAGGTTAAGAGAATTCCAAACACTGTAACAGACGAAGCACAGGATGTAAAGCAAAATCCGGATCACGCAATTTGGGTGTTTGACGGATGGGGCGGAGTTAACGCTCAGGTAAACAATGTAGAAGTTGACAAGTTTTTCTTTAAGGATTTGAACCCTACATTTGACTATTACACTCCTATTCTTATTGCAAACAACGACCTTATCAAGAACGACCCTGAAACAGTTAAGGCATTCCTTTCTGCAACCAAAAAGGGATATGAATATGCTATCGAAAATCCTGACGAAGCAGCTCAAATTCTTATTGACGGTGACGACACAGGCTCACTCAAGGGCAGTGAAGAACTTGTAAAGGCAAGCCAAAAGTATATGGTAGACCAGTATATTGCTGACGCTCCGAAGTGGGGATATATCGATCCTGCAAGATGGAACGCATTTTATAACTGGCTCGGCGAAGAAAAGATTGTAGAAGAAAAAATTCCTGAAAACACAGGTTTCACAAACGATTATTTGGCATAATTTATGGAAATTTTAAAGGCTGAAAATATTTATAAAAGCTTCGGCGATAATAAGGTCTTAAAAGGTGCTTCGCTTACGCTCAACAAGGGCGAGATTGTCAGCCTTTTGGGTGTCAGCGGCGGCGGAAAAACAACGCTGTTTAATGTCCTGTCGGGTATTCATATGCCCGACAGCGGCAAGGTTTGGTTAAACGGCGAGGATATTACGGGCAAGCCGGGCAATGTCAGCTATATGCTCCAAAAAGACTTGCTTTTGCCATACAGAAAGGTGATAGACAATGTTTCGCTTCCTCTTGTCATTAAGGGTGTCAGCAAAAAAGAAGCGAGAGCACAGGCAGAGCCTTATTTCAAAACCTTTGGTCTTGACGGCACGCAGTATCGGTATCCGTCACAGCTTTCGGGCGGTATGCGTCAGAGAGCGGCTTTGCTCCGCACATATTTGTCATCAAACGGCGTTGCACTTCTTGATGAGCCGTTCAGTGCACTTGATACCATTACAAAATCCATTATTCACAAGTGGTATCTTGATGTTATGCAAAATATTGATTTGTCAACCGTATTCATTACTCACGACATTGACGAGGCAATTTTGCTGTCGGACAGAATTTATATTCTTGCCGACGGTGTGTGTGCAAATGAGATTAAAATCGATGCACCAAAGCCGAGAACAACAGAGTTTAATCTAACAGATGAGTTTTTGAATTACAAAAGGCAAATTGTGCAAATATTACATTTATTGTAATCTGCACAAAAATCGACTTAAATTTTCTACATATAATGTAAAAATTTAGTATTTACTTTTATATTTAATAGTATTAAAATTAAAAAGAGGGCAAGGAAGTCTTTTCGTTTATTGGGAGCTTTCTTGCGCTTTTTTTTATTAAATTCTATTTTTGGGGGAAATTTTATGAAGAATTTAGGTTACTATAACGGTAAATATGACGAAATCGAGAATATGCAAATTCCGATGCTTGACAGAGTTTGCTGGTTTGGTGACGGTGTTTACGATGCTACTTATGCTCACAACCATGTTGTTTTTGACATGGATAATCACCTTACAAGATTTTACAATTCCGCAAAACTTCTTGGTATGAACATTCCTATTGAGCGTGACGAACTCGACAAACTTCTTCGTGAACTTGTTCTGAAGGTTGATGACGGTGACCAGTTTGTTTATATGCAGGTTACAAGAGGCAACGGACTCAGAGGTCATATTTATCCTGAGGATATGCAGGGTAATTTGTGGATTACTCTCACCCCGGCTCATGTTGCAGATACATACAAGCCTATTGATGTTATCACTTATGAGGACAAGAGATTTTATTATTGCAACTGCAAAACCTTGAATCTTATTCCGTCTTGCCTTGCAGCAACAGCGGCAGACAGAGCAGGTTGTCAAGAGGCTATTTTCCACAGAGGCGATTTAGTAACCGAATGTGCACACTCAAATGTTTCTATTTTTAAGGACGGCAAGGTTATCACTCACCAGCTTGATGATAAAGTACTTCCGGGTACTGCAAGAATTCGTCTTCTTGCTTTTGCAAAAAAACTCGGCTATGGCGTTGAAGAAAGAGATTACACCCTTGATGAACTTATGAATGCCGATGAAATTATTGTTCATTCAACAGGTTCATTCTGTATTCCTGTAAAGACGGTTGACGGCAAGCCGGTAGGCGGTAAAGCACCTGAAATGCTCAAGACAATTCAGGACGCTTTGGTTAAAGATTTTGAGGAGCAGTGTAAAGCATAATGAACAGAACAGAACTTACAAAACTTAATGTCGGCTACAATCTTGATTGGCTGATGAATCTTGACCCGAGAGGCTACGGTGTGTGCCGTATTCTTTATGACGGTGCAATCAAATACACAGGCAAGCCTTTGTCACTCAACGGTGCTGAGGGACTTGTAGCGAATATCAAAAAGGGCGAAAAAGTGTTTATCCTTACGGGTTTTGTTCTTCTTCCGTGGAACGAGGCTGAAACGGACGGCATTATTTCTTCAACCGTATTTGCTCGATTTGTTATGCGTGCCTTTGGTGCAAAGCCTGTTATGATTGTTCCCGACCAGTGCGAAAAATCAATCAAGGCTATGAGCAAGGTGCTCGGTTTTGATGTTACTTATGATATAGACAATATTCCCGACAACACAGTTTGCATTGTCACCTTTACAAAGGACAAGGCAAAAGAGGATGAACAAACAGCAGAAATTCTTTCTCACGGACTTCCTTGTGCTATTATTTCAAACGAAGCACCGGGCAGAAACAAAAACGGCTACTATCACAATGCAGTCGGCGTAAACACAACTGATGTTGAGGCAAAGTATGATGTTCTTTTCAGAGAATGTCAAAGCAGGGGAGTGTACAACCTTTCTATCGGTGACCTCGGTAATGAACTTGGTATGGGCACTATCGAGGAACATATAAGAAAGTATATTCCGTATGCCGAAAAGGGCGGTTGCAAAGCAGGTACGGGATTTGGAATTTTGGCGGATACAGCCGCCGATAATATTATTACGGCAACTGTCAGCGATTGGGGAATGAACGCACTTATGGCATGCACGGCATTTCTTTTGGGCGATGTTAATCTTCTTCATACGGAAGAGGAGGAGTCAGCCGTTATGGACGCTGCAGCAGGTGCAGGTATGCTTGATATGTACGGCGAAGCAAGACCGTATATTGACGGTATCGGCAAAAATATTGTTTTGCCTATGCTTTCGCTTATGCGCGGACTTGTTGATTATCCTCATACTGTCGAGGATAAAACAACCGCTTGGTTTGAAACTACACTTAAAAAAGGATATTTCGGATGATACATTCATTTTTGCAAAACGGTGACAGTGCAGTTACCGTACAGTTTAAAAATGAAATAAGCAGAGAGGTCAATGCGTATGTGACCTCTCTTTGTGCCGAAATCGAGCAGGCAGGGATAAAGGGTGTTATCGAATATATCCCAACATTTTGCTCGGTGTCGGTGCTTTATGATTGTGCCGAAATCAGTGCAAAAAAACTCATAAGCAGGCTTGAAAAGATAATTAAAAATATAAAAATCACATCAAGCCGCAAAGCTAAGTTGTATGAAATCCCTGTGTGTTATGATGATTGCTTTGCTCTTGATATGGGCAATGTTTGTGAGCATTCTCATCTCACACGGGAGGAGGTTATTGCTCGGCACAGCGGCAGAGATTATCTTATTTATATGCTTGGATTTTTGCCGGGGTTTGCTTATCTCGGAGGTATGGACGAAGCACTTGCAACGCCACGCCTTGATTCACCGAGGTCGGAGATTTTTGAAGGTGCTGTCGGTATTGGCGGTGAGCAAACAGGCATTTATCCCGTTGCTTCACCGGGCGGATGGCAGCTTATCGGCAAAACTCCCGTCAAAGTTTATGACAAGGAAAGAGAAAATCCGATTTTGTATTCATCGGGTGATTATATTCGATTTGTGCCTGTCAGCCTTGCCGAATATGACCAAATAGAAAAGAGAATTAAAAATTGCACATATGAGGTTAAAGTTACGGAGGTTGAGCGATGATTGAAATTATTACTCCGGGACTATTAACTACCGTGCAGGATTTCGGCAGAGTCGGTGTTATGAAAAACGGTTTTACCCAAAACGGCGTTATGGACAGATTCAGTATGAGGGTTGCCAACCGTTTGTGCGGTAATTGCGACAGTGCTCCTGTTCTTGAAATGACTGTGCTCGGCATTACGGCAAAATTTACGCAGGATACGGTGATTTGTGTTTCCGGTGCGGATTTTGATGCAAAAATAAACGACAAGCCGATAAAAAGAAACAAGGCTTACAAGATAAATAACGGCGACATTCTTTCTATGGGCACGGCAAAAAGCGGTTTGCGTGCTTATCTTGCCGTTGCAGGCGGAATAGTCGGCGAATATGTTTTTGGCAGTGCGTCAACAAATTTGAAGTTCGCTTTTGGCGGATACAATGGCAGAAAACTGCAAAGCGGAGATGTTCTTGCAATAGGAACGGGTGCGTTTCCTCTTGGTGATATTGACAAGTGGGAAATTCCTGAATCCGAATACGGCAACGATACGGAACTTCGTGTTGTTTTAGGTCCGCAAAATGATATGTTCACAGACGAGGACATAAGGCTTTTTTTGTCGCAGAAGTATGAAGTTACCGCTCAGTCGGACAGAATGGGTATAAGGCTTTCAGGCGAACCGCTCAAGTCGAAAAACGGTATGGATATTATATCCGACGGCATTGTTTTCGGTTCTGTTCAAGTGCCGAATTCGGGCGAGCCGATTATTCTTATGGCAGACCATCAAACCACGGGCGGATATGCCAAAATTGCAACTGTTATCAGCGTTGATTTGCCTCGTGCGTCACAGCTTTCGGCAGGGAATACCGTCAGATTTAAGAGTGTTACCGTTGAGGAAGCGGAGCAAGAAGCAAAAAAACAAAAACGATTTTTTGATAATTTATATATGTTTTGATTTTAGGAGTGAATATGGATTATTCAGCAATGCACCCTCAGGAAGTGAAAAAACTTATCCGTGAGGGCAAAATTGATTTTCAAACATCAGGTATGTGTGCAGGTTATGCGCAGGCAAATCTTTGTATTTTGCCAAAGGACTATGCGTTTGATTTTCTCCTTTTTTGTATGCGTAACCCAAAACCGTGCCCGATTTTAGAGGTCGGCGATGTCGGTTCAAGAGAGTTCAAGGCTATGGCAAGCGAGGGAGATGTGTGCACGGATTTTCCGAAGTACAGAATTTGGAAAAACGGTGTGCTTGAAAAAGAGGTAACGGATATTTCCGAATATTGGCAAGATGATTTTGTATACTTTCTCATCGGTTGCAGCTTCAGCTTTGAGAGCGAAATGCTCGAGGCGGACATTCCTGTTCGTCATATAGAGGAAAATGTTAATGTGCCGATGTTCAATACAAATATTGAACTTGCTTCGGCAGGTGCATTCCACGGGAATATGGTTGTTTCAATGCGTCCGATACCAAATGATTTGGTTGTCAAGGCGGTTGAGGTAACGGCAGCAATGCCAAAAGTTCACGGTGCACCTATTCAAATCGGCAATCCGGAAGCAATCGGAATTTCGGATGTCAATCATCCGGATTACGGCGACAGTGTTACAATTAACGAGGGCGAAGTGCCGGTGTTCTGGCCGTGCGGTGTAACCCCTCAAAATGCTGTTATGCAAACAAAGCCACCGATAGCAATTACTCATGCACCGGGGCATATGTTTATCACAGATGTAAAAAATGTTGCGTTAAAGTATTAATTTGCTTAGCGTTTATATCTGTTTTATTAGAATTTATTAAGGAGTTTATAGATGTATTTTGTAGATTTAAACTCGGATTTAGGCGAGGGAGCTGCTTTTGATTCGCAGATTATTCCCTTGATTACTTCGGCAAATATCGCTTGCGGATTTCACGCAGGTGACAGCAATATTATGAACACAACCGTTGCTTTGTGCAAGGAGAATTCCGTTGCGTTCGGCGCTCATCCGGGCTATTTGGACAAGGAAAATTTTGGCAGAACAAATATGACCTTGTCACCTGAAGAGGTGTACAACATTACGCTTTGTCAGCTTGGCTCACTTTCAGCTTTTGCAAAGGCACAAGGCGTGAAGATGCAACATGTCAAGCCTCACGGAGCAATGTACAATATGGCGGCAAAGGATATGGAAATGTCGCTTGCCATTGCAAATGCAATCAAAGATTTTGATTCGTCACTTATTTTGCTTGCCCTTTCAGGTTCAAAAATGATTGATGCGGCAAAACAGGTCGGCATAAAATATGCCAGCGAGGTTTTTGCCGACAGAGCGTACGAGGCTGACGGTTCATTGCGTAAAAGAACACTTGAAGGGTCAATGATTACCGATGAAAACGAGGCTATTGCCCGCGTTATTCGTATGATAAAAGAAGGCAAGGTTACCGCTTACACAGGTGAGGAAGTGCCGATTGAGGCACATAGCGTTTGTGTTCACGGTGACGGCGAAAAGGCACTTGATTTTGTTCGTGCACTCAACAAGGCTTTTGCCGAAAATGATATAAAAACTGTGCCAATTTCAGAGGTGATTAGATAATGTACTTTAGAACACAGGCAAAAATTGATTTGGATGCCGTTGAATATAATTACAACAACACTCGTGCCAAATTGCCGCAGGATTGCAAACTTTTGGGAGTTATTAAAGCCGATGCTTACGGTCACGGTGCCGTTGAGCTTGCAAGATTTTTGGAAAATAAATGTGATTTCTTCGGTGTTGCTTGCATCGAGGAAGCCGTTGAATTAAAAAAAGCCGGCATAAAAACCCCGATTTTAATTTTGGGCTATGTCGCTCCGGCGTTTTATGATTTGGTTGTAGAATACGATATTCGAATTCCTGTTTTTTCATACGACACGGCAAAGGCTTTGTCAGATGAAGCGGTTAAGCAGGGCAAAACTGTGCCGTTCCATTTTTGTATTGATACGGGAATGAGCCGTATCGGCTTTCAGGTTAATGAGGGAAGTGCCGATGTTTGCAAACAAATTTGCACTTTGCCGAACATTGAAGCTGAGGGGCTGTTTTCTCACTTTGCAACGGCTGATGAGACGGATTTGACAAAAGCACTTGCACAGCGAGAAAAGTATAAGAAATTTGTTGAGATGCTTGAGAGCAGAGGAATTCAAATCCCGATTAAGCATCTTAATAACAGTGCAGGCATTATGAATTTTGATGAATATTTCGATATGTGCCGAATGGGTATTATACTTTATGGCCTTTATCCGAGCGAGGAGGTTGACAAGTCACTTCTCGACATCAAGCCTGTTATGTCGTGGCTCACTCATATTTCGCACATCAAAACTCTTGAAGCCGGCAGAGAAGTGTCTTATGGCGGAACATTCAAAACAACCGAGCCGAGAGTGATTGCGACTATCCCTGTCGGTTATGCCGATGGTTATCCTCGTTGCCTTTCAAACAAGGGCAGAGTAATCATCAACGGTCAATATGCACCGATTGTCGGCAGAGTTTGTATGGATCAGTTTATGGTTGATGTAACAGATGTTGACGGTGCAGAACTTGACAGCATCGTAACATTGGTCGGCAAAGACGGTGACGCCGAGCTTTCCATGGAAGAAGTTTCAAATGCCGCTTACTCATTCAACTATGAACTCCCGTGCCGAGTTGCACGCAGAGTGCCGAGAACTTATTATAAAGACGGCAAATTTATAAAAGCCACAAATTATATGTATTAATTTAAGAATATAAAACAATAAAGGCTCTCTTGTGTAAAGGGAGCCTTTATTATATATCAGTCTATTTGAACATAATATGTGTTCAGGACAGCTTCCATAACGCTGTCCTCGTCAGGAGTGAATTCGGCGATAACGGCATCAGGATATTTGGTGTGTTTGGTTTCGGTCATTGAGCCGGTGATAGTATAGGTTTCAAATGAGTCGATACCTTTGTCAAGTACGGTTGATGCAAGATAGGTTGCGTTGTTGAGAGTGATGTTTGTCTGGCTGTATTTTGATGCTGTATTGTAGAGTTTCGTGACAACACCGAAATCTTTTTTAACCGCAGGAATGAGCTGTTGTGCAAATGCCTTTACATATTGTTCAATTCTTGCCGAACGATTAAGTGAAGCTTCAAGATAATCCATATCTCTTGTTCTTACATAAGCTTCAGCCATATCACCTTTGAGTGTAACCTTTTTGCCCTTTTCAATTCCTTTGTCGGGAACACTGTATTGTGCCTCAAGTGTTACTCCGCCGATTGCATCGTTAATCGGTGCAACACCTTCAAGGTCAAGGGCAAAATATTTGTTGATTGGTACATTGTATAAAATTCTGCTGATAGCCTTTGTTACATTTTCACAGCTCTTTGTTTTGCCGTCGCCGTAAGCATAGGCAAGGCAAAGCTGAACATTGTCTGTGCTCAAGAAAACGCCTGTGTCGTTGTAGACATCAATGTCAACCATTGTGTCACGAGGAATATTGATTATTTTAACTGTTCCGTCGCTTGTGTCAACTGTTACAACAACATCTGCATCGGCACAGCCTACAAAATCAGCATCCTTTTTGCTTTGCAAATCTCTTTGGTCAACACCCATAAATGCAATAGACACAACATTTTCGTTAAATGCGTATTTGTGCCCTTTGTATGTGATTATTTCTTCATGGTTATTATCGCTGATTACGGCAGAAGTAAAATCGGTTTTACCTTGATTTTTAAGGTAAGCATATGTTCCGCCGAGTGATGAAACCAAAAGGGTTATTATTAAAAGAATAATAAGGAATACTTTAAGACTTTTATTCATTTTTTTCTTTCTTCTTTTTTTGGAAGAATGACGGTGAGATGAAGAATGATGATGATGACCTGACGAATGTGAGTGATGATGCTCACCGCTTGATGAGTGGTGGTGATGATGGTGGTGGTGAATAGGTTCCTTGCTTGTTACTTCCTTTTCAACAAGTGCTTTTATTTCAGGCATTTGTACATTTACATTGCTGCTTTCCTGTGAGCTTTTTTTATCGATTTTATCAGGTTCTTTATATCCTCCGCCAAAAAGTATATCTTCACTTTCCGTGGTATTCAAATTTGGGTCAATTGGTTTTTTCATTTTTTATTAATACTCCGCATATTAAATATCTGTTGCTTTTTTGTCCTGTAAAGCAGGTGGACAGCACGACTATATTATCGTTTATTGTAATTTCTTTGTCAAGTGAATTTCTCACATTTTTGTTGGCAGATGTTGGGTTTTGTATCATATCGATAAATTGCTTGAAAATATCATCGTTGTGAAAATCAAAACTGTTCATTATATGCCTGTCATCGTATTTAAATGCCGATACAATTCTGTATGTCAGCTTTTGATTAGGTGTATAAATAACAAATTTGCTGTGATTTTCAAAAAAATCCTGCTTTTCAAATCTGTGAAGAGTTGTAAAGTAAGTGTCGCCGTAGCCGTTGTGACCGTATACTAAGGTTACTCTGTCGGTAAAGTCCTTCCTGTTTATGCTTTGTGTATAAACAGCACCGCTTGATGAATAGCTTTTGTCTGTTGCACTGTGTTTTAGATAAAAGTCATCATCAATCTTGCTTTGTACAATAGGGTAGTCAACCTTTGTTCCCGGAACCTTAATCCATGCGTAAATATCACTGTTCTTTTTAATGAGTGAATTAAAATCAATTGGATTTTTTGCCGTTGCGGTTGATGATACCTCGGTTGATTGAGCAGTTGTCGATGTAAGATTTTCATCCTTGTTTTTTGCATTTTGAGTTGAAATAAGTTGAAAAACCGTTATTCCTACACCTGCAATAATTAATATAACAGCTAATATTATAAAAGCTTTTCTTGAGCGACTGTCGCTATTTTTACTGCTTTTCATTTTATCACCTATAAAAAATGGACCTATAACATTTGTTACAGGTCCTTTACCTTAGTTAATTAATCAGTCTTTTTTCTTTCTTGAAACAGCGAGCATTGCTACACCTGTGCCTGCCATTGCAATACCTGCCATTGCAGCACCTGTTGCAGGTGAAGTGTTGCTGTTGTCCTTTTTTGCTGCATCACTGTCGTCAACTTCGCCATCTTCTTTTGAAGCGGTTGAGTCTTTAACAACAGCGTTGGCAACAAGTTGCTTTTGCTTACCTGATTCGGTAAGTTCAATTACAATCTTGCTGTTGTCTTTAGACATTGAAAGAACAGAAAAATCAACGCCTTCAACCATGTTAGGGAATTCCCAATCAATAACCTCACCCTTACCTGAATAAGAGAAAGTGTATTTGTAATTGTCCTTTGTGTAGCCAACTTTCTTTGATTTTCCTGAGTTAACTGTTACAACAACAGGTTCTGAATCAACTGCAGGCTTTGTTGTAACCTCTGATGAACCAGGGCTTGATACTGTTGCAGCCATAACAGGCATTGCACTGATTGCCCCTGCTGAAATCAACATAACTGCTGAAAGAGCGATTGAAATAAATTTTCTCATAGATAACACCTCAATAGAATATCAATTAAATATATTTTGTCACTATAATTTAACTTGATTATATCACATAGTCTATTATTTGTAAAGAGGTTTTTTAACAAAATGTAAATTGTAATATTTGTAACGATATTTTATGACAGCTGAGCCTTTCCTGTGCATAATTCGTAGTATCTGCCTTTAAGTGCAAGCAGGTCGCTGTGGTCGCCTCTTTCAATGATTTTGCCGTTTTCAAGCACCATAATCGCATTTGAATTTCTTACTGTTGAAAGTCTGTGAGCGATTACAAATACTGTTCTGCCTATCATTAAGCGGTCCATACCGTGCTCGATGTGAGCTTCTGTTCTTGTGTCGATTGAAGATGTTGCTTCGTCAAGAATCATAACGGGAGGGTCTGCAACTGCGGCTCTTGCAATGGCAAGGAGCTGTCGCTGTCCCTGACTGAGGTTTGCACCGTCGGATGTGATAACCGTGTTGTATCCGTCCGGAAGATGTTTGATGAATGAATGAGCACTTGCAAGCTTTGATGCCGCAATACACTCTTCGTCTGTTGCGTCAAGTCTGCCGTAGCGAATGTTATCCATAATTGTACCCGTAAACAGGTGAGTATCCTGAAGCACCATAGCAAGCGAACGGCGTAAATCAGCTTTTTTAATTCGCTTGATGTCTATTCCGTCATAGGTAATTGTACCTTCCTGAATATCGTAAAATCTGTTGATGAGATTTGTGATTGTGGTTTTGCCTGCACCTGTTGAGCCTACAAACGCAATTTTTTGTGCCTGCTTTGCGTAAAGGTTGATGTCGTGAAGAACAATTTTGTCCTCAACATAGCCGAAGGTTACATCCTTGAAAACAACTTCGCCTTTAACAGGAATTTTTTTGTCGCCGTCAACCCAGTTCCAAACTTTGCCGTTCTCCGTTGCGGTTTCTTCAAGCGTAACCGTGCCGTCGTCAACTTCACTTTCGGTATCCATAACGGCAAATACTCTTTCGGCACCTGCAAGAGCAGAGAACACATTGTTCATTTGATTCATAATTTGGTTTATTGGCTGTGTAAATTGTTTTGAGTAACTCAAAAATGTGAAGAAAGTACCGATGCTGAGCCCTTTTGTGAGTACAAGTAATCCGCCTGCAAGGGTAACGCTTGCGTAAGAAGCGTTGTTGATACCCGTTGAGCAAGGACCCATAATACCGCTGTAATAGTTAGCTTTTGTTGCAACCTGACGGAAGTTTTCGTTAAGTTCTTCAAAGTCTTCCTTCGCCTGTTCCTCGTGATTGAACACCTTAACAACCTTCATACCCTCGATTGTTTCTTCAATATTACCGTTCATCTCGCCGAGAGCTTTTTGCTGAGCCTTAAAGTATTTTCTTGTGTGCTTTGCAATGTTCATTGAGTTAACAATCATAATGATAAGAAATACAAGTGCAACAATGAAAATTCGCCATTCAAGTACGATCATCATTATGATGATACCTATAAAGCTGAATACCGATGATACAAGCTGAACGATAGATTGTTCAAGCATCATTTGAATGTTGTCAACATCGTTTGTAAAACGGCTCATAATTTCGCCGTGAGTTTGACTGTCAAAGTATCTGAGCGGCAATGTTTGCAAATGGTCAAACAAATCTTTTCTGATGATGTTTGATGTTCTGTATGCGATTTTTACCATAATCTTTGACTGTATGAATATAAACAACGAAGCACCGATGTAAAACGCCGATACAATCACAAGATTTTTGATTAATTGCTTAATACCCTCTGTGGCAAAATTGCCTGCCTGAATCGATGATGCAACATCGTCCAAAATAGGCTTGAGCCAATAAGATGCCGCCATTTGGCAAACCGTTGCCATAACGAGTGACAAAAATACCACGAATAACAGCAGCTTGCTTTTGCCCATATATGTCAAAATGCGTTTTAATGTTTTCTTTGCGTCCTTAGGCTTTTGACCCGGTACGCCTCTTCCGCCCGGTCCCGGCATTATTCAGTCACTCCTTTCTGCTGTGTTTTATTGATTTCCTGATAGATTTCGCTTGTTTGCATAAGCTCGTCGTGAGTGCCTATGCTGTCGATTTTGCCGTCGTCAAGCACGATGATTTCATCCGCTTCGGCAACCGATGAAATTCTCTGTGCGATAATCAAAACGGTTGTGTCCTTAAGCTCGTTGTAGAAACATTCTCTTATTTTTGCTTCGGTTGCCGTGTCAACGGCAGAGGTTGAGTCGTCAAGAATAAGAATTTTTGGCTGTTTGATGATTGCTCTTGCAATACAAAGTCTTTGCTTCTGTCCGCCCGAAAGGTTCAAACCGCCTTGTGCAAGCACGGTGTCATAGCCGTTCGGTTGGCTCATAATGAAGTCGTGAGCCTGAGCCGCCTTGCAAGCCGCAATGACTTCTTCATCTGTTGCGTCTTTCTTACCCCACTTGATGTTTTCCTTGATTGTGCCTGTAAAAAGTACATTCTTTTGGAGCACAACGCCTGTTAATTCACGGAGTGCTTCAAGGTCGTAATTTTTAACATTGACGCCGTCAACAAGAATTTCACCGCCTGTAACATCGTAAAGTCGAGGGATGAGGTTTATAAGACTGGATTTACCGCAACCTGTTGAACCTATTATGCCTACAATACTGCCCGGTTTTGCTTTAAAACTGATGTCTGACAAAATGTCGATTCCGTCATTGTAGCCGAACGAAACATTTTTAAATTCTATTTCGCCCTTAGGGTCGGTAGGCTTAAATGCGTTTTTCGGATTTACAATATCAACATCCGTGTCAAGCACTTCAACAACTCTGTCGCCGCAAGCCTTTGCTCTTGTGATTTGGAGCATAAGCATTGACACCATCATTATATTCATAAGTACCTGAATGATATAGTTAGCCAAAACTGAGATTTGACCTACATTCATAAGTTCTTTGCTTGCGTCAACCGAACCTTTGTAGTAGATATATATAATTACAAAGTTCATAAGAAGCATCATAACAGGCATAACCGTAATGATAAGACCCGAGGCCTTTGAGCCTTGTTTTGCAAGCTCGTCGGACGCATTGTGGAATTTGTCCTTTTCTTTGTCCTCACGCACATAAGCTTTTACAACTCTGATACCGATGAGGTTTTCCTGCACAACTCGGTTGATGTTATCAATTTTCTTTTGCATTTTTTGGAACATAGGAAAACCGAATTTGAGGATAACCGCAATTATAATAATCATAATAGGGAAAAGAACGAGCAAAATCATTGACAGCTTTGCATTGATTGAAAATGCAAATACAGCCGAAACAATGAGGAGTGCGGGTGCTCTTACCAATATACGAAGCCCCATCATAACCGTGTTTTGAAGCATTGTAACATCGTTTGTAAGTCTTGTTGTGAGCGATGATGTTGAAAATGTGTCGATGTTTTTGAATGAAAATGACGAGATTTTGTCGTACATCGCTTTTCTTAATCTGTATGAGAATTTTTGGCTTACAACGGACGATGTTTTCATCGTCATCAAACCGCCTGCAAGTCCGATAACCGCCATAATCAGCATAAGCAAGCCGATTTTTGCGATTTTGTATTTTAACTGTGTAGGGTCGCCAGTGGAGCTTTTTACCATTTCGTACACGCTGTTTGCTATCGACGGCAGTGCAAGTTCGCACATTGCTTCGATAATCATACCGGCGGCACTTGCCACGCAAAGCCAACCCAAGCCTTTAAGATATTTAGATAGCTTTTTTATCATTCGGACTCCTCCTTTATAAAGTTTTCTATTATTTTGTCAAGCAAATCCGACAGAGTGTTGATTTCTTCTTTACTCAGTCCGTTTGTTAGCATTTTTTCTTCCGCATCCATTTTTCGTCTGATGTTATCGGGTACGGCATTTCCTTTTTCGGTCAAGTAAATTTCGGTAATTCTTCCGTCTGTTTTGCTTGTCCGTCTTTTAACAAAGCCTGCTTTTTCCATTCGTTTAATGCTGACCGACACCGTTGACGGTGCTGTGCCTGTTTCATCGGCTATCTGTCCGATTGTTGCACTGCCCTGAAGTTTCAGGAACATAATTATCTTGTGTTGACCTGCAAAAAGTCCTTCGTCGGCAACCGCTTTGTTAAAATTTACTCTTTCCATCCTTGCCACCATGCCTATTCTTGGGGCAATATGTCCCTTTGGCGGAGGTGGAGGACAACAGCATTTTTTCTTATTCAAAATAACAACTCCGAATTTTATTTAGTCGGCTAATATTTAGCCGACTAAAGGTATTATAGCACAAAAAAAATCAATGTCAACACTTTATTTTTGTTAAACAGCCACACTTGATATAGTATATATATTATGTTAAAATATATGGTGATATTATCGGGAGGGCAGATTATGGATTACAATTTGTGCGATTACAACACAGTTAAAAAGATTTTATCCGCTCACGGCTTCAATTTTTCAAAAGCCTTGGGTCAAAACTTTATTATTGATGACAGCATTTGCCCTGCCATGGCAGAGATGCTCGGTGCTGATGAAAAAACAGGTGTTCTTGAAGTCGGTCCGGGTGTCGGTGTTCTTACAAAGGAACTTTGCAAAAGAGCGGGCAAGGTGGTGTCGGTTGAACTTGACGAGCGACTTTATCCTGTTTTGGAGCAGACTATGGCGGATTACGATAACTTTGAACTTGTAAAAGGCGATGTGATGAAAATAGACTTGCACGCCCTTATTGCAGAAAAATTTGCAGACTGTGAAGAGGTAAAGATTTGCGCAAATCTGCCTTATTATATCACTTCACCCGTTATTATGATGCTTCTTCAAAGCAAATTGCCGATAACCGAAATTGAGGTTATGGTTCAGCAGGAGGCGGCAGAGCGGCTTTGTGCGCCTATCGGCTCAAGAGAAGCCGGTGCGGTCAGTGTTGCGGTTAACTATTACGGCGAGAGTGAGATTTTGTTTAATGTCGGCAGAGAGTGTTTTATGCCAAGCCCAAAGGTAGATTCAAGCGTTATAAAAGTTGTTGTCAGAGAAAAGCCGGAGTTTGAAGTTAAAAACGAAAAACAGTTTTTCTCACTTGTAAAGTGTGCATTTGCACAGAGAAGAAAAACGCTTGTTAATTCGCTGTCCAATTCACTCGGCAAGTCAAAACCGGAAGTTACAAACGCTTTGGCTCAGCTCGGACTTGCTCCTACGGTAAGAGCCGAAAATTTGAAAATGGAGGATTTGGTAAATCTGGCAGATTTATTGTTTAATTGATTATGGCTAAAGAAAGAAAAGATAATACAATCGTTTTTACCGAATATTCGGTGCCTAAGGCAGTCGGAACTTTGGCAATTCCAAGTATGCTCGGTATGCTTATTAATATTATATACAACCTTGCCGACACCTTTTTTGTAGGTCAAACAGGGGATAAAAATCAGGTTGCCGCCGTTTCGGTTGCCATGCCTGTGTTTTTGTTTTTTCTTGCAATCGGCAACCTTTTCGGCGTAGGCGGATGTGCATATATAAGCCGCTCGCTCGGTGAGGGTAAAAGGGAAAAGATTAAGTCAATTTCATCATTTTGCATTTATACAGGTATTTTGGTTGCTGTTGTTTTGTCTGTATTGTTTATTGTTTTCAGACGACCGCTTCTTTTCCTTGTAGGTGCAAGTAAATATACCATTGATTTTGCCTGTGATTATCTGTTTTGGATTTCTCTTGGCGGTGTGTTCAGCGTTACAAGTATTGTCGCATGCAACCTCATAAGAGGTGAGGGTGCCGCAAAGGAATCTATGATAGGTATGGTTATCGGTCAGGTTTTCAATATTATTCTTGACCCGATTTTCATTCTTGAACCGGGCAGTAAGCTGTTTGGTATTTCGATGCCGTTCGGTTTTAATATGGGCGTAAAAGGCGCGGCTATTGCAACGGTTATCGGCAATATTGCATCTGTTGTTTATTTTCTTGTTTACTTTATGAAAGGTAAGTCGATTTTGTCAATTACACCGGGCAGATATTCGGTTAAAGACGGCATATTTAAGGGCGTTGTAAATGTAGGTCTTCCGGCTTCACTCAACAATCTTCTTATGTCGCTTTCAAATATTGTTGTAAATGTTTTTCTTGCAAAGTACGGTGATAATGCCGTTGCCGCAATGGGCGTAGCGATGAAGGCAAATCTGCTTGTGGTTATGCTCCAAATCGGTCTTGCACAAGGTATTCAGCCGCTTATCGGTTATTGCTACGGTGCAAAAAATTATCACAGAATGAAAAAGAGTATTCATTTCGGCATGATGTGCAATGTAATTATCGGTGCAAGCGTAACGGTATTTTATATTGTATGCAGGCGTCAGGTTATCGGTATGTTCATTGATGATGAGGCTGTAATTGAAAACGGCGTAAAGATGATTACCGCACTTATGACACCCGGAACTTTCCTTGGTATTATGTTTATTATTAACTTTGCTTTTCAGGGAATGGGCAAGGGAATGCAGTCGCTTGTTCTTGCGGCAGGCAGACAGGGCTTGATTTTCCTGCCGATGTTGATTATTATGAATAAGGTTGCCGGACTTGATGGCGTAATTTGGGCACAACCGATTGCCGATGTTTGCTGCATCATTTTGGCGGCAGTTATGTTCCGTGCAACTACAAAAAAATTAACAAAAGAGGCAAAGCTCGCCGAGTTTGATTAAGCTATGTATATTAACAGTATTGATAAAAAAACGCTCAGGGAAATATCCGAGCGTTTTGGTGAACGATTTATAAAAGACCCGCTGTTTATGTTCTTTTGCAGCGACATAAATAAGCGTAAGTCTTTTATTTATGATTATATGATGTATTATCTTCCTCGCTTTGTTGATGAAGAAGCAGTGTTTATAGATAAGCATGCAACTGCTGTTGTAACGCTTGTTGACCCGAATGATTTTGAATATAAGTTTAAAGGTTTGTCGGGTCAAAAATTAAAAAAATACAGTTTTTCATCAAAGGTGTTTCTTCACAAAGAAAATCTTGAAGAAATTTGCGAAACCGTATTGCCGGGCAACAAGCAGGCTATGGTTTTGACCGTATACAGCGACCCAAACGGCAAATTTGACAGCTTACGGGAATTGATTGCCGAAGCTGTTGATTTTGCTGACAGAGAAAATATAACCTTAATTTATGATACTTTTAGCAGAAAATATATAGAATATATGCAATCAAAAGATTTTGTTGTTGCATACAGCAAACCGTTTATGGATACACAGTTTATAGAAACGGTTATGACTTACAATGTGTAGATAAATTTGTTTAAATGTTTGAACATAACAAAAAGGCTATGGATTTTTCCATAGCCTTTTTGACTGTCGATAAAGCCCCTGAACCACGCCAAAATATAATCAACAGATTAGCCTCCTCTTATTTATAAGGTGAGGTGGCAACACGGAGTGTTGACGGAGGAGTTAAAAAATGCTGTAAGTATCAAACTTACAGCATTTTTGGCGTTTTTCGTTTTTTGCTCAGTCGAGGTACCATCGTACATCTTCCTTCGCAAGAAAATGAAATTCAGAAGCTTTCTCAACAGCCTCTATATTTGTGCTTTTTGTGTAAGATTAAAGTCTTACTACACCTCTGCGTTCCTTGAGGTAATCATCTGATGCAGGATATTCGTTTGTGTAAGTAATTTTTACAGATGCACTCTTATCTTTGATGATTGCGATTGAAGCGTGTGTTACATCAACATTTGCAATCATTACATACTTAGCAGCTGTGATTTCTTTTGTCTTTGTGTCGATTGTTATAACACCTGTGCCGCCTTTGTACATAACCTTTACGTTATCCGAAGCGTCACCCTCTGTGAATGAAAGAACAGAAATGCTCTTAACTGCAGCTGTGATATCGCCGAGAACTTCAAAGAATGAACCCTGTGTGCCTTCACCACGGAAAGCAAGTTCCTCCTGCTTAGGCTGGATTGTCATTGTGATTGTGCCGTCGCCGTTGTCAACAATGTTTGCGTCAAGAATGTCATCGCCTGTGAAAGTTGATGTTCTGTAATCGTGGTCATTCTTTCTTGTAGGGTCATCAAGGTTGTTATCAAGCTCAGGGTTTCTGTTGCCGCTTGGTACAAGACCATAGATGTTAGCGTCAAACATAGGACCTACGATGCTTGGAACAAGACTGTTGATTGTGCTGTTTTCCTTGCCGTCGATCATAACGCTGCCGACCTCAAGTTTTTCAGAACCAAGCATTTTGTAAAATGTTTGTGTTTTACCGTCGGCGTCTTTATACTGAGCGGTAAGTGTCTTTGTGTAGTTATATGCTTCAACATAATAGTTGGCAACATCATTAAAGTCCTTAAACTCAACTCCGCCGTATGTGTTTGGTTCGAATGACTTTTCAAGAACAGAAGTGTCTTCCTGTGCTGCAGCGTCATCGGCACCGTCTTTGCCTGCGTTTTTCCATTCACCGGATTTAACTTCCTGAATAGCCTGGATTGTTCCGTTTGTTACATAGTTAAGTTTTGCACATCCTGCGAGAGAAGCTACAAGAGCAGCAACCAAAACCACACATGTAATTCTTTTGATTAGTTTCTTCATTTATGGGAATCCCCTTTCCTTAATCTGCTTTCGTCTTTATAGAAAACATTTACATCATAAATTTATTACAAATCGTTCAAAAAGTCAATAGGTAAATGAAAAATTATTCAAATTTAATTAAAATCCACGTTTTTTTTATTAAAAAATAATGCTAAAATATTGTACAATAACATTATATGTGTTATAATTGTCAAAAATGCGGAGGGATACATTAGTTATGAGATGTAAAAACTGCGGAAGCGAAAATGATGATAATTTATATATATGTCAAAATTGCGGCTCACCACTTTATGATGAGGACGATGAAAATGAAGCAATAAAAGAGGATGATATGGGCAAAACAAGGGTTGCTCCTGTTGTTCCTTCGAGTCAAAAAAATGTTCAAAATCAGCACAGAAACAATCAAAATGCAAAAAATAAGCAAAATCCAAAAAAAGAAAAAACAGTTATTATAATTGTTGTTTTAGCGGTAATTCTTGCGATTGTTATTGCGGTTCTTGCTTCGGTCCTTATAAGTAATTCAAAGAAAAAGAATGATGTTGAGGATACATCCGTAAGCATTGCCTCAACAACAAAAGAGCAGTCAACCACAATGCCTACAACAGCTGCCCCTACAACTACCGAAACCACAACTCAACCTACAACAGAAACCACTACACAGGCAGTTGTTGAATATACTGTCAGCGTAAGTTGCTCACAGGGTGGTGAGGTTGAAGGCGACGGTTCATATGCAGAAGGTGAAAAATGCACTGTTATTGCAAGAGCCGATGATGAGTATGAGTTTGACGGTTGGTATAAAAACGGCAAGAGAGTGTCATCAAATGAGGTTTATACATTCGCTGTAAACGGCAATACAAGCCTCGAAGCTGTGTTTACCGATATCACAGATGTTTCGGAGGATTATGAATAATGTCAAAGGGCAACATTGCAAAGAGTTATTTTGAGCAGGGATATAATTGTTCACAGGCTGTTGCACTTGCTTTTGCCGATGAAATAGGTATGGACAGTAATATGATTGCACGCCTCACCGGTGGCTTTGGCGGCGGAATGGGCAGAATGAGAGAAGTTTGCGGTACAGTCAGCGGAACTGCGTTTGTTTTGTCTGCTCTTTACGGCTATTCAGACCCAACCGATGCCGATGCAAAGGCACAGCTATATGCCGATGTTCAAAAGGTGGCAGGTGAGTTTAAGGAGGAAAACGGCTCGGTTGTCTGCCGTGAACTCTTAGGCTTGACTAAAAGCGGGTTTGACAATCCACAACCCGAAAAAAGAACGGATAAGTATTATAAAAAGCGTCCGTGCAGCGAACTTGTAAAGATGTCTGCCGATATACTTGAAAAGTTTATTGCCGATAATTCACAAAAATAATTAGTGATTTTGTAAAAAAACACTTGCTTTTTATTGTGCAATGTGTTATAGTAATTTGCGCAAGTGAAAAACACTTGCATATGCGCCGGTAGCTCAGCTGGATAGAGTGACTGGCTACGAACCAGTAGGTCGGG
>SAMEA104315426__coassemble_121_pt1 | contig 227521 bp, 198 predicted proteins | sample SAMEA104315426__metabat2_low_PE_040 | metagenome-assembled genome bin SAMEA104315426 (sample SAMEA104315426) | gut metagenome | biome: Monkey gut; feature: monkey-associated habitat; material: faeces | place: China | collected 2013 | reverse complement strand
CGCAAGCGATAACAGTAATATCTGTACCGTCATTCATAACAGAAGCCTTATCCCAAACGAAGTTGCACTCCTCAGGGCTCTTATAAATAACCTGGTCGAAACCTCTGTTGATACGGATATAAACAGGGCCTTCAATATCATAAGCAGCCTTAACAGCATTGTATGTTTCTGCACCGTCACAAGGGCAAATAACTGTCATATGAGGCAAAGTTCTCATACAAGCCATATCAATAAGTGCATGGTGAGTTGAACCTGCCTGACCGAATGATGTACCTGCGTGAGTTGCAATCATCTTTACAGGAACATTTTGATAGCAAATATCTGTATGAATTTGGTCAAGAGATCTTGCTGCGGTGAAAATAGCAAATGTTGAAGCAAAAGGAATCAATCCGTTTTTAGCCATACCTGCTGCTACACCGAACATATTTTGCTCTGCAATACCTACATTGAAGAATCTGTCAGGGAATTTTTCACCGAACATTCCGATTTTTGTTGATTTTGCAAGGTCGGCTGTAAGAGCGACAACATCTTTATGTTCTTCACCGAGCTCACAAAGAGCGATACCGTAGCATTCTGCTGTTGACAGCTTTGTTGTATCTGTCATTGTATAAGACATACCACCCATATCTTACGCCTCCTTTTCTACGCGAGCGCAACGCTCTGCCAAGTATTTATCAAGTGATGCATATGCTTTTGCAAGTTTTTCATCATCAAGTGAACCATAGTGCCACTTGTAGTCATCCTGCATAAAGTCAACGCCTGCGCCCTTAAATGTGTCCATAATAATAGCGGTTGGCTTGTCGCCGCCGTCCTGATGATTTTTGATAGCGGCTTCAATAGCATCGTTGAGTTCTTTCATATTATGACCGTCAACACGGAAAACATTTAATCCGAAAGCTTCAAACTTCTTATCAAGAGGTTCAACCTTCATTTCATCGTCAACACGACCGTCAATCATACACTTGTTATTATCGACAAAAACAACGACATTTGAAAGTTTGAACTGTGCGGCACTCATAGCAGCCTCCCAGTTTGAACCCTCGTTAAGCTCGCCGTCACCGGTAAGAACATAGTTCATATAGTCAATGCCGTTTACTCTGCCTGCAAGTGCAAAGCCTACTGCAAGAGAAAGACCGTGACCGAGTGAACCGGTTGAGCAGTCTACACCTTTAACCTTGTTGCAGTCCATATGCATACCGATTTTTGCACCGGTAAGGTTAAAGATTTTAAGTTCTTCTTCAGGCATAAAGCCGCGATCAACAAGCACAGGAGCGTAGCCTACTGCACAGTGACCCTTTGAAAGAACAAAACGGTCTCTGTCCGGCATATCCGGATTTTGTGGATCAATCTTCATAAAACGATTGTAGAGAATTGTCATACAATCCATTGCAGATAACGAGCCGCCTACATGTCCCGAGCCGCCCCATACGGCTGTTTGCAAGCAATAGCGTCTTAATCTATCTGCCTTTTTTTCAAGGCGGAGCCATTCTTCTTTATCGAACGGCACATAATTTGCTGGCATAAAAATACCCCTTTCAGATTTTATTAAAATAATTTACTCCAAAAATTATTTAAGGCCTAATTCAGGATGTCTTGCGGCAACTACGCCGAAAGCATCTTCCGCAATATCAACAGCGAGTTTAATATCGTCATCGGTAACTGCGGCATTCATAAAGTGGTTGTGGTGAGAAGCAAGGAACAAGCCTCTGCTTACGCACTCGGCAATCCATTCCTGATGAAGCATAAGGCTGTCATCATTTGCAATACGAAGATAGAAAAGTGCAGGCTCGCCCGAAACTTTAAGGTTAAAGCCGTGTTCCTTACCTGCGGCAACAAGGCCGTCGCAAAGAAGTGTGCCCTTTTCTCTGAAGATCTTAGGTGTGTCAAGTCTCTTCATCTTAGGAATACAAGCAAGACAAGCGGCGAACGGCTCGGCACTCATCCAATAAGAGCCTGTATATACAACGGAAGAAGCTGTATTTTTCATATGTTCCTGACCGCATACGGCAGACATATTGTAGCCGTTTGCAAGTGCTTTACAGAAGCAGATAAGGTCTGCCTTAAAGCCGTAATAATGGTCAGAACCTGCAAGGTCAAGACGGAAGCCTGTACGAACATCATCGATGATAAGAACCATACCGTGATCGTCGCAGAACTTACGAACCTTTGCCCACTGTTCTTTGGTTGCAGTTGTGTTATCAAAGAAGTTACCGTGGTCATAAGGCTGTGCGATAAGACCTGCAAAATCGCCGTTTGCCTCATCATATGCCTTTTGCATAGCGTCCATATCAAACCACGGAACAACAACATTGTTTTCTACTTCTTCAGGGAGAATGCCCGGATAGTCGGCTTTTTGTGCCCACTGGAAGTCACCGTGATAATATCCCTTGAAGAACATCATTTTCTTTTTGCCTGTATGCGCTCTTGCACACATTACAGAGAATGTTGTGGCATCCGAGCCGTTTTTCATAAAGAATGCCCAATCAGCTGTTGCAACAGTGTCCTTGAGGAGTTCGGCACACTCTACCATCTTATATGACGGAGAAGTTGTGCAGTTGCCCTGCTTGAGCTGTGCCATAGCGGCTGCGTCTACATCCTCATCACAATAGCCGAGAACATTCGGACCGTAAGCACACATAAAGTCAAGATACTTATTGCCGTCTACATCCCAAAAATATGTTCCCTTTGCATGATCGGACATCAAAGGCCATTTTGTGATTGGGAGGAACAAGCCCTCAGACGGACCGAGGTGGCCGTAAACACCTGAAGGAATTGCCGCAAGTGCTCTGTTGAACCACTCCTGTGATTTTTCGTGTTTGTATTCCGGATATTTACTCATTATGTCGTGTCCTCCTTAGCCCAAATATACAGCAACTCTGTCAAGAATTCTGTTGATATTGTCAATCATATTAATCATACCGGACATATAGATATTGCCTGCACAAAGTTCTGCCATAGTTGATGCAGTGCCGTTGAAAAGTGCGTTTGCAAGTTCTACAGTCTTAAACTCCATTACCGCTCTCGGAGTATCCGGCTTTTCTTTGATAAGTTCGAGATGATGGTCTCTTACTCTTACAGTTACATAGCAAGCATCTGTAATGCCCATCTGAACGTCACCGTCAGGGATATATGACGCCGAAAGCTTGCTGATTGAATCAGTGTTGCCCAAAGCACAAATTGCACCACCGATTGTATACATTGTAAGGATGGTTGACTTTTTGAAAAATTCCTTATCCTTCAAGTCTTCTTCGCTCGGCATAAGATACTTTGTTAAAATGTTTGTAAGTTTGGTGAACGGACCCATAAGGAATGACAAAACCTGAGCAATGTTCTTTGTAGGAACACCCGGTTTACTGTCATCGATAAGGGCATTGAATTTTTCAGGAGATGCAAACTTCATCTTACAGGTGCAACCATAGTCACCCTCTGTCATTTTGCATCCGTCTTGTGTGAAATGATAGGTTACGCAAGGACCGTCTGTAACATCAAAGCACAATGAAACAGGCTTTTTGAGTCCTCGGCAAACTGCTTTTGCTTCGTCAACCATATCGCAAAGGTTCTCTAATGTTGCAAGAACACCGTATGCGTTGACAAATGCCATTGATTTTGCTTCTTTCAAAACAATTCCTCCTTTAATCTGTTTGTCGTTGTTAAAAATTAACATACGAACGGCTAATATACAAGAAAATTATAGCATAAATTAATAATTTAAGCAACACAATATATTAAATAAATGTAAACTGCCGCAATTTTATACATTTATCACAAAATATGCCATAACTTTTTGTATCAATCTAATACATCATAGTAGTTTGAAAAATTATTCATCTTTTCTTCAAACTTTGATTTGCCCGAATTTTCAGGCGGTTTAACAGGATAATGACCGGTAAAGCATCCGTCACAAAACTTAATATTCGCTTCTTTTGCAAGCTGCTTTGTGGCATCTACCGAAAGGTATCCGAGAGAATCAACGCCGATTTCCTTTGCTATTTCATCAACGGTGTCAAAACGGCAGGCAATGAGATTTTCCTCGCTGTCAACATCGGTACCGAAATAGCAAGGGTGCTTGAACGGAGGTGATGAAACACGCATATGTACCTCTTTTGCCCCCGCTTCACGAAGCAAGCTGACAATTCTTGCACAGGTTGTACCTCTTACTATGGAGTCGTCTATCATAATTACCCGTTTGCCTTCGATATTTTCCTTGATAACATTAAGTTTGATTCTGACAGCGTCCTCTCTTTGACCTTGTGACGGCTGAATAAACGATCTGCCGATATATCTGTTTTTAATAAATCCGATGCCGTAAGGAATACCGCTTGCGTTTGCATAGCCGAGTGCCGCATCAAGTCCGCTGTCGGGAACACCGATAACAATATCGGCATCCACAGGATGCTCCTTTGCAAGAAACTCGCCCGCTCTCATTCTTGCTTTTTCAACCGATACGCCGTCAATAACGGAATCCGGACGGGCAAAATAAATATACTCAAAAACGCAAAGGCTTGTCTTTGATTTTTCAACATCGTTACAATGAGTTTTGTTCGAATGAACACCATCGGTATCAATAACAACAATTTCGCCCGGAAGAACATCACGAACAAATTGAGCACCGATTGTATCAAGTGCACACGATTCACTGCTGACACACCATGCACCGTCGGCAGTTTTGCCTATGCAAAGCGGTCTGAAGCCGTTAGGGTCACGAAAAGCAATAAGCTTTGTGGCAGTCATAACTACGCAGGAATATGCGCCCTTAATATCGTTCATAGTTTTTTCAACCGCTTCTTCGGTACTTTTTGAACTCAAACGATATTTTACAATGGTATAAGCAATACTTTCGGTATCGGAAGTGCCGTGGAATATTCCGCCTTTGAGTTCTACGGTTTTTCTTATATCATTGGCATTAACAAGATTGCCGTTGTGTGCAAGTGCAAGATTACCTTTGATGTGGCGAATAACAAGCGGTTGAATGTTGTTATGATTTTTGCCGCCCGTAGTTGAATAACGCACATGACCGATAGCCATATTGCCCATTCCCAAAACTTTAAGTTTTTCCTTTGAAAAAACATCGGGAACAAGACCGTCACCCTTGTAATGGGTGAACACACCGTCATCATTAACGGCAATACCGCAAGATTCCTGACCTCTGTGCTGAAGTGCATAAAGGGCAAGATATGTTGATTGAGCAACATAGGTTGTTTTGTTTTCAAATATACCGAAAACGCCGCACTCTTCGTGTAAATTGTCAAACATTAAATTTCCTCCTAATCAATTATAAATAAAATAATCGGATAGTTACAAAACTACCCAATTATCCCATTATTAGTTTATAAACGCAAAGACACCGGCAGTAAGACCGCTGAGTCCCATAAGCACTGCCAATATAATTGCTGTAATTTTTATCCAAGTTCTGTTCATTTGATTTTCCTCTTATTTCATAAATTCGCCTGCTGCCGCAACCATAGTATCGGCAAGTGCGTGTGCACTTTCCTTATTTGAGCCGATTGCGGTGATATAAGCCTTGATTTTAGGTTCCGTGCCCGATGGTCGAACGATAACTTTGTTGCCGTTTACAAGGTCAAAGGCAAGGACATTTGATTTTGGCAAATCTATTGTTTTTGAAGGAGAACCGTCTGCAAATGTTACGGTTGAAGTTTTGTAATCCGAAACGGCAGTTACAGGCATACCTGCAATTTCCTTTGGTGAATTGCTGCGTAAAGTGTCCATAATTGATGCCATTTTGTCCATACCTGCCGCACCCTCAAAGGTGTAAGACTCAACAACATTTGCATAGTAGCCGAATTCCTCATAGAGCGAATTCATAACATCTACAAGATTCATATTCTTTGTTTTGTAATAAGCCGCCATTTCGCAAATAAGCATTGAAGCGACAACTGCGTCCTTATCCCTTGCGTGAGTGCCTGCAAGATAGCCGTAGCTTTCCTCAAAGCCCATAACAAAGTCACTTGCTCTGCCCTCTTCCTCAAGGTTGGTGATAAGCTCGCCGATATATTTAAATCCCGTAAGAAGATTTTTGAATGTACAATTATATTTCTTTGCGATAACTTCTGCAAGGTCAGTTGAAACAAAGGACTTAACAGCAATTGCCGACGACGGCAATGTGCCCTTTGCCTTACGCTCCGAAAGGATGTAATTAAGGAGCATTGCACCAACCTCATTACCGCTTAAAAGAACAGGCTCGCCCTTGTCATCGGGAACCGCAATACCCACTCTGTCGCAATCCGGGTCGGTTGCAAGGAGCAAATCGGCGTTGATGGTTTTGTTCATCTCAAGTCCGAGTTCAAACACCTGCTTGATTTCAGGATTTGGGAACGGACAAGTCGGGAAGTTTCCGTCAGGATTTTCCTGCTCGGGAACAACATAAACATTTTTAACTCCGATTCTGTCAAGAATTCGGCGAACCGGCTTGTTGCCCGTACCGTTAAGCGGAGTGTAAATAACTTTCAAATCCGCATTTTTTACAATATCGGGATTTATGCACTGCTTTTGAACTTCATCAAGGAACAACTCGATAACATCCTGACCGATATATTCAATCATACCGTCGGCAATAGCCTTGTCAAAATCAACCTTTTTGATGCCGGTGAAATAATCTACCTTTTGAATAAACCCGTATGTTTCGGCAGCTTCCTCATCGGTCATCTGATAGCCCTTTGGATTGTAGCACTTATATCCGTTGTACTTAGCCGGATTATGCGAAGCTGTTAAAATAATACCGCTTGAGGTGTGGAAGTGACGAATTGCGAATGACAAGCAAGGAGTCGGCTCAAGTTCATCATAAATATACACCTTGATACCGTTTGCAGCCAAAATGCTTGCCGCTTCCCTGCTGAAATATTCCGATTTAATTCTGCTGTCGTAGCCGATAGCCACAGACGGCGACTCATAATGAGCGTTTAAGAAATCCGCAAGTCCCTGAGTTGCTCTGCCTACGGTGTAAATATTCATTCTGTTTGTGCCTGCTCCGATTACGCCACGAAGTCCGGCAGTACCGAATTCAAGCGAACGATAAAATCTGTCCAATATTTCATCATCGTTGCCCTTAATGCTTTTAAGCTCGGCGGTAAGGTCGGGATCACCCGTTGCCTTTTGCAACCATTCATTATATAAAGCGTTAATATCCATAACAAACTCCTTTGTCTATTTTGGTGACAATAAAAATATAATCTTATTTTAAACTTATTATTGGGTGTTGTCAATATTTCAAATATAATGTATAATAATTATTAACAAAATTTTTGGTGATGAAAATGAAAAAAAGAATTGCACTGTGGGACAATCTTAAGTTCCTGTTAATTATATTTGTTGTAATCGGGCATTATACCCAACAATTCAGAGCGGATAACGAAATATTACAAAGAATTTATGTATTCATCTATTCGTTTCATATGCCGGCTTTTATTTTTGTGACCGGATTGTTTTCAAAAAGAGCCGTGAATGAAAAAGATATCAAAAAAATATTACCGTACTTAACTTGCTTTTTTGCGACAACGCTGATACTTTTTATAACAAAAGCACTGCTCGGCTGGGCACCTGTTTTTGAATTGTTCAGTCCGTCGGGAATTTCGTGGTATTTGATGTCGATGTTCTTTATGTTTTTGATAACAATGCTCATAAAGGATTACAAGCCTCAATACATATTTGTGTTGTCGCTTATTATAGGGGTTATGTGTGGATTTTGTAAAACAAACAATCCCGACTTCTTCACTTGGATGAGAACACTTACATTCTATCCGTTTTTCTGTTTGGGCTACATATCCGACCGAGAGAAAATCGAAAAAGCAACAAACAAGATAAGCATAAAAATCACGGCTGTAATATTTTTTGTTGCAATTTATTTGCTGATATATTTCTATCCAAAGCAAGCAAACAAAATCAGCAGATTAAATACGGCAAGGCACACATATTCGGAATTGGGCAGATTTGCACCTTACGGATGGGAGCTGCGGCTTTTAACATATGCAATTTCATTTGCCGCAATATTTTTGCTTATTAGCCTTATTCCGAGGAAAAAAATCAAAGGTTTTACCTCTTTGGGTGAACGCACCCTCGGAATATATATGTTCCATTATGTAATCGTATACATTGCCGTATATGTATTAAAAATTCAAAGCATATTCAAATCCGTTTTTCCAAACAGCTGGGCATATCTAATCATCCCTGTTGCAATACTGACAGCGTATTTCTGTGGCAATCCGCTGTTCAATCAGGTATCGCAAAAGCTGTTTTCATGCAAAGGAAAACTGAAAGGATAAATTATGTTTGCTAAAGTAAAAAGCGAAGGACTTTTGGGAATAGAAAGCTACGATGTTGAAGTTGAAGCCGATCTCAGCTCAGGTATGCCGAGATTTGACCTTGTAGGGTTGCCCGATGCGGCAGTAAAGGAAAGCCGTGAACGTGTAAGAGCCTCAATCAAAAACTGCGGTTTTGACTTCCCTGTTTCTCGAATAACGGTTAACATTGCACCTGCGGACATCAAAAAAGCAGGTGCTGTATATGACCTGCCTATACTCGTTTCAATACTGAAAGCAAGCGGTCAAATCAAAGCAAATTTGGACGATTTTGCATTTATCGGTGAGCTGTCACTTGACGGTGAAATACGAAAGGCAAACGGCGTTTTGCCCATGGTTTTGCGAGCAAAAGAAAAGGGATTAGGGGCAATATTTGTGCCGTATCAAAACGCATTTGAAGCAAGCGTTGTAAAAGGCATTGATATTTACCCGGCAAGAAGCATAAAAGAGATTGTTGCACACCTTGACTTTGGCAAACTCATTGAGCCTGTTTCTCACGACATTAACGATGACGATATGCTTAAAGAAGAACTTGATTTTGCAGATGTAAGAGGTCAGGAAGCCGCAAAAAGAGCTATTGAAATTGCTGCGGCAGGCTCACATAACCTGATTATGATCGGACCTCCGGGCACGGGTAAATCAATGCTTGCAAAACGCATAGGCTCAATTTTGCCGGATATGACATTTGAAGAAAAAATTGAAACCACAGCAATTTATTCCGTTGCCGGAATGTTGCCTGAAAATGTAAAATTAATATCAAAACGGCCGTTTAGAAGTCCGCATCACACAATATCGGCTCAAGGGCTCACGGGAGGCGGAACAAACCTTCGCCCGGGAGAAATTTCGCTTGCACACAACGGCGTACTTTTTATGGACGAATTTCCCGAATTTGACAGGCGAACAAAAGAGTCTCTACGTCAACCGCTTGAAGATTCAAAAGTGACAATCAGCCGTGCGGGAGGCTCAGTCAGTTATCCTGCAAATCTTATGGTTGTTGCCGCTATGAATCCATGTCCGTGCGGTTATCTCGGTCACCCTACAACACCGTGCAGATGTTCGGAAGCGGCAAAAAGAAAGTATCAAAACAAAATATCGGGTCCGCTCCTTGACAGAATGGATATACACATTGAAGTGCAAAATGTGGAATACGAAACCATATCGAGCAAGGAAAAGGCGGAAAGCTCGGCTGAAATCAAAAAGCGTGTTGACAAGGCAAGAGCTATTCAGCAAAAGCGTTTTGAGGGAACGGGCATTGCCTGCAATGCAAAAATGACTCCTGCCGCAACGCAAAAATACTGTACAATGTCGCCGCAAGCCGATGCAATGATGAAAAACAGCTTTGAAAAGCTCGGAATGTCGGGCAGAGCGTACGACAAAATTTTGCGTGTAGCAAGAACAATTGCCGACCTTGACGAAAGCGAAAACATTGAGGTTCAGCACATTGCGGAAGCGTTGCAATACCGTGCACTCGACAGAAAATATTGGGAATTATAAACAGCAAAAGGACGGAGAAATTAATCTCTGTCCTTTATTATATTTCTGCTTTTAAACACTTCAAGTGTGTGTTTGATTTGTTCATCAAAAAACCGTTGTTCTTCCGCAGTCAATTCGTCAGGAGATATTTCACCGATATTTTGAACCTTGTTTGCACCGTGAAAGTCCGAACCTGCCGTAAAAATAATGTTAAGATTATTGTATTTTTTGCACCTGTCAATTATCTGCTTACGGAAATCGGAATTTTGCTTGTAATGCCACAGTTCAACACCCACCGTATCGGTTACTTTTGCCGTGATAGTTGCTATCTCATCTATTTCTTCATCTGTAAATCTATATTCAACAAAATGAGCAATACTCGGAATTCCGCCGCATTGCACAATAGCATTCAACCCCTCTTCAAAAGTCATTTCTCTGCGCTTGACAAAATACTTTGATTTTGTATTGATTACGGTCTTGAACGCACTGCTCACAGATTCTGTGATTTTCTTATCCGTCAGATACCTTGCAATATGAACACGGTTAACAAATCCGTCACCGTTGAGCATTGACAAAAACTCATCATAGCTAACATCGAAATCTGCAGAAAGATTATCAATCATTTGCCTAACCTGAACAGATTTTGACTCCGCTTCTCTATCAAGGAGTGCCCTTAAAGGAGCTAATTTTTTGCTATCAAAATCATCTTTCATATTAAAATATCCAAGCAAATGAAGTTTTTTGCCGTTATGCTTTGTTGACAACTCAATCCCGGCAATTTTATGTGGCAATTCACCTGCCGTTTCTTTTAAAACATCAACACTTTGAATATTATTATGGTCGGTTATTGCAACATATTCAAAATTATTTTTTCTTGCAAATTCAACAATTTGGGGCACGGTAAAAGTGCCGTCGGAAAATGTTGAGTGCATATGCATATCGATTTTCATAACATCACCGTATCATCAAAAAAACTGCCTTGCATTATTATTTGCAAAGCAGTTTGTTTCTATTAATCATCGCCGTCTGCTTGATAGTTAAATGACGAAGCATTGTAGCCGAAATACTTTTGAACAAGCGGAGTAAATTCATCGCCGTCGCCGTACTTTTCAGACTTCATTTCACGGATAGCCTCGTTGATTGAATCTTTCCATCCGCTGTTTTTTGCACAGGCAATAACATATTCGATTGTATCAAGTTCACCGTTGAGAATATCAAATTTTTCAGACTTTGCATTTTTTGTCGGACAATATGTAAGCTCATCAACAACCACTGCATCATACTTTGTACCCAAGGAATTCACCGCATCATCAAGTGAAACGGTATTAACCGAAACACAAACGCTTGATATAGCCGAATTTTTATCAAAAGCGGTTTTAGCAATATCGCCGACAACAGCAACTTTTGCACCTTCAAAATCCGAATATGATTTTATCTTACTGTTTTTCGGTACAAGAGTGATTACTCTGTCAGAGATAATAGGTTCTGTATAAGAATAATCCTTGTTGAATGTACCGCTGTTTTTGGATACTGCACCAAAAAGCAGGCAAGCACTGTACTCTCTGTCTGTACTGTCAAAAAAGCCGCCGTCTTCTTCAAGAGTGTAGCCCTCGTCAACCTTTTCAAAGCGATAAGATTTAAGATCACCCTTTACGCTGTCAAATATAGCTTTCCATAAGTCTGCTTCAAATCCGCTCGCCTTACCGTCTTTTACATCGGTAATAAACGGAGCCGCCTCACTTGTGTATCCGATAATTGCAGTGTCACTGCCGTATTTTTCCGAATTTTGATTTGAACAGCCTGCAAAGCACATTGCAATAACTGCAACTGCACAAAGCACTGCACCGATTTTTTTGATAAATTTCATAGGAAAGCCTCCAATCATATAAAACAATTTTATATTATATCCAATTCAAAGTCAAGAAATAATATATATTTTTATCTATGTTTTACACTCAACTTTCTTGACAAGCAAAATAAATAGTTTATAATAGATATATCTTATTATATTATAAACAGATTAGTAGGGGAAAATATCATGTTATCATTAGACAGAGTATACAAAGCCTCCACCGTTCTCAAAGAAATTATCAGAGAAACGGATTTGATTGCGGCACCTAAACTTCACCAAGGTTGCAATGTTTACCTTAAAACAGAAAACCTTCAGGTTACGGGTTCATTCAAAATCAGAGGTTCATACTTCAAAATCAGCCAGCTTACGGAAGAAGAAAAGCAAAAAGGCGTTATCGCCTGCTCTGCCGGCAACCATGCACAAGGTGTTGCACTTGCGGCTACCAAAAACGGAATTAAATCAATCATCTGCCTGCCGGACGGTGCTCCTATCAGCAAGGTGGAAGCCACAAAAAGATACGGTGCAGAGGTTTGCCTTGTAAAAGGCGTGTATGACGACGCATACAACAAAGCACTTGAACTCAAAGACGAAAAGGGTCTTACATTTATTCATCCGTTTAACGACCCCGATGTTATCGCAGGTCAGGGCACAATCGGTCTTGAAATTCTCAATCAACTTCCTAATGCCGATATTGTGGTTGTACCTATCGGCGGCGGCGGACTTATCAGCGGCATTGCTTACACAATAAAGCAATTAAAGCCAAACTGCAAGGTATACGGCGTTCAGGCTGCCGGTGCTCCGTCTATGGAACACTCAATCGCAGACGGCGAGATTGAAACCCTCGACACGGTTAACACCATTGCCGACGGTATCGCCGTTAAAACTCCGGGTTCGCTTACATATGATCTTTGCAACGAATATGTTGACGGAATCGTTACCGTATCCGATGACGAAATAGCACTTGCAATTCTCACACTTCTTGAACAGCAAAAGCTCATCGCAGAGGGCGCCGGTGCAGTTCCTGTTGCCGCTGTTATGAACGGCAAAATCCCTGATATTGACGGCAAAAATGTTGTTTGCGTTGTATCGGGCGGCAACATTGATGTTACAATTCTTTCAAGAGTTATCGAGCGCGGTCTTAAAATGGGCGGCAGAACAGCCGACATTGTTATTGCCCTTTCGGACAAACCGGGTCAGCTTTCGGGCGTAAGCCAGATTGTAGCCGAGCAAGGCGCAAATGTTGTTTCCGTTAACTACGACTCAACCGACCTTGATATGAACATTACAGACTGCTATCTTAAAATCGGCGTTGAAACAAGAAACTTTGAGCACATTGTTGCTGTTAAAAAAGCTCTTACAGACGCAGGATTTAAAGTATTGGAATAACAAACAAAGGAGATAAAATTATGGAATATGTAGCAACAAACAATGCACCAAACGCTATCGGACCTTACTCACAGGCAGTAAAAGCAAACGGTTTGCTTTTCACCTCGGGTCAAATCGCTATCAACCCTGCAACCAACACAGTTGAGGCAAAAACAATCGAAGAGCAAACAACTCAGGTTTGCGAAAATCTCAAGGCTGTTGTTGAAGCCGCAGGTACAGATATGAGCAAGGTTGTAAAGACGGTTTGCTTTTTGGCAGACATCAACGACTTTGGTGCTTTCAACGAAATTTACGGCAAATACTTTACATCAAAGCCGGCAAGAAGCTGTGTAGCGGTTAAAGACCTTCCAAAGGGTGTTCTTTGCGAGGTTGAACTCATCGCCGAATTATAAAACAAAACACTATTAACCTAAATAGCCGTCCTAAGTTTAAATGCTTAGGACGGTTTTTATATTTTTATACTTTATTTTATTCTTTTCTCAATTTCTATAACAATATCACTCATATTAATATCAAGTGCAGTTGCAATTCTGTAAAGAGTTTCAAGAGTAGGCTTTCTTTCACCTCGTTCAATCGCAGACAAATGTGTTCTTCCTATATCGGCAAGACCACTTAAAACCTCTTGCGAAATCCCTTTCTTTTTTCTAAATTCATGTATAACCTCACCAACGATTTTTGCTTCAAGAGTAGGTACAAACATAAAATCACCTCATAATGATTTTATGATAATAGTTAATAATTTATGAATACATATGTTGACATTTTGTATACTTATGTGTTAATATAAGTTTATAAAATAAAAGGAGGAGATTTGCTGATGGCAAACAACAATTTTCAACAACAAAACAGTCCTGAAGTTCAGCAAGCAGTAAATGTAGCACTGAATGAAGAAAAGAAGAAAAAGAAGAAGAAAAAACTTATTATTTTAGGTGTTATAATTGCTGTAATTATTGTAATTGCAGTTGCCGCTTCCGGTTCAGAATCGAATGATGACACGAATGCTTCTTCAAACGAAAGCACTACCGTATCATCCGTGAATGCCGAAAAGAAAGAAACTGATGAAAATACAATCGGCGACTTTAAATGTGTTGTTAAAGGTGCAAAATTAACAAAAGATTGGGAAGGCAAAGACGCTGTGCTTATCACATACGAATTCACAAACAATTCAGACAGTCCGATAAGCTTTGACGGTTCACTTGACGACAAGCTTTATCAAGACGGTATTGAGCTTGAAAGTGCAATTTTAAATGATGACAACGAATCAAAACTTTTAGACACAGTAGATTTAAAACCCGGTATCACAAAAGAAGTGAAAAAAGCATATTTGTTACGCAACAAAAAATCTGAAATCGAAGTGGAAATTCAAGAATTATTCTCATTAAGTGACGATATGATTAAAACAACAATTAATCTTTAAACATTAAAAGGGGCTGTAAAAAACAGTCCCTTTTAATATTATTTATTAATTTTGATGTATTAATGTGCCGTCTTTATCCCAAGAAACGGTTGAAATGTCGTAGTAAACATTTTTACTGCTGTCGTAATATATTGACATACTGCCGTCTTTGAGCGAAAGCTTGTTATCCTTATCATAATAGAAATAGCCTTGCTCGGTAACATAGCACTGAAGTCCGTTTAAGCGTTCGCCCGTTGACTGATTGACATAATCGGGCATATAATCCTCTGCCGTTTCAAGCTTATAGGCGTTGCCGTCCTTGTCATAAAACAGGACATCGAGCGTTGAAGAATAAGAATTGCCCTTAGCATCATAATATTTTTCCTGTGATGCCGTGGTTTGCGTCTTTGATGTGCTGTCTTTTGTATCGGCTGATTTTGAACACGCTGAAAATACGGACAACAATGTTAAAATCACAAGCAAAAGAGCACCGATTTTTTTCATCATCTCGCAAATACCTCTTTGTAAATATTCATTACATCGGCGGAGGTGAATTTTATCGGATTATTGCCGAGCCTTGTAACATCAACCTTTGAAGTAAAAATCGGAATATTCTTGCTGTCGGTTTTAGGATAAGGGAGTTCAAATTCTTTGAGGATATTATTAAAAATTTCAAGACCTTCTCTTGCGTCCTTACCGCCGAGAAGTATGCCGATTTCGTCAAATCTGTCATACGCACCTGCGTATGCTTCCTCACCGTTATTATCAAGCATATACTCCCAAATAACGGACAGGCCCGAAGCAACGGAATGACCGTGAGAAGTGCCGCAATTCATAGTGATACAATAGCACATTGCGTGAGCCGAAGTTGTGCCCGTGATGTTGATAGCCTTACCGGCATAGTAAGACGCCCAAAGCATACCCTCATTGCCGTCTGCGGTGTTATTAATATATCCGTCCTTATTTGCCATAAAGCCGAGTATGCCTTTTTTTGCATATTCACGGCTTTCATCGGTTGCCTTGACACTCCAATAGCTTTCGATTGAATGGCAAAGTGCATCAAGGCAGGTACACTTACGCTGATAAAGCGGAAGCGTTGACAAAAGGCTTGAATCAAGAATTACATAATCCGGCAAAAAGTCAAGATTTGCAACGCTGATTTTGTCTACCTCGTTTACATAGAAAACGGACGACTTTGTAGCCTCCGCACCCGTGCCTGCGGTTGTAGGGATGTAAAGCGACTTTATATCGTTATTTTTCATAGGCTCTTCAAGGCATTTTGACACATCATTTGTTGCCATAAGTCTAATCATTTTGGCACTGTCAATAGGTGAACCGCCGCCTGCGCCTATGATAAAATCACACTTTTCGTCATTAAAAATCTTTGCGGCATCAACCATATCCTCAAATCTCGGATTAGGTCTGATACAGTCAAACACTACTATATTAAATTGTTTTAAATATTCAAAAATCTCTGTCTTTTGAAAACTTTTACCGCAACAAACAAAAGGCTTTTTGACATTGTTTTGTTCAAAAACATCCTTTATTTGGCGGTAGCTTTCAAGAACCTTACCTTTAGTCTGCATTTGCGAGCCACTCATATTCCGGAACATAAATTCTTGTTTTATCCCATGGGTCACCGTCAAGATGACGAATCATCCATACATAGTACATCTCAAATCCCGGTGCCGTAACCTGCTGGTGAGCGTTGCCGCCACGGATACAAAGGCAAGAGCCGTTTTGAGTTTTGTACGGTGTATCGCCCTCAAATCCTGCACCGAAGCCTTCCTCGTGGTCAAACTGATAGTAATAAACCTCAGGTTGCGGATGATGATGAGGCGGATATGACGACCATCTGCCCGGTTGATTGAAAACTTCGCCCATTACCATATTTGAATACGGTGCATTGTCAAGGTCAAACATTGTAGACACGATTCTGTGACCTGTACCGTTCCATTGACCTTTGCCGAATTCCTGATAAAGGCAGTTGTCGGGATTGTAAAAAACAGGTGCCCAAGTTCTGTCGTTATCGGTCATTTGAACAATAACTTCGCTTTCCTTTTTTGCTGTTACAACAGCCTTTGTGCCGTGCGAAAAGTGAACGGCATACGGAGTTTTTTGAAACGGATTTGCACGCTCGCAATCCTCGTTGATACTGTCGCCCACCGTAAAATTAACGGCACCTCTGAGCAAAAGAATTGCACACTCGTTTTTGTCCTCATCAACAGTCAAGGTTTCGCCCTCGGCTAATTTTTTTACATAAATATCCATCAGCATATCGCTGTTTTCGCCGTTCATTCGGCAAAGATATTTTTTGCCTTCTTCATTATACTTAGGATTGTAAAGCATAATAACACCCCTTTAGATATAGGAGCGGGCAAGCCCGTCCCCTACGATTTTTATTAACTTAGTCAATCGTTGTTAAATTTTTAAGGCTGACATCCATAATCATTGCAGAGTGAGTAAGTGCACCGCAAGAAACAAAATCAACGCCGATTTCGGCAATTTCCTTGAGTCGCTCTTTTGTTACATTACCGCTGCACTCTGTTTGAGCCTTGTCGCCTATCATTTCAACAGCCTTTCGCATAGTGTCATTGTCCATATTATCAAGCATAATAATATCCGCACCTGCGTCAAGAGCTTCCTTAACCTGCTCAAGAGTTTCGGTTTCTATCTCAATTTTTCTTACAAACGGAGCGTAAGCCTTTGCCATTTCGATAGCCTTTGTAACAGAACCTGCTGCACCGATGTGATTATCTTTGAGAAGAACACCGTCGGACAAATTGTATCTGTGATTTGTTGCGCCGCCGACTTTAACAGCGTGCTTTTCAAAAGGACGCATATTAGGTGTGGTTTTTCTTGTGTCAAGAAGCACGGTTTTGTAGCCTTTAAGTTCATTTACATATTCTCTTGTCATGGTGGCAATACCGCTCATACGCTGAAGATAGTTGAGTGCAGTTCTTTCGCCTGACAAAATCGCTTTTACATCGCCGTAGATAACGCCGATTAAATCGCCTTTTTTAACAAAATCGCCGTCTTTGAAATTAGCCTCAAAGCGGCTTGTATCATCAAGAATTTTAAATGTGCGTTCAAAAACATCAAGACCGCAAACAATACCGTCCTGCTTGCAGATAAGGTATGCCTTACCCTGCTTATCCTCAGGCATAACAGCATTTGTGCTTACATCCTCGGAGGTGATGTCCTCCTTTAATGTGTTGATAATGTAATCATCAACATTAATCTTCATCGTTACACCATTTAGCATAAAAATCCGGGTCCTTTCTCTTTATCTCGTCCATAATAATATGTTTAAATTCTTTTTGTATTTCTTCCTTTGAAGTATACTTTTCAAGGTCAACCTCAGGAACATCACTTGGTTTAACCGAAGTGTCGTTTGCAATTGTATCGGCTGCACGCTTTGCAAAAACAAGGCTTTCAAGAAGCGAATTTGATGCAAGACGGTTTTTGCCGTGAACGCCGTTGCAAGCGGTTTCGCCTACGGCATAAAGATTTTTCATAGAAGTTACGCCGTTTGTATCGGTCTTGACACCGCCCATCATATAGTGCTGTGCAGGGGTTACGGGAACATTGTCCTTTGTCATATCGTAGCCCTCTTCCATACAAGCCTCAAAAATGTTTGGAAATCTTTTCTTTGCTTCTTCGCTTGTCATAGTCGGGAGATTGAGATACACATGATCTGTGCCAAACTTCTTCATTTCCTTAACAATAGCGTTTGTAACAACATCTCTCGGTTGAAGTTCATCTGTAAAACGCTCGCCGTTTTCGTTGAGAAGCACAGCTCCCTCACCTCTTACGCTCTCACTGATAAGGAAGCGTCTGCCCTTTTTTTTGCTGTAAAGAGTAGTTGGGTGAATTTGAATGTAGTTCATATTTTGAAGTTCAATTCCATGCTTGAGAGCAAGAGCAAACGAGTCGCCCGTAATATGCGGATAGTTGGTTGAATTCTTGAACAGACCGCCGATACCACCTGTTGCAAGAATAACATTGTCTGCAAGGATTGCACCTTTTTCGCCGTATTCATCATAGCAAACAATACCGTAGCACACATTGTCCTTTTCAATTAGGTCAATCATTGTTGTGCGTGTAACAAATGTAATATTAGGCTTTGTTTTTGCAATGTCAAGAAGCGTTGCGGTTATTTCCTTGCCCGTTTCGTCCTTATGATGAAGAATACGGTTGCGGCGATGTGCACCCTCACGAGTGTAATCGTATTCGCCGTCACCGTCGGTATCAAACTTTACTCCCAAATCAATAAGCGTGCCGATGACATCCTGCGACGACTCAATCATAACACGAACAGACTCCGGATTATTCTCATAATGTCCGGCTTTCATAGTATCCTCAAAATAGCAGTCAAAGTCGTTTATGTCTTTAAGAACGCACACTCCTCCCTGTGCCAAAAACGAATCGCAATCGTCAAGATTCTCCTTGGTGATTACCAAAACATCCTGTTCTTTCGGCAGGCAAAGTGCGGCAAAAAGTCCGGCAACGCCGGAACCGACAATTACTGTATCAGTTTTTATAAAATTATCCTTTTTCATACTCTTAAAATCCTATAATAAAATTTTTTGTATTTTTAACTATACTTATTTAAATATATATCGTTATTAGTAAAATGTCAATAGAACAGCGTCAAAAATTGTTACAATATAAAGAAAAATAATAAAACTTGAAAATTTAATAAAAATCATTTATAATGAAGAAAGTAATTGTGTTATTTGAGAGGAACATATTTTTACTATGGACATTAAAAATTTTGAAACCTTTATACAGGTTGCGGACCAAAACAGTTTTACAAAAGCGGCTAAAAAACTCGGCTACACACAGTCGGCGGTTTCGGCACAAATCAAACAGCTTGAGCACGCATACGGAGTGCTTCTTTTTGAGCGTGTAAACCACACGGTAAAATTGACTCCAAAGGGCGAGCAAATACTTCAGCTTGCACAAAAATTGCTTGCAACCGTTGAAGATATCGAAAACACGGCAAGCAGCAAAAAAGACATCAACGGCAAGGTTAGAATTGCGATGTGCGACTCGCTTTGTCACTGGCTGTTTTGGGATAATTTTGACCATTTTCACAATACGTATCCAAATATTTCGCTCAAGATTTTTCCTGCAAGCACAGAGGAAATGTTCCGCCTTGCAAACCAAAACGATGTTGACCTTATCTTTACGCTCGACAAGCATATTTACGACAGCAACTACACGATTGTAAAAGAGCACAAGGTGAAAACTCACTTCATTATGGGCAATGAAAATCCGCTGTTTAAAAAGGACAAAATCACCATTGATGATGTGCTCGAACAGCCATTCATCCTCACCGAAAAAGGTATGAGTTATCGCCAAAGACTTGACGATTATCTTGCAAAAGAATCTATGGAAATCAATCCGTTTTTGGAAATCGGCGACACCGAACTCATTTGCCATTTGGTTGAAAAAAATATGGGAATCTCGTATCTTCCCGACTTCATTACTGACGAATATGTTGCCAAAGGCAAGGTTAAGCAATTTGAAGTTGACACCATCAGCGATGAAATTTGGATTCAGATGCTCTACCACAAAAGCAAGTGGATTACTCCTGCAATGCAAACTGTTATGGATTACATCTGTTCAATATTATAACTAAGAAAACCGTAAAGCGTATACAAATCGTCTTACGGTTTTTATTATCTTTGTTGAATTAAATTTCTACATACGATAAAAATCTTTTATGCTCAAACGCTTGAACATAAATTATTTTGGTGGTACACTGTTATTGAAATAAATGAAACAAAAAAATTTAAAGGGGTATTAAAATGAAAAAGATAATCAAAAGAGCAGCCTGCGTGGCACTTTCTGTGCTTATGATAGGTGGAGCGTTTGCAGGATGCAGTACACAGGGCAACAACAATGACGGCAAAAAGGTGTACAAGGTTGGCGTTTGTCAACTTGTTCAGCACGCTGCACTCGACAAAGCAACAGAAGGTTTCCAAGCTGCAATCAAGGAAAAGTTGGGCGACAAGGTTGAAGTTGATGTTCAAAACGCCTCAGGCGACACAGCAAACTGCACAACAATCGCAAACAAGTTTGTATCATCGGGCTACGACCTCATCATGGCAGTTGCAACGCCTGCACTTCAGGCTTGCACAACAGCAACCGCAGCATCACAAACACCTATTGTTGCAACCGCTGTTACACACTTTGGCACAGCACTCGACATTGATATGCCGGCTGACGGAACAACAGGCATCAATGTAACAGGAACTACCGACCTTGCACCGCTTGACAAACAAGCAGAACAGCTTGCAACATTGTTCCCGGAGGCTAAAAAGGTTGGCATTCTCTACTGCTCGGCAGAGGCTAACTCAAAACTTCAGGCAGACGAAATGACAAGCATTATGAACAAAATGGGTCTTGATGTTAAATCATACACATTCACCGACTCAAACGATATCCAATCAGCCGCACAAAAAGCCGCAACATCATCGGATGTTCTTTACATTCCGACCGACAATATTGTTGCATCAAACGGTGCGATTGTTGACGAAATTTGCCAAACCGCAAACACACCAATCATCGGTGCAGAAGCGTTGGCTTGCCTCAAATACAACGCTGTGGCTACATATTCAATCGATTATTATGAAATCGGCTACCAAGCAGGCTTGATGGCATACGATATTCTTGAAAACGGCAAAGACCCGGCAACAATGAATATTCAGTCACCGCAAAAACTCACATCAATGTACATTCCTGAAATGGCAAAGAAATACGGCGTTCTTGACAAGATTGAAAAGGACGGCACATACCAAGTTTTGGAAGCAGAAGCAGAAGAAGAATAAGCACTGCAAAAATATATTTTGATACGCTGCAGACCGTTGAGAAAGTTTCTGAATTTTGTTTTTTGCGAAGAAAGATGTATATAAATACCTCGACTGAGCAAAAAACGAAAAACACCAAAAGCACCGCAAGTTCGATACTTACGGTGCTTTTACAATCTCTCCGTCAACACTTCGTGTTGCCACCTCCCCTTACATTTAATGGAGGCATAATTCGGTTGATAATATTTGGCGTGTTTCAGGAGCTTTATCGACAGTCTGACACCACTTCACAGTGAAGTGGTGTTATCTTTTAGTTATGAATATATTGGAACGAAGCAGGTTTTGTTTTCATATTTCCGTTTTTATCAAACGAAATATCAACAACGCTTTTTGACACCGAATCATCATTAAAAACAACTTCAAATGTGAGGGTGTCTTTTATTTTTGTAAGGTCAATATCGGGATTTTCATCGAAAAGTTCATAAAATGCGTCACTCATTTTCCAATTAATTCTGAATCTTGCATCATGGTTCTTTTCAAGTTCCATACACCTGCGAAACCTGTCACCCGACAGAGATGCGTACTTCGTGTTGCGATTTTTAATATAGGTGTTTTCCGCTTCATCGGCTTGAACATTACCGCATTTTCGCTTCAAATTTTCATCAAACAATGAATCTTCGGCAACAATTTCCATTTCGCCGTATTTTTGATTTGAATTTGTAACACGAATTTCCTTTACATTGGCGTAATCGTCCTCGCTCAAATCAAAGTCAAACGCACCGCAATAGGCAGAATAAACAAGAACATTATCCATTCTTTCAATTTGCAAAGCTGTGGAAAAATAAACTTCGTTTTCACCGACAAAACCCTTAACGAGCTTGAAATCCTTGTGAATTTGATCAATCAAATCATTTATTTCCGCCTCGGATTTGCCCTTAATACTCCATGCACCGATTTGACAATACGGCGGTGATTCGACACTTATTTCGCTGACATCCATTGCATAAGCTTTTTCATCGTTAGCATATACGATATTGACAAAACCCGGTGCAACCTTGCATGTTGCTGAATCTGATTGCGTTGGTGCCAAAACCGAATGTTCAGATGTGAGCACCTTGTCTGTACCGATTAGGTCATTTGCCCCCAAACCTGTCACAACAACTGCCAATGCCATAACCGATATCAAGCCCAAAATCACAGGCTTTTTTGACTTTTTCGTTTTGTTTTGAGCACCCTCAACCTTTGCCTTTAATCTTGTTTGCAAATGGACATCGGGTTTTACAAAATCTAACGAATTTTTAAAATCATCATATTTCATTTTCGTAACCCTCCAATTCTAATTTTAGAATATCCCGTCCACGCTTCAATCGCATTTTTACACTCGACTGTGAAATTTTTAATGTATCGGCAATTTGCGACACGGAATAATCGTAATAGTAATAAAGGATGACAGCAGTTTTATATTTTGGCGAAAGTTTGACTATCTTTTGCAAAATATCAATTCTGCTTTCGTTATTAATGTTTTCGCACTCACCGACAATCACAACATCATCAATGCAAAGATTTTTGTTTTCGCTCCTTTTAAGCATATCCTTACACTGATTTTGCGTTACACGAATAAGCCACGCTTTTTGATGCTCATCTGTACCGTTGGGGAGTTTTTGCAACGCTTTGACAAAAACCTCCTGCAAGGCATCCTCGGCATCGTGCGAATTACCAAAATACAAAAAGGCTATTTTATAAAGCATTTCTCCGTATTTTTGATACAGTTCATCAAAATTTATCACTGTCATCATCTCCCTTCTCTACTATCAAAACGATTGTGAGGATAAAACGGTCACATTGAACAAAAAACTCTCCTTGAAAAATCAAGGAGAGCCGATAATCTGATTATCACGATTTATCACGATGTTTTATTATTTATTGTTTTGCCGTCTACATACTGTGTGCCCGGTTCAGGTTTTTTGCCTGATTTGGCGGCAACAAGTTCATCACAGGTTACAAACTGATAACCCTTTTTAATGAGAACAGGAACCATTCTTTCAAACGCATCTGCGGTTGAAGTGTAAATTTCGTGCATGAGAATTATATCACCGTCGGATACATTCTTAATAACGGCATTGTACACCTTATCGGCATTTCTGCTCTTCCAATCCTGAGTGTCGAGCGACCAATAATAAAGCGGCATTTTTTCCTGCTTACAGGTGTTACGAATAAGATCCGTTGTTATTCCGCCCGGAGAACGGAACGCAGTAGGACGAACTCCGCAAGCCTTTTCAATAGCGTCGGACGCCTTTGTAATATCGGCAGGAGTAACATTTTTGCCGTAATGCTCGTGATTGTAAGTGTGGTTGCCGATTTGACAGCCGAGAGCCACCTTGCGCTTTACATTCTTTGTAAGATTTGAAGCGTTTGAGCCGAGCATAAAGAATGTTGCTTTGATGTGATATTTTTCGATTACATCAAGGATTTTGTCCGAAGCTCCATTGTAGCCCGGTCCGTCATCAAATGTAACGGCAATCATAGGCTTTGTTGCGTCAACAGCGGCAATTCCTGCTGCATCGAGCACCTTTGCGGTTACAACCTTGCTCCACTTACCGGTGATTTTCTGCTCGTTAAAATAAACATAAGAACGAACGCGAACATTATATTCATCATTAACTTTAAGTTCCAAAATATCGGTAGATTCCGATTTTGCATTTTTGATGTTAATACTTTCTTTATCGCTGAAATCTTTTGACTTTGCATATTGAATTTCGTATCCGCCGCATTTTGGATTTGCCTGCCAGGTAATTCTGAGAGCATTTGCCTGAACAGCCTCAACCTTAGCATTTTGCGCTTTAGGTACGGTGCAAGCCGAAACCTCGGTATACTTTTCGCTTTCAACAAATTCTTTCTTATGTTGCTTAAAAGCCTTTACAACAAATGTATATGCAGTGGAATCATCAAGATTTTTAACTGTGCAACCGAGTTTTTGCGGGTCTTTTACAGTCTTTATCTTTTTGAACTTATCGCCTTTTTTCTGATAAACAAAATATCCGTCGGACGAACCTACTCTTTTCCACGAAAGTTTGACGGAATCCGACGAGGTGCCGACAATTTCCGGTGATTTAACAGGCCCTATATTTTGCGAAGAAACACCGCAAATTGCGATTAATCCCGCAAGCAAAATAACTGCCGTGAGCACCAAACCCGTCAATCTGATTTTTCTGGACATGACTTCCTCCAATTACTTAAGTTTGAAAACATTATACATCAAAAAATTTTTTTAATCAATAGAAAACATAAAATATTAATTAGCAAATATTTATAAAAATAATATACTAAATTTTTCCTAAAATATAACTTATTTTGTTGATTTTGAACAAAATATGTGTTATTATCTTATGCGATATAAATTAGATACAAATAAAGAGGATTTTGGAGAAGATTTTCTTAGGAAAAGGGGCAAAAAAATGGAAATTATGATTGCATTTCTTGTCGGTTTCCCCTTCATCAGCGCATTGTTGCAGGGACTTACAAAAAACAACAAGACAAGAAAAATCATAACCTATGCATCTGCAGGCGCAATTATTTTTGCGGCTCTAATGTTTACCGTAACCTATTACACATTAGGCGGCGGACAAATGACATTCAATGAGGAAACGCTCATAGGCGGCGTACCTTTTGTTGAAATTGTTGACTACCTGATGGTTGCCGGCGAAGTATTTTTAGTGGTACTCATCACCGTGCTGTCAATCAAGTACAAAAAATACTATGCGGCAATTTTGTCAATAGCACAAACCGGGCTTGAATTTTGGTATGAATTTTCGGGAATTAAGCCTGAAGTTCAAATCAACAATCTGTATTGTGACCAACTAACAATCATTATGGTGATGATTGTTGCCGTAGTAGGCACGCTTATAACCGTATACGCATGCGGATATATGGACGATTATCACCACCATCACGGTGACGAAGTTAAGGACAGACGAGGCTTTTTCTTTGCGATTATGTATGTATTCATCGGTGCAATGTTCGGTCTTGTTTTTTCAAACAACCTCATTTGGCTCTACTTCTTCTGGGAAGTAACAAGCGTTTGTTCATTTCTTCTCATCGGCTACACAAAGACAGGCGAAGCAATCAACAACTGCTTTAAGGCTTTGTGGATGAACCTTCTCGGAGGTTTGGGTATGGCTGTGGGTATTGTAATCTTCGGCATTAACCACGGCGTTACCGATTTGCAGAGCATACTCACACAAGACAAGTCACTTATAGTTTTACCGGTAATTTGTCTTTCATTCGGTGCTCTTACAAAAAGTGCACAACTTCCGTTTTCAAAATGGTTGCTCGGTGCAATGGTTGCACCTACTCCGTCATCAGCACTTTTACACAGTGCAACAATGGTTAAAGCAGGCGTTTATCTTTTAATCCGTCTTGCTCCGGCTATGAGCGGAGAATTCAGCGGATATATGGTAGGTCTTGTAGGCGGTCTTACCTTCCTTGCAATGTCTATGCTTGCAATCACGGCATATGACGGTAAAAAGGTTTTGGCTTACTCAACACTTTCAAACCTCGGACTTATCACGGCTTGTGCCGGCATAGGTACGGAAGAAACCGTTTGGGCGGCAATTTTTCTTGTAATTTTCCACGCCGTATCAAAATCGCTTTTGTTCCAAACAGTCGGTTCTATCGAACATCAAACAGGTTCAAGAGATATAGAAACCATGCACGGCTTGGTAAGAAGATATCCATATCTCACATGGACTCTTGTTGTAGGTATTGCAGGTATGTTCCTTGCTCCGTTCGGTATGCTCGTTTCAAAATGGGCGGCACTCAAGGCATTTGTTGATACCGGTCTTGCAAGCGGCAGTACACTTGAAATCATCGTTTCCACACTTCTTGTGCTTTGCATTTGCTTCGGCTCGGCAACAACGCTTTTCTATTGGTCAAAGTGGCTTGCTACCGTGCTTTCATCAAACCCTGCCGACAAGCGCCGCAAAAACACCATCACGGCAAATCAGTGGGCTTCGCTCTTTACTCACGCAGGTCTTATGATTCTTATTGTCTTTGTGTTCCCGCTCATTTCAAAATTCGTTGTTAAGCCGTATACGGCAAAAATATTCAACAGTGAGTATGCGGTTATTTCAAGTGAAAACATTGTGCTTACAATCCTTATGGTTGTATTTATCTTTGTTATTCCTATACTTACATATGTTCTTGTTGCAAAGAACAGACCGTTCCCTAAAGCAGAAAGATACTTTAACGGTGTCGGTACTCCCGACCAAGTCGGCTTTATCGACTCGTTCGGCAACGAAAAAAAGGAATTTCTTACAAACTGGTATATGGAAAACATCTTCGGTGAAAGTCATATGTACAAACCGAGTGTTTATGTTTCAATATTCTTGATTGCGGCATTTACCGTTGCAACAATAGTAACAGGAGGTTTGTGCTAATGAAAAATATTGTTTTACCTATCATCAGTGCAGTACTTTACTTGATACTTGCTCCGTTTTTGGGTGCACTCCTTGCCGGAATTGACAGAAAAATCACCGCAAGAATGCAAGGCAGACAGGGACCGCCTGTTCTTCAGCCGCTTTACGATGTAATAAAACTTATGAAAAAGCAAACAAAGGTTATCAACAGAGTTCAAATGCTTTATCTTCTCTCGTTCCTGTTTTTCATCATTGTAACCGGCTTGCTTTTCTTCGCAGGCTACGACATTATGCTTGTTCTCTTTACGCTCACAACCGCAAACATTTTCCTTGTAATCGCTGCATCAAGCGGTCACTCGCCGTATGCATTTATGGGTGCAAGCAGAGAACTTGTGCAGATGCTTGCGTATGAGCCTATGGTTCTTATTGCGGCAATCGGATTTTACATTGCATCGGGAAGCTTCAGAGTGTCGGAAATCGCAACTCATGACAGTTTGCCTGCAATTGTTCTTTTGCCGGGTATCTTCCTCGGATTTGTATTTATCCTCACAATCAAACTCCGCAAACACCCGTTTGACCTCTCAACCTCGCACCACGCTCACCAAGAGATGGTAAAGGGTATCACAACAGAATTCAACGGTCAGATGTTTGCGATTGTTGAAGTTTCACACTGGTACGAAAACATCTTCCTTTTGGGACTTTTGTCGCTCTTTTTCCTCAATTCAAAACCGTGGAGCGTGCTTCTTGCAATAGTTTGTATGGCTATCTGCTATTTTGCGGAAATCCTTATTGACAACACAAATGCAAGACTCAAATGGAAGCAAATGCTTGATAACACCTGGATTGTTACCGCAGTTTTGGGTGCACTCAACCTTATTGTTATTGAAGTGCTTAAAGGCAAGGGGGTAATATAAATGGCAGATGTAACAAAATCACCTTGGATTATGCACTATGACGGAAGCTCATGCAACGGATGCGACATTGAGGTTCTTGCGTGCCTAACTCCATTATATGACATAGAACGCTTTGGTATTATCAATACAGGAAATCCAAAGCATGCGGACATTTTGCTTATCACAGGCTCGGTCAACTCACAGAACGAAAGCGTTGTTAAGCAAATATACGAGCAAATGACAGAACCAAAAGTTGTGTGTGCAATCGGAATCTGTGCCTGCAACGGCGGCGTTTTCAAAGACTGCTACAATGTTCTCGGCGGTGTTGACAAAGCTATCCCGGTTGACATTTATGTACCGGGCTGTGCCGCAAGACCGCAATCCATCATTGACGGCGTTGTAAAATCACTTGAATTGCTCAAAGAAAAAAGCGAAAAGCTAAAAGAAAAGAGAAGGCAGGTAAAGGAGGCACTCAAGGATGAATAACTACAACGATTTTGCAATCACAAAGGTCACCAAAAATGAACTTTATAACATTATGCAAAAGAAATATGAGGACGGCTACCGTCTTTCACAAATTTGCTCCGTTGCCTTTGAGGGATATAACGAGGTAATTTACTCTGTCAACAAAGAATATCTTATGGAAAACTACAAGATTGACCTGCCGATTGACGAGGAAATTAAGAGTTTTTCGGACATCTTCCCTGCCGCAACCCTTTACGAAAACGAAATCAAGGAACTTTGGGGCGTCAAAGTTGTCGGAATGAGCATTGACTACCACAACAAGTTTTACAGAATAAAAGAAGAAACACCGTTTAAAAAGCAAATCACGGTTATAAAAAAGGAGGACAAAAAGGATGAGTAAACAATCAATTATTCCTTTCGGACCTCAACACCCTGTTTTGCCGGAGCCTATCCACATTGACCTTGTGCTTGAAGACGAAAAGGTTGTGGAAGCTGTTCCGTCAATCGGCTTTGTTCACAGAGGACTTGAAATGCTCGCAGAAAAGAGAGATTTCAACGACTATCAATATGTTGTTGAAAGAACCTGCGGTATTTGTTCGTTCGGTCACGGGCTCGGCTACTGTGAAACGCTTGAAGCAATATTCAATGCCGAGGTGCCCGAAAGAGCAAAGTTTTTGCGCACATTTTGGTTTGAAATGAGCCGTATACATTCTCACCTTTTGTGGCTCGGACTTCTTGCAGACGCATTCGGCTTTGACGCATTGTTTATGCAAGCGTGGAGAATGAGAGAAAAAGTGCTTGATATGTTTGAAGAATCAACAGGCGGCCGAGTTATCTTTTCGGTTAACAAAATCGGCGGTGTCCTCAAAGATATGGACAGCAGTATGATTAACAGCTTTGTTGACATACTGAACGGTATGGAAAAAGACATCAAAAAAATGACAAATGTTTTCCTCAACGACTATTCTGTTCAAAAAAGGCTCAAAGGTGTCGGTATTCTCACAAAAGAGGACGCACACAGATTGAGTGCCGCAGGTGCTATGGCAAGAGCAAGCGGCATTGAAATGGATATGAGAAAGACAGGCTACGAAGCATACGACAAGATTGATTTTGACATCATCACATCAAACGACTGTGACGGATACGCAAGATGTGCTGTAAGAATCGGCGAAATCTTTCAATCAATCGAAATCATCCGCCAATGTGCTCAAAAAATGCCGCAGGGTGCAATTTGCAATCCGCAAAAGGGCAATCCGAACGGCGAAGCGTTTGTAAGAATAGAACAGCCTCGAGGTGAAACAATTTACTACGCAAAGGCAAACGGAACAAAATTCCTTGAAAGATTCAGAATCCGTACTCCTACCTTTACAAACATTCAATCGCTTATTCATATTTTGCCGGGCAGTGAACTTGCCGATGTACCTATACAGGTACTCACCATCGACCCGTGCATCAGCTGTACGGAAAGATAAGGAGGAGTAAGATATGAAGCTTATGGATTTTACCGGCTTTGCTCTGAAAAACCTTTTTTCCAAGCCGGCTACGAAAAATTATCCTGCCGAACCTGCGGTTTATCCGGAGCGTTCAAGAGGACACATTGAAATTGACATAGACGACTGCATTATGTGCGGAATGTGCCAAAGAAAGTGCCCATCGGGTGCAATCAAGGTTGACCGTGCAACAAGAACCTGGTCGATTGAAAGAATGGGTTGTGTGCAGTGCGAAAACTGTGTTTCGGGTTGTCCAAAAAAATGCCTGAGCATCAAGCCGGGTTATACAGAGCCAAGCAGAATCAAAACCGTTGACAGTTATTCACAACCTATTCCCGAACCGCCAAAGGCAGAAAAAGCCGAAACAAAAGACGCATCTGCTTTGACATCGGGCAAGATTGAAAACGATATGAGCAAGTGTATTCTTTGCGGACTTTGTGCAAGGAAGTGCCCGTCAAACGCCATCACAGTTGACAGAAACGAGAAAACTTGGAGCATCAACCGTGACGAATGCGTGCAATGCGGTGCGTGCATTGAAGCTTGCTTGAAATTTCACAGTTTGAGCTATGCAAAAGATGACGGCGAAAGCGGACAAGTAACCTACAAAAAGGAAGCGTAAAGCATTACTAAAAAATACACCTTTTCAGGTATCGTTCAGGGTATCGGATTTCGCCCCACAGCCCTGAGGCTCGCACAAGAGCTTGAAATAAAAGGCGAAGTGAAAAACACAGGCGGTAATGTTGAAATTATCGCACAGGCAGAAAATGAGGCGTTGGAAAAATTTATCCGACGCCTTATCGGTATGTTTAACATAACATCATACAATGAAGAAAAAATAAACAACAAAAGCTACACGGAATTTAAAATCATTCACTCGACAAACGACAGCGAGATTCCGTTCATCACTCCCGATTTGGCAACTTGCCCAAATTGTGAAAAAGAACTTAAAGACGAAAACAACCGCAGATACAAACACCCGTTTATAAGTTGTATCAACTGCGGAGCAAGATATACCATAATCAACACTCTGCCATACGACAGAGAAAACATTACAATGAGCGTGTTCCCGCTTTGTAACGAATGCAAAAAGGAATACACAACACCGCAGAATATCAGATGCCACGCACAGACCATTGCGTGCAACGACTGCGGACCTGCAACAAGTATTACAATCAATGAAGCCGTGCAGACGCTGAAAAGCGGTGAAATCCTTGCAATCAAGGACATTGGAGGTTATCACCTATCGTGCCTATGTGAAACAGAATGTACAACAAAACTCCGAGAAATCAAAGGCAGAGAAACAAAGCCGTTTGCAGTTATGTTCAAGAACATTAACGAAATTGCCGAATACTGCAAAATATCCGACAAGGAAAGAGAAATCCTGCTGTCCCCTGCACGACCGATAGTTTTGCTGAAAGCGAAAAAAGAATTTCCCGTCGGAGTGTGCAACAATTCGGACTTTATAGGTGCGTTTTTGCCGTGCAATCCGATACAAATACTTATACTCGACTGCATATCGCCGCTCATAATGACAAGCGCAAACTTATCGGGCGAGCCGATAGTAATCGATGATGAAGAAATCAAAAAATTCGGCGTGAAAATTTTATCTCACAACCGAGAAATACTAACACCGCTTGACGACAGCGTGGTGCAAATCAACGCAGGTGAGGTGCAATTTATCCGCCGTGCAAGAGGCTATGTTCCGCTTGCAATAAATGTGGGAATTACGGCGAAAAGCAACATTCTTGCACTTGGCGGCGATCTAAAAAGCAGTTTTGCAATAATGCACGGCAACTATGTTTATCCGTCGCAATACTTCGGCGATTTGGAAGACGCAAAATGTTTTGAAGCATACAAAAGCAACATTGACCGTTTTTGCAAACTCCACAGCTTTACACCTGAAAAAACCGTTTGCGATATGCACCCGTTATATTATTCATCAACGGCAATGCAAACAATCGGCAAATATCAGCACCATTTGGCACACGCATACAGCGTTATTGCCGAACACAAGCTAAAAGGTGATGTGTTAAGTTTTGTTTTTGACGGCACAGGCTACGGCACAGACGGTGCAATTTGGGGCGGCGAAGTATTTTTTAATCAAAAAAGAGTTGAACACCTTGAATACACAAAAATGCTTGCAAGTGACGAGGTTTCAAAAAATGCGGACATCTGCCTTGCCTGCTATGACGGAAGCAATCCGCTTGTAAAAAATGCGATTGAGCACAACATAAACACGGTAAACTCATCAAGTATGGGCAGACTGTTTGACGCCGTTGCATCGGTGCTTGACATCTGCCACTACAACACCTACGAGGGCGAATGTGCCATTGCACTTGAACGCACGGCACGAAAAACAAGCACGGCTTTTGAACTTACTCCTACCCTATCACCAAAAGCCATAATTGAAGAAATCAAAAACGCAAACGCACCAAAGGAAGAAATTGCACTTGGATTTCATCATATGCTTGCAAAATTGATACTGAATATTTCAAAAAAACACAACGCAAAACAGGTTACGCTCAGCGGAGGTTGTTTCAACAACCGAATACTTACCGAGCGAGCCTTTGAGCTTTTGAAGCAAAACAACATAAAAGTATACATAAACAACAAAGTGCCGTCAGGCGACCAAGGCATTTGCCTCGGTCAAGCATATCTTGCGGCACTTGACGAACAGGAAGAAGGATAAATATGTGTGTTGCGGCACCGGGAAGAATAATTGAAATAAACGGAAACACGGCAAAAATCGACTACTCATCAAACATCACAACGGTCAACAAAGGCATAGTTGACTGCAAGGTGGGAGATTGGGTTTTGGTTCACGCAGGGCTGATAATTCAGGTTTTGCCCGAAAACGAGGTAGAATATATGGTTGACCTATTCAAAGACCTTGAGGAACTCGGACAATGAACATAAACGATGTTATAAAAGCACTCAAAGAATATGACGGCGAAGAAATTACGCTGATGGAGGTTTGCGGAACTCACACCGCATCAATCAGCGAAAATGCCATTCCGTCACTTATAAGCGACAAAATTCATCTTATCAGCGGTCCGGGTTGCCCTGTATGTGTTACGGTTTCGGACTATGTGGACAAGTTGATTGAACTTGCACTTGACGACAATGTAATAGTTACATTCGGTGATATGATTAGGGTTCCGGGCAGCAAAAAAGCCCTCAAAGATATAAAGTTTGAGGGTGCCGATATAAGAATGGTATATTCCCCGACGGAAACGATTGAACTTGCAAAGGCTGAACCAGACAAAAATTTTGTGTTTGCGGCAGTCGGATTTGAAACCACAACGCCGATATATGCACTATTGCTTGACGAAATCATAAAGCAAAAAATAGAAAATGTGCAACTTTTGACCGCACTGAAAACTATGCCGAATGTTATTGCCACGCTTTGCGAAAGCGATAACAAGATTGACGGTTTTATTGCTCCGGGGCATGTTGCGGTTATTACGGGAAGCAACGCATTTGTGCCTCTTGCCGAAAAATACAGCTTGCCGTTTGCTGTCAGCGGATTTGAAGCGGAAGAAATACTTGCATCAATATATGCACTTATTAAACTTCGCAAACAAGGTAAAGTAATCAACCTTTACAAGTCAGCGGTAACAAGCGAAAGAAACGAAAAAGCGTTTGAAATTGTGCACAAATATTTTGAAGAATACGATGCACCGTGGCGAGGATTGGGCATTATAAAAGGCTCGGGGATGGCATTAAAAAAAGAATATGCAAAATATGATGCAGGTTCACGAAAACTCACGGACGATTATTCTTACCAAAAAGGGTGCTTGTGCGGCGAGATAATTTCAGGAAACAAGAAGCCGACCGACTGCCCTTTATACAACAAAATCTGCACACCCGAAAATCCAAAAGGTGCTTGTATGGTGAGCAATGAGGGCACTTGCCACAACTACATAACTAACAACAGGAAGTAAAAATATGAAAATCACATTATCACACGGAAGCGGCGGCAAGGCTACAAGCGAGCTGATAGACAAAATTTTTGCACGGAGCTTTTCAAACCCGATACTGAATATGATGGAGGACAGTGCGGTTGTTGACGGACACCGAAAAATCGCAATAACAACCGATAGTTTTGTTGTGACTCCCCTGTTTTTTAACGGCGGCGACATCGGCAGATTAGCCGTTTGCGGAACGGTAAACGACCTGCTCATGCGAGGTGCAGTGCCTAAATACATCACATCCGCATTCATTATCGAGGAGGGTACAGACACCAAAACGCTTGAACACATTGCAAAATCAATGGCTGAAACTGCGGCAGAAGCCGGAGTTACCGTTGTTGCCGGCGACACAAAGGTTATTGAGGGCAACGGCGGCGTGTACATCAACACAGCAGGGGTTGGCTTTGTTGACAACGAAAACATTGTTTCAACAAACTTGCAAGACGGCGACTGTGTAATTGTAAGCGGAACTATGGGCGACCACCACGCAACAATTCTTTCTGCAAGAATGGAAATCGAAAACAACATAAAATCGGACAATGCTCCGCTGACCGACATTGTAAAAAACCTGATTGACGGCGGAATTGACCTCCACTGTATGCGTGATGTTACAAGAGGCGGACTCGGAACGGTACTCAACGAACTTGCAAACGCTTCCTGCAAAGGAATTGAGATAGAAGAAAGTGCAATTCCGATCAGCGATGAAGTCAAGGCATTTTCAAAAATCCTGGGCCTTAATATTTTGCATATGGGCAACGAGGGTAAGCTGGTTGCGATTGTACCGAGCGAGCAAGCCGACAAGGCGGTACAATTAATGAAGCAGAGCAAATACGGCGAAAATGCCGCAATAATCGGCAAAGTAACAAACGGTGACGGCGTAACGCTTATTACTCCACTCGGCGGACAAAGAAAAGTAAATGTGCTGATTGGTGAGGGATTGCCGAGAATTTGCTGATACACAAAACAAAAAGATGAACCGCATTAAAAACACGGTTCATCTTTTTTAGCATGATATGCAGAGAGGATTTATTTAATTTTATCAAATGCCTGTTCAAGGTCGGCAATAATATCATCAATATGCTCTGTGCCGATTGAAAGGCGGATTGTATTTGGCTTGATGTTCTGTTCTGCAAGTTCCTCAGGGCTGAGCTGTGAGTGAGTTGTTGTTGCAGGGTGAATAACAAGTGACTTAACATCTGCTACATTTGCAAGGATTGAGAAGATTTGAAGCGAGTCAATGAACTTCTTTGCTTCTGCTTCGCCGCCCTTGATTTCAAATGTAAAGATTGAGCCGGCACCGTTAGGGAAATATTCATTGTAAAGTGCCTGATACTTAGGGTTAAGTGACGGGTGATTTACTTTTTCAACAAGCGGATGATTGTTGAGATATTCAATAACTTTCTTTGCATTTTCAACATGACGCTCTACACGAAGTGAAAGAGTTTCTGTTCCCTGAAGAAGAAGGAATGCGTTGAAAGGCGAAATTGTAGCACCCGTATCACGAAGAATAATTGCACGAATGTAAGTTACAAATGCCGCAGGGCCTACGGCATCTACAAAGCTGATGCCGTGATAGCTTGGGTTTGGATCTGCGATTTGCGGGAACTTGCCCGAAGCCTTCCAATCAAACTTGCCGCTGTCTACGATGATACCGCCGAGGGTTGTGCCGTGACCGCCGATGAACTTTGTTGCGGATGAAGCAATAATATCCGCACCGAGTTCGATTGGACGAAGAAGATATGGAGTTGTGAATGTATCGTCAACTACAAGCGGAATGTTGTGCTTGTGTGCGATTTCGGCAACTGCTTTAATATCGATAATGTTTGAATTTGGATTGCCCAATGTTTCAATAAAGATAGCCTTGGTGTTGTCCTGAATTGCATCTTCAAAATTCTGAACATCGTCAGGGTCAACAAATGTTGTTGTAACACCGCTGTGTGGGAAAGTGTGTGCAAGATAATTATATGTGCCGCCGTAAATTGTCTTTGCGGCTACGATATGGTCACCTGCAGAAGCAAGTGCCTGAAATACATAAGAAATTGCCGCTGCACCCGAAGCTGTTGCCAAGCCTGCTACACCGCCCTCAAGAGCTGCAAGTCTTTGCTCAAGAACATCCTGTGTGCTGTTTGTAAGTCTGCCGTAAATATTACCTGCATCTGCAAGACCGAATCTTGCCTGAGCGTGATCGCTGTTGCGGAAAACATAAGATGTTGTTTGATAAATCGGCACTGCTCTTGCGTCTGATGCCGGGTCCGGTGATTCCTGTCCTACATGAAGTTGTAATGTTTCAAATTTATAATTAGCCATGATAATAATTTCCTTTCAAGTTAAAAAATGTTTTTGTGATAATCGGTTTTAATAAATCAACAGCAAAAACACATTCGCCCAAAACGGAAATTTTGGCGTAACAATCGTTCAAATAAATTGTTCATAACCAATCTCCTATTGCCTACTGCACAAGTAGGCTTTGTTGTTATGTTTGCATTATAACCTATAAAACCCACTATGTCAATAGGTTTTATATATTTTTTTCAAAAAACTTGACAACACCCCTTTTATATGGATAATGATAATAGGTGATATAATGAATAAAGAACAGTTATTATATATATTAGAAGATGTAAAAAACGGCGGATTATCCCCTGCCGAAGCACTGAACAAAATTAAACTTGCACCGTATGAAGATATAGGCTTTGCAAATGTTGACACCTCACGCTCACTCCGTCACGGGGTAGGAGAAGTGATATACGGCGAGGGAAAGACCGCCGAGCAAATAAAAGCGATAGCACAAAAGCTGATTGACAGCGGAGAAAAAACGGTGCTCATCACAAGAATTAGCAAAGAAAAGGCAGAATATATAAATAAAACCATACCGCTTGACTATGACGAAGAAGCAAGAACGGCGGTTGCCGGAATTATACCAAAGCCGAACGGAAAAGGCAAAATAGTTGTTTGCTGTGCAGGAACATCAGATTTGTACTGTGCAAAAGAGGCGGTAATCACGGCAAAAGCATTCGGCAACGAAGTTGTTGAAATGTATGATGTCGGCGTTGCAGGAATACACAGACTGCTTGACAAAGCAGAAATTTTATCAAACGCAACGGCTGTTATTGCAATTGCCGGAATGGAGGGTGCACTTGCAAGTGTTGTTGGCGGACTTGCCTCCTGCCCTGTTATCGCAGTACCTACAAGCGTTGGCTACGGTGCAAGCTTTAGCGGAGTTTCGGCTCTTTTGGCTATGCTCAACAGCTGTGCAAGCAATGTCAGCGTTGTGAATATCGACAACGGCTTCGGTGCGGCATACATAGCAAGTATGATAAATCATCAGGAATAACATATGAAAAGTTTATATTTAGAATGTAATATGGGTGTGGCAGGCGATATGCTGTGTGCTTCTTTGCTTGACACGCTTGATACAAAAAGCAAAAAATATATAGTAAATAAATTAAATACATTATTAAGTGATGTAACCGTAAGTCTTAGAGAAGTAAGCAAAAACGGAATTCGTGCAACAAAATTTGATGTTGACATAAAAAAAGACGGACACACTCACACGAGCATATCCGAAATATACAATATTATTGACAGTTTTGACATTCCGCAAAAGGTCAAGGAAAATGCAAAAGCTGTTTACAAATTGATTGCCGAGGCAGAAAGCAAGGTACACGGCACAACGGTTACCGATGTTCACTTGCACGAAGTCGGTGCAAAAGATGCCATAATTGACATCACCGCCTGCTGTTTGCTGATTGATTATTTGCAAATTGTCAAAATCGTGTGCTCACCGATTGCAACAGGCTTTGGCGAAGTCAAAACGGCTCACGGAATTATGCCTGTTCCTGCACCCGCAACAGCGGAATTGTTAAGTAAGATGCCGTGCTTTACGGGCGACATAAAAAGTGAGCTGACCACTCCGACAGGTGTGGCACTTGTCAAATTCTTTGCAAACGAATTTTCCGCTTCAAACGGCGAATACGAAAAAATCGGCTACGGTGCAGGCACAAAAGATTTTGAAAAGCCGAACATAATAAGGACTTTTATCAAAGAAAGCAACACCGACACGGTGTTTGAACTTCGCTGTCAAATTGACGATATGACGGGCGAGGAACTTGGATATGCACTGAACAAAATGCTCACCCTCGGTGCAAAAGACGCATACATCAAGCCGATTGTTATGAAAAAGAGCAGACCCGCCTTTGAAGTTACGGTTATCTGCTCCCCTGCCGACAAAGACGAACTTACAAGGCAGATGTTCAAACACACAACCACGCTTGGCATAAGGCAAATTGAATGTGTTCGTGCAATTCTCGACAGAAAAATATACGAAAAAAACGGTGTTCGCATCAAGCGTTCACAAGGCTACGGCACACAAACCGAAAAAATTGAATTTGATGATATTGTAAAAATTGCGGAAGAAAACAACATTTCGATTTTTGAAGCAAGAAAAATGATTGAAAAATAAAAACGCCCCTGTAAAGATTTTCTCTTTACAGGGGTTTGTGCTGTATTATCTTGCTTTTGTTGCGATTTCGGTTACGATTCTTGAAAGGAATTCGTCAACAGAGGTTGCACCCTCGTCACCGTTCTTTCTTGAACGAACAGAAATTGTGTTTGCCTCAATATCCTTATCGCCAACAATAATCATATAAGGAACTTTTTCCATTTGTGCGGAACGAATCTTGAAGCCTGTCTTTTCGCTTCTGTCATCAAGTTCGCAACGAACGCCTGCTGCCTGAAGTTTTGACATAACCTCACGGCAATAATCCTGATGTCTGTCTGCAACAGGAAGGAACTTAACCTGAACAGGAGAAAGCCAAGTTGGGAATGCACCTGCATACTTCTCGATAAGGAGAGCAAGGGTTCTCTCGTAGCAACCGATTGAAGTTCTGTGGATGATGTAAGGATTTTTCTTTTGACCGTCCTTGTCTACATATTCCATACCGAACTTTTCTGCAAGCATCTGGTCGATTTGAATTGTAACAAGAGTATCTTCCTTGCCGAATACATTCTTGATTTGAATATCAAGCTTCGGTCCGTAGAAAGCAGCTTCGCCGATACCGATTTTGTAATCAATACCGAGGTCGTCAAGAATAGTTTTCATAACGCCCTGTGCTTCATCCCACTGCTCTTTTGTGCCGATATACTTTCCTGTATCTTCAGGGTCCCACTGTGAGAAACGATAGGTCAAATCCTCTTTGAGTCCCAAAACATCCATCATATAGTTTGTAAGTTCAAGGCAAGCCTTGAATTCGTCCTCAAGCTGATCGGGACGGCACATCAAGTGACCCTCTGAAATTGTGAACTGACGAACACGGATAAGGCCGTGCATTTCGCCCGATGCCTCGTTACGGAAAAGAGTTGAAGTTTCGTCATATCTGAGCGGAAGGTCACGGTATGATCTTGCTCTGTTGAGATATGCCTGATACTGGAACGGGCAAGTCATAGGACGAAGTGCGAAAACTTCCTTGTCCTTTTCCTCATCGCCGAGAACAAACATACCTTCCTTATAGTGATCCCAGTGGCCTGAAATCTTATAAAGGTCCGATTTTGCCATAAGAGGAGTTTTTGTAAGCAACCAACCTCTCTTTTCTTCCTCGTCCTCTACCCAACGCTGGAGAGTTTGGATAATTTTTGTACCCTTTGGAAGAAGAATAGGCAAGCCCTGACCGATGTAATCAACTGTTGTAAAGAGTTCGAGTTCTCTGCCGAGTTTGTTGTGGTCACGCTTTTTAGCCTCTTCAAGAGCTGCAAGATGTTCTTCAAGCATTGAAGCCTTAGGGAATGCGGTACCGTAAACACGGCAAAGCATCTTGTTTTTCTCATCGCCTCTCCAGTAAGCGCCTGTGCACTGGGTCAGCTTAAATGCCTTTACAACCTTCATATCCATAAGGTGAGGGCCTGCGCAAAGTTCTGTAAATTCGCCTTGCTCATAAAAACTGATTGGTTCGCCTTTTTCTGCGTGTTCCTTAATAAGTTCAATCTTATAAGGTTCATTCTTGCTTTCCATAAGAGCGATTGCTTCATCAACAGGAAGTTCAAATCTCTTGATTTCAGGATCTTCCTTAACAATCTTCTTCATTTCGGCTTCAATCTTTGTCAAATCCTCAGGTGAGAATGACTTTTCAACATCGAAGTCATAGTAAAATCCGTTGTCGATTGCAGGACCGATAGTAAGTTTTGCTTCCGGATAAAGGCGTTTAACAGCCTGTGCCATAATATGAGAAGCGGTGTGGTTGAATGCCTTTCTGCCGTCCTCATCGTCAAATGTGAGTATTTCAAGGCTTGCGTCGGTATCAATAACTGTTCTCAAATCTTTAACTTCGCCGTTAATTTTACAACAGGTTGCGTTTCTGAAAAGTCCCATAGAAATGTCTTTTGTGATGTCGGCAGCCGTTTTTGCTTCATTATACTCTAAAACAGAGCCGTCTTTTAATGTGATTTTCATAATCTCATTCCTCCTTAAAAATAAAAAAATCACCCTGATAAACAGGGTGAATAAATATCCACGGTTCCACCTGAATTGCGATAAAAAATATCGCCGCTCAATGCTCTGTAACGGGAGCACCCGACCTGTATTAAAGGTACTCAGAGGCGGTAACAGACTATGTTTGATACATCCTTTCACCTGCCGGATGCTCTCTGAAATCTCGCAAAGAATGCCGTGTCCTCATCAAAGATTTTGCTTTTGAATGTATAATAGCACTGTTGATTTTGTTTGTCAAGCAACATTTTTAAAATTTCTAAACACAGTACCGTACGCAAAATATTTTCTTGACAAATACTATATATTGAAGTATTATATTTGTGACATTCTGTATATAAACCTATTGTATATGTGGCTTACAAATGTCAAAATTGCATAAAACTGTACCTTTTCTGATGAAATTAACAATTATGTAAAAATTTAGAACAGAAGGAGGTGCTATTGATATGAAAGTAAGTATTATTGTTGCAATAATTATTGCACTTGTATGCGCCGTGCTTTTCGCCGTCCTCGGATTTTTATTCGGTTATAACAAAAGAGGAAAAGATGACGAAACAACAAAGGGCAACGCACAAGAAGAAGCAAATAAGATTTTGAATAACGCTCTTTCCGAAGCTGAAAAGACAAAGAAAACACAGCTTATGGAAACAAAGGACGAAATCCACAGACTTCGTTCCGACGCGGACAAAGATATACGCGAAAGACGAAACGAAGTTCAAAAACAAGAAAAAAGACTTAACCAGCGTGAGGAATATCTTGACAAAAGATCCGACACCTTGGAAAAGAAAAACGAAGCTTTAAGTGAAAAAATTAAGGCTGCTGATGACAAATTACTTGAAATCGATGGCATCAAGAAAAGTCAGTTTGATATGCTTGAAAGAATTTCGGGCTTATCACAAGAGGATGCGAAAGCTCAACTTATGAGTTCACTCGAATCCGAGCTTGATATTGAAAAAAGCAAGAGAATCCTTGAACATGAGCAGATGATTAAAGACCAAAGCGATGTCATCGCAAGAGAAATCATCGGCACTGCAATTCAGCGTTGTGCGGCTGATCACACCGCCGAAACTACCGTATCGGTTGTTTCGCTTCCGTCAGACGAAATCAAAGGACGCATTATCGGCAGAGAGGGTCGTAACATCCGCTCTATCGAAAAAATCACCGGTGTTGAACTCATTATTGACGACACGCCGGAGGCTATCACGGTAAGCTCATTTGACCCTGTAAGACGAGAAATCGCCCGTCTTACACTTGAAAGATTAATTCAAGACGGTCGTATTCATCCTACAAGAATTGAAGAGATGTACGAAAAGTCAAAGAGAGAAATCAATCAAACAATCAAAGCAGAGGGTGAAAAAGCCGTTATCAATGCAAACTGCGGTTCTATCCATCCTGAACTTGTAAAGCTTTTAGGTAAACTCAAATACCGTACATCATACGGACAAAGCGTACTTAAACACTCACTTGAAGTTTCATACATTGCAGGTCTTATGGCTGCCGAACTCGGAGCAGATGAAAAGCTTGCAAGAAGAGCAGGTCTTCTTCACGATATAGGCAAGGCTCTTGACCATGAAATGGAAGGAAGCCACGTCGCTCTCGGTGTTGAATACGCAAGAAAGTACAAAGAAAGCGAAGCTGTTGTTCACGCAATTCAGGCTCACCACGGTGATGTTGAATGCAAGACAATAGTTGCATGCCTTGTACAGGCTGCCGACGCAGTTTCTGCCGCAAGACCGGGTGCAAGAAGAGAAAACATTGAGCACTATATCAAACGCTTGCAGCAGCTTGAAGAAATTTCAACAAGCTTTAACGGCGTAGAAAAAGCATACGCCATTCAGGCAGGCCGTGAAGTAAGAGTTATGGTTAAACCTGATGTTATTTCCGACCAAAAGATGCCATACATTGCACATGAAATCGCAAAGAAAATTGAAGAAGAAATGGAATATCCGGGTCAAATCAAGGTTAATATCATCCGTGAAAGCAGACACTCAGATGTTGCAAAATAGTACAAATTAACTATTACAATCAATAGGGTTGCCGTGCGGTAGCCCTATTTGCTTTAAGAAGGGACTAAATTATGATTAAACATATTGTATGTTTTAAACTCAAAGACAACAGCGAAGAAGAATGTAACAAAACCGCAGAGATTTTACGTTCAATGGAGGGCAAAGTAGATCTCATTCGTGACATTGAAGTAGGCGTTGATTTTTTACATTCGGAGCGTTCATACGATATTATTTTACAAGTTGTTTTGGACGACAAAGAAGCTCTTGAAAAATATCAAAACGACGAATATCACTGCAACGTTGTAAAAAAGCATATGCATGCTGTTCGTGAATCATCCGTTGCAATAGATTACAATATTTAACAAATACATCTCGGCACTCAATTAAAAATGAAAAAAGGAGAGGATCGGCTATGTTCAGAATTTTAGTAGTGGAAGATGACGCAGACCTTAACAGCGCCGTTTGCACATATTTGAGAAAAAACGGCTTTGATGCAGAGGGCTGTTACAATACAACACAGGCATACAGTGCTATGTACGATAATGTGCACGATTTGATTATATCGGACATTATGATGCCCGGCGAAGACGGCTTTGAATTTGCCAAAAACATCCGAAAACTAAGCACAAATATTCCTATTTTGTTTATGACTGCAAGAGATGACATTGCATCAAAACAATTGGGATATAATTTAGGAATTGACGACTATATGGTTAAGCCTGTAAATTTGGACGAGCTCATTATGCGAATTAACGCCCTGCTCCGCCGTGCCAAAATAGCCGAAAGCAAAAGAATCACAATAGGCAAGCTGAGCATAAACGCAGACGAGCGCAGTGTTCTTTATGACGGTGAAGAAATTAATCTTACATCAAGAGAATTCAACATCATTTACAAAATGCTGTCCTATCCTAAAAAAACATTTTCACGCACACAGCTGATGGACGAGTTTTGGGGAACAGATACAACATCGGGAACGAGAACCGTTGATGTTTATATGACAAAACTGCGTGACAAATTCTCAAAATGCAAAGAATTTGAAATCGTGACGGTTCACGGCTTAGGCTACAAGGTGGTTATAAATGAAAACCAAAAATAAAGCAAAGCCCACACAAACCTGCGATTTAAAACGAGGAAGAGTAAATTACAAATACCACATAAGAAATGTCATAAATTCATTTTTATTTATGGCATTGCTTGTTTGTTTTTCAACTCTAGGAACTGTAAGTGTACTGCGGGCGGCAGATGAAAAAATTCCATTTTTTGATACAGACAAAAATTTCGGTGAATTACTGTTTTTTTCAATAATTCTTATAATTTTTTACACTGTTTGGCAGTTGGTATTTACTCGACTTATGATTGAAAAGCCTACAAAAGAATTTGCAAACGCAAGCGAAAAGGTTATACATGGCGATTATTCCGTAAGAATCGATATGGATAATCTTTATCTCGGAAGTTTGGAATTTATGAACATCGCCGACAATTTCAACACAATGGTTGAGCAACTCGGCAAGGTTGACAGCCTAAGCAACGATTTTATAGCAAATGTATCCCACGAGCTTAAAACCCCGCTTGCTGTAATTCAATCATATTCTACTATTTTACAAAATACAGATTTAAGTACAGAAGAACGACAGGAGTATTTGAGCAAAATATCAGCCTCAACTCAACAACTTTCTGCTCTCGTTTCAAATATTTTAAAGCTGAACAAAATTGAGAACAATCAAACCGAAGCAAAATTTGAACGATATAACCTTTCATCTCAGTTGTCGCATAGTCTGCTCGACTTTGAAGAAATGTGGGACAAAAAAGACATAAATATTGAATTTGCGGTTGAAGACGATGTTTTTATATATTCCGACAAAGAACTTATGAAGATTGTATGGTCAAATTTATTCTCAAATGCAATAAAATTTACGCCGAACGGCGGAACAATTTCTGTTATATTGAAAAAATCAGCAAATCAAATTAATGTCAGCATTAAAGATACCGGCTGTGGAATGAGTAAAGAAACACAAGAGCATATATTTGAAAAATTTTACCAAGGAGATACATCTCATTCTGAAAAAGGCAACGGTCTCGGACTTGCATTGGTAAAAAGAATAATTGATTTAACCGATAACAAAATTGCTGTAAAAAGCGAAATCGACTGCGGAACCGAATTCACAGTATCAATCATCCAAACCGACAAAGTATGACACTTTGTCGGTTTTCATTTGTGCACTATATATATAAATATAATTAATATTTATATATAATAATAATTGACAATATATTTGAATAATGATATTATAAATACTGACACTTTAACTGAAATCGGAGGTTACTCTTAATGGATCAAATAACAGAAAACAAAGATATTGAAATAGATCTCGGCAAAATCTTTTACAAGATGCGCAACAAGTTTATTTACATTATCATCTTTACGATAGTTGCCGCTATTGTTTCGGGACTTATTACACATTTTTGCGTTAAACCAAGATATTCGGCTACAACAAAAATGTATGTATATTCAAACACAGACCGAATTTCAACCGACTCAACAATTACATCAACCGAGCTTACGGCATCACAAGACTTAGTAAATACATACATCTACATTCTCAAAAGTGATACGGTTCTTGAAGCGGTTATTAAAGACCTTGACCTTAACATTTCCCTTTCTGCATTAAGAAGCGGAATAAGTGCACAGCAAGCCGACAAAACGGTGGCATTTGAGGTTACAGTAACAGCATCAGGACCAAAAACCGCCGCAAAAATAGCAAACTCAATTGCAAAAATTGCTCCAAAGGAAATTGTAAGAGTTGTTAAGGCCGGCGGTGTAGAAATTATTGACTACGCAAAAGTACCTACTAAACCATCATCGCCGAATCTTTCACTCAACATTACAATTGCCGCACTTGCAGCAATGTTCATTTCATTTGTTGCCTTCTTCCTTTATGAATTGTTTGACACAACAATCACAAGTGAAAGAGATATTATCGGTGAATTTGACATTCCTATTCTCGGTACTGTTCCAAATCTTGAAAACAACACAGAAAATTCAAAGTATCCTTCAAAAGATTCAAAAATTGTCGGAACAAAAACAGTCAACAAAAAAAGCGATACTGATTTTGTCCTAAAACCAAGTGACGAAATACTTGAAAACATACAAAATGCGAAGGGAGATGACAAATAATGCTAGGAAAGAATAAAAAAGCCGCACATCACTCTATATCATCAAATGATCATCAAAAACTTTTAAATCAGAACTCAATATTTGCAGTTAAAGAAGCATACAATTCAATCAGAACAAACCTTCTCTTTACTCAACAAGGTGAAAAATGTCCTATATTTGTCGTTACAAGCCCTACTGCTAACAACGGTAAGACAATCAATTCAGCTAACCTTGCAATTAACTTTGCTCAAATGGGCAAAAAGACGCTCGTTATTGATGCGGATATGAGAAACCCATCACTTCACAAGCTTTTCTCATTAAGTTCAAGAAACGGTCTTTCGGAAATTCTTGCAGGCCTTACCGACAACATCACCGTTACAAAAACAGGCATAGAGAATTTATCGATTTTGACATCAGGCAAAATTCCTCCAAACCCTACAGAGCTTCTCTCTTCACCGAGAATGGACAAATTGCTTGATTTTGTAAAAGAACATTATGACTGTGTTTTCATTGATACACCTCCTATTAATATCGTAACCGATGCAACCGTTTTCGCTCAGAAAACAACAGGTTATATTCTCATTGTAAAAACAGACACAACAAATGTTCCTGAACTCAAAGCATCTGTTACAACCCTCCAAAGTATTAATGCAAACATTTTGGGATTTATAATTAACGATACAAACAGCGAGAAGAAAAAATATTACTCTTATTACAGAAAATACAGCAGGAGCTATTCGTATAATTATAAATACACATACGGAAACGATAAAAGATAGTTTTAAGCAGGTGCAATAAAAATGGACAAAAGAGCAAAAACACAATTTTGGCTTGAATTTACAATCGATATTGTTTCACTTGCAGCTTCAACCGGAATTTCGTTTCTGTTTTCAAAATACATTTGGCATAAGGTAGATGAAACAGACACCGTACATCAATGGATTATATATTGTTTGCTCATATTTTCCGCATTTTTACTCAGTTACTTTTTATTCCACACAAATGTTAATATAAAAAGAAGAAGCAAAATTGCAGAAATTGCCAACACTGTCAAAAATGACATTCTTGTATTTTTGATATTTATCGCTTTTCTTGCATTGGTGAAAAGCGAATTAATTAACAGAAGAGTTGTTATAATATCCTCGCTATTTTTGTTTATAACATTTACAACTGTGGGCAGATACTATTTAAAAAGATGGCTTACGGGAGGATATACACAAGCAAATCCAAAACTTGCATCATATGTCGGTGTTTTGACAACAAAAGACAGAGCCGAAGAATTTATATCCGGGTTAAAAGAAGATTGGTCAATCAACATTACAGGCGTTGCTTTGCTTGACAATTTTGTTGAAAACGGCAGATTTACATATGACAAAAATTTTGAATTCGGTTCTGAATACACCAACGAAAAAATAAGAACAAAAAAGAAAATCAGATTTCCGCATGTTGTTGCAAAAGATGTTCCTGTAATTGCAACAGACATTAGATTTATTGATTGGATAAGAAAAACTCCGCTTGATGAAGTTTTCATCAATCTTCCATATTATGAAAGCAGTGATGTGTTTGAAATTGTAGAAGAACTTGAAGGCATGGGCGTTACCGTGCATCTTAATGTTCCGACACTTGACAATATGCTTAACGAAAGCACCTTTAACAATATCAACTGCAAAATCTATTCGGGCTATCCGCTTGCCACATTTGCAGCGGCAGTACACGACAGTACACAACTTGCAATTAAAAGATTTATTGATGTTATCGGTTCGTTGGTAGGAATTATTATATCAATACCTATTATTGCGATAACAGCAATTCCGTTATTAATTGAATCACCCGGTCCTCTTTTTTTCAAACAGGAACGCGTAGGTCAAAACGGCAGATTGTTTAACATTTACAAGCTACGCTCAATGTACAAGGATGCAGAAGAGCGTAAAAAAGAACTTATGGCTCAAAACAAAATGGACGGTTTTATGTTCAAAATGGACAACGACCCAAGAATTACAAAAGTCGGCAGAGTTATAAGAAAGCTGAGCATTGACGAATTACCGCAATTTTTTAATGTTCTTAAAGGCGATATGAGTCTTGTAGGAACAAGGCCTCCTACGGTCAGAGAGTTTGAACAATATGAGAACCGCCACAAACGCCGACTCTCTATGCGGCCCGGAATTACGGGAATGTGGCAGGTAAGCGGAAGATCAAACATCAACGATTTTGAAGAAGTTGTAAAGCTTGATTGTGAGTATATCGACAATTGGAGTTTATGGCTTGATATACAAATTCTCTTAAAAACAGTAAAAGTTATACTCACCCATGAGGGAGCGGAATAAAATAAGTTTTATTTTATAAGAAACAATTAAGGCATATGGTGATACTATGAAAAAAGATAAAACAACAATGCAAGGAAGTCTTATTACAACATTTCGTTGCAATGCTCACTGCAATATGTGCAACATTTGGCAGTGCCCGACAAATCCAAAAGAAGAACTCGACTATCATTATTACGAAAAATTACCTGACGGTTTAAGAATAAACATAACGGGCGGCGAGGCAACTCTCAGAAAAGATATTGATAAAATTTTTGAAAATCTTTATCCCCGTTCAAAACTGCTTGAACTCAGTACAAACGGCTATAATACAGAAAAAATCATTGAACTTGCAAACAAGTACCCTAACATCTTAATCAGAGTAAGCTTAGAGGGCTTGCCAAAACTCAATGATGAAAAAAGAGGAATTAAAGACGGATTTGACCATGCATTAAGAACAATGCTTGAACTAAAGAAAACAAAATGCAAAAACATCGGTTTTTCGGTAGTTATTTCACCTGACAATTATCAGGACTTAGTTCACCTTTATGAATTATGCGTTGCACTCGATGTTGAACTTGGTAACTCTGTTGTACATAATTCATGGTATTTCCATAAAGACAATAACGAAATAACAAGCGATGCCGCTCTTGCCGCACATGAAGAGTTTGTAAAGGCACTTTTAACCTCAAAAAGACGAACTCTTAAAGGCAGACTCAAAGATTACGGCAGAGCATACTTTAATAAAAGTATTCACCGCAGACTTAGGGGCGATGACTTCGGATACAGACCTCCGTGCGGTGCGTTAAAAGACTTTTTCTTTATCGACCCTTGGGGAAATGTTACTCCGTGTAACGGTTCCGGTGAAGAATGGATAATAGGCAACATAAAAGAAGATTCGTTTGAAAATATTATGAATTCCGAAAAAGCAAAAGAAGCTGCAAAAAAAGTTGCCGAGTGTAAAAGAAACTGTGCATTTATTGTAACGGAAAGACATGATATGGTCAGAAGACCTTGGGTACCTATTAAATGGATTTTAAATAACAAAATAAGGATTTCTCAAGGTAAAGATATTTGTTGGTAAAAATAATCGAGGCGTAAAATGAAAATTTGTGTTTTTGGTACAAGAGGATTTCCGAATATACAGGGCGGAGTTGAAAAACACTGCGAAAACTTATATACGCATATGCCAAACGACATTAAATTTGATGTATGCAGAAGAAAATCATATGTAACAACCAACACAACTTTTCCAAATATTAACTTTATTGATATAAGCAACACACAAAAAAGAGGACTTGAAGCAGCATTCCACTCTTTAGCCTCAGCATTTTATGCAATAAAAACAAAACCCGATGCAGTTCATATTCACAATATCGGTCCGGGAATGACCGCTCCGTTATTGAAACTGTTCGGTATAAAAACCGTTCTTACATATCACAGTGCAAACTATGAGCACGAAAAGTGGAACGGTCCGGAAAAACTTATTCTCAGATTTTGCGAACATATTGCACTGAAATATTCTGACAGAATAATATTTGTAAACAAAGAACAAATGGGTAAATATTCTGAAAAAATACAGAATAAATCAGCATATATTCCAAACGGAGTAAATCCTCCTATTAATACAAATGACACATCTTTTTTAAAGCAATTCGGACTTGAAAAAGGAAAATATATAATTTCCGTCGGAAGAATAACACCCGAAAAAGGCTTTGATAAACTCATTGAAGCATTTTACAAATCCGATATAAAAAATGAATATAAACTTGCAATAGTCGGCGGTGTGGAATTTGAAAATGAATACAAAAAACAGCTTGACAATTTAATTCAAGATGACAAGGTTGTATTTACGGGATACGCTTGCGGTGAAAATCTTGCCGAGCTTTACAAAAACGCAAGATTATATGTTTTATCATCATTTAACGAAGGGTTCCCTCTTGTACTGCTTGAAGCAATGAGTTACAATCTCGACATTATTGCAAGTGACATTTCTGCCGCAAAACTTGTAAAGCTTGACGACTCGGATTATTATCCTCCGTCAGATACAAACGAACTCGCAAAAAAAATTAACCAAAAAGTATTATCTGATTTTCATAATAAAAAATATGACTTATCAGAATACGATTGGAAAAAAATCGCCGACAAAACGGCAAGTATATACAAAGAAATGTTACATAATTGAAAGAATGATTTTATGAATAAAAAAATCAAAATCACAGTAGCAGGCACAGGATATGTAGGGCTTTCTATTGCAACTCTTCTCAGCCAACACCACGAAGTGTGGGCTGTTGATATTATTGAGGAAAAAGTTAGCTTGATAAACAGCAAAAAATCGCCTATCCAAGATGAATATATAGAAAAATACCTTGCCGAAAAAGAACTTAATTTAACAGCAACAACAAATCAAGAACAAGCATATACAAATGCGGATTTTGTTGTCATAGCTACTCCGACAAATTACGACAGCGAAAAGAACTACTTTGATACTTCAGCGGTCGAAGCGGCTGTTGAAAGTACAATTAAATATTCGCCAGATGCGATAATTATTATAAAAAGCACAATTCCTGTTGGTTATACAGAAAGAATAAGAAACACTTACAACAATCAGAACATCATATTCAGCCCTGAATTTTTAAGAGAATCAAAGGCTTTATATGACAATTTGTATCCGTCAAGAATAATTGTGGGCACAGACCTTGAAAACAAGGAACTGACACAAAAAGCAAACGAATTTGCCGCTTTGTTGCAGGAGGGAGCAATAAAAGACAACATCCCTACCCTGATTATCGGCTACACGGAAGCTGAAGCGGTTAAACTTTTTGCAAATACATATTTGGCTCTCAGAGTTTCGTACTTTAACGAACTTGACACATATGCCGAAATTAAAGGACTTAACACGCAAGAAATCATCAAAGGTGTATGCCTTGATGACAGAATCGGCGACCATTACAACAATCCGTCATTTGGCTACGGCGGATACTGTTTGCCTAAAGACAGCAAGCAGTTGCTTGCAAATTACAAAGATGTGCCGCAAAACCTTATAAAGGCCATCGTTGACAGCAACGACACAAGAAAAGATTTTATAGCAAATCAAGTGCTTGCGACTGCCGGTTACTCAAAAGGTAACGACAATGTTACAATAGGAATTTATCGCCTGACGATGAAAACAAACAGCGACAACTTCCGCCAAAGCTCAATTCAAGGAGTTATGAAACGACTTATAAACGCAGGAGCAAATGTAATAATTTACGAGCCAACGCTCAAAGAAAAAACATTTTTTGACTTGGAAGTCGTTAACGATTTAAACGAATTCAAAAAGCAGAGCGACACCGTTTTGGCAAACAGATACGACAGTTGCCTTGACGACATAAAATCAAAAGTTTATACAAGAGATATATTTAAAAGAGATTAGGTGACGGTATGAAAATACTGATTATTCGGTGTTTTCCGCAATATATGGAGGTAAAAAACGCCTCCTACAATATTCAGGAAATCGGTCTTGCACGAGCACTTGTTAAAAAGGGACATCAATGTGATATTGTTTTTTGGACCGATAAGGAAGAAAAAGAAGTGCAGGTTGATGTTGATGGAAAAAACAGCATTACCGTATTTTACAGGCAATCAAAAGTATTTTTGAAAAACGCATTTTTTGATATTGACGATTTGATTAAAAAATACGATATTATCGAGCCGAGTGAATACAACCAACTTGCGGCTTGGAAATTATCAAAGAAATATCCCGACAAAACTGTTATTTACCACGGTCCGTATTATTGCGAGTTTAACAAAAGATACAACGCAATGTGCAAAGTGTTTGACAAAATCGTTTTGCCCGCATACAAAAAAAACGGCACAACATTTTTGGTAAAAAGCGACCTTGCAAATGATTTTTTAACTTCCAAAGGTATAAAAAGTGAAAATGTCACTACCGTGGGAGTGGGTATTGACCTTGACGCATTTAAGCAAAGCGATACAAACGAAATTCCTGCCGAAATTAAAGAAATTCAAAATATAAAGGCGGATATCAAACTTCTTTACATCGGAAAAATAGAGGAAAGACGAAATATTCCGTTTTTGTTTGATATTCTAAATGAACTTAAAAACAGAAATGTAAACGCCAAGCTTATAATGATAGGAAACGGCGACGAAGAATATTGCAAAAATTGCTTTGACTATGCAAAAAAATGCGGTGTTTTCGACAGCATTTACCACATAAAAAAGGCAGAGCAAAAATACTTGCAATACGCATACAAAAACACCGATATATTCCTTCTTCCGACAAGATACGAGATATTCGGTATGGTATTATTGGAGGCAATGTACTTTGGCACGCCTGCAATAACAACAAAAAACGGTGGAAGTCAAATGCTGATTGAAAACGGCATTGATGGATATATTATTGATGCTTTTAACAAATCCTTATGGTGCGATAAAATTATCGAAGCCTCACAAAATTCTGCAAAAATTTCACAAAATGCCCATAAAAAGATTACCGAAAAATTTACTTGGGATGTTTTGAGCGACAAATTCATAAGTACATATGAAAAGAAGATAAACAATGAAAATTCTACTTGTTAACAAATTTCACTATCTGCGTGGCGGAAGTGAAAAATATTATTTTGAGCTTGCAAATTTACTGAAAAGTAAAGGCCATACTGTTGCCTTTTTTTCAATGAAGCATCCGGAAAACATAACAACCGGCGACAAGGAATATTTTGTTGACGAAATCGATTTAAACACCGGTTCAAAACTAAAAGCCTTTGATGTTATTTATTCCAAAACAAACAAAAAATTGATGACAAAGGCACTTGATGAATTCAAACCCGATATTGTACACATCAACAATTTTCAGCGTCAGCTTTCAGCTTCAATCATAGACGCAATTAAGGAAAAAAACATTCCGATTGTTATGACGGCACACGATTTGAACCCGATTTGTCCTGCAAGCATTATGCTTTATGACGGCAAGCCATGTGAGGATTGTTTAACTAAAGGTTACACACAGTGTATTAAGAAAAAATGCAACAAAGGTTCAACACTCAAAAGCATTATTGGATATGCAGAAAAGAAATATTACGACTGTCACAGAGTTTTCAAAAAAGTTGACTGCATTATTTCTCCAAGCGAATTTAACAAAAATCAATTTATCAAAGGAAAACTTAATTGCAATGAAATAAAGGTTTTGCACAATTTTGTAAACGAAAGTGAACACAAGAAATATGTGCTTGGTGATTATGCCTTTTATTTTGGCAGACTTTCAAAAGAAAAAGGCATATTGAATTTAGTTGAGGCAATCAAGGATATTCCCGACTCAAAGCTACTCATTGCCGGCGACGGACCGGAAAGAGAAAATATCGAAGCTTATATTGAAAAGCACAATTTGGGTGACAGAATTACGCTTTTGGGCTATCAAAATCAAGATAATATAAGGGAATACATAAGAAATTCAAGATTTATTGTTGTTCCGTCAATTTGGTATGAAAACTGTCCTTATTCGATATTGGAAACGCTTGAAATAGGCAAACCTGTTATCGGTAGTCGTATAGGCGGTATTCCCGAGCTTATAGAAGACGGCAAAAATGGTTTTTTGTATAAATCAGACAGTGTATCTGAATTAAAAGAAAAAATGCAGGAACTGTTTGTAAATGATGAAAAAGTCATAGATTTTTCAAACAATTCGAGAAAACTCTACGAAAAAAATTACTCACCAAATGCTTATTATAACAATTTGATGATAATATATAATGAAGTAAAAAAATAAACAGAAAGATAAATTTAAACAATGAAATTAAATCTTTTAAAGGCATGGTATTCATTATTAATAACATTTTTTATATGCTGCGAAAGGCTTGAATTTTTAAAACCGATTGACGGTATGCATATAAAACATTATTTATTAATGATTACAATCGTTTTAAGTTTAATAGTTCTTAACGGAAAAAAATTAAAACAAGTCAAAGAATTTATACCCGTATTTGTTTCGGCAGGAATACTGTATATAATATCTCTCGCTTTTCAAATAAAAGAAGGAGCGTTTAAAAGATTCTCATTAGAAGAAGTGTACTATTTCATCATCCCTCTGATTTTTGCAATTATACTGCTTAACAGTACTGCAAAGAATTATTTAGATGATTATATAAATCTTATGTTCAATGTTTCAATACTGAGCTTAATATATATTTTTATTTCATCAGGCAACTTTTCTTTAGGCAATTTTATTGCTCTGTTTAACTTAAAAAATCTTTTTATAGATTCAACTTCACCTATTAAAGAATCCGATTTAAGTATTTATTTTACAATCTTTTATATTTATTACAGTTACAAAAATGACCGTAAACGGAGAATTGCAGCATTTATATTCAGCTTTTTAAGTTATAAGAGATTTTCCGTTTTATTTGTAATTTTGTGTGCCGTATTTTTAAAATTTATTCCACGACACAAAAAAGTTCCAAAACTTATATATTATTTTGCAATAATTGCATTTATTATTGCACCGTTTGTTGTTTATTATATGTGTGATGATACATTTGTAAGTTGGTTTTACAGGAAAACAGGAGTTGATTTCAACTATTTTACAATGTCAAGACTTGAAATTATCAATGCGGTAATTGACGCCCACCTTACAAATTACGGATTGGGAACAACAAGTTACTTCCTTGAAAGCAGAGGTCGTACCGGTCAATTTAATATGCACAATGATATTTTAAGAATATATATGGAAACAACAATTATCGGTACAATTACCTTTACATATTCTTATTTTAAAATTACAAAACATAATATATATGAATTTATAATAATGCTTTTCATTTTCTTCGAACTGTTTGTTGCACATTTTCTTGCAAGTGGCACGATTACACTTTGGATACTTACATTTATGATTTTAATGCAAATGAATATTGACGAAGAAAGTTACAAGAAAAAGCTTGTTCAAATTGCAGAAGAAAACAAAGCCCCAAAAGCTATTGCTTAATTAAAAAAAAGAAGAAAAACTTATGAAACAAAGTTCAAAAGTAAACTATCTATTTAATGTAAGCTATCAGGTTTTTGCTTTACTCGTTCCGCTTATAACAACGCCTTATCTTTCAAGAGTTCTCGGTGCGGACGGAATAGGTACATACAGTTACACATATTCTATTGCAAAATATTTTTGGCTCGCTTCTGTTATCGGCATTTCTACATTAGGCACAAAAACAATAGGCATATGGCAGGAATCAAAAGAAAAAAGAAGCGATGAATTTTGGAATATCTTATCTCTTAAGGCTGTTCTTTCAACAGTTATGCTGGTAAGTTACTTTATTTATGTTATTTTTGCCGCAAAAAACAAAACTATTGCCGCATTACAAAGCATTTATTTATTTGGTGCAGCCATAGATATTTCTTGGTTCTATCAAGGAATGGAAGATTTTAAAAAAATCAGCATTAGAAATTTTATTACCAAAATTTTAAGCGTTATATGTATATTCCTTTTTGTAAAAAATAAGAATGACTTACCTATATATATAATATGTCACGCCGGCTTTTTGTTTTTAGGTATATTAATTGTTTGGTTTCCTATAAAAAAATATATTTATCCACCAAAATTTAAAAATTTAAAGCCTTTCAAATGGTTTTTACCTGCACTTATTCTTTTCCTTCCTAACAATGCAACAGAGTTTTATTCGGTAATAGACAAATCAATGATAGGTTGGATAACCGGCTCAATGGCCCAAAACGGGTACTATGAACAAGCTTTTAAAATGATTAATATGCTTATGACGGTAATTACAACCTTAAGCATTGTTATGGTACCGAAAATTTCAAGAGAATTTAATAACGGAAATAAAGATGTTGTTATCAAAGCATTAAGCAAATCCTTTAAGTTCGCATTTTTTTTAGGTATGCCTATGTCTTTAGGTCTTGTACTTATTGCTCCTATTTTTGTCCCGTGGTTCTTCGGCAATGATTTTTCAGAGGCAATACCTATTTTACAAATACTCAGCTTTTTATTTATATTTACAGGAATAAGCAGCGTTACGGGCATTCAATACTTAATTTCTACAAATCAAACAATCAAACATATTATCATTATGCTGTGCGGCTTAATAGTAAATGTTGTCCTAAACATTATTTTTATATCAAAATATCAAGCCATAGGTGCAGCAATAGGCTCATTTGTTTCAGAAGCAACAATAATGATTTTGGAATTAGCATATTTACATTTTACAAAGCAATACCACATTAAAAATTTTTTGATAAACAGCAAGAACTTTACCATCTCAACACTAATAATGGGCTTAGCAGGCTTTGTAATTATAAAATTATTGCCAAGCACAGTATTAACAATGGCAATAGCAATATTCATATGTGCGATTGTTTACATTGGTTGCTTAATTCTGCTCAAAGAAGAATTCATCATTAATGAAATAAAAACAATTATCAACAAAATAAATAGGCATAAAAATACTCCTTGACTTTCATCAAGGAGTATTTGCATTTTACAATCCAAAGAAGTCTTCGACATTTTTGATACTGTTATATTTTCGTGAGGTGAGTTTGTTTTTGCCTTGGCTTATTGTTTGATTATTTTTATCAATAGTAAGTTCATCCGATTCACCGTCGGAGGTGCTTATTGTGAGCTTATTTCCATCAATCTTAAATTCACCTTTATTTGTTGAAACGACCCAATCTTGCTCCCCCGTTTTGGAATAATCGGTTGAAGTAAATGTTCCGTCACTGTTAAACTTAAATGCTGAAATACTGTAACTGTCTGCATCGTTATACGGAGCGGTATACCAGTATGTATTATAAATATAATCTGCCGTTCCTTCCTTTTTAGTGGTACTTTCGGTTGAAGTCGTTTTTTCAGTGGTTGTTTCATTCAATGAATGGTCGAAAACCTTATCACTTACATCGGCAGTAGTATTACCGGAAAAATTAATCGTCTTATAATAAGTATATCTGTTATCATCATTATAGTTTGAAAATGTCATCTCAAATGTATATGTATAATTTCCGGATTTATCAAGATTAAGACTTTTTGCATCAAAAAAGATACATCTGAACGAATTGTCGACATTCTCGGTATAATTATAATTCGATGAAACAGCCTCTTGCTTTTTTATTGTTTTTTCATTAACTTCACCGTTATAAAGATTAACGCCGTGAATATACTGAATTGATGAGGAGTCCTTGATAGTCACATAAACAATTTGTTCATTCTCATTAATTACCCCATATCCGGACGAAAAAGAAAGTTTAGGCTTATCGATTGCACTGTTTTTTCCGTAAAAGAATAAATATGAACCTACACCTGCCCCGACAATTATAACGAGAGATAAAATAACAGCAAGTATTTTAGTTAACACTTTATTATTCTTTTTTCGTTTTGAAGAATATACATCCTCATAAACATTACTCTGATTTGTAAGAAGGACATAATCTGAATTTTTATTGACTGTTGCGCCGCAATTTGGGCAAATACTTGATTCCTTTTCAACCCTTGCACCGCAATTTTTACACTTCATATTTTCACCTACTATAATAATGTATAAAATAACTATATCGGTTTTGATTTTATTTGTCAACAATACTTGCAAAAATATTCAAAAAATTATTGACAAATATACTCGATTGATGTATTATATACACGGTTAGCGAGGACTAACCTTTACTTTAGCCAATCAAGTTAGTCCTGACTAACTTTAATTCAGTTATAAAAGTTAGCACAAACTAACTAAAGGAGATAATTTTATGATGCCATTAAAACTTGCAGGCATTGGTGAAGAATTGACCATAATCAGAATTGCGGGACTCCCTGCCGTTAAGGCACACCTTGCGGATCTCGGCTTTGTTGTGGGTGCAAACATTACTGTCATTTCAAGCGTTGACGGTAACTTGATTGTCAATGTAAAAGGCAGCAGAATTGCACTCGGCGAAGATATGGCAATGAAAATTTTTGTTTAATATTTATTTATATAGGAGGAAAAATATGAGAACGCTCAAAGATGTAAAAATCGGCGAAACCGTAAAAGTTGTTCGTATTCACGGCGAAGGCGCACTTAAACGCAGAATTATGGATATGGGCATCACAAAAGGCGTAGAGGTTTATGTAAGAAAGGTTGCTCCTCTCGGAGACCCTATTGAGATTACCGTAAGAGATTACGAGCTTTCACTCAGAAAAGCCGATGCAAAACTTATCGAAGTTGAATAATTTTTTTAGCACAAGAGTTAGTTGCAACTAACTAAGAAAGGATGAAAACAAATGGGTATTAAAATTGCTCTTGCCGGTAACCCTAACTGCGGTAAAACAACCTTGTTTAACGCACTCACGGGTTCAAACCAATATGTAGGTAACTGGCCGGGTGTAACAGTAGAAAAAAAGGAAGGCAGACTCAAGAAGCACAGTGAAGTAACAATCACCGACCTTCCGGGTATATATTCCCTCTCCCCTTATACAATCGAAGAAATCGTTGCAAGAGATTATCTCATCAACGAAAAGCCTGACGCCGTACTTAACATCATCGACGGCACAAACCTTGAAAGAAACCTTTACCTCACAACACAGGTTGTTGAACTTGGTATTCCGGTTGTTGTTGCCGTAAATATGATGGATATTGTAAGAAAGAACGGCGACAAGATTAACATTGAAGAACTTTCACGCCAGCTTGCCTGCCCTGTATACGAAATTTCGGCACTTAAAGGCACAGGTATTAAGGAAGTTGCAAATGCGGCTATTGAGGCGGCAAGCAAAGAGCCTACTGAGCCGCAGCACAAATACAGCGGTGTTGTTGAACACGCTTTGGCTCACATTGAAGAAGCTGCTTTGCATTCAATGCCCGACAATCAACAGCGTTGGTACGCAATCAAGATTTTTGAAGGCGACGAAAAAGTTCTTGAACAAGTAAAGATTGACTCTGCAACACTTGCACATATCAAAAACGATATTGAAAATGCAGAGAAAGAACTTGATGACGATGCTGAATCAATCATCACAAACGAGAGATACCTCTACATTGCATCAATCATCAAGAGCGTATATACAAAGAAAAACAAAGGCAAGTTGACAACTTCCGATAAGATTGATAAAATTGTTACAAACAGATTTTTAGGCTTGCCGATTTTTGCCGGTGTTATGGCACTTGTTTACTTCATCTCTATGAAATGGATCGGTTCTATGGGTACAGATTGGGTAAACGATGTTCTCTTTGGTGAATGGGTGCCAAATCTCATTCAAAAAGGTCTTGAGGGCAGAATTGCAGATTGGCTCTACGGTCTTATCCAAGACGGTATCGTAGCCGGTGTAGGTGCGGTTCTCGGCTTCGTTCCGCAGATGATTGTATTGTTCCTCTGCCTTGCATTCCTTGAGGGATGCGGTTATATGAGCCGTGTTGCATTTGTAATGGACAGAATTTTCCGCAACTTCGGTCTTTCGGGTAAATCATTCATTCCTATGCTTATCGGTACAGGCTGCGGCGTTCCTGCCGTTATGGCTTCTCGTACAATCGAAAACGAGCGTGACCGCCGTATGACAATTATGACAACAACATTCATTCCTTGCTCTGCTAAGCTTCCTATCATCGGACTTATCGCAGGTGCATGCTTCGGCGGAAGCGGTTGGATAGCAACTTCGGCTTACTTCATCGGTGTTGCCGCTATCATCGTTTCGGGTATTATGCTCAAGAAAACAAAGATTTTCTCAGGCGACCCTGCTCCGTTCGTAATGGAACTTCCGGCATACCACTTGCCGACAGTAGGCAGCGTGCTCCGTTCAACTTGGGAGCGTGCTTGGTCATTCATCAAAAAAGCAGGTACAGTTATCACACTTGCAACAATCCTCATCTGGTTCTTGCAGGCATTCACCTTTAAGGGCGGATTCCAAATGACAGACGATATGGACATTTCAATTCTTGCATACATCGGCAAGGCGTTCTGCTGGTTGTTCGTTCCACTCGGTTGGGGTGGTTGGAAACCTGCCGTTGCAAGCGTTACAGGTCTTATCGCAAAAGAAAATGTTGTTGGTACATTCGGTATTCTCTATCACTTTGCAGGCGAACTTGCAGAAAACGGTGATGAAATCTGGGGCAACTTTGCAAAGGACCTCAATGCACTCAGCGGCGGACATGCAAGCCTCGCAGCTTACAGTTTCCTCATCTTCAACCTTTTGTGTGCTCCTTGCTTCGCAGCTATCGGTGCTATCAAGAGAGAGATGAACAACGCAAAGTGGACTTGGTTTGCTATCGGTTATCAGTGCGGATTTGCTTACATTATCGGTCTTATCGTATATCAGTTCGGCATCGCATTTGCAGGTGCACCGAATGTTATCGGTTTGATTGCTGCAATTGTTCTTACCGTAGGTATCCTCTACTTGCTCTTCAGAAAGAATAAGTATGACGACAACAAATTGACAGTTAAATCAAAGTAATTTATTACATAACAAAACGAGGTGATTCTTGTGATTGAATTTCTAAAACAAAATATGTACACAATCATTGTGCTTGCCGTACTTATAGTTATAGTTGCTCTCATCATAAGAAGTCTTGTAAATAAAAAAGGCGGAGGCTGTACAGGAGATTGCTCCTCCTGCGGCGGAAGCTGTTCATCGGCAGGCGGTTCAAAATATATGGTGAAAACAACGCTTGTAGTTGACGGAATGATGTGCTCGATGTGCGAAAGCCATTTGCAAGACGCAATTAGGGCGAACTTTGATGTGAAAAAAGTGAAGGCAAGCCACCAAAAAGGCACAATAATCATCATAAGCAAACACCGCCTCGATGAAGAAAAACTGAAGAATGTAATTAGAGAAACAGGCTACACATTACAAAATATACAATTCGAATTAGCAAAATAGTAATCCCTTCCAAACACAGCCGGTTACTCTTTTACAATACCAAAGCCCGTGCAGACATCCCACTGCACGGGCTAAAATTATATAGGAATTTATAAATGACATTTTGACAAATAATTTGCTGTCAATGAGATATAACCACGATTATTGCTTGCTATACCTGCCCAATCAAGCATTGCAGATAAAACAAAAACAGGATCATAAGTTGACTCGCCATAAGATTTTTTAAAATAATTAATAGCAATAGCACCCATAACAGTATCATCGGTACACTTACCATAACCAACTTTGTCCTCTTTACCGTGACCGTTTCCCTTTGGTGCTGAATAATTATTAGACTTCAAAAGCAAATCAACAATCACATCAAAAACAGAATAACTGAATGGGAATGTTTTTTGACTAAGCTTATCACTAACAAAAGTTTTACCGTCAGACGAGGCGAAAATTGTACACGGCTTTCCGTCAAGCAAACTGATAGTGACTACACCATTATTCTCATATAGCTTTCTTCTAATAATTTCAGACGGTACATTACTATTGTAATTTATATTACCAAATTTATTCTTATCAAACTTCATTGGCTCATCCTCCTTAGAAGTATTTAAATCTAACGCATCAAGCAAATTATTAAGCTTTCTTTTTACTGTTGGATATGAAATGTTTAGTTCTTCACCAACAGTTTTAATATTTCCCTTGTTTTTTAAAAAACATTCTAAGAACTCTTTTTGTTCATCTGATAAAAAATCATATTTTGAGAAAGGCTTACTTACCGAATACTCTGATTTGCAATCATTACATATTAACCTAACAGCAGAAAGTTCGCCATTACAAACCGGACACTTTTTAAAATTAAATTCTTTCATAAAATCATCTCTCCTTGTCTACAATATAGCATATTGTTTATAGAATGTCAACACTCGATATTAAAAAAATTAATATCGAGTGTTGATTGTACATTAAATTCTTTTTAAAGGAGAGTTTTACCTTTTAACCCCTCAGTCGCATATAAAATGCGACAGTTTCCCTTTATAGCATTAAAAGGGGAGCCTTAGTCGGTTTGTATAATTTATATTTATTTTGTGTGTTCATCAAGGGTGAGGTAATAGGCTTTGAGGAAGTGGTCGGAGAAGTATTTTACCTCCGGCATATCTATATCGGCGATTTTTTGTTCCTGTGCCTTGAGGGCAATGTCAAATTCCCTATTGCCCATTCTGTTTTCCTCAATGCACTTGATGAGAGCCGAGATTTTGTCGGCAGCCTTAACAAGTTTCCACAACTCTTTTTCGTCCTCGTTCGGCTTGAACAAAGAGTTATATTCTGCCCTGTAATCATCAGGGAGCATTGCAAGAAGTCGTTGACCCGCAACAGCCTCTATATCCTTATAAACACTTTTTATATCATCATTATAATACTTAACGGGAGTTGGCATATCGCCTGTGATAACCTCGGTTGTATCGTGATACAACGCAAGCACGGCAACACGGTTTTCGTCATAATCCTTACCAAATTCCTTTTTGCCGATAAGTGCAAGTGCGTGTGCAATAACAGCAACGCTGTGGCTGTGCTCGGCAATATTTTCCTTTTGAGTATTCGGCATAAGTGCCCAGCGGTCAATATACTTCATTCTATTGACCATTGCGAAAAAGCTGTAATTATCACTCATCGTCTTCACTCGCCTTAATATCAATTCCAAGTTCGCCGAGTTGAACATCATCAATATATGACGGAGCACCACTCATAAGCTCACTTGCATTTTGTACCTTAGGGAATGCGATAACATCACGGAGCGAATCAGCACCGCAGATGAGCATTGCAAGACGGTCAAGACCGATACCCATACCACCGTGAGGCGGAGCGGCATAGTGATAAGCATCAACAAGGAAGCCGAACTTTGCATCAATTTCTTCCTGCTCCATTCCGAGAAGTTCAAACATCTTGGTTTGAAGCTCGCAATCGGTAATTCTCATTGAGCCTGATGAAAGTTCTGTGCCGTTGAGTACAAGGTCAAACGCCTGTGCCTTAACCTTTGACTTGTCGGTGTCGAGATACTGAATACTCTCCTCCATAGGCATTGTGAACGGATGGTGAGCGGCAACCCACTCGCCTGTTTCCTCGTCCATTTCAAAGAACGGCATTTCTGTAATCCAAAGGAAATTCCACTTGCCCTGAGGAATAATGTCAAGTTCTTTGGCAACTGCAAGACGAAGTGCACCCATAATTGTGAGAGCCTTGCGTGTTTTGTCGCTTACGATAAGAACAACATCGCCCTGCTCTGCACCGAGAGTTGAAAGGAGTTCTTCAAGTTCGCCGTCCTTGAGGAATTTTGCAAACGAGCAATTTGGTGTTTCATCTGCCCAACGAACATAAGCAAGACCCTTTGCGCCGATACCCTTTGCAAAATCTGTGAGCTTGTCAATTTTCTTTCTTGTGTATGTTGAAGCGGCATTTTTTGCAACGATAGCCTTAACAGCACCACCGTCTGCAATTGCACTCTTAAACACAACAAAATCGGTTTTGTCTGCCCAATCGGAAATATCCTCGATAAGCATATCAAAACGGGTGTCAGGCTTGTCAGAACCGTATTTGTTCATAGCATCGGCAAAAGTCATACGAGGAAGCGGAGCATCAATGTTTACATCAATGGTTTCCTTCATAAGTTTTGAGATAAAGCCCTCTGCCATATCCATAATATCGTCGCAATCAACGAAACTCATTTCAAGGTCGATTTGAGTAAATTCAGGCTGACGGTCTGCACGCAAGTCCTCATCACGGAAGCAACGGGCAAGCTGAATGTATCTGTCAAAGCCTGCAATCATTGTAAGTTGCTTATAAATCTGCGGTGACTGCGGCAAAGCATAGAACTTGCCGTTGTGAATTCTTGACGGAACAACATAGTCACGAGCACCCTCCGGAGTTGACTTAATCATCATCGGAGTTTCTATCTCGATAAAGTCGTTTGCATAGAAATACTCTCTTGCAATCTTTGCAATTTCATGACGCATAAGAATATTCTTTGTAAGTTTTTCGTTACGAAGATTGAGGTATCTGTATTTAAGAGTGGTTTCGTCACCGACTTTCTCGCTCTTTTCAATCTCGAAAGGAGGAGTTTTTGCCTTTGAAACAATACGAAAATCGTTTACGATAACCTCGATTTCGCCCGTCGGAATATCCTTGTTCTTGCTTTCTCTCTCTGCAACAACGCCTGTTGCGGCAACAACATATTCACTTCTTACCGACTGTGCATCGGCAAAAATTGCTCTGTCTGTTTGGTCGTTGAATGAAAGCTGAATGATACCTGTTCTGTCACGCAAATCAATAAAGATGAGGTTGCCCAAATCTCTTTGACGCTGTACCCAGCCAAAAACAGTGATTGTTTGACCTACATTTGAAATGTCAAACTTTGCACAATAATCTGTGCGTTTCATACCCTTAATTGAATTAGTCATTATTTTGTCCTCCGAGAAACAGTGAATTAAAATCGAACGCCTCGCCGTTGATTTCCAAATCTTTAAGCTGACTGTCGAGTGTTATGCTGTAAAAACCCGAAACAAAAGTTTCAAGGCTGATATCGCTTTGCTCGCCCGTTGCCATATCCTTGAGGAGCGCCGATTTTGTATCCACCTCATTGTCGCCGATAACAACATTGTATTTTGCATTAATCTTGTCGGCATATTTCATCTGCGCACGGAGTGATCTGCCGTTCAAATCATAAACAACGCTGTATCCCTCGTCGCGCATATCTTTTGCAATTTCCACCGCTTTGAGAGTTGCCTTGTCGCCCATGGCAACGATGAACAAATCAGGACGGGACGGTTCAGGGAATTCGCAACCCTGTGCTTCCATAACAAGTTGAAGTCGTTCAAGTCCCATAGCGAAGCCGAGTGACGGTGTGTGCTGACCGCCGAGTTCCTCAATAAGTCCGTCATATCTGCCGCCGCCACAAACAGTGCCCTGTGCACCGATAGAATCGGCAACAAATTCAAATACGGTTTTTGTATAATAATCAAGTCCTCTTACGATTTGAGGATTTACGATATATTCGATATTCATTGCGTCAAGGTAGCTCTTTGTCTTTTCAAAATGCTCCTTGCACTCGTCACAAAGATAATCAAGAACAACCGGAGCGTCTTTTGCAATTTCGCTGCAAACAGGACTTTTACAATCCAAAATACGCATTGGGTTGCGGTCAAGTCTGTCACGACAGGTATCGCAAAGTTCGTCAACTCTTGAAGCAAAATATTCCTTGAGTGCTTTGTGATATTCCGCACGGCATGTTGGACAGCCGATTGAATTAAGTTCAAGGTGCAAATCCTTTACGCCGAGTTCATCAAAAATCTGCTTTGCAAGAGCAATCATCTCTGCGTCTGCAAGCGGTGAAGTTGCACCGAAGCACTCAATGCCGAATTGGTGGAATTCACGAAGTCTGCCTGCTTGCGGCTTTTCGTAACGATAGCAAGAAGTGAGATAGCAAATCTTTTGAGGAAGAGCCTCGTTTGAAAGACCGTTTTCCAAAAACGATCTTGCCGCACCTGCTGTGCCCTCCGGACGAAGAGTGATTGAACGACCGCCCTTGTCGTCAAATGTGTACATCTCTTTTTGTACAACATCTGTTGTATCACCCACACCTCTTTGAAAAAGCTCGGTATGTTCAAACACAGGAGTTCTCATTTCCTTGTAGCCGAAATTTTCGGCAACTGTGAGGCAAGTAGCCTCAATATATTGATTTTTGTACACTTCGGACGGCAAGACATCCTTTGTGCCCTTAATAGCTTTTGTTATAAGTGCCATAGCTGTTCTCCTATATACAACATTTGAGGTGCAAGTTTTTCTTGCACCTCGTTATTACAATTTATGAAATTACTTTTTTTGATTATATCTTGGGTTAACGATTTCTCTCCATTCAAAGTCGCCTCTTTCAACACCTCTGATAAGTGCCTCGGCAGTAGCGATGTTTGTTGCAAACGGAATATTGTGCACATCGCAAAGGCGAAGCAAATCGTTATCGTTAGGTTCGTGAGGTTTTGGATTAAGCGGATCTCTGAAGAAAATCAAGAGGTCGATTTCATTGCACGCAATACGGCTTGCAATCTGCTGTCCGCCGCCCTGTGCGCCGCTCAAAAAGCAATTAATTTCCAAGCCTGTTGCTTCTTTTACAAGCTTGCCTGTTGTGCCCGTTGCGCAAACATCGTGTCGACTGATAATTCCGCAGTATGCAATGCAAAACTGAACCAAAAGTTCTTTTTTTGCATCATGTGCTATAAGTGCAATGTTCATAATACCCTCTCCTAAATTAAAAGTTATCATAATATCTCATTTTAAATCTTTATATTATATATAATACCATATTATAGCGAATTTTCAAGATTTTTTTGAAGTTTTTTACTGCAAAAGAGTAGAATCGGTCTTTGCTTTCTCCTCCTCCTTATTATTGCTGTAATAATAATCTATAATCGCCGCAGTGATTTCCGCCGTTGACGAACCTGAGCCTGCTGTTTCGATAGACGAACCGATACTGATTTCGGGATTATCATACGGAGCAAATGTAATAAGGAAACCGTTATTATGCTTAATGCCGTTTACAACTACCTGAGATGTACCGGTCTTACAAGCCGTTTTAACGCTGAGCTTATTAAACACCCTGTTAGGTCCGCCGTAAAGTGATACACGACGCATACCCGATTTTACAATATCAAAAGTCTTTTGACTTACACCTGTTTCTTCTTCAACCGTTATGCCTGTTTCGTTAACAGCACCTGTTGCGGAAGAAATTTTTGATTTTACAAAATGAGTTTTGTATCTTGTGCCTCCGTTTGCAATAGTTGCACAATAATTGGCAAGCTGAAGCGGAGTCAAAAGGTTGTCGGACTGACCGATGGCACACTGAACGGTATCGCCCGGTCGCCAAACCATATCAAACTTTTTTCTGTACTCAGGACCTGCCATAATACCCTTTGATTCGGGAATCTCAACACCTGTTTTTTGACCCAATCCAAACATCTTGCCGTACTTGTTCATAAGGTCAATACCGAGTCGTTGAGAAGTGTTGTAAAAGAAAATATTGCAAGAATGTTCAAGTGCACCCTCAACATTAAGTCCGCCGTGAGTGCCTGTGCACTTAAAGGTCATATCCGAAATTTTAAAAGTATGGTCACAATAGAAATAGGTATCTCTCGTAATTTTGCCTTCCTCAAGTCCGGCAACAGCCATAAGCGGCTTAAAGGTTGAACCGGGAGCAAAGGCACTCATTGCAAAACGGTTGAAAAGCGGCTTTTTACTGTTTGAAGCAAGTTTTTTATAATCGGAATAATATTCATCCAAATTAAAAGTTGGATAGTTTGCCGCAGACAAAATTTCACCGCTGTGAACATCCTCAACAACAACGGCACCGGTTGCGACACTTGAAGTTTTAAGACAGATTTTGCGAAGCTTTTGCTCTGCGATTTTTTGCATATCTTTATCAATGGTCAAAACTATTGTATCTCCCTGAACAGGTTCTTTGGTAATAGTTTCCGTAATATTTCCCTCAGCATCGATTGTAACAGTCTTTTCACCGGGAGTGCCTCTCAAATCGCTTTCGCACGCTTTTTCAATACCGGATTCGCCTATTTCATCATTAATGCCGTATCCGCTGTCCTTAAGTTCGGCATATTCTTCGGCGTTTATTTTTCTGACAGTACCGATAATGTGCGAAGCAAGTGACGGGTCGATATACGAACGATATGCCACAACCTGAACATCGGCACCTCTGTACATAGCTTTGTTTTCCTTAACTTGAGCAACGGTTTTGTCGCTGACATCATCGGCTATTGTAACAGGATTCGAAACAGAAAAAAGACACCTTGTAAGCTCATATCTAATATTACCGATAGCAAGAGCAGTCTTGGTATCATACTTTTCAAGTCCGTATTTTTCAACCATCGCATCAAAGCAGTTTTGTGCGGTAGCATATGCTTGAAGATTGAACATATCCTTACTTTTCATCGTTTTTATAGCCGACTCGTAATTTTCATCGTCTTTTTTTGTAAAAAACTTAATCTTGCCGTTCTTACCTATTTTAAGCGGAAGATTATGCACATATTCTTCTTTATTTTTGTTAAAAACTTTTATTAAATTTATTACAATCGCATTTCTCGCATCATTGTTTTTTGCACTCGGAAAATATGCGGCATCAAGAATAATACTGTTTCCCTTGCGATTTGTAACAAGAGTATTACCGTTACGGTCAACAATTTCTCCCCTTGCCGCTTCAATAGATACGGTATAGGTTTTGACAGCACTGCTTTGAGCAACATAGTATTCGTTATTCTTTATTTGAATATTGTAAAGGTCATAGCCAAAACCAAGCAAGGTTGCAATTACCAAAATAACGGCAACAACTGTTCTTGAACTTTTATATCTGTTACCCACTGCATGCTCTCCTTTCCTAAAATCTTGTTATGTTAATATTATGCTTTATTGAGCTTTCTTTTAAGCGGAACAAAAGCAATATTCATCACAACAGTCATAACAGCCGTATAGAAAAAAGACGGCAAATAAAAATTAAAAAATGCAACTCCCGAACCGTCGCCGCCTTTTATCAGCACAAAAATGAGCCAATAAATAAGCACATAAAGGAAGGTGAACAACACCGCTCCGACAGTGCCGACCCAAAAAGTCGCCCTGAAAAGGTGCGTTACAAGCACACTCATAATATAGCACGAAGCCATTATAAACAAGCAGTTAAATCCCATATGATGTGCCGCAGTTATATCCCACAAAAGGCCTGCAAACAAGCCGATAAGAGCCGCCGTTTTTTCATCCTCGTCAAGTGACAAAAGCACAGCCGCAGGAATAAGAAAGAAACATCTTGCACCGCCGATTTCAAACCACAATCCGCCGACATTTTGAAGCAGCGAAAGCACGGCGATAATCACGGCATAAACGACATATTTAATTGTTCGTTCCTTTTTTGTGAGTTCCATTGATTTTCCTTAATTCTTGTAATCCGTAAGTATAAAGCACGTGTTTATTTCTTCTATTGAAGCACCCGGCGTAATGATTGCATAAGACGAAATATCGGTTGACTCGTCTGCAATTTCATCAACAGTGCCGATAATCAATCCTTTTGGCACTGTTCCGCCGATACCTGCGGTGCAAATAATAGATTCGTTTGTTATTTTTGTTGCGGCATCAAGATTTGCCATTTTGCACTTGTTATCCTTTGCAAGCGTTGCATTGCCTGTAACATAAGATATTTCGTTTGAAATAATCTCATAAGCGGAAACATTAAAATCCGGGTCAAGTATGGTCTTAATAACACTGTAAGTAGGATAAGCCTTGTCCACAACGCCGACAAGATACTTGCCGTACATAACTGCATCACCGACCGCAACACCGTTGACCGTTCCCTTTGACACGGTAAACGATTTGTATATATCCGCACTGTCCCTGCCGATAACGGACGCCTCAACAAACTTAAAATCCTTGTGTTCTTCTTTAACGCCAAGGAAATCTTTGTAAAGTTCATTTTGTCTTTTCAGGTTTTCGTAATCAACAAGTTGTGACTGAAGATCTCCGATTTGCGATTGCAAATTTTGTATTTCTTTTTCATACTGAGCGTTGCCGCTTACATTACCCGAAATTTTATCGATACCGTTTGATATTTTTTGTGCAACATAATGAGCCGGATAAAACATCGTACCGACAACGGTTGACTGTGCGGTTTCGCCGTGACCGTTTGCGGCGGCAATAAGTGCACCGATTAAAAACACGGCGATTATGCTCACAACCAATTTAAACGGTTTTGTCTTAAATAAATTTTTCATACTATTTCACTTTTCTTATCTTGCCTGACGAAGCTTGATTGATGTGCCGAGTGCAACACAATCGTTTGAATTTTCAGGAACAATAATAGGAATTTTAATCTCATTTTCAATCAAATCACGGAGTCCGCGAAGTTGACTTGCACCGCCTGTAAGATATATACCTCTGTCGATAATATCTGCGGCAAGTTCCGGCAAAGTAACTTCGAGCGTTTCTTTAATTGCGGCAATGATTTGACTTACAGGTTCTTCAAGGACCGAACGAATATCCGATGATGTAATTTCAACACTTCCCGGAAGTCCGTCGTTAAGATTTCTGCCCCTTACTTCCATAGCCGCCTCACCGTCGTATTCCATAGCAGAGCCTATTTTAAGTTTAATATCCTCTGCTGTACGCTCGCCGATAAGGAGATTATGCGTTTTACGCATATACGAAACTATTGCGTCATCCATAGCTTCACCGCCGACCTTAATGCTGTTGCAACACGCAATACCGCCAAGCGACAACACGGCAACATCAGTTGTACCGCCGCCGATGTCAATAATCATTGAGCCTGTTGCCTCATATACGGGAAGGCCTGCACCGAGAGCCGCCGCCATAGATTCCTCTATGAGCTCAACCTCTTGGGCACCTGCCGAACGAACAGCATCCTCTACCGCTCTGCGTTCAACCTCCGTTACATCCGACGGAACGCAAACAACAACTCTTGTTTTTGTAAAAACATTGCGTGATGTTGAACGGTCCATAAAATCGTGAAGCATATCGGCTGTCATATCAAAGTCGGCAATAACACCGGCTTTCATAGGGCGAACCGCAACAATGGAGCCCGGCGTTCTGCCAATCATTTTCTTTGCCTCATTGCCTGTTGCAAGCACCCTCTTTGATTTTACATCAACAGCAACAACAGACGGCTCGTTAATTATTATATGACCCTTTTTATCGGTTACTTTTGTATTTGAAGTACCGAGGTCAATACCTATATCTCGTGAAAAAAGCATTTTAAATCCCGCTTTCCTAATTAAATTTCATATCAATTAATTATTATATAATATAAAATAACTAATCTCAACAAATATTTTAAAAATTAATAATTTTGTCAAATTATACAAAAAACCTCCCGATTTTTCGAGAGGTTTCAGCGTGTCGAAAAAGTGTTTTGACACGCCGCAGGCTGTTGAGAAAGGTTCTGAATTTCGTTTTCTTGCGAACTTTGCTGTACGATGGTACCGCTTGTGAGCAAAAAACGAAAAACGCCAAAAGTGCCGCAAATTCGATATTTGCGGCACTTTTACAATCCCTCCGAGTGCGATAAATCGCACCCACCGTCTCACCTGCCGGTTCGGTCGGTGCTCCTGCATTAAAATGCAGAGGTCTCCACAGGAGACCCGCACCATTTACACAAGGGAGGCATTAAGCAGTCAGTTTACTTTATTGGCGTGTTTCAGGGGCTTTATCGACAGTCTGACTATGCATTTTGTAATTCGCTTGTGAATATTTCGTCCCAGTGAGTATAATATTCATTTTGCTTTACAAGCTTACGAGCCTGAATATAATCATAGGCTTTTTTGTGGAAGGTATCAAGTTCCTTAGAAGCTTCTTTGAGCTTTGCTGCTTTGATTTTGGCTTCTTCCTTTGTGTTTTCGCTCATAGCGTTTGCCTCATTATATTTATCAAGAGTAGGCTCGCTGATGCCGTAAAGTTCTTCTACCGTATGGGTCAAAAGTTCTTTTGCCTTTGCGGTTTTCTTCAGCATCTTCTCTGTTGCAAAACGGTCTTTTTCATCTATAACAATTTCAAGTGATTTGATTTTTGACTGCAACTTTTTGCGTTCCTTGCGATTTGAAGCAGTATTCAAAGCCTCAATGCACTCATTGTATTCGTTAACCGAATCGGCATAGATTTTCTTTGCCTCGTCAAGCTGACCTTCCGAAAGAGAATCGGTTGCATAATCTTCAAGAGCGGCACGAATTTTAAGCACCTTAATATGCGAATCGTGCTGTTCTTCGGTTAGAGTATACATAGTAATAAACGGAATAAGTGCAAGCACAAAACCAACGAGGGCAATAACAATCATACCTTTTGAAAGCGGCTCTCTGAAAGAAGCCTTATACAAATCGTCATAGTTATCCACAAGACCGAAATGATTTTGCATAACGATTGTTTGAGTAAAATATGTAATGCCCATAGACACAAATACGCCGATTGTACCTACAAACTGACCCATAAGTCCCTCAAGTCTGTCGCCGGATTTGTACTGCTGATAGTCGAGTACATCGGCGCTCATAGCACTGTCCGCAATAAGAGGAAATGTATTAAAAAATCCTCTTATCCAAATAAAAGCATACAACACCCAAATTTGTTCAATAAACAAATACATACCAACAAGAGTGATTACATTACCCAAAATATAAAAAATATACATATTACGCTTGCCGAGTTTGCGTATAAGTAACGGTGCCAAAAGCATTGCCGGAGTTGCCGCAGCGCCCAAAATTGTCATCAAAGTACCGTTCAAAACACCTTGCCGTTCTGTTGAAAGGTTAAGAACATCTTTTATGCCATAGTAAAAATACCAAGTTGTGACATTACCGACGCCTGCCTGAAACAAAATGCACCAAGAAGTAAGCGAGCGTGCCCATTGATATTTGTTTGCAATTCCTGCACCGATACCTTTAAAAAACGGAACCTTAGGTGTATAGTCTTTTGAAACGATAATACGCTCTTTTGTGCCGAAATAGCTGAAAAGTCCGATAAGTGCACCGCCTATACCGAGTGCCGGCATAATAACACGATAAGCGTTGATATGCTCAAGACCGCCCGTAAAACCTGCGATAAGCGGCACAAAAAAGCCCATAATCGTCGGAGCGAGTGAATAAATAAATGTTGAAACCGTGATAACATCCGCACGCTCGGTTGAGTTAGGACTCATTACCTGAACAAGCGTTGTATACGCCTGGTCATAAAACGGATAACATAATTGAAGAAGCATATACGATATAAACAGCGACCACAATTTTTGATTGTAAGTCATTGTTTCAAACGGCAAAAATGCAAAAATGGTAAGCAAAATTGCCGACGGAATGCCTGTGTAAAGCAAATACGGGCGGAATTTTCCCTTACTGCTCCGAGTATTGTCAATAATCAAACCTCGGATAGGACCTAAAAACAAACCGATAACCGTTGCAATCATATTGAGTTTTACAAGGTCGCCGTTTTTTAGTCCGAGAGCCGAACCTGCAAGCAAGCTTGTTGCAGACAGTGATATATACCAAACCGTATATATTACAAATTTTACACCGATACCGCCGACGCTGTAGGCAAGTATTTCTTTGTACGGAATATACCTGCCATCAGGCGGAGTGCTCCAGTGTTCTTTTACAGACGATACGGTCTGTTTAATCTTTTCACCTGATATTTTCATTGCTACCCCTTTATGAAACTTTCATAATTTATTGCTTTATTCAGCACAAGTTTCTGTTAAATTATAACATAGGATAACAGCGATATCAACATAATATTAACATTTTATTTCGGTTGTAAAGGTATATCCCTGCTTTGTAATATCATCGATAACCTTACCAAGAATATCGGCATTGGTTTTGCTTACGGCGTGAAGAAGCAAAATCGCACCAGGGTGCGTGCTTTCGCAAATATGAGTGAACGCCTGATTTTCTTCCGTTTGATTATCTGGGTCCCAATCGGCATAGGCAAAACTCCAAAACACTGATTTGTACCCCAAATCCTTTACGATTTGTAACGAGCGTTCCGAAAATTCACCTTTCGGAAATCTAAAATAACTCATTGTATAATTGAACTTGTCTTTTATATACTTATGAAGATAGGTTACTTCTTCCTTGGCAACATCATCGCTCACCTCGTCCATACTGTAATGACGGTAGGAATGGTTGCCGACAATATGCCCCTCGGCTATCATTCGCTTGACAAGGTCGGGGTTTTGTGATGCAAAGTCATAGGTAACAAAGAAAATCGCCATAACTTTTTTCTCTTTCAGAGTGTCCAAAATCTGCGGAGTGTAGCCGTTTTCGTAGCCTTCATCAAAAGTTAAGCATATCTTTTTGTCATCGTCCAAAAGCCATTTTGCATTCATTGAAGCATACTGTTTTTGAAGCAACAAAGGGTCATTCGGTTGCTTGTGGTCAACAATATTGCCGGGACCCCAAACAACCTTTTCGGTGCTCAGCGAATCAAGCCCTGCAACAGCCTTTGCCGTAGGTGCGGTTGTTTCAACAGCCTTGGTTGTGGCTTCTGCTTTTTTACTTGTAGTAATATCATCATTACTGTCTGTATTCCCTTTTGCACAGCCGAAAAGCATACAAACGCACAATAAGGGAAATAATATTTTTTGAAATTTCATAATAAAAACCTCCCGAATTTATTGTTTGATTCGAGAGGTCAAAATAGTATTGTTAAATTTTGAATTACTTGTCGGAATTTTCAAGGCTTTTCATTTTGAGATAAGCGTTGATAAATCCGTCAAGGTCACCGTCCATAACGGCGTTGATATTGCCCATTTCAAATCCCGTTCTGTGGTCTTTTACCATTGTGTACGGCATAAATACATAGGAACGAATTTGACTGCCCCAAGCGATTTCCTTTTGGTCGCCCTTGATGTCGTCAATTTTTTCAAGGTTTTCTCTTTCCTTGATTTCAACGAGCTTTGATTTGAGCATAAGCATAGCCATTTCACGGTTTTGGTGCTGTGAACGCTCAACCTGACACGACACAACAATGCCTGTCGGAATATGAGTAAGGCGAACGGCGGAAGAAGTCTTGTTTACCTTTTGTCCGCCGGCACCGGAGGCACGGTACACATCCATCTTGATGTCCTCTTCACGAATTTCGACATTAACATCATTGTCAATCTCAGGCATAACCTCAAGAGAAGCAAACGATGTGTGGCGACGACCCGATGAGTCAAACGGTGACACACGAACAAGGCGGTGAATACCCATTTCGCCGTGAAGATAGCCGTAAGCATTTTCGCCCTCTACACGGATTGTGGCACTCTTAATACCTGCAACATCACCTTCAAGATAGTCGAGTGTTGACACTTTATAGCCGTTTCTTTCGCCCCAACGGTTATACATACGGAAAAGCATTTCTGCCCAGTCCTGAGCCTCTGTACCGCCTGCACCTGCATGGAAGGTAAGAATTGCATTGTTGTCGTCAAACTCGCCCGAAAGAAGAGTTGAAAGGGTCAATTTTTCAATTCTTTTTTCAATATCGTCAACAGACTTTGTGCAATCCTCAACAAGGCTTTCGTCTTCTTCCTCATTGGCAAGCTCAATCATAACCTGTGCATCGTCAAAATCATTTTTAAGATTTTCGTATGACGCAACCTTGGCTTTTAAAGAGCCGATTTTTTGCATAGTCTTTTGACTGTTTTCCATATCGTCCCAAAAATCGGGAGCGGCACTTTGCTTTTCAAGTTCAGCAATATGCACCTTAACATTGTCTATATCAAGAGCTTCTTTTAAATTGTTTATTGGTTCCTCGGACTGCATAAGTCTTTGGTTCAATTCTTCAAATTCTATCATTATTTTTCTCCGAAAAAGTATTTAATATGTTAATTGATTATTTTATGCTATAATATTATATAGTATAAGTTCTTATTTTTCAAGTAAAAAATATTTATTATTAGTCTTGAAAATTAAAATTAATAGGCATATAATAAAGACGAAATATACATAGAAAAGAGGGCTATATAATATGGCAGCACAAATCTGTGCCGTAATAATATTTGTGGTTATGTTTGCACTTATTATTATGGACAAAATCCCACGCCAGTGGGTAACATTGGGTTGCGGACTTGCAACTATTGTTATTGTATTTGGAATTTGTATGAAAAGTCCGAGTGCAATAATGGAAACGCTCAATGTCAAAAGCATATTCACACCTGAATTTTGGCATGTTTCGTCACAAGGCGGCGAAAGTTCGAGCGGCATTAACTGGGCAACAATCATTTTCATTGCAGGTATGATGGTAATGGTTGAAGGCATGGCAAAAGCAGGATTTTTCCGTTGGCTTTGCCTCACAATCGCAAAAGCGGTTAAGTACAAAGTTATGCCGATACTCGTAACATTTATGATTATGAGTGCCGTGCTTTCAATGTTCATTGACAGCATCACCGTAATTCTTTTCCTTGCGGCTGTTACAGTAGAGCTTTCACAGCTTCTCAAATTCAGTCCGGTTCCGATGGTACTTGCGGAAGTTTTCTGTGCAAACCTCGGCGGTTCCGCCACAATGTGCGGTGACCCGCCTAACATCATCATCGGTACTGCACTCGGCTACAGCTTTGCCGATTTCCTTACAAACACAGGTCTTATCGCAGGTATTTCACTTGTATTTATTGTTATTTTCTTCTATTTTTCATTTAAGAAAGAGCTTTCTGCCGCAAACGGTGAGCCTGTTGACCCGGCAACTTTTCCTAACCCGGCAGACGCTATTGAAAACAAAAAGGACTTTATCGTAAGCACAATCATTTTTCTTATTGCTATTGTTCTCCTTGTAACGCATGCACAAACGGGACTTACCGTTGCGTTTATCGGCGTGGTTATTGCGGCAATTACGCTCATCACTTCGTTTAAACACATCAAGTTTATTTTGAAAAAGATTGACTACAAAACACTTTTGTTCTTCATCGGCTTGTTTATCGTAGTAGGCGGACTTGAACAAACAGGCGTTTTGAAGCTTATTGCAAACTTTATTGAAAAAATCTGCGGCGGCAACTTCTTTGCAATGGTTCTCATCATTATGTGGATTTCAGCTGTTGCAAGTGCGTTTGTTGACAACATTCCGTTTGCTGCAACTATGGTTCCCGTTATCAAGAGCCTTGCGGCTACAACTCCGGGTGCAGAACTTGCAACCCTCGCATATTCACTTTCTGTCGGCACAGACATCGGCGGCAGTGCAACACCTATCGGTGCATCGGCAAATGTTGTAGGCACATCCGTTGTTTCAAAGGCAGGACATCCTGTAGGCTGGGGCAAATATTGCAAATCGGCAATACCGGCTACGGCTATCGTTCTTATTATCGCTATGATAGTTATTAAACTCAGGTATTTTTAAGGGGGATTTATTATGGCAAAGCAATTCATAATTTCAATCGGTCGTGAATACGGCTCGGGCGGTCGTGTAATTGCCGAAGAATTGGCAAAAAGATACAATGTAAATCTTTACGGCAAAAACCTTTTGGACTTGGTTGCAAAAGAAAAAGGCCTTAATCTTGACAAATTAAAAAAATACGATGAAAAGGCAAGAAACATTTGGCTTTCTCGCTCGGTTGACGGATTTTCAAATTCGCCTGAGGACACGGTTGCACAAATGCAGTTTGACTATCTCAAGGATCGTGCAAATTCCGGCGAATCATTTGTTGTTCTCGGCAGATGTGCAAGCTATATTTTGCGTGAAAGCAGCGGGCTTGTCAAGATTTTTGTAACCGGTGAAAAGGACGCAAAAATCAAGCGTATCGCTTCAATCGAAAAGCTTGGCTATGACGAAGCGGAAGCACTTATTGAAAAGCGTAACAGAATAAGACGCAACTATCACAACTACTATTCAAAAGAAAAATGGGGCGATTCAAGGCATTACGATTTGATTGTTAATTCAAGCAAAATCGGAATTGACAACACGATTGAATTCATCGACTCATACATCAAAAACATAATCGAATAAACGCTTATCATACAACCTCGTTGCAAGCAAATCATAAAACACTTTGACAATAAACTCAAAGGCATATACTGAAACCGGGAAGGTAATACAATGCAAAAAATCATCAAAGCCATCAAATACGCTTTAATCATAATAAGCAGTATTATCGCTGTTGGATACATAGTTTATATTTGCCTGACCTACAATGATATGCTGACAGCTGTACCGCTGAGAATGTTTATTGAAATCATAGTTTTTGTTTGGTTAGTTTTTAATGCAATAGTTTTGTTGATAAGTAAAATTATAAAAAAGGTCACAGATAAGCGTAAGTAAATTTATATAAAAATTATTTTCAACAAGCCCAAGGCTGTTGAGAAAGGTTCTGAATTTCGTTTTCTTGCGAACATTGCTGTACGATGGTACCGCTTGTTCGCAAAAAGCGAAAAACGCCAAAAATGCTGTAAGTTCATACTTACAGCATTTTTAAAACCCTACCGTCAACACTTCGTGTTGCCACCTCCCCTTTTGTTAAAAGAGGGGGCATAATTCGGTTGATTATTTTAGGCGTGTTTCAGGAGCTTTATCGACAGTCTGAAAAATGCATTGGTATTGAGAAATACCAATGCATTTTTATTTTGTTTGTCTTAATCTTTAAGAAGTGATTTGTACATCTTGATGTACTCGTTTGCAGATTTGCCCCAAGACATATCACAGTTGAGTGCACGCTCAACAAGAGTCGGCCAATAATCCTTATTGTTATAAGCCTCTACGCCACGGTAGATTGCACCGAGCATATCGTATGCGTCATATGTTTGGAAAGTAAATCCGTTGCCCTCGCCGTCACCCGAATCGGTGATTGAGTCCTTAAGACCGCCCGTTTCACGAACGATAGGCACAGTGCCATAGCGAAGCGCAACCATCTGTGAAAGACCGCAAGGCTCGCTCTTGCTCGGCATAAGGAACAAGTCTGCACCTGCATAAATCTTGCGTGCAAGGTCAGGAATAAATCCGATTGTTACGCCGACTTTGTCAGGATACTTATCGTGGAGTTCTCTGAAGAAACTCTCGTACTGCCATTCGCCCGAGCCGAGAACAACATACTGAATATCACGCTCCCAAAGGCTCTTTTCCATAACCTCACGAATGAGATCAAGTCCTTTGTGACCGACAAGACGGGATACGATACCGATAACCGGCACATCATCTCTGACAGCAAGACCCATCTGCTCCTGGAGAGCCTTTTTGCACTCTGCCTTGCCTTTTTTCCAATTTTCGGCATTGTAATTCGCAACAATGTTAGGGTCGGTTTCAGGGTTATAATTTTCGGTATCAATACCGTTGAGAATACCGCAAAGTTTCCAGCTACGCTGATTAAGAATAGGGTCAAGACCGTATGAATACCACGGGTCAAGAATTTCCTTTGCATAGGTCGGAGAAACCGTTGTCACCTTATTTGCACACTCAATACCTGCTTTCATAAAGTTAACAAGTCCATCGTACAAAATAAGATTATTATATTCAGGTGCAATGCCCAAAACATCGTTGAGAAGCTCATCGCCGTACTTGCCCTGATACTGAATGTTATGGATTGTGAAAACAGTTTTGATGTTCTCATATCCCATTTGATTTGCATAGTAGCAAGAATAATAAAGCGGTGTGAGAGCCGACTGCCAATCGTTGCAATGAATGATGTCCGGCTTCCAATCAATGTGAGGAATAATCTCAAGAACAGCCCTTGAGAAGAAAGCAAATCTTTCCGCATCGTCATAGTGACCGTAAATTCCGTCACGCTTAAAATAATACTGATTGTCAAGGAAGTAATAAATTACTCCGTTGTGCTTTGCTTCAAAAATACCGCAATACTGCCTACGCCACGAAACAGGAACGGAAATCGATGTAATAAACTTCATTTTATCCTTATATTCCTGCTTGATTGAATCATAAAGAGGCATTACAACACGGCAACCGATAAGACGCTTGCGAAGTGCAACAGGCAGCGAGCCTGCAACATCTCCCAATCCTCCGGAAGCCATAAAAGGCAATGCTTCAGATGCAACATATAAAACCTTCATTTGTATACCCCCCTAAATCTTTGTACCCTTTGAAATGCAAACCGGATAATTAGCCGCACCGGAAAGCTCAACATCGGACTTAATATTGCAATCCTTGTCTGCAATTACATAATTGATTTTTACATTTTCGCCAATAACGGTATCCTGCATAAGAATAGAATTCTTAACCACAGCACCCTCTTTAATTTTTACACCCTTGAAGAGAATACAGTTTTCAACCGTACCCTTAACAACGCAACCATCGGCAACAAGAGAATTCTTGACATCCGCTTCCATACCGTAAAGGGTTGGCATATCGTCACGCTCTTTTGTATAAATAGGGCGTTCCTTTGCAAAAAGCTTTTTCTTGTTTTCTCTGTCAAGAATGCTCATTGAAACATCATAGTAGCTTTGAACACTGTCGATAGTACCTACAAAGCAATCTGTTGCGTCGTACGAATAGACTTTTTTGCTCTTAATGTTTTGAAGAAGGATGTTACGCTGGAACGAAACCAAGTTTTTTGAATGAGCGGCGGTCACCAGTTCCTCAAGTAAATACTTTTTGATGAGCACAACATTTGTAGAATAAAAAGCACTTTCAACATCAGGGTCAATGGAAGCCTCTAAAATTCTGCCGTCATCCGCAACCTTGTCAAAAACAAGGATATTGCTGAACGCTGTCGGCTTTTTAGCCTTGACGCCAACGATTGTAATATCCGCTTCGGACTTTTCGTGTGCATCAAACACCTTGGACAAGTCGATATTCATAAGATTATAGCAATCCGACATCAAAACATATTCCTGTGTTGAATGGTCAAGAAATCCCATATTGCCGTAAATAGCATCAATTCTGTTGCCCCACATGGTAACGGAATTGCTTGAATACGGCGGAAGAATATGCAAACCGTCTGTTTTGCGTGACAAATCCCAAGGCTTGCCTGTGCCTACATGGTCCATGAGGGAATTAAAGTTTGCGTTTGTTACAACGCCCACATTTGTAACCGAGCTTTCCACCATATTGGAAAGCGGGAAATCGATAAGGCGGTATCTTGCACAAAACGGAACGGAACCCATAGTTCTCAATTCTGTAAGTGATTCAAGAGTTTCTTCGTGAATATTGGCAAAAATCATGCCGAGTACATTTTTTCCGTTCATACTTATACCTCCTCCCCTGACGGAATCATATCTTTAGGTTCTACTTTTTTACCTTTTGTAATTGTTGCGTTTGAGCCTACAACCGCAACGCCCCAAGTTGACGGGTCTTCCAAATTTTCAGGAATTGCACCAACCTGTGCATTCTCCTCAATAACAGCGTCCTCTGCAATTATAGAATAGTACACTTTTGCACCTTTTTTGATTGTTGCACCCGGCATAATAACGGAAAATCTAACCTCTGCATCTTCCTCAACTGTTACCTTTGATGAAACAACCGAGTATTCAACCGTGCCGTCAATATCGCATCCCTCGGAAATCGAAGAATTTTCGATAGTTGCATTTTTGCCTATGTAATGAGGCGGTGCGTCAGGAGTTCTGCTGTAAATTCTCCAAGATGTATCGGAAAGGTCAAGGTCAACATTCGGATTGATAATGTCGAGATTTGCTTCCCAAAGAGAATCAATTGTGCCAACATCTTTCCAATAGCCCTTGAACGGATAAGCAAACATACGCTGACCGTCTGCAAGCATATTAGGAATGATATTTTTACCGAAGTCGTTTGATGAATTTTCATCGGCTTCGTCCTCACAAAGATACTTTCTGAGCTTATCCCATGAGAATACATAAACACCCATAGAAGCCTTGTTTGACTTTGGCTCGGCAGGCTTTTCGGCAAATTCATAGATTTGGTCGTTATCGTCTGTTGCGAGAATACCGAAGCGAGAAGCCTCTTCCCACGGAACTTCAAGAACTGCGATTGTGCAATCGGCATTGTTCTTTTTGTGGAACTCAATCATCTTTGAATAGTCCATTTTATAAATATGGTCGCCCGAAAGAACAACCACATACTTCGGGTCATACTTCTCGATAAAATTGATATTTTGATAAATAGCATTTGCCGTGCCCTTGTACCAAGAAGCACCGCCGATAGCCTCATACGGTGAGAGAATGTGCACTCCGCCGTTGAGTCTGTCCAAATCCCACGGATGACCGTTGCCCAAATAATCATTGAGCACAAGCGGTTGATACTGTGTAAGAACACCAACCGTATAAATACCGCTGTTTACGCAGTTTGAAAGCGGAAAATCAATGATTCGATAATTACCGCCGTACGGAACAGCAGGCTTTGCCACGCTTTTGGTAAGAACGCCTAAACGACTGCCCTGACCGCCGGCAAGAAGCATAGCAACAACTTCTGTTTTTGACATACTGTAAATCCTCCTATATTATCTCTTTTTCTTTTTACTGTTTGGTTTGGAAGCTTTTGCAGGTGCTGTCTGCTTTGACTTTTCCTGCACAGGCTTCTCCTCTTTCACTTCAATTTTAACTGCCTGCTGTTTTACAGGCTTTGTTTCAGCCTTTACGGGTTTATCCTTTTTGGCAAGCTGTTTGTCAGCGGTTTTTTTAAGAAACATTGCCGACAGACCATGAAGTTTCAAATCAATATACTGCTCGTAGCCATGAATACTTCCCTTTTTAGACTTATACGAGCCGGACATTCTGTGCTTATCCCCGCCGAATTTTTCAAGCGAGGTGTCAAACACAACCTTATAAGTTCCGTTCTTAGGAACACCGATACGGTATGAATCAAAACTGTTTGGAGTCCAGTTGAATACGGCGATAAGTTCTTCGCCTTTTTTGTTCATTCTTCTAAAGGCAATTACACTGTTGCAATTATCCTCGGAAGAAATCCACTGAAATCCGTCCCAACTGTAATCAATTTCCCAAAGTTCGCTGTGCTCCTTATAGAACTTGTTAAGTTCTCTTGAAAATTCCAAAGTTTGTCTGTGTTTGTCATAATCAAGAAGAAGCCAATCAAGTCCCTGCTTATAATTCCACTCGATGAACTGACCGAACTCACTGCCCATAAAGAGAAGCTTTTTGCCCGGATGAGCCATCATATATGCAAGGAAGAGCCTCAAGCCGTCAAACTTCATATCGTAATCGCCCGGCATCTTGTTAAGCAAACTTGCCTTGCCGTGAACAACCTCATCGTGAGATACAGGCAAAACAAAGTTTTCGCTGAACGCATAGAAAAAGCTGAATGTAATGCAATTATGATTGCCTTTTCTGAAAAGCGGGTCAAGCGATGTATAGCGAAGCATATCGTTCATCCAGCCCATATTCCACTTGAAATTGAAACCAAGTCCGCCCTCTGACGGAGGCATTGTAATCATCGGCCAAGCGGTGCTTTCCTCTGCTATCATCATTGAGCCCGGATGATTGGTGAGAATAGTTGAATTGAGCTGACGGAAGAAATCAACCGCTTCAAGATTTTCTCTGCCGCCGTTTTTATTAGGAGTCCACTCGCCGTCTTTTCTGCAATAATCAAGATAAAGCATTGACGCAACGGCATCTACACGAAGACCGTCAAAATGAAACTCCTCAATCCAATAATTAGCAGACGAAATAAGGAAGGACTTAACCTCTTTTTTGGCATAATCGAACACTCTTGTGCCCCATTCCTTATGCTCGCCTTTTTTCATATCGCTGTATTCGTAACAGCAAGTGCCGTCAAATTCATACAGTCCAAAGGCATCTTTTGGGAAGTGAGCAGGCACCCAGTCGAGAATAACGCCTATTCCCTCCTTGTGGCAGGTGTCCACAAAATACTTCAAATCCTCAGGAAGTCCATAGCGTGAGGTTGCGGCAAAATAACCTGTAACCTGATAGCCCCACGAGCCGTCAAACGGATATTCCATAATCGGGAGCATCTCAATATGAGTGTAGCCCATATCCCTTACATATGGAACAAGCTGCTCGGCAAGTTCACGATATGTCAAAAAGTTGCCGTCATCGTGCATTTTCCACGAGCCTATATGAACCTCGTAGATATTAACAGGCTTTTCCAAAATATTCTGTCGGCTTTTGTCAAGCTGCCATTTGGAATCTTTCCATTTGTAATCTTTGAGTTCGTAAACCTTTGAGCCTGTGCCCGGTCGTGTTTCCTGATGCACCGCATACGGGTCTGCCTTAAGAAGTGTTGCACCCGTGTTGGTTTTGATTGCATATTTATAGCAGTCATAAACCTTTACATCATCTATAATCACTTCCCAAATTCCAGGAGAAACGGCAACGCATTTGTTTGCACTTTCGTCCCAAGAATTGAAATCGCCCACAACAGACACACCTTGAGCATTAGGTGCCCAAACTCTGAAAGCCACTTTGTCGCCGTCAATACGGTGATTGCCGAAAAACTCGTATGCCTTATAGTTGGTTCCGTCATGAAAAAGATACACGGGAAGTTGGTATTCTTCTTTCATTTTTTTCATAGAAAATCCTTTCGTTAACAATTACTAAACAACAAAAAGGGTACACTTTCCCTACTTTGAATATTCTATAAAATAATAATAACACTATTACAAACAGTTTTCAAGAGTTATTTGGTTATTTTGTTACAAGAAAATGTAAAATATTTATAAAATCTGTGCACTTTGTCAAATACGCACAAAAAATGTATTACTCGGTAAAAGTAACAAAATTTTTATAAAATTATAGTGTATTTTCTATTGCCACATTTCATTATAATATGTTATAATATTTTATATTTTTAAAATAACAAACATATATATTTAAGGACTAACATATTTGGGGTGGAGAACAGGCTATGAAAAACATCATTGTTGCATACCCTAACAGGAACACGGCTTTGCAATTGAAAAGCGTCCTTGAACAAGACGGTCTTTATGTATCGCACATCTGTGCCACGGGTGCAAGTGCCCTTGGTATTGCGGCAGATATGCGTAGCGGCGTTATAATCTGTGCATCTATTTTGCGTGATATGGGTGCGGCGGTTATGGCGGAAAGATTGCCATCCGGCTTTGATGTAATCGCTCTGTCAAAAAGCGGAAAAGAAGATTACATGGGCAACCTGATCTGTCTTCCCCTGCCGCTTGATAAGGATGATTTTTTAAGGACGGTTGAAATTCTTGTTACAACCGAAAGTTCTTTTACCGACAGAAATCTTAACGACAGCGAATACATATCAAACGCAAAAGCCATATTGATGAACATCAATTCAATGACCGAAATGCAGGCACACAAATTTTTGCAAAACGAAAGTATGAAAAGCGGTATGAAAATGGTTGATGTTGCAAAAGACATCATTACAAGATTTGAATAGGTGATACAATGAAACTGAATTTTATAAAAATGCACGGTGCCGGCAACGACTATATCTATGTTGACGGAATGAAATATCAGATACCCGATGAAAGTGCGGCGGCAAAAAAACTGTCGGACAGACATTTCAGCATAGGCGGTGACGGGCTCATCATCATCAAAAAAGGCAGTGTTGCCGATTACGAAATGGTGATGTACAACGCCGACGGCTCACGAGGTGCAATGTGCGGCAACGGCATACGCTGTGTTGCAAAATACCTTTTTGATGAGGGATATACAAACGGCAAAACGGAATTTACAATCGAATCTATGGGCGCAATCAAGCACATCAAGGTGAATGTTATTGACGGCAAGGCTGTGTCGGCGAGAGTTGATATGGGCAAACCGATACTCAAGGCAAGCGACATTCCTGTTAACTTTAACGGTGAGAAATGCGTTAATCAGCCTGTCACATTCGCTGACAGAGAGTTCAATATGACCTGCGTTTCAATGGGCAACCCTCATGCGGTTATGTTTATTGACGAGCATCCGACAGATTTTGATTTGAACAAATACGGCAGTATTGCAGAGCAAGACACAAGCCTGTTTCCCGACAGAGTGAATGCCGAATTTGCAAAAGTTATCGACAGAAAAAATATTGAAATGCGTGTTTACGAGCGTGGCGCAGGAGAAACTCTTGCATGTGGCACAGGGGCTTGTGCAACCGCCGTTTCTGCAATTCTCAACGGCTACTGCGACAACAAAGTTACCGTTCATCTTCTCGGCGGAGATTTGCTTATTGAATGGAGCGGCAACGAAAACGACAGCGTTATTATGACCGGACCGGCAGAATATGCTTTTACCGGTACGGTTGAAATATAAGTAATTTAACGGAGGTTTAAAAATATGAAAATTAACGACAACTTTTTAAAAATTGAGTCAAGTTACCTTTTCTCAACGGTTGCAAAGAAGCAAAGAGCATACCAAGCAGCTCACCCGGATGCAGATGTTATCCGTCTTTCAATCGGCGATGTTACAAAGCCGCTTGCTCCGGCTGTTATTGATGCAATGCACAAGGCAGTTGAGGAAATGGCAGACGAAGCAACATTCAGAGGTTATCCGCCTGAATACGGCTATGATTTTATTCTTGACGCTATTCAAAAAAACGATTACGCAGACAGAGGCATTGACATTGCAAAAGACGAAATCTTTTTGTCCGACGGTGCGAAGAGTGACTGCGGCAACATCGGCGACATTTTTTCGGTAGACAACAAGGTTGCCATCTGTGACCCTGTTTACCCGGTATACATTGACACAAATGTTATGGCAGGCAGAAGCGGCGACAAGGACGAAAACGGTCTTTGGAGCAACATCATCTATATGCCTTGCACAGCAGAAAACAACTTTACACCTGATCTTCCGTCTGAAGTTCCTGATGTAATTTATCTTTGCTTCCCTAACAACCCAACAGGTATGGTTGCAACAAAGGAACAACTCAAAAAGTGGGTTGACTATGCACTTGAACACAAGTCACTCATTCTCTTTGACTCGGCTTATGAAAGCTTTATTGTTGAAGAAAACATTCCAAAGTCAATTTACGAAATCGAGGGTGCAAAGAAATGTGCTATCGAGCTTCGTTCTTTCTCAAAAACCGCCGGCTTTACAGGTATGAGATGCGGCTACACCGTAGTTCCTAAGGACCTTGTGTTTGAAGGCACATCACTCAATCCTCTTTGGGCAAGACGCCAGGCTACAAAATTCAACGGCGTGTCATACATCACACAGAGAGCGGCAGAAGCTATTTACTCGGAAGAGGGCAAGAAGCAAATCAAAGAAACACTTGCTTACTATCAAAAGAATGCTAAAGTTATCTTTGAGGGTCTTAAGGATGCAGGCTTTGAATGTTACGGCGGCGTTAACTCACCATACGTTTGGCTCAGAGTTCCGCAAGGTTACACAAGCTGGGAATTCTTTGATGAACTCCTTGAAAAGTGCCAGGTTGTAGGTACTCCGGGTTCGGGCTTCGGTCCTGCAGGCGAAGGCTACTTCAGACTGACAGCATTCGGCAACGCAGAAAAGACTGTTGAAGCTGTCGAAAGAATTAAAAAGGCATACAAAAAATAATTAAAATATATTTCATTTAAAACATATTTATTCAGGAGGATAACATTATGACTAAAACAGAGCAGCTCTATGAGGGCAAGGCAAAAAAGGTTTGGGCAACAGACGATGAAAACATCGTTATCGTTGACTACAAGGACGACGCAACAGCTTTTAACGGAATCAAAAAAGGTACAATCGTCGGCAAGGGTGTTGTAAACAACAAGATGAGCAACTACCTTATGCAACTCCTTGAAAAGCACGGCATTCCAACCCACTTTGTTGAGGAATTATCAGACAGAGAAACAGCAGTTAAAAAGGTAAAGATTGTTCCTCTTGAAGTTATTATCCGTAACAGAGCCGCAGGTTCTATCTGTAAAAGACTCGGTCTTGAAGAAGGCATGGATTTTGTTTGCCCTTCAATCGAATTTTCGTACAAAGATGACGAACTCGGCGATCCGCTCATCAACGGCTACCATGCTGTATCATGCGGTTTTGCAACCAAGGAAGATGTTGAAACCATCAAGAAAATGGCATTCAAGGTTAACGATGTACTCAAAGAATACTTTGCATCAATCGGCGTTGAGCTTATCGACTTCAAGCTTGAATTCGGCAAAACAGCAGACGGCACAATCGTTCTTGCAGACGAAATCAGCCCTGACACCTGCCGTTTTTGGGACATCAAGACTCACGAAAAGCTTGACAAGGACAGATTCCGTCGTGACCTTGGCGGCGTAGAAGAAGCATACGAAGAAATGATGAAAAGAGTAGGACTTAACTAATGGAACACAACACATACAATTCCCCGTTTAATGCCCGTTACGCAAGCAAGGAAATGCAATACATATATTCTCCGGACTTTAAGTTCAAAACATGGAGAAAACTTTGGATTGCTCTTGCCGAAGCAGAGCACGAGCTCGGACTCAATGTAACACAAGAACAGATTGACGAATTAAAGGCTCACGCAGACGACATAAACTACGAAGTTGCAGAGGAATACGAAAAGAAATTCCGTCACGATGTTATGAGCCATGTGCACGCATACGGCGAGCAATGCCCTAAGGCAAAAGGAATTATCCACCTTGGTGCAACCTCTTGCTATGTAGGCGACAACACAGATGTTATCACCATGCGTGAGGCACTCAATTTGGTTAAGAAAAAGCTTGTAAACGCCATTGCATCGGTTGCCAAATTTGCAGATGAATACAAGGATATGCCATGCCTCGGCTTTACCCACTTCCAGCCGGCTCAGCCTACAACAGTGGGCAAGAGAGCAACTCTTTGGCTTATGGATTTGGTTATGGACCTCAACGAGATTGACCATGTACTTGACACCCTTATGCTCCTTGGCTCAAAGGGCACAACGGGAACGCAGGCAAGTTTCCTTGAACTCTTTGACGGCGACCACGAGAAGTGCAAAGAGCTTGACAGAAAAATTGCCGAAAAAATGGGCTTCAAGGCTTGCTTCCCTGTAAGCGGACAAACTTATGCAAGAAAGCTTGACACCATTGTTTGCAACTGCCTTGCACTCATTGCACAAAGTTGTTGCAAATTTTCAAACGACCTCAGACTTCTTCAAAATCTTAAAGAGATCGAAGAACCGTTTGAAAAGAACCAAATCGGTTCATCCGCTATGGCTTACAAGAGAAACCCTATGAGAAGCGAAAGAATAGCATCTCTTTCAAGATATGTTATGATTGACGCACTCAACCCTGCTTGGACAGCTTCTGCGCAATGGTTTGAAAGAACACTTGACGACAGTGCAAACAAGCGTGTAAGCGTTGCCGAAGCTTTCCTTGCTATTGACGGAATACTTGACCTTTACATCAATGTTACAAGCGGTCTTGTTGTTTATCCAAAGGTTATTGAATCAAGACTTATGAGCGAACTTCCGTTTATGGCAACAGAAAACATTATGATGGACGCTGTCAAAAAGGGTGGCGACAGACAGGAACTCCACGAAAAAATCCGTCAACACTCAATGGCAGCCGGTGCTGTTGTTAAGGTTGAAGGCGGCAAAAACGACCTTGTAGACAGAATTGCGGCTGACCCTGCATTTATGACTACCAAGGAAGAAATTCTTGCAATTTTGAAGCCTGCAAACTTTGTAGGCAGAGCACCTGAGCAAACAGCAGACTTCCTTAGCGAAGTTATCAATCCTATTCTTGAAGAAAACAAGGATTTACTCGGTGTTGATGTTGAAATTAATGTTTGATTGATACAACAAAAAACCGACAAGTACTCAACGGTATTTGTCGGTTTTATTTATTTTGTGACAGATAAATCTGTCCCTTGCTGTTTATTAAATTCTTCCGTTTGCAATGTCCTCATCAGCTTTACCACTCATGATATATTCGAGCAAATCGGCAACGCAACCTTTGTTGCAATGACACGCTTCAAACTTGCAAATCTTATGTATTGAGCTTGGCGCCTGACCTGCACATGCCGGCAAACCGACTGTTTTGAGCATATCCCAATCGTTATAATAATCACCGATTGCGGCAACATGGCTTTTTTCTATGCCGAGCATATCGGCAAGTTTCATAATTCCGACGCCCTTGTGAGTATCCTTTTGGAGCATTTCAAGGGTGAGAATTGACGACGACATAAAGTTTGCATCTGGATTTTCAAGCCGTGAAATAACCTTACGCAGTTTTTCGATAGTAAAAGGATTGGACCAAAATATAACCTTCATCCAGCCTTCCTGCGGAACATCGTCAACACTCTTTACAATCTCATACTTTGCCTTGTCGGCACACATAGTAAAATTTGAAAGCAAGCCGTTTTTTACAATATAAACATAATCGTCAAAATAAACGCCGATGTCAACGCTCTTGAAAATTTCATCAAATTCTTCGCTGATATACTTAACGAACTCTCTGCCTTTTTCACCTATCGTAGAGCGCCACATCATCTCCTGCTTGCGATAATCGTACAAGCCTGCGCCGTTGAGAACAATCGCCGGCTGATTTGCAGTAATTCGATTATAATTGCGTTCAAGGCTCGACTGAAGTCTGCCCGAAGCAAGAGTAAAGTTTCCGCCTCGGTCGGTAAATTCCTTGATAGCGTTATAATTACGCTTTGGAAGCTTACGCAATTTATTATTAAGGGTTCCGTCTATATCAGACACAACCAACCAATTTTCAAATGTTTTCTCCATATTTTTTCTCCAACAAATTCAAAAATGAAGTAAAATATTCCGGTAATTCGCTTTCAAATTCCAAATACTCGTTTGTTATAGGATGGACAAAGCCGATATGCTTTGCATGCAGGCATTGACCGTTTAGGCTTGTAATAACCTTTTTTGGACCGTAAACAGGGTCGCCTGCAACGGGATGTCCTATATACGCCATATGCACTCTGATTTGATGAGTGCGTCCCGTTTCAAGTATACATCTTACATGAGTAAACTCGCCGTATCTTTTAATAACCTCAAAATGCGTGGTGGCAGGCTTTGAATTTTTCATGGTGACAGCCATCTTTTTTCTGTCCTTACTGTCCCTGCCTATCGGCTGACAAATCGTGCCGCTGTCCTCTTTGATATTACCGTAAACCACAGCCTCATAAGCACGGGAAAAGCTGTGTTCTTTAATTTGTTCGGCAAGGCCGATATGTGCCTTGTCCGTTTTGGCAACTATCAAAAGACCCGATGTATCCTTGTCTATCCTGTGCACAATCCCCGGTCTTATAACTCCGTTAATACCCGATAAGCTGTCGCCGCAATGATAAAGCAGAGCATTAACAAGTGTACCGTCGGGATTGCCGTTTGCCGGATGAACAACCATACCTTTGGGCTTGTTAACCACAAGCAGATACTCATCCTCGTATACAATTTCTATATCAATATTCTGTGCAACCGCCTCAAGCGGCTTGGCATCGGGAACGGTAACATCAACGCTGTCCCCTGCCTTGCATTTGTAGTTTTTTGCAACCGCCCTACCGTTTACAACAACATTGTTTTCCTCAATGATTTTCTGCACGGCGGAACGGGTAATGTCCTCAATGTTTTCTGTTAAAAACTTATCTATTCGTATTCCGTTTGACGGGCATACAAAACTGTAATTTTCAGCCATCGGAGTTCTCCTTTGGCTTTTTTACATCCTTAAATGCGTCATAAAGCAAGTAACCCACAAGCACAACGGCACCGCAGGTTACGGCACAATCGGCAATATTGAATATAGCAAAATTAACAAATGTAGGTTCGATAAAATCAACAACATAACCAAATCTTATACGGTCTATAAGATTGCCTATACCGCCCGACAAAATCACGCCGAGACTCCAATACAGCCACAGGCTTTTGCACCTGTTTGAAAATAAATAGTAAAAAACGCCGACGCATACAACAACAGTCAAGGCAATAAACACCCACCTTGCACCGCTTAGCATTGAAAAAGCCATACCCGTGTTTTCGGCATATTTGAACTGCACAACACCGGGAATGAACTTTGCAACGCTTCCGTCGGCAAGCTTTAATGAAGCAAAATATTTAGTTATTTGGTCAAATGCAATGATAAGAACAATCATTATCATGCAGGAAATGTGTTTTTTTGTATGCTTCATATATATCCTTATGATACGGGAGGGGCAAGCCCCTCCCCTACAAATTTTAACTTATTAAAGTTCTTTCATTGTTTGAGCACAATGTGCACAAAGTGTTGGATGCTCTGCGTCCTGACCGACTGTGTCGGAAAACTTCCAGCAACGCTCACACTTTTCGCCGTCTGCCTTTGCGATTGTTACGGAAAGGCCGGCAACATCACCCTTTACAGCACCCTCACCGTCAGCAACTTCAACAGCGGAAGTGATGAAAATTTCAGGCAATGCTTCAAGTTCTGCATTGAGGAAATCTGCAAGGTCGCCGTCTGCATGAAGGATTACCTTTGCTTCAAGCGGCTTACCGATTACCTTTTCGTTACGGGCAAGTTCAAGAGCCTTTTGAACATCGGTTCTGATTTCGTGAATCTTATCCCACTTTTCGATAAAGGCTTCATCAGCATCAATATAGTTGCCCTGCGGAATATCATTGAAAAGCGGTGACTCAACATTTCTTGAAGAATCGTGAGGCATAGCCTTCCAGATTTCATCACAGGTGAATGCAAGAATAGGAGTAAGGATAAGGCAAAGAGCGTCAAGCACCTTGTAAAGAACTGTTTGAGCGGCTCTTCTTGTCTTTGACTGAGGAGCAGAAGTATAAAGTCTGTCCTTAAGAACATCAAAGTAGAAGTTTGACATATCAACAACACAGAAATTGTGAAGTGCATGTGCTGTTGTGTGATATTCATATTCGTTGTAACCCTGATGAGCTGTTTTGAGAACTTCGTCAAGTTTCATCAAAGCGTACTTATCAAGTTCTTCCAAATCCTCATTTGCAACCATATCGGTATCAGGATTGAAGTCGTAAAGGTTGCCGAGGCAATATCTTGCAGTATTTCTGATTTTACGATAGTTATCGGAAATTTGCTTCAAGATTTCAGGGCTGATACGGATATCTGCATGGTAATCGGCAGAAGCAACCCACAAGCGAAGAATATCTGCACCGTACTTGTCGATAACCTCTTGCGGAGCGATACCGTTGCCGAGTGACTTAGACATCTTTCTGCCCTCACCGTCTACTGTCCAACCGTGAGTGATAATTTGCTTATAAGGGGCACCGTTGCCGCCTGCAACAGATGTAAGAAGTGATGATTGGAACCAACCACGATACTGGTCTGCACCCTCAAGATAAACATCAGCCGGCCACTTGAGATAATCTCTGTTTTTGCAAACAGCGGCGTGTGATGAACCCGAATCGAACCAAACATCCATGATGTCCTTTTCTTTTTCAAAACCGTTAGCCTTGCCGCAATGAGGGCACTTGAAGCCTTCAGGGAGGAAGTATTCGGCATCATGAGCAAACCAAGCATCTGAACCTTCTTCACCGAAAATGTCGGATACCTTGTTCATAATACCCTCATCGATGATTTCCTTGCCGCAATCCTTGCAGTACATAACAGGGATAGGAACACCCCATTTTCTCTGACGGGAAATGCACCAGTCTGCACGCTCAACTATCATTGATTGAAGTCTGTCCTTACCCCATTCAGGATACCATTTTACATCTTCGGCAGCCTTAACTGCGGCATCCTTGAAATCGTCAACAGAGCAGAACCACTGTGATGTTGCACGGAAGATAACAGGCTTGTGACATCTCCAGCAATGCGGATATTGGTGCTTAATCTTCTTGAGTGCAAAGAGTGCACCGCTTTTTTCAAGATATTCTGCGATAGGCTTGTTTGCCTCTTCTGTTGTAAGACCTGCAAACTGACCTGCTTCTTCTGTAAGAACGCCCTTGTCGTTTACAGGAACAACAATAGGGATTTCCTTATACTTTTGGCAAACAATAAAGTCATCAACACCGTGACCCGGAGCTGTGTGTACGCAACCTGTACCGCTTTCAAGAGTTACATGGTCGCCGACAATAACAAGAGATGTTCTGTCGATAAACGGATGAGCGGTTTTCATATATTCAAGCTCATCGCCACGGATAATGCCTACTGTTTCGTAATCTGTGATACCCGCATCTTCCATAGCCGTAGGTGCAAGGTCGGTAGCCATAACATAATATTCGTCGTTTGCCTTAAGGAGGCTGTACTCATAGTTAGGGCCTACACAAATAGCAACGTTGGCAGGAAGTGTCCAAGTTGTTGTTGTCCAAATTACAAAATATGTTTTGTCAAGGTCTGCACCGAGAGCGGCAAGTTTGCCCATATCGTCTGTAACCTTAAACTTAACATAAATTGAATGACAAGGGTCCTCTGCATATTCGATTTCTGCTTCTGCAAGAGCTGTGTTACAATCCGCACACCAATATACAGGCTTCAATCCCTTGTAGATATAGCCCTTTGATGCCATAGAAGTAAACACCTTGATTTGCTCCTGCTCAAATTCCTTTTGAAGTGTGATATACGGGTGATCCCATTCGCCGATAACACCCATACGTTTAAAGCTTTCTCTCTGCAAATCAACATAGCTAAGTGCTGTTTCACGGCAGATTTTACGAAGTTCCAAATCAGTGATGTTGGACTCTGCGGTAATACCTGCCTTTTTACGAGCCGCAAGTTCGGTAGGAAGACCGTGAGTGTCCCAACCCGGCACATAAGGTGACTTAAAGCCTGTCATATTCTTGTATCTTACGATGAAATCTTTAAGTGTCTTATTAAGTGCGTGACCGATATGAATATCGCCGTTTGCATACGGAGGACCGTCATGAAGAACGAAAAGCGGCTTGCCGTCATTGTGCTTCATAAGTTTTCCGTACTGGTCATTTTCATACCAGCGTTTAAGAAATTCAGGCTCTCTTTGCGGGAGCGATGCCCTCATAGGGAATTCGGTTTTTGGCAGATTAAGTGTTTTGTTATAATCCATTGGTTTTTACTCCTTACAGTTTGTTATAGTATCACTTTTTCTTTTTGAAAAAGCCCTTAAACTTTGGTTCTTCGTCCTCGTCATCCTCAGGCGGAATCAAAGATATTGTTTGTGTTTTGTCGTTATGTACATCTTCACGATTTACATTAAAGTAGTTTTCAAACGGAAGCTGTTCGCCGTCGTCAAATAATGATTCTTCATCCTCCATGTCGGTGTCCTCACTGATTTCCGGAACTGCCGTTTTTTCAATCGGAGTTATCTCATTTTGAGAAAATGCTTCAACAGCTTTCATTGGGTCAAGCGTTTCTTCGTCTTCTTCATCATCATCGGTTGTAATAACAGGAGGCTCACTCGGCTCGCTGTTGATAATTTCGTTTACAACATCATCAATATCAGACTTAGGTTCTTCCGCCTTTTCTTCCTGCTTTGACTCTTCCGGTTTTGCTTTTTCCTCTGTCGGCTTATCAAAAACAGGCTTTTCAACCTTTACATCCGAATCGTCAAATTCCTTATGCTGAAATTCAGGAATATTTATTTCCTTTGGAATCGCATTTGAAAATTCCTTTACTTCGTCAACAAGGTTTGATACATCACTGTGCACATTTTCAACCTTTTGTTCGGCTGCCTTATTGTCTGCCGACTCTATATCAAGTTTTGAAGAATTAAGCATATCAAGCTGATCGCTATACAGCTTTTTGATATTTTCAACAAATGATTTTGCATCATTTTTTATTGTGGAAATCAAAATTTCATATGCTTCCTTTTCAGCTTTTGACTTGCTGATTAAATCATTTGAAATATCCTTTGCCTGGTCAAGAATATCCTGTGCAACAATCTTTGAAGAATTAATTGCCTCATTAGCCTTGTTTTGAGCAGTTGTGATAATCTCGTTTGCTTCGTTGGTTTTATTATTAATAAGATTAGCGGAATAATCTCTCGCCTTTCTTACAATAGATTCAGCCTCTGTATTGGCTGTGTCCATCTTATGCTTTGCCTCTGCTTCGCTGCTTTCGATAAGAAGTGCCGCAGCATCTTTTGATTCTTTTTTAATTTTGTCTGCCATCTTTTGAGCGGTTACAAGCGCCGTTTTAATAGCATCCTCTTCTGAGCGGTATTCCTCGATTTTTGTTGCCAAAACCTCAAGCTTGTGATAAAGTTCTTTGTTTTCACGCTGATATGCCTCAATAGTGGAAGCGGCTTCATTAAGAAGTTTATCAACATCTTTTGTGACATATCCTGAAGCGGCAACAGCCAAATCGGCATTTTTTAAATCCTTTGCACTAATCATCACATTGTTCTCCTTTACATTGTAAACATTCCGTTGTTTTCAAGCTCATCAATCAAATCGCCCATAACATCTACATTGTAAGGGGTGATAATATAAGTTGAATTTGCAACTCTTTTTATTTGACCGTTGTTTGCATAAGCAACGCCTGATAAGAAATCCAAAAGTCGTCTTGCAACCTCACGGTTGGCACTTTCAAGGTTTAATACAACGGTTCTTCTTGCGTTGAGATTGTCGGCAATAGAAGCGGCTTCCTCAAAACCTTCCGGCTTTACAAGAACAACCTGAAGCTGAGCAGTGGTGTGAATGTTAACTACCTTGTCGCTCTTTGAATGTCTCGAAGGACGCTCGGTGCGTTCCTCTCTTTCATATGTCGGCGGCTCAATTTCTCTTTCTCGTCTGCGTGGAGGCTTTACGAATTCGGCACTTTCTTCTGTGTATTCGTCAAAATCATCCTCTTCGTCAGTCATAATATCCTTTATTTTATCAAATAATCCCATCTTTTCATCCCCTAAATTTTAAAAATATTTTCTCGCTCCGAAAATAGCAGAGCCTACTCTTACAATGTTTGAACCCTCAAGTATAGCAGCCTCATAATCGGCGCTCATACCCATAGAGAGAGTTTGCATTTCAACACCGCTGATGTTCTTTTGCTGAAGTTCAACAAACTTGTCGTGCATTTTTGCAAAATACTTTCTTGCTTCAGCCTCATCACAAATCGGCGGAATGGTCATAAGACCTTTAACCTTAATATTGTCAAGTTCACTTATTTGATAAAGCAAATCTTCAAGTTCTTCAATATCGCATCCGCTCTTTGATTCTTCCTTGCCGATATTAACCTCAACAAGCACATTTGCGGTGTCGTCCGCTTTTTTAAATTCCTTGCTGATTTCTTTGGCAAGCTTTATCGAATCAACGGATTCTATCATATCAACTCTACCGGCAATGTACTTAACCTTATTGGTCTGCAAATGACCGATAATGTGCTTTTCCACTCCGTCAAGGTGCAAAGTTTCAAGCTTTGAACAATATTCCTGAACACGGTTTTCGCCAATCAAATCAGCTCCCAAATCAAGCACAGGATTGATGTATTCGGGCTCAACCGTTTTTGTAACGCACATAAGTCTGACATCATTTTCGCTTCTGCCCGATTTTACGGCAGTTTCCATAACATCGTCTTTAATACGCTTGTAATTATCTATGCACGATTTTACACGCTCTTCATCAAGTATAAACTTTTCCATCTTTTAAGTCCTTTCCTTGAGTAATTATTTTATCATAAAGATGAATCGAATTCGTATTTGATTCATCATATTCTGCAAGAACATAATCGTCATCACTGTAAATAATATTGACTTCTCTGAATTTAATTTGGCTGGCAATAAGAACATACACGCCCTTTTTGCCGTTAACAACATGAAGTGCCTCGCTCGGAATTTTTATACCTTCGTATTTGTTTCGTCTGATTTCAATTTCAGCCTTACGAAGCTTTGCTATATCGGCATCCATTTCATTAAGTTTAAGAACAAGAAGAGTTTCTTTTTGACCGAGCGAAACATCCGCTCCGCTAACAATTTCCGCCTTAAATTCTTTACTTGAATCGTCCTTTAATACTATATTTACATAATCGCCGTTTTCAAGATTTTTAACCGTATCGGTGCTCACAAGCGATTGAACATACCATGTGTAGCTTGTTACAAGCTTTCCTACATTATCGGCGACATCCTTTGACTTGTCAACCGCACTAAGTGCCGATTTAAACTCTTTAACCGAAGTTTCCTCGGCTTTGTCAAAATCAATAATATTTTCGTATCCGTCGGTATAGCTGCTGAACACGCCCGACTCGTCGGTTTTTATATACTTATCCGGCTTTGAAAACGAACTGTAAGAATTACGCTTATCACGAAGATTTTCGATTATTGACAGCAAATCGACATCCTCGCCGATAATAAGCTGACGACGGACAAGTACGGAATCAAGTTCCTGTGCGGTATCGCCTATTTTATTTCTGCACAATCCGTCGGCATAATTGATAACCTTTTGCTCAATATCCTCATTGATAGTTTCGAGGTTTGCGGACTGACCGACTGTTTGTGCTTCGAGTGTTTGATAATACTTTATTTGATTTGTAAGGTCGGTATATTTTGAATAATTTGCAGCCGCCTTTGATGACGAAAACTGCATTGCAACATTGCCTTTTACATTAATCTTATCTCCGTCCTCAAAACAAGGAACGGTAACGCCTGTTGCTGCTTTTTCAACAACGCTTTCATCACGAATAAAAAGTGCCTCGCTGCTAGCCTTGTCATACACAGTGCTTACGGTTGCAGTCTGTGTTTTGAGTTCGATATGAGTAACCTTATAAAACTGAATAACTACAAACAAAACTATCAAAACGACTACCGAAATAATAAGCCAATTACCTTTGTTTGCAGTAAAATTTTGCTTTTTCATACCGAACTCCTTTCTTTTATTTCAAATGATTTTTGGCAAGGTCAACCGCCTTTTTTACGAGTTCGTCCCTGCTCATTTCATCGGCATAAAGCCAATTTATATTTTCGTTCCGTCTAAACCAAGTAAGCTGTCGCTTGGCGTAACGGCGTGTTTCTCTTTTTAAATTCTCAGTCGCTTCATCAAGTGTTATTTTTCCGTCAATATACGGCTGAAGTTCTTTATGACCGATTGCCTGACGGGCGGTTAAACCCTGTTTGCCGAGCATTTGCCTCGCTTCGTTTTCAAGCCCTGCTTCAAGCATCAAATCAACTCGTTTGTTAATCCTGTCATAAAGCTTTTGCCTGTCCTTATATCCGATGCCGATATAAAGTGCATCATACGGACTGTCGATAAGCATTGAGTTTTCGTTTTGCTCGGTTTTTGATGTTCCCGACATACAAAGTTCAAGTGCTCTAATAACTCTTTTGCGATTGTTTGGGTGAATATCCTCTGCCGCATTCGCATCAAGTTTCAAGAGCCTTTCATAAAGTTCCTCGTTGCTTTTTTCGGCAAGTTCATTTCTTATTTCGGCATTTGAGCCGACCTCCGAAAAGCTGATATTTTTCACAAGGCTGTCAACAAAAAGCCCTGTGCCGCCTGCCACAATCGGCACTCTGCCCCTTGCGGTGATTTCATCAATCAGCACCTTTGCACGCTCAACAAAATCCGCAACGGAAAAAGTTTGGTCTGCGTCGAGAAACTCAACAAGATGATGCACAACACCGTCCTGCTCCTCTTTGGTGGCGACTGCGGTTGCAATCGGCATATTTTTGTACACTTGCATTGAATCGGCAGAAATGATTTCGCCGTCAACAGCCTTTGCAAGTTTCACCGCCAAATCGGTTTTGCCGGAAGCGGTTGCACCGACAACGCAAATTATCTTTGTCTTTTTCATTACTGTATCCTGCCGAACTGTTTTTCTATGTCATATTTTGACAGCTTAATCATAACAGGTCTGCCGTGAGGACAATATCTGATGTTAGGATTTGCAAGCAATTTCTTGACAAACAGTTCCATCTCATACGGTGAGGTTTTATCCCCTGCTTTGACAGCCGCCCTGCACGAAGTGGAATGGAATATCCAATCCATCTGCTCGGGTGTTATATCTGTTTTGCCGTCAAGGAGCTTTGCCGCAGTTTCTTCAACCAATCCGCTGACATCCTCGCCGTCCAAAATTGACGGACATTCACGAACCAAAACTGTTGAGTTGCCAAAATCCTCAACTGCAAATCCGCATTTTGAATACAAATCAAGATTTGAAAGAACAGCGTTGTATTCTTCTCTTGAAAGTCTTACTGCCACGGGTGACAGCAAAACCTGCGAAGCAATTTGAGTTGAAGCTTTGAGTGCTTCAAAATTCATTCTTTCATGTGCGGCGTGCTTGTCTATCATATAGCAATCGCCGTCCATTTCGATGATGATATATGTTTTAAAAATCTCGCCGACAAGTCTGAAATCAGGCACTTCTAAGCTTTGGGCCTTTTCCTGCTTTGGTAAAGGTTCCGACTGTTCCTGTGTTTCAGGCTCTTTGCTTGCCTGCTGTTCGTTTGATATAGAAGGTTTTGTGAATTTGTTTAAATCAAGTTTGGCTGTTGTGGTTGATTCCTCAACATAATTTTGTTCTTCCTCTGTTTTAGGTGATTTTTCACGCAAAACATCAGGAGCGGCAACCCTCCAAAAATCATCGGGATTACTTTCCTGTTTAAACTGCATTTGGGTCGGCGCTTCTTCCTTTGGTTTGAAGAAATCAATCTTGCCGTTTACAGTTGTTTGAGTCGGTCGAGGTGCGGAAAAATGTGCTTCCTTTGGAGTGTCAAGCATTTCAATAGCGTTTTTAACTCCGTAATACACAAGTTCAAACACCGGCTTTTCATTGGCAAATCTAACCTCTATTTTTGCCGGGTGAACATTAACATCAACAAATGACGAATTGCACTCGATGTTGAGCACACAACCCGGAAACTTGCCGACCATAATCGAATTACGATAAGCCTGTTCAAGTGCCGCCATAGCTGTTTGCGATTTTACAAGTCGGGAATTGATGAAGAAAAACTGCATTCCACGACTTTTGCGTGACATTGACGGTTTTGTGACAAAACCGCTCACACGCATATTGTTAATCTCGTAATCAACAGGAATAAGTGAATTTGCAAATTCTCTGCCGAATACGGAATAAATTGTGCTTTTTAAATCTCCGTTGCCCGAAGTGATAAGCGTTTGCTTACCGTCACGGATAAATCTAAACGATATTTCAGGGTGGCTTACGGCAATTCTCTCAACCACACCAGCCACGGCGTTTGCTTCGGTTACATCCTTTTTTAAGAACTTCATTCTCGCCGGAGTGTTGAAGAAAATATCCGCAACGACAATCGTTGTGCCCACAGGACAACCGGCATCCGAAAAATCAAGTTCCTGACCGCCTGCAATTTCGTACCTTGTGCCGATTTCCTCATCTGCCGTGCGAGTGAGAAGCTGAACCTTGGCAACGGCAGAAATTGAAGCCATTGCTTCACCTCTGAAACCGAGTGTTCCGATTTTGTCCAGATCGTCGCTGACCTTAATCTTGGAGGTTGCGTGAGAGATAAAAACTTTTTTTACCTCGCTTCGTGCTATGCCACAGCCGTCATCGGTTATACGGATATAAGTTGAACCGCCGTTTTTGATTTCGACAGTAATATTTTTTGCACCTGCGTCAACGGAATTTTCAATCATTTCTTTAACTACCGAGGACGGACGCTCAACAACCTCGCCTGCTGCAATCAGCTGATATACTTCCTTTGGCAATATATTAATTTGAGGCATTTCGTCACATCCTTTCGGTACAAATTATCAACCCATAATTTCCTCTGCTTTTTTCTTGAGGTCGTAGAGGGTTTGCATTGCTTCAATCGGTGTCAGAGTGTTGACATCTGTCGCCTTGAGAAGCTCAAGTATTTCATCGGTGGATTTTGCCTTGAAGTTGAACTGAATTTCATCATCAGTCGGTTCTTCCTCGACAGCCTCCTCCGCCTTAAAATCAATTTCTATTTTATTCGCTTCAAGTTCTTTAAGGATTGCCTTTGCTCGCTTTGTGACCGCTGACGGAACACCTGCAAGTTTTGCAACCTCAATACCGAAGCTTTGGTCTGCACCGCCGTGAACAATTCTGCGAAGAAATGTAATGTCATCTCCACGCTTCTTAACGGCGATTGAATAGTTGTTTACACCATTTAGCATACCCTCCATAGCAGTAAGCTCATGATAATGGGTTGCAAAAAGTGTTTTTGCTCCGATTTTCTTCACCACATATTCAAGCACGGCTCTCGCTATGCTCATACCGTCAAAGGTTGATGTGCCTCTGCCGATTTCATCAAGGATGATGAGCGATTTATCGGTAGCGTTCTTCAGGATTGTTGACACCTCGTTCATTTCCACCATAAAGGTTGACTGACCTGTTGCCAAGTCGTCCGAAGCACCGACTCTGGTAAATATTGCATCACAGACAGAAACCCTTGCGCTCCTTGCCGGAACAAAAGAACCAATCTGTGCCAAAAGGACAATAAGAGCGGTTTGACGCATATATGTTGATTTCCCTGCCATATTAGGACCGGTAATTATTGAACATTTGTTAGTTTTGCAATCAAGGAGTGTGTCGTTTGGAACAAACGGCGAATCGGTGAGCAGAGCCTCAACAACAGGGTGCCTGCCGTCCTTGATTTCAAGTGTGCCGTCCGTTGTAATCTGCGGACAGCAATAATTATTTTTGGCGGCTATCTCGGCAAGAGAAGCAACCGTGTCAAGAGTTGCAAGAGCCTTTGCGGTTCGTTGAATTCTCTCAACCTCGCCTGCAACCGTTGTTCTGACGGCACAGAAAGTTTCGTATTCAAGAGCAACGCATCTGTCCTTTGCTCCGAGGACTTTGCCCTCAAGGTCTTTAAGCTCCTGAGTGATATATCTCTCGCAATTAGTAAGAGTTTGCTTTCTTATGTAAGTATCGGGAACGAGATTTTTGTACGAATTTGTAACCTCGATGAAGTAGCCGAAAACCTTGTTGTAGGAAACCTTGAGTTTTGGTATTCCCGTTGCTTCCTTTTCTCTGTTTTCAATTTCCGCAAGGACAGAAGCACCGCCCTGCATAATTGTGTGAAGTTCGTCTATTTCGGCATTATAGCCGTCTCTAATCATTCCACCCTCACGCATAGAAAACGGAGGCTCGTCCACGATTGACGAATTGATAAGTTCATACACATCCTGCAATGTGTCTATATTATTATAAATCGACTTGAGCAATGCCGAATTTGCATTTTGCAAAAGTTCCTTGAGTGCCGGCAATCTTTCAACCGTTGCACAAAGCGAACGGAGTTCCTTTGCATTCGCCGTGCCGTATGCGATACGGCTCATAAGTCTTTCAATATCGTTAACTCCCGTGAGAAGTTCCTTAACCTCATCACGAAGCATCGGCTCGTCAACAAGTTCACCAACCGCGTTCTGCCTTTTGCTGATTTGCGAAACGCTGATAAGCGGTCGTTCAAGCCAAGAGCGAAGCATTCTTTTGCCCATTGCGGTTTTTGTGTTGTCGATAACCCACAAAAGAGAGTGACGCTTGTCACCTGTCATCATTGAGCGGGTGAGTTCAAGATTTCGCCTTGCACTGATGTCAAGATTCATAAACTCGGTTTCTTCGTAAAACTCGATTTCCGACGGAGCTTCAAGCTCATCGGTTTTTCTGTTTTCACGGAGATAGGCGATTACCGCACCGAGTGCAGAAACCGCAGGTTTGCTTTTGCCGAGACCGAGTGAGTCAATCTTGTCCTTGTTCATTGTTTGCAAAATGAGATTTGTCGCATTGTCAAAATCAAAGCAACTGTCATCAAGAACTTCAAGTTCAATATCAAGCCTTGACTTAACAAACTTTGCAACCTCATCAAGCTCATTTGCAAGTGAGTTTACCAAAATTTCTTTTGGTGCATATGTAGAAAGCTGATTGTTGATTTTCTCTTGTTCATCGGTTCTGCCGATTGAAGTAATATGGAACTCGCCCGTTGACACATCAACAAAGCAAACGCCCGTTTCGTTGTCGCCCTTGCAAAGAGCACAAAGATAATTGTTTACCCCGTCATCAAGTATATTATTTTCAATAACCGTGCCGGGAGTGATGACTCTTACGACATCTCTTTTGACAAGTCCTTTTGCCTTTGCAGGATCCTCGGTCTGTTCGCAGATTGCAACCTTGTAGCCGTATGAAACAAGTTTTGCAATGTAGCTGTCGGACGAATGAAACGGAACACCGCACATCGGTGCACGCTCGCCCTGACCGCAATCCTTGCCTGTGAGAACAAGGTCAAGAACCTTTGACGCAATTTTTGCATCGTCAAAAAACATCTCGTAAAAATCACCCAGACGGAAGAACAAAATAACGCCCGGATAATTCTTTTTTATTTCAAAATACTGAGCCATCATAGGAGAAAGCTTTTGTTCCTTTGCCATTTTGTTCACCGTCCTTACGCAATTTTTGAATCAGTAGTTATCGGAATAAATCCTAATTAGTGGCAACCGCCGCATGTGCAGCAGTCATGTGTGCAATCGCTTGCAGGAATTTCGCATGTTGCAGGGTCTTGTCCGTCAAAGAACAAACCGATCATTTGGCTGATGTACTGTGCCATCTGCTCCATTTGAGCGGCAGCTTCCGAATACTTTTTCATATTCTCGCCGTCCATAACCTTTGTGTAAAGGTCCTGATATTCCTTTTGGAGTTCTGCAATTCTGTCCTGAGAAGCTTCTTCACCCTTTTCAGCCTCTTGCTGATACTTAAGAGTGATGAGTTGCATCTCCTGCATTTGCTGCTGAAGTGCTTCGTCTGCATCGTTAACCTTTGCGGCAGCCTGAAGTGCCTCAAATCTTGGGTCAGCCTGAATTTCCTTGCCAAGCTCTCTAAGTGCTGATTCTAAACTCATAAGTCATTCCTTTCTAATTCACCCAACATAACATAGGTGAGCGGCTCTGTTACTTTTATTTTTTGGAAGGTTCCGATGAGCCCCTCGTCACCAACAAATTCTATAATCAAATTGCCGTCTGTTCTTGCGGCAAGATAATTATCACCTTGCTTGCCTTTTCCGTACACAAAGCATTTGAAAACCTTGCCTTTGTGAAGTGCCATTTGTTCGCCCGATATTCTCTCTTGGAGTGCAAGAAGTTCACGCATCCACTTTGACTTTTCCTCGTAAGGAACAGGGTCGTCCATTTCTGCGGCAGGTGTTCCCTTGCGGGCAGAGTAGATAAAGGTGAAAAGGCTTGTTGCCTTTATCTCTTCAACGAGCGACTTTGTGTCGCAAAATTCTTCATAGGTTTCACCCGGGAAGCCTACAATAATATCGCTTGTGATTGACAGTTCGTCACCCATAAGTTCTTTTGCATAATTGATAAGTGACAAATACTTTTCTCTTGTGTAAGACCTGTTCATAGCCTTGAGCACTCTGTCATTACCGCTTTGGAACGGCAAATGTAAATGAGTTGCAACCTTGTCGCACTCTGCCATCGTTTCGATAAGTTCTTTAGTGCAATCCTTTGGATGAGAAGTCATAAAGCGAATTCTGAAATCACCGTCAAGTTCATTAAGAGTACGAAGAAGCTGCGAAAATGTAACTCTCGGTTCCAAATCCTTGCCGTATGAATTTACATTTTGACCGAGAAGCGTAATTTCCTTGTAGCCGTCATCGACAAGGCTCTTGAACTCTGCAACAACATCCTTGACCTCTCGGCTACGTTCTCTGCCTCGAACATAAGGCACAATACAATACGAACAAAAATTATTGCATCCGTACATAATCGGAATCCAAGCCTTTTTGTCATTATCACGCTTAACGGGAATACCCTCTGCTATTACGCCGTCAACATCGGGAAGTTCAAACACTCTTCTGTTTTTTGTAAGTGCAGAATAAATGAGCTCAGGCACTTTATAAACAACATGTGTGCCGAAAACCAAATCAACAAACGGAAATGATTTTTTGATTTTTTCTGCTATATGCTGCTGTTGCATCATACAACCGCAAAGAGCGATTACAACATCCGGATTGGCAAGTTTGTACTTTTTCAAAGCTCCGACATTGCCAAACACTCTGTCCTCGGCGTGTTCTCTGACGGCACAGGTGTTGAAAATAATCAACTTTGCCTGTGTGCGTTCTTCTGTAAAACCGTAGCCCATAGCTTCAAGCATACCCTTGATATGCTCACTGTCTGCAACATTTTGCTGACAACCGTAGGTGACTACACATGCAAGAGGCTTTGATGAATATCTTTTTGAGGTAAGTTCATTCACCTTATGGGCAAACTGCCTTTGCACCTCTAATTCTTCATCCGATACTTTTTTGATTTTTGCAGGCATAGTTGCACCTCCTTGAAGTGATTTAAAAATACGGATACACACAATAATCCATACTATTTGTTATTATAACAAATGGCAGTGTGTTATTCAATAATAAATTATAAAAATAATATAAAAATTATATATAAATAAAGAATAATTTTTTTATATAACTTGTACATTGATTTTTAATGCCGTCAATGGTAAAATTAACAAGACCGAAAACAAAACAAAAGGTGAAAAATATGCTGAAAAAAAGAGGAGCGGGAGTACTGCTCCACATAAGTTCAATGCCGTCACCGTACGGCATCGGTGTTTTGGACGAAAATGCCAAGCACTTTATAGACAGAATTGCCGATATGGGCTTTACCTATTGGCAGGTTTTGCCGTTTAATCCAACCGACAGTGCAAATTCTCCGTACTGTTCGCCGTCGGCATTTGCGGCAAATTATATCTACATCAATCCGCAAGGGCTCAAAGATATGGGGCTTATAACAGACGAAGATGTAAATCAAAATATTTATGACGGCACACCGTACACAGCTGCATATGAATTTGCCCTTGAAAAACGACTTGCAACGCTCAAAAAAGCATTTTTGAATGTCGGCGAAGAACTTGCCGCAGATATAAAGCAATTTGAAATTGACAATCCGTGGCTCACCGATTACGCCGTTTTTATGGCTGTAAAAGAGCAGGAAAATTTTAAGCCGTGGTGGGAATGGTCGAGTGAGCACGCACATTATTTTGAGTGCATAAAAAACATTTACGACTACGAAGAAAGTGCCGCTTTTTGGAAATTTGTGCAGTATGTTTTCTACAAACAGTGGGGCGAAATAAAAAAATACGCCAACAAAAAAGGCGTTGCCGTTATCGGGGATATGCCTATTTATGTGGCGATGGACAGCGTTGATGTTTGGTCAAATCTGCCTATGTTTTTGATTGACGAAAAAACACTCAAAGTAGAAAAGGTAGCCGGAGTTCCGCCCGATTATTTCAGCGAGGACGGTCAGCTTTGGGGCAATCCGATATACGATTGGAAAGCTATGAAAAAGGACGGCTACAGCTGGTGGCTGTCACGACTTGAACACAATCTCAAAATTTACGACACCGTAAGAATAGACCATTTCAGAGCCTTTGCATCATATTGGGAAATACCCGCCGACAGCAAAACTGCTAAGGTAGGCAAATGGATTGACGGACCTAAAATGGACTTTTTCAACAAGGTTTTTGAGAAATTCGGCAAAGAAGCACCTATCATTGCAGAAGACCTCGGAGTGTTTGGCGAGGATGTTGTAAAACTCCTAAAGGACACCGATTTTCCCGGTATGAAGGTTGTGCAATTCGGCTTTGACCCAAATTCCGATTCATCACATTTGCCGCACAACGCAGGTCAAAACAGCATAAATTATGTAGGCACTCACGACAACAACACAATCCTCGGTTGGCTGTGGGAAGCAAGCGAGGAAGAACGCCGATTTGCCCTTGAATACTGCCATTTTAAAGGCGACAACTGGGGCGAGGGCGGATACCAAAGTGCTTCCTGCCGTGCCATAATCGAAGCCGTTTGGCAGAGTGCATCAAATGTTGCAATCATTGCCTTGCAGGATATGTGCGGTTTTGGTTCGGACGCAAGAATGAACATACCGGGTGTGCCTGAAAAAAACTGGAGATTTCGCACCACAAGGGAAACAATCGACAGCATTGACACCGATTACTTCAAGCACATAAATTCGCTTTACCGCAGAATGTATCCCGTATTTGACAAAGAAAATTAAACATAGCAAAACGGAACTGTTAATATAGCAGTTCCGTTTTTTACTTACTAATCTTTAATTACGCAAAGCTTAACAGCCTTTGGCTCAACCTTAAATTCAACCTCGGAATAATGGAAGTTTTCACCGTCACAGTTACCGATAAGAGGTGAACCGTCCTCCATAAATACCTTGCCTGATTTTATGTAATAATTTGTGCAAACATCACAAGTTTGTGCGTTAACCGTTCCTTTTGAATATTTAGGTACAAGACCCATTGCCTTTGAAAAAGACACTCCGTCAACAAGGCAAACATCAAGGAGTCCGTCATCAAGTACAGAATTCGGTGCGGGACAAAAGCTTCCGCCGTACCAACTTGCATTGCAAATTGCCATAAGAGCATAGTCTTTATTGCTTTGCTCAACGGTAAATTCTCTGCCCGTTTCTTTGTCAACACAATCAAGTCTGTAAGAAATTGTATAATGAAGCGGTTTTGTAAGGACGGGAACAACTGCCACTTTGTAAGCATTATGGCCCAAAAACGGTACTTTTGCAGCGATTTTTCTGCCCATGGTTTCAACAAGAGTATCAAGACCGAACGACATAACATTTATGCCTTTTTCGCCGTTATAATCAATAACATCAATAGGCATAATATCGTATTTGATTTTACCGCTGTAAAGACCGAAAGACTTGATTACATTTTCCACATTAATCTTTTTTGTATCATAAATCTTTTTTGCAAAATCATTGCCCATACCAAGCGGAAGAACCATCATAGGAGTATCCGTTCCGGCAAGTCCGTTAACAATTTCATGAATGGTTCCGTCACCGCCGCATGACACAACAACACAGTTTTTGCCATACTTTGCCGCATAATCGGCACTGATTGTTTTTGCTTCACCCGGCTTATGAGTTTCCTCAATTATCAACTCATCATCAATTTGACGAAATGCCGATTTAATTCTGTAAAAAAGTTTTTTCTTATCGTCATTGCCGGCGACGGGATTAACTATAAAAACATACTTCATATAAACTCATCCTCCTTTTCATCATAGGCGACAACTTATATTACCTGCGTACCGCCTACCGGACGAATAATAAGAACATGACAACTGCCCTCGCCGAATACGCCCTCGATAGTTTTCTTGTAAGTATCAAGCATATCGTTAGGAACAAAAGCCTGAATTGTACCGGCAAATCCACCGCCGTGAACTCTCCAAGCACCCTTTCCGTCAAGAAGTTCTTTGCTGATTGCAAGAGCCAAAGAAAGTTTTTGCTCTGTTGGATTTTTTGGAGTATAAACATTTTGATTGAGCATAAATGATGAACGACCCGAATCAATAATAACCTGCTTGAAGCCCTCAAAATCGTTGTTTTCAAGGCATTCAACAGCTTTTTCTACTCTCTTGTTTTCATTGAAGAAATGAATTGCACGAAGAATTGCACGGTCGTTTACTCTGCCTGTAAGTTCAGGAAGAGCGGCAAAGAATTCCTCATAAGAAACCTCACGCAAAACATTTTTGCCGAGTGCCTGAGCAACAGATTCCATTTCTGTTCTTACTGCGGCATAATCATCTGTCAAATCCGAATGATTGCCGTGGGTGTCAACTATGCAAAGAGAATGTCCGGATTTTGAAAAGTCAAAATCGATTTTCTTAATAACAGGGTCTTTTACAGACTTAAAATCTATTGTAACAAAAGTGCCGACGGAAGAAGCCATTTGGTCAAGAAGGCCGCAAGGCTTGCCGAAAAATACATTTTCGCTGTACTGAGCAACCTTTGCAATCTCAACAGGGCTGATTTTTCCATCATTAAACATATATGACAAAACAGAGCCCAAGAGCACCTCAAATGCCGCAGAAGAAGAAAGACCCGAACCGCCCATAACATCACTTGCTGTGCAAGCATCAAAGCCGGCAACTGTGTAGCCAAGATTCTTAATTGTTGCGGCAACACCCTGTACGAGAGTTGTTGATGAGCCAAAATTAGCCTCATTCAGAACAAGGTCATTAAGGTCAACAACATTCATTTTGTGACCCTTTGATTTTACTCTGATAATATTATCATCATTTTTTGAAACAACGGCGATAGCGTCCAAATTGATTGAAGCGGCAAGAACCTTACCGTTGTTGTGGTCGGTGTGATTACCGCAAACCTCGGTTCTGCCCGGAGCGGACATAATGTTTACTTCTCTGTCATATCCAAACAATTCACCGAAATCATTGAGTGTTTCAACATAACGGGGTTTTTGGCTTTGAACAGCCTCATCTGTTACATAAACAGCCTTTAGGTTTTCATCATAAGTGCCGTCATTGATAGCGGCAATGAGTTCGTTAACGTTCATAATTAAAATTCCTCTTTTAAATTTTATAATACTATTTTATACTTATCTTTTTCGCTGTAAATCAAGAGCGTTTGAGTCATCTGCCGTGACCTTACACCGTAAAAGATATTAAATATTAATGTTGAAAATCCGCTGAACGCAACTATTATCATAAGCGTTGTTATGAAAGTTACGGAAAACGGGTTTGTATATGATGTGCCAAGTTTTGTATAAATAAACAATCTCGGAGCAAATCCAAGCATACTCAAAAGCGAATAATACACAAAATCATACCGCATTGAGCCGTAATACTTTGACACCATACCGACAGGAATAATCGGCACAAGTCGGGTAACCGCAAGCACATAAGGATTGCCGTTGCCCTTAAAATGAATCCAATCCCTGACAAATCGCAGATTGTCAATATTAAGAATCATACCGGTCCATCCGCCGCCCAAAAATGTGCCCTCAACATACTTAACCGTGAAGAAAAAGAAGATAAACACGGCATTGAGTGCCAGAGCGGGACCGAGCGGAAACACCATACCGGATATTACGCACAGTGCCGACAGCGGAATGGGAAGCTGGCATTTTGCAATATAAAGTGCAAAAATACACAGTATAATTTCCACAGGAGTTTCAAGCCTTGCAACTGCGTCATCTATCCTTTTAAGCAGATTTATAAGCACTTCAAATCTTTGTTCAAGGGTTTCGTGTTCATAAAGAGCTACACCCAAAAGCACAAGTGCGATAACTGTCACGGCAAGTATCAAAAACGATGTGAAGCCCGTGCGGTGACGCTTTGTTTGTTTCATCAAATCATACCAATACTTTGTTATTTTCCTTCGTAATAATTACCGAGGAATGAAAATTCAGGCAATTCGTCCGACAGAGCGCAAAGCAAATCAAGCGTTTGCTCATCTCTAACCGAGCCTAAAATATCAACATAAAAATAATAGTCAAATTTACCGTTTGCAACAGGTCGTGATTCCAATTTTGTAAGGTTAAGACCGGTCATTGAAAATCTGCCGAGCACTCTGTAAAGCGAACCCGTACGGTGAGGTGCGGAGAAAATAAGCGAAATTTTTTCGGCATCGTCATCAATAACAAGTTCCTTTGAAATCACGATAAAGCGAGTGGTGTTGTTTGTGACATTTTGAATACCTTTGCGGATAATCCTAAGTCCGTATTTTTTAGCCGCACTTTCACTGCAAATTGCGGCAATATTATTCTTGTCGCTTTCGGCAACAAACTTTGCCGCAGCGGCTGTATTACTGAAGTTAATACCCGTAAAGTCAAAATGTTTAAGGAATATATTACACTGACTGAGTGCCTGCGGATGCGAATAAACATCATCGATATTTTCAAATTCAACATCCGGCTTTGCACAAAGGCAATGGTCCACCCTTAAATCATATGCACCGACGATGAAGAATTTGTACTTCATAATCAAATCATAAGATTCGTGCACCGAACCTGCGGTTGAATTCTCAACGGGAATAATACCGTAACGGGCCTTGTTTTGGTTAACAGCCTCAAAGACATCCTCAAACTGCTTGTGAAAAATTATAGGAGAATCCGGAAACAATGCCTCTGCGGTTTTGCCGCTGTATGCCCCCTGAACGCCCTGACATGCGATAGGCTCGCCGTGTGCGGTTAAATTTTTTCCGCTCTTAGCCGAATTAATCAGCGTGCGAAGTTCATCGCCTCCGCCGATAATTTTGTGTTGAAGTGCTCTTGAAGCGTCCATAATAGCCGAAAATACGGTTTTCATCGCCTCACCCTGCTCGCCGCATTTTGAAGCAACATCATCAAGTATTTCAAGCTCTCTTTTCTCATTGAGAACAGGAATTCCGTTTTTCACCTTATATTCGGCAACCTGACGGGAAATATCCATTCTCTTGAGCAAAAGAGGGATAAGTTCGTCATCCAATTTATCAATTTCGTTTCTTAATTCCAACAAATCCATTAAAAGTATTTCCTTTTTTACATCATTAAATCGAGCAGACCGATTGCAACCGCAGCCTCAACAACAGGTACTGCACGAGGCACAATGCAAGGGTCGTGTCTGCCTTTAATCTCAAGCTCGGCATTTTCCATAGTTTGAAGATTAACGCTTCTTTGCTTTGAAGCGATTGACGGAGTTGGCTTGATTGCAACGGACACCACGATAGGTGCACCGTCGGTCATACCGCCCAAAACACCGCCGTTATTGTTTGAAAGAGTGGCAACCTTGCCATCCTTAATTTCATATTCATCATTAACATTTGATGCGTTTTTATCGGCAAAATCAAATCCCAAGCCAAACTGAACACCCTTTACGGCCGGAATACCGAAAAGAAGTGAGGCAAGCTTGCTTTCCACCGTATCAAAAATATTTGCACCGATGCCTACGGGAAGTCCCACGGCAAAGCATTCAACAACACCGCCCACGCTGTCAAGGCTCAGTCTTGCCTTTTCAACATCGGCACGCATTTTTTCTTCAACGCTCTCATCAATAACGGAAAAAGTTTTTGACGAAAGTTCGCACAGCATATCGGCGCTTATATTGTTATAATCAACCGCAGCGTCGCAAACCGAACCGATTTGTCTGATGTGAGCACCAACGGCAATTCCCTTTTCGGCAAGGATTTGCTTTGCAACCGCACCTGCAAAAACAATAGGTGCAGTAAGTCTGCCGCTGAAATGTCCACCGCCGCGAATATCGTTAAATCCGTTGTATTTAACATAGGCAGGATAATCGCTGTGACTCGGACGGGGAACGGTCATCAAATTTGAATAATCGCCGCTTTTTGTATTTGTGTTTTCAATCACCATGGCGAGCGGCGCACCCGTTGTAACGCCGTCAAGAACGCCCGACAAAATGTGCGGAATATCCTTTTCAAGCCTCGGAGTTGCGGTTTTATCCTTGCCCGGAGCACGGCGTGACATATCTTTGTATATTTTGTCTGTATCAAGCTTAACGCCTGACGGAAGTCCGTCGATAACACAGCCGATGGCTTCACCGTGACTTTCGCCGAACACGGAAATTTTAATATTATCACCTATCGATGAAGACATTTGCGTTACCTCCGATACTGTTAAAATCATTGAAAAAGTCGGGATACGACTTATTTATACTTTGTGCGTCATCAACTGTTGAAAGACCGTCAACACCGGTAGCGGCAACCGTCATAGCCATAACAATTCTGTGATCGTTAAAGCCTTTCATATTTGCCGCATGGAGGGTGCTGCCGAGAATTTCCATACCGTCGTCAGTTTCTTCAACCTCCGCACCGAGTTTTTTAAGATTATACACTATGCTTTCTATTCTGTCCGACTCCTTATATCTGAGCCGTTGGGCACCCGTAATAACGGTTTTTCCGCTTGCATATATGCCTGCAACGGCAAGTGACGGAACCATATCCGGAATGTCCGTTGCGTTAATTTCTATGCCGTGAAGCTGTGATTTTTTTACAACAACGCTGTCATTATTGACGGTAACATCTGCACCGAAATTTTTAAGAATATCGGCAATTTTCTTGTCACCCTGCGTGCTGTTGACATCAAGTCCCGTAAGAGTAACATCACCGAAAAGTGCACCTGCGACCATAAAAAACGCCGCCTGCGACCAATCCGCTTCAACCGTGTAATCACGCTTTTTGTAAATTTGATTACCCGGAATAAAATACGAGTTTTCTCTTTCTTCAACCTTAACGCCGAAGTCCGCCATAACCTTGACGGTCATATCAACATAAGGCTTAGACTGAAGTTCTGTTGTAAGCACAATTTCGCTGTCGCCGTCAAGAATCGGCAATGCAAGAAGCAATCCCGTAATATACTGCGAGCTGACATTTCCTGCAATTTCAAACCTGCCGGGCGTAAGTTTTCCGCTGACTGTAAGCGGCAAAGTGCCCGTGCAATCGCACTTTACGCCGTGTTCGGGAAGCAGACGAAGATAATCACCGATAGGTCGCTCCGGAAGCTTACCCCTGCCGACAAATTTTACCGTTTTGCCGAGTGCCGCCGCAACGGGAATCATAAATCTCAGCGTCGAGCCTGACTCTATGCAATCGGCAACCGGCTTGTCGTCTTTAAGCGCCGATATAACGCCCAGAGTTGCCTGCATATCCTTTGAATCTATAAGTGGAGACACATTGCCGTCCCCTGCCAAAAACGAGCAAATAAGTGCTCTGTGAGCCGCTGATTTTGACGGAGGAACCTGCACCGTTCCGCTGATATTCGATTTTTGTATTTTTGCTATTCTCATTATTTCAAACCGAAGAATTTCGGTATATCCTCATTCTTAATTTTCTGCGTAAACGACTCGCCGATTTTGTTCAAAAGCACAAAATTGATTGAATCCGACGTACGCTTTTTGTCGACGTTCATACAAGCGATGATGTCGTGCAAATCGTTGCTGTCCTCGGTCATAAGATTGTACTTTTTGAGCACATTGGCAATACGCTCAGAAGTGCCTTTTTCGGTAATTCCGTTTGCTTCGCCGGCTTTTGCAATCATTACCATACCGATGCCGACAGCCTCACCGTGCGAAATCGTTGTAAAGTTGTGCAATTTTTCAATAGCATGACCCGAAGTGTGGCCGAAATTGAGAAGTGCTCTTTCGCCGTGCTCCTTTTCGTCACGCTCAACAACGCCTGCTTTGATGCTGACGCATTCAAAAATAATGTCGTCGATTATGTCCTTGGCGTTTTGATTTTCCGTTTTCTCAAACAACGAAGCGGATTTTATACAGCCCGTCTTGATAACCTCTGCCATACCGTCCGAGAAAAAGTGCGGCGTTAAGGTGTCAAGCGTGTTAGGGTCAATAAGGACCAGAACGGGTTGATGGAACGCTCCGCAAAGATTTTTGCCCTGAGGCAAATCAACCGCCGTTTTTCCGCCCACGGACGAATCCACCTGAGCAAGAAGCGATGTCGGAATTTGAACAAAATCAATACCCCTGAGGTAAATTGCGGCGGCAAATCCTGCCATATCTCCGCAAACACCGCCGCCGAGAGCAACAACAAGGTCGTTTCTTGTAAGCCCGTTTTCTGCCATAAATTCCACCATGGAAATTACCGTGGCTGTGGTTTTGGACTCCTCACCGGCATCAAAAACATAGGTGTAAACATCGTAGCCGACTGCTTTCAACTGTTCTTCAACGGTGTTGCCGTAAATTTTGTAAACATTGGTGTCGCTTATCAAGCAAACCTTTGCCGCATTTGACACCTCTTTGATATATTTTCCGCATGAGGACATCAAGCCTTTTTCGATAAAAATATTGTACCCCTTGCCTACTTTTACATTGAGTGTTTTCATTATCCGATTTCTTCCTTAATCTTATTCGCTCTGTTCATCAAATCCTTGAGCGCCGGGGAATCCTCATTTACGATGTTATATTTAAACTGCATAAGGTTTGATACAAGGTCGTCAATTTCCTTAACAAGTGCTTCTTTGTTGTCGATAAATAGGTCTGCCCACATATCCGCATTGATTCGTGCAACTCGTGACACATCACGGTACGAGCCTGCCGAATATCCTGCATGTGACGGAGCAAGAGGAGAAAGCACATATGAGCACGCAAGCACATGAGCAATTTGCGAAGTGAAAGCAATCATTTCGTCGTGGTGCTCGGGAGTTGTTACAACCGTTCTTGCAAAGCCCATACTCTCTGCAAGACCTACAAGTGCATCAATTTTGTTACGAGGCGTACCGTCAACCGGCGTCACAATAAAACTTGCTTTGTCATACAAAGTGTCAAGGCTGTTGTCGTATCCGCCGACTTCCCTACCTGCCATTGGGTGAGCACCGATAAAGTAAAAATCAAGCTTTTCCTTTTCCATGGCACGGCAAATCTTTGTTTTGATGCCGCAGGAATCGGTTACAACGCTGTCTTTTTTAAAACTGTTTTTGTGCTCCAAAATAAAAGGAACAATGGCTTCCGGATAAAAGTTAACAAAGGTGATGTCGGCTTCCGCCATAAGGGAGTCAATATCGCCCGTTTTGTCGATAACACCGTCACGAAGAGCCTTTTCTGTAACGGATTCCGTTCTGTTCCAGCCGAGGACGGTGTGGTTGGTATTCTTTTTTAGGGTCTTTGCCAAACTGGCACCGATAAGACCCAAACCGCAAATTAAAATGTTCATTAGTTTGTCATCCTGTTATACATAAAAATACATATTAATTTTAACTTATAAAAGACCCAATGTCAAATTATATGCGAATAATGTAATAAATTGTTAACAAAGGCAAGATGAAACGAATATTGTAATTGAACAAAAAAAGAGCCGTGGATTTCTCCACAGCTCTTTTGTAATTTTTTATTCACCGTCGCCAATCAAATTATCATAGGTATCGTCTTTGTTAAAGTCGTTCTTACCGTTTTGTTCAGGTATTGATGTAGTTATCGTACTACCCGACAACGAATATTTCCTGATTTCTAATTCAGGCTCAGAATAAAATTTCTTCATTACTTTTACCTCCTTAGAAAATCTTAAAATGTATCTGTTGTGTTTGTAGGCATTGTTACCGGTGAATACTCGGTTACGAGCGTGCCGTCAGCTTTTCTGTAAGTAAAGTAAGCTTTCCATTGAAGACCTACATCAGAAACCGACTTGCCTGCAAGATCAGATGTTTTAATCGAGATAACAAACTGGTTACCGCTTGTTGTGTAGTTTGACTTAAGTCTGTTTACACCGTTCTTTCCGGCATTGGCAAGTTTAAGGTCGCTGCCGTCGCCTTGAACAGCACCGTTTTTGTTGATCTTCAACAAAAGACCCTTTTCAACCATTTCGCAACCTTGAGGAAGAACGAATTGAGAAATGATTGATGCCTTTGTGCCCTGAGCAATAACAAGATCTGACTTTGTATCAACTCTTGCGCCGTCATCGTTGCCAGGTTCTGTAATGATGCCCTTTTGGATAGCATCTCTGTAAGTTGGCTCGTCAAGAGCAATAAGAAGTGCATCTTCGTGAACACGGAAGGAATAATCTGTACCGTATGCTACAACCTTACCCTTTGTTACAGCTGCGGCTGCAGGGTCCCATTCTCTCTTATCAGGTTCTGTACCAAAGAGGTATCCTCCGTCACCTTTTGTATTGGCACAAGATTTGTTGAACCAAGCATCTAAATCATCTGCGCAAACCTGAACCCAAGCATATACTTCAGGAATAGCAACGTCACCATCAAGACCTCTACCTGCATTTTCGACTTCAAATGAATTTGATTCGTTTCCTCTGTTTACAGTGTAATGTAAATTAAGTCCGTAGTAGCCTTCGCCGTCCTTTTGACCGCGAGTAAATACTACTTCATCATTGTATCTAAGGTTTTGAATCTTGAATTGGCCGCCATAACCGTATGATGTATCACATACATATACCGTATATGCTTTTTCATTTGAGAAGTCATATACAAGTGTGATATAGGTGTTGTCAGTTATTGTAACTGTTTCGCCGGCTTTCATTGTTTTGCCGTTTACCTCGAATGAATTAAAGGTATAATACGGAAGTTTTGGTGCTTTCGAAGCATCAAGAGTAACAGTTGTGCCCGAAGCAACATAATCTGTTGCAACGATAGACGAGTTAACACCGTTTACATATGAAATCTTGCATTGATTTGAAGATGATGAAGCACTCTTTGTTGTGAGAGTTGTTTCACCTCTTACAATAAATGTAAGTTCATCTGTTGTTGTATAAAGTTTCTTTGCTACAGTTGCAGACGGTGATTTCATTTCATAATACCAGTCTACAACAGGCTTATCAGGAAGTGAAACTGTAACCTCTGTACCGTAAGCATATGTGTCCTTTATGTATGACTGACCTTCGTCACCGTTTGGAACAATCTTTACGGTATAAGTCTTAAGTTGAAGACCCTCAAGAGCATTCTTGACTGCATTGTCACAATCTGTTTGGTCTGCGAAAACTTTTGTTGTAATGTTTACGCCTCTGACATTTACAACCTCTGTTTCCTTAAGTGCATCAAGAGCAGCTTTTCTTGCATCTTGGTCGTAAGCGTCAGGGTCGGTTCTGCTTTCGTTGTCTTTCTTGCATCCTTCAAGAGCGGTGGTGTCAGCAGTACTTTCTTTAAGAAGTGACTTAAAGCCTTCAATTGCAGTCTTTTCAGCATTTACAGCATTTACAACCTCAGTTTCATCTGTATAGTGCTTTGCTTGCTCTACGGTTGACATATTAAGATATGTCAATGCGTTGAGTTTATCTCTCAATTCTTCAACCGAAGCTTTTGAATACTTGTTTTGTGCAATTGAATTTACAAGTGTTTCAGCTGCTTCCTTAAGAGGAGTAAAGTCGATTTGATAAACAAGAGCATTAAATGCTTCTGTAAGTGCTGTTGCGTATGCGTCAACCTTTGACTGTTCTGATGCAGCAACATCGGTGATGTTGAGGTCGCTGAAAGCACCTTGATACTGAGCAAGTGCATCTCTGTATGCTTTGTCGAACGCAGTCCAGCTTGATGCCTTTACTTTTGCTTGGTCATTTTCAAATGCGGACTTTGTAGCTGCAAGTGCTTCCTTAAGCTGGGTGTTGTTGGCAGCCTTCTTAAGGTTCTTTCTTGCATTCCAAAGTGTTGTATATCTATTGTCACATTCCGCTATAATTTGATCATACGTCATCTCGTTATACTTGAAATTCTTATTTGCTGCTTCTGTAGCTTTAATGAGTTTATCCCAAGAAGATGTTGTATATTGATTTGATGTTGCAAGGAAGTCTTTAGCTGTACATTCAGCAATAAGGTCAAACAAAGGAACAACATTTACAAAGCTGATGTTAAAGTTGTACTTTGCTCTTTCAAAACCATAGCCTGCGTATGTTCTAAAAACATTATCAGCGTACTTCCAATAGTATACAACGCCGAAATATGCATTTGAATTTGCAAGGTTAAGTCGTTTTGACATTGATGACGGAGTTGATTTTTCGGAAAGTATATATGCATCCGGGTCAACTGTAAGCTTTGTCTTTGTATCAAACTCTGTCCAGCCGTCCTTTGCATAAATACCGCCGTACGGTTCACCTGCATGATTATCTGTTACACCGAGCTCTGTTATAAAGTCGTGAGTTGGATCAGTAATAGGATTACCTTGCGAGTCAACGCCGAGTGCCTTACCTGTTGACTTAGTTACCTTAATGCTGTCAATTTCCATTTTCATACCACCACTAAGGTTAAGCTGTGCTTGATAATTTTCAATTTTATCGGCGCCGATAGCATTGTTTTGTGGCCAGCCAAAACCGCTTGCCCACTCTGAGGACAACTCACCCGACTGCACCTTACTTGCATCGAGGATGAGGGCGTCAACGCAAGATTCAAAGTCTGTACCTGTTTGCACATTATATGAACCCCATCTTGATGTAGGAAGATAATACTCAAACTTTTCAGGCTTTGTCTTGAACAAAACAGAATCTGTTGTGTATTCCCAATAGAACTTGTAATTGTCGCCTCTTGCAGATGACTGGAATTCGGTCTTGTAATTTGAGCCCTTATTTGCCGGCTGACCGTTTGGAATAAGTCTGAAAGCTGCGGCAAGGTTTGTAAATCCGTCTACAACATTATTAACAACGGTTGTATAGTTTGTAATTGCGTTTTCAACAATATTTGCAACTCTACCGTTGAATGTAACGATGCTGTCCTTATAAGTGTTTGCAGAGTTTACTGCGTCTTGGAGAACAACATAGTTGCCGTACTTTTCGTTTGCATCGGAAGTGTTATAGGTTTCTGCCTTTGCCAATGCTGTTGTCAACGAATAGCCCGATGTTGTTTCATGTTCAAAATTGATTTCTGCCTTTACAATTTCCGCACAAAGCTGCTCAACATAATTGTCTACCTTTGCTTGGTTTGCGTCGTTCAAATCAATTTTTTCTGTATCAAAGCCGTAGTTTTCTTCAGAAACCCAGATTTCTGTCTTAATCTCTTTAACAAGAGCATCGAGTGCTGCGGCATCTACTGTACCTGTCTTAAAGTATGTTGCGTTGTGGATAAGAGCCTCTGCATTGTTGATTGCAATTTCGAGAGTTTCTGTATCAACAACTTTACGAAGCATACCGGTTTTAAGGTTTTCCTTAGCAAGGTTAAGAGGTTGAATGTACTGCTCTGCATCTGCCATTACCAAATCATTGGTGTAGAGATTGTAGAAGTAATTGATAGCATTCTTATATGCTGTATCAAAAGGATCCCAAACTTCTTTAGTATACTTTTCGTAATTTTGGTTGCCTGCGGTGTAAATCTTCTTTGCACTTGAGATTGCTGACTTTAACTGTGCATAAGAAACTGCACCTGTATCTGCTACAGGAGTTGCGGATTTCAAAATGCCGTTCATGCAATTCATGATAGTTTTGCCGGATTGAGAAATCGTGCTGATTGTGATAGCATCAATATTTGCATATGTTGCATAAGCTGTTGCTGTATCAAATGCAGTAATAAGAGTTTCCAAGCCGTTTTGTCTGTAGTTGGAAACATCTGCAAGGTAAGCAAGCTTTGTGCTGTCTTTAATAGCGTCTACAAGACCCTTATAGTTAACAACAGTAATTCTCTTCTGTGAGTGAGCTGTTGTTTGTTTAGAATAATTGTAGCCGTACATATTTTGGTCTATTGCAGAATCATAAGTATCTGAGCTACCGCCGTACCAAGCCCAATACTTGCCGACTTCGGCATAACCTGTGTTTGCACCGTTAAACTTAATTTGATCGTTGTGAACTTGGAATGCAGCAGCATATGCGTTCCAATATCCTCCAAGTGAATATCCAAGTTTAGCCGATACTGTTGAAAACTCATTTGAAACTTCGGTACCTACATAATTTGTACCGTTATTACGGCAAGCATTAAAGTCAAGGTGATTCAATCCTTTACCTGAGCCGTCGCCGCCCTTCCATGTATCAGCCTGCTTGGTTGTAAATGTTGAACGACCTTTGAAGGAAGGGTCGTTACCCGGCTTAGTGGTTGCATATGTTTTATTTGTAATATCAGTTACAGGGAGCTGCTGTGCAGGATATACCTGATAAACATATCTAGCCTTGTTTATATCTCTTTTTGCCATAAACATAATCGGCATGATTGCATTTGATGTGCCGTCATAAAGGAGAACAGTGTTTGGATAGTAAACCTGAACATAAGTATCTCCGGCTTTATCAAATTCAATAGCCATACCCGAAGAATCGCCGCCGCTTTTATCACTGTTTTTGCCTACACAATCCTCGGTATAAATAATGTTATTATAATAAGTATATTCAGTTGTATTATTAACATTAAGCTGACCCTTATTATTTGTAAATGTCGGTTGCTTTGACTTATATTGACCTGTTACCTCGTCTACCCAAGGCTCCATAGAAGCCGACTTTGAAGCAAGGTCATTTGAAGCGTCATTAAGTTCATCCTCTGAAGGAGCATCATGGCCACCGTAAGCGAATGCGTCACGATAGCGAACAGCCTTTAGGTATGCCTGATAAGCAGGAAGCATATTTTTGTAAACAAGGCCGTTTGTACCAACTTGAGACATCTTCTGCTCATAAGCTGAAATCTGAGCATCGATACCTGCTACGCCCGGAATAACTTCAACCTCTTCGCTGTATGTAGCTGTAATGCTCGGCGTGCTTGCCGTAACATAAATATCGGACCAAGGAGAGCCGTCAGGAGAAGCCGCAGAACACATAACCATAAGTGTTACATACTGAAGCTTTTGTGAAACTGCATAGTTTACAGCATCCTTAACATCTACCGTTACTGTACCGCCGTTAGTGATTTCGCTTCTTGCAATGTCCCTAATCTTTGAAAGCTTGTAATAGCTTGTTGCATTTGCAATGTGATTGGAGCCTGTGAAAATACCACTTGACACATTGGTACTTGCACCCGTGTAATTATCCGCAGCATTGTTTGTTACATAATAAACACTGAGCGAAAGGCCTGTATCAGTTTCGCCTGCGAAAGCAGGATTCTGAAAGCTGATTTCAAACGGAGCATTGGTAAATTCACCTGTTGCCTTTGAAAAATCGGATGTGTTGTACTGCCAATAACCGATTGAGAAAGAACTGTCTTTGCTGTCGTTAACGATTTCGTAATAAGAATTCTTATAACGACTGCCCTGGTTAACCAAACCCGTTCTCACGTTTTTAGCAGTAATCGTTTTGTTTACTACAACGTTGTCGGTTGTCGAGTCAGCCAATGCTGTAAGCGGCAATGAGGTAGCAATCATAAGCACTGCCATCAAACAAGCAATTGACCTTTTGAATAGTCTTTTAACCATTTAAAAAACCTCCCTTAGATTTAACGGATTATGTAGATAGGTACAGTTTATACATAATACCATTATTTAATTCTCTTAAATAATAGCATATATTATATAAAATATCAAGAGAAAAATTAACTTTTTTAACAATTTGTAAATTTTTTAACAAATGCCCTATTTATGCGGTTTTCGGCGTGTATTCTTGAAAAATTTTGAAAATTTTTTTGAAAATTTTTCTGTGATTTGTTATTTTTGTCAATTCATTATATGCAAACACGCAACAAAAATGTTTTTAATTTTTATATATTATATACATTTATATTGGGGTGTGTTGCAAAATATTGCAATATAGCCGTGTTCGACAGCGGGAGTATGATATCCTCCCCTATGATATTCATCATTTTGTATATTTATGCGTGCTTTATTGTAAATGTATACATATAACGGCAGATTTTTGCAATTTTATTTGTATTTTTATGCAGAAATTTGCAAAAAGGGGTTGCAATATAAATACGAAGTGATATAATAGTGACAGTTAGAAAAAACGGAGCCGCAAAGGCGGCATAAAGGAGTTTATATTATGGACAAGAAAGACATCAAAAAAGTTGTTCTCGCATACAGCGGCGGACTTGATACATCAATCATCATTCCTTGGCTCAAGGAAAACTACAACAACTGCGAAGTTATCGCAGTAAGCGGTGATGTAGGACAGGGCACGGAGCTTGACGGACTTGAAGAAAAGGCACTTGCAACAGGTGCATCAAAGCTTTACATCCTCGACCTCAAAAAAGAATATGTTGAAGATTACATTTGGCCTTGCCTCAAAGCAGGTGCAGAATACGAAAACTATCTTCTCGGCACATCGCACGCTCGTCCTTGCATTGCAAAAGCACTTGCAGAAGTAGCCAAGAAAGAGGGGGCAGACGCTATCTGCCACGGTTGCACAGGCAAGGGCAACGACCAAGTTCGTTTTGAGCTTACACTCAAGGCATTTGCACCTGAGATGGAAATCATTGCACCATGGCGTGAGTGGGACATCGTATCCCGTGAACAGGAAATCGAATATGCAGAGGCACACAACATTCCGCTCAAGATAAACCGTGAAACAAACTATTCAAAGGACAAAAACGTATGGCACCTCAGCCACGAAGGACTTGACCTTGAGGACCCGGCAAACGAGCCGCAGTACAACAAGAAAGGCTTCCTTGAACTCGGCGTATCGCCTGAGCAGGCACCTGACGAGCCTACATATCTTACACTTCACTTTGAAAAGGGTGTTCCGACAGCTATTGACGGCAAAGAAATGGGTGCACTTGAAATCGTTGAAAAGCTCAACGAAATCGGCGGCAAGAACGGCATCGGTCTTCTTGACATTGTTGAAAACCGTCTTGTAGGTATGAAATCCCGTGGCGTATATGAAACTCCGGGCGGTGAAATCCTTTACAAGGCTCACGAAATGCTTGAAACAATCACTCTTGACAAGGAAACACAGCACTACAAGAAGCTTATCGCTCAAAAGTTCGGTGAGCTTGTATACAACGGTCAATGGTTTACTCCTCTTCGTGAAGCACTTTCGGCTTTTGTTGACGAAACACAAAAGACTGTTACCGGCGATGTAAAGGTTAAGCTTTACAAGGGCAATGTTATCAACGCAGGTATCACATCACCGTACACACTTTACGATGAAAATGTTGCATCATTCGGTGATGACGGCGGTGCATACAATCAGGCAGACGCCGCAGGCTTTATCAACCTCTTTGGTCTTTCAATCAAAGTTAAGGCATTGCTTGACCAAAACAGGGACAACAAGTAAGGCAATCCCTCTTTACACAAGGGAGTAATAATATCAACTCTGTTTGACAATACAAATGTTATATATTATAATTAGGGCGGTTAGTAAATGACCGTCCTAAACTTTTAATGAGGTACTTATATGGCACAATTATGGAAGGGCAGGTTCAAGAAAGAGCTTGCCAAAGAAACCAACGACTTTAACTCATCCATCGGCTTTGACTGCCGTATGTTTGAGCAGGATATTAAAGGTTCGATTGCACACGCAACAATGCTTGGTGCAACGGGAATTATCGACAAGAGCGAAAGCGACAAAATCGTTGACGGCTTGAACGATATACTGAATGACATCAAAAGCGGCAAGCTTAGCATAGATATGGAAGCCGAGGACATCCACACATTTGTTGAGGGTGAACTCACGGCAAGGCTGGGACAAACGGGCAAGCGACTTCACACCGCACGCTCAAGAAACGACCAGGTTGCACTTGACATTCGCCTTACTCTCCGTGACGAGATTGACGAAATCATTGCAAAACTCAAAGGTCTTGTAACCGTTCTTTGCAACAAGGCGGAGGAGCACAGCAAAACGATTATGCCGGGCTACACACATCTTCAAAGAGCACAGCCAATCACATTCGGTCATCATTTGATGGCGTACTGTGCAATGATTTTGCGTGACATTGACCGTCTCGGCGATGTTAAAAAGAGAATGAACATCTGCCCGCTCGGTTCGGGTGCTCTTGCAGGCACAACCTATCCGCTTGACAGAAATATGGTTGCGGATTTGCTCGGATTTGACGACATTACATACAATTCGCTTGACGGCGTATCGGACAGAGATTTTTGCATTGAACTTGCAAGTGCACTTTCGCTTGTAATGGTGCACCTTTCACGATTCAGCGAAGAAATCATTATGTGGTGCAGTTGGGAGTTTAAATTTGTTGAGCTTGACGACGCATTTTCAACAGGCTCATCAATTATGCCGCAAAAGAAAAATCCTGACATTGCAGAACTTGTAAGAGGCAAGAGCGGACGGGTTTTCGGTGACCTCACTACCCTACTCACCGTTATGAAAGGCATTGCTCTTGCATACAACAAAGATATGCAGGAGGATAAAGAGGCTATATTTGACGCTGTTGACACGGTGAAAATGTGCCTCAACGCATTTACTCCGATGATTGACACAATGACTGTGCTCAAAGACAATATGCGAAATGCGGCGGCAAAGGGATTCATCAACGCTACGGACTGTGCGGATTATCTTGTCGGCAAGGGTTTGCCGTTCAGAGATGCATACAAGTGCACAGGCGAACTTGTTGCACTTTGCATAGACAAGGGACTTACGCTTGAAACGCTGCCGCTTGAAGAATATCAAAAGATTTGCGACCTCTTTGATGACGAGGTTTACACAGCAATTAATCTTGAAAAATGCGTAAAAGACAGAAAGGTTGCAGGCTCTCCGTGCCCTGAAAATGTTTTGGCACAGGTTAAAGCCGCAAGAGAAAAAATCAAATAACACATCGAGGTGTTAACTATGATAACAATTACCGACAAAACACAATTTGACGATGTTGGAGAAAACAAAATCATCCACGGCGACATAAACAACATTGAATTTGAACAAAGCAGTATCACCTTTAACGGTTCAAACAACATAATCGTGATTGAGAACGGGGTTAAGATGAAAAACTGCATGCTGAAAATCAACGGTGAAAACACGCTGTTTTACCTGAGTGAAAGCAAGCATTGGTACTATCTTGACATCACGGGCAACAACAATACTTCAATTTATTTTGGCAAAAACTGCTTTCTCAACGGCAGACTTGTTGCCGTTACATCCGAAAGACAAAACATTTTCATCGGCAACGACGGATTGTTTTCTTACGGAATAACTTTGCGTACAGCCGACCCGCATTTGGTATTTGACTGCGAAACAAAGCAACGCATAAACCACAGTGCTTCGGTGCTTTTGGGTGACCATGTTTGGCTCGGTCAGGGTGCAATGCTCCTCAAAGGAACGCAAATCGGCTCGGGTTCTATCATCGGAGCGGCGGCAGTGTGTGCCGGCAAAAAGGTGCCGTCCAACGCATCTTATGCGGGAAATCCTGCCAAACTCATCAAACAGGGAGTATTCTTCACCAACAAGTGCGTTCATCAATGGACAGAGGAAATGACTGCCGAGAACGAGATTGACAACAGCGACAAATGGATTTATTCACACGACAAAAACACGGTAAGCCTTGCAGTGTTGACGAAGCAATTAAAAGATGCAAGTCGGCAGAAGAAAAGCTTGAATACCTCCAAAACGCTCTTCCGAAAGGCAAAAACAGATTTTATATTGAACCTAAAAAAACTAAAAAAGGTTTATTTTCAAGATAAAGCAAAAGAGTACGAAGCAAAGAAAGCATCGTACTCTTTATTTTCTGTGTTATAATTTTGCAAAAATTTTGGAATACCGTGTATTCTTACGCATTTGCTCACGATTTATCCTATGCTGTGCAAATACAAACAGGGCCGTGCCGATGAGCCAAACGACTATTCCGGCAATAATCCTAAAGAGCAAAATGTTATTTGCCATATTGCCAAACGCACTGCTCCACACGGCAGGTGAAACCGTAACCGTCCCTACATGTGTAAGCCTCATCACAAGCGATGACAAAACCGTTGCAACACCGCCTGCCATAATTCCGCTTGAAAAATACAGCACAAACTGTACCTTTTTATCATAAATATAAGCCAAAAGAAAAGCTGCAAACGCCAAAATAACAATGCAAATTGAAAAAGAATGAATCGACCTTGTGTTTTGCTTTTGCATATCGTTTCGTAAAAATTCAAGGTTATGAATTCCGACGGTATCCGAATAAATTTGCTGGGCTTCCGCAGAAACAATGTCAATGGTTTTATCAGATATTTTTATATCATTTGCTTCGATATATTCACCAATCGTTGACTTAAAGTAATTATATCTGCTTCCGTTTTTCAGCGTTGCATCGTTTTCATCAAACAAGAATTCTGCCGCTTGATTAAGGCTTTTTTTTGTATCAAACTTCACCTTTACACTATCAAAAATATCAAACGGAAGATTGCTTTTCGTTGACAAGGTCTTATACTTTTCAGTCAGTTGCTTATCGCACTCGTCTGCCAAAGCCTGAGTTGAAAAGGATTTGATATAAAAATTCTTGTTACCTATTGTTAAGTGATTTATGCCCGATATAACGGCAACAACAAGCACAACCGCAGTTATTGCCGACAGCAAATAAGACAAAATTTTGCGTGAGGAAGCAAGCATCATTCGGTCACCTCCTCATAAACAAGTGCGGTACAATCGGACGAAAAGCCGTATTTTTCCGCATTTTGAAAGTAAAGTACAATGCCTTTACTCACGCCGCAATTATTTGTAAAGATTTCATTTTCATTTTTTACCGAAAATTCATTTTTGTACTTATATTTATAAGTTTTGTCACCGGCAAGTACGGTAATATTTCCCTTGTCAAACGGCTTGATTTTATTTTCCAAAACGAGATAATACCCTACCCCGACTTCGCCAAAGCGAGGGCCTTTTATATAGCACGCACCGTTGTTCAAAGACGAATAATTATACCCGTCAACAACCGATATTTCACTGTCGCCGAATTGAAATTTTGCAATTTCCGTGCCGCCGTCTTTTAAATCAAAATATGAGATATCACTATTATTTATTACATCAAAAAAAGAGCCGCCGAAACGAAAGCCCACGATAACAGCGGCAATGATAATTCCCGCAACAAGCGGAAATATCACTGCTTTTGTTAAAACGGATTTTTTGTTTTTCGGCGTTAATTTACTGTTGTTTATCATTTAATTACCAAGCTGATTTGCCATACTGAAGGTCTTGTTTTTCTTTGGCTTGTAAGCCGGCGGATTTTTAAGCTTCTTTGTATATCTGTTATTTTTTGCAGTAAGCTTGTTAACCTCATGAACGGCACCTGCCATATATTCGGTCATATACTTATCGGCAACAGCCATCATTTCCTTATCGTTTTTCATTTCTCCGAGAATAGTTACGGCAATGACATCCTGAACATCATTTATACCGTCCTCATACACCTCATTGAGCAATTTGAAAAGCTTTTTATGCTCTGCTTCCGTACCGTTCTTAATAACATCAAGCACCTTAGGAGTGCCGTAATTCATAAAGAAATCTTCAGGCAAAAACTCACCGTATTGCATAACATTTTTCTTGATTTCATCCTTAAATTCGGGATAAAGTGTACCGAAACGGTTTGCAAGACTGTCCACATCATAACTTACAAGACCGTTTTTAGCCTTGGTTCTTGATACGGATTTAGGCATTTTAACCTTGTCAAGATTAACCTGCTTGCGTACCTTGAAAAGTCTTTCAAGCTCATCTACAATCTCGTTTGATGTTGATTTTACATCTCTGTCATCAATCGCATCAAGTTCAAAAAGGCTGCGTGAAATAGTATTGTATTCGGTTTCATCGCCCTTATCCTCATAAGCACATTCAAATTGAAGAATGTTTGTGCTCTTATCGTGAACAAGACGATAAACGCCCTTTTCGCCTTTAAAATAAATTGATGTTTCGTCCTCGTTAACCTTTTTAAATCCGAGTTCTTCATTTACGGAAGCAAGATTTTTTTCTATATCCTTAAATGCCGAAGTTAATTCCATATTAGCTGTTCTCCTGTTTATTCTTTCCCCGCTGTTCGACAAGTTCACCGATGGTTTTGTCACCGTCTGTACTGTCTACATAAAGGGTTTTGTTTATTTCCAATTCTAAATTTTGATGTTCAGCCTTGCGTACATAATACCTATATACAAAGGCTATCATGCTGTATCCGCCTATAAGAAGAGCCGCACCAAAGCACGCTTCGATTATAAAATACAAATCAAAAGCTTTGCTCATAGCAATATTAACTCCGTCGTTTTCGGTAAGATACATATTTTGACTGAACGAAAAAGCAAAATTTGCCACACACAAAAGTACAAGTGCAAGTCCTGCGCAAATCATAGCAGACGCATAATGGCCAAACATTTTTGTACGGGCCGCATTAAGCATATATATTTTTACCGTAACTGCGACAATAAGGGCTGCAATAGCAACAACTATCATAATAGACACCTTACCAAGCCTACCGGTAAAAACCGAAAATTCCTTGTTGTTATCTATACCCATAGCTTCATTAAAAGCCGTGCAGGCAAGTTCAACAGCCTTATCAAGCGACTTTTCATCAAGTTCAAATCCGTTAAATCGGTAAAATTCCTTAATGCCGTCACGATAACATCCGGCAATGTTTGAACTTTCGGAATAATCGTAATTGCCGCCGCTGAATGCGGACTTGACTATTTCCTTTTGTAAAGTACTGATTTTATTTTTGCCCACGGCATATTCAAACGCCTTCGGTTCAATACCTGTTTTTTCGGCTATCTTTGCCGTTTTTTCGTTCAAAGAGGTTTGTATAGCCTGTGTAACATTATCTCCGCTGAGAAACTTGCCGTAAAAATCGGCATTGCCTATTGTGGGAGATGCAACTGCGAGAATAAAAAACAAAAACAAAAGCAGTGCAAGCAACACATCATAAAATGTGCTTTTAATCTTGTATAACCTGTGCATATTCATCTTCATTAAACTCCGTCGTTTTTGTCGGTGCCGTTGTGGTCAGGCTGTCGTGATGATTGCCGCTTGGAAAAAAAGCCACATTGTCACTTGCAAGAAAAGCACATACTGCAACAACAATAATTGCAAAAATAATCGGAATAAGTATACCTTTAATTTTTAAATTACGGCTAAGCGATTTTTCTGTTTGGGCAACAAAATCGCCGACATTTTCTCTTTTCAGTACAACCGCCCCTCTACAAATATTCGGTTTATTGTAGGACACAATCCCACTAATTAATGCATTATAACACATCAAAAGCATTTTGTCACTAATTTATTATAAATTTATTTTGTAAATATTATTTTAAGATAATTTTTAAAGTAATATTGAATTCTTTATTAAAATATGATAAACTAAAGAGAATATTGCCCCAGGGCATTAAACAAGGTGAAAAAATGAGCAAATTGACACTCGGTGTACTTTTCGGCGGAGCATCGTCGGAACACGACATAAGCTGTATAAGCGCAAAAAGTATACTTGAAAATATAGACAAAGAAAAATACAACATTGTAAAACTCGGTATAACAAGACAGGGCGAATGGTTTTTGTTTGATGACGATGTAAATATGCTTCCGAATGACGAATGGCTAAAGTCAAAATCGCTCAAAAAAGCATACATCACACCAGACAGCAAAATCCACGGTATCGTAACAGAAGACGGAGAACAAATCAAACTTGATATTGTATTTCCTGTTCTTCACGGCAAAAACGGTGAGGACGGCACGGTGCAGGGTCTTTTACAGCTTGCACAAATTCCATTTGTCGGCTGTGATGCAACCTCATCGGGCAGTTGTATGGACAAAGCGGTTACAAACGCCGTTGCCGATGCGTTTGGCATTGAGCAGGCAAAATGGTGTGCTTTTACCGAATACGAATACGGCAAGGACAGCAGAAAATGCCTTGACCTTGCAATCAACAAATTAGGCTTCCCTATTTTTGTTAAACCTGCAAACGCCGGCTCATCGGTCGGCATAACAAAGGCTCACAACGAGGAGGAGCTCATTGTCGGCATAGAAAAGGCATTCAAAGAGGACAAAAAAGTTGTTCTTGAGGAATTTATCGAAGGACAAGAGGTCGAAGTTGCTGTTCTTGGCAACGAAGAGCCTATTGCGGCAGAAGTCGGTCAAATTGTTGCGGCTGCCGAATTCTATGATTTTGACGCAAAGTACAACAATCCTGCATCCGAACTTCATATTCCTGCTCTTTTGAGCGAAGAAAAGAGAAACGAAGTCAGACAGGCGGCTTTCAAAGCATACAAGGCTTTAAGCTGTGAGGGCATGAGCAGATGTGATTTCTTTGTAACGAAAGATGGCCAAAGAGTACTTTTAAACGAAATCAACACTATTCCGGGTCAAACTTCAATCAGTATGTATCCAAAACTTTTTGAGGCTGTCGGAGTGGGATATACAGAGCTTATTGACAGACTCATTGACCTTGCAATTAAGCGTGGAGGCATTATTTGATGGCTAAGGCATTGATAACTATCATAGGTCATCAAAAATTTGACGATGACAAAGACCAGGTGGAAATGAAAACGGTCGGCACAGTTGAATATGATGACGACAATTACATAATCAGATATAACGAGGAACTTGAAAACAGCACCGCTCCGCTTCGTGCAAAACTCAATATTGCAAAGGACGAAAGTAAGGTTGAAATGATAAAGTCGGGTGCATATTCTTCCTGCCTTATCATAGAAAAATCAAAGCGTCACCTGTGCAATTACGGCACGGAATACGGTGATATGCTGATGGGAATTTTCGGCAGAGAAGTTGAAAACGATTTTAACGAAAACGAGGGAACATTTAAGTTTAGCTATGACATAGACATAAACGGTGCAATTTCCTCGCAAAACGATGTGATAATAAAATTCAAAGTATGTGAATAATCGGGAGAACAGATATGTCAAAAATGGTAAAAGAAGTAGAAAACAAGCTTTACGAGGCTATCGAAAATGCCGTTAAATCGGCAATCGAAAACGGAAATTTGCCTCAGGCGGATATACCAAAATTTATAATTGAAAAGCCTGCCGACAAGAAAAACGGCGACTTTTCATCAAACATCGCAATGGCGGGTGCAAGAGCATTTCACGCAGCACCTCGTATGATTGCTGAGGCGATAGTAAAAAATTTCAGCCTTGACGGCGGCTACATCGACAGATGCGAAATCGCAGGTCCGGGCTTCATCAATTTTTATCTTTCGGACAAGTATTACAGCGATGTTCTCAAAGACATTGTTGCAAGCGGCGACAGCTACGGTCGTTCAGACTACGGAGAAGGCAAAAGAATTCTTGTGGAATTTGTATCTGCCAATCCGACGGGTCCTATGCACATCGGCAACGCCCGTGGCGGTGCAATCGGTGACTGCCTTGCAAGCGTGCTTGATGCGGCAGGATACGATGTTCAAAGAGAATTTTATGTTAACGATGCAGGCAATCAAATTGAAAAATTTGCAACTTCGCTTGAAGTAAGATATTTGCAGGAATGCGGCAAGGATGTTGAACTTCCTGAGGACGCATACCACGGCGAGGACATCACCGTGCACGCAAGAAACTTCTTTAGCGAAGTCGGCGACAAATACGCAGAATGTGACTCACAGGAACGCAGAGATGCACTTGTTGCATACGCTTTGCCTAAAAATATCTCAGGTCTTGAAGCAGACCTCGGTAAATACAGAATTAAGTACGACAAGTGGTTCAGAGAGTCCACTCTTCACAAGGACGGCTCGGTTCAAAAGGTTATCGAAGCACTCAAAGAAAAGGGCGTAACCTACGAGCAAGACGGTGCACTTTGGTTTAAAGCAAGCGAATTCGGCAATGATAAAGACATCGTGCTCATTCGTGCAAACGGTATTCCTACCTATATTGTGCCTGACATTGCATACCACTACAACAAGCTTGTAACAAGAGGCTACGACAAGGCTATTGATGTTCTCGGTGCAGACCACCACGGTTATATTCCGAGAATGAAAGCGGCACTCACCGCTCTCGGTCTTGATGCCGACAGACTCGACATTGTTATTATGCAAATGGTTCGCCTTGTCAGAAACGGCGAAACAATCAAACTTTCAAAGCGTTCGGGCAAAGCTATCACGCTCAACACACTCCTTGAAGAAATTCCGATTGATGCGGCAAGATTTTTCTTTAATCTCCGTGAACCGAATTCGCACTTTGATTTTGACCTTGAACTTGCGGCAAAGCAAAGCAGCGAAAACCCGGTATATTATGTTCAATACGCTCACGCAAGAATTTGCTCCATCATCAAAAAAGCCGCAGAAGAAGGCATTAAAGTTGTTACTCCGTCTGCAGAAGCACTCAACAGACTTAATTCGGACGAAGAGCGTGACCTTATTTCTCACCTTGCAGGACTTACCGATGAAATTATCGGTGCGGCAAAGAATTACGACCCTGCAAAAATCACTCACTATGTAATTGACCTTGCAACTCTTTTCCACAAATTCTACAACGCACACAGAGTTGTAAGCGATGACAAAGAACTTACCGAAGCAAGACTTTTCCTTTGCACAGCGGTTAAAAACACAATCAAAAACATTCTTGTTATGCTCAAGGTTGATGTTCCTGAAGCAATGTAAAAAGCACAAAAACGAGGGATAAATATGAAGTTCAAAGCAAGCACATTACACAAGATAGGCAGACCTCTTGTTAATTATGTTTACAAAAATCCAAAAAGGAATATACCAAAGGTGCTCAAAATCGGCAAGGCGATTACGGGCAATTTGTTCCCTGAAACGACATGGACCGCTCCTCTTGATCTTATCACCAATCCGCAAAACACTTGGAACGATTATGTTTATCGCATTATTGAAGAAACCGACAAAGAGCTTCTTACAAATGTGCTCCTTACCTTTGCAATTGATGCAGGATATATAGGAACTTCAACTCTGCGTGAAAACAGAGATAAACTCAAGTGCAACATTCCTTGGATTATTCTTATGGACCCTACCTCCGCATGCAACCTCAAATGCAAAGGTTGTTGGGCGGCTGAATACGGTCATCACTCAAATCTTACTCTTGACGAAATGAGGAAGATTGTTACCGAGGCAAAGGCTCTCGGCACGCACTTCTTTATGTTCACGGGCGGTGAACCGCTTGTACGCAAAAAGGATATTCTTACCATCACAAACGAAAACAAAGACTGCATTTTCCTTGCATTTACAAACGGCACACTTGTTGATGACGAATTCTGCGAAGAATTAAAGAAATCGGGCAACTTTGCACTTGCACTTTCTATCGAAGGTACGGAAGAAACGACCGATTTCAGACGAGGCGAAGGCGTTTACCAAAAAGTTGTTGACGCTATGGCGTTACTCAAAAAGCACAAGTGTATATTCGGCACATCGGTTTGCTACACAAGCAAAAACTATGACGCCGTAACCTCGGACAAGTTCTATGATATGGAAATCGAAGCGGGTGCAAAATTTGCACTCTACTTCCACTATATGCCAATCGGTTCGGATGCCGACACCTCATTGCTTCTCACACCTGAGCAGAGAGAGCATGTTTACAGAACCATCCGCAAAAAGAGAAGAACAAGAAACGGCAAGCCTATATTTGTTATGGACTTCCAAAATGACGGCGAATTTGTAGGCGGTTGCATCGCAGGCGGAAGAAACTACTTCCACATCAACAGCGAGGGTGATGCAGAGCCTTGCGTATTCATCCATTACAGCGACAGCAACATCAGAGAAAAAAGTATTCTTGAATGTTTGCGTTCTCCTCTTTTCAAGCAGTATTACAAGGGTCAGCCGTTCAACGACAATATGCTTCGCCCTTGCCCGATGCTTGAAAATCCGCAGGCGTTAAGACATATCATTGATGTAACGGGTGCAAAATCAACAAACCTCACCTGCCCTGAATCAGCAGAAGAACTTTGCTCAAAGTGTGACCTTTATGCAAAAGAATGGGCACCGATGGCAAAGCAGATTTGGGAGGAGCAAGAACGCTTCCACCCATTCACTCAATACTATCGTGACACCGACGAAGCCAAAAACGAACAATAAAAACTTAACCCCGAACTGTTCATTTTTTAGAACAGTTCGGGGTTTTATTATTAAATCAATCGGTGTCTTTGATTATGTCCTTATACTGAAGTCGGACTACCTTTTCCAAATTCTTTGGTGAAGTGCAGACCTGACAGCCCACTCTGCCGCCGGAGAAGAAGATTTTGTCGGCATTTTGAGCGTTGATATGAATAGTGGTTTTAAACTGCTTTTTCATCCCGATAGGCGAACATCCGCCGTGGATATAGCCTGTAAGCGGCAGAAGTTCCTTTTGCGGAATCATCTCGATACTTTTTTCACCGACTGCCTTTGCGGCTTTTTTTAAATCAAGTTCGTGCTCGGCAGGCACCATAAAAACATAATGTTCCTTTGACTTACCGACCGTCACCAAGGTTTTGTACAAAAATTCCGGGTCGGTACCGAGTCCGTTTGCCACTTCAACCGCATTTGTGGTCATATTGTCATAAGCATAATGCGTGTATTCAAGTTTCTTTTGGTCAAGCACACGCATAACATTTGTTTTGTCCTTTTGCATAATGTCACCTCTCAAAAATAATAGCACAAAATATCCTCAACATCAACAAAAAAATGCAGACCCATAGGTCTGCATTTAATTATTAAGTTTAGAAGCTGAAAAGTCCGATTGCCTGAGCAAAAAGGACAACCAAAAGCACAGGTGCAACGAATTTAACCGTTACATTGTAAATAATCTTACGATTGAACTTTTCACCGTTCTTTGTAACTTCATCGATAATTGTCTTTGGCTTTGCAACCCAACCGACAAGAATACAGGTGAAGAATGCAACAATCGGCATAAAGATATTGTTGCTGACATAGTCCATAACATCAAGAATTTGACCGACTGTGCCGTTTGGAAGTTTAAGTTCAAAGTAAAGCTTATTGTAGCCGAGGCAAACGATTGTGCCGGCAATCAAAGAATATACCAAAACGACAACACCGGCGGTGTTACGCTTCCAATGGAATCTGTCCATAAGTGACGAAACGATAGCTTCCATAATTGAAACAGATGATGTAATAGCGGCAAAAAGTACCATAACAAAGAACACAATACCTACCGCAATACCGATTTTGCCCATAGCGGCAAATACCTTAGGAAGCGAGATAAACATCAAGCCAGGACCTGCTGTCATACCGTCTTTGCCCATGAATACGAACACTGACGGAACAATCATAAGACCTGCAAGAAGTGCAACCAAGGTGTCAAAAATTTCGATTTGGTTAACCGACTTCATAAGATTTGTTTTGTCATCAACATAAGAGCCGTAGGCAACCATAATACCCATAGCAACGCTGATTGAGTAGAAAAGCTGACCGAGTGCATCAAAAATAGTGGTGAATGTTGACTTGAGCGTAAGTGATTTAAAATCAGGCACAAGATAAATTTTAAGGCCCTGCAAACCGGTGCGTGTAACGCCGTCTGCATCGGTATACTTAAGAGTGAGTGCAAACACGCCGATACAAATAATAAGAACAAAAAGAATAGGCATAAGGATTCTGCTTGATTTTTCAATACCCTTATTTACGCCGCCGAAAACAATAACGGCAGTTGCGATAACAAACACAGCCATCAAAATAATCGGCACCCACAAACTTGTGATATGATTTGTAAAATAATTATCCGCTGCGGCTGCTACGCCATCGCCTGTTGCAAAGCAGATGAAATACTTAAGTACCCATCCGCCGATTGCACAATAATACGGCAAAATAATTATCGGCACAAGAGTTGCGATTGTACCGAGCGGTCTGAACTTTTTGTTAAGTTGACCGTATGCGGTAAGCGGAGATTGCTTTGTTTTTCTGCCAAGTGCAATTTCTGTAACCAAAAGTGTAAATCCGAATGTAAGAGCCAAGATAATGTAACAAAGAATAAAAAATCCACCGTTATCTTTAGCTGCCAAATACGGAAATCGCCAAATGTTGCCAAGGCCTACGGCACTTCCCGCTGCTGCAAGAACGAAGCCGATAGAGCCTTTAAAGCTGCTTCTTTTCTTTTCCATTTTAGTAGTCCCTCTCTGACATAATATTAGAATGAGCTTTAATTATACCATAAAACAACAAAAAATACAACTAAAATATTTTTTCATCGGTTGACAAAAATATACCAATGTTGTAAAATCATTTTGCTTTATATAAATATACAGTATTCTGCTGTTGAGAGGGATAAAATTAATAATGAATTACAACAAAACAAAGACGGTAAAATTTGCATTTAAAATGTCTTTGCCCGTTTTGTTCGGCTACCTGTTTTTAGGTTCGGCTTTTGGCATTTCTTTGTTTGAAATCGGCTACAACTGGGTTTGGGCGATTATTATTTCGCTTCTTGTATATGCCGGCTCGGGTCAATTTTTGCTCGTATCAATGATTGGCTCGGGAGCAAATCTTGCAAATATTGCGATAATGACATTTTTTGTAAATTCACGCCATATTTTTTACGGACTGAGCTTTATAGAAAAGTTCAGAAGCTACGGTTGGAGATACCCGTCGCTTATTTTTTCGCTTACAGACGAAACATACGGGGTTAACACATCGTTTAACACCGTACCGAAAGGTGTTAACGAAGGCGATGCAAGATTTTTGATAGGAATATTCGACCACACATATTGGATAATCGGTTCTGTCATCGGCAACCTTGCTGGTCAGCTGATAAAAATCGACTTTACGGGTATAGATTTTTCAATGACTGCGTTATTTGTGGTTATTTTCCTTGACCAAATTCTTGCTTCAAAATCCAAACTTCCGGGATTTCTCGGTATAGTATGTGCACTTATTTGCCTGTTTATTTTCGGACCGGACAAGTTTTTGCTTCCGAGCCTAATAGTTACGGTGTCGCTTCTTCTTGCGTTTAAGCCGTTGCTGTCGGGTGACAAAAAGGAGGTAAAATAATGCTTTCTACATCTCAAATGCTCATCACCGTACTTGTTGCCGGTGCCGTTACATTTGCAACAAGATTGATTCCGTTTGCCGCTTTCGGTAAACGAGAGGTGCCGAAAATCGTTAAATATCTCGGCGACATTATGCCGCCTGCAATAATCGGAATACTGATTATTTATTGCATAAAGGACGGATACACATTTGATGTGAACACACTTGCACCGCAACTGATTGCAATTGCACTCACGGTAATTGTACATTTGTGGAAACGCAACACGCTCATCAGCATATCGGTCGGGACAATCTCGTATATGTTGCTAATCCACTACATTTTTGTATAACAAAAGGACTTGCTTAATCGAGCAAGTCCCTATTTTTATATATTTTCTTAAATGCCGAAACAAAAGACATTGTTATAAATATTGCACAAAAAACCCAGCTTATCGGCTCGGCACAAGCTATACCTTTATAACCGAACGGCTTTGCGATGAAAAATGCGGCAAACACTTTTGAGAGCAATTCTATTGAACTCGACACAAGCGGTGCAATCCTTTTACCTATGCCCTGAATTGCCGTACGCATAACATACAGTACTCCGAGAGCCGGAAAAAACGGCATATTAATATACAAATATGTTTTTGCCGTGTTGACAATCTCTTTGTTTTGCGTGGAGGTAACAAAGTTAATCATCTGTGTGCAAAAAGCATAAACCAAAACAATAAATATACCCGACATTACAAACTCCGACACAATCGATGATGTGACGGCTTTTTTTATTCTGTCTGTTTTGCCGGCGCCAAAATTTTGGCTGACAAAAGTTGAGCATGCAGTAGAAACGGTAATCATAGGTTGCATAAATAATTCAACAATTTTGCGTGCGGCAAGATGACCTGCAATAACCGTCTTGCCCAATCCGTTGATTGCACTTTGCAAAATAAGCGAACCGATTGCAAAAATACAGTTCATCATTGCCATTGTAATACCTGCCGAAAACATTTCTTTGTAAAGAGGCGGATTAAAGGCATAGTTTTCTTTGGAAGTTTTGTACTTTTTATAAGACTTTACAATGGAAATTTGGCACAAAACGCAAGATATAAGCTGACTGACAACAGTTGCCAATGCAGTTCCTTTTACGCCCATTCCAAACACCTTTATAAACAGCACATCAAGACCGATATTGCAAACGCTTGACACCACCAAGAACACAATAGGTGTAACGCTGTTGCCAAGTGCACGGAGAAGATTTGCCTGTGCATTGTAGCAAGCCATAACACCTGCACCGAGATAAACCGTAAATATATATGAAAACGCATCAGTCATAATTTCATCAGGCGTTTTGAGGAGCACCAAAGCCGGCTTGAGCAACACAAACGACAAAAGGACGGCAACAACCGACAACACCGTATTCATCACAACGGTTGCGGCTATACTGTTTTTTAATTTTTCATCATCCTTTTCACCGAAAAAGCGTGCGATGATCAATGAAAATCCGCCGTTAAGCCCGCCGATAAAATACATCAAAAGCGAAAACAACGAACTGCTTGCACCGATTGCAGACAATGCGTCATCACCTAAGAAATATCCTGCTATTGCCGTATCGGCAATATTATATGCCTGCTGAAAAATATTACCCAAAAATATAGGAAGTGCAAAAAGCAAAATTGATTTTGTAACACTTCCGTGCGTCATATCAATATTTTTCTTCATTATTCAATAACCACCGTAACAATAGAGTCAGAACCGATTTCTATTTGATTTTTAAATTCGCCGTTGTAGATTTCTTTAAGTTCATCATCTTGCACAGAAGTAATAATTTGCATTTTATCAAAATCACCGTCAACGATAATGCTTTGACTTTCGCCCTCGTTTACTGCAACAAGCACGGTTTTGTTATCGGGAGTCAAGAATGCAAACACATTAAAATCGTTGTTATCCTCGCTCGGTCTGAAGCCGAAATCAAGCACAACGGAACCAACGGAAACAAATTTTGAAAAATGGGCAAAGCCGTAATACCTTTTTGCCACATACCAATCGGAAAAATCAAAGTCGGCGGTAATCATAGCGTCCGAATAATCAAATCCGTCCTCATTAATCGAGAAATTATTAACGGCAACCCAAGAGGTCCAGCTGACGCAACCGGAATAAACAATATCCTGACCGATAATTCTCGCCGTTATAAGTGCTCCCTTAAAATCCTTTGTGTGGCTTTTGTTGGGAAGTTCACACCATTCGCTCATATCAAAGCGAAGCGACGGATGAGTATCTACGCACAGTTCCTTAAATTCATATCTTTCCTCCGGTCGGTTATCACTGTGATAAGAATGAACGGCAAAGACATCAAGCACTCTCATTATCATCTCATCACCGGTGAGTGCTGCAAGATATTCGGGAGTTTTGCCGAGATACTGTCCGCTTTCGGGTCCGTAAAGTTTGACCGGCATATTCCTCAAAATTATCTCCTCGGCGAACATACGGAAAATCTCAACAAGTTCCTCGGTTTCATAATGGCAACCCTCCTGCCAAACAGAAGAACCGCCCCACTTCCATTGCGGCTCGTTAATCGGACTGATGTACTTTACGGGATAGCCCTCATCAAGAAAATGCTGTGCAACATCAAGAATGTAATTAACAAACTTTTTGTAGTTCATTTTCGGTATATTGCAGGTGCTGTAAAGAAAACTTCCCGAAGCCTGACCCGTTGAGCACTGCGAATAGTGCGGTGAGTTTGCAAACAAAATCAAAGTGTCGATATTGCCGAGTTCAAGCGACTTTTTCATCATATTAACAGCGTTTGAATCTTTTGAAAAATCCCAGCTGAGTTCTTCGGTTTCTCTGTCATATTGCAAAAAACTTTCTGTAATTCTCCACGGATTTTCAACTCTATAATTATTCATATCGGTACCGCCGCCGATATTGTAGCGATATATATTAAGATTAAGCCCGTCACTGCCGTAAAGCAAGTGTGCGATTTTATCCGCAGTTTCGCCTTTTGGGCAAGTCTGACTCCACCAACAGGCAGAAGTTCCCCAGCCTTTTAAGGTGTGAAGTCTTTCTGCCTCTTTAAAATTTATCTCCATATTATCTCCTTTGCCGCAAAACAACATAATTACAAAGACAGTATAATTTTTACATAATAAAATGTCAATTAAAATAGACAAATTAATAAAAACTTTGTATAATGAACATATGGAATATAAAATGATAGGTTTGGATTTGGACGGAACTTTGCTCAAAGACGACAAATCCATAGACACAAAAACAAAAGAATATCTCGAAACGCTTTCTGCAAACGGTGTACACATCGTGCCGATTACAGGCAGACCGCTCAGCGGAGTACCCGACTGTGTACGAAACATCAAGGGTGTTGACTATATTATTTCTAACAACGGCTCAAAAACCGTTTTGAATTCTACAAACGAAACACTCTTTTCACTTGCAATGGACAACGCAACAAGCAAAAGGGTTATTGAATCCGTTAAACAGACAGGTGCGATTTTTGAAGTGTTTTTAAATCACTACGGCTACTGTGAAAAATTTGTTTTCGACCACTACAAAGAGGTATACACAGGCACTGTGCTTGGCGACTACATTTTTTCATCACGAAAACAAGTTGACAATCTTTTGACCTTGTTTGATGACAAAAGCGCAGAAGCTGACGAAGTTTTTATAATCTGCAAAGACAATAACGACAGAGAAATAATAAAAGCACAGACCGACAAAATAAGCGGTATTCAATATTGTATGCTTGCCGACAGATTTTTGGAAATTACCAAAAACGGAACGGACAAAGGCACCGCTCTTGAAATGCTGTGCAATCATCTGAAAATCGGACTCGACAAAGTAATCGCATTTGGTGACGGCGAAAACGATTTGCAATTTTTGAACAAAGCCGGCACAGCAGTTGCAATGGGCAACGCTTCCGACAGCGTAAAAGCCCAAGCAGATATAATCACCGACACCAACAACAACCAAGGCGTGCTGAAAGCATTAAAAAACCTTATAAGATAACAAATAACCGTAAGGACAGATACAATCCTTACGGTTATTTTTATACAAACATAAATTTAATTAGGCGTATAAAGGTTTGCATACGGTCGGGAAGATGCCGGAACAAGCTTTTTGAAAGGCTTTGACATAATCTCATCATAATCCTTATCAAAATACTTGCAGTACTTTTTTACATATGTTTTAAGTTCTTTTTCGTCATCTTTTGTAAGCGACTCCACATTAATGTTAGGTGCAAGGTTTTCCTTTGGAACTTTGCCTCTGACAAAAATCTTGCCGCCGTGCATACCCGACGCACAGTGAGTGCCGAACAACTTTTCTCCCCTTTTCATATTAAGACCGAGGAGAACGATTGTGCCCCCTGCCATATACTCACCGAGAAACGAGCCTGCATTTTCGCCGATAACAAGAACAGGACGCATCTGCCTGAACTCTTTCATATGAATACCGCCACGGCACGCAACATTGTCCTTGATATAAATCTGGCCGTCACGCATACCGTAACCCATAGCATCACCGCTGTGACCGTGGACTACAATTTCACCGCCGCCCATCGTGTTGCCCACAGCGTCCTGGCAGTTGCCGTAAACAACGATTTTGCCGCCGTTGAGATAGCAAGCCATATCATTGCCCGGTGTGCCGTACACCTCAATGGTTTTGCCCTCATCAAGAGCACAGCCGATATATCTTTGACCGTTAACATCTTTAACGGTTGCCTTATTTTTCTTTTCTAATTCCTTTTTAATTTCGTCGTTAACTTCTTCATAACGGCGAAGTCCTGCTTCTATCATTGCAATCCCTCCTTATTCGCCTGCATGCTTGATACCGAGAATTTCCAATTCTTTATCCGAAAGTCCGATACCTCTGAGCATAAGTCTGTTGCCACGGAGAGAGTCGATAGAGTTGATACCCATACCGCCCATAATTTCCTTGATTTCGTGATTCCAAGCATTGATAAGATTTACTACTCTCTTGCTTGCAACCTTTGGGTCAAGACGCTTTGTAAGTTCGGGACGCTGAGTTGCTATACCCCAATTACACTTGCCTGTGTTACAGGTTTGGCACATATGACAACCCATTGCAATAAGAGCCGCCGAAGCGATATAGCAAGCATCCGCACCGAGAGCGATAGCCTTAACAATATCACTTGAACAACGGAACGAACCGGAAGCTACAAGAGAAACCTCTGAACGAATACCCTCATCACGAAGTCTTTGATCTGCCGCCGCAAGTGCAAGTTCAAGCGGAATACCAACATTGTCACGAATACGGGTAGGAGCGGCACCTGTACCGCCTCTGAAGCCGTCAATAACAACAATATCGGCACCGGCTCTTGCAACACCCGAAGCGATAGCCGCAATGTTATGAACAGCCGCAATTTTAACGGCAACGGGTTTTTGATTATTTGTAGCTTGTTTGAGCGACCAAATAAGCTGACGCAAGTCCTCGATAGAATAAATATCGTGGTGAGGAGCAGGAGAAATAGCGTCACTGCCCTCAGGAATCATACGGGCATTTGAAACCTCAACGGTTACCTTTTCGCCCGGAAGATGTCCGCCGATACCCGGCTTTGCACCCTGACCGATTTTTATTTCTATAAACTTTGAATTGTTAAGATAGTCCTTGTGAACACCGAATCTGCCCGATGCAACCTGAACAACCGCATAATCCGTAAAATCTTCAAGTGCCGGATGCAAACCGCCCTCACCCGTGTTAAAAAGACTTCCGATTTCCTTTGCAGCCATAGCAAGAGATTTTTGTGCATTAAGACTGATTGAACCAAACGACATTGCTGAAAACATAATAGGTGTTTCAAGAACAACCTGAGGCGGCATTTCAGTAATTGATTTGCCCTTTTTTTCAACTTCTAACTTCTTTGGTTTTCTGCCCAAAATCGCACGGATTTCCATAGGCTCACGAAGCGGGTCGATTGACGGGTTTGTAACCTGAGAAGCGTTGAGCAAAATTTTATCCCAATAAATCGGATAATCCTGCGGATTGCCCATTGCAGACAAGAGGGTTGAACCCGTGCTTGCCTGACGGCAAATCTCCTGCTGATAGCGAGGAGTCCAGTTTGCATTGTCACGATAATCGCAAACATATTTTTCTATGCGAAGTGCACCCACCGGGCACAGATCAACACATCTGTGGCAGGCAACGCAACCGTTTGAATTTGATATAACCGTTTTTTTGTCATCTGCAAAAAAGTGACATTCATTTGAGCACTGTGTTACACAAAGTCCGCAATTTGTACAAAGTGCCTTGTCACGAATAATATTAAAACGACGAGGAATGTAATTGATTGCCATATCAGTATTCCTCCTTTTCATCTATTTCAAGAGGAACAAAAACAGGCTGTGCACCGCTGATTGACCAAACCTTTTCAGGGTCGGGACATACAACACGAATAGCCGATTCCTCGGAAGCAAAATACGCTCTGTCGCCCTTTGTAGCCGCCGTTAACGAACGAAGCTTAAGTCTGTCGTTAATAGCCAAAAGTCCCTTATTTGAACCAAGGATAACCGAAAACGGGCCGTTAACAAGCGCACCGCTGTAAATTGCACGAAGATTTGTAAAATATTCTTTTCTCTCGTCGTCCATACGGTCTATTTCGTCCCATTCCGGAGCTGTGAGAACATCAGCCGCAACATCCATAGGAAGCTCGTGGTGGCGAAGCAAGTGGTCAAACAGATATGTAATAACCTCTGTATCGGTTTGCATTGTACACTTATAACCGAACTGCTCGATATATCTTCTGTTTGCGTCATAAGACGAAATTTCACCGTTGTGAACGATTGACCAATCAAGAATGTTGAACGGATGAGCACCGCCCCACCAGCCCGGTGTATTGGTTGGAAATCTGCCGTGAGCCGTCCACAAATAGGCATCGTAATGGTCAAGCATAAAGAACTCGCCGACATCTTCGGGATAGCCTACCGCTTTGAAGCATCCCATATTTTTACCCGATGAAAAGATGTAAGCGCCGTCAAAATTTGCGTTTACCTTTGTAACGCACTGAACAACATATTCCTGCTCATCCATACGGGCATCACGCATACGAACTCTGTTCGGCTTGCCGAAATAACGCCAAATATCAGGTCCGTTTTCTATGGATTCCACCTTTTTTGTAGGAATTCTTTCCGCAACATCCACATTAAAGTGTTTAAAGAGATACTCCTCGCACTTTTGACGGGCATCCTTTGTGTCATAAAACACATGAAAAGCATAATCGTCCTTGTGGTCGGGATAAATTCCGTAAGCGGCAAATCCGCCGCCGAGACCGTTTGAACGGTCGTGCATTAATGCTATTGACTTGATAATTTCCGAACCGTTAATCGGGTTGCCTTTTTTATCAATGATAGCCGCAATGGCACAACCGCTCGGAATTCTTACCTGTCCTTCCTTTAGCATACATTTCCCTCCTAAAAGCATTTATATATCTAAATATATTTTTATAATACTACTATGAATTTTATTGTTCAACAGTATAAAAAAAATTTGTAAAATCCGAAAAAAATTAAATATTTTCCACCTTCGTTTTTATGAAATTATACAAATAATTTGACAAAAAATTACAAGCAGAAGCAGTCAAAAACAGATGTGTATTTCTGTCAAAGACTGTTCCTGCCGATTTTCTATTCCGATTTATTCTCCTTGTAAAGCGTCGTATCCTCTTTCTCCGGTACGAACCTTTACAACATCCTCAACATCGTAAACAAAGATTTTGCCGTCGCCGATATTGCCGGTGTAAAGAACCTTTCTTGCCGCTTCAATAACGGTTTCTACGGGAACAGCCGAAATAACCATTTCAAGCTTCATCTTAGGGTTGAGATTCATTTCTTCAATCTCGACACCACGATATTTACGAATATGACCCTTTTGAACACCGCAGCCCATAACATTTGTAACAGTCATACCTGTTACGCCGATAGCGTTCATAGCCTCTTTGATTTCCTCAAACTTTGCAGGATTGAATATCATACATACCTTGCTGAGGGTCGGATTTTTTTCTGTTGTATATGTTTCAACAGGAACTGCCTTTTCAACCGGAGCAGACGGAGGCATTACATCCATAGCCGGGATAGCCGATACGGCAGTGCCCGAAGCATAGCTTACAGCCGGCATAAAGTCTGCATAAGCCGACGGAAGATTGTGTTCTGTTGAGTCAAGACCCTTGATTTCCTCTTCTGCATCAACACGAAGGCCGACAGTCTTTTTGATAATAAGGAATGTGATTGTGATTGTTACCGCAGTCCAAGCAGCAACGGCAACAAAACCCAAAAGCTGAATACCGAGTTGCTTAAATCCGCCGCCGTAGAAAAGACCCTTGCCTACACCGTCGGCACCTGTTGAGAACAAACCTACTGCGATTGTACCCCAAACACCGTTTGCACAGTGAACGGCAACCGCACCTACAGGGTCATCAATATGGAGCTTTTTGTCAAGAAGTTCTACAACCAAAACTACAAGAATACCTGATACAGCACCGATTACAATAGAGCCTGTGGCATCAACGCAGTCACAAGGAGCGGTGACTGCTACAAGACCCGCAAGAGAGCCGTTGAGTGACATTGAAACATCAGGAGCACCGTCCTTAATCCATGTGAAAATCATTGTTACACAAGTGGCAACGGCAGGAGCCATTGTTGTGGTAAGGAAGATTGAAGCGAGTGTTTTGGTATCCGTTGCGGCAGCACCGTTAAAACCGTACCATCCGAACCAAAGGATGAACACACCGAGTGCACCGAGAGTCAACGAGTGACCCGGGATAGCCTTTGCTTTGAGTTTGCCTGTTTTCTTATCCTTTACATACTTGCCGATACGAGGACCGAGGAAAGCCGCACCGATAAGAGCTGAGATACCGCCTACCATATGAATTGCGGTTGAGCCTGCGTAATCGTGGAAGCCCATTTGAGCAAGCCAGCCCTGCGAATTCCAAATCCAACCTGCCTCAATCGGATAAATAACTGCCGAGATAACGCCCGAATAAATACAATACGAAATGAACTTTGTACGCTCTGCCATTGCGCCTGAAACGATTGTAGCCGCAGTAGCACAAAATACAAGATTGAATACAAATACAGGCCAATTACCGGAACTACCTGCATAATCGGTGAGCAAACCGAGGGTAGGAAGCCCGAACAAACCGCCGATGTATTCCTCGCCCATCATAAGACCGAAGCCTAAAACAATAAACGCAACCGCACCGATACAAAAATCCATCAGGTTTTTCATAATAATGTTACCTGCGTTTTTAGCACGGGTAAAGCCGCTTTCTACCATTGCAAAGCCGCATTGCATAAAGAATACCAATGCCGCACCTATCATATACCACACCCCATAAACATTATCGGATATGGCTGTCATTATTGAATCTGTCATATTTCTCTCCTCCTATATTTTGTTATAAACAGAAAAAATGAAAACGAAGTGCGAAAACACCGTTTACCGCAAGGTGTTTTGCACTCCGTTGTGCTAAAGATTAGTGCCAATGCCACAGCCAATTAAGACTGCGGCATTGACCGTACAGCATATAAATGCCATAAGAGAGGGTTCGCTAAGCGAACCTTGCCCGATATTTCTACCGGACAAGCCGCAATTTACAGGTAACCTGTCTTACCTATAAAACATTTTGGTATGATTAATAGTTAATCATATATCTGTTGATTTCCCATTGAGATACAGCAGTCTTATAAGAATTCCATTCTTCCTTTTTACCTTCAATGTAGTTATTAAATACATGGTCACCGAGAGTTTCCTTAATGAACGGATCTTCCTCTGCTGCCTTAATAGCTTCTTCAAGAGAACCAGGAAGACAATCAATGCCTGCTGCTTCCTTTTCTTCATCAGAAAGTTCAAATACATTTTCATCAAATGCAGGAGCCGGCTTCAAACCTTTTTTGATACCGTCAAGACCTGCTGCAAGGCAAAGAGCCATTTCAAGGTATGGGTTGCAAGTTGGGTCAGGACAACGAAGTTCAACTCTTGTGCCCTTACCGCGAGCGGCAGGAATACGAACAAGTACCGAACGGTTTGATGTTGACCATACAAGATATGACGGAGCTTCGTAGCCCGGAACAAGTCTTTTGTATGAATTTACTGTTGGGTTTGAAATAGCCGCAATAGCTTTAACATGAGCCATAATACCTGCGATGAATGAATAAGCTGTGTCGCTGAGTTCAAGCTCACCGTTTGGATCATAAAATACATTTTCACCTGTCTTTAAATCATAAAGTGACATATTGGTGTGCATACCCGAACCGTTGATACCCTCAACAGGCTTTGGCATAAATGTTGCATGAAGGCCGTGCTTTGTAGCATATGTTTTTACAACATGCTTAAAGGTCATAACTCTGTCGGCTGTTGTCATAACATCGCCGAACTGGAAGTCAATTTCGTGCTGACCCTGAGCAACCTCGTGGTGAGATGCCTCAATGGTGTAGCCCATTTCTTCAAGAGCAAGGCAAATATCACGACGGCAGTTTTCGCCATGGTCGATAGGGTTGAGGTCAAAGTAGCCTGCTTCGTCACCTGTTTCAAGAGTAGGAAGACCGTTTTCGTCAAGTTTGAAGAGGAAGAATTCACATTCAGGGCCTACATTGAAGCCGTAGCCCATTTCTGCCGCTTCATCAATAACCTTTTGGAGAACATTTCTCGGGTCACCTTCAAAAGGTGTAACATTGTCTGCTTTATATACAGAACAGATAAGTCTTGCTGTCTGTGCGTTAAGGTGTTTTCTCCAAGGGAAAATTGCCCATGTATCAAAATCAGGATGTAAGTACATATCGGATTCATCAATTCTTACGAAACCGTCGATTGATGAGCCATCGAACATACAATCATTGTTAAGTGCCTTTTCAAGCTGTGATAATGTAATGGCAACATTCTTCATAATACCAAAAAGGTCGGTAAATTGAAGTCTTATAAACTGTACGCCGTTTTCTTTTGCTTCTTTGAGGATGTCCTCTTTTGTGTATTTACTCATCATAAATACTCCCTTCTCTATAATATAAAAAGACAAGGCGTCCCGAAAAATCGGAACGCCTTTGTTCTAACTACAATGTCATTATATCCCTGCAATCTGCTGTTGTCAACAAAATACGGGATATTTATTCAACTTTGTAAAAATTCAACGGTCGACCTTTAATTTTCAACCGTTCTCTTTGTGAAAATTATACAACAATCAATTCAAGTCCAAAAACTCTTCGCCGATAATTTTCTTTGAAAGGTCGGTAAAGTACTTTACGCTTGCACCGTCCTTTGCTTGGTCGGACGCAATATCATCCGTATAATCGGACAGTCTGTAAACCGAAAATCTGTATCCGTTGCCGGTGTTGTGGTAAAAATCAACAACGGGTGCAAGCTTTGCGGAGGTCACCTGAACCTTACCGTCAACTCTTTCAACCGTGAGTTCTGCCATACCGCCGCACATTTGGTTAAGGTTTGTTTGGTGTGAAATAAAGTTACCGATTGAGTAATAAACAATCATTTTTTTACCCGTAGCCTCATTTGTAACCCATTCAACAGGCTGAAGAACATGAGGATGCGTGCCGATGACAATATCCGCTCCGCCGTCAGAGAATATTTTTACATACTTCTTTTGAAGGTCGTTAATCTCGTGACTGTTTTCTGTGCCCCAATGAGGGAATACAATCACGCAGTCGGCATTTGCACGGGCTGTTTTGAGGTCTGCCTTAACTTTATTCTCGTCAAGCATATCAACGCACCACGGCTTATCCTCGGGAACAGAAATACCGTTTGTACCATAGGTGTAATTGAGAAGTGCAAACTTAATGCCGTTTTTCTCATAATATGTAATTGTATTATACTCTTCCTCGGTTTTGTTTGTACCGATGTGAACAACTTCGGGATGCTTTTCAAAGAATTCGCATTCCTTTTCTATGCCGGCAAATTTTTGCACATCAAGAGAGTGATTGGTAGCACATGTAAACACATCAAATCCGGCATTGACAGCCGCCTCACCGACCTCCCAAGGAGTGTTGAAAAGCGGATAGCCTTGATAATCAAAATCCGAACCGCCGAGCATGGTTTCCTGATTAATGCACGCAATATCGGCAGATTTAATATATCCCGAAATATTCTCATAAAACGAAGAATAATCAAGGCTTCCGTCATCCTGCTTGCCTGCGTCAATCAAAGTATTGTGAATAAGATTGTCGCCCACAGCCACCAAGGTAACCTTTGTATCCTGAGATTGAGTTTGACTTTCGGTTACTGCCGCTTTTGTAGCAGTTACCGTAGGATTTGTTTTGTCCCTGTTTGCCGTTACCCTGCCGCTTATTACAAGGCCGATAAGAACGGCAACGGCAATGCAAACGGGAATTATAATTGCCAAAAGATTACTGTTTGATTGTTTTTTCTCTTTAGCCATAATTAATCACCTAAATACATTGATTAATATCTATAATCAAAAGTTTTTACGCAGCAACAAAGGTGTAAATTACATATGCAAGGTATCCCAAAAGAGATACAACACCCTGCCAACGCTGAAGTTTTTTTGTAAATATTGTAGGGATAACCGCAATGATAACAGCTACCACGCAAATAATCATATCAAATACGGAACCTGCCGATACAGCAAGTGCACCCTGACCCTTGCCCATAGAAACAAATGAGCAGATAGGAAGAATAAGTGCAAGGTCGATAATGTTTGCACCGAGAATGTTACCTACCGAAAGAGCACCTTCCTTTTTACGAAGAGCGGTGATTGTTGTAACAAGCTCAGGAAGCGAAGTACCGATAGCAACTGCAATAACGCCGATTACTCTTTCGCTGATGTGCATTTCCTTAGCAATTCTTGTACCGCCGTTGATGAGAAGCTGTGCACCTACAACAATGCAAACCGCGCCCAAAACGAACATAACAATATTTTTAACCCAGTCACCTGCGGTTGCGGTTGACTTTGTAGGAACGACATCGTCCTCTTCCTGCAAACCGATACCGTGAGGGTCCGGCTCAATCTGAACCGAACTTTTTTTCATAGAAATAAAGTTTTCGATAAAGAAAGCAATAAAAATTGCAAAAAGCACAATAACACCGACAGTTGAAAGTGTGTGATACTTACCCTCAAGACCCGGAACCTCAACAATACCTGTAAGGCCCGAACCGAGAGTAAGAGCAACAGCAGCCGCAAGCATCATAAGACCCTTAGGGGCAAACTCTTTTCTCTTTACGGCAAAAGGCATACACACAATAAATATACCCATAATCATAGCCGTGTTGGCAGTTACGGAGCCTACTGCATTACCCGATGCCATATCAACCTTGCCGTCAACAGTTGCAACGATTGATACAATCATCTCCGGAAGAGTTGTGGCAACCGATACAATAGTTGCACCTATAATAAACTTAGGCACACCGAGCACTTCCGCAATCCAGCTTGCACTGTCCACAAACCAGTCGCCGCCCTTGATAATAAAGATTAGACCTACAACAAACAAAGCAACAACAATGCCTATATTTGCCGTCTCAAAAAAATTCGACAAAAATTCCATATTTTCTCCTAATAATCCCTAATCCAAAATACAGTATATATTATAATATTACCCAAACACCCATATAATACATACCAAAGCACAAATCTTTTTACAATACCAAAAAATATTAATAAGTACAGACAAATAAAAAGACGCAGGACAGGATATCCCTACCCATACGCCTTTTAAGTTTTAATTATTCGTGATCGTGGTCACAGCAATCGCAGCCGCATTCGTCATCGTCATCGAATTCAACATCGAATTCCAAAACTTCGCCGCAGTTAGGGCACTCAAACTTGCCCTCTTCGATAGTATCCATATCAACCATAATCTTTTCGTGGCATGTAGGGCATTCAACCTCATACTCTTCTTCGTCATCATCACAACAATCGCAATCGCAGTCATCGTCATCATAAACGAATTCTTCAAGGTCTGCCAAATCTTCATCAACAGCGTCGATTTGATCGCCTACAAGTTCAAGGCCTTCTGTCATATTTTCCATATCTTCTGTAAGATTTTCAAGAACATCAATGATGGCATTGAATACTTTTGTTTCTTTTTTGTTAGGGTCCAAATCAAGACCGTCAATGAGGCCCTTGAGGTAGCCCAAGCTTTCTGATGTTTCCATAATTAGTTCCTTTCGTAATGTTGAATTATTATTTATACAAATAAATTTTCAATCAATAATTATGCTCTTTCCATGTATTCACATGTTCTTGTGTCAATTCTGATCATATCGCCTTCGTTGATGAAAAGCGGAACTCTGATTTCTGCACCTGTTTCAACAGTTGCAGGCTTGAGAGTATTTGTAGCTGTATTGCCCTTTACGCCCGGCTCTGTGGCTGTAACCTGAAGAGTTACAAATGTAGGTGGTTCTACGCCGAAAACCTTGCCCTTGTAAGACAAAATTTTGCATACATCATTTTCCTTAACATAACGGAACGAATCAGGTAAATCAGCCTCTGATACAGGAACCATATCAAAAGTTTCATTATCCATAAAATAATAAAGTCCGTCATCATTGTATGAATACGCCATATCTTTTCTTTCAATATAAGCTGTAGGGAATTTGGCAGTTGGGTTGTAAGACTTTTCAACTACCGAACCTGTAATAACATTCTTTGTCTTTGTTCTGACAAAAGCGGCACCCTTACCCGGCTTTACATGCTGGAATTCTACAACCTGCAATACATTGCCATCTTCTTCAAAGGTAACTCCGTTTCGGAAATCGCCTGCACTAATCATTAATTTATACCTCCGTATATAGTTTTACTTTTTTATTTTATAATATTTCGCACAATAAATCAATACCCATTTTGTAACTATCTTTGCCAAAGCCCGAAATTTGTTTTACGCAAACATCGGTTATAACGGAAATTTTGCGAAAATCCTCTCTTTTATGAATATCGCTCATATGAACTTCAACAAAAGGAGTGTAATCGGCAACAGCTTCGATAGCGTCACGAATGGCATAAGAATAATGTGTATAAGCACCTGCATTAAGGACTACACCGTCATATTTATCCTTGCTTTCATGGATAACATCAATAAGTGCACCCTCGTGATTTGACTGGTAAAAAGACATCTCGCAACCCTTGCTTTCACCGTAAGCTTTAAGCTCGGCATTTATATCGGCAAGAGTTTCTGCTCCGTACACATTCTTTTTTCTTATTCCGGTCATATTGAGATTAGGACCGTTCATAACCAAAATTTTCATATTACTGTGCTCCTGACTGAACTGTAAAAAAAGAGTGACAAGCTGTCACTCTTTCTATGTACTCTTATTTGTACTTTCTCTTACGAGCAGCTTCGCTCTTCTTCTTACGAGCTACTGAAGGCTTTTCGTAATGTTCTCTCTTTCTTACTTCTTGGATGATACCATCACGAGATGTCTGGCGCTTAAATCTGCGAAGTGCGCTGTCAAGAGATTCATTCTCTTTAATTTTTACCTGACTCATTGTATTCCCTCCCTCCGACCTTCGGGGGTTATTTGATAAATTTCATATATCGCAAAGATTATAATAAATTAATCTCATATTGTCAAGCATTTTGTAAAATTAAATTTGAAAAAATAAAATTTTGTCACAAATTGCTAAAATATAGGTGTTTTAACGGCATTTAACCGACTTCAACGAGCTCCAATTACCGTATATTTTTTCGCCGTCATAAGAGGTATAGCCTCTTACTCTTATGTAATAATACTTGCCTTTTTTCAATTTTTTCCGTGTATAAGACAATTTATTCTTATTTGTAATTGTCTTTGTAATCACATTTGATTTGAAATTTTTGCTTGTTGAAAGCTGAAGCTGATAACCCGTACACGAACCTGAAAGCTTTTTCCACTTTGTAACAATCTTCTTTGAACCTGAAGAATAGGCAGATTTGATTGCTTCCTTTTGAGGCTTTGAAGCTGTCAGAACGGGCGTTGAATAATCGCCCTTTGAATTACCGGAATACGCACAGACCTTAATTTCATACACATTACCAGGGTCAAGACCTGCAATGTTTGTATCTGAATCTGTAACGGTTTTGCTGAAGTTTGTGCCCTTGGTTTGATTGTTTACGGCAACAAAATATTTAGTTGCTTCATCAACCTCATCCCATTCAAAATCAATCTTGTTACAAGCCTGTCCGGTAACGGTAAGTCCTGTTACTTCAAGCTCGTCTGCCGAAACATCCGGCTCTTCTCCCGGTGTATCATCATCAGGGATAATGGCTGTATAAAGTCTGTCATAATTTTTGTAATGGCTTATGCTGATACCGATACCGCCTGAGCCCGAAACCTTCATTGTGCTGTAAAAAATCGCATTTAACGAATACAGGGTGTCGTCATCACTATATATAGTCCGTGTCGGATTTTCCCTCATACTCTGCCAATAAATTGTGTCAACGTGGCACATACTTGAACTGTACTCAGCCGTAGAATAATTTGAATGATAAATTTTCATCATCTGTGAATCGATATATTGAACAACAACCGTGTGTTTTTTACTTACAGAGCTGTTAAGAGCACCGTAATGAACGACATCACCGGCAACGGCGTTTGTGATAAAGAAATCAATTACATCATTAACGAACTGTGAATCCGTAGTTGTTTTTGGGTAGGTAAATGTACCCGATGTAACATAATTGCCGCTGTTATGCTTTACTTGATAATTATTATACAGTCCCTCGGCATACGGAACACCGTAAAGCCTTTTGCACACTTCGGAAGCAAAGCCATAGCAATTACGCTGAACTATTGAATTTTCTCCCGGAACAAATCCCGATACGGTTTGTATATCTTCAAGTTTGTCCGTAGCGGTGCCGTTGGCATATACAGCGGTTGAACCAAGCACGGACAAAGCAACAATAATCACTGATAAAAGAACAGAAAATGCTTTTTTCATAAAACCCTCCTATCGAAAATCCTAAATATTATAGCACAAATGCAGATAAAGGTCAAATTTTGACAAAAAAAGACAAGCAAGCGTAATTCCTGCCTGTCTTATTTCAACTCGAATGAAGATACATCCAAATTATTATCGACAACATAATAGTAGTCGTCAATATAAGTAACCCTTGTATTCATACCGCCGTAAGAAGTTGTTTTAAGCTTTGCCTTGTAATTTTCTTTTTCTACAATTTTACCGTCTTTAACAGATACGACAATAGCCCCCTTTTGAGTACCCTTGACATTTACAATAGGAACGGCATAATACCCTTTTTCCTTATTTTCAACAAATGCTTTAGGGTTATACTGTGCCTCACTTGACAAATCCTTATACACTTTTTCGTCAAGAACTTTAGGTTCAAGAGAATTTGAAACATCAAACAACACAAATTTTAACCCGTCGATAACTTCAACATCATTATCAAAATAGGTGTTATATCCCACACCGAGAAGTTGATTGTCGCCGACATTTACAAGCATAGACGAAAAACCGTCAATTTCAACATTACCCATAAATTTCGGTTTTTTAACATTTGACAAATTTATAATAAAGAGCGGGTCCGTTTGCTCATATGTGATTACATATGCGTAATCATCAACATATTTAACCGCCTTTATACTTTCGCCCTTTGCAAAAGGCTCTGACTTATATATTTGCTTTAAATTTGAATCAAGCACATAAAGATAATTATAAGTTTTATCCTTTACCGTTTCTGTTGCAAAAACACAAAGATGATTGTCTTTTTCTGCAAAAGAATATCGGCTGTCAACCGTACCGTTGATTTTTACATAATCGCAAAACTTAACTCCGTTTTTAAGCGAAATTTTTGCAATTGTAGTATTAGGCTCTTTACCGCTATAATCACTGCCGTAAACATAAAGATAATCCTTGTTACCGTAAACCTCACCGCCGCAACCGAGCACAGCTTTGGTTGTGCCTATTGTTTCACAAGTATTTACATCAAGAGCAGTTACCACAATATAATCGGTACCGACTCCGTTTTTTGCATAATAAATATCCTTGGCGTTCAATTTTTCACTGTCGCCCTCGCCCGAACAGGTTAAAGGAACATAATTTTTTGAAGAGTTGATACTATAACTTGATACGATATAAAAAGTATTGCCTACAAGCCTTGATGAAGTATAATATCCAGATTGTTCAAACGAATTGATTTCGGTTGGATTTTCAACATCACTTATATCATAAACTATTGCCTTGGTTGCACTTTCTGCACCGGCAATTTTTTCCTCAACGGTTGAGCCTGAAAAACTTGTACAGTTCACCACAAGTTTGTCATCGGATACAAACATATCCTCAATAACACTGTTAACATCGTCAAGTTCAATAGTGTTTGCAACAGTTGATTTTCCTTTTTTTGTTTCAATCACATTTATTGTGCGTTTATCAATACCGCTTTTTTCATCAAATGATTGATTGAGATAATAAATATCTCTGCCGTTAGTTTTGATAATATCGGCCTCGTCAACGCCTTTTTCCTGAACATAAGTTTCGGCACTGTCAAAACCGTCTGCTTTTGTCGCTTGCGAAGCATCCATATATTCAATAAGTTCCGGCGACACGGCTGATTTTATCCTTGACTTTATTGCGTTTTGTTTTTCCTTTTTTTGATTATCCTTAATATATTTTTTTACATTTTTGTAATTATCAAAATTTTCAAGTTGTGTCGCAGAAGAAGGCGAATTGTCATCCGACTTAATTCTGTAATCTATATCCGATACATTCACGGTTGTAATAACCATAACAAAAACGGCGATGCACGCCGCTATACTCATACCTGCCTTAAAAGCAGGTTTTTGCCTATACTTAATTCTGACAGGGCGTACATTATTGAGTTTTGATTGCACTCTTTTGTCGAGTTCATCGGGCACATTAACCCGTGCTTCATCAAATTGCGATTTGATGAAATCAAAATCATTATTTTTCATACTTACCCTCCAAGAAATCACGCATCTTGGACAAGGCTCTTGAGAGCTTTGACCTTACTGCCCCAGAGGTATAGTCGGTGACTTTGGCAATTTCCTTGCTGTTAAAACCGGATACTGAAAGAAGAACTATGTCTTTTTCGACATCATTCAGTATGGCTAACGCTTCACGCAATTCAAGTGCCTTAAAGTCACCGTCGGTCGCCGAAAGGCCGCTTTCGACATCAGACAGATCGTCACTTTCTTTTGCTCGGATAACATCTTTCACATAGTGAGAACAACTGGCGGCATGAATACGAAACAGATATGTGGAAAATGCCTTTTCATTCTTTAATTTTCCAATCTGCTCGAGAGCCGTCAACATAGTGTCGGACACTGCATCCATAGCATAGTCAGGGTCGCCGATCTTGTACCACGCATAGCGGTAAAGAGCGTCTTTATATTCAAGGTAAAGCTGAGAAAAAGCCTCCCTGTCACCCTGTTGAGATCTTGCTACCAAGCTAAGATCTGCCATAAATTCACCTCTTTGAGATCTCTCTCATAATAATAGTGCAAAAAAACTTCAAAAGTGTTGCAAAAAAAAATCAAATTTTTTTAAAAAATATTATTTTTTGAAAAAAAGCCTCTAAAACAGAGGCTTTTTCAACACAATCTGACCGTGAAGTCACATAATAATCACAAAAAATTATTACATAGCAACAAAGTTTACAAGCTTGCCCGGAACATAAATCTCTTTTTTGATTTCCTTACCTTCAAGAAGCTCGGCGATCTTCGGCTCAGCCTTTGCGGCTGCCAAAACATCATCCTTTGCCATATCAACAGGTACGGTAATCTTTGCACGGACTTTGCCCATAATCTGAATAACGATTTCAACATCGTTTTCCTTTGTTTTTTCTTCATCATACTCCGGCCACTTAGCTTGATTAACCATTCCGCCGAAGTTCATTACATCCCACATTTCCTCTGTAACATGAGGTGCAAACGGATTAAGTAAAATTGTAAGAGTTTTGAGTTCTGCCTTATTACAACCCTTTGCAGAAAGCTCGTTAACCAAGGTCATCATAGCCGCAATAGCTGTGTTAGCCTTGAGGTTGTCAATATCATAAGTAACCTTCTTGATTGTTTTGTGCATAAGTGCTTCCATCTGAGGAGTGTACTCATCACCGTCAACGACCTTTTCCTGAAGATTCCAGAATTTTTCGATAAATCTCTTGCATCCCTTAATAGAATCCGAGTTCCACGGAGCGGCTTTTTCAAAATCGCCGATGAACATCTCATAAAGACGCATTGTATCTGCACCGTAGGCATCTACGATTTCATCAGGGTTAACAACATTTCCTCTGGACTTTGACATCTTTTCGCCGTTTTCACCCAAAATCATACCGTGAGAAGTTCTCTTCTTATACGGTTCCGAAGTAGGAACAACGCCGATGTCATAAAGGAACTTGTGCCAAAATCTTGAATAAAGAAGGTGGAGGGTTGTGTGCTCCATACCGCCGTTATACCAATCAACAGGTGTCCAATATTCAGCGGCTTCCTTGGAAATAAGTTCCTTGTCATTGTGTGGGTCGCAATATCTGAGGAAATACCATGACGAGCCTGCCCACTGAGGCATTGTGTCGGTTTCTCTCTTTGCCGGACCGCCGCAGCAAGGACAGGTTGTATTTACCCAATCGGTCATCTTTGCAAGCGGTGATTCGCCTGTATCGGTCGGTTCATACGATTCAACATTTGGAAGTGTAAGAGGAAGTTGGCTTTCATCAAGAGGCACATAACCGCACTTTTCGCACTTAACGATAGGAATCGGCTCGCCCCAATATCTTTGACGGGAGAATACCCAGTCACGGAGTTTGAAGTTAACCTTTTGGTGACCCTTGCCCTCTTTTGTAAGCCATTCGGTAATAGCTTTTTTAGCATCTTCAACAGACATACCTGTGAGGAAGTCTGAATTTGTCATAACACCTGTTGCACAATCGGTAAACGCTTCGTTTTCAACGCCGACCTTTGAACCGGCAACAACCTCAATAATCGGGAGGTCAAACTTCTTTGCAAATTCCCAGTCACGGGTATCGTGAGCAGGAACTGCCATAATTGCACCTGTACCGTAAGAAACAAGTACATAGTCGGAAATGAAGATTGGAATTTCCTTATTATTAACAGGGTTGATACCCATAACACCGTCAAGTCTTACACCGGTTTTGTCTTTGTTAAGCTCTGTTCTTTCAAAATCAGACTTGTGAGCAGCCTCATCCTGATACTTACGAATCTCGTCAAGATTATTGAGCTTGTCTGCCCACTTTTCAATGTAAGGGTGTTCAGGTGAAATAACCATATATGTTGCACCGAAAAGTGTGTCGGGACGGGTGGTATATACAGTAAGAGTATCGCCGAGAGTTGTGCCGAAATCAACTTCTGCACCTGTTGAGCGACCGATCCAGTTGCGTTGCTGTGTCTTTACTCTGTCGATAAAATCAACATCGTCAAGGTCTTTTACAAGACGGTCTGCATATTCTGTGATTTTAAGCATCCACTGGCTTTGTTTCTTACGGATAACTTCACTGCCGCAACGCTCGCAAACACCGTTTACAACTTCTTCGTTTGCAAGAACGCACTTACAAGATGTGCACCAGTTTACAGCCATTTCCTTTTTGTATGCCAAGCCTTTTTTGAAAAGCTGGAGGAAAATCCACTGTGTCCATTTGTAATAAGATGGGTCTGTGGTATTAATCTCTCTTGTCCAGTCAAACGAAAAGCCGAGAGATTGAAGTTGCTGCTTAAAGTGAGCAACATTGTTCTTTGTTACCTCTGCCGGATGAATGTGATTTTTGATAGCGAAGTTTTCGGTAGGAAGTCCGAAAGCGTCCCAACCCATCGGATAAAGGACATTGTAACCCTCAAGTCTTTTCTTACGGGCAACAATATCAAGAGCGGTATATGAACGAGGGTGACCTACATGCAAGCCCTGTCCGCTCGGATAAGGGAATTCTACCAAGCAATAATACTTAGGCAATGAGAAATCCTGCTTTGCGGCAAATGTGTTTTGGGTGTACCAAACATTTTGCCACTTTGATTCTATTTGTTTAAAATTATATTCCATTATGTCAGTCCTCCATAGGAATTATTTACTGTTATTCTTTGACAATAATATCGTCGATATTGATTTTTTCGCCGTCCTCCCAAAGACGCTCGATTTGATAAAATCCACGCTGTTGCTTGAGAAGAATATGAATTACACAGCCTGCATAATCAAGGCAAACCCACTCACTGCGTTCACCCTCAATGTGATGAGGCTCATAGCCTGCCTCTGACAATTTATATTCAACCTCATCGGCAATAGCCTTGAGCTGTGTGTTTGAATTTGCTGTTGCAATAACAAAATAATCGGTAAGAACGGTAATATCCGATACCTTTATAACTTCAATATCGTCACCACGCTTGCTGTCGATTGCCTTTACGGCTATCTTTGCAATTTCCAAATAATTTTCCTTATCCATAGTCATTCCTTTATTATAAACATTATATATTGTGTAGGCAAGGCTCTGCCCTGCTGTTATTTAATCTGCCTGTTTGATTATTGCCTTTTGGAGCACCCAATTATAGCAATAAAGGGTGTCGGGATGAATCAGTTTGTTTTTGTTTGCCAAATCGGTTATCGTAAACCGAGTGGCACAAAGCATTGCATCTGTAAGCGAATTGTCGGCAAGTTTTCTCACACTTTCAACATCCGGATAGCTACGCTCCGCACTTGTCAAATCGGCAAGATAAATCACCATTTCAAAATCTGTCATTTCTGCGTGACCCGTTGTGTGATAACGGATTGCGCTCAAAATTTCCTCGTCATCAATGCCGAAAACGCTCTTTACATAACATGCTCCTGAAATTTGATGATACACTAATTTGTTACTTTTTTCAAGTTCTGTGGGGATAATACCTAAATTATCCATATATTTTTCCTGCTCGGCATAATCCGTTTCTTTGGTGATGTCGTGCAGAATTCCCGCAAGATACGCCTTGTCCTCATCAAGAGAATAAATTTTTGCAAGTTCCCTTGCCCGCTTTGCCACATTCATACTGTGGGTATAGCGATATTCGGACAATCTTTCTTTAATAATACTTTCGTATTTTTCAAAATCATACATAGAGCCTGTGCTCCTTTATATATCTATTTACACTTTCAGGGATATAGCAAGACACATCCTCGCCGTTTTTTATCATATCCCTGATCTGTGATGACGAAATGTCGATAACATCAAATTTCGACACAACAACATCTTTTAATTTTGGATGTTCCGCCTTAAAGTCCAGCATTTCAACATACTGATTTTTTTCTCGTGCCGCAGTGACAACCGTACAAGCAGAAAGTATTTCTTCAAACTTATACCACTTTTCAAAATAGAAAAATTGGTCTGCTCCGACAATCAAGTAAAATTCATCATCGGGATACTTTTCTTTCAGCTCGCAAATCGTAAGATATGTGTAGCTTTTGCCGTCACGCATAAATTCAATATCGCTGACAAGTTCATTTTCGCCTACACAAAGCTCCAGCATATTGATTCTGTGCTTTCCGTCAATTAATCCGTCGGACGATTTATGCGGCGGATTGGCAGTCGGGATAAATATAATCCTGTCAAGCGAAAGTGCTTTTTTGTATTGCTCGGCAAGAGCCAAATGCCCGTTGTGAACAGGGTTAAACGCTCCTCCGAATATGCCTGTTTTCATCGGCTGTTACCCTGCTTTTTGTCACGATCGTTGCGATAACGAGGGCGGTCATAAACAGCATAAGGATTTTTTGCTTCCTTTTCTCTCTGTCTTTGGCGAAGACCTTTAATCTTAACTTTTTTCTTAGCCTTTGCTTTTGCCGTGCCCTGACCTCTTGCTTTTTTCTTTGCCTGAATTTTATCGGGATCGGCTTTTCTGTAAAGAACGATAATTCCGCCGATAACCTGAATAACCTCGGCATCAAGTCTTTCTGCAAGTTGCGGTGCAAGCTCCTTTGGTGTTTGCGGTGCAGTTTCAAGGTGAACACGGATTTTGATAAGTTCCCTTACATCAAGGGTGTCGTCAATCTGTGTAATAAGATTGTCGGTGATACCCTCTTTGCCGATTTGTATAATAGCCTCAAGAGAATTTGCCTTTGCTCTCCAAGCCGCTCTTTCTTTTGATGTCATAAAATATTCTCCAATTCCTTAGTTAACTTTCTCAAAGCATTGCCTCTGTGAGAAATCTTGTCTTTTTCTTCTCCCTCATATTTACCGAACGATTTGCCGTTGATGATGAACAACGGGTCATAACCGAAGCCTGCGTTGCCGTCACGCTCAAAGCCGATTGTTCCGTGGCACTCACCTCTTACGGTAATTTCCTTGCCGTCGGGGAAAATACAACAAATGGCACAAACATAGTATGCCGTACGCTCCGACTCATCAACACCCTCAAGTTTTTTGAGAAGAAGATTGTTGTTTTCCTCATCGTCTGCATTTTTTTCGTTATCAACATTCACGCCGTTGTGAATTTCAATATTTGCAAATCTTGCGGAATAAATGCCCGGTGCACCGTCAAGGTAATCAACACAAAGACCGCTGTCGTCTGCAATGGCAGGAAGTCCTGTAATCTTGCAAGCCGATTCCGCCTTGATTTTTGCGTTAGCCTCAAATGTGTCGCCGTCCTCAACAACTTCGGGAAGTGTAATTCCGAGCATTTTTGCGGTTACGACATTTATACCGAGCGGAGAGAGAATTCTCTGCATTTCCGCAAGTTTTTTCATATTATTTGTAGCAAGAATAAAATCCATTACTTTTTATCCTCCTCTGTCGGTTCTTCCTCAGCTTTTACGCTTTCGTTGATGAAGTCGGCAATGGTATCGTCATCATCGTGAGTAGGCTTAATATCGAACATTGCAGATGCAAAAGCCTCTGCGTCAAACGGTTGCAAATCGTCAATCTGCTCACCCACACCGATAAACTTAACCGGAACATCAAGTTCATTATTAATTGCAAGAACAACGCCGCCTCGAGCCGTGCCGTCAAGTTTTGTGAGAATAATACCCGTGATACCTGCTGCCTCCTTGAAATCTTTTGCCTGGTTAACAGCGTTTTGACCTGTTGTTGCATCAAGCACAAGGAGAGTTTCACGGCTTGCGTTTGGAAGTTCTCTGTCAATTACACGGCTGATTTTGTTAAGCTCATCCATAAGATTTTTCTTGTTGTGAAGTCTGCCTGCCGTATCAATAATGATTACATCTGCGTTTTTTGCCTTGCCCGATTGAATTGTATCGTAAACAACGGCAGCCGGGTCTGCACCCTCACCGTGCTTTACAAGCGGAACGCCTGCTCTGTCTGCCCAAACCTGCAACTGCTCGATAGCACCTGCACGGAAAGTATCGGCTGCACCCAAAACAACGCTTCTGCCCATAGACTTCAATCTCATGGCAAGTTTGCCGATTGTGGTGGTTTTGCCAACGCCGTTTACACCGATTACAAGAATGATTGACGGCTTGGTGCGAAGTGCAAGATAGCTACCGCCCCATACAACACCGGCAACAATATCCTTGAGCGTTTCTCTTACCTGAGCAACGCTTGTAATATTATCGTTGGAAATTTTTTCCTTTAAGTCACCGATTACACGCTCTGCTGTCGGAAAACCGACATCGCCCATAATCAATACCTCTTCAAGCTCGTCAAAAAGCTCATCTGTTATTTTTTCGTGAGATTCGATAGTTTCGTTAATCTGCTTAACCATACCCTCATCACGGGTTTTTCTAAGACCTTTTCTTAATTTATCAAACAAACCCATATGTTAATTCCTCGCTAAAATTTGATACTTTTTTGTATTAAAAAATCGGTTAGATTATTTTAAGGCGCGTTTTAAATGCGTTATCGTCAATCTACGCTTCCAAGCCCATTTGTTGAGCAAGCTCTGCCGATTGCAGTTCGAGAAGTTTTGAAACGCCCTTTTCCTGCATTGTAACGCCGTACAAAACATCCGCTTCTTCCATTGTGCCTCTACGGTGAGTAATGGAAATAAACTGTGTTTTATCCGTCATACGACGCATATATTTTGCAAATCGTTCAACATTGACATCATCAAGTGCCGCCTCAACCTCATCATAAATACAAAACGGTGACGGCTGAACTTTGAGCACGCTGAACAGCAATGCCATTGCCGCAAGCGACTTTTCACCGCCGGAGAAAAGATTGATGTTTTGCACCGACTTGCCCGGAGGCTGAATTTTAATCTCAATGGCCGATTCAAGGCAATTATCCGGTTCTTCAAGAATAATCTCACCGTTACCGCCGCCGAAGAAATCGGCAAAGCAGGTTTTGAATTCTGTGTTAATCTTATTGAACTGCGTCATAAACTTTTCGCTCATAGATGAGGTCAGGTCATCAATTATCTTTACAAGTTCTTTTTTACTCTGTTCAATGTCATCAGTCTGTTCCTTGAGGAAATTGTATCTTTCGGAAACTTCCTTGTATTCCTCAATTGCACCGACATTGATTGAACCGAGTCCTCTGATTGCAACCTTGATTTCGTGAAGTCGTTTTTTAGCCTCTGCCATATCGTCGATTACAATTCCGAGTGCCTGTGCCTCAGGTTTTGTAAGTTCATACTGTTCAAACAGCATATCGCCGAGTTCGTCATATTCTTTTTTCATATTAGCCTTGCGTTCTTCAAGTCTGACAATATCACCCGACAACTTTTCCTTGTCGGTAAGAGTTGCTTTTTCTTTTGCACGAAGCTCGTTTGAACGCTTTTCAAGCTCGTTTCTGTCCCCGATTTTTTGCGTTACGGCATCGTTGCTTTCACTTGCCTTTTGGCGAAGTTCGTCAGCCTGTGCCTTAACATCATTGATAGAAAGCATGAGATTTTCGTTTTTGGCTTTAATCCCGTTTATTTCATCCGTGATGTTCTTAACTCTGTCGGACTGTGTTGACTTGCGAAGTTCCAACTCCTCAACAGAAAGTCTTGCCGCCTCGCTGTCCTTAGTCAAGGTTACAAGTTCAAGGTTAATTTGTTCCGTCTTTTCTCTGATTTCATCACGCTTTGACGAAAGTTCCTTTGCACCTGTCGAAACATTGTTAAGTTCGGCTTCGGTATCCGCCATCTGCTTTTCGATTTCAGCAGCTTCTTGGTTTGCATTTTCAACAGCCTGATTGAACAGAAGAATTCTGCCCTCGCTGTTTTCCTGCTCTCTGCACATTGTATCTCGCTGATTGATGAACGATTGGAGCTTGTCCGAAATAAGCTTTGCATCACCCTCGGCACGAATGTACTCCTCCTTTGCGTTGCGTAAATCCGCATCCGCACCTTGGAGGTCGGCAACAGCAGAATTGGCATCCTCAACCGCTTTTTTGAGTTCTGCCTGAACATCTTTGAGTTCATCGCCGATTTTTTGAGCCTCGCTCTTTAATTCTTCAATAAGATTTGCACGGGAAAGAACGCCGCTTCCCTTACCCTTTGAACCACCCGACATTGAACCGCCCGGATTCATCACCTGACCGTCAAGGGTAACAATCTTATATCTGTTTTTATATCTCTTTGAAATTGCAATAGCACAATCTATATCCTCAACAACCATAACTCTGCCGAGAAGATTTTCAACAATATCTCTGTACTGCTCATCACAATCCACAAGATTTGATGCAACATCGACAAATCCGAAGTTATCATCAAGATTTTTTTCTTCCATATATCTCGGCTTGATTGCCGAAATCGGGAGGAATGTTGCTCTGCCGACATTATTCTGCTTCAAGTAATTGATGGCACGCTTTGCGTCACTTTCGGTTGACACAACCACATTTTGCATTGCCGCACCGAGTGCTATTTCAATAGCGGTTGAATTTTCGTTGTCAACGGTGATAAGTTGTGACAAAGTGCCGTGAATACCCGGAAGTGCCTTGCTTTGGCTTTGCTTGAGCACCGCCTTTACAGCACCGGAGAAGCCCTCCATATTCTTTTCCAAATCCTCAAGAACACGGGCACGGTCGCTCTTTTCCGCCATTTGGCGTGCAAGCCTTTCGGCATCCTGCTTTATTTTCTCAGCCTTTTGTTTCTTGGCGTCAACTTTCATTTGATAACCGCCGAGAGAGTTTTCGTATTCGTCAATTCGCTCTTTCAAAAACTCAAGATTTTTGTTGCTCTCGTCCGCCTGACTTTGAGTATAATCAATATCCTTTTGAGTTGCCTCGATTTGCGAAGCAATAGTGTCTTTGCGAGAATTGATTTCATCAATAGACGAAGTCGCCTGCGACATTTTAACCTTGCTGTCGGAAAGTTTTATGGTAAGAGCAGTAAGCGTTTGATTAAGTTCAACCGTCTTGTCCGAAATTTCCATATTTTCGTTTTGGACTTTGCTGAGTTCGTTTGCAACGCTTTCAAGCTCTGCCTTTTTGTCTGCTATTAATTTTTCATTTTCTGCGATTGTTTTATTTTTCGCATCTATCTGCTCGTCAAGAGTTGCACCTGTGCCGTCTGCATCGGTAATATCAGCCGTGAGCCTTTCGATAGTTTCGTTATTATGTTCAAGCGTTGCATTAAGAACGCTGATTTCGCCGTCTTTGCGGAGCGCTTCTTCCTCATATCCGGAAGCACCGAGTCTGCTTTGTTCAATAGCCAAATTAATTGAAGTAACCTTCTCCGCAACCTCTTCAAGTTCTTTTTCGATAGCGGCAAGGTCATTTTCAGAAACTTCATAAGAAGCCTTAACAGCGTCAATTTTGTGTTCCTGCTCTCTCAATTCAACGGTAAATCTGTTGATTTTGTTGAGCCAAACGCCGATTTCAAGAGTCTTTTTTTCCTCGCTGTATTCAAGGAACTTTTGTGCCTTTTCGCTCTGCTTCTTAAGAGGACCTACACGGCTTTCAAGTTCGCCGAGGATGTCAAGAAGTCGCACAAGATTTTCCTGTGCCTGGTCAAGTCTGCGTTCTGCATCTTTTCTCTTATGACGGAAACGAGAAATACCTGCGGCTTCCTCGAACAGTTCTCGTCTGTCCTCATTTTTGGCAGAAATAATAGAGTCGATTTTGCCCTGACCTACCATTGAATATCCGTCCGAGCCAAGACCCGTATCCATAAACAACTCGTGAATATCTTTTCGTCTTACGCTTTCGCCGTCAATCTTATATTCGCTCTCGCCCGAACGATAGTAACGACGGGTTACGGTGACAATTTCGCCGTGATCTTTGAGAGTACCGTCTGAATTATCCAAAGTAAGCATAACCTGAGCAAAACCGAGTGCCTTACGCTTTGATGTTCCGCCAAAAATGACATCTTCCATTTTTGAACCACGAAGCGATTTTGTACTCGTTTCGCCGAGAACCCATCTCACCGCATCGGAAATATTACTTTTGCCCGAACCGTTAGGTCCGACAACAGCGGTAATACCCTTGCCGAAATTTAATTCTGTTTTGTCGGGGAACGATTTGAACCCCTGCATTTCAAGTGATCGTAGTAACATATTTTTTACCGTCTTATAATCTTTAAATCGTCCTTTGCAACCTTGTCGGTTACAGTAACCTTTATGTTATATCCCTCTTCCATAAGGAAGTATATATTGCGTTTTTGCTGACCCTTCAGTTGGGATACCGAGCGTGGATTAACCATAATTTCGTAATCTCCGGGTCTTAATTTAAGTATCTTATTGAGCATAAATCTGCTCTTAACTATTTCGCCGAACGACTCGTGATAAGCACCTGCCACGGCATTTTTCTTTATGTCATTTGAAGCGTGAAGTCCAAGTCTTATAATCTTTATCCCTGCTTCTTCAAACATGGGAACAAGCTTTGTGCAAAGATTTGCCGCATCGTCAACCGTTTGCGGCTTGAACACCTCGTCCTCGTACAGTTTTGCAAGCATTGTGCCTTTTAGCACAACCGTTGGATAAATACGCACGGTTGCCGGCTGAAGTGCAATGATTTTTTTTGCCGTTTCTATTGCCTTTTCGTCCGTATCAAGATAAAGCCCCGTCATCATTTGAAGTCCGAGTTCAAAGCCATAGGACTTGATAAGATTTGAAGCGTTGACAACATCCTGTGCCGTATGTCCTCGAAGATTCGCCTTAAGCACCTCGTCATCCATACTTTGAGCACCGAGTTCGATTGAAGTAACGCCGTATTTTTTAAGAAGTGTAAGCACTTCGTCATCAATAAAATCAGGTCGAGTGCTGATTCGAATTCCGTTCACTCTGCCGTCCTCAACATAAGGATAAGCCGCCTGCAAAAGCGTGAGCATATAATCTCGGTCAATCGCCGTAAAAGAGCCGCCGAAAAATGCAATTTCGTATTCGTAGCCTTTTTTCTTCAATGCAATTTCAACCGATTCTCTTACATCATCGGCAGTCGGTTGCTTGACATTGCCCGTGATTGTTTTTTGATTGCAAAACGAGCACTGCTGAGGACAACCGAGATGCGGAATAAAAATGCTGATATTACCTTTTTTCATATAATCCCCATCAACGAAAGTGCCTCTTTCGCTGCCTCCTGCTCCGCCTGTTTTTTGCTTCTGCCGACTCCCCTACCGACAACATTTGAATTGAGGTGAACCTCCGCTTCAAAAACCTTGTCGTGATCGGGACCTTTTTCGCCGACAATAACATAGTTGAGAGTTTCATCCTTATTCTGCTGAATAACCTCCTGCAAGGTGGTTTTGTAATCCTTAAACAAAATGTGATGAGTGCTTACATCTCTTGCCAAGAAATGAAGAATGTATTTTTTTGCCGGTTCCATACCGCCGTCAAGATAAATTGCGGCAATGAGTGCCTCAAAAGCATCCTCAAGGTTTGAATCCCTGTCCTTGCCGCCCATTTTTTCCTCGCCTCTGCCGAGCAGAAGATAATCGCCGAGGTCAATTTCTCTTGCAAAATTTGAAAGCGACTGAGTGCAAACAAGCGACGAACGAAGTTTTGACAACTCACCTTCTGCCATATCCGGAAATTTATGATACAAATACTCTGCCGACACAACGCTCAAAACGGCATCGCCCAAAAATTCCATTCTCTCGTTATTGAATTTTTTTTGATTATCGTTTGCATAAGAGGAGTGAGTAAGCGCTTCCTCCAAATATATTTTTTTCTTAAAGGTATATCCTATTTTTTCTTCTAAAGTTGAAATATCCATTTTATTCTTCACTTTGCAATTCTTTTTCTATTTTATCTATCAAATCGGTTTGCAAAAACATAACCGCCTGCTTGATTGCGTTTTTGAAGCAACGGGCGTCTGCCGAGCCGTGAGCTTTGATAACCGGCTTTCTTACTCCGAGCATAACCGCTCCGCCGTATTCTTTGTAGTCAAACTGTGTTTTCATATCATTTATGCCCGAACGAACACCGAGATACGAAAGTTTGCTTAATGTATTTTTATAAAAGGCGTTTTTAATTCCCTGCATAAGAGCCTTTGCAACGCCCTCGTAGGTTTTGAGTATCAAATTGCCCGTAAAGCCGTCCGCAACAACAACATCTGCATCACCGAACGGAATCTGTCTGCCCTCGATATTGCCGATAAAATTATACGGTGCCGACTTCATCATCCGATATGCTTCCTTAACAACCGGAGTACCTTTTGTTTCCTCCGTGCCGTTGTTTGCAAGTGCAACGGTCGGATTTGCAACGCCGAAAATATTTTGCATATATATTGAGCCTAAAAGCCCAAATTGATAAAGATATTCGCTTTTGCACTCGGCATTCGCACCGCAGTCCATAAGCACAAACGGTTTGCTTGTGCTCGGCATAACAGAAGCTATTGCCGGACGCTTAACACCTTTAATTCGCTTTGTTATAAGAGTTGAGCCAACTGTGATTGCACCTGTGTTACCGGCACTGACAAAGGCGTCACCCTCGCCGTCATTGAGAAGTTTGAAGCCGACAGCCATAGAACTGTCAGGCTTACCGCGAAGCACAACCTTTGCATCATCGCAGTTATCAATAACCTGTGTACAGTTAATTACTTTCGTGTTTTTTAAGGTAATGTTGTTTTCTTTAACGCAAGAATTGATGGCATTTTCATCACCGAGAAGAACAGCCTCATCAATGTCAAATTCATCCACGGCAAGCATTGTGCCTTTGATTATTTCGAGCGGTGCGTTATCTCCGCCCATTGCGTCAATTATAATTTTCATAATTGCTCCAAAGCTCTGTTTGCAAGAGTCATATATCGTTCTCTCTTATCTCTGATTTTCGGCTCAATCGGCGGTAATATACCAAAATTAGCACCCATCGGCTGAAAATTCGTTACGCTCTCATCGCTGATATATTGCGACAAAGCACCAATCATATTGTATTCCGACAAAACAAGCGGTTCTTCGCCCTCTGCCTGTCTGACGGCATTTATTCCTGCCAGTATGCCCGAAGCCGCAGATTCCATATATCCCTCAACACCTGTGATTTGACCTGCAAAAAAGATGTTTGGATTGCTTCTCAAACTGAAATCGGCATTTAAGAGTTTCGGCGAATTAAGAAACGAATTTCTGTGCATTACACCATACCTTACAAATTCCGCATTTTCAAGCCCCGGAATCATAGAGAACACACGCTTTTGCTCGCCGAATTTTAAATTTGTTTGAAAACCTACAAGATTAAACATTGTACCTTTGCTGTTTTCTCTGCGAAGCTGAACGCATGCCCACGGTCTGTGCCCTGTGTTTGGGTCAACAAGTCCGACCGGTTTCATAGGACCGAAGCGAGGAGCGTCAAGTCCTCTTTTTGCAAGTTTTTCAATCGGCATACATCCCTCGTACACATCAAAATCGTGCACAACCGCACCCTCGGCATTGATGAGTTCTTCAATAAAAGCCTCGTATTCTGCCTTGTTAAACGGGCAGTTGATATAGTCGTCATCTCCGCCTCTGTCATATCTTGAAGCACCGAAAGCCTTTTGCATATCAACACTGTCTGCCGTAACAATCGGAGCGGCGGCATCGTAAAAAGACAAATAATCTCCGCACAGCTTTTGTATTTCTTCACCGAGTTTGCCCTCGGTAAGAGGTCCTGTTGCAATAATAAGGATTTCGTCATCATCAGGTGAAATTTTCTCAACAAGTTTATTTTCAACCGTGATGTTCGGATGCGAATTAATCATATCCGTTACGGTTTGAGAAAACTCATTTCTGTCAACCGCAAGAGCACCGCCGGCAGGCACCGCACAATTCCTTGCAACGGGAACGGTGAGCGAGCCGAGCCGAGCCATTTCTTCTTTAAGAAGTCCTGCCGCACTGTCAATTCTTGATGCCTTGAGCGAATTTGAACAAACAAGCTCTGCAAAATTTTTATTTTTGTGTGCCGGCGAAAACTTTTCGGGTTTCATTTCAAGCAAAGTAACATTATAGCCTGCTTCGGCTATTTGCCACGCCGCCTCACAACCCGCAAGTCCGGCACCGATAACTGTAAATTTTTTCATAATCACTTTTTCTTCGGAGCAGGCTTTGTAAATCCACAGCCCTCTGTATCAGGACAATAAAGAACATTGCCCTTTCTTCTGAACAGCGACTTGTTGCACTTTGGACAAACCTCATCGGTAGGTGCGTCCCAAGTCATAAAGTTACATTCAGGATAATTTGAACAGCCGTAGAACGGTGTGCCTCTCTTTGTTTTCTTTTCAATAACATCACCGCCGCAAAGTGGACATTTTGCCTTTGTCTTAGTAACGAACGGCTTTGCGTTTTTACACTCAGGGAATCCCGGACAAGCAAGGAATTTGCCGAATCTGCCGACTTTAACAACCATTTTTCTGCCGCATTTTTCGCATACGACATCGGTTTCTTCTTCCTTAAGTTTAATCTTAACGCCCTGCATATCTTTCTTTGCTTTTTCGAGCGGCTCAATAAAATCATCATAGTAAAGGCGAATCATATCAATGTAATCTTTTTCGCCCGAATCGATTTTATCAAGGTCATCTTCCATCTTTGAGGTATACTTAACATTTACGATATTCGGTATTCTCTCTTTAAGAAGATTTGTAACCGCTTCGCCGAGTTCGGTAGGAACAAACTGCTTGCCCTCACGAACAACATATTCCTTTGAAAGAATGGTTGAAGTGATTGTTACATATGTTGACGGACGACCTACGCCGTTTTCTTCAAGTGCCTTTGTAAGAGATGCTTCGGTATATCTTGCAGGTGGCTGTGTAAAGTGCTGATTGCCGAGAATACTCTTGAGCTTGAGCACATCACCCTCTGTAACAGGAGGAAGCGGAGATTCGCTGTCCTTTTTCTGTGCGTCATCGGTTTTTTCCTCATAAAGAGCGGTGAAACCGTCAAACTTAACCGTGTATCCGCTTGCTGTGAAAACATAATCGTTTGCCGTGATTTCAACCTTCATGGTTTCTTGCTGGCAGGATGCCATAAGAGATGCAATGAAGCGTTCCCAAACAAGCTTGTAAATTTTATACTGGTCGGAAGTAAGCGACTCCTTAACCGATTCGGGAGTTACACCCGGCATTGACGGACGAATTGCTTCGTGTCCGTCCTGTGCGTTGCCCCTTGTTTTGTAAAATCTCGGAGTTGACGGAAGATACTTTTCACCATAGGTTTGCTTGATAAAATCATTACCTGCACTGCGAGCCTCGTCGGAAATACGAAGGGAGTCGGTTCTCATATATGTGATAAGACCGACTGTGCCGAGGTCCTTAACATCAACGCCTTCATAAAGTTCCTGTGCGGCTTTCATGGTTCTTCTTGCCTGAAACGACAATCTGCGTGATGCCTCCTGCTGCAAGGTTGATGTGATAAACGGCGGAGCAGGATTTTTCTTTCTCGTACCCTTTTTAACTCCGGTTACAACATATTCGGCATTTTCCAAATCGGCAAGCATTTTGTCCGATTCTTCTTTTGACGGAATTTTGTTTTTATCCGTGCCTACCTTATTGCCGTCCTTATCCTGAACCATGGTTGCGGCAAAACTTTTTCTGTCCGGCGGATTTGTAAACTTTGCATCGATTGTCCAATACTCTTCCGGCTTAAATGCACGGATTTCGTTTTCTCTGTCAACAACAAGGCGAAGTGCAACGCTCTGTACACGGCCTGCCGAAAGACCTCTTCTGATTTTTTGGCTTACAAACGGAGAAAGTTTGTAGCCGATAAGACGGTCAAGAATTCTTCTTGCCTGCTGAGCGTTTACAAGGTCTATATCAATTTGACGAGGATGCTCCATACCGTTTTTTACACCGGTTTTTGTAATCTCGTTAAATGTAACTCTGTTTTTGTCATCAAGTTCCAAACCGAGCAAATTTGCAAGATGCCACGAAATTGCCTCTCCCTCACGGTCGGGGTCGGTTGCGAGATAAACGCAATCAGCTTTGTGAGCCTTTGTTTTAAGCTCGTCAACAAGTGCTTCCTTGCCCTTAATAACTGCGTACTTAGGCTCAAAATTATGTTCAATATCAACACTGAGTCTTGCGGCAGGCAGGTCACGAACATGACCCATTGACGCAATAACTTCATATCCCTTACCAAGATAACCTTTGATATTCTTAGCCTTGGCAGGTGACTCCACGATTACTAACTTTGACATATATATTTTTTGTCCTTTCGGTTAAATTCAAGATTGTTTTCTTCTGTATCGCTTGCCCATGCCGGATTCGCAAAGTCCGTCAAGTTCAAGCATTGTCAGGGCAACGAGAACGGAATTTATATCAAGCCGTGCAATATTTGCAATGCTTTCAACATCCTTAAAATCATCGTCCATAGCGTCAAACACCGCTTTTTCATCGCCGACAAGTTGTCGTGACTTCTCGTCTATTTGAGTACGGTTTGTGCGATGTTTTTCAATATTTTCAAATGTGATTTCTTCATCCTGTTCGGGTGTCAAATCACGCTTTTTATATTCATCTCTCAAGAGTTCGTCAACGCTCGCAAGTTTTGACATATCAAGAGTTTTGTACTTTTCTGTGTAGTGAGAAATAATCGACTCAACATCAACAACAGGCACAGCGCCATCTGAAATCAGTTTGTTAGTTCCGTTGAATCTTTGGTCAAAAATCGAAGCGGCGGTTGCAAACATATCCCTGTTTTGCGACACGGCAAAGTTTGCCGTAATGAGCGAACCGCTTTTTGTGCCTGCTTCGGCAACAAACACACCGTCTGCAAGGCCGCTGATAATTCGATTTCGCATCGGAAAAGTAAATCTGCTTGCAGGAGTGAACGGCGGAAATTCGGAAATAACCGCACCTTTTTCGGTAATTCTTCGTCTTAAATCCTCATTTGAAGCAAGGTAATTTGAACCGAGTCCGCAACCCATAACGGCAACCGTTACGCCGCCGCATTCCATAGCACCGATATGCGCCGAGGTGTCTATTCCGAGTGCGCCGCCGCTTACAATAACGGCATTGCACCTTGCAAGACCTTTTGATATTACCCTTGCAACACTTTTGGCATAATTTGACGGCTTGCGTGTACCCACAACGCTTATGCTGAGCATATTGTCTATATCCGGCATTTTGCCGTCAACATACAAAACCGTAGGCGGGTCATAAATTTCTTTGAGCTTTTCGGGATAACTTTCATCATCAAAAGTTATTATATCCCATCTGTGTTTTTTACAGATATCGATTATTTCATCCGCTTTTTCAATCGTAGTTTTCTCCATAGCATCAAGCATTTTGTCTGTAATGTTAGGACAAACCTTGCGTTGAAGATAATTGCTGTTGTATAAATTTTCGGCTGAGCCGAAATAATCAAGTATCGGCTTGATTGCCTTGCCTACGCCAACGGTAAGCTGAAGCCATATGAGATACCTTGCGTTTTTCATCTGAGCATCTCCCACATGGTTATTGCCGCGGCAACGCCCGCGTTGAGGCTTTCCGCCCTGCCGAGCATAGGTATTGTAATCAAATCATCGCTGATAGCCTTGATGTTTTCTTCAACACCGTTTGCCTCGTTGCCGATAACCGATACCGCATTGCCGGTAAAATCAGCCTCGGTAATCTTAACCGCCGATGAACTCGGAACGGTCGAATACACCTTAAAGCCCTGTGATTTCATATGGATAAGCGTTTGCTCCAAATTATCGCTGTCAACAATGTTCATACGAAGTATTGAACCCATCGAAGCCCTTACAGCCTTTGAATTAAACACATCACAACAATTATAAGTTACAACGCCGTCAATACCGAGTGCCTCTGCCGAACGAATAATCGCACCGACATTTGCCGGGTCCTGCACATTGTCAAGAGCAACGATTTTACCGCAAGCAAACATTTCGCCGTTGTCCTTCATCTTAACGGTAAGAAAAACTCCCTGCGGCGATTTTGTTTCCGACAGTTTTTCGGACACCTGCCCGTCAATCAAAAATGTTCGTTTGGCTTTAATGCTCAAAGCGTCAATTTCATCTTGATACCTTGCATATATATCCTCGGTAAAAAGCAATGTATCCGGCTCATAAACAGAATTAAGGACATCAAAACATAGCCTTGCTCCTTCAAGTGCAAAAAGATGATTTTCATATCTCGCCTTTGAAGAGGTAAAAAGCTTTTTTGTGTCCTTAACAATAGTATTATTTTTACTCGTGATTTTTTCCATACACATCTCCGTTGCGTGCCAAAAAATTTGCCTAAAGCGTTTCGTTTAAATAAATCACCGAATGTTATTTATTATTTTATATAATATACATTATAATTCAAAAAAATTCAATAGTTTATTCAAATATTTATTATTAAATTTTTATTTGGTTGACTAATACTTATTTTTAATTTATAATGTATGATAGAAAATTATGCAAAGGATTAGATTTTATGCCATATTATGACATTGCAGGATTAAGAGTAAAGATGAACAACTGCGGCGGCAGAAGCGAAAAACAAGCCGTACCGTACCTTGCAGACAATCAATCGGACGATTTACAACCCGATATAGACATCTTTGTTGATGACAAAAGAGTTCAAGATGCTATGGCAGAACACCCGGAACTTTCACAGGGAGACTGGGAATATATGCTTACAGGTTCCGACTTTTACACCGACTTAATCAAATATGACGGCATTCTTTTGCACTCATCCTGCGTTGTTGTTGACGGAGTTGCTTACACTTTTTCAGCCGACAGCGGAACAGGCAAATCAACTCACACCCAGCTTTGGCTCAAAAAATTCGGTGACAGAGCATACATTCTCAACGACGACAAGCCGGCAATCAGACTTATCGGCGACACAGTATACGCTTGCGGAACTCCTTGGAGCGGTAAGTATGATTACTCCACTCCTGCCGTTGTGCCTCTTGCCGGAATTTGCTTCCTTGAAAGAAGCGAGGAAAATTGGATTAAACCGGCTGACACAAACAAGGCTATATTCAATATTTTCAGTCAAACCGTTCGCCGTCTCGGTGAAAACGGAATGAACAAATTGATGGATAACCTTAATGTGATTTTCAAAAAAGTACCGATTTACGAGCTTGGTTGCAACATTTCAGAAGAAGCCGTAGATTGTTCCTACAACGCTATGAAAAAGGAGTTATCCGATTTTGAATAAAAAAATATGCGCATTGTTGCTGTCGGCGGCAATGTGCTTTTGCTTCAGTGCATGTTCAAACAACACACAGGAAGAGCAAAGCACAGCCGTAACCACAACAACCTCAACACAAGCGACAACCTCAACAACAGTTGCCGAAACCACAACAAAAGAAGCAACGGCAAAGCCTTCAACAACAAAAACACAAACCACAACAAAAGCTACAACCGAAACCACAACAAAAAAGAAAAAGGTTACTGCAACAAAGTTCAAGAAAAAAAAGAAAACCAACACGGTAACCTGCACCGTTACGGTTGAATGTAAATCCATTCTTGACCATATGGACAACCTGAAAGAAGGTCACGAAGAATTTGTACCTGATGACGGCTATATAATCAAAGACTACACCTACAAAGCGAAAAAAGGCTACACGGCATATGACGCACTGAAAGGCGCATGCAAAAAAAACGACATCAAACTCACGGCAAAAAGCACTTCCTACGGTATATACATTTCGGGCATAAACAACCTTGACGAATTTGACTGCGGCAAGCAAAGCGGCTGGATGTACAGCGTGAACGGAATTATGCCGAACACCACCTGCGGAAATATGAGCGTTGATGACGGCGATTCAATCATTTTCACCTATGTTTGCACTTTTCAATAAACCGAATAACAGCACAAAACGCAACGCAAGAAATCAATCCTGTGTTGCGTTTTTATTAATTAACTTTTTTCTTTAAATCCTGAAGAATTTTCTTTTCTATTCTCGACACATACGAGCGTGAAATGTTAAGCCTCTGTGCAACTTCTCTTTGAGTAAGCGGCTTTGCGTTGTTCAGTCCGTAACGAAGAATGATAATCTCTTTTTCTCGCTCATCTTCCATATTTTCAATGATATTTTTCACTTCAAGCCAACGGCGTTTTGTTTCGATTTCCTCCACAATATCCCTGTCATCGCTGATAACATCCTCAATGGTAAGCGGATTGCCGTCCTTATCGGTGTCGATTGCGTCACCCATAAAAACTTCGCCGTTCTGCTTTTTAAGAGAACGAAAGTACATAAGAATTTCGTTTTCAACACAGCGTGAAGCATAGGTTGAAAGTCGTGTGCCCTTTGAATAATCAAACGAATCCACCGCTTTAATCAATCCGATTGTTCCGATAGAAATCAAATCGTCATTGTCATTTGTTTTTGAATAATATTTTTTGCAAATATGGCTCACAAGGCGGAGATTGCGTTCAATCAAAACCGCCCGTGCGTTTAAGTCACCGTTTGCCATTTTTTCAAGCTGTTCCCGTTCTTCCTTTGCAGTAAGCGGCTTTGGAAATCCCGAACCGTTTTGGATGTGCAACAGTAAAAATAACAGGCTTGAACCGATTGCGGTAAGTATTGCAGAAAACATAAAACCCTCTCCTTATCAAATCACAATACATACTATGACGAAAAGGAATAATTAATACCGTTGACAAGCCTATACTTTTAATGATACACTCAACTTATGGAAAAATATATTAAATTTGCAGGTCTTGATTTTGACCTTGAAAAAAAACTGATTGAATACATAAAAAATCACGAAAAAAAGATAAATTTACTTGCAGAAAAATGCAAAAAGCACGGTTTTTCGTGCCTTGCAAGACGCAGTGATATGATGAGGCTTGCTGTTTGCATTGCATACATCAAATATACCGAATGCTCATACAAAGAACTCGGAATAGACGAAAGCATACTGAAGGACACTATGTCCGACATCGGAATTTGGTGCAGAAACAACGACAACAAGGGGCTGAAAAATTACCCTTGGATAAAAAATCACCTCAAGGCGGAATTGTTCAAAATCGGCAGACTTCAGTATCAGCTTTTCAACTGCAATTATGTCACTTTTGACTATTCAAAACTGCCATTCAAAAAAGGCGAACAAACTGTATTTATTCACATTCCGCAGGGTGCTCCGCTTATAAAATCGGAATGTATCGAGTCGCTGAAAATGGCAAAAGAATTTTTTGCAAAGCATCTTCCTGTGTACAAATTCGATTATTTCGTGTGCAAAAGTTGGCTTTTATACAAAGATAATTGCCGGTTTATGAAGCCGTCAAGCAACATTTTGCAGTTCCAAACGCTGTTTGAAATTGCTTTTACAGACCATACAGACAGTTATGCAATAGAGCGAATTTTCGGCAAAAAACAGTTCAACAAAAAGCGGTATGCAGAAGCAACATCTCTTCAAAAAGGCGCAAAGGAATATATGATTAACGGCGGAAAATTAGGCGAAAGTTTCGGCTACATTCCGCTAAACAAGGTATAAGAAAAAACGGAAAGTCAGTCAATACTTTCCGTTTTCTTTTTGTTCGGTAATTGAGCTATGACAAGTGCAACAAAAATAATTGCACAGCCGAGAAGTTCTTTAACGGTTAATTTGTCGCCCATAATGAGCCAACCGGCAAGCACCGCAAAAACCGATTCGGTACTCATAAGTAATGACGAAACCGTTGGGTCAACATATTTTTGAGCAACATTTTGCACCGTAAAGGCAAATGTTCCGGCAATCACACCTGCATAAAGCAGTGACATCCACAACGCAGATTGATTTATGCTTGCACACCACTGCGAAAAATCCCTCATTTCGGATATAGCCATCGGCACAGTCAAAAACAGCGATGCCGAAAAAAACTGCACACACGCAAGTTTGATAATATCCGTTTTATGTTTGAAGCGGTCAACAGCGATAATTCTTGCCGCATTCATAACCGAGCAAATGAGCACAAGCACATCCGACATCTGCACGCCGAAGCCGTCATTTACACACAGCAAATACAGTCCGCAAACAGTCACAACGATTGACAGCCAAACATTCCATTTGATTTTATCCTTAAAAAACAAACATATAATCGGCACAAAAATCACATTGCACGAGGTCAAAAATCCTGCCTTGCCCGACGGTGTGCCAGCAAACAATCCGAGCTGTTGAAACGCAGATGTGCCTGCAAGGAAAAAGCCGCACACAAAGCCGTCACGGATAAGTTCTTTTGTGCTGTAATCCGGTTTTGGCTTGTCGTTCTTTTTCTCCCTTGAATCGAGAAAGGCGACTATCGGCAAAATGGCAATTCCTGCAACGAGAAAGCGGAAAAAGCCGAATGTAAACGGTCCGACAAGATCTCCGCCCTTGCTTTGTGCAACAAACGAGCCGCCCCACGCAACAGAAATCAATATCAGCAAAAAGGATGAAATAAATTTTTTTGATTTCATAAATATACTCCAAAAAAACCGAGGAAAACCTCGGCTTTAATTTTATAATACCTTATTGAAGAATTCTTTTGCACGCTCTGTTTGAGGGTCGTAAATAACCTCTTGAGGTGTGCCCTCTTCAAGAATTTTGCCGTCATAGATAAACAAAACTCTGTTGGCAACCTCACGGGCAAAGCCGATTTCATGGGTAACGATAACCATTGTCATACCCTCCTCGGCAAGTTCACGCATAACATTGAGAACTTCGCCAACCATTTCAGGGTCGAGTGCAGAAGTCGGCTCGTCAAAAAGCATAATATCAGGATTCATACAAAGTGCTCTTGCAATGGCGACACGCTGTTTTTGACCGCCTGAAAGCATAGACGGATACGCCTCTGCCTTGTCTTCAAGACCTACCTTGCCGAGCATTTTCATAGCAAGTTCCTTTGCCTCGTCCTTTTTCATCTTCTTAACCTGAATAGGTGCAAGGGTAAGATTGTCTATAACATTAAGGTTATTGAAAAGGTTGAAATGCTGGAACACCATTCCGACATTTTCTCTTGCCTTGTTGATGTTGATTTTTTTGTCATCCATATGATTGCCGTCAACAACCATATCACCTGCCGTAATATCCTCAAGGCGGTTGATACAGCGGAGAAATGTTGACTTGCCGCAACCTGACGGACCGAGAATAACAACAACTTCGCCCTCATAAATATCGGTTGTAATATCTTTTAAAACTTCGAGTTTTCCAAAATTCTTTTGAAGATGTGAAACATGAATTTTTACATTATTATAATTTGCGGCCACGGTTCAATCTCCTCTCAAGCATTTTTGCTGCATATGAAAGCAAAGTAATAATAATCAAATACATAACGGCTACAACGCCCCAAACCTCAAATACGCTGCCTGTATTGGCAACAACATTTTTTGAGGTGTTAACAAGTTCCGGAAAACCGATAACAGAAAGGATTGATGTATCTTTAAGTGTAATGATGAACTGATTGATAATTGACGGAATCATTGTTCTGATAGCCTGCGGAAGAACAACCTTACGCATAGCCTGTGAATAGCTCATACCGAGTGAACGGGATGCTTCCATCTGACCGATATCAACCGATTGAATACCGGCACGAATAATTTCTGCCATATATGCACCGCAGTTAAGCGAAAGGCAGACAGTACCCGCCTGCAAAGCAGAAAGTGTAAACGATATATTTGGTGATTTGTTAATGATATACGGAACGCCGAAATAAACAAAATACGCAAGTACAATCATCGGAACGCCACGAATGACATCAACGAATACTCTGTAAATTGCATTGCAAACCTTGTTTTTTAGCACAGACAATATGCCGAAAAGCAAACCGATTAAGCAAGCAAAGAACAATCCGCACAATGCCAAGGTAAGCGTTTTGCCCATAGCCGCAAGAAGCAATTGTCCGTATGTTTCAATAATTTGTTGCATTGGGTGAAAAACTCCTCTCATAGTAGAATGATGTAAAAATATGTCGACATCATTCAGCAAGAAAGCCACCGTTGCCCGCGGAAAAATACGGGCAGGTGGCAAACTTTCCTAAACAGAATTACTTTAATTTTTGCCGATATTAGCCAAGATACTTTGCAATAATCTCGTCATACTTTCCGTTAGCCTTGATGTTTGCAAGACCTGCATTGAACTTGTCAAGAAGCTCTTGCTTGTCAGCTGAGAAAGTAGCCATACCATAGCCGGCACCTTCATTTTCGGAGCCTTCTACGATTTCCATATCAAGATTACCGTCTTTAATAGAAGCAGCCATAATAGGAGTATCCTCGAAGCAAGCAGCACACTGACCGCCTGTAACAGATTGATACATTGTTGGGCTGTCCTCAAAGTATGTAAGTTTAAGACTGTACTTATCCTTGAGTTCTTCTGCATAATCGGCACCCTTTGTACCTGTCTTAACAGCTACTGTTGAACCCTTGAGGTCATCAAGTGATTTAATGCTTGAACCCTTCTTTACTGCAACGCTTTGTGTTGCTGTGTAATAAGCGTCAGAGAAAATCCAACCTTCTTTTTGTCTTTGGTCGGTGATTGATGCACCTGCAATCATAGCGTCAGCCTGACCTGACTTGCAAGCTGCGATTGATGCGTCAAAGCCGAGTGATTTAAGTTCATACTCAAAGCCCTGATCTTCTGCAATAGCTGCAAGAATATCAACATCAATACCAACGAAATTACCCGAAGCGTCTGTGTATTCAAAAGGCTTGAATACTGTATCGGTTGCGATAACATACTTCTTTGCGGAAGCATCTGTTTTTGCATCATTATTTTTGTCATCATTTGAGTTGTTTGAGCATCCTGCAAATGCAAATACTACTGTAAGTGCTGCAAGAACAAGAGCCAATACTCTCTTCATTGTCTTTTTCATTTTCATTTTCCTTTCAAATGATTAATTAAATCCGTTTAGGATATATTAAGGTTTATTATAATAATTTTTTGCTGCCTTGTCAATACTCACAGAATTTTACAAGACAGCAAAGATAGGAAAAATAAACAGTATTTTTATGTTTTTTTATACATTATGACGAATATTTACAATTATAGCGAAAGCTTACTGTCAAGGTTTTTGAACAAATCAACCTGCTTTTTTGAACCGACAACACAGAAGGAACTGTTATTGATTGCGTTTTCAAGAGTATCTGCGAGAGTCAAGAAATCGCTCTTTTTTGTGTTGACAATCTGCTTGCGGAGCAAAAGTCTGCTCTCATAGGATATACCCCTGATGTAGTTGCCGTCTGCACCCGAGGCGATTTCACAAGGGGTGAGAAGCGGAGAAGCACTCGACATTGCACCGATGATGAAACCGACAAGACTTCTGTCGGAATTTGCAAATGTACGAAGATAGTCCGCAATTTTATAATAGGTTTCAACAGAAGCCTTTGCATTTGGGTCACGGAATGAATATGCAAAAACAGAACCGTTGGCAAGAGCCTTTAGTCCCGTGCCGTAAGCACCGCCCTTTACACGCACCTCGTTCCACAAATAATCAAGCGAAACGATGTGGCTCATAAGGAATGTTGTGCCGTCATACAGTCCGCCGAAATCAGCCGCCATACCAGAAAACGAAATATCACCCGGAATAACAACAGCGTCATTTGATTTTTTCCACGGTTTGATTTTAAGTTCGTGAGAAACAGTTGACTCACCAAGCGACTCAATAAATGATTTTATGCTGTCGTCAAATTCGGTTGCATTGTCTGCACCGATACCGACAATAACATTATCAGAACCGAAAATACTGCTTGCAAACCCCGGAAGTTCGGCAATGGCGGTAGGTTCCGTTTCCTGCTCTTTGAGCCAATAATAATATGAAAAGCCGTTTGAAACTTCTTCAACAACAGCGTCATATGAAAAAGCCGTTGAACTTCTCTTTGCCGCAAACATTGAGCCTGCCATTACGATTGACTGATAATGAAGTTGGCGTTCTTGCTTAATAATATCAACAATTTGAGAAGTGTTTTCAAACTTTGTTGAAGTCAAAATTTCTCTGACAAGTTCAAGTGCATCACCGACATATCTGTTGAGCGCACTGAACGAAACAACAAATTTTATTTTGCCGTTCTTTGATGAATTGTACTGTGCAAACGGCGAAACAGAGAACGAAATATTTCCGCATTTTGCCATAAGTTCGGTTTTCAAATCAACAGCGTTGTGATGTGCAGTATCAAGTTCGCCCAAAAGTTTTGACATAAGCGAAAGCTTTGGCAAATCAGCCTCCTCAACACCTGTGATGTCAAAATACATTTTTATATATGCAATACCGTCAGTTTGAATTGAGTGCTTGATGAGTTTGCCGTCAATTTCCGTTGGGAGCGGTTCAGGCTTAACATCAATATCGTCAAGGGTAATCATCGGCATTTTTGCCAAATCCTCTGGCGAATCAACACTTGATTGCCATTCATCAAGTTTTTTCTGCTCGTTTTTATAATACTCAACATCGGCATCGCTCCAAGAATTCTTGACAGCCTCAAGTCTTGCCTTTTCGTCTGCTCGGTCGCTGTCGCCGACAGTATATGACGGCTTTGCAAGGAGAACGCAACGGTGCTTGTTGTCAAAGAAAACATCACCGATAAGCTGTTCAAAATAGCCTTTTTCAGCCTTTTTACGCAAAGCTTCAAAAATATCACCGACAAGAATATTGGTTGTGGTTTCGCCGTCATAAAGCCATGTTTCAAGCGAAAGCATAGCATACATAAGTCCACGAGGATAGCCGAAATCCTTTTCCTTAAGTTCAAATTCAAAATTGGAAATTACGGCTTCAAGCTGTTTTTTATCGAGTCCGTTTGATTGAAGTTCTCGTAATTTTTGATTTACAAAATCGTATATTTCATCAGCCTTGTTTTCATCAATATTCTTCAAATCAAGTGCAATATAAGGCTGAAGTATTCCGTCAACCACTTGAATAGAGGCATCCTCGGCATAGCCTTTTTCAAGCAAAGCGGAAGTGAGATAAGATTGATTGTTTCGGCAAAGATAACGAGCAAGAATTCGTGTTGCATAAATCTTTTCTTTTTCGTCAAACTTACCAACAACATAACCCATTTGAAGTGAGCTTTGATTTTCGAGCGGCATATCCTTTGACTGTTCAAACATAACTTCAACCTTGCCTGCGTCAACAGGAGTTTGAATGTTTGGAAGTTCGCTCGGCTCAATGGCATCAAAATTGCAAAGATATTCTCTGTCGATAAATTCCGTCACTTTTTCAATATCCAAATCGCCGTCAAGAATGATATAGCTGTTTGACGGATGATAGTACTTTTTGTGTCCGTTGATGAACTGCTCATAGGTGAGTGACGGAATTTTGCTCGGATGTCCGCCTGATTCCCTGCTGTAACAATTATCGGGAAACAACGCACGGCAAAGTGCATTTTCCTTTACGGAATCCGCATCGGCATACACGCCCTTCATTTCGTTGAAAACAACGCCCTTATAGGAAATATCACCGTTTTCGTCAAATTCGTAATGCCAACCCTCTTGATAAAAAATCTCCGGCTTAGTGTAAATTGACGGATAAAATACCGCATCAAGATAGACTTCCATAAGATTGAAAAAGTCTTTATCATTTTTACTTGAAATAGGATACATTGTTTTGTCGCTGAAGGTCAAAGCGTTTAAAAATGTGTTCATACTGTTTTTGATAAGCTCAACAAACGGCTCCTTTACAGGGAACTTTTTTGAGCCGCACAAAACGCTGTGCTCCAAAATATGAAAAATTCCGGTGTCGTCACTCGGAACTGTTCTGAATGCAATAGAAAAAGTCTTGTTATTATCAGGTCTGTCAAGCCACAAAAGTCGTGCACCTGATTTTTCGTGCTTCATTTCAACAATTTTGCCTTTAAGCTCGGCCGCCTCTTTTACTTCAAGGATTTTAAATCCGTTCATAATATCATTAATTTTCATACCGAAACCTCCGTAGATATTTTGATTATATCATAGTCCATAAAAAAATCAAATACACAAATTTGTCACTATTAATATTATTCGTCATGATAAGCAGTTTTTATCCTTGACATAAAAAGTTTCTATGTTAAAATTAATGTACTTACATTTCATAACAAAATATAAAATGCAAGAGAGGGTTTATTAATGGAAAAAAGAGAACATTTTGCCTCCCGACTCGGTTTCATCTTGGTTTCAGCCGGATGTGCTGTCGGCATAGGCAATGTATGGAAGTTCCCATACATCTGCGGAATGTACGGCGGAGCGGCATTTATCGTTATGTACTTGCTGTTTCTCATCATTCTCGGCTTCCCGATTTTGGTTGCAGAATTTGCAGTCGGCAGAGGAAGTCAATTGGGCATGGGCAAAGCATTTGAAAAACTTGAACCAAAAGGCACCAAGTGGCACAAACTTAAATGGATAAGCATCATCGGCTGTTATATACTTATGTCATTTTACACAATGGTAGGCGGTTGGATGCTGTACTACGCTTATCTCGAATTAACAGGCAAACTGTCGGGGCTTGATGTTGACGGAGTAGGCAACGCATTTTCAACAATGCTGTCACAGCCTAAAACAATGTGTTTGTGGGCGTTCATCGCAATTATTTTGTCATTTGCGGTTTGTGCACTCGGCGTTAAAAACGGTGTTGAAAAAATCACAAAGGTTATGATGTCGCTTCTTATCGTTCTTATGGTGGCACTTGCAATCAACTCGGCAACGCTCCCTAACGCAAGCGAAGGCATCAAATTTTACCTTGTGCCAAACTTTAAGGTGGTAAAAGAAACAGGCTTCGGCACGGCTGTGTTTGCCGCAATGTCGCACGCATTCTTTACGCTCAGCCTCGGTATCGGTGCAATGGAAATCTTCGGCAGTTATCTTGACAAGAAAAAACGCCTTGGCGGTGAAGCCGTAAGCGTTATGGTACTTGATACTTTTGTTGCCCTTATGGCAGGATTTATCATCATTCCGGCATGCTTTGCGTTTGGTGTTAAACCTGACAGCGGTCCGTCGCTTCTTTTCATCACTCTGCCTAATGTATTCAATCAAATGCCGGGCGGCAGAATTTGGGGAACATTGTTCTTCATCTTTATGTCATTTGCGGCACTTTCAACAATCATTGCAGTATTTGAAAACCTCATTGCCGCATTTATGGATATGAAAGGCTGGAAGCGTTCAAAATCCGTTGCTGTTAACTTTGTAATTATTACCGCCATCAGCGTACCGGCAATTCTCGGTTTCAACCTTTGGTCAAAGGTTCAGCTTCTCGGCGAGGGCACAGGCATTATGGATGTTGAGGACTTCATAGTTTCGTACAATCTTCTTCCGCTCGGCAGCTTGGTATTTGTTATGTTCTGCGTCAGAAAGAACGGATGGGGATTTGAAAACTTCATCAAAGAAGCAAACTCAGGCGAGGGACTCAAATTTCCTAAATGGGCAAGAGCATATATGCAGTATGTTTTGCCGATTGTTGTTATTATTGTTTATCTCAAAGGCTACTATGATTTCTTTGCAAATCACGAACCTGCACAAAGAATAGCTTGGATGGCATTCGCCGTTCTACTTATGATTGCGATATTCGGCATAGTATTCCTTACCGGCAGAAAGAAAAAATCAGCATAAAATGTAAAAAGGCGGTTTGTTCCGCCTTTTATTTTTGTATTATCTTCCATTTTTCGCACAGCTTTTCGAGCGTCCAAACAGCGTTTGCCGGGCTTGTGGACGGCAGACATTCGGCTGAAATACCCACGGTTTGCTCAATGTATTTTTTGTACAGTTCATCTGCCTTTTTGCCGTTTGTGAATATTCGCTCAATATGAGATTTTTTTACAATATCGGCAATATCATTCGGCACAACATTTTTTATACTGCTGTCGCTTGAACCGACAATGTCACAGGAATGAATAACATCCCATACGGCTATTCCGTTGGCAAGGAGCATCGATTTTTTCTCATCGATATTTTGAGGCACGGAGCAATCGCAAACGCTTGCGAGCACCCTCCAAAATCTGTTTTGCTTATGTCCGTAAAAGAAGCCTTCTTCCCTTGATTTAACAGACGGGAACGAGCCTAAAATCAGCACTTTTGAATTTTCATCCCACACCGGGTCTATTGTATGTAAGGTCATAATTCACCTGCTTTGCCATGTTTTATAATTCAAATTATACATCAACAACTAAAAACACACAACATATTTACAGAAAAGTACAAATTTGGTATAGTAATTGCATAAAGCAAGCGAGGTAAAATATGAAAGTTTTAATTGATGCGGACGGTTGCCCTGTGGTTAAGCAGGCAACACAAATCGCAAAAGAAAACAACATTGAAGTTGCGATTTTTTGCGACACGAGCCATATAATAAACAGTGACTATGCCGAAGTTGTCACGGTTTCAAAAGGTGCGGACAGCGTTGATTTTGCACTTGTAAACAAAGTTCAGAGCGGAGATATAGTAATTACTCAAGATTACGGACTTGCGGCAATGGTGCTGTCAAAGGGCGGAAAAGCAATCACGCAAAACGGAATGATAATATCAGACAGCAATCTCGGACTTTTGCTGACAACAAGATATGAATCCAAAAAGGCAAGAATGTCGGGTGCACACCTGAAAGGACCGAAAAAGCGTTCTGCACAAAATGACGAAGCATTTATCAAATCGTTTAAATCTATGCTAAATGCCAATTAGTTTGTACAAAAAGTTTGTTTTTAGTTGAATAGTGAACATTTTATTAACATTAGCACTCTACACTTGACAGTGCTAAAAAGTTGTGATATATTGTAGTCAGAACGAAAGGAAAGGAAGTCAAGGAGAAGGAAATGAGGCAACAGCCTCAAGAAACTCCGCTTTGTTTCCTCATCCCAAGTTCATAAAAAACAGGTTTCAATATGGTGTTTTTTATGAAAGGAGCGATGACTTATGTTGATGCCTAGTGTATTTGGTAAAGATTTGTTCGATGACTTTTTTGATTTTCCGTTTTATGATGACAGAGAAACGGATAAGCTTGAAAAAAAGCTGTACGGTCACAGAGGTAAAAACCTCATGAAGACCGACGTTCAGGAAACCGACAATAATTATGTTATGGAAATGGATTTGCCGGGATTTTCTAAAGACGATGTTAAGGTTTCTCTTAAAGACGGATACCTTACAATCAAGGCTGAAAAAGGTCTTGACGAAGAAGAAAAAGACAAAAAGACTGCAAAATATATCCGCAGGGAGCGTTATGCGGGTGCTTGTGAAAGAAGCTTTTATGTAGGCGATATTAACGAAGCAGACATTAAGGGTGAATTTAAGCACGGTATCCTTAAATTGACAATTCCTAAGGAACAGCCTAAAAAAGAGATTGATACAACAAAATATATCGAGCTCGATTAATTAAGTATTAAGTAAATTGTTTTCTCCTCTTACAAATAAACAATTAAAAGACCGTCGCAGGTGTAAAAGCCTGTGACGGTTTTTTGTATAATCATTCGTCTTTCATAGGAAAGAATATTGTTGTACAAAACAGTTTTTCATCCTCTTTATATTCCCACTCAACATCCCCGTTATATTTTTTAACGGACTTTGTTATACTTTTAAATCCATAGCCGTGGAGTCCACCGTCCTTTTTGGTAGTCAGCAACTTATCATTATTGCAGTGCGGCGGAAAATCGCACGAATTTGAAAGTTCTAAAAAAAGAATATTTCCAAAAGAATTTATAGAAAGCGTCATCAGTTTATCTTTTGATTTTATTACACTTTCAACAGCATTATCAAGCAAATTGTTGAATATTGATGTCAAATCCGTTTGACTTATAAAATCAAATTTCGATGTATGAATATTTTTCTCAAAAGTTATCCCCTGCTTTTTCGACAAATAATCATACTTGTCGATTATCAAATCGAGAAGTTTGTTTGAGGTTTTGCCGATTTTATTGTTGTTTGACAAATCACTTGACAGCGAGGAAACATATTCTTTTATTTCTTCCGAATTATCCGACAGCTTACCGATATTTTCAAGATGCTTTTGTATATCGTGCACAAAGATTTGAAGTTCGTCATTTTGATGCTCAAGAAGTTCAAAATATGCTTCTTCTATCTTTTCCTTTTCCCTTATGGTTCTGAGTTCCATAAGCTCCTGCTCTTTTTCTGCCGTATGCTGTTGAAAAATACAGAAAACGATAATCGACACCGTAAACAAAAAGCTTGTAAGAGATATGAATATTTTTAAATTTCCATCCAGCTCTGTTGAATAAAATACAATAGCAAAATCAAAAAGCACAAAAATAAGCAAAAACGGATATATGTAAAATGCGTAATCAACCTTGGTATTATCTCTGCTGTTTTTGATTATATCGGATATTATTTTAAGGACAATAAAAAGCAACGATTTACTGAGCAAAATCATCAATAAATATTGATAAGGGTCTTTTGTGTACTCCTTAGAATTTGTATTAAACACCACACTTGTAAAAGTTATCGACACAAGTTCCGTAACAAATACAATCAATGTTATAAGCGAACTGTAAAAGGCAGAACTTTTTGCAGAAAATTCATATAAGATTTTAGCTATAACATACTGAAAAATCAAAAGTATCAAAAAATTCAAAAATGTATTGTAATTAAATATTAAATTTGATACACACATTATAACATAAGAACTTATTATCAAAAACAACCTTAACTTATTCTCATTTTTATTTTTTCTGATTCCTTCATAAAAATAGAAAACAACCAACGCTTCAATCAACTGAAGGCAAATATTTAACATTCCGCTTATCATTGTTTTCTCCTTTTTAAATACTCGCAAAAGATTTTTCTGAAATCTTTTTGTTTATTATAAGCAATCGGAATTATTTTGCCGTTAGATAAAACAATCTCTTTTCTTTGATAATTCTGTATGTATTCCATATTAACTATAAAACTGTTATGCGGTCTGCCGAAGCATATATTGGTAAGCTTACTTTCCCAATAATCCATATTTTCGGCAGTATTATAAGTTTTGTTTTCGGTAACAACAAATGTTTTGTGGCCTGCATTTTCTACATAAATAACATCTTTTGCCTTAATTTTTTGAATTTGTTTTGAACTTTTAAGGTAAAAACTGATTTTATCTTCATTTATCAGTTGAACCGCTTTTTTAAGTCCGTTATAAAGCCTGATATGGTCAATAGGCTTTCTAATGAATCTCAGTGCAAACAAATCCATGGCATCATCTATATATTTTTCATACGCCGTAATAAAAAAGATAACAATATGTTTATTTCTTTCCTTTAGAAGTTTTGCCAACTTCAAACCCGAAATATTGCCTATTTCTATATCAAGAAACGCAATATTATAAATCTTATCGCTTTCACCGGCACTTAAGCCGTCATTAAAAACGTCAACATTGCAAACAATATTGTTATCATCACAATAATCGACAAGACAATTGTATACCTCATCAACATACTTTTTCTCGTCATCACATATCATAGCATTAATTAACATAATATTCTCCCAACAAAAAGCAGTCGATTCGGCAAAACGCCGAACCGACCGTACAATGCTATCTTTTATTTTTCAGTCGTTCTTTTGTTTCCTTATACGCAAGAATCATTTGATAAACCACCTCTTGGTCATCCTCATCCATATGTTTTATAAGGTCAATAGTATTTTCAGATACAGTCTTGTGATAAGCACCGCAAATCAATTCACAAGGACATACATTTAACGCATCGCACAGCTCGGTAAGTGTTTTATATGACAATTTATTTGTACCTCTCTCAAGGTTTGACACTTGATTTCGGGACAAATTAATTTGTTCGCCAAGCTGTTCCTGAGTAATATTTGAAGCCTCACGAAACTTTTTGATTCTGTTTCCGATTATATTTGAATCCAATACCATTTTATCACCACCTTTATAATATCACTTGTTTTCAGCATCGTACACAAAATCAAACTATGAAATGCACAGTCTGACTTTGCAACGCGTAAAAAATTGTGCAATTCACAGTATAACTTTGAAAATTATGTAAAACGGTAGAAAAAATTAAGAAAAAAGCATAAATTGTTGAATTCTGCTTCTCAACAATGCTAATATGCAGTAAAGGAGGTTGGTAATATGAAAAAATCAACAAAAAGGGCTTTAGACAAGGCAGTCAACTTTATCAACTTTTCATTAAAAGTTGATGCAAATTCAACCTGTACTGTAATGGCATTTCAGCCTAAAGCACCTGAAAAATTGAATAAGTTCAAAAAAAATGATAAATAATTTATCAAAAAAAATCACAAAAGAATTAGTAAAACGAAACATTCTTTCACAAGATGACTTTGAACTTTATCATTACGGTTTTTTTATAGCACTTTCCGATTTATGGTTGCTTACATTTACAATTATAGTCGGAATACTTTTAAAAGCAATCGTATTAAGTCTTGTGTTTTTCTTTTCATTCTTTTTAATCAGGAGATTTGCAGGCGGATTTCACGCAAAGACGGAATGGCAATGTCAAATATATTCCCTATCGTCATTACTGCTCAGCTTAATCTGTGCAAAATATTTGCTTATAAATCTAAGCGGCAAACACCTTTTAATGCTGTGTTTGGCAGGAGTGATTATAACAACATTGTTTTCACCTGTTGACACATATGAAAAAGAATTGTCACAAAGCGAAAGAAAAAAGTTCAAATCCATCACATTCTGTATCGGCGGTGCCCTGTTATTGCTGAACTATATTTTATTCAACTTCAAAATACAAATTGCATGCACCGGAATAACAACGGCATATTTGCTTGAAAGTATTTTGTTGATTTTCGGAAAAATATTCAACAAATCTAAAAGACGCAAAGCACTTTTGGATACAGAAAATTAATTCGCATTTGCACAGATTGCTTTACTGCCGAGGTTAAGCATATGGGAGTCATGTAACACGGCAACAGCCGTGGCGTAATGAATGCAAAGCCAAAGCATCTATGTAAAGCAATCCTGTTGCATAATAAAAAAAGAGGTCTGGCGATTTTTATCGTCAGGCTCTTTTTTACTGTCCGCACAATTTTGAAAGCAATACAAAAACCACCCTGTTGGGTGGTTTCGTTTTGTGTGTTTGTACAATATATTTGATACAATGTGACCACCTGTCCAAAAATGTGACCCTGTAACTAAAAATGTGACCACCACAAAATATATTTAACAATTAAAAATATATGCTAACATCAATACTTTTTAATTACAGGAACCCAAATCTCACTGCGATAATCTGGACTGCCCATATTTCCTTCGGTATATGCTTCTATATCCATTTCATAGGTAGGCTGATAACCTGATGAAGGAAAGAACTCCGAAACAATCTTATGCCACATATCTTGAATAGCATTCGGCATAGCACCTTTACACTCAAATATTGCCCAAGTTCTTGCAGGAATAGTGTTCTTTCTAAACCCTTTTGGTACTGTTGTGTTCTCATCGCATTTCGCCGCAATAGAATAATCAAATGTTTTTGCATTTTTCGGTAAATTTCCGTAACATATACCAAAAATGTAGGTTCTGTCAGTTGTAGCATCAAATAATTTTTTTACCGTACCGTCATTATGTGATCTCGTCCAAAAGTCAGGAATGCTTTTCGCATTTTCAGAGTTATCAACGGTATGTGCTTCTATCTTTTCAATAATGTCAAATGCAGCCTTTTCGATAATCTTGTAATCCATTATATTGCCTCCGCTTAATGTTATTTTCACGGAAAGTGGAGAAAAGGATTTGAGTTTAGAGCCATCTTTTTTTGCATCGGAAGGTGTAACTCCGTGAAATTTTGAAAAGGCTCTTGTGAAACTCTCAGAACTTTCATAGCCGTATTTCAAAGCGATATCAATCACTTTGTTATCAGTTGCGCTCAACTCATTTCCGGCAAGAGTAAGTCGTCTGTTGCGAATATAGTCTCCAAGAGTTATTCCGCACAAAATACCGAAAATTCTTTGAAAGTAGAAACTTGAGCAAGCTGCTTTCTTTGCAACTTCATCATAGTTGATTTCTTCTGTCAGATTTTCCTCAATGTAGTTAATCGCATTTTGTATTCCGGTTAACCAGTCCATCTGTCTCTCTCCTTTCTGTGTGATTACATTATAGAGCAGTAATAATTTGTTTTCCTGACTTTCAGTGTTCAGCCTTGCAAGGGTTTTGTTTGTATTCTTCTATTGAAATCATATTGTTAACTCCATAAAACATCTTTTCTATTTTACTTTATCAAATATATATAACCAAGTCAATTCTTTCTGATTCAATTATTTCTATTACCCCGGTTGAACCGAGGATTTATTTCTGTGCTGAAGAGACAAAAAGTAGGACACTAAAAATTGTATCATTTTTAGTGTCCTACAGTGGTTGCGGGGACAGGACTCGAACCTGCGACCTCCGGGTTATGAGCCCGACGAGCTACCAACTGCTCTACCCCGCGATATTCAGTTATGCACTGCATTGCCTCAATGCGTATTAATATTATAGCAGATAAATCCAAAATGTCAAGAGATTTTTTACACTTTTTTAAAAACAAAGAACGGGTAGTCCAAGTGTCCGCTTAAACTACCCATCTTCGTTGTTTAATAAAACAATTTCTATTGTTGTGTGTTGTGAAGTTGCTGAAAGACACAACACAGGGCGCTATTACCGTCACGCCGACCACTAAAGTGGTTATATATATACTACAACATAAAAAAAATAATGTCAAGAATTTTCAAAAATTTTTCTCATTTCGGTAAATATGCCGAAAAGCGCATAAAAAATCTGTAATTTTGCACAAAAGGCAATTCGGAGCATTATTTTACAAATAAAAGAATATATGCTAAAATAAAATCATTAAAAATTATGAGGTACAAATATGAAAATACTTATTGTTCCCGACTCATATAAGGGTACATTGTCATCAGTTGAAGTTGCCGAAACCATAAAATTTGTGATTGAAAAAGCATCTGATTGTGATGTAAAAGCTATACCATTTGCCGACGGCGGTGAAGGCTTTTGCAATGCGGTAAAATCAATTTGTAAAGGCAATACGCTTTACACAAAATGTCACGATATTTACGGCAAGGAGATTGACGGATACATTGTGACTTTTGGCAACACGGCAGCGATTGAATGTGCTGTTGCAAGCGGATTGCAAAAGCGAAAAAATGTTATGCAAAGCAGCAGCTACGGCACAGGTGAATTAATCCGCTTTGCCGCAGAAAACGGCTACAAAAGCATCATTCTCGGTCTTGGCGGAACAGGTTGCTGTGACGGTGGTATCGGTGCTCTTTCAGCACTCGGAGTTAGGTTTTATGACGAAAATCAAAATGTTATGAAAATGCCTAAAAGCAATGATATGAACTTTGTTTTCGGTATGAGCACGAAAGACAAAGTAAAGGATATAAGCTTTACATTTGCAAGCGATGTTGAAAACGAATTTTTCGGCAAAAACGGGGCGGCATTTGTATTTGCTCCGCAAAAAGGGGCACGCAAAACCGATGTTGAGGAACTCGACCAAGGCTTACAAAGGCTCAATGCATTTTTCAAAACCGATGTAAGCAAGCTTAAAGGTGCCGGAGCGGCAGGCGGAATATGCGGCGGACTGTATTCTGTTTACGGCGGAGAAATAAAATCCGGATTTGACATTTTAAGCGAACTTTGCAACCTTGAAAGTGAAATCAAAGATGCCGACATTGTGATAACCGGTGAGGGCAAAACCGACGAGCAAACTCTGATGGGCAAATTGCCGTACAAAATAAGCGAGCTTTGCAAAAAACACGGTAAAAAATGTGTGGTTATAAGCGGCAGTGCAGACAATGTCAAAATCGGTGACGAGATGATTACTCTTGTTGACGATAAAACTACACTTGAAGAGGCACTTGAACATCCGATTGAAGTTTTGAGCGAAAAAGTACAAAACAGCCTTGAAATCATACTCAAATAATTATATAATATTATAACTAAAAATTTTAAGGAGAATATCCATGAAAGTAAGAATACCAAAACACAGAGAATTTCAAATCAAATTTGCGGACAACTATCCGCTTGAAGCAGAAGCTTGGGAAAAGCTTAATCAAATCGTAAAGGACTACTCGGTAGACGGCAAAAGTGTACGCACTCCTACATTTATCGAAGATAACGAAGCAAAGGTAAAGGCTTTGCAGGAAGAATACGAGTTTGAATACGAAATTATTGAAGTACAGTAATTAACGAAACGAGATACATCATGGCTGAAAACAAAATTTTTACGGTTGCTACGGCTCACCTTGACACAGTATGGAGATGGGAGTTGCCGAAAACCATTGAAGAATTTATACCCGACACCTTTGAAAAAAACTTTGAACTCATAGAGAAGTACCCTCATTACCGTTTTAACTTTGAGGGTAGTTTCAGATATGAGCTTATTGAAGAATATTATCCGGAAGCATTTGAAAAAATCAAGGAATATGTTGCCGCAGGCAAATGGTGTGTAAGCGGCTCGGCATACGAAAACGGAGATGTAAACATTCCGTCACCGGAGTCACTTTTCCGCAACTTTTTATACGGCAATCACTATTTTAAAGAAAAGTTCGGCAAAACATCAAAAGATGTATTTTTACCGGATTGCTTCGGTTTTGGTTATGCTTTGCCGAGTATTGCAAGACATGCAAATTTGCTGGGTGTTTCTTCTCAAAAATTAGGTTGGGGCGGTGCATACGAATTGCCGTTTGACATCGGCGTTTGGCAGGGCGTCAACGGTGACAAGGTTTACGCTTCGCTCAATCCCCTTTCATACAGATACAAATTCAGCGGTGATGTAAGAGGCGATTTGCAAATCATCAACAAGCTTGCGGAAAACGGACTGCAACACGATCTGCCGTGGACTATGAACTACTACGGCACAGGCGATTGGGGCGGTTCACCTACCGAAGAAAGTGCAAAGTTTGTTAACGAAAGCGTTGAAGCGAACAAAACAAACAACGACACAAAGGTTTACTCCGCTTCATCTGACGAAATATTCATCGAGATGGACAAATTGCCGCAAAGCAAAAAAGACAGCTTACCGATTTGGAACAACGAACTTGTTATGCGCAGTCACGGTGCGGGCGGTTACACATCAAGATGTATGAGCAAAAGGCTCAACGCACAAAACGAAAACCTTGCCGACACCTGCGAAAAATCGGCGGTTGCGGCAAGCCTGCTCACATCGTACAAGTACCCGAAAGCCATTCTTGACAAGGCATGGAAGCGAGTTATTCAGCACCAATTCCACGATGACATACCGGGCACATCAACCATGCTTCAATACAACGACAGCTGGAATGATTATTTTGCATCGCTCAATCAGTTTCAAACCGAATACGAAGGTGCTGTCGGTGCAATAGCAAACGAACTTGACACATCTTGGTGCAAGGAATGTGCGATAATCGTTAACAACCCTGTTGCAACAAAGCGAAAAGCCTCTGTTGAAGCACATATCAAGCTTAACAGAAATGCAAAATATGTTAAGGTCTTTGACAAAAACGGCAAAGAAGTTCCGAGCCAGGTAGTTAAAAAAACAGGCAAGGAATTTGACATTATATTCCTTGCAAGTGTGGGAAGTTTGGGCTACAAGGTATACGATGTGCAGGGTTCGGACGAAAAGTGCAAAATCACAACCGACCTCAAGGTTACCGAACACACACTTGAAAACGAAAAATACAGACTTATGTTCAACAAAAACGGTGACATAGGTTCTATTGTAGATAAAAAATTAAAGGTTCAGCTTCTCACTTCACCTATCAAATTGGCGCTTTTGCACGATTTGGGCGAGCTCAATTACCCATCATGGGAAATGAGAAAAGAAGATTTGGACGCAGAGCCTTACTGCTATGCAAATACTCCGACTTTTGAGATTGTTGAAAACGGACCGGCAAGAATTGCAATCAAGGTTACACGAGAGGCTGAATACAGCAAAATCGAGCAAATTGTAAGCCTTGACGCATACGCAGACACTATCCGTGTTGACAACAACATTGACTGGCAGAGCAGAAGAACGCTTCTCAAGGCACAGTTCCCTGTTACCTGTTCAAACGAAGAAGCAAGTTACGACTTAGGCTTGGGTTACATCAAGCGAAGCAACAACACAGATAATTTATACGAAGTGCCTGCACAGAAATGGGCAGACATTACCGACAGATTCGGCAGATACGGCGTAAGCATCCTTTCGGATTGTAAGTACGGATGGGACAAGCCAAACGACTACACACTCCGTTTAACCTGTATTCACACCCCGGCAGGTGCATTTACAAAAGACGCCCGTCAGGATTTGCAGGACATCGGCAGGAACAAATTTGCTTTCGGTATTTTCAGTCACAAGGGAGAAATCGGTGCCGCAACTCAAATTGAAGCACAATGTTTTAACCAAAAACTTGTTGCATTCCGCACATCATCAAAGCGTGAAGGTGCACTCGGTGACAGCTTCAGCCTTATGAACACAACTTCGGACAGCGTGATTGTAAGAGCCGTTAAAGAAGCTATTGACGACGACAGTATTATTGTAAGAGTCAACGAGGGCATCGGCAAAGAGCACAAGGGTGCCGGAATCAAATTCTACTGCGACATCACAGAAGCCTGTGAAACATATGCAAGTGAGGAATACATCAAAGACGCCGAAATCAAAGACGGTGCTTTGGTGTTCGACCTAAAGCCGTTTGAAGTTAAGACATTCAAGTTGAAACTCAGCAACGACAAAAACAAGGCGAAAGAAAACTACAAAAAGCTTGACCTTGAATACAATTCAACAGGTATCACAGCAGACGAATACAAGGTTAACTGCATTATGCAAGGCAGTGGTATGAGCCTTCCGAATGAGCTTATTCCGAGCAACCTCACGGTTCACGGCATTACATTCAAAATGCCGAATGTGGATATGAACAAGAACATTTATATTCCGAGAGAGCAGGAAATCGAACTCCCTAAAGGCATTACAAAGTTGTATATGATTGCAGGTTCGGTGTTCGGCGAGCAGGATATTGTTATTATGGCGGACAATAAAGAGCGTCATATGACAGTTTATCCGATAAGTGAACCGATTGGCAGATGGGATATGGCAGGACTCGGACAGACGGCAAAAATCACACATCAGCCGATTGCTATGGAATTCACCCACACGCACCATCCGGAGGGCAACATTGCCAACGGCAAGGCATATTTTTATCTTTACGAAATTGATGTGAGAGGTTGCAAAACCGTTACAATGCCTGAAAACAACAAGGTTGTTATCCTTGCGATGACAGGAATCAAAAAATTCTCAAACACATACCTTGCAACAGAATTAATTGACAAAGTTGATGAAAAATACAACTTTGGTGAAATTCCGCCGATTGACAAAATCATTGACAAAGCCGACTTTATCACAATCAGAGCCGGCAAAATCCAAGACCAAATCAAAGGCGGCAAAGGTAAAGGATTTAAGCGAGATAACATCATAACAAACATCATCCGTTCTTACACTAAGAGCGAATGGTAAGAGAAAAAAAACACGCTATAATAAATAAACACGTTATGGAAAAATCCACAGCGTGTTTTTTGTTTATTCGTCATTCTGTTGTTCGGTGGCTTCAACCTCTATATCGGAGATTGAATCGACTGCATCTTTGACCTGCTTGACCTTTGAATTGACCTGAATATAAGTCACCAAATCAAGCACCGCATACACAATGAGTGCCGCACCGATAAATCGAACAATACCGTCTGTCAGCTGTGCCGACTTTGTTATTGCGACAATTCCGAAAACAATCGTAATCACCGACAACAGCATTGTGAACCATCCCGATTTTCTGAAAATCATAATTGAACGGATTGAGGTTGCCATATCGACAATGCCCGAAGTGAGAATGAATATTCCCAAAATCACAACGATTATCGAAATAATCGCCCGATATTTTGCACACACGATTATACCGCTTATCAACGAAATCGTGCCGAGCACAAGCGGAAGTTTTGTATCCCTCTCAACGATGTACGACACAACCGAAATTATGCCCGTTACAATCAGCGAAACACCCACGACAAGCGAAATATACTGAATACATTTGCTTGGAAACGCAATGAACAGTACGCCCATAATCGCCGAAACAATTATTGTGGCTATTGAAAATCGTTTTAGCCCTTTTAAAAAGTCCAACATAAAATCACCGTTAGTTTTCTTGAGCAGCCTCTGCAATTACCTTTTGTGCAATATGTTCAGGGCACTTTTCATATCTTGCAAAAGCGGTGGTGAATGAGCCTCTGCCCTGTGTGATTTGGCGCATTGAGGTTGCAAAAGTTGTCATTTCCGATTCAGGAACTTCGGCAAGAATTTCCTGCATACCGTCACCGGTAGGATTCATACCCAAAACTCTGCCACGACGCTTGTTGATGTCGCCGATAATATCGCCCATAGCTTCGTCATTGCAAAGTGCGTTGAGAGTTACAATCGGTTCAAGGAGAACAGGAGAAGCATCTGCAATACCTGCCTTAAACGCAAGTGAAGCTGCCATCTTAAATGCCATTTCCGATGAGTCAACAGGATGGTATGAGCCGTCAAAAAGTGTTGCCTTAACGCCTACCATAGGATAACCTGCAAGCACGCCCTTTTCCATAGACTCCTGAAGTCCTTTTTCAACAGCCGGGAAGAAATTTTTAGGAACGGAACCGCCTACAACTCTTTCGGCGAATTCAAGTTTTTCGGTATCATACGGTTCAAACTCAATGAATACATCACCAAACTGACCGTGACCGCCCGATTGCTTTTTATGTCTGCCCTGTGCAGTAACCTTGCGAGTAATGGTTTCTCTGTAAGCAACCTTTGGTTGAGAAAGTGTTGCTGTTACATTATATTTTGTGCCGAGTTTTGACAAACATACATCCAAATGCTGTTCGCCGAGACCTGAAAGCACGGTTTGTCTTGTTTCGTTATTAACCTTATATGCAATAGACGGGTCTTCTTCAATCATCTTTGCAACGGCATTGGCAATTTTTTCTTCTTCGCCTTTTTTATTTGCACTGATTGCCATTGAATAGCAAGGAGTAGGAACAGCAACGCCGTCAAGAGTTACAACCTTTGCGGATGTACACATAGTGTCACCCGTCTTAAAGCCGTCAAGCTTTACAACAGCACCGATTTCGCCTGCCGGAATTTCCTTTGCATCGGTTTGCCTTGCACCGAGGAGAGTGACAACCTTGCCTACTCTCTCATCTTTGCCGGTGCGTGAGTTAACAACAGTTGAGCCTTGAACAAGTTTACCCGATACCACCTTAAAATAATTAAGTTTTCCGATGAACGGGTCTGCAACAGTTTTGAAGCATACTGCGGCAAGCGGACCGTTTTCGTCAACGGTAAGTTCGATAGGCTCGCCGTTTGCATCGATTGCATATTCAGCCTTAGGTGCGGGACAGCAATCCTTGATAAAATCAAGAAGCATATCAACGCCTACACCGGTAAGACCCGAAAGTGCAAACACAGGAACAACTGTACCGTCTGCAATGCCTTGCGAAAGACCTTTGATTTTGTCTTCCTTTGTAAGAGGCTCGCCCTCAAAATATTTTTCCATAAGAGCGTCATCGGCACCTGCAACCGCTTCGGCAAACACTTCCTTGATAGCTTCAAAACGAGCTTGGTCATCGTGAGCCACATCAGAAGCCTTTTTGTTAACACCGTCGTATGTATAAGATGTGTCATCAATCATATTATAGTAGCCGACAACCTTGCCGCCGTTCAACACAGGAACGACAACCGGGCACATAGTTGTGCCGAATTTGGCTACCAAACCATTAAAGGCTTTGTAAAAATCGGCTCTATCGTCATCCATTTTTGATGTAACGATAATACGAGCCATTCCCTTTTTGCCTGCATCCTTGAACGCTTTTTCGGCACCTGCCGCAAGTCCCGACCTTGCCGAAACAACAACGATTGCACTGTCTGCCGCACGGAGTCCCTCTGCCTGGCCTAATGCAAAGTCAAAAAGTCCCGGAGTGTCAATAATATTGATTTTTGCATTGTCATATGTAAACTGCAAAACGGATGAAGAAATTGAAACCCCTCTTTTCTTCTCCTCTGCATCACTGTCGGACACAGTGTTGCCGTCTGCTATTTTGCCCATTCTTTCGGTAACGCCTGCCACATTAAGCATTGCCTCTGCGAGAGTAGTTTTACCTTTAGATGCGTGGCCTACAATTGCCACATTCTTAACTATGCTCATAAAGCACACCCCTTTGATTTTTTTCATTTGTTAAAATTGTACAGTATTTTTGCACATATGTCAATGGTTTTTGGTGATTAATGCCCATTGTTTAGAAAAAATAAATATTTAAAATTTGGTAAAAACAGACAAAAACACTATAAAAAGTTTATGGAGAAAAACGCAAAAATATTAATGTTTTTGTATATTTTTAATGAAAATAAATATATATACTTGATAATCAAAAATCAAAGTAGTATTATTCTATGTAACACTATATATTATAATTTAAATAAGTATATGCTTATTTTGCAAACGATTATGGGAGGGAAATGAAATGTCTACTGTTGATTTGAAATTGATTGACGGTGTGCTTGACGAATACGCAAGCGTTCCGGGCAGTTTGATTACAATCTTACAGCAAACACAGGATATTTACGGCTATCTTCCAAAAGAAGCCATAGAGAAAATATCCGACAAAACAGGCATTGCAACAAGCGAAATTATGGGTGTAGGCACGTTCTACACACAATTTAGATTTCAGCCTGTCGGCAAGTATCTCATCATGCTTTGCCAAGGTACTGCCTGCCATGTTAATTCATCGGAATTAATACTTCAAACTATCAAAGACGAGCTTCACATTGAGGACGGTGAAACAACCGAGGACGGTTTGTTTTCGCTCAAGTGTGTTGCCTGCCTCGGATGTTGTTCGCTTTCACCTGTTATGATGATAAACGACAATACATACGGCAGTCTTACACCAGATAAGACAAAGAAAATCTTGAAGGAATTAAGGGAGGCTGCACAATGAGAATAGTTATCGGTGAAGGTTCATGCGGTATTGCCGCAGGAGCCGAAAAGGTGCGTCAAGCCCTTTTAAACTGTGATTTAGGCGGTGCAGAAGTCAGCATTACCGGTTGTATCGGCATGTGCTATCTTGAACCTATCGTTGACATTTACGAGGGCGAAAAGCTCACCCGTCTTGTAAAGGTATCGCCGGATGATGCACAAAGCATTGCGGATTATGCAAAAACAGGCGACATCTCAAAAATCGAAAAACTTATTGTATCTGATGAGGACAGCGAATTTTTGACAAAGCAAACAAGAATTGCTCTCAGAAGATGCGGTATCATCAATCCTGACGAAATTTCCGCTTTCTTAGAGGCAGACGGCTACACAGCACTCAAAAAGTGCCTTACGGAGCTTACTCCCGAAGAAGTTATCGACATCATCAAGACATCGGGACTTGCAGGCCGTGGCGGTGCAGGCTTCCCTACTTGGTTCAAGTGGAACGCCGCAAGACAGAGCGAGGGCGAAGTTAAATATCTTATCTGCAACGCCGACGAGGGTGACCCGGGTGCGTTTATGGACAGAGCCGTTATTGAATCCGATCCGCACACGCTTATTGAGGGTATGCTCATCGGTGCATACGCTATCGGTGCACAGCACGCAGTTGTTTATGTAAGAGCGGAATATCCTCTTGCAATCAAGCGACTTAGCCGTGCTATTGAGCAAGCAAAAGAGCAAGGCATAATCGGCGAAAACATCTTTGGCTCGGGCTTTAGCTGTGATTTCACAATCAAAGCAGGTGCAGGTGCATTTGTTTGCGGTGAGGAAACAGCACTTATTGAATCCCTTGAGGGTCACAGAGGTATGCCGAGATTGAAGCCTCCGTTCCCTGCTGCCGCAGGATATTGGCTCAAGCCGTCAAACATCAACAATGTTGAAACCTTTGCAAATGTATCTTGGATTATCAACAACGGCGGTGAAGCTTTTGCCGCTATGGGTACAGAAAATTCAAAAGGTACAAAGGTATTTGCCGTTACAGGCAAGGTTAAGAGATCGGGTCTTGTTGAAATTCCTATGGGTAAAACTCTCCGTGATGTTATTTTTGACATCGGCGGCGGAATGAAAGGCGACAAGGCATTCAAGGCTGTTCAAATGGGCGGTCCATCGGGCGGATGTATTCCGGCTGAACTTATCGATACCGTAATCGACTACAAGGCACTCGGTGCAACAGGTGCGATTATGGGCTCAGGCGGTATGGTTGTTATGGACGAAAGCACCTGCATGGTAGGTATGGCTAAATTCTTCCTTGACTTCACCGCAAAAGAAAGCTGCGGCAAATGTATTCACTGCCGTATCGGCACAAAGAGAATGCTTGAAATGCTTGAACGCATCACAAAGGGTGAGGGCAAAGACGGTGACATTGAGCTTCTTGAAGAACTTTGCCATTCAATCAAAGACGGTGCTCTTTGCGGATTGGGTCAAACTGCACCAAACCCTGTGCTTACAACAATCAAGTATTTCAGAAACGAATACGAAGCTCACATCAACGAAAAGAAGTGTCCTGCCGGCGAATGCAGCGACCTTATCGAATACAAAATTATCGAGGACAAATGCAAAGGTTGTACCCTTTGTGCAAGAAACTGCCCTGTTGATGCAATCAGCGGAACAGTTAAAAATCCTCACAAAATCGACACCGAAAAGTGCATAAAGTGCGGCAAGTGCTATTTATCATGCAAATTTGGTGCAATTATCAAGGCGTAGGAAGGAGGAAATACAATGCTTAACTTAACTATTAACGGAAAAAACATTCAGGTTGAAGAGGGTACAACAATCCTCCAAGCCGCAAAAGACAACGGCATTTACATTCCTACTCTTTGCTATGACGAAGCCGTAAAAGTTTACGGTGCATGCGGACTTTGCGTTGTTGAAGCCGAGGGTATTCCAAAACTTTTGCGTTCTTGCTCTGCAAAATGCACAGACGGAATGGTAATCAACACCGAAAGCGACAGAGTTGTTCAATCAAGAAAAATCGCTATGGAACTTCTTATGTCTGCCCATGACGGCGACTGCGTTGCTCCGTGCCAACTCAACTGTCCTGCAAGAACAGACTGCCAGGGATATGTCGGTCTTATTGCAAACGGCGAATACGAATCCGCATTGAAACTTGTCAAAAACAAGGTTTCGCTTCCTGCTTCAATCGGCAGAGTTTGTCCGCACCCATGCGAAAGTGCGTGCAGAAGAAAGAATGTTGAAGAACCTATCAACATTGCTCAATTAAAGGCTTTTGCCGCTGACCTTGACCTCAACGGCGATAAATACGTTCCTGAAAAGGCAGAAGCAACAGGCAAAAAAATTGCTGTCATCGGTGGCGGTCCGGCAGGTCTTACAGCTGCATATCAGCTTGCAATCAAAGGTCATGATGTAACAATCTATGATATGATGGAAAAGATGGGCGGTATGCTCCGCTACGGTATTCCGCAATACAGACTTCCTAAAGAAGTGCTCGACAGCGAAATTGAGATTATCGAAAAGCTCGGCGTTAAGATGATTAACAATGTTAAACTCGGCAAGGACTTCACTATCGCAAGCCTCAAAGAGCAAAACGACGCTGTTATTGTTGCTGTCGGTGCTTGGAAATCAAGTTCAATGAGAACTCCGGGCGAAGATCTTGACGGTGTTTACGGCGGTATTGATTTTCTCCGCAGCGTAATTCTCGGAAAGCCTGAAGAAATCGGCGACAATGTTGTTATCTGCGGCGGCGGTAACACAGCAATGGACGCTTGCAGAACCGCTGTAAGACTCGGTGCAAAGAATGTTTATGTTGTTTACAGAAGAACAAGAAACGAGATGCCTGCCGACGACCTCGAAATCAGAGAAGCGGAAGAAGAGGGCGTACAGTACAAATTCCTCACAAACCCTATTTCGTTTAACGGTGAAAACGGCAAGGTAAAGAGCATTACACTTCAAATTATGGAACTCGGCGAACCTGACGCATCAGGCAGAAGAAAGCCTGTTCCTGTTGAAGGCAAGACTGAAGAAATCGAAGTTGACAGTGTTATTATGGCTATCGGTCAAAAACTTGTCAGCGAGGATGTAAGCGAACTTAAACTCACAGACAGAGGCAACATTGAGGCTGATATAGACACATTCCAAACAAATCTTGACGGAGTGTTTGCTATCGGTGACGCAACAAACAGAGGTGCATCAATCGCTATTGAAGCAATCGGCGAAGCAGACAGATGTGCAGAAGCCGTTGACGCATTTTTGAACGGCGAAGCAATTGACACAAGAGTGCCGTACATCAGCAGAAGAGATGAAGAACTCATTGATTACTCTGCAAAGCAAAAATGTGCAAGAACCAATCCAAAGGTGCTTGACCCTGAATACAGACGAAACAATTTTGACGAAGTAAGCCTCGGATTTACAGAAGACGAAGCAAAGGCTGAAGCAAGCCGTTGCCTTGAATGCGGATGCAAGGAATACTTCAAGTGTAAACTTTTGAGCGTAGCACAGAGATACGACATCAATCCTGCCAGATTCAAAGGCGAAATGCCACAAAAGTACACAGCAAATTCAAACGAATTTATTGAACGCAACAGTGCAAAATGTATTCTTTGCGGATTGTGTGTAAGAAGCTGTAAGGAGATTATGAACATTTCGGCAATCGGTCTTATGGGCAGAGGCTTCAAGACAGAGGTTGCTCCTGCGTTTAATCTTCCGCTCGACCAAACAAAATGCACAAACTGCGGACTTTGCGTTGAACTTTGCCCAACAGGTGCTTTGACAGAAAAATCGGCACTTACAAAGCAAGTTCCGCTCAAAGAGGAATACAGCGAAAAGGAAGTTACAATCGACGGCAAGACCGCAAAGGTTAAGGTTTCTGCTTATGACGGCAAAACAATCCGTGTAATTCCGGATGACGAAACCTCACGAACAGCAAACCTCACAAGAGAACAGCTTTTCAACCTCGGAAAGTAATAAAATACTTAATATAACCACTATCTTAATACAGTAATCTTTGCCAACGCAGGCAAACTTAACAAAAGGATTACTTATCTGACAAGTTTATATGGTGGAAAGTACGCTCCCTCAATGCTATAATAATTTATAGTTAAGGGGGCGTATTTATGTTTTCGGATAATTTATTATACTTAAGAAACATTAAAGGCTTATCGCAGGAACAAGTTGCCGAAGCAGTTGGTATTTCTCGTCAATCGTATTCAAAATGGGAACAAGGAGATACTTTTCCGGATATTGATAAATGCGATAAGCTGGCAAAGTTTTATGGCGTTACTATTGACTCACTGATTCACTCTGATGAAAAAATAGGCAAAACAAAGATAGCACCTGCGCCTATCGGCAAACATCTTTGGGGAACAGTTACTATCGGAAGCAAGGGGCAAATTGTAATACCAAAAAATGCACGAGATACATTTGATATGAAAGAGGGTGACCGTCTTGTTGTGCTTGGAGACGAGTCACAGGGTATCGCTTTAATCAAAGCAGAAATTTTTGAAAAGCAAATGCAAGAAATGTTGGAGCGTTCGCAACGCTCTGCCGAATAACAAAACGGAGGTGAAAACTATGAAATGTCCGGAGTGTGGCAAAGAAATGAGAAACGGTTATTTGTTTTGCAGTAAAGACGGTGCTTTCAGCTTCGCAAATGAAGTGCCGGGTGTGTTTACGGATGCGAAAAAAGCTGACGGATTTGTTAAGATTACCGAACTTAAACCGAGTCACAGAACTAATATCGCCGCTTCAATTTGTGAGAATTGCAAAACTGTAATTTTGAAATATTAATACAATTGTCACGACACCAAAAAACTATAAGTTCAATACATACAGCATTTTTAAAATTCCACCGTCAACACTTCGTGCTGACAAATTTTGTCTGCGTTGCAGACATTTCTCCCTGATTAACGATGAATTACCTTTTATTAAAAAGTTGAGGCATTTTTCGGTTTATTATATTTGGCGAGTTTCAAGAATTTTATCAACAGTACAAGTCGTGTACCATTTGGCACACGACTTTTTATTGCAATAAAGCCATTTATATGATAATCTTAAATCAAGAACTTTAACGAGGAAAGCATATGAAATACTATTATTGCATAAGCGAAATGATGGCGATTGATTTAGACAATATCACTTCATTTATCGACGAACGCATAGAGAAAAACGGAATAGAAATAATCAAACTGAGTTTTGACGACTGCAACTTTTCGGAATTTTTGAAAAAATCAGAAATCGGCAAGCATTTTACAGAAAAAGACAGTTGTATTATTGTGCTCGGCGAAGATGAATATCTTTACAGGCTTTCACTCGATGGACTTAAACTAATCGAGAATTCAAAAGGTACAATAACGCTTGAAAAATATATTAAAAACACATATAAATTCACAAAGCTTTTGATCAAAAATGAAAATTATCGGCAAAGAATTTTCAAAAAATACAATGCCAATAAAATACACAAAACGGGCAACGGATTTGCAAAATATGACAAATATATTTATATTGCCCAAACCTCAAACACGGTAATTCCGTGCCGATTTAGAAAAGCTCACAAAGAAAATCAACCGTTGATAGTCTATTTTGGCGGTGCAGGAACAATCGGGTATGATAACTTCAAACAATTTTTTGAACATCTTACACTCGGCAAAACATTACAGCTTCTAAGAGCCGATTGCAATATTCTCGTACCGCAATTTGTAAGAGATAAATATATTAACGAGTCATATTGCAGAGAAATTTATACCGAAGCGGTATTTGATTTAATCAAGGAATTGCAAAATGAAAACAAAATCTACATATACGGCTGTTCGTTCGGCGGTGGAATTGTTTGGAACATGCTTGTAAATCACAGCGATATGATTGCCGGCGCGATAGAACTTATGGGTGAATACTACGGTTTCAAGCCAATCAATAAAATAGATTTTAAAAGCATTGCCAAAACTCCTATTTGGATGGCACATTCAACCGACGACTGTGTAGTATCAATTGACAGCGATGACAAGTTCTATCAAAAACTCAAAGAACAAAACACAAATATAAAATATACACGCCCCGATAAATACGGGCATAAACTTGCAGGTGTATTTTTACGAAAAGAAAGGTGGACCGAGTGGCTATTGTGATTAATATAATATTTATATGCCACGGCAACATATGGTGTTCGTCGACGGCTGAAATTATATTTAAAGATATGGCAAAACAAATTTTCCAAGTGCCGCAAATTCAGAACAGCATTGCCAATTCCGTATATTCCCTGCAAAAGCTGTGAGATATTACTATAACTTTAATACAAAATCAATCCAAAGGAGATTATCAAAATGATAAATATGTTGCATTTGGCAATGATAGAATTATACAACGGTGACGCAAAGAGGATTCAGCATTTTTGCAAAGTTCACAGCTATGCAAAACTCATTGCAAAGGCAGAAAATGTTGACGACGAAACATTATTTATAATTGAAACGGCGGCACTTACCCACGATATAGGAATTCATATTTGTGAAGAAAAATACGGGAATTGCAATGGAAAATTGCAGGAAAAAGAAGGACCGCCGATAGCAAAACAATTGCTGGAAAAGTTAGGCTTTAATGACAAAGTATCCAACCGAGTGCAATATTTAATAGCGCATCATCATACATATGACAATATTGACGGAATCGACTATCAAATTCTTGTCGAAGCGGATTTTCTTGTCAATATGTATGAGGAAAACCTCTCAAAACAGGCTGTTCAGAATACTTGTGACAAAATTTTCAAAACCGCCTGCGGAAAGAGAATATGCAAAATGATGTTTGGGCTTTAAATCGTCTAAATTTTTTATAATTGCTCGATTTACAGTTGCACATAACATGTTATAAACACAAAATCAACTAAAGCCCTACATACCCACAATAGAAAACGAGCCGAGATACGCACATCTCGGCTCGCTTTTGTATATGACAGCAATCATAAAATGCAGATTTACAAATCGCAAAATATATGTATTGACAAAACATATATCACGCACTATAATAGTTCTAAATAGAACGATTGACAAGGAGTGGCAATATGCATTTTTGGGACAGGCACAAAACGATTACCGGCTATTACGAATCGCTCACAAGTTCGATTTGCGACAAGTATGATTTAACCCAAATGGAATATGATATACTGATGTTTTTGCACGGCAACCCTGAATTCAACACGGCGGCAGACATTGTCAAAATTCGCAAATCAACAAAATCTCATGTTTCGACCTCGCTCAAATCGCTTGAAAATAAAGGTTTGATTGAAAAGAAGCAGAGCGAAAGCAACAAAAAACACATAGAGATTTTTGTGACCGAAAGTGCCAAGAGCATAATTTACGAGGGTATCGACACACAAAAGCGTTTTGCCCACGATGTACTCAAAGGATTTTCGGATGAGGAAATCGCAACATTCAAGAATATTTTTGAAAAAATCTGCAATAACGCAGAAGATTGTTTAAACAAGAAACAACACCGTGAATGTTAGTTATTTGAAGTAAAAAAAGGAGTTTTAATTATGGCAAACGAAAAATACAAACCACAAATTCCCGATATTATGGAAGCAATTTTTGACACAGGATATTTGATTTTCGACTTAATCGCAGGTATTTTATTCTTCGCATTTTCAAAGGGCAATCCTTTGTTCATCTTATACGGCGTGTTGACATTGACGCTTTGCGGAGGTGACGCTTTCCACCTTGTTCCGAGAATTATCAGAGCAGTTCACGGAAGCAACGACAAAATCAAAAGGCAACTCGGACTCGGCTTGCAGGTTTCATCAATCACAATGACAGCATTCTACATTGTTTTGCTGTATATCTGGAAACTTACATTCCCCGAATTGACAGCACCTGTTGCAGTTGAAGCAATGATTTGGATTTCTGCAATTATCAGAATGGTAATCTGCGTTCTTCCGCAAAACAATTGGTGTTCAGACGAGGGCAATATGAAGCTTTCTGTTATCAGAAACTCAGTTTTCGCAGTGACAGGCATCGGCGTAATCATTCTTTACGCAATTTCAGGCAATACTAACGACCTTCATATGACAAGAATGGTTGCCGCAATCATCATTTCATTCGGTTGCTACATCCCTGTAACATTGTTCAGCAAAACAAAACCAAAGGTTGGCTTGCTTATGATTCCAAAAACCTGTGCATATATGTGGATTATCGCAATGGGCCTTCAGCTTTTATTTTAAGATTTGAAACAATATAAATCAATTTATTTAAGAACAACATACAAGAGCTACAAATAATAAATACAATGAACACCATCTGCTGTCAGGTGGTGTTTTTATTTTGCCTCGCAAAATTTACAAATCCTATTATGAGTGAAAATTAAGTTTAAGGAACTTTACAAGGAAATGTTCCTATGAACTGTCGCTCTATACAAATCCAAACAGATAAATCATAATAGGAGGCAGTAAAGATGAAAGAGGTTTATATAAATATGAACCCAAATGAAATTGAAAGCGAATACTTAAACGGTGTGTATAACGAAATTGCCAACACGCTTGGCATCGAGGCTGCTATGACGCTGTACTCTACATACCGAGGTCAACAAATCACTTTTCCGGTGAACTTTTTCACAACAGAATTTATCGCATCAAGAATTGTGGCAGAATATGACGGTAAAAACATTCGTCAACTTGCTACAAAATACGGCTACAGTGAAAAATGGATCAGAAAAATGATTAAAGAGCATAAAGACAAAGCGGGGTGAAATTTAACTTAATATTTCCAAAAAGCAAGCAAAAAACTAAAAGAGGAGTAAAATACTATGGCATTAATTAACTGCCCGGAATGTGGCAAAGAAATTTCCGATTCAACAAAAAGCTGTCCGCATTGCGGATACAAGCTAAAAAACAAATCAGACAGCAAGAAGTGGATAATCCCCGTGATTATTATAAGCATTGTTGTAATAATTGCATTAATTGTTACTGCGATTGCATTGACTGGCAAAAAAGGAAGCAACAAAAATGATACGCAATCGACAATTTCATCCACTGTTCAGGAAACGACTGCAAACAATAGCGTTTCATTAAATAACAATTCCGAATTTCAAGAAAAATTAAAATCCGAATCGGAAAAATCAATTAAAAATATGCAGGATAAGTACACAGAATTGTCAAACGACATAGGCGGTACATACAAAGGCTACAAAAAGAATGCCGAAAAAGTTAATGAATGGTATTCTTTCTGCGAAAGCGAAGCAAAAAACTATTATGTTACGGTATCACAGTACTGCTATTCATACTACAAAAATGTAGCCGATAACAAAAGTGACTATACCACTTGGACAAGAAGTATGGAAGACGGCTGCAAAATATGGCAACGAGAAACCGACGATTACTACAAAGCTTGGAGTCGAATGTATGAATCAACATTCAAAGAGCTTGACGATATAATTACAAAAGCTTACGATGAAGCAAGCTACGATGAAGTTTACTCGGTGTACAGTGATATGTATGATGCCTACGAAGACGCATACTCAAATATGTATGACATTTACGAAGATGCGTATTCCGATTTGTATGATTTTTATCAAGATGTTTGGGGTGAATTATATGACGAAAAAGAAGATATAAAATCCAAATACGATAATATCTACAAAAAATAATTTATGCCCTCTGCTTTAAAATAGAGCAGAGGGTTGTTTGTTATAATATCGGCTGAAAAGAAAATGTTGTATATAAAAGCCAATTATGGTACTATGATAAAAGGAGGATAAATCGCTATGAAAGAACAGAAAATTGATCTTAAAGAAATAAATAAAGAGAACAAGCAAAAAGCAATAAATATTATAAATAAAACAAAAAAATCATTAACCAAAATTGCCGATCAAAATGATGACGGAAAATTTGATAAAAAAGATATAATTAAAGTCACAAATACCATAAAAACAAACATTGACGAAAAAGCAAAAGAAATAGAAATAAAGAAATTACAGCCTATCTTCCCTGCTGATATAGATGACGGTGATTTCTTAATTCAAAAGTTTATAAGGGTTGCTGAGCGAGATAAAAAGCGTTCTGAAAGTGAAGTTTGCAAGGGATCAATAGGATATTTTACATCCACAAAAGGGATTCGCTTGTTAAATATTTTTAGAGACAGCATAGATTTTTTTGGATTGTCGTTTTATCCCGACAGCAGAAGCGAGTTCTATTATGTTGACCCGAGTGATAGGGACAGATATATAGCACTTGATGATTATTTTAATTATCTTAAAGCAGAAAGAATCAGCGAATTACAAAGAATAGCTCAGGACCTCGGAGCAAAGCATTTCAAAGTGACTTTTGTCGAAGAAAAGTCATCATACTCTGACAGAAAAATTAATGCTCACGGAAAAATCACAAGCGCGGATTCTTTAGATATTACAAGTAATAAAGAAAATGAAAAGTATTCTAAAATAGAAATAGCTGCAGAGAATGATTTTCCGGGCAAAGCGCCGATAAAACCAACATTAAAATATTTGCTTAGAGATCCAAGTATACAAAATCTAATCACTATGAGATTAAACGAAGATTCCGCATTAACTCATCAAAAGCTTATGATTAAATTGAGCAATTCTTCAGGTTTAAAGGAAAATGACGCAATAAAAATTGATGCAATTTTAAAAGGAATGCGCTTTGCAGGGAATACCACTGTACAAAGCGAATCAAAAAACGAAGCAAGGCGCTATTTAGAATATGAAATTGATTTTTAATAAACATTAAGCACCACAATTTAATTATCACAAAAAAGGCGTTGGAGCAATCAATCTCCAACGCTTTTCATCTATTCATCAAACTTAAACTGTTTAATTACGGAAATAAAACGATCGGCATACTTTTCAACAAAAGAAGGGCCTATGCCTTTAATTTTCAGCATTTCTTCTTGATTTTCAGGTAATGCTTTAGTCATTTTCCTCAACGCCAAATCTCCACAAATAGCATATGCAGGATAATCGTTTTCTTTTGCAATTTGATACCTTAATGCTCTCAGTTTTTCATAAAGTATTATTTCAGTTGAATCAAATTCAATAAAATCACATTCGGTTATAGCGTCAATAAAAGATACTTCAAGTGGCAAATCTTCTTCTAAAAGCGCATAGCCTTTAATTCCTACCTTGTAAATATCACCAAAACCGTTTTTATATACTTGTTTATCCAAATACTCCATTTGAGTCAATATGTTTATTATGTATTCAATATCATTCTTGGAAAATTGTTTTAACAATGAAAATCCAATGTTATTTTGCAAAGAGAAGTCAGTTATAAACTTAGTTTGGCTACCTTTTAAAATCTGCACAAGTTTATTTATGCCTAATCCAAATTCAAGATTGTCAACGCATAAAAGTAGTATTTTTACAATACTTTTTTCATATTCATTTACAGCTTGTGCAATCAATTCATCATTATTCTTTATAGACATAATACACTCCTTAACAATTGTTTAATTTTAATCATCTTCTTGAATTTTCAAAGAATGATGACAAGATTTCTTTTGCATAATTATATCGTCTTGCATAGTTGTTTGGAACACGAATAAGCTGAAAATTATGTTCATCACATATTTGCTGCTTCTTTTTATCCCTTTCAATTACCTTAGTGTCGTTCGTATGCTCGTTACCATCAAGTTCAATCGCAAAAATCGGCAACAATTCTTTTCCTTCACGCTCATATACTATATAGTCAAATCTGCCTGTATAGAATAAATCATTCACTTGATTTGAAGAATTGAACACCTGCGAAATAGGAACCTCTTTTTTAACAACATATTTAGATTTTGTAATCATCATAGCATTTATTGCATGATTTAGTGTGTCTAAAAATGCCGTTTCCGTTTCGGTACTGTATGGTTTAATTCCAAGCGCTCTTGATTCAGGCACACGCTCTGTTACAGTTGTTTTTCCGTTTAATCGAACATAATTACACAATTCAAACAAATCATCATCGTCTCCCGGATGATGAAGTCTGTTTAGTTGATCTTTGTCCCCTGCAATAACTAATTTTTCTTTAGCTCTTGACGTTGCAACATTTATAAGTTCTTTGTTATTCTTTAACCAAGAATATGTTTTTTCATGCGTCTTATCAGTAAGGGCTAACGAAAAAATTATTTCTTGTTTTTCATCTCCCTGAAATGCATGTACAGTTCCGCAATCAACGTTGGTTATTCCATTTTGATTTAATTCTTCTTGAATTTTATTTCGTTGATTTACAAACGGTGTAATAACTGCAATCGTTTTGTCGGGGTGAGTTTTAACATAATGAACAATTTCTTTTGCTTCGCTTTCGCTTGTATTTTTTAATATTGTGTCTTTTGAATGACATTCTATAAATTCAAGCGGTTGTTTTTCTTTGTCGGAAGACTGAACATTAAGTTTGTTATTGTAATACTTTTTATTATTAAATTCGATAATCTTCGGATGACATCTATAATGATAGCTTAGCAAAACTTCATCACTGACGGCGTCGGCAGAAAGAAAAGTTTGATAAACAGATTTGTTTTTATAATCGTATTCATCAGTAATGTTATATCTCTTTTTTAAAACCAAATTATTCTTTTCATCAAGTAAGATAACAGGTTTTAACTGTTGCGGATCGCCTACAAGCAAAAGCTGTTCACCTCTGATAATCGGAACAAGTGCTACCGCAGTATTACACTGACTTGCCTCATCCATAATAACCATATCAAAATATTGTTTTGGTTCTCCCAACCGATGAGCAGAAATATTTGTTGTTGCAACAATGGGAAATATCTTGAGAAACTTTTGAAAATTCTCATCATTTGAAAGATACTGATTTAATTGCTTTGCTGCTTCGTTTAAGTCTTTAGTGAATATAATATCAGTAAGTTCCTCATATTTAGGTTCTGATAATCGTTTAACAAACTTAGCTGAAGTAAAATTCAAATACTTTAACAATTCAAGTCTGTCTTGTGTAATTAGTGGCTTAATATCCTTCTCTGTAATTTCACCGATTTCTTTAAGCGCGCTGTTTACTTTAGCAAGCTGTTCTCCCTGCAAATCCGTGAGAAAAGTCAAGTTATTTGAAGAAGAAATCATTGTTCTTATCATTTCTTTTCGTTCATTCATATCAAGCTTTTCTTCATATTTACGAAGCAAATCACTTAGAGCTTTTGTTTTGTGTTCTTCGTCATTCTTTTTTCTGTTCAATGACGAATCAAACACTTTCATAGAAGCAGTTATTTCAAACAAATGTCGCATCTGTTTAATTGCTTCTTTAAGTTTATTACCGTTTCCAAGACGGATTATCGGGAAAGGTATATCATTACCTTTATATTTAAGATGAGAAAGTTTTTGGTAAATCTCGTCAACCGGATGATTATTATACGATGAAATCAAAACACTTTTGTTATTAAAAAATGCGGTGACAACTGTATTGAGAATGGTGTTTGTTTTTCCGCTTCCGGGAGGTCCTTGAACATACAAAACGGGATATTTCAAACCGTTATGTATTGCTAAAAGTTGGTCAAGGTTTACTTTATCGTTATATAAAGCCAAAGGGTAATTTTTAATTCTCCTTGGCTTAGCCGTTAAGTCACCAAAAAATGCTTTAATCGGATATGTCACCGTGTTATCTTCATACATTTTAAGAATGGCATCATACTCCTTATCAAGATTTATCGTGAAATCTCTTGACAAAGCCATAACATATGGCATATCATCAACACCGTTGTATTCCGGATTATTCTTAGTAATTAAATCTTTAATAAGTTCGGCATTTTCTTCAAACTTATCAAGTAATTGGAACTCATCTGCATCAAGAAACCAATGAGCACTTATCTTTACACCGTCAACCGTGAACTCACGACAAACAGATACTCCATCGTCTTGCGTAAGGGTACGGTTTTTGACATCAAACAAAAGTTTTTTATAAGCAAGTACATAAAGTCCTTTTTTAGTATGAATACTACATATATTCATACACAAAGATACTGAACGAGGCATTTTGTTTTGATTCTTATTTTTAGCATTATAATTATAAACTTTGACTAAATGTTCAAACTGTTCATTGTTTAAATTATAATCCCCTTCCCCAATGACATCCACATCAAGTTCATCAATAAGTTTATAATCATTGCGATATGGAGTGTTATCGAGTTTATTACATTCGCTATAATAATCAAGAAGCTTCAAGTTTGTGACATTATTAAAAATAAACGAATACCTTGAGGAATGTTCTTCTATATCTTCAAGTAGTTTAGAATTTATTTTACAAAAAGAGCCTTCAATCAAATTGGCGTCAATTATAGAATCATAATACAAATTCAATTCTTTCATTTCCGATGTAGCGACATTAAGCCCATCAACAATAAGCAATTTTTTATACGGGTTTATGTTTTTAATTCCAATCCAATATTTTGTAACATTTTGCTGTTTATTCCTGTATTCCACAGCAATCCACTTACCTTCATGAATCGCTTTGAAAATATCTCTTGAAATCTTATTTATGTCACTCACCTCCGAAACAAATATAAAGCCCTATATTATTCTACATTAGTTTGATGTATAAATCAAGTTTCAGGGATTGATTAGATTTATGTACTCATTAAAAGAAAAGCGTTGGAGCAATCAATCTCCAACGCCTTTTTAATTGTGCATCATAATTTGCATCAATTATTATTTTCGGTAAAATTCAATCCCGACAAATCAATTTCATATTTCAACGAAATTAGTGATAAATGAAAAAGTAAATATAACGAATAAATTTGGAATACACATTATTCGACGTTAAAAGTGGCACAAATTACAAAAGTTCGTTGTAATTTTTGGCACGAGCATAAAATTTACAAATTTATAAATCGCACATTCGCAAAAGAAAACCTCCTTTGGTACAATCTGAGTATCAAAGGAGGTTTCACTATGAATAACACATTATTTTAAAAATTCGGCAGTACACATACTAAACAGGACGATTATATTCTGCCAAATTAATTTTATCAGCAGAAGAAAAAATTGGTCACATCGGCGTGTGGGGACAGCGTAGTCTTCGTTACCTGAAGCACCACCGCAAAGTCTTGTATTATAACTTGCTAACTTCCGGCAAGCTCCGTTCCCACCTTGCAGATACCGAAGAACAGGCACAATCCATTTTTCTTCGGTTGGTAAAAGAACTTGCTGAGAAAGAAAATGTAATTGAAGAACTCAAAGCAACCGACCAAATGGCGTGGGTTGGCAAAATGAACGCTATCCGTAACGCCGCCACCGAAATCATAAATCAGGAGTTGATTTATGTATAAGAAAGCAAAAATACTATTTGCGGCTAACCGACATCGAACACCGCTTTGTAATTCAATGCCTGCTTGAATATCGCAACAAGTTAATATCCCAAGGCAAGTACACCGATGGCGTCGATGAAGTTATAATCAAATGCACAAAATAGTAGCAGGCACGGGAGTCAACCTCTCGTGCCTGTTTGTTATATAGGAACCTCAATTTACGGCTTTGATTCTGCAAACGATTCTGGATATGATTTTATCGTCGGATTTGACAGGATCAAACTCTTTGCTCGACTTCTTTTGGAAACTTGTAATATAGTCTACATCGCTAAGTCTTTGGACCAATCTCCAGTTCTCATTACAATCAGTTAAACTAACTTCGTGTCTGCGGCTTCTATCAGAAAGATCTGTATATTGTCCACCTAACGCAGAAAAGCAATTTTCGAATTTATCTGCATTGAGCAAATCAAGATGATCCAACATCAGCCGTTCTTTTTCTTTGATGTCTAAAAGATTCCATGCTGCATCAAAAAGATTGATGTTTAGGTTAATTCTCAATACATTTAAATTGCGTGCTATTTTTGTTGTCATATACTCAGTACCATAATCATCAATCAAATGTTGAGCATTAGATCTATCGAAACGTTGGTCAAAAACTAAAGTTTCAAGAAGGGTTGAGTCTATATCAATTTGAACATTAATAGACATATATTCAGATTGATTATGTATTATAAACTCAACACATAATGCAGGAAACGATTCTGATAGTTCGTTATAACGATCCACATCAAACTTAAAGTACTTTTGAGATATCATTGTAGATACTTTGCCTTCATTGAGCGTGCTTAGCTGCATATCAAAATTGTTCCAGGGTAATTTTGGTAGGAGCTTTGCAAAGGAATCTTGATCTATATCAAACTCAATAAATTCTTTAACGAAACTCTCATCATCTATGCAAGTACTGTCGTCTTTTATTAGGGCATCGATATTCTTACACATATAATTGATTGATACAGCTGTATGTCCTAAATAGTGCCAGTAATTATTGAAATTTTGCCATGAGGGTTTAAGCTTTTCTTTTGTAATAATTGTGTTCCATATTGAAGTTACATATTCTTTGTGTTCTTTCCATATGTTTAGACAAATTGAAGTAATATCTTCAACATAGAAGTTTTCATTTGCTATTATTTGAATATGCCTACACTTGCTACCGACATTGAGCTCCAAAAGTTTTACAATGGCATCAATATTTTCTTTGGTATTTGTTCCTAATAGGATAATCTCATCAGTATACACACCGATGTTATCTTCAATATAATTCAACAATGGTACATAATTTAGTTTAAGAAGAGTAGAATAATTCTTTGTTTTTAAGGACGGAACCAGTTCCTTATCTTTGTATTCTACGATACGATTTATCATCTCAAAGTTTATATCGAAGAAATTATTATCGAATACGTAATCAAGAACATGTGCAGAAACATTTTCAATTTGTATATCAGCAAACTTAATTTCCAATGAAGTGATTACATTGATCGTTTTTTCATCATCTAAGGATGACAGTCGTTGCAGAATATCACCATTGGATACGAAAAACGCAGTTAAACTTCCATTGGCGTTCATAGACACAATCGATTCTATAGATGCATACGAAATCAATAAGGATAAATAGAAGAATTTACGTTCTAATGTAAGAACTGAATTCTCAAAAACACTATCCCACATTTTATTCCATTGTGCTGCTAAAATTTTGATAAATCGTTGCTTATGCTTAGTTATATCAATAAATTCATCAATAAATTTCCAACTAGCCTCACTACCATTAGAAAGCTGATTAATATACAGATTTAGTTTTTCATCAAAGTCCTCAGTAGATAGCAAACATTCCAACAAATCGAGATTATATATTACTTCTTGCTCAAATTCGTATGGCTGCAAACGCTCAACCACTAAGTCTGTTCTAGTTAACTTATAATTATATGGTTTAGGCGAAAGATTCTTAATTCCAAGGATATAGTTCATATCTTCGGTTGTTATTGAAGTCGCTTTGAAATAATTGATGTAATCAACATATTTTTCATCAATATATCCTCTGCGAAGAAAAAATACAAGCAGATCATTAGATTTCACATTTGTAGAGAGAACAGAATTTATTTCATATTTATCTATTAACTCTGCTAATGATTTTGAAGACAATTCATAAACTTGTCGTTTCATTGTTTCAACCAAGTTTTTTTCTTCTTCGATTTTATTGCCTTCTATCAAGTCAACTGCTTTATAATTCTGAATGAATTTTTCATATGCTTTATCAAAGTCAGATCCGCTAAATGAATAACCGTTGCTAGCACCCCAAGCGGTGTAATACCCTCGGCAACTATCAATCCCTGACCAGTCCGGAATATCGTAATCATCCCGCATAAAAGTAGTCGCACTTATAGACCCTTTCCCCGCAGGTGCAAAATCACGAGCAAATCCAATGCTGTTTGTAATTTCACATAAAAAAGCACATTTTAGGGATTTTCTTGTCGCAAATAAATCAGTCCGGACGTTTTCTAAAACTTCTGTAGATGCATCGATTCTTTCTTGTATTTCCTTGCGTTTTTCTGAAACAAAATTTTCTTTGTCCTTAAAAGCTTGCTTCACAATTCCCGTTTCCATTTGTAATTCTGCGAATTCACGAGGGTGCAAATTCTTGAATATTATTAAAGCAAGCATGGGTTCATCCAATAATTTTAGTCCTTGCCCTGTTGTTAATGTAGATTTATATACAACAAACTCATTATATATATTTTGCAATATCCGCATATCAGAAATATAAGGAGAAACATCCATAACAAAGCTCTCAGAAATGTTATGTTCTTTTTGGAGTTTCTTTGATTCATCAAGTTTCTTCAGTAGTATTTCTCCAGAGTTGGTCGAGTTAATGATTGGTACAATAGGAATAATAAAATCAAAGAATTTTGTTCTGTCTACATCGGTGAAAATATCATCTTTAACTGCATAGACAAAAATAATGGGATCTTTTATGGCATCATAGTTGTTGAGGATAATATTAAGTTCTCGCAAATGTACAAATATAGAAGTATTGCTCAACCTATCAAAATCTTCGAAAAAGACAATGCTGTATTTTGTTTCTTCGAAAAAATAGACAATCTCATCCATATTCTTGTTGAATATTGTATCTTGATTTTCATTACTGTTTTGTACAGAAACATCTTTAGGCAGTTTAATTTCTTTAACCTTAAATCTTGATAAGATGCTTCTATACAAAGCTGAAATCGCAGTTATGCACCCGACTACAAATATGGTTGCAGCAGTTAATGAAAGCCATTTAGGGAACTTTACTGTAGCGCCAGCAACAATAATTTTGCTTATAGCCGATGACAAAGCGGAAGGCCAAAATACGTAACCAACAAGTAAACAAGCAAGAATCAATGCAGTGATAATCGCAAAAATGCGCCAAAAACTGATTCTGTGCAGTTTTCTATATCGGCTCTGAGGTATTTTCCTATAGTCGACTTTATAAAAAAGTTGTTTAAGGATGCCTTTCTCAATTTCATCTTTTTCAAGTTTAATTTTCTGCTTTTCAAAAGTTCCTTTATCGTTTAGCGCTTCTTCTACGAAAGTAGCCATTGAAATTTTAATTGATCGCTTTTTTATAGAAGGGTTGTTTTTTAAAAAAGTATCTATAACGCTACTTTTACCGGAGCCATACGGACCTGATAGAGCAATATTTCTTGCTTTTTTGCTGTCGATTGCCCATTTTAAAGCATTTAGATATTCTGCTCCGTTTGCAATTTTATCATCCGGAGTTAATGTTACATATTCAATTTGAGACTTTTGTGGAGTTTTCTTAACCTTCACCTTTTCAATCCATTTTGATATAAATTTAAACATCTTTTCCCTCCGTAAAATAAAATTCTCTACGAGATATCTGAACGTCCGCACTATTCAACCGACCACACCGTTTCATCTCCGCAAATGTTGCGAATTTTCAGGCGAAGCGGTTTCTTTTCAGAACGAATTTTGCCGTCCCAAAAGTCTTTTGTTTTCGTACCATTGACGATAACATAACCGTTTTTATCAATTTTGATTTCGCTGTCGGAATGCCATTCGCCGTCAACAGAAGTACAATCAAGAGATAAGAACTCTATCAGCTCCAAACCGTCCTCGCTGATTGCAATAGGATTAAAGTTTTTCTTTGAATTAAAGGCATTCTTATTATTGAACTCTAAAATTTTGCCCTGCACACGGTCACTGGCGAATTTGTCAATGGTTACAGCATAACCGCCGAATAAATCCTCGTGAATTTCCTCTGTATGAAATTCTGCGTAATCCTCAATGACAACATCATCAAGCACAGCTTTTAAATCACGCAGTTCAATTTCAACGGTGGTGCTGTCATCCTCGGAAATAAATTTGCGGATTTCTTCTTCGCTTGTAATATCCACGTAGTAAACGATAACTTTTTGGATATTACTATCGAGGTCGGGAATCGCCTGATGAATAATGCGGTTCATCAGCACTTTATCAAGCAATTTTGTACTGCTGTCCATCATGTTCGGGACATATACCGGAACGGGTCCGAGCTTGCTGTCCGAGATAGCACCTTCCCAAAAAGAATCAAGCGAATCCTCATTTTTTAGTCCCGGAATCAGCGACTTGATTTTATCCATCGTCTGAACGGGATTGCGATAGAGCTGAACTCCGTCTTTAATTTCAAGCACATCAAATTCTGCACCGTCAGCGATAAGACGGTCACGGGTAGTTTGAATGGAGTTAAGACCGATATCACAGTGTATAAATTTTCTACCAAGCTTATTTGCAACAGCGGCAGTGACACCGCTTCCACCGAAAAAGTCAGCGACAAGCATATTTTTATTAGAAGATGCTTTAATAATTTTTTCTAATAATTCTTCTGGTTTTTGTGTTGCGTAATCCAATTTTTCTTTTGCCATAGCGTTGATGGTAGCAACATACCACGTATCAGAAGGTAAGACTTTATCTTCTGGAATTTCCGAAGAATCACTTTTAGATGTAACCATAGCTCCTTTATAATTCAACCGGTTTTTAGAACCTTCTGTCATTAAATTATGACTATCAAGAACATCGAGGTAGTTAAATATCCACTCACCTGACTTGCTATAAAAATATATTGTATCGTGTTTAGGATTCCATTGTGTTTTTCCACGACCACCCCATAAATACCACCAAACAATTTCGTTTCTGAAATTATCTTCTCCAAAAATTTCATCCATAAGAATTTTTACATAGTGTCCTATATGCCAATCCAAATGTACATAGATGGACGCAGTTTCGCTCATAACAGACTTAATTGCCATTAAGTTTTCCCACATCCAGTTGAGATATTTTTCTTTATCCCACACATCACCGTACATTTTTTCCTCAAAGGCTTTCATCTCGTCAATGTCCAGCTCTTGCTCAGTTTTTGCAATAGCTTCGGCAACTTTCGGATTGCGACGGATATAAACTTTTTTGGCATAGTCCGCACCGCTTGCAAAAGGCGGGTCAATGTAAACAAGGTCAACCTGAACACCTTGTTCTTTTAAATAAGCGCAAGCAGAAACACATTCTCCACGGATAACCATATTGCCGTCTTTGTTTTCGCCCACGGTTTCCTGCTTTTCCATTTCATATAAAGGCATACCACGCTCCAACACCATAGATGTTTCGTCAGCACCCCTGTATTTAAGTATTCTGTTAAAGTTTTGAAGCACGGCTTGTCCTTCCACCGGCTCCGGTATAAATGGTACATATTTAATCGGCATTATAGTTGACCTCCATTTGGCAAACAGATTTTAATAAACTGTTTTCCATAATTATTCAAAACTACTGCATGTTCTGTTATCTTCACAGTGAAATCATATTTCCCCTGTTGTCTATATAAGCTCTCTCTACTTATAACATATGGATTTAATTTCATCAAATCATAATTTTTTCCTACTAAACCGCCCTCAGTAATATCAACTATGCCCAATCGTTTTAGATTGATTAAAGATGCAGACACTAAAAATGGATCCCCCAGTGAAGCAAATTCTTCAATAAAATAATCAGGCATTGCACCAGCGTAGTTTTTTGACGAATCTTCCTTTAAATTAAACAAAATAGTGCCGCATTTGTATTGCTGTTTTGTAGCGAACATATTTAAAACAATTGCATCAAGAGGAGATAACTGTTTAATTGTATCAACAAAAGAAGGATGTGCTTCTTCAGAAATTCTATTATCCATAGCAGAAGCTAATAAGTTTTCGTACATTTCTCGCAATTCCGCCTCGTCATATGTATATCTTAAAGCTTCTAATGTGGGACCTGCAATCATTGTCGGAGGAACCTGTAAATTCTCTTCGGGTATATCTTTGATTTTTTCTTTCAAGTCATCCTCAAATGCCTCTAATTTATATCTAAATGTCAAATTTGCTTTTTTAACTGGATATAAAACAACATTGTTGAAGAAGCCCACCACCGTAGATAATGCTCCGTCTGCTTGTTTTGCAGTTTCAGGGATGTTTTGTTGAATCGCATTGGAAATAGGTTCAATTACATCGGGCAATATTGAATTTTTGTTTTCACTCATTATACTTCCTACTCAAAAAACTCACATATCGTTTTATGCGTTAGTTTAATTCTTTCGCTTTCCGACAAAGTATCTTCCAAATACAGATAATCAAATCTGTCATATCCAAACTGCTGATTATTCTGCTTTGTAAACTCCGATTCCATAAAGCTACGCTTGTCTTTAAAAGTCGGGTCGTTTGCATAAATCTTACCTTTTGTTTCAACAATAATCGCCTTATGGATTTTTCCGTCACGGCGCTTGATAATCAAAAAGTCCGGTGTATACATTCCGATATACTGCCACTTGGTTCCGCTGTGCTTATAGCATTTGATTTTAAACTCTGTCATAGCACGGTCACCGTTATAATAAACCTCAAGACCGAATGTCTCGATTTCTTTCAGCGTAAGAACTTCTTTTAAGAAGGTCTGTTCAAATTCGCTGTCTGTACGATAGGGTAGGTAATGAAACGAACGGTCTTTCTGCGGATGGGAGGATATTTGGGCTTTCAGCGTTTCGGCAATAACCGTATTTCCTATTTCTTCTGCAAGCTTAATCAGTTGCTGTGTCTTCTTATCCGGTTTTAGCTTTCCTTTATCATCAAGTATGATATTTTCAACAATATTTTGAGCCGGGTAATAATCCTGTGGATTGTTCGCCAAAATCTCTGATTTGAAATTTGATATGTTCAAAAGGTTCGCTTCATCCGGAATAAGTTCTTCGACGGTTGTAAAATCTCGTTTTTCATAGAATGCCTTACGGATATTTGCTTCTACCGCTTTGCGATTATACAAAGAGCTGAAATAGCGTGAACAGTCTTTTTCGTAAGTAATTTTTGTATAAATTTCCTTAAGAATTTCCGCTTTTTCTTTCAACTGTTCCATTGTAATAAAGCCAAAGCTGTCTTTTGCAATCCCGTAAATCCACGATGTAAAGGTTGCGGGAATTGTACCTTTTTCCTCAGCGATAACTTCTGTAGCTTTTGTTTGCATAGAAAAATCGGTTGTTTTAATGATGTTCTCTATTTTCGCAGTATCAACAGAAGCCTTAATTTCTGCTTCCGTGTCAAGGGATTCTGCTATCGTTATGGTATTATAGTTAATTTTTAATTGATAATAATCAATTTTTGGCAACTTTAAATAAGCGGTACGGTCATATCTCTTGAGAGTTGGCTTATCATTATCTGCAGAAGCAAATTCTTTCAGAGAAATATGATGTTGCTGCATTAGTTGCGAATTGAACTTCTCCGCATTGGCTTCATTAAGGTAAATGAGCGCTGTTTCAGGCATACCTTTAATAACCTGACGCAAGCAACGGCAGGAAGTTTGTAAAACCATATTTTTCGGACAATCGCCTTCTTGGGAAAGGATAATTCCGGTAAGGCTACGACAATCCCAACCCTCTTTTCCGATTTGCACAAGAAGTACGATTCGGATTTTAGAAATCGGGTTATCAAGAATATCAAACTGCATTTGACTGTCTGCCGGTTGCGGATACTGTTTGTTGCCTTTATGAAACTTGAGAATCGTATCGCTTGTCAGTCCATATTCCGAGAGAATACGAGAAACCAACGAATAAACAAGTTCTTCGCATTTTTCAATAGAGCCACAGTAAATACCAAGTTTGGCAGTAAGCCCATCTTCGTAAATGGTATCTTTGTAGCTGTCAAGAAATTCTCTTACACCCGCTTCGATAATAGCTGCGCTATCTGCTACATCAGATATTTTCACAGTGGGCTTTTTAAGGAAATTACCGACGCCGTCAATCAAAGGGTAGTAATACACAACATTAGATATTTCAGCCGAACCGACAGCCAGTTTATCTGTAACTGCAAATTTTTCTGTTTTTTCCAAATAGGGCGTACCTGAAAAACCGATAACAGAATTTACTGTTCTGTTTTCCATCCATTTGTTTACAACTGCACGAAGCTTAATTTCATCACTGACTGCGTGATGCACTTCATCAATAAAAATAGAAAGTGACGGCAATTTTCCAATAAGATTGCGAAGTTCATTTGCCTGTCTGTCTTTGTCATCGTCGCTTTCTTCCAAAAAGCTAATCTGACCTTTTTGCTCTTTAATACGGTCAAGGATTACTTTTTCTGCATTTGTAACTGCAACTAATCCGAACAATTCGGAAAGCGGCTGATGATTCGCTATTTTTTGCACATTCGGATTCTTTGTTTTATTTGATTTGTTTGCGGTTTTGCTTTGATCCAAAACTTCAAAAATCATTTTGCGTTTAATATCGCTTGCCGCAGGCTCCGGAATTATCCAAGCCGGATTAAACTTTTGTATAGTTTTTAAGCTTGGTACAACAGATGATTTTAATCCGGAAGGCGCAAAAATAATAAAGTTGTGTGCAAAAGCTGAGTTAAGTGGTTCCATTCCGGCAAAATATAAATCAAGATAGATAAATGCAGCCATAAGGTATGTCTTACCTGCACCCATAGGAAGACTGAAAAGGTAGTCCGTATAAGAAACATTATAAAATGCATCGTTAAAGAACTTATCATAGTCAATACATTCCGGAGCTTTCTTAATTTGCTTTTCAAGCTTTTCAGATACCTGTTCACCCGCATCATTTGTAATACAAGAATATTCATATAAAGCTGCGGCAGCAGGATTTTCTTCTAAATATTCTCTAACATTATTTGATACTTCAATATCGTTAAGATTAAGATTGTTGAAAATACCGTGTGAAAACAAGAAATTTAACGGCTTATTTTCACAACCGATTTTCAAGAACAAATATGTCTTTATCGCCTCAATCTGAGCATCTCTCATTTGTCCAGTTTTCTCTATATATTCAATTAAATTACGAACAGTGCATTGTTCCGAGTTGTACCACTCCTTGCACTTGTTCTCTATCATTTTATAGAACATACTGTTCCTCCGCTAATCAATGTTTTCGTTTTTTACACATATCTGCAAATTTTGCACCGATGGTGCCAATGAACCAATGTGAATGAATAGAAATTCGTAGGATAATATTTTACACTTCTTCGGTTTCAAATGTTGTATAAACCTTGTGGTAGTTACAGCAAATGTATTACACCAAAACTTCCCACTTGCCGTAGCGTTTGCCGTCAACTCTGCGAATATATTGTTTCTCTTTCAGAGAGTCTATAATGCGTTTTATGCTTCTGACTGACTTTCCTGTTTGTTCTGCAAGTTCGGTTTGCTTAACAGATGGGTTCGTTTTTATTAAATCTAATACTGCCAGTTCCTCTAAAGTACACTTCAAAGTGCCAAATTGACACTTTGGAGTTTCATTGATGGCACTTTGGGAATTGTTTTCCACATAATCAATGTGCATATATCTGTTTTTCAACTCATAATGAGTATCTAACAAAAGATTTGAAAAGAACATTTCCAAAAATTTAGTCGTGGAATGGACGCCTTTTTGCAGGTTGTTATAATTAGCACGAACCAACGCATTACGAAAATACCAAGAATATTTCTCGAATGCGTCATTGTTTACGCTAAAGCCAAACGTTTTCATATATTTTATCATAAATACGGCAGTTGCACGGGTATTCCCCTCGCTGAACGGGTGAATTTGCCAAATATCCGAAGCAAATTTTGCCAAATGCTTTACCGCAGCATCAACCGACAAACCTTCGTAAGAAAACTGTTTTTCTGTGGAAAAATCATAGTCCAAAGTTTCCTTAATACTGTTCCAATCCGCATAGGTAACAGTATCGCCGTTCAGAACCCACTCTTTCTTTGTGATGTTGTACTGCCTGACCTGTCCTGCGTGACCGAATACGCCCTCAAACAACCTTCGATGAATCGAAAGCCACTCGGCTGGGGAAAACTGAAACGCCTTTTCTCCCAACAACTTTGCAATTTTTGCCGAAACAATGTCCGCTTCTTTGGTTTCATTTTCCGTTTCGGTGCGTACAGAACGCTGCTCATAGTAACTGTGAATACGCTTTTGAGCCTCGTCGATTGTGATTTTACCTTCAATATGCTCTTTGGCGGTGTCTAACAAATAGTCAGAAGTATTCAGCCCGTCAACAGCCTGCAAACCGATGGCAGTTTGCCACGCTTCGCTTTTTTCGGCTTTGTCGGGTTCGCCTTGCTTTATATATTCTTCAAGTTCAAATTGCCAATTCTTATCCGGCATATTTGCGCCTCCAAAATCAATTAATAAAGTATTTAAGTACTAAGTACAGTAGAACAATAGCCACGATAATTGAAAACACAATCCATCTTACGACCTTTTTTGATTTATGTTTTGGTTGGCTAGGTTGTTTTGGTTGGCTAGGTTGTTTAGAATATGTATATTGCAGTTGAGCCGGTTCGTGATTTTGTTCGGATTTTGCAACAGGATGTGGTTTTGTTGCTTGAAAATACATTGCAAGCGGATCAGTTTGATTTATTATTCTTTCATAAAAATCATCAATCCGTTCATCGTCTCCGGCTTCGCACATAGTTTCTTCATAGCAATCGGGTTCGTGTACGATTTGATTCCTAACCCAACGGTAGTGTTTCAATTGTTTTAAGTCATCGTCCCAACCTCTTACAAGATAAGAACCACGGGGTGTATTTATCATTTCCTCTATATAGGCAGATACTCCATATTGAGTTTCAAACATTTCTCCGCATATTTTATCAAGATGCTTGTAAGATTCAATAAAACCCATATATGCCTCCGAAATTATTATTTATCCGCTGCAATACCGGATTTCATCCAAGCGTCAATTTCGCTGACTTTGAATTTCCAAAGGCGTCCGATTTTTGCTGCGGGCATATTTCTTCTTTCTATCCAATCAAGTACGGTATCACGGCTGACGCCAAGATATTCGCATATTTCTTTCATTGAGTACCAGCGCTCGATGTTAGAATCCATTAGATTTTCCTCACATTCAGATAGTTACAATTATACAAGTTTAGTATATCACACAGAATGCTTAAAAGCAATGATTATTGCGGATTTATAAGGGAAAAGCAAGAAAAAATCAAAACAAAACGGAGCTGCTACTCGAACGGCTCCGTAAGGTTAATTATAGTTATTTGTTTTTCTTGATTCTATTCGGAAAACTACTCTCAGGCCACTCTTCAAACTCCAAAGTTTCTTATAATGATTTCCAAAACCTTGTGTATAATTTTATCAAAGGGATATTTTAAGAGACGGCATTTTCGCAAAGTATGACTTACCACTAATGAGGTTGAACACAACAGGAAGCGGCGAAAAAGAAAAAATAGTTTCAAAATTAAACGAACTGCTTGCATAAACATAAAAGAGTTGAGAAATTGTGTTTCTCAACTCTTTTTATTATAGTGTAACTTAATCACGGCAAAATTTCCAGCCAATAACCGTCCGGATCCTCGATGAAATAGATACCCATTTCAGGATTTTCAAAGCAGATACAACCCATTTCTTCGTGCTTTTTATGTGCCAAATCAAAATCATCTGCCTTAAATGCCAAATGAAATTCACATTCGCCCAAATCGTACGGCTGCGGATGTTCT